>OJJJ01000026.1_pt1 | contig 138091 bp, 112 predicted proteins | sample 1596311 | NCBI WGS metagenome assembly OJJJ01 (sample SAMEA4350140, study PRJEB24818) | metagenome | biome: human; feature: gut; material: faeces | place: Denmark | collected 2013-09
AATAAGTTATAGCTCTATCAGATATACGTAAAATATTTGGATTTTGGCTTAATATCTTAATATCATCTGTTGAAAATGTAATTTTGCTCATAAGAGTTCCTCCGTCTTACTAAGAGTATACAAAAAAGTACCCATAGATTAAACACTTTTTTTCTAGTGTCTATCCTATGGGTACCATTTTAGAATGCACCTCTTTTTATTTCTATTAATATAATGGATAAGAGTCTGTTAACATCTTCACTAAAGAGATTGCTTGCTCTTTATTTTTCTCACCATCTTTTACAACCAATGAAATTGCTTCTGCAATGATGTCCATATCCTTAGCTACCATTCCTCTTGTAGTAACCGCTGGTGTTCCTAAACGAATACCACTTGTTACAAATGGTGATGTTGGATCATTTGGTACTGTATTTTTATTACATGTGATATTCGCAGAATCTAAAATGTGTTCTGCATCTTTACCAGTAATATTCATATTCTGTAAATCAACTAATAGCAAGTGATTGTCTGTTCCTCCAGAAACTATGTTAAATCCACGATTCATTAAACCTTTTGCAAGCGCCTGCGCATTCTCTACTACTTTACCTGCATATTCTTTAAAACTTGGATCTAGGGCTTCCTTAAAGCATACCGCTTTTGCAGCAATAACATGCATCAATGGCCCACCTTGGATTCCTGGGAATACGGATTTATTAAACTTATGCTCAGTCGCAAATTCTTCGCTGGAAAGAATCATACCACCTCTTGGTCCTCTTAACGTCTTATGTGTCGTTGTTGTAGTTACATGTGCATAAGGAATTGGAGATTCATGGTATCCAGCCGCTACTAAACCAGCAATATGTGCCATATCTACCATAAGATAAGCGTTAACTTCATCTGCGATTTCACGAAATCTCTTAAAATCAATCTTTCTAGCATAAGCAGATGCACCCGCGATAATTAATTTTGGTTTACATTCTTTTGCGATTCTCTCTACTTCATCATAATCGATGAAACCTTCATCGTTTACACCATAAGGAACAATGTTAAAATAATTTCCTGAGAAGTTTACAGGGCTACCATGTGTTAAATGACCACCATGTGCAAGGTTCATTCCTAATACTGTATCTCCTGGTTGTAACAACGCAAAAAATACTGCCATATTTGCCTGTGCGCCAGAATGTGGTTGTACATTTGCATAAGTACATCCAAATAATTTCTTTGCTCTATCAATCGCTAAATTTTCAGCAATATCTACGAATTCACAGCCACCATAATATCTTTTCGCTGGATATCCTTCTGCATATTTATTTGTCAGTGGGCTTCCCATTGCTGCCATAACAGCTTTACTTACGAAGTTTTCTGATGCAATCAATTCTATATGATCGTTTTGTCTTCCTATTTCCTTTGTTATACTATCTGCTAACTCAGGGTCAAATACCTTAATATCTTCAAATGAATACATAAATCACATATCCTTTCTCTTTGTATTTTAAAGCGAAGCCTTTCACACAACGTTTCATTGATTATAGCATAACAATTCATTTATGAAAAGTCTTCCATAAGAAGAAACTCATTAAAAAACCTTATGATACTTATTTTAAATAGTAATAAACCATTCAAATAAATACATAAGGTGATTTTCTAAAGAAATTTCAGTTCTTATAAATGAAACATCTTATAAAATTGCTACTAGGCAATCCTTTTTAACTATTAATCCTTTTTTGCTATTAACATGTGATTATTTAAGCATATGATATTTGTAGCTTAAAATTTAAAATTTTCACCTACAAACGTGAGTGCACACATACCTGCACCTGTATGAGTACCTATAACAGGCCCGATATTACTAATAATTACATCTTTTACTAAGCCACGCTCTAATAGAGTATTAGCTACTGTTTCAGCATATGCCCTACATGCAGCATGACCAACAATTACAGTTTGATCTTTTGTATCAATACCATCTTCTTCAAGTCGCTTCACTAGATAATCCAGCGCTTTTTTATTACCTCTTACCTTAGATACAACCAATAACTTTCCTTCTCTGTCCACACTGAGAACAGGACAAATCTTTAAAGCTGTACCAACCATTGCTTCAAGTGAGGTTAATCTACCACCACGTTTTAAATGGTGCAAATCTTCAACAGTAAACCAATGACAACACTTTGTTCTATATTCAAGTACAAAATCTTTTACTTCTTCTATGGTCTTACCTTTTCTTTTTTCCATACCAGCTAAATACACCAAAAGACCTTCGCCAATGGATGCGCACAAAGAATCAATGCAATGTATTGTGCGTTCTGGATACTTCTCTTTTAATTCTTCTGTCATCATACGACCTGTATTATAGGTTCCACTTAAGCCGGAAGAAAATGCGATATACAATATATCTTTCCCTTCTTTTAAAAAAGGCTCTAAAAAGTTTTCATATGCAACAGGATTAATTTGACTTGTAATGGATGAAACGCCTGTCTTCAATGCCTCATAGAATTTTTCACAACTTAATTCTCTCTCATCTGGATAATGTGTATATGTCGTTTCTCCTAAATGAAAATCCATTGGTATTATTTTAAGATCCAAATCATCTACTATCTCCTGCGGTAAATCCAATGTAACATCACTTACTATATAGTAATCACTCATAATTTTCTCCTTTATAACAAGCATAAAATCTTAAGAATTCCTACGCTATTGATCGTTACACTAGCAAAACCTAATAAAACGAGGAATATTCAAATTTCACCTATCCAGTATAGCATATATAAATTATAAAATAAATAGAGAATCCACATTTTAACTATTCCCACGACGATTTAATATTTATTTTATTTTTATATTATTCCTTCTTACTGATATCGTTTCATAAGCTGCTCTAACTTATTCATCGACAAAAATCAATCCACCACCTCTAATAAAATATTTTTAAAATTTGATTGACTTTTCATTTTTTCCAATGTATTATTGTATTAAGCACTTAGTACAATAATACAAAGGCGGTGAAACAATGTCATGGGACTTAAATTCGGATAAACCTGTTTATCTACAATTGATTGAGCACATCAAACGAGATATCTTGTCCGGCAAGTATGTAGCTGGTGAAAAAATCCCCTCCGTTCGAGATTTAGCCGCAGATGCAGCTGTGAATCCAAACACAATGCAAAAAGCTTTATCCGAACTAGAGCGTGATGGTCTGCTATACACAGAACGGACCAGTGGGCGCTTTATTACAGACAATAAGGAGCTGATTAAAAAAATGAAAAAAGAATTGGTAATCGAAGAAGTAAAGCAATTTATGGAACGTATGAAAACACTGGGTTTTGAATATGAAGAGATTATTAAAATTATGGAATCGCAACAACAAAATTAAGTAAACTGCCTGCGATAGAATGGAGGTTATTATGGATAAGACAGTTTTAGAATGTAAATCATTAACCAAGTCTTATAAAGGAAAAACAGCCTTAAACAATGTGAATTTAACCATCCCAAAAGGAAGAATTATTGGACTCCTTGGAGCAAATGGAAGTGGTAAAACAACACTTTTAAAACTCATCAATGGTTTATTAGTACCAGATGAAGGTGAAATAAGAATCAATGGTTTGTTACCTTCGGTTGAAACGAAAAAGCGTATTTCCTATTTACCAGATGCGTCCTATTTAAACGATTGGATGACATCCGAGCAATTGATTCATTTTTTCTCTGATTTTTACTCCGACTTTGATGAAAAGAAAGCATTTACTATGCTTGAAGAATTAAAATTACACCGTAGCATGAAATTAAAAGCGATGTCAAAGGGTATGAAGGAAAAATTACAACTGATTCTTGTAATGAGTAGAGACGCAGATCTTTATTGCTTAGACGAACCAATCGGCGGTGTTGACCCTGCTTCCAGAGAGTATATTTTAAACACGATTATTACCAATTATAATGAACATGCTAGCGTCATTATTTCTACGCACCTAATTGCAGACGTTGAAATGGTATTAGACGATGCCATATTTTTAAACGAAGGAAAGGTTCTTCTTCACGCAAGCGTAGATGAAATACGAAGCAAAGAGAATAAGTCAATCGACGCATATTTTAGGGAGGTGTTCCGATGCTTACCAAATTAATAAAATACGAGTTAAGTGCAACGGCAAGATACTTGATGCCGCTTTATATAGTATTGGCCTTTTTGACCTTTTTCACAAAGTTTACGCTAACAATATCATCGAATAGCAAAATCCTACTTGCGCTATCCAGTATATTTTATTTTTTATATATTATTAGCATAATTATCGTTGCAGTTACCACTTTTCTTCTCATTATTATGAGATTTTATAAGAACTTATTTACTGGCGAAGGCTATTTAATGTTTACACTACCAGTAAAGGTACACGAACTAATAAATTCCAAATTAATTATTTCAATACTATGGGCAGTTTTGAGCATCTTACTTTGCTTCTCCTCCCTATTGTTCGTAATTCCAAGCACCACTGCACTTAGTCCTAATGCCTCTTCATTTACACTTTCCACATTCTATGATATGGCAGTAAACTATGGTATGGGAAAATCAGTATTGTTACTCCTAATGGCATTCATGATGCTTGTATATAATATTTTAATTTTTTTCGCATCGATTGCAGTTGGCCAATCCATTTCATCCAATAAAGTATTTGGTTCACTTATCGCATACATTGGTATATATACCATCTGTCAGATGTTTAGTGGTATGCTTATCGTTGTATTAATGATATTTAACATTGATGTAAACGATGAAAGTTTAATTATAACCCTTGTAATAACTTTAGGTTTGCTTATCTCTACAATCGGTAGTACTGTTTTTTATACAGTCATTCATCATTTTCTAAAAAAACGTTTAAACCTTGAGTAACTTCGAACATATTTCAGTTAAAACCTAGAATATGTTTGAAGGTTTTAATCAATGATGCAATCATGTGAATGTTAGAATTTGGATAGTTATAAAGGGATGTTGTAGCATTTTCCGTTACAACATCTCTTTATTAACGCCAGAAGCATTATTTATAATAGGACTATCAAAACTACTATTAAGTATTGCAATGAAAACTCTCCACCTTAGCTTAGAGCCACCTAAATTCTCCATACATTGAGAATCAAGGTGGCTCTAAGTTTTCTATATTTCTATATACTATAAATTGCTATACCCCATTAGGTATCGATCTACCTCTTTCGCTACTTCTCTTCCTTCATTAATTGCCCATACTACCAGTGATTGCCCACGCCGCATATCCCCCGTAACAAATACGCTTTTTAAAGAGGTAGCATACCCACCATTTACCGTTTTAACATTGGTTCTTTCATCCACTTCTACTCCAAATTCCTCTACAATGTACTTCTCGCTTCCTAAAAAACCTGCTGCAATTAACACAAGATCTGCATCGAGCAAAGCTTCACTATTCTCTAGCTCAACCATTAACACCCTACCTGTGTTTTCATCTTTTCTACTCTCTAACTTTACTGTTTTTACCTTAACTACATTTCCATCTTTATCTTTCAAAAATTCTTTCACCGTTGTTTGATACAATCTAGGATCATTGCCAAAAACAGCAATAGCCTCTTCCTGACCGTAATCCGTTTTATGAACTTTCGGCCACTCTGGCCATGGATTATTTTCAGCTCTTTTCTTAGGTGGTTTTGGCATCATTTCTAACTGAACCACTGATTTTGCACCTAGTCGAATTGCTGTGCCAATACAATCATTCCCGGTATCCCCTCCACCAACTACAACAACATTCTTCCCTTTCACTGAAACAAACTCTTGATTCGTTAAGTTTGAATCCAATAAGCTTTTCGTTACTTTTGATAGAAAATCCACAGCAAAGTATATTCCCTTGGTATCTCTACCTGGTACATTAAGGTCCCTTGGTGACGATGCCCCACAGGCTAAAATAACCGCATCGTGTTCCTTTAATATTTGTTCTGCCTTTATATTCTTACCAATATTTGCACCCGTGACAAAGGTAATACCTTCTTGTTCCATAATAGTAACCCTACGATCAATGACCTGCTTTTCTAACTTCATATTAGGTATACCATACATTAATAAACCACCAATCCGATCGTTTCTCTCATAAACCGTAACCGTATGGCCCCTTTTATTTAATTGATCTGCCGCAGCAAGACCAGAAGGTCCCGAACCAATAATTGCTATATGCTTTCCGGTTCGAACCTTTGGTGGATTTGCTTTGATATAGCCTTGCTCGTATGCATATTCGATGATCCCAAGTTCATTCTCCTTAATTGTTACTGGCTCTGTGTTAATGTTACACGTACATGCAGCTTCACAAGGCGCAGGACAAACTCTTCCAGTAAACTCAGGAAAATTGTTGGTTTTTAGTAAACGGTTTAGTGCTGCATTCATGTTTTCACTGTATATTAAGTCATTCCATTCTGGTATTAAGTTATTCAGAGGACACCCCGAAGTCATCCCGCCAATCATCATTCCAGATTGACAAAACGGAACACCACAATCCATACACCTAGCCCCTTGGCATTTCCTCTCTTCTAAATTTAGATGCCCATGAAATTCTTTAAAATTATAAATACGATTCTTTGGAGAAGTTACACAACTCTCTTTCCTGCTAAAATCGACAAACCCTGTCGGCTTACCCATACGGATCTCCTTTCCATGATTAAATTACGAAACATACCCAAACGCAATTACTTTCCCTTATTCACAAAAAAAGCTTCAATTTGTGCTTGCTCGCTACTAAGTCCTTTTTCCTCCATTTGAACAATCGTTTGAAGCATGGTTCGATAATCATGTGGAATAATCTTTTTAAACTTTGGAAGATACTCTTTGAAATGCTCTAAAATTTCTCTTCCTCTTTTTGAATTTGTACAGGTAACATGCTCTGTTATCATTGCTTTTAATTCAATTACATCATATTTTTCTGTAACTGCCTCTGTTAAGACCAATGACTTATTCAGCTTTTTATATAAATCACTATGTTCATCAAGTACATAAGCAATTCCACCACTCATACCTGCTGCAAAATTTTTCCCAGTGGATCCAAGAATTACAACTCTGCCTCCAGTCATATACTCACATCCATGATCGCCTACCCCTTCCACAACAGCCATTGCACCAGAATTACGTACACAAAAACGTTCTCCAGCTACTCCATTGATAAAGGCCTTCCCACTCGTTGCCCCATAAAGTGCCACATTACCAATAATGATGTTTTCTTCTGCTACAAAGATGGTTCCTTCTGGTGGGTAAACCACTAACTTTCCGCCAGATAACCCTTTTCCAAAATAATCGTTGCTATCACCAGACAATTCAAGCGTCAGTCCTTTTGGTATAAATGCTCCAAAGCTCTGACCTCCACTGCCCTTGCACTTAATACTATAGGTATCCTCCTCTAAGGTATCTCCAAAAAGTTTCGTAATTTCGGAGCCCAAAATTGTTCCAAAGGTGCGATCAACATTACTAACATTTACTTCAATTATCTTAGGAATTCCCTTTTCCATTGCATTTTTTAACTTTTTAAGAAGTACCTTATCATCAATCGTCATATCGAGCTTAAAATCATACGCTTGCTTTGGATCAAAACAATAGGAATTTTTCTCAGAATCTTTGACATTTTTTATATATGGATTTCTTATAATATTGGATAAATCAATTTTATATAAATTTTCTTCTACATTGTCATGCTTATTCCCATCTCCCGAGATCGAGGACTTAAAATCCAAGCCTTCACTGTTTACCAAATACTCTTTTGCCTTTAATAAATCCGTCCGTCCTATTAACTCATTTATTGTTTTAATACCTAACTTTGCCATATATTCACGTAGCTCAGAAGCTATAAAACGCATAAAATTCTCAACATATTCTGGCTTTCCTTTAAAATTCTTCCGTAACTCTGGATTCTGAGTAGCGATACCAACCGGGCAAGTGTCTAGGTGGCAAACCCTCATCATAACACACCCCATACTAACCAAGGGTGCCGTTGCAAACCCAAATTCTTCTGCCCCTAACAAAGCAGCCACTAAGACATCACGACCTGTCATTAACTTTCCATCTGTCTCAAGAACTACCTTTGAACGCAACTCGTTTGCAATTAAATTCTGATGTGTTTCTGCTAACCCAAGTTCCCATGGCAATCCTGCATTGTATATGGAATTACGAGGGGCAGCACCAGTTCCGCCGTCATAACCAGAGATTAGGATTACGCCCGCTCCAGCTTTTGCTACACCTGCCGCTACCGTACCAACACCTGCTTCAGAAACTAATTTAACCGAAATTCTTGCATCTTTATTCGCGTTCTTTAAATCGTAAATTAATTGCGATAAATCTTCAATGGAATAAATATCATGATGTGGAGGTGGTGAGATTAAACCCACCCCAGGAGTGGAATGTCTAGTTTTTGCAATCCAAGGATAAACTTTTCCCGCTGGCAATTGTCCCCCTTCACCAGGCTTTGCACCCTGTGCCATCTTTATTTGAATTTCTTTTGCACTTACTAGATATCTACTTGTTACCCCGAATCTACCAGAAGCTACTTGCTTAATTGCAGAACAACGATTCTTACCGTCCTTTCCAAGTGTTAATCGCTCTGCGCTCTCACCGCCTTCGCCAGAGTTTGATTTTCCTCCAAGACGATTCATTGCAATTGCTAGTGTTTCATGTGCCTCCTGTGAAATAGATCCATAGGACATCGCACCTGATTTAAAACGCTTTACAATGGAATCTACACTCTCTACCTCGTCAATTAAAATACCGTTCTTTGGATACTTAAAATCCAGCAAGCCCCTTAAATTAATTCCTTCCTCTTCTTTTGTGATTTCAGCAGAATATTGTTTGAACACATCATAGTTGCCTGTTCTCGTAGCCAATTGTAATAAATGTATCGTTTTCGGATTATATAAATGTTCTTCTTCGCCACTACGGAATTTATGACTGCCAGAACTATCTAGCGTTAAATCAACATTTAAGCCCAGTGGATCAAAGGCTTTGGTATGGAGTTCGTCAACTTGCTTTTCAATATCTTTCAACGTAATTCCACCAATGCGACTAACGGTATCTGGAAAGTATTTATTAATCACGTCCAAACTGATTCCGATTGCCTCAAATATTTTAGATCCTTGATAAGACTGAATCGTTGATATTCCCATTTTCGATGCTATTTTAACAATACCATGCAATACTGCATTATTATAATCATCGACTGCTGCATAATAATCTTTGTCTAGCATATGTTCATTAATTAACTGCCGAATGCACTCTTGTGCAAGATATGGATTGACTGCACAAGCTCCATAACCTAATAACGTAGCAAAATGATGTACCTCTCTTGGTTCTGCGCTTTCTAAAATCATGGCAACCCGTGTTCTTTTTTTGGTCTTAACCAAATGCTGCTGCAATGCTGAAACTGCTAATAAAGAAGGTATTGCAACATGATTTTCATCCACGCCACGGTCCGATAGAATTAATACATTCGCTCCCTCTTTATAGGCACGGTCAGCATCAATAAACAAGTGGTCAATCGCCTTTTCTAATGATGTATTTTTATAATATGTAATCGGTAGTACGACCACTTTAAAACCAGACACTTTCATGTTTTTTATCTTTAATAAATCGGTATTGGTTAATATCGGATTATTTATTTTTAACACCTTACAATTTTCTGACTTCTCTTCTAATAGATTTCCATCTTCTCCGATATATACACTTGTGCTAGTCACGATTTCTTCCCGTATCGCATCAATTGGTGGATTTGTTACTTGTGCAAATAGTTGTCGAAAGTAAGTAAAAAGAGTGGGCTTTGTTTTTGAAAGTACCGGTAATGAATTGTCTGCTCCCATCGCATTTACTTGCTCTTGACCACTCATAGCCATAGGAAGGATTGATGTCTTAACATCCTCATAGGTATATCCAAATGCCTTTTGTAATCTTAATTGTTCTTCTTTGCTATATTCAATAATTCTTTGATTTGGAATCGGTAGTTCTTTTAATTTAACTAGATTCTTATAAAGCCACTCGCCGTAAGGCTGATTCGTTGCATATCTATTTTTTAATGTATCGTCATCAATTAAACAACCTTTTACCGTATCAACAAGCAGCATTTTACCCGGTCGAAGTCGTTCTTTTTTTATGATTTTTTCAGGCGGAATTTCCAAAACACCAACCTCCGAGGAAAGAATGAGTTGATCATCGCTAGTGATATAATATCTAGAAGGGCGTAATCCATTGCGGTCTAGTACTGCCCCCATAAGATCACCATCACTAAATAAAATAGATGCAGGACCATCCCAAGGTTCCATCATTGTGGCATAGTATTGATAAAAGTCATGTTTTACTTCACTAATACTCACATCATTTGCCCATGGCTCTGGAATTGTTATCATAACAGCCAACGGCAAATCCATACCACTCATTACTAAAAACTCCAAAGTGTTATCAAGCATTGCAGAATCAGAGCCCTCGGTATTTACCACTGGCAGGATTTTATGAAATTCACTGGATAGATACTTTGATTCCATCGTTTCTTCACGTGCCAACATTTTATCTGCGTTTCCACGTATTGTATTAATCTCCCCATTATGAACAATAAAACGATTCGGATGTGCCCTTTGCCAACTCGGATTCGTATTGGTACTAAATCTTGAATGCACAATTGCAATAGCAGATTCATACTCCTGCGATTGTAAGTCCTCAAAAAAGCATCGAAGTTGATTTACCAAGAACATTCCCTTATACACAATCGTTCTGCTGCTAAGTGAAACCACATAGGTGTTGTCATTGCTCTGTTCAAATACTCTTCTAGTAACATATAACTTTCGATCAAATTCTATCCCTTTTTTAATACAGCGAGGCTTTTTAACAAAGCCTTGCACAATGCGTGGCATACATGCAATCGCCTTTTGCCCAAGGGTTTCCGGGTGTATTGGTACATCTCTCCACCCTAAAAATTCAAGACCTTCTTTTTTCACAATAATTTCAAACATTTTTTTTGCTTGATTTCTGCATAAATCATCTTGAGGAAAGAAAAACATCCCGATTCCATACTCTCTTTCATCCCCTATCTCAAAGTCAAGTGATTGGGTCGCTTTCTTAAAGAACTTATGAGATATTTGAAGCAGTATTCCAACGCCATCTCCCGTTTTTCCTTCTGCGTCTTTTCCTGCGCGATGCTCTAAGTTCTCTACTATATGTAACGCATTTGCAACTGTTTCATGGGTTTTCTTGCCTTTGATATTAACAATAGCACCAATGCCACAATTATCATGTTCAAACTTAGGGTCATACAAACCGTATGCTTTTCGTATCCCTTCTTCCATTCTATTTCTCATCGCCCCAACCTCTTTCTTTTCATCTAATTAAAAAGTCGAAATGAATCTCCCACTTTTTTTACTTACTTAGCTAATTTTATACACTAACTTCTTACTTATGTATTCTCAATAACAGAATAAAGTTTTGGACAGAAAGTTCTTACTTTTAGTTAATTTACTTCCTGTTTCCCATCTGTTTTAAAAAATTTTGTGTATTAACAGGAAATTCAGCCCAATTCTCTATCTAATAAACGAAAAAAGCGCCCTTGAATATCTTTAATATTCAAGAACGCCTATGTTCGTAATGAGATAATAACACACTATAAATTAATATTCAATAATTTTTTCTAAAAATTTCATTTTTATGGAAACAGCTTCTTTATAACTTAATTGATACTTCATTCATAATTATAACTTTTCATTTACTCTATTGTATTTTCTATTAAATTCAGCATTGTTTTAACCCCGTATTCTTATTGTATTGATAATATATCTCCATATGTGTTTATGGAAGAGTATTCTTAATACAAAACTGTATGAATGGACAAAGGGCCAATGATTGGATTCATTTTCTTAAATCGGTTAAATATCTTATTCTTACAACCGATATATACAATAGAAACATTACAATAGTTAAAATGCTATCAGCATAGGATTTACAATTGAAAGGTATGGTACTTCTATGAATTCCTTTGATTCAAACTCCTTTAAAATGGGTTCTTCAAATAAACAACATGTAAGAAATACAACATCGACGTTAAAAAGCAGTGGAGCAAACAACACAAGTAATACAAATAAAATTATAAACTCAGATACACAACCTCTTGTAAAAGGCCAAATTTTAAAAGCAGAGGTCATTGATTTGCGTGGTAGTGATATCAAAATTCAATTCGATCATGGCGAGATTATATCTGCCAAAGTGAATACGGATGTTCCCATTTCCATAGGCGAGCAAGTAACATTTCAAGTAGAGGATGCTAGCATTACCTCTATTTCTTTAAAAGTCATGGCAGACAACCGCTTAACATCGCAATCTATTATTATAGATAAAGCACTAGAGAACGCTAACTTACCGAGAAATTCCAGGAATATGCTTATTGTTCAAGAACTTCTAAGCAATCAAATGTCCATTGATAAAGATAGTTTATTAAAAATAATCCAGCAATCCATTCAGTTTAAAGGCGCCTCAGTACAAACATTAGTCCTAATGAACAAATTTGGGATTCCAATCAATGAGACCAATATACAGCAATTTGACGCATTTCAAAATTACGAGCATCGTATTGTAAGTGGTACTATGAATTTGCTCAATACTCTTACTGAGATGCTACCCCAAGCAACTGCGGATAACATCAAAGAATTACATCAGCTTTTATTAAATATATGTGGTAAGCAGCCCTCTTACATCATTTCGTCTGAGCCAGATTATCCGAAAACAGATACTTCTCCCTTTTCTTCACCAAAGGATTTGACTTCTCCTTCTAATAATCTTAGTAATCATGGGAATACTGATGTAAGTGTAACTGTACCTAACCCACAAGAATTTAACTCTCCTCAAAGTTTTAGTGAGCAGGCATTCTCTAATCCAGATAACACCTATTCTTTAATGGAATCAAATTTAGAGTCTAGACAACAACCAGAAACAACATCAGCTTTTACTTCGCTACTCGTCAATGATTTATTATCTAAGGAAGAACAAAATGCTTTTCTAAAAGTATTGCCAGAAACGTTGCAAAGACAAATTACTGAAAAACTCATAAATAATACTTGTACCGTTTTTGATCTTATCTCAGACGTAAATCAACATATGGATGTTATGGATCCAGACCAACAAAAAACCTTATTAAAATCACCGGCTTACCATTCTATTATGAAAGAAGCTATCCTAAGTCAATGGACGTTACGCCCAAGCGACCTAAAGAATCATGGAAGCATTGAGCGTTTCTATGAACAACTAGAAAATGATTTTAAAGAATTAATGCACATTTTTAATGCTGCTAAGGATACAACGAATTTCTCTATGGAGGTTGCAAACAAACAAGTACAAAACCTTCAAGACAATGTTGATTTTATGAAGACGTTAAATCAAGTCTTTCCCTATGTTCAAATACCTTTAAAATTATCCAATCAAAATGTTCATAGTGAGCTTTATGTTTACAAGCGTAAAAAAGCCAAAACAGACGATACTCAAAATGTATCGGTACTCTTACATCTTGATATGGAGCAACTAGGACCTCTAGATATTCATCTTGACTTATTAAAGACAAAGATTCATACTAAAATATATACCAATACGATAGAATCTAAGCTTATTTTAGACGATCATATTGATTTACTAAAAACTGTGCTTGAAAACAAAGGATATGCCTTCCATTGTGAAATTTTGAAACGTGAGGAAAAAACAAACCTTATGAATGAAATCTCCAAACAAGCCGTTGGGGATGTTCAAATGAAATGCTATTCTTTTGATATTCGAGCATAAATTCAGAAACTAAACGGTAAAGGAGTATAACAATTATGGGAGTACATAAAAGAGTTAGAAACAAGTCAACGTTTTTCACACTACAAAATATATTCATTGGTATTTTATTTTTAATATTCTTAATATCTCTTGGTTTAATTGTAGCAATTAATTTTAGACCTTTGTATTATGCGAATATCAAATGGCTTAATTTAGAGGCTAATACAGGACTTTCTGCAAACATTATACGTTTAAATTACGATGCGCTAATTGATTATAATTCTCCATTTTATTTTGGAGAACTATCGTTTCCTACATTACCTGCTTCTGCTTCAGGCTTGTCCCATTTTGTAGAAGTAAAACAAATATTTATGTTCTTTTACATTGCTGGCCTGGTTTCTATGGCCTTACTCATTGGTTTTATTATTTACAAAAAGAGAAAGGATGATTATCAGTATCTACTGACATCATCCATTACAACGGTCGTAATTCCCCTTATACTTTTCATACTTTGTATGATTAATTTTAATACTGTTTTTCTACTTTTTCACAAACTAGTATTTCGCAATGATGATTGGATGTTTGATCCTTTCACAGATCCTATTATAAATCTATTGCCAGAAGCTTTCTTTATGCAATGCGCATTTATCATTATAGGTTTCGTGCTCATTGGTAGTCTTCTACAATATGGTTTCTATTTATATCATAAGAGAAAGCATAAAACATCATCCTTGATAAAACCAAAATTTAATTATTATTACTAAAACCAATAGCGCCCCATTGTATATTTAAAGATTGGATTGGAGAAATTTGTGTCATTCATATAATATTTTGACATGATTTCTCCTTTTGAATTATATTCACGAAATTCTTTTAATGCACCAATGCTGATTATGACATTCCCCCCATAAGGCATCGCCATACAATCATTCGTAGTGATGTCTGGTATTTCTATTTTCTTTACTAATTGATATCCATTTACGCTTTCATCTACCAAGTATTGATAATAAAAAGAACGCATTCCGTTAGTTGTTATTCCACCTTCACTTGCACTTGTAGCGCTTTTTTGTGAATTAGTATCTTCAAAATGAAACAACGAAAGGTAAAATTGTCCCTCTTTTAACTTACGACTTTCACTATAATAAATGGATTTTTGATTGAATTGTGACTGAAAATTCCCCTTTTTATACAGGAGTAAAGTTTCGTAATTGGAATCTTTCCACAGACTTTCATCTGCTATAATCCAACGTATTACAGGGCTTGTATATATATTATTTATTCGTATGATGGAGGACATTTCATTACTATTTACTATAATGTCTTTACCATCCACGACTTGCATTTCATCAAATTTCATTGGCGATCTCATCAATTTTTCAATGTTTAAATATTCTTTATACTCTCCAGTGTTTAAATCCAGTCCAAGAATTGTACAATTCTCATCAATCGAAGCGTTGACTATGAATAAAACTTTATTTTTTTCAATGTCAGTATCGAATTCTGTATATAGGTCCGAATATTCCCACGGATAATAGTTTTCAATATAACCTAAATTATTTACTAATACAAATAAATCATCACGCACTCCATAGAATACATTATTTCCCACTTGTAAGATCTTTGTGTTTGCATCTTGCATTTCTGTTGGAATTTCTGCACGTACAACGCCATAATTATCATAATATAAAAAGTGAGATCTTGTATCATCTTTTGCATGGAATGCAAAAAGGCCTCTTGATAAATCTACTTTATCCCCGAACTCAAAACGCAACGTTTGTTCTTTTATCGAATCTAAATCAGCAATATCAAAGTAGTATGCTTTTTTACTGATTCGATTTCCACTTGAGTCCAGTACTTCAAGCACTACCTTATTTGTACGCCCTTGCAACAAGCCAATGAGCTGTCCTTCAATTTCCTTATCTTTATACGATAAAAACATACTTTCACTAAAATCCGCAATTGTTTTATCATTGATTGATATTGTGTAATTGATTCCTAGTTTACTGTCCGATTTTCCCATATATATATACATCCCGCAAGTATTCGTACCAAATGGATTCATGATAAATAAAGGACTTTCATAAGTATACGTTTTTAGTTCTTTTATTTCTTGCAAATGTGAATTTGCCAATTCTTGATAATTTTCATCATAGATGCTAGATATATTTCCATTCATTTGATCTATAATGAATGACTGGAAATCTTCTGAGGTATAATACGTATAGGAATCTTTGGCTGCCTCAGATATTTTATCATTATAGCTATTGTTTATTTCTATTTTATCTGAATTACCAAATCCCCAGAATTGATCCGAGCCTTCGTTGGAATCATTATTGTCTTTATCACAGGATACACTAAAAACAACAATTACACTGAACACAAGTATAATCTTCATAATGTTTCGGTACTTTATTGATTTTTTCTTCAATTTTATGCCCCCAATCTCATACATGCGAAAAAGGTTTTATTAGGAACTTTGTTATCAGTATTTCCGAAACATGTAATAACAACCGTGGATTTGAATTCCAATGAAAGAGTTCTTTATAATTAATAGAAATAATTTACTGTTTTCTTTATCTGGTTATAGGAACTTTACTTGTAAATGTTACACCGGCAATGTATTTCCAATAACAAAAAAAGTACACCTACTTATTAAAATAAATAGGTATACCTTCATTATATTTTAGATAAACATTTCATAATTTTATTTTTAAATAAACATTCATGATTTTATTTTTTAGATAACGATCATGATTTTATTTTTTAGATAACAATCATGATTTTATTTTTTAGATAAACTTTTAGTTTTTATAGGAAGCCTTAGCCCAATATATGATTATATTTGCTTTCTAAAAAAATCGTTCATCTTTTTGATACTGTTTTTAAATTTAACAAAAAATTAAAATTTACATAAGCTTTTTCTCAACAAAATCGATAATCTTTTTCACCGTACCGTCTTCAAATGGATTGCTAAGTCCTGCATAAGCTAAGGTATCGAAATAGCCTTTGCTACCACCAACCTTACATAACTTATAATAATCTTCCCAAGCTTTCTTTCCATCTTCACACATCTTTGCATAAAACTCAAATGCTCCCATTTGTGCAAGTGCATAATCGATATAGTAAAATGGATATAAAAAGATATGTTGTTTTTGCATCCAAAAACCGCCTTGTTCTAAGAACTCATTTCCATCGTAATTTCTCCATGGCATATAGGCCTTCTCAAGCTCGTGCCATACGTCTCTTCGTTCTTTAGCCGTAAGATTTCCTTCAAATACGCGATGTTGGAATTCATCTACGCACATCATATAAGGGATAATTTCTAGAGTTGATGCAAGATGAGCATAACGGTATTTATCTGCATTTTCACCGAAAAAGCTTTCCATCCAAGGATATGTGAAATGCTCCATTGACATAGAATGAATTTCGTTTATCTCGCTTGTGGAGAATACCATAGCTGTCAATGGTTGAATTCTACCTGCTGTAAATGACTCAAATGCATGACCTGCTTCATGTGTTAATACATCTACATCTGCCCCAGTACCATTAAAATTAGAAAAAATGAAAGGAGCTTTAAATTCGGATAGATACGTGCAATATCCTCCTGGACGTTTTCCTTGTTTTGTTTCCAAGTCGAATAACTCGTGCTCTACCATAAAATCAAAAAATTCACCAGTTTCTTTTGATAGTTCACGATACATCGACTGCGCTTTTTTAACCAGTTCGTCCTTATTTCCAATAGGAACAGCGTTCCCCTCTGGGTATACAAGCGACTCGTCATAGTAATATAATTCGTCAATACCCAGACGTTTTTTCTGTTCTTCAAATAACTTTTGACATACAGGAACAATTACTTCTTTTACCTGTCTTCTAAAGTTAGCAACATCCTCCGGTTTATAATCATAGCGTCCTCTTTTTAAATAAGCCATTTCAATATAATTCGAAAATCCTAATTTGGCTGCCATTCCTTTTCTTAATTGCACCAATTCATCATATAATTGATCCAACTCTCCCGAAGCTTCCTTATACAAATCTGCCCATGCTATAAACGCTTCTTTTCTCTGCACACGGTCCGTGCTTTGCATATGCTTTAAGAGGCCATAAAAGTTACACTCCTCACCTCGGAATTCCGTGCTCTTAGAAGCTGCTATCTTAGAATAGTTCTGTGTTAACATTGCTTCCTTAGCCATATCCTCTACGATTTCTTTGCTTGCAAGCATTTGGCTAACTTCCATTTTCTTAATCAATAATGGACCGAACTCTTTTTCAAAATCAGCTTTATAAGGAGAACTTAATATAACTGCGTTTTCCTCTTGACTTAGTAATGTGAACTCACCAATTTCTTTATGAAAAGCATTCATCTCAGCTTCGTAAAAAGTATCATTGGTATTAACCGTATTACGAATACTTGCAATCGTTTGCATTGTACGCATCGGTTCGCTATTTTTTTCTTCTGCTAGAAACAGGTTTCGCATTGTTTCATAGCAATTTGCTTGTTTTAATGCATCGATATAATCCTTGATTCGTTGTTTTTCTTTTTCAAAATCTGGTCTCTTGTACTCTAAATCCGTAAACTTTTTCATATGTGCCTCCATTCTTAATGTATCATTAATTTATGCTTACACATCTACTTTACTATGTATACTTTATTACTGCAATAGTTTAAATTACGAATTACTTCGTATTTTCTTCGCAAATATTATTACTGTACATTGTTTAACATACTATCAATTTGCTGTAAAAAATCAAACATACTGCACTCGATAATTGATTTTTTTGTCATTTTAGTATCCAGCTCATTCATCCTATCCTCGAACTGGCCTACTACACTAGCGATAGAACCAACTCCATTTGCAACTTCATTGATATTTTCACTCGTATTATCAATCCCATCTATAATACGATGTGTAAAATTTCTAACATCACCTGAACAAGTTCTTACCATTTCTACTTTATCTTGCACTTCTTCTGCACATTTTAAATTCTCTTGTACGATGCTATTGGATATTTTCATCTCCTGATTTAGATTATTAATACTTGAATATAAATTTTGTATGCTGGTTCCAATTTCATCTACAAGCTTCTTTGTGGATGAAGAAAGTTCACGAATTTGATCCGCAACTACAGAAAAACCTCTTCCCGCTTCTCCTGCCCTTGCTGCCTCGATGGAAGCATTTAAAGCCAGTAAATTTGTACGATTTGCAATTCCTGTAATACCATTTGACATCTCACGAATATGGTCAAAATTATTTTCTAATGCAGTAAACACCTTTTCCATGGAACTTAACTGTGAACTCGTCTTTTGAACATGGCCAACCAAAACTCCTACGTTATCTTCTGTTTCTTGCACCACGGCATCCGATTGATCCAACACCATGGTAATTTTATTTGCTGACTCTGAAAATTCCTTAAATCCATGATTGATATTGAGAAACATCTCATTCATTTGATTCATATCTGTGAAAGTATCCTTAATATTATCGATATATTTACTAATCTCAACTTCTTCTTGCATTAGCTCTTCCACTTTGTCTTCGACGTGTTTTACACCATATTGAATCGCATAGATATCCTCAGAACTTATGCTACTTTTTACTTTTTCTATTTCTTTGTCAATTTCCACCTGCTGTTTCTTAAACCACCTCACGAATTCTCCTCCTATTCAAACACTGCTAAAATCATCGTTTGGTTAAAATGCTGTTCACCTAACTGCTCACCATAACCAGCAAATCCAATATAGTTCCCCAATGCCTCCCCCATATCGATTGCAAATTGATTCAAATATCCATCCTGTTCAAATAGCATAGAGCGTGCAAGGCAATTCACCATGAGAGCCAAAGATGGTTTTTTATTCTCCGTTTTTACTTGCTCTCTCGTCCTTTTTAATACCTCTTTATAATTATCAGGTTCCAGTAAAACCATTTTAGAATTTTTATAGATACGCGCATGATAAGTCATAGCATTTCCTGGCTGTACTGCCTCATTTGCCGTAATATACATTTCATTACCAATTACTCTACCTAATGGATAACTATCTAAATATTTATGTAAATTAGAAACTTCTGTACCAAGCGCTTTTGCCATAACAAGAGCTGCAGGTTGATTATTATATTCATATACTAAACGTTTTCTTGCATCTACCTTAGTAGCGATAAACTGATGTCTTGTTGGGCGATAAATATTTTCTCGGTACAATTTAATTTTCCCAGTTAGATTTTTAATAATTACGAATGCACAAGCATTTTGATATATCTTGCCATTTAATGAAATCATTGTTTTTTCTGCCCTGCCTCTATCCCCAGAGGATCCCCCAAATAGTGGAATGTTTTTCTTAGCTAGTACGGAATTTAACGTAGAAAGCACCAACTCCTCAGAGCTAATTAACGCAGTTGTCATTTCTAAACATAATAAATTATTTTCATTGTTAATCTTCGATACACAACGTTCTACTCGTTTTACATACTTAAGTGGATAACAATCCACCTCTTCTAAAACATCGGCTTCGCATTCAATCCCCTCTTCAATCCCAAGAACCATGCACGAATCTTTAAATGCACCTTCTTTTGAAAAAGATGCAAATGTAGTAGCTCCCATTGTAATGCTGGTTGGAAATAATTCTTTTAATTTCTTTGCATACTCTTCAAAATCCTCAACTCCTGAGAAGAACAAAATAAGTTTCGGATTGTGTAGCTGACTTGTAGCCTCCCTTAGTGCCATATGTGAATCTTTACTGGCACTTCTTCCTATTGCATACTTCATCTTTATGCCCTTTCCCCGATATGTATTTTTTGAACAAAAATAGACCGCAATTTAAATAGCAACATGCTATATAGGTAAAAAAAATGCTTAGGAAATAAATTCCTAAGCATTGATATTTATCTATTTGATGTCTTACTATCGATAATATCACATGAAATATCAGCAATGTGCTTACATGCACCTTACTTAGTTTACTGTTTTGTCGTATTTAATTGTCAAAATTTCTCTAAAACAGTCTATCATTTCTAGTATTGTATGTCAAACAAAAAAATGTAAATATCATGTATAATTCTAGTAAATTAAACATGCATTTATTCTTATCGACGACTGTTACCATACCATAAAACTTAGAGTCACCATGACAACCATTACATCATCTTAGCTTTGATTCGAATTATTTAATCTTGCATCTACTTCCTCTAAAAATGCATTCCAAGCATCCTCATTGTCTACATAATATCTAGGACATATCTTGCCCGTCACGTCGTAGTGTCGAAGTATGTCTTTGCTTGTAAGATTATATTTTTTACATAACGCAACACTTAATTCCACAAGTGATTCATATGTGTTTTCCGAAGGTTCTCCATCAATTGATTTATGACTAAACTCAATTGATATCGTATCTAAATTACGCTCTTTCGAAGCAAATGCAATTTCATTTAACGGCAAACATTGAATAACTTCCCCTTCAATACCTACTAAAAAATGACTACTAGCATAAGCACTCTTAGAATCTTTTAGACTTTCAAAATAGTTCTTATTTGATTGTGCACTAATCCCTGAATTACCAACATAGTGTATTACAATTCCATTGACTTTTTCTAAAGGATCTTGAGGTCTTGAATACGGATTGGGCGTTAAAAAGTCTTGTTGAATCTTTGTACCATTTTCTAATACCAACAAATCATCTTTTTTATCTGTAGAACGGAATAACATGATGACACCTTTTACTGCAAAAATTAAGATAAGTACAAATAACACCAAAATCATAATGGCAGTAACTCGCCTTATGTACATTTTTTGCCTTTTTCTTCTCAACCATTCTTCTTTCGTCAATTTTTTCATACTTCCCAGCACCTTTCTTTTATAGAAACAATCAAATTTTTCTATTTGTTGTAATATTCCATCATAAAATGACACAAAACATACTTTTCCATACTACTACATATAGATTAAATTATTTCACAAATTGAACACTATTTCAAGTTTAAAGAATTAAATTTATATTAATTTTTTGATACTTTTCTTTAAAGATGATAATTATAAAGTTTTTTATTATTAATCTCCAAAAAAATGTTTATAAAATAGCAAAATGCTTTAATATTAACATAATAACAAAAAGGTTGTATACCTAATATTGTTTCTAGATATACAACCTTTATTATATTTTCTTTTACTTACTCTTATTTATCATCTACGCTGTAGTTCGGTTGCTTCTAAAAGAAGCACCTCTGTTTTGTCTTATTTATCATCTACGCTGTAGTTCGGTTGCTTCTAAAAGAAGCACCTCTGTTTTGTCTTATTTATCATCTACGCTGTAGTTCGGTGCTTCTTTGGTTATATGAATGTCATGTGGATGACTTTCTTTTAAAGATGCCGCAGAAATCTTTACGAACTTTCCAGTTGTCTTTAATGTTTCAATATCCTTTGCTCCACAATAACCCATACCAGAACGAAGGCCACCCATAAGTTGGAATACGGTATCTTCTACAGTTCCTTTATATGCTACTCGACCTTCTACACCTTCAGGTACTAATTTCTTAGCGTCTGCTTGGAAATAACGATCCTTACTACCATTTTCCATAGCAGCTATTGATCCCATACCACGGTACACTTTATATTTTCTTCCTTGGTATAATTCAAACAATCCTGGAGATTCATCACATCCTGCAAATATGCTACCCATCATACATACATTAGCACCAGCAGCAATCGCCTTTGTAATGTCTCCTGAATACTTAATACCACCATCTGCGATGATAGGAATACCATATTCTTTTGCTACATTGTAAGCATCCATAATTGCTGTGATCTGAGGTACACCAATTCCTGCTACAACACGTGTTGTACAAATAGATCCTGGACCAATACCAACTTTCACACAGTCAACACCAGCTTCAATTAGATCACGAGTCGCTTCTCCAGTTGCAACGTTACCTGCAATAATTTGAAGCTCTGGATATGCTTCACGAACCATTTTAACGCACTTTATAACGTTTTGGGAATGACCATGTGCAGTGTCAATTACGATTGCATCCACTTTAGCTTTTACTAAAGCATCGACACGTTCTAAGATATTCGCTGTAACACCAACACCAGCAGCGCAAAGTAATCTGCCCATAGAATCTTTTGCTGCAAGAGGATATTTGATTGTTTTTTCAATATCTTTAATCGTTATTAAACCTTTTAAGTTACCATCAGCATCAACGATAGGGAGCTTTTCTTTTCTAGCTTTTCCCAAAACTTCCTTTGCTTCTTCTAACGTAACACCTTCTTTTGCTGTAATTAAGCCTTCGGATGTCATAGATTCTTTAATTTTCTTTGAAAAATCAGTTTCAAATTTAAGGTCACGGTTTGTTATAATACCTACTAATTTTCTGCCTTCTGTAATTGGTACACCTGAAATACGATATTTTGCCATTAGCTCATCTGCATCATGAAGTGTATGCTCTGGAGATAATGAAAATGGATCTGAAATAACTCCATTCTCAGAACGCTTTACCTTGTCTACTTCTTCTGCTTGCTGTTCTATGGTCATATTTTTATGAATAACACCAATACCACCTTGTCTAGCCATAGCAATCGCCATTCTATGTTCCGTAACTGTGTCCATCCCAGCACTCATAAGTGGTATGTTTAATTTAATTTTTTTCGTTAAATTTGTAGACAACTCTACTTGATTTGGAATCACTTCAGAATATGAAGGGACTAGCAATACGTCATCAAAGGTTATGCCTTCACCAATAATTGTTCCCATTGTAAAATCCTCTCTTTCTAAAAATCACATGTGTAAAAAAACTTTCTTATAATAAGTAAAGTTTGCATAATTTAGTTAGAATAAGAATGAGCAAAGAAACCTCTCGCAACGAGCATAGTCGCGTTAGCGACATATTACTTTTAAGCGAATGCGCATCCTTAGTGGAGCGTTTTTTAAGTGATAGGACGTCATATCCTATCATTTAAAAAATCAGCCAATTGTCTAAGTTTTCCTCTAGACATTGCCTGTTTAAAACGATAATTTTCACAAGTATACTTTCTTTCTTAAATAAAGTCAAGTCCTACACGAAAAGAAAAGTGAATTATACTTATTAAAAATAATTATAAATTAAGGGAATTTTATTAATATTACTCACGCTATGTGAAGTTTATATTCCTCATATAGCATAATATTAACAATATTCCCTGAATCAATTCCTAATACTCTGTTAATTTTCTAGGTGCCTTTTGCTTAATGCAAGCAAGCATCTTTTCACTTGGCTCAAATAGAACTTTCAAAATTTCATTCTCACTTCTTACAACAATTGCATAAACATTGGCATCAGGATTTAATGAAGTAAAGTCCTTTACTTTTAACTGCTGATGTGTATATGCATCAAATGCATGAGATTTTGCAGGAGCCATAATTTCAACTTTTTCAAAATCAATACGTAACGCATTCTTTCTCTTTGCATTTCCCATAATTTTATCAAAATCAAGTTGTCCATCACAGAATACATATTCGTATTCAACATTAAATCTTGGGAATAAAAAGACTGCTAGTACAATTAAAATAGATGCTATTAAAATTGCAAACTGACCAATTAGTAGTACTCCAAATACAACCATAAAAACAATTAACGCTATGATAGCCGCCTTAATCAAATGATCCTTGGCCGTAGCTTTTCTACGCACACTAGCCTCAGCGTATGATTCATTCATGGAACTCTTCCCTCCTAGTTTTGCTTTATTACATGTACGAAAGTCCCTGTAACAAATAACTTCCTAACTTTCATTATACTAAATCCCTTATAAAATTAAAAGGCTTTTTAGGGAAAAAAGGAACATTAATTCTTAAATCTTTATAAATACCGACTTTATCAAAAAACTCTGTATGTACAAATTCATTGGAGCCAAGTTAATATTTTATTAAATAAAGGATACTACAAAAACTTTGTAGTATCCTCTTTATTTAAGCTTACATTAATTACATCATTCCCATTCCACCAGGTGCTGCTGGCATGGCTGGAACGTCTTCTTTAATATTTGCTACTGCTGATTCAGTTGTTAAGAATGTAGAAGCTACGCTGGTTGCATTTTGTAATGCACTTCTTGTAACCTTCGCTGGATCAAGAATACCATCGGATACCATATCTACATATTTTTCAGTTAAAGCATTGAATCCAGTACCAACTTCGGATTCTTTTACTTTATTTACAATAACAGAGCCTTCAAGACCTGCATTGTGTGCGATGCAATATAATGGTGCTTCAAGTGCTTTTAAGATAATGTTAGCACCAGTCTTTTCATCGCCTTCTAATGTACTTGCTAATTTAGAAACTTCTTTTGATGCATGGATATATGCAGATCCACCACCTGCAATGATTCCTTCTTCTACAGCAGCTCTTGTTGCAGCTAAAGCATCTTCCATACGAAGTTTATTTTCTTTCATTTCAGTTTCAGTTGCTGCACCAACGCGGATAACAGCTACACCACCTGCAAGTTTTGCAAGTCTTTCTTGAAGCTTTTCTCTATCAAATTCAGAAGTAGTTTCTTCAATTTGAGCCTTAAGTTGAGCAATTCTTGCATCAATTTCTGCTCTATTTCCTTCACCATCTACGATGATTGTGTTTTCTTTCTGAACTTTAACGGATTTTGCACGACCAAGTTGATCCATAGTAGCATCTTTTAAGTCAAGTCCAAGTTCTTCTGTAATTACTGTACCACCAGTTAAGATAGCGATATCTTGAAGCATAGCTTTTCTTCTATCACCATATCCAGGAGCCTTAACACCAACAACTACGAATGTACCTCTTAATTTGTTAAGAACTAAAGTAGTTAATGCTTCGCCTTCAATATCTTCTGCAATAATTAATAATCTAGAACCACTTTGAACAATTTGTTCTAAGATAGGTAAAATTTCTTGAATGTTAGAAATCTTCTTATCTGTAATTAAGATGTATGGATTTTCAAGGTTTGCTTCCATTTTATCCATATCTGTTGCCATATATGCGGAAATATATCCTCGATCGAATTGCATACCTTCAACTAAATCAAGCTCAGTTTTCATTGTTTTAGATTCTTCGATTGTAATAACTCCATCGTTAGAAACCTTTTCCATAGCGTCAGCTACTAATTCACCAACTGTTTCATCACCAGCAGAAATTGCAGCTACTTTTGCGATTTGTTCTTTGCCAGTAACTTTAGAGCTCATTTTAGAAATTGCTTCTACAGCACATTCAGTCGCTTTTCTCATACCTTTTCTTAAGATAATAGGATTAGCACCTGCTGCAAGGTTCTTCATACCTTCATTAATCATAGCCTGAGCTAATACAGTTGCAGTAGTTGTACCATCACCAGCTACATCGTTTGTTTTAGTAGCTACTTCTTTAACAATTTGAGCACCCATATTTTCAAATGCATCTGTTAATTCAATTTCTTTTGCAATTGTAACACCATCATTTGTAATGAGTGGTGATCCAAAAGATTTATCAAGTACTACGTTTCTTCCTTTTGGTCCAAGAGTTACCTTTACTGTATCTGCTAATTTATTAACGCCAGCTTCAAGTGCTGATCTTGCTTCTGCAGCATATTTAATATCTTTTGCCATAATTAACATCCTCCATACTTTAATTTTATTGTTTATACTTAACTACTAGATTTTCGTCAATGATTATTCTTCAACGATTGCTACGATATCATTTTGTTTTACAACGATATATTCATCTTCTTCTAATTTCACTTCAGTTCCAGCATATTTAGAGTAAATTACCTTATCTCCAACCTTAACTTGCATAGTTACTTCTTTACCATCTACAATTCCACCAGGACCTACAGCAACTACTTCTGCCTGTTGTGGTTTTTCTTTTGCCTGTCCAGGTAATACAATTCCTGATTTTGTTGTTTCTTCTGCTACTAATTGTTTTAAAACTACTTTGTCTCCTAAAGGTACTAATTTCATAATATTTCCTCCTTATTCACTGTTCGACTAAGTAAAACTACTATTTTCTAAATTATTAGCACTCTTTCTATTTGAGTGCTAATGTCTAGGTATATATTAGTGAATTTCACATTTAATTGCAAATCACTGTTTTGTAATTATATTTATAATATAAGCTATTTTCAAGTATATACTCTTATATGCTCACTTATTCTCACTTTTTCATAACTTTACATCTTTTGTTTTACTTCTTACATAAAGTACATGTTAAAAATCATTGAATCCCTCTATCTATTCTACCATTTTATTGCTATAATTATTCCCATACAATGAAACAATCTTATAAAACAGCATGATTAATAGAATTGCTGAACTGAAAGGATTAAAAATGCTACACATTACTGATTTAGAAACTGGATTAGAGTTATTTAAAACACTTGGTTCTGATATACGTATAGAGATTATACAGATACTTCTCAAAAATAAGAATATGAATCTAAATGAACTTGCATCTCGCCTAAATATTACGAATGGTGCTCTCACCAGCCACATAAAAAAGCTTGAAGATTGTGGAGTTATACAAATAACGAATGAAGCAAGTGGCCATGGAAACGAAAAACACTGCCAGGTATGCCTTGATAAGGTAATAATTGATATCAATGCCAGAGAATCCGACCAAGATATTTATGAAGGCAATATATGTGTTGGTCAGTATAGTGATTACAAAATAAAACCTTGTTGTGGACTTGCTACCCAGGAGGGGTACTTTGGTGAGCTCGATAATATAAGGTATTTTTCACATCCTGACCGTATGCAAGCAAACTTATTATGGTTTCAAACAGGTTTTGTTGAATATCTACTGCCTAATTTTATCCCTACCGCGCATACGATTACTGAACTTACAATACAGCTTGAACTATCTACTTTAGTAAGCAGAACTGATACCTCTTTGGCAAGTGAACTTGAATTTTCCTTAAACGGCATACACTTAGGTAACTTTACCTTGTCTGGAAATATCGGAATGGAACAAGGCATTTATACTCCAAACTGGTTTGATCCATCTTTTAAACAACATGGAATGTTAAAGCAGATTTTAATAAAGAATGACGGAACGTTTATGGATGGAATTAAACTTTCCGATGTTACAATCGATGATTTTAAACTCGATGATTCTAGCATTCTAAAATTTAAAATTGCAACTACAGATAACGCAAAATACTGTGGTGGAGTCGCAATATATGGTAAAGGTTTTGGCAATTACAATCAAGACATTCGTGTACGGATAAAACACCAATAAAAATAGGTCATGATTATTAGTATCAAACTACTTTTTTTATGATTTTAATGCTGATTCGCTAAGAAATGCATATCAACCCGAATCTTATTACAGTATAAAGGCTTTTACAGCAGAACTTTCCAATTGTAAAAGCCTTTATTTTATTCAATATTTAGTACGCTATTTATCTTTTGCATAGCTCTTGGCAATGCATCTTTAGAGTTTTTCCAAGGCTCATTCACATATCGATAATCAAACTTATCCGTAAACCATTCAAGATCATCACGTACTCGCTTCATATTCTCTAAATATATTTTATTAAGACTTGTTGTAAACTCCTCTAATTCATTCCCTTTTAGATTTTCAGCTGCTTTTTCATAAAGTAGAGCATAATGGTTGGTACAAAACCCCTTTGATGATTGAAACTTTTTCTTAAAATCAGCATCATTTTTATACAAGTAAAACAACGTTACTATATAGCGTTCATATATATTCTTAATACGATTGCATACGTAGCAAGAGTGTTTTAGATTATTCACATACCCTGAAATTGCAGATTTATCATCTTTTTTCTTAAATAATCCACCACTACTCCCTCTTCCAGTCTTTGATAATTTTTCTATATCTTTTATCATATTTTCCATATGCGTATGTAACATAAGTGATAAACCTAAACGGTTTTGATTTTTATACATAAGTTTAAGATGATCACTGCAAAATCCAATTTTGTTTGTTTCCATTCGTATATCATCTTCCATATAACTTGGTCCCATAACAAATTCTATCGCTCCATCTTCCAAAGATCGATACATTTCACACACTGGACACTCACAATCTTTATGAAAGGCATCATTCACTGGAATCGTATACAATTGTTCTTTCATCATATCCTCCATGTATTCTGACTTTACAGTTTCCCACAGAACGTTTTTATTATTAAGAAATGGCTGTTTCAACATACTGCGGACAAACCCACCTATTCTGTCTGAAACAGCCATTTTAAAAGTACCGCAAATCATTTTTTGCGTAGTTACTTATTTATTTTGTATTTTGTTTATCATCCGAGATTAAGTCTTTAATCTCTCTCGCCTTAACTTTGATACGCTCATTCGCATCTCTCGAAGTTAAAACTTTTGAAATTAAACGAGTAGCTTCATCGTATTTTCCGATTCTTCTTGCAAGATCAGCTACTAGGTACGTTGTAGTGTTTTCATCCATTCCACACATAGGAAATAGCTCTTTACTAAATGCTTCTATAAATCCTTCATATGCCTTTGATAAAAACTCCATTTCTTCTTTATGAAGTCCTTCAATAATCGTGGCATAATCTTTTGTGTCCTCTGGTAAAAACTCAGCTTTCCCACGCAATAACCAAGCTGTTTTTAAGCAAGTGTAAGCACGTTCACTTAATTTTGCTTTTTTTACTATGGCATTTACAAGCGCTAACTTATGCTTTGTAATTGCTTCATCATAACTTATTACGTCTCCCTCAGGTGCTAAGCCCTTGAATGAGGATGAAATACTTTCTTTAATTAACCTAGCTTGCATTGAAGTCATATAATTAAAAAATCGATTCAATGCTGCATACCCACAATGTGGACAAGCAACTACATCGTATTTTAATGAGTCAATCAATTGATATTTCGGTCTAAGATCTGTATCTGCCGATACTAACTTAACCTTTCCAGCCTTAACTGTCTTTGATTTAAATTCTTTATCACAAACTGGGCACGTAAATGTTTTTTCAAATAAAAAATCTGCTTCACTTAACTGTTGAACTTGTCCCCCATTGTCATTCTTCTTGGCTGCTTGATTGCTCTCATCGTATACATTTAATTTTGATAACTTCCCTAAACCAAGGGACTCTAATCCAGAAAATAGATTAGCCATTATTAAACCCTCCCCTATACAGGCTTATAACTACTCTTTAGTGATGCAATACGATTAAATACCAAATGCTCTGAGCTAGAATCTTTAGAATCCACACAGAAAAATCCATTTCTTAAAAATTGGAAACGATCAAGTGCTTTCGCGTCCTTTAAACTAGGTTCCACATAGCACTCGTTCATGATTGTAACAGAGTTTGGATTCAAGTTTACACTACCATCTTCGTTATAAACACCTTTTTCTTCATCCACTAAGTTCTCATATAATCTTGCCTCTGCTTTAATTGCGGATGGCGCATGTACCCAATGGATTGTACCTTTTACTTTACGAGCGTTAAATCCTGAACCGCTCTTTGTTGCTTCATCATAAGTACAGTGTATTTCTGTAACTTTACCTGTTTCATCTGTAAAATATTCCTGGCAAGTAACAAAATAAGCATTCATTAAACGTACTTCATTGCCCGGGAATAGACGGAAATATTTCTTTGGAGGCTCGATCATAAAATCGTCGCGTTCAATATATAATTCACGACCAAATGGAACCATTCTTGTTCCCATTTCTTCATTTTCTTGATTGTTTGGTGCCTCTAAATACTCTACTTGTCCTTCTGGATAATTTGTAATTACTAATTTAATTGGATCTACAACTGCCATTATTCTTGGGCATTTTAATTTTAGGTCCTCACGAATGCAGTACTCAAGCATTGCGTAATCTACAGAACTATTGCTCTTAGACACACCACAAAGTTCCATAAACATTTTAATGGACTCTGGTGTAAAACCTCTTCTTCTTAATGCACTAATAGAAACAAGGCGTGGGTCATCCCAACCATCTACGATTCCATCCTCAACTAACTTTTTAATATAACGTTTTCCAGTGATAACGTTTGTTAAATATAATTTAGCAAACTCTATTTGCTTTGGAGGATTTTCATATTCAAGCTCACGAAGAACCCAATCATAAAGTGGTCTATGATCTTCAAATTCCAAAGTACAGATAGAGTGAGTAATTCCCTCAATTGCATCTTCAATTGGATGTGCATAATCATACATAGGGTAGATGCACCATTTATCACCCGTGTTATGATGTGTCATTCTAGCTACACGATAGATTACTGGATCTCTCATGTTAATGTTAGGAGATGACATATCTATCTTAGCACGTAAAACTTTAGATCCATCTGGAAATTCACCATTTTTCATTCTCTCAAAAAGATCTAAGTTTTCTTCCACGCTACGTTCACGATACGGGCTATTCTTTCCTGGCTCTGTTAAGGTACCACGATATTCACGCATCTCTTCTGCAGATAAGTCACATACAAACGCCTTACCTTTTTTTATTAACTTGATTGCACCTTCATACATTTGATCAAAATAATCGGATGCATAAAATAAACGATCTTCAAATTCTCCACCAATCCATTTTACATCTTCTATAATGGATTCCACGAATTCTGTTTTTTCTTTCGTAGGATTCGTATCATCAAAACGTAAATTGAAACGGCCACCATATTTTTTAGCAAGGCCATTATTTAATAAAATAGATTTGGCATGTCCAATGTGAAGATATCCGTTTGGTTCTGGTGGGAAACGTGTAACAACGTTCGTACAATGTCCCTCTTCGATATCTTTTTCAATGATTTGCTCTATAAAGTTTCTTGACACTACTTCTTTTTCTGTAGTTTCCTTTATTTCGTTCATAGCATTAACATCGTTTTCCATGATGTTCCTCCTAATACTCATAATACACTTATTCTTCCAAAAAATATTATAATTATATAACATATTTTATAAGAAAACATAGCTATATCATACCACATCTTAATAAAATATCAAAGAAAATTTAAAAAAGTCGCAAAACATTAAAAATGCTTTGCGACTTTATATGAATTTTAATAAAAGATATGTCCACCTATAATAGTGTAAGGTTTGTTATTTTTCTTACAAGTTTTTATTGTATCGTTAATATGAGCATTAAAGTAAAGGTAATCTCCAATTACATTTTTACCTTCTAAAGCTTCTATTGCAGCTCTTTCACATTCTTCCATCATCTCTTTTTGAAGTGAAGATGTATAGTTTTCTTCTGTATAAAGCTTTAATGCTTTTTCTAGTAAACTTCCTTTGGTTGTATAATTACCAGATGCAGTTTTTACATAAGCAGGGCTAAACTGTCTCCCCCAACGTTTTAAGTCATATACCGCTGTACGAATTGAAGTAACATGATCAAATACATCACTGTCTACACGATTTAGAATTACATTTGCAACTGCTACTTTACCTTTGTATCCTTCATAACCAGCCTCACAATACGTAATTGCTGTTAAAAGTCTTACATCAGCCTTAGTATAAGATTTATTTACATTACTTCTTGCCACAGAACCTAACATACTAGCATTGGCAGTTTTCACTGTTTCTTTTGCATATACATTAACACTTCCTGAACCAAATAATGTTGTTATCATTAGTAGTAATACGAGTAATTTTTTTAACTTCATATAATCCTCCATATTCCTCTTTACATCTATTAATTACAGATTTCATTGTTTTTCGTAATAGTTATTTAATAATTCTGTAACAATTGTAACATAAGATAGAATTTTGTCAAGTGATTCAGGCTGTATATATCTACCAATGGCGGCTCTCCCCTATATTCTTTTCCTCTAGAAGATTGTTTACGTTCGTTAAAAGCAAGGTTTGTGTAGCAATCTATTCCACTTCCTGAAGTGCGTATTTTACACATAGTTCCTATTTAAAATTAAAGGATACTTTGCTTTCTGACCTTGCAGCATCATAGTATTCCTATGATTACAAAAAAAGCCCATACCCGTAAATACATCGGGCATGGACTTTTAGATTTGATTATTCTTCAGAACTTTTATAGTTCTTAATTTATTGTTTTAGCTCTTAACTATTTATAACTATAAATTATTAATTCTTTTTATTACGATATTCTGCTAACAACAAATCAACCATACGACCATAACTTTGAACTCCATCTGTTTGGTTGTTTACTTTTAAATACGTATCATTTACGATATTCGCTACTGTGCTAACTACTGTATCTTCAAACTGTTTCCAATATAAATTATTAGCCACTAAATCAGAGATAACACCTTCGCTATACATATCTTTTAATTGATAATATAACTCTTTATTCTTATCGTATAACGCATTGCCTGCTAAAATTAATGCCTCCATAATACCACTGTATGCTAATTCCACATTATCTGAGGAAGTCGTGACCAGGTAAGCAATATAGTTCGCCTCATCCTCCCTCATGAATCCTTGCAAATGTGCTAACTCATGGCACATGGTTGAGGCAATGGAGTACTCCGGAATATCAACATTTACATTCGCTTCCATTGTAAAGGGTATAAATATCCCGGTGATTTCCATTCTAGACAGAATTCGTGAAAAAAACACAGGCTTTGACTTAGGATACCATCCAGAGAATACAGCAAGCTCATTGGCAATTTTTTTATAAGCATTTTGTACTTCCTTTGCAAGTTCTCTCTTACTCATGGACAATTCATAAACACCCTCATCATTCACCGATGTAATACTTGCTCTTAGTTCATTTGCTCTGATTACTAAATCTTTGCACAATTCAAAGAGTTCGTCTTCGGAGGATGGCTGGATGGTTAAACCTAAAGAAACACTAATTGATTCCCTGTAATAATTTACACCACATCCAATGGTATAAAGGAAAAATCCAAAACTTAAGATACAAATAACATTAATAAAAAATTTAATGATACGAAATTTTACATCCTGCTTACGGATTATAAGTCGGATGATAAAGATTATTATAAGCGCGGTTAAAGCAATTGGTCCTAAAATCATAATCCACTCTGCAATTGAAAAAGGAAATAATCCAGTTAGCATCGCAATGCCATGGGATACTGCTTTATAAATTCCCCTTGCGAATATGACTTCAGCAAACCATGTGCTCTTTTGTGCTATTAGTAATATAATCAATGAAACAGGTATGAGTGTAATGAACCATAACCTCTTTAATTGAGTGATTCTTGTAAAGAAATTGTCCTTCATAATGCACTTATCCTTATATGTTCAACGAAACTCTACTAGGAATCGTTCAAAGTTATATGGGAATTGTTCTATTTATGTCATTGTGTATCAACAAATGAATTATGTCATCTAATTTTTCTATTGTCTTTTTAACATTATTTAATATTATAAACTGTACTCATTGCTCAAACGAATGAATTCATCAATTTGATCTGCAAATGATTGAAGTCCAGCTCTCCAAAAATCAGGATTTGTAAGATCAATATCTGCATATTTTGCAACTTCTTCTACTGTATTTACTGGTGTTGCATTTAATAAGTCGCGGTATTTTGGTAAGAATTCCTGACCTTCGTTCTTATACTTTGCATAAAGACCTCTTGCAAATAAGCCTCCAAACGCATATGGGAAATTATAAAAGCTAAGATGGCTTGAGTAGTAATGACCTTTGCATACCCACATATATGGATGTAAAGTAGTTTCATCTAACCCTTCCCCGTATGCTTCTTTTTGTGCCTTTAACATGATTTCTTTTAAATCATCTGCAAACATGAAAGAATTCTTACGGTTCTCAAAAACTGCTGTTTCAAATAAATATCTAGAATAAATATCACAAATAATTTGAGTAGCATCTTGTAATTGGCTTTCGATTAATACCAGTTTTTCAACTCCGTCTGCTTCATCAATTGCAGCATTCATAATGATATTTTCGTTGAACGTAGAAGCAGTTTCTGCCACTGGCATCGAATAATCCGTATTCATGATACGGTGTTCGTGGATTTGTTGGTTATGATATGCATGGCCAAGTTCATGTGCAAGAGTAACAACATCACTTAATGAACCATCAAAATTAGTTAAAATACGGCTTTGTTTTGCGCTTTGTACATTACTGCAGAAAGCACCTCCAACTTTACCTGCTCTTGGGAAGAAATCAATCCACTCTTCTGTAAATGCCTTATCAACCATCTCTGCAAGATCTGGTGCAAAACCTCTAAAATGTTTTAAAAGATACTCTTTTGCTTCCTCAACGGAAAAGCTTTGCTCGCTTGTACCTAATGGTGCAAACATATCATACCAAGCGAGTCCTTTATTTGAACCTAAAATCTCACCTTTTTTTCTAAGATACTCTTGGAACTTAGGTAAATACTCCTTCATTGCAGTTAGCATAGCATCCAAAGTAGATTTTTGCATATTGGATTGATTTAATGCCATCATGAGAGGAGATTCATATCCTCTTAATTCCGCTTCTGTTGAAACTTGAAGCTTAATACTATTTAATGAAAAAGCTACTGCATCTTTAATTTTATCATAAGCTGCAATTTCTGCTTCATACGCTTCTTTTCTTTCCTTCGCATCGTTTGAATATGTAAGGTTTCTAACGGATGAAAGCGTAATTTCTTCTCCTCTATAATCCACCTTAACAGTAGACGTTAAGTAACTTTGAAGTTCTTCCCAAGCACTTCCACCTGAAATATCAAATTTTGAAATTACTTCTTCTACTTGATCGTTAAGCAAATGCTTTGCATTTTTCTTGATTTCAAGTAACATGAAACGATACTCTGTAAAAAGTTCATCACTTTCAATCAATGATTCTAAATCAACAATGTTCGCAATATAAGATTTAAACATTGCTTCTGCTTTTGCTATATTACTAAATTTCTGTGAAATAATACCTAAATAAGAAGCACTCTCACTATCTGTTGTATTCGTAGCCTGTCTTAAGGAACAATACCCACCCAAGCGTTCATGTAATGAATACACTTCTTCTAGCGTAGATATAATCTTATGTAGTGCTTCCTTAACTTCATATTTTGATAAATCCATAGCAACGGAATTCATTTTATTTACTAACTCATCTATCTTAGACATATCATCAAGAAACTTTTTATCCTGATAGCCTTGATAAAGTACGTCCAATGACCACTCTTGATTCATAATACTACCTCCAAAATAACTCTTTTTTTATCATTAGTATAACATAAAATCTACCTACTTGTATTGATAATTTTTATTAATTATAAAATAGTTCGTATGTGAAAACTATAAATTAAGTCTCAATTCAGTACTGATAAATATTAAATAGCTAAAAAAAGAGAAGTCACTTTTAATAAGCAACTTCTCCTTTCATTTACAAAAGACTTTTCGTTATTTAAAATTATTCTGTTTTGAAATGCCTTCTTGTCTCGAGTTGTGCGTTTGATTTTGATTTTCTACTTTTGTTTTTTGAGTAATACTATTAAATTTCTCAAGCGCTTTTTTTTCTGTGTTTTTCTCGATTTCTTTTTTGTTCATAAATGTAAACCTTCCTTTCAAGCGTTCTTCAAAATATAGTATCTCTTTGTCTATTCGTTTCATTCTTTAATTTCTCAACTTCTTACTCAAATGATTTTTCTTAAATTTCTTTTATATTAGGATTCTTCCTTAGAATAACGAATGATTACATTCGGATCGTGACGTTTGCCCATTTTATGTCTCGCTTTTCGATTCTCAACAGTATCAAAAATAATTGAAAAATCATAATCCGCTGGATACATATCCGCTGCTTTTGCCTTTATTTTTAAACGCTTATGATTGATCCATTTCTTTTTTTTCTGTATCTGAACCATCACTTCACCTTGTTCATTTGTTTTCTCACATACGATACCAATTTTCTTTTCTGGATAAACAACAACACTATCTCCTATATCAAAGCTAAGCGCATGATTGTTTACCTTCTTATTCCCACGCTCTTTTGTAATTCTTGCTACATTATTTTTTTGATATCGTATTTCGTTACCTTTATCATTTGATGAGTTCTTGCTCCTATCCTTTGTCGCCTCTACTGTAGAATCCCTCGTTGTATTATTTTCGTATTCTTTCGTTGCTCCATTTATTGAGTCTTTTGTTGTATTATTTGCTATTTCTTTTCTTCCTTCATTTATAGATTCTTTCGCTGCTTTATTTACTGAACTTGTGGATTCTTTCGATGCATTTACTGTTGTATCTTTTGTTGATTTTCTTTCTGTATCTCTTTTTAATACTTCCGAATCTGTCATTTCAACAGAATCATCTCCATAAGTCGCATTATATGCTGTTTCAATCATATGCTGTGGAAATCCTAATCGCTTTGCAATATATAAAGCACAGCTTTCCCCAGCCTCTCCAATTTTAAGTTGATACAGCGGTTGCAAGGTCTCTTTATCAAATTCCATTCTTGCATTTATTAAGCTTTTTGAACTCATGGCATACTCTTTTACTTCTGGATAATGTGTGGTTGCCACAAAAAGACAGCCGATGTTTTTTAGCTCCTCCAAGATTGAAATCGCAATTCCCATACCTTCCGCTGGATCGGTACCTGAACCTACTTCATCAAGTAACACTAAGCTTTCACTACTGATATTTTTCAATATTTCAATAATTCGATTGATATGTGATGAAAATGTCGATAAGTTCTGTTCAATGCTTTGTCCGTCTCCCATATCACATAAAATACAATTATTCATACAAAAACTACTACCTTCCATTACTGGAACATGGAGTCCACTTTGCGCCATCATGGATAACAAGCCTACTGTTTTAAGCGCAACTGTTTTTCCACCTGTATTTGGTCCTGTAATTATGATTCCACGTGTATCCTCCCCAATATGGAAGTTAAGAGGTACACAGACCTCCTCTGGTAATAACGGATGTCTTCCATTTACAATTTTTATGGATCGATCGGTTGTAATTGGGACGGCTATCGCTTTCATAGCTTGTGATAATTTTCCCTTTGCAAATACAAAATCCAAATCACACATAATAACCATGTTCCCTTTAATTTCATCCAAATGATCAAAAACCATGGCTGTTAAAGTATATAATATTCGTTTCACTTCATTTTCTTCCGCAATTTCAAGCTCTAAGATTTCCTTTTGTAGCATTCCAACAACCGATGGTTCTACATATATCGTATTTCCAGTGCTTGATTGATCATAAACAACACCATCGATTTGACTCTTATATTCTTTTTTCACTGGTAACACATAGTGTCCGTTGCGCTGTGAAACGTAAGAGTCCACAAAGCATTGAGATTTAGAGCGTAACATCTGTTCAAGTTTTGATTTAACCTTTTCCTTAATATCCTCTATGCTATGGCGAATTTTCTTTAATTCTGGGGATGCACTATCTTCCACGCGATGATTTCGAATACAAGCATCTATCTCATCTCTTAGTTCATTACAAGTATTTAGACTATAACCGTAGCCTGAAATTGATAAGGATAAATATTCTGCTCGTTTCAGATATTGTTTCATTCTAGAAGAGGAGGCTAAAAATGTTGATATATTTGACAATTGCTCTTCAGATAAACAATACCCATCGATCATATGGTCTAAAATCCCCTGCAAACCTTGCATATTGCTAATAGGCGGAAGCCCTATGCTATCTAGTAACTTTCTAGCCTCTGTTGTTTCTAACATTGCACTTTTACAGCGAACTTCATTTAGCTCTATAGTTAATTCCATACATTTTTCCTTGACTTTATCTGCACTTGCAAAATTACTCAACATCTCTTTAATTTTATTAAATTCTATTTTATTCATTGTTTGTTTCATTTTTTCACCGTAAATGTTTTAATAAGAATAAGGATATATTCCCTACTTAAGACTCACTAAAACTCCTTTCCTATCCATCTCATTTTTAAAAACTAAATGTGTAGTTTCATAGATAATTAAATTTTCTTTGGTAACTAAAGTAAAATTCTTTTACATAGCTAATCTATGACTTCTTAATCATCTTTCCTAACTCACTTAAGATTGCACTGACTATATTTTAACTACACGATTTCAATCTTGACCTTTTAATCGCTAAATTAGATTACACTTAGCATTATTTTTTTAAAAAAGAGGAAACAAAAAACGCTCATAAAAGCACCATCTACATGCTCTTAAAAGCGTCATATCACGTAAAATGAAACCAACACAAGCTATAGTGAACATAATTACAATACCAAAATTACTATTTATGCAGAAAATTAAATAGCAATCCATTTTATCGTAATTAATTTCACCTATACTTAATGAATCATAGGTTTAATTTATATTTTATATAGAAAAGCCGTAGACGGTAAAAAGGGTACACAAAAAAAGCATACAATATGCTAACAACCCTTACTTTTATGAAGTTATGCTCTTGTTACCTCGACAATCGCACTTAACATAAATTCCGCCTTTCAAACAATTCTTGTTATTTATAATTTTTATTACTACGTTCTCATTATAATTATCTTAATTTTTTTTGTCAATATTAATTCTTCAATGTTATAAGGTATTTATTTACAATCTGAACGATTTATAACGAGTCTCCCACTAATTTGCTTGGAAGTTCATAATTACTTGCTTTATATAAATAGTAAACTTCATCAATGTACACACCTAAATAAGCTTTTTTATCGTAACCACTAATCTCATAAATTTTAGTTCCTTTTGAAAGGCAACCTGCTAACCCATCCTTAAGTTGATAAGTAATACCATTAATGCGCGAAGGAGCTGTTTCACAGATCTCTCCTAACTCTTTTCCTATCATTTGATTATCAATTTTTATATATGTATTTTCATAATTTGTATTGCTAAATCGTATAAAATCAAGCCAATCCACATTCGTATTCCTAGCAATGAATATAAAATATACCATCAAGATTATTGGTACAATTAATAACATAGATATCCATAGTTTTAATCTGGAGTTCAAGCTCTCTCCACCCTTCTTTGCACTTTATTATTAGACGATTGTAAGCGTGAAAAAGTTCCAAAAAATTTAGCTTGCACCTTTTATTTTATATGGATATAATATAGCAGGAATTACAAGTTTCTACATAAATAACCATCATTTTCATTTTAATATTTACAAACGGAGAAATATACGAAGCAATGTGACTAAAGGCTGTATAAAGTTCTTCAACAAAAAAATTAATATTATACGATAAGGAAGATACACGATGAAAAACTGTATGAATGTATTGTTTACCCCACGTGAGATTGGACGAATATTAGGTTCAATTCTTGGAGCTTTTCTTTATGCACTTGGCATGAATTTATTCATTATTCCTATTGGCATTTATAGTGGTGGAATTATGGGGGTCTGCCAGATACTACGAACGATTTTGGTCGATTTTTTACATCTTCCTTTTCGAAATTTTGATATTGCAGGTATCATTTATTATGCAATGAATATTCCCGCAATTATTCTAGCCTATAAAATGATGGGGAAAATGTTCTTTATTAAAACCGCAATCTGTATGACGGCAATGACTATCTTTTTATCTATCATACCAATTTCTAGCGATATACAATTAACAAATGATATTCTGTCCTCTTGCTTAATTGGTGGCATCATCTGTGGCGCCGGTTGTGGTCTTGCTTTATTAATGGGTGGATCTGCTGGTGGAATGGACATTATAAGTTTGTATTTTATTAAGAAAAAAGGCTCTTTTAGTGTTGGTAAGGTATATTTAATTGTAAACTTTTTCGTATATACCATTTGCTTTTTTCTATTTGATGTAACAATTGTTATTTATTCCATAATTTTTGCTTCGGTTAGCTCAATTGCACTAGATAAAGTCCATAGCCAGAACATAAATGTAGAAGTAATAATTATTACACGTAAAAATCTTAGAGATTTACAACTTGAGGTTATGAGCCAGCTTGGTCGTGGTATAACCAAATGGAATACCACTGGAGCTTATACCCAAGAAGGTTCAGAAATTTTATATATTATATTATCAAAATTTGAAATTAGTCAGTTAAAACGTATGGTACATAAATACGATCCAGAAGCTTTTATTGTTTTAAAAGAAGGCGTTACGGTAACCGGAAATTATCTAAGAAAGTTATAGTGGCCTTAATTGAAATAAATGTAATTTTTAATAATGAACTAGTGTTATAAATTAATAAATATAATTTATTTTAAATTAGATTGATTATAAAATTAAATAGATAATAATTTATCGTATAAATTATTTTATGTCATTAAATTCTTTTAATGCTATATTTGTCATTGTACACTTCTAATTTTATGTTTGAAAGATTTTCTAATTGAAGATTTTGATTTTGATTTTAGAATTTACTTTTAGAATATTTAAAACATAAGATTCATATCATTTGATTTTAGAATTTTTGATTTTTATCATAATTTTATAGAATGCTATAGATAAAATGATATAGCACATGTATTTCCACTTGTTATCAAAAAAAATATTACCTACCTCCTTTGTATGAAGTTGATTGAAAAATCCACTCTTACTCAGGAGGTTTTTCTTAATTTATAACTTTGTTTTAATACAAAGTAGTTTTAGTAGATTAATCTTCGTATATCTATGAAATTATATCATTCTTCCTTTAAATAAATATTATCAAAAAAATGATTTTATTCTTTAAAAGCCTGTTTTAGAGCAAAAAAATAACCAACTCGTAAGGTTGGTGAGTAGTTAACAAAGCTAGCATCTCTTCTCTCGAAATTTTATCAATCGTTTATCGATAATATGCAATAAACGTGAATACTTTTTAAAATGCTCATCTATTAGCTCTTCTTGCATATCATTGCATTTATATCGGAGTCGATGATCTAATTTTGCCCAATGATCCATAATAATGGTTCTTAATTGTACCTCTGCTTTCACCCACTGTAAATGATCCTGAAAATAAATAAGCACTTGAACAATGAGATGTAAACTTCGGTAACCAGAGCTTTTCGGATTTTTTATGTAGTCCTTTTTCTCTAATACCCTGATTTCATGGAATTCATTTAGGCAATTAGCAACTTCGTATAAATCATCAAGATAATAGCATACCGCCCTTACTCCAACCAGATCATTTATCTTTTCTAATGCCATTTCATAGGTTTCATCATAACCTTTTTTTACTAATTTTTGTTTTGTACTTTCAACGCTTTTAATTCTTGACGTAGCATTTTTAATTATATTCCTATTATACTGTTGCGATAATTTTTCATTTATTCTCTTTAGTCTAGACTGTAATACACGGATGACGCAGTCACTTTTTAAAATAAAGTCATTGTCTAGCATCTGAATGAGTGGTTCTCCCTTCCCAATAGTATCTATAATTCCCATAACTTAAATCTTCTCCTTTACACGAATAAGCTCTTTTTCTTCTAAACAGTTATATTATACTTCTACAAAGTAAATTCTAAAAACCATACATGTAAATTATATGTACAGTTATTGATTTTTGTGAATTAAAATTTCTTAATATTTCATTACATCTTTATGAATCAATAAAGTTATAATTGATATTATATTACATTTTTATCCAATTTGCAATTGCAACATAAATAAACCTCAGTTTCTAAAATCAGAAAACTGAGGTTTATAATATTTGAATGTTTCTTCTAACCGTTGCACCCATATTTTTCGTGTCTAACTGCTAGTTTAAGTTAATAACAATTGCTTATAAATTTAGCCAAAAAGCATTGCAAGAACCTTATATCGATATACTTTCTTTGGTTTCTTCTCTACATACCAAACAGTCATACGATGACCTTCTTGCGATGCGCCATTTACAGCCAATGAATTTTCTGATGTTACACTCTTATTGCCTACATGATATGTATAAAATCCCAGTATATTTGCCGTCTATTGAATTGTTATTTATAGAATACTACTTATATTCGAAACTATCAATATTCTATTGTAAATATAATACATTTTATTTTCTTATTTCCAATTCCTATCTTTGTCATACACGCAAGCTTCTACATAGTCGCATCTATCAATATACTTACTCCCAAAATCATTTACCTACTTAATTACTGAATAAAAAAACTACTAATAAATAGTAGTTTTGATATACATATTTAATTTATTTTCTTGACAACCTATCATAAATATAATTAATTATATCCATCACTAGATACATATTTCCGCCATATTTTTCAAGGTATCTCCTGCAATTCGATATACAGTCCAATCTTTCATCGGCTCTGCACCCAATGACAAATAAAAATTAATACTGGATTTATTCCAGTCAAGACACCACCATTCCAAGCGTCCACAGCCCCTTTGAACTGCAATCTGCGCCAGTTTTTGTAATATAGCCTTGCCATAACCACAACCACGATAATCCGGCATGATATACAAATCTTCCAAATATATCCCTGCACGCCCTAAAAACGTCGAAAAATTATGGAAAAACAATGCAAATCCTATCTCTTTATCATCAACAACCGCAAATATAACTTCTGCTTTCTTCTTTTCAAAAAGCCAATCATCCAATATATCTTCTGTCGCAATCACCTCATTTTCTAGCTTTTCATACCTGGCCAACTCTAATATAAACTTCAAAATGAGTGACACGTCTTTCCTTTCTGCATATCTAAATGTCAATTCTGCTTTTGTCATTCTTATGTCCTCCGTTGCAAATTCTGATTTCCTGTGATTAATAAACTTCATAAGTATAATACTAGTTATCTCTACAACTATCAATATTCTGACTTCAATATACTCTCGCTTCGGGAAGCCACCATTATACTGAAGTAGTTCCTATCCTTACTATTAAATATTCCTCAATCATACTTACACCCAATTCACCGTTTAACCCATAAAACCTATAAACTAAATATTGATAGCTAGTAGTTTTAAAATACATATACTCCCTTTTCAAGTGGATTATGTTTAGTTAGCAAAACACTCAATTCTTCTTATCCAAAGGAAGAATTAGCTTAAATACAAATGTTCCCTGATCATTTTTAAGATAATAAATAGCTTTTTCATCTCTAACTGTACCACGTCTGCTTATGGCAAATGAAACAGTATTGTTATCATCTTTCGTTAATTCATAGGTTGCTTTTTCACAAATCCCTGAATTATCCGTATATTTATAATAATCCTCGCCAAGTTCAACGGAGTTACCAAAATTATCAGCTAAAACTATTTGTAATACATCTTCGCTTTTTAATAATGTTAATGTAGGTAGGTTGTCATATTTAAAATCAAACCCATTTTCATAAAAAGCGGCATTTATCTCATCATCGACGCCCACCAATGAAATTGTGGGTAAAATAATTGAATTCGAATCGTTCGATACATCCACTCGATTAGAATATCCAACGAATAGCGATACAACTAAAAGTAAAGCAATTAAAGATAGCGCCACTTTTTTCATATCAATTCCTCCATAAGTTAATAAATAATCTTTAAACAAAGAATACTACATATTTTACCAACTATCAATGTCAAGTTTTCAATGTACAAATTTATATACTTCTAGTTTAGTAGATCAAATTTACGTACAAAAAAACTACTAACTTAAAATTTCATAGTTAGTATCCCTTGATTTTTATTCTTGTATTGGAATTTAAATTACTTATCATCATTTTTTATAGATTGAACTGCAATCACAAATCCTATTACAGCAAACACTAAAAACATAATAGCAACAACAGCTTCAAGACCATTCATTTATTGCAGTACTAGATTGGCACCTTTGAATTTATAATCTATGCTGCAACCATGCGATATCCTCTATGCTCGATTATGGTGTAACAGATACGTTAAATCACTTTCAAACTCACTTTTCTTTTCCAGATTGAATACTTTTGACACTATGATACATAATAAATGGTGCTTATATTTGTTGGCTTACATTATCAGATCCTAAAGTATTTCAATAATACCATGAGCACCATAGACGAATAAAAGCAAAGAAATGGTTATAACAAAGAACTTTTAAAATTTTATATTTTTCATGGTTTTTGATTTTCCTATTTATATAATAAATGCTATGTTATAGGGCTTAATCATATGTATTATTCACAGGATAACTTTAAAATGAAAATTTGACACAAGTGTATGTTTATGGATTATATGGAAAAATCAAAGTAATATTTCATTAATCTTTCTCTAAACTTATATTGTTTATTGTAAAATATGACAAAATAATAATGATTACTATTATTGATATTGTTTTTTTTATTATAGTATGCTAGTATATATACACAGTTAGTAATTACTAACTTTCTTAGATACTATAGTTTGAAAATATATATATAAATCAAGGAGGTAACAACATGGATGCATTATTAAAAGAATTAAATGAATTTTTATCAGATTTAAATGTCTTATATCGAAAGCTTCAAAACTATCACTGGAATGTGAAAGGAAAAAGTTTCTTTGTACTTCATTCAAAATTAGAAGAATACTACAATGGTGTTAATTCAGAAATTGATAAAGTTGCAGAAAAAATCTTAATGTTAGGTGGACAACCTCTTGGAACAATGAAAGACTATCTTAATACTAGCAGTATAAAAGAAGCTGAAAATGTAAAAATTTCAGGAGATGTAGTCATTAAAAATCTTCTAGAAGATTTTTCATATTGTAAACAAAAGGCTGAAGCTATCAAGATTAAAGCAGATGAAGCGAACGCTTTCATTATTTCTTCTTATTTGGATGATGTTATTGACGAATATAGCAAAGCTTGCTGGATGCTACAACAATCAATGGAATAATAATAAAAAGGCTGTTTTTTATGAGCAGCCTTTTTTTTAATTTAATTAACGCAAATAATTTAATTGCGATGGTACGATTGGTTTGTTAATAAATACCGGTGTTAATGATGAAATGAAAAAAAATACATTCGAGGATTACGCAAATCGTGTTATATAAAAAAGTCATTGAACTGAACATTGAACTGGGCAAAAAAATAAGGCCTTCAAAAATAATTGAAAGCCTTACTTTTACTAATTAAGCTACCAACGGGAATCGAACCCGTGACCTTCACCTTACCAAGGTGACGCTCTACCGACTGAGCCATGGCAGCATCAGGATACATCATATGCGTCCGAAAGATATATTACCATAGATGTTTATAATATGCAAGTCCAAAAATCAAAAAAATCCCTGATTCTAAATACAAAAATATCTTCTTACTATATCTTCTTACTTTTGCACTTATACTTAACTCTAGTTGCACTGTACAATTATAATTTCCTCTCAGGTTTCCTTTAGAATCTGATTTAGTTTTTTGCGTATTCTCTGTAATGCATTATCCACGGACTTCGGATCTTTGTCTAATATCTCTGCAATTTTATTATAATTATAATCATGTAGATACAAATTTAAGATTTGTTTTTCTAATTTACTCAGTCTTTCATAAAGTTCCTTCTCTAAAAGAGAGGTATTTTCTTTGTCAATAAACATTTCTTCTGGATTCATGCTTCTAGCATGTGCAAGTGTCTCGATAAAGGAAACAGCATAATCCGTTGCATCCGCATCATCGTTATAATTCGAACTATCAATGGATATGTAATTATTTAACGGTTGATTCTTTTTGGTGTTGGAGGATTTAATTGCAGTATAAATCTGCCTTGAAATACATAGATCAGCAAAGGTAAGGAATGACGCTTCCTTCTCCATTTGAAAATCCCGTATTGCTTTATACAGCCCAATCATACCTTCTTGAATTAAGTCCTCATGGTCTCCACCGATTAAATAAAGCGCCTTAGCCTTTTTCCTTACTAGATTTTTATATTTGCCAATCAAGTAATCCATAGCCAATGTATCGCCTTCTCGAATGAGCATAACAATCTCTTCATCCAAGATATCTTCATATTGTTGAAACATCATACTCATCCTCCTAAATAATTTTTAGGTATCAAACGTATCTTTGACAATCGCTTACACCACTATATCTCGCTGTATCGCTTACGTTTATTTGTATGCTTTTATTTAACAACAAGGAAGCCCGCTTACGGAAACAGAACTCCCTTGATTTTTACTTACACCTATTTTTTATAACTTCTTTGACGTACAATTTCGTAGCTTAATATTCCCATTGCAACAGATGCATTCAGAGAATCAATATCTCCTACCATAGGGATTTTTGCTGTAAAGTCACACTTTTCTCTAACAAGTCTTGATACGCCATCGCCTTCCGATCCAATAACCAATCCAATTGGTCCTGTTAGATTCTGTTTGTACATAACTTCACCTTCTAAATCTGCACAAACAAACCATAAACCTTTTTCTTTTAATTCTTCCATCGTAGCAACTAAATTTGTTACTTTAGCTACTGGAGTATAATTAATAGCACCGGCAGAAGTTTTCGCAACAGTAGCCGTAAGACCAACCGCTCTACGCTTTGGTATAATGATACCATGTACCCCAGCTTGATTCGCTGTTCTTATCATAGCACCTAAATTGTGTGGGTCTTCAATTCCATCCAATAAAAGAATGAAAGGTGGTTCTCCTTTTTCTTCTGCTATCTTTAAAATATCTTCAACTTCTGCATATTCATATGCTGCTGCGTATGCAATAACACCTTGATGCTTTCCAGAATCGGAAATCTGATCTAGACGCTCTTTCTTAACAAATGTAATGATTGTATCGCCTTTTTTAGCCTCACGTAAAATAGACTTAATTGGGCCATCTTGACATCCATCTAATATAAATAAACGATCAATTGGTTTTCCTGCTCGAAATGCCTCTAAAACCGCATTTCTTCCTTCGATTGTTAATTCCTCGTATCTCATTTAAACACCTTAATACATCAAAAATACTTTGATGCAATACTGCCATCTGTAAAATTGAAAGAATACATGGCAGACCTTTCTATCTTTAAATTTCTTTCAACCTATCTTGTTCTTTATTCCTTGTAAAGAACTTAGAAACTGTGAACAATCGCGCTAAAGCGTAAGTACTAATTATATTCACGCGGCATGTGCACACAGTATATTCCTGCTAGTAGGAATCTTTTGTTTAAGCACGGGGAGTTGCATCGCAATCTCTTATACGTATGCAACTCATGTATGCCTATTCTTATACATGAAAACAAACTTATCTTATAAAGCATGTCCTATTTATTTCTCAAAGCATACCCATTTAATATCTAGGCTTCACTTTCAATAAAACCAGCTTTATTTAACCCTGAATGCAACAATTCAAATATTCGGTCCATCTGCTCGGTCATATATAAATAACCCATTAACGCTTCAAATCCAGTAGCTATACGATAATCACTCATGGATGCATTCTTCGCAATCGTAACGGACTTCGCATTTCTACCACGTTTGTAATATCCCACTTCTTCTTCTGTTAAATCATCCATAATTGCATGCAAAATATCTTTTTGCGCAGATGCTTTTACCATCTTACTCGCATTTTGATGGAGACGATTCACCTGGGCATTACCACGCTCCACTAGCATTGTGCGTATAATAAGATCATAAATACTATCTCCAATATACGCCAATGTCAGCGGAGAATACGTTCTAATATCTTGTTTTGATAGATCAAATGTACTTTGTACCTTTGAAACTAAGCTCTCTTCCATTTTACACCTTCTCTAGTATCTTCAAGAATTATGCCCATATCAAGTAGTTGATTACGTATTTCATCTGCTTTTGCAAAATCCTTGTTTTTTCTCGCTGCCTGACGAAGGGCAATGAGTTGTTCTACTTCCTCATCTAACATCTCTGCTTTTTGTTCCGTTTCAATTCCTAGTATATCACAAAGTGTCGTAATTTTGGTAAGAACTTTATCAATTATTTCATCACTAGAATCCGATGTAAGATTTGAATTCGATAATTTTACCATTTCAAAAATAGCAGTAACTGCATCCGCTGTATTAAAATCATCGTCCATAACCGCATCAAATTTCTCATGTAATGCTTCAAATTCATTCCAAAGACTATTTTCTTCATCCATCATGCATCCAGCAGACGTATTTTCACATACAACTAACTCAATCTCAGTACTCTTTTCTTTTTTTATCTTTTGTAAATATTTTAATTGAGCGATTGCATTTTGAATACGTTCTAAACCACTTTTCGATGCCTCCATAATCTCGCGACTAAAATTAATCGGACTTCTATAATGAACACTTAGTAAGAAGAAACGAAGGACTGACAATGGGAACTCTTGTTCAATTTCTCTAACTGTAAAGAAGTTACCTTCGGATTTTGACATTTTTTTATTGTCAATATTAACGAATGCATTGTGCATCCAATACTTCGCAAATTGTTTACCACTGCACGCTTCTGTTTGTGCAATTTCATTTTCATGATGAGGGAAAATTAAATCCTCTCCACCCGCATGAATATCAATTTGTTCTCCTAAATACTTCTTACTCATTACGGAACATTCAATGTGCCATCCTGGTCTTCCATCACACCATGGAGAATGCCATGCTGGCTCCCCTGCTTTTTTTGGTTTCCATAAAACAAAGTCCATTGGATCTTCTTTTTCATCGCTTACTGCGATTCTAGAACCTGCTTCTAAGTCATCAATATTCTTCTTCGATAATTTACCATACTGTGAAAAACTTCTTGTTTTAAAGTATACAGTTCCATTTTTAGCATAGGCATGATCTTTTTCAATCAGATCTTCGATCATTTCAATCATACCATCAATTTCTTCTGTAGCCTTTGGATTCTTTGTCGCTGGTTTAACGTTAAGTGCTTTTGTATCTCTTTTAAATTCATTAATATATCGTTCTGATATCTCAGTTGGAGATACTCCTTCTTCATTGGCTTTTTTTATGATTTTGTCATCAACATCTGTGAAGTTCGATACAAAATTAACCTCAAAACCTTTGTATTCTAAATAACGTCTAACAGTATCAAAGACAACTACCGGTCTGGCATTTCCTATATGAATATAGTTATAAACGGTAGGCCCACATACGTACATACTTACTTTACCATCTTGCAATGGCACGAACGTTTCTTTTTGTTTGCTTAAGGTATTATAGATTTTCATATAAATCTCCTTCTTCTAATACTTTTTCATATCTATAAATGTATTTAATAAATACGTGATATCATTTTAAAAGTATAGTATCTTTATTTTATATTATTTACGGAATGAATAACACTACTATTTTAACAATTTCATTACTAATAAATTCATTCTATAAGTTCATTTATAGCGATATCATTTTAAAATAATCTCAAGTAATCATACTTCCAATTGATGATAAGTTTACTTCGATATTTTTTCACTTGCTTTATTGTCATCTGCCATATTATCACTGGATATTTCATTACTTACTTTATTTTCATTCACATTACTTTCATTTACTTTTTCATGCAACTCACTGTATCTTAAACTTAAAGTATGAATTGATTTATCCAAATGATCAATCTGATTCTGAACTGGATCTGGTAAGCGTTGATCCATATCTTCTCTTGGAACCTTTACATTATCCCTCTTAACAATTTTACCTGGAACACCTACAACCGTTGAGTTTGGTGGAACTTCTGATAATACTACGGAACCAGCACCTATCTTCGAATTCTCTCCTACTGTAAAAGAACCTAACACTTTGGCTCCTGCACTTATCATAACATTATCACCAATCGTAGGGTGTCGTTTCCCTTTTTCTTTTCCGGTACCACCTAAAGTTACGCCTTGGTATAAGGTAACATTATCACCGATGATCGCAGTTTCTCCAATCACTACTCCGTGGCCATGATCAATAAATAGTCCCTTACCTATCGTTGCACCAGGATGTATCTCTATTCCTGTTTTCCTTGCAGTACGTTGAGAATACCATCGAGCTAGAAAATAATGTTTTCTTACGAATAACCAATGTGCAACGCGATGTCTTATAATCGCTTTAAAACTTGGGTATAGAAAAACCTCCCATGGGGTCTTTATGGCTGCATCACGTTCTTTTATAACATGCATTTCTTCTTTTATGAAACGAATTATACCCATATCATAACCATCCTTTCTATTGATTAATACTTTCTTTAAATGAGTTGATAAATATTGTTATAAGTATTGATGCAGAAAAAACCGTCCAAGAGAACAAAGTAATTACCTTAGCGGTCATGCATATCCTAAGCGGAACAATTTTTAATTTTTATAATAAAATATAATGCTTTTATTTCCTATAAATCAAAAAAAACTCCGCCTCTTAACAAAAAGAGGCGAAGTCATCGCGGTTCCACTCTTATTTGTAACTCTATATATAGTTACAATCTTATTACTGATAACGGCAGTTCTCCCGTGTTTAGCTACTCTTTTCACCAAACAAGCTCCCAGATGCACTTCCCTTTACCTAATATAAAGAATGCTTTCAGCCAATGACATTCTCTCTCTGATATTTTTAGTATAGGTACTCTTTCTGTTCTTTGCTTTTTCATATTAATTTGTATTTATTCTATGCAACTTTTTTATTTTTGTCAACCATTTATCAAACCTTGTAGAATAACATCTCAAGCATAATAAAAAGACCGTATGTGCATTGTCAAAAATTCTAACTAATTTGATTGTTTTATTACTTATTTGTTAGACTTGCAACAACCGCTGCATCCAGAGCATCGATCACTTTCTTCTGGATCATAGGTATACGCTATACCGTCTTTTCCGTTATACATATAGTTATCCACGGTATTTAAAAGGCAAATCGCTTGTGATGAAATCCCTTCGCCACTTCCTGTAAAACCCAAACCTTCTTCTGTCGTTGCTTTTATATTAATATTTGCTGAATCAATTTCCAAAGTCTTTGCAATCGTTTCAACCATATCTGGAATATAACTTGCTAATTTTGGTCTTTGCGCAACAATCGTTGCATCAATATTCCCAATAATAAAACACTTTTCATCCAATAAACGCTTTACGTGTTTTAATAATTCAATACTAGATACTCCCTTGTATTCCTCTTTCGTATCTGGAAAGTGTTTTCCAATATCCCCAAGCGCAGCGGCACCAAGCAATGCATCCATGATAGCATGCACCAATACATCGGCATCCGAGTGTCCAAGAAGCCCCTTTTCATACGGAATTGTAACCCCTCCTAAAATAAGCTCTCTATTTTCCACTAACTTGTGTACATCATAACCTAATCCTACTCTCATTCTAACCTCCATTCTTATATAAGCTGTCAAAGGCATTGTGAATATTAAATCCACCTATGCAACTATATATTTGTATTTATGAGATACCTATGCCTTATCGCATAAAATGTTTTTCTTAATTTGACCAAACGTTCATCTTATATTTTATTATTATATCCACAATAATACAATCAAAATATTTATCATTAACAAATATTCAATTATTTCTTCCTATATTTATGTTGTAATATTTCTTTTTACAATTTCTTTGCTTTATATCTATGTTTTTGTATAATAAAAGATATGTAAAATGCTATCTACGTAGTCTTACATAAAATATTTCTTACGAAGGCACAACATATAGGAGGATTACATACTATGATAACTGTTTCAAAGCTTGGAGATGGTGACTTTAAAACCATCGAAGAAGCCATCTTATCCATCCCAGACGATCACCCAGATACAATTACACTTAATATTAAACCTGGAATTTATAATGAAAAATTATTTATACGTAAATCCAATATTAAAATCATCGGGGAAGATCCATTCACTACCATCATTCGATATAATGATGGAGCGAAAAAACTACGTGCAGATGGAAGCGAATATAGAACTTCAAATACATTTACCGTGTTATTTGCTGGTACAGATATTCATATTGAAAATATTACCATTGAAAACTACGCTGGATTTGGTGAAAACGTAGGTCAAGCAGTGGCTGCTTACATTGCTTCAGATCGTACCGCCTTTTATAACTGCCGCTTTCTTGCATATCAAGACACGATATTTGTTGGTGAAATCAATGAGTCACAACTTGAAAAACTAATGTTACCTGATTATTTTAAAGATTCTACGATTCCTATCATGTTTCCTCTTGTCCGAAACTACTTTGAAAGCTGCTATATACGAGGTGATGTAGATTTCATATTTGGTTCTAATACATGTTTTTTTAATCGCTGCGATATCGATTCCTGTGAATTAAGAAGCGAGGATACTGCATATATCACGGCTGCAAATACGCCAATATCTCAAGAATATGGGCTCGTATTTTATGAATGCAATTTGATAGGTGATGCAAAAGAAAATAGTGTTTACCTTGGTAGACCATGGAGAAATTATGCCAAAACAGCATTTATCCGTTGTAATATGGATGCTCATATAAAAGAAGAAGGATGGCATAATTGGGACAAACCTAACGCAGAGGTAACCTGCTCCTACGTTGAATATGCAAACACTGGAGTTGGTAGTAACACAAAGAAACGTGCCAGTTTTTCAAAACAGCTTACAAACCCTGGCCTTTCAGAATACTTTAATCCATCCAACGTACTATGTGGTTCCGACAATTGGAGACCTTTTATTTAACTCCATCAGGGAAGTCAACCGCTTCTAAAAGCGAGGGACTTCCCTATTTTACTAATAGTTCAAGCTTCTGTTGAAATGCTACGTTGTGACAATGAGGTTATAAACAAGTAGCGTAAGCAGATTGTGAATATTGGATTGGAAATTTTTAATTTAAAATACTGCAATAAAACAGAATCAAAATGAATACCTACAGCAAAAAACCTACCAACAGCAATAACTGCTTGGTAGGTTTTATTATAGTAGCGAAAGAGGGATTTGAACCCACGACACCACGGGTATGAACCGTGTGCTCTAGCCAACTGAGCTATTTCGCCATATTACGACATTATTCAATTCGTAAAAATGGGACCTATAGGACTCGAACCTATGACCCTCTGCTTGTAAGGCAGATGCTCTCCCAGCTGAGCTAAGATCCCATATCTTGTATCGCTTGCCGCGAGTACAAGATATATTATATTTAGGACAAGCAATTTTGTCAAGCATAATTTTAATATTTTTTTCAATTATTTGATTTAATATTTACTTTGACATTTTTACTCTTTAAAAAAACTATATTTTATAAAGAATATAATTGCTTTTTATAGCATGTTAGTGTGCCTTTGTTAGCACTGTAACCATAAATCCATTGTTATAGATACCTGATTCAATAAAATTATGCTTCTCTCCCTTAACGTATAAAGAATACTCCTCAGTGAATTCTTCTTCACCTAAAAAAACAATATTTTTGTAGTGCAGTTCATAATCAAATCCAGTCAGTTGTGACAGTTCTTTTAAGCGCAGTGATTTTCTTTTTCGTTTATTGAGTAATGTTTTAAAATGCTTGTTAGAAGTAATTTTTCCTTGTTTTAAATCAACATAAAACTTTTCGTATTCTACCTCTGGTTTTATTCTAAGACGACTTTCTAACTCTTTCACACGACTTTTTCTAATCACTATGTCTTTTATTTTAGTAGATGCACTAAATATAATAAGTACAGCTGCTGCAACACCGAACACATACGTTGAGATGGCTATTACATGTCTCTTACTGGTATCATCTTCTTGCGAATCATTTAATGTTAATGTATTTATTACATCTGTAGATTCTGTTTTCGCTCCTTGGTGGGCGTCTAAATAGATACTAAGTAAGCTATCTAACACTCCATTTAACGTTGCATTTTCCGCATTATATGCAAATCTCTCTTCCGTTGGATACGTAATATCAACAACCTTTTGTAAAGAATCTTTTAAAAAGTTATCCACAATGAAGCTGTAATTACTTTCCTTTATTAACAATCCTTGTAATTCATCCCCATTTATTGCTTGTACAAGTTCTTCAAATGTATTATAAGCGATAGTATGCCCATCTAACTCTGTTTGATTTATGAAAGGTAATATTCTTTCTTCCGCACCCCAATAATAATTAGGTACCGACTCACGATTCATAATAATATCACGTTTGACTTTGCTTACTAAAATTATATTGTTTTTAGCTATACGTTCCGATAATGTAATCTTGCTAGAATCCGATAATAAATTATCTTCTAATATATTTACCTGATTTGTAGTAGGTATTAGCATTCCTGCCAAAACTTGAATTTTATTTTCTTCTAACTCTCCCAATGCAACTTGATAATCATCAAAATTCACCATTTGAAAATCGATATTTAACTCCTTTGCAAAAAAAGAGAACATATCATAATAAGTGCCACAAGCTTCTCCTTCTTTGTTCACATAAGAAAAAGGGTAGTCATTATCATCGCCAATTGCATAATAAATACAATCATACGCTTCTTGTAATAATTGTATTTTCTCCTTTTGGATATCGTGAAATGATTCAAGTTTCTCTTTTTCTTGAGACTGTAAAAGACTTAACTCCGAACTCGCTTGCGCGGTATACTTCGTAAATGGAATAATGAAACAAATATATAAAAAAGATAAATTTAACAGAAAATGCTTCCACCTTTTTTCACGAATATTTCTATCCTTCTTACTAATTTTCTCGTAACTTCTCCTTAACGTCTTTGATCCCCCCAACCTTTCGTAAACGAACAAATTTTTTCTTACCAATTCGTAGCACGTTTTCATCTTCGATTAGGACACAATCAATATCAAGAATTTTATCTCCATTTAAGGTGACTCCTCCTTGTTTTATCAAACGACGAAAATCACTTCCTGATGCCACCATTTTATTTTCTAATAATAGTGGTACAATGTCAAGTAAAGTTTCCATTTCTTTTGATAAGTTTAACTCAGGCATGTTCTCTGGAACTTGCCCATCACGAAATACCGTTTCAAAATAATTTTCACCAATGACACTTCCTTCTTTTCCATGGTATAGCTCTGTTATGGTACGAGCTAATTGAAGTTTTATGTCTCTTGGATTTCTTCCTGCCTCCATTTCTTCTTTCATCACTTGTATATCATCTGGATGTTCATCGGTAACAAGTTCAAAGTAACGTATAATTAATTCATCTGGAACTTCCATAACTTTTTTAAACATTACTTCTGGTGATTCACTAACACCAATGTAGTTCCCAAGACTTTTACTCATTTTTTCTTTTCCATCTAGTCCCTCTAAAATAGGCATAAACATTGCCACCTGAGCTTCTTGTCCAGCATCTTTTTGTAATACTCGGCCAAATAAAACATTGAATGTTTGGTCTGTTCCACCAAGTTCTATGTCTGCATGGATTTTCACAGAATCATATCCTTGCATCAAAGGATAGAAAAATTCGTGTAAACCAATGGCTTCATTTCGCTTGTAACGACTCGCAAAATCATCTCGCTCTAATAACCTTGCAACTGTAGTCGTAGCTGCCAATTTGATCACATCTTCAAAGTTTAATTTGCTTAGCCATTCACTATTAAAATGAACCCTTGTTTTATTTTTATCTAGCACTTTGAAAATTTGCTCTAAATAAGTGGCTGCATTCTCTTTTACCTGTTCATCTGATAATGGTTTTCTAGTTTTCGATTTCCCCGTTGGATCTCCTATTTTACCAGTAAAATCACCAATGATAATAACTGCCTCATGCCCTAAATCCTGCATTTGTCTGATTTTACGTAAAACTACGGTATGCCCAAGGTGAATGTCTGGTGCAGATGGATCTAGACCAAGTTTTATAATTAATGGGCGTTCTTCTTTGATGGAAGTTTCAATTTTAATACGTAATTCATCCTCACTAATGATATCGAAGGCTCCTTTTTTCATAATCTTTAATTGTTCTTCTACACTTTTCATAATAATCCCTTTCCTTTGCAATCTTATTCAAATCGTTAAACATAAACCCCATCGTAAAACCCAGAATTTTTAAGCATACATCAATTTTAGTAACGTAAAAGTCAAAGTTAGAATGCGCACTCCACAAACTTTTTATGACAATAAAAAAAATCCCAACCCTCTTATACAAGAGGGCGGGATATAATCACGCGTTACCACCTCAATTTATTAACCGCTCACGCAGCTAACCTCTTCAAGTACTCATAAAATATTAAACGATTTTTCACTTAATATGATATGGTGATACTCTAGCACGATAACGGGTGCAGGAATCCGTCAACAGCCTACTAATAATTACATACGTTCGGTGTGATGCTCTAAGATGTATTCAAAATCAGTCCTCATGCGCCTCTCATCAACCGGCAGCTTTCTGTTTGATTCGTTAATTTCTACTCTTTCTTTTCACAGCTTTAGTGTTATGAAGTTTATATTGAGATTGAGTATAGCAAAGTTTTAATTTTATGTCAATCGCTTTTTTTTGTTTCCGAATTCTTTTTGTTTTTTCAGTCCCCAATAAAGTTCTCTATTTTTATGCACACTCACAAACTCTATTTGTAATTGCTAAAGTACTCTCTAATATTTATATGCCTACACAGACTCTATGTTTCAATTGCTAAGTACTCTCTAATTTTTATATGCCTACACAGTCTCTATGTTTCAATTGCTAAGTACTCTCTAATATTTATATGCCTACACAGTCTCTATGTTTCAATTGCTAAGTACTCTCTAATTTTTATATGCCTACACAGTCTCTATGTTTCAATTGCTAAGTACTCTCTAATTTTTATATGCCTACACAAAATCTATGTTCAATTGCTAAGTACTCTCTATTTTTTAAGATTTTTTTTATACTAGATCTTTTCCTCATGGATTAATTTTTACACTTTGCTAAACGAAGGAACCTTTTCTTTAATTTACCCGTTGCATAAAACGTACTCCTGCTCTTACAAACCCAAACTTTTCATAGAACTTATGTGCATTTTCAGTTACTAGCATGCCACTTAAACCACTTAATTCCTCATCTTCTATAATGAATCCCATGAGTTCTTTCCCCAGTCCCATACGTTGATGATTTGTGTCTATGATGACATCACAAAGATAATACGTGGTTGCATAATCTGTGATTACTCTTGCAAACCCCACCAAATTATATTCTTTATCTCGTATTCCATAACATCTAGAATTGTTTAGACTTCGTAAAATCAGCTCTCGTGACCGATTCTGTGCCCAGTAGGTTTGCTTTAATAATGAAACCACTTCATCCAATTTTATGTAGCCTCTACCAACATAAATACAATACTCCTGATAATATATGCATTTCTTACCAAACATCTGTCTCATGTTGTATTCCTTTTTCAATTTCCTTACTATAGTGTATTACGCATCATCTCATACTAGGAGCAATTTTAATAATAAAAAAATAAAAAAGCTATCGCAAAACAGATGAAAGAGAGTGTTTTATACACTTTCTAGATTCCAGTGATTGCGATAGCTTTAATTTTAAATTTATTTTATTATTTTATTTCAACGATTAACTTATCTGTATCAAGAATATGATGTACCAACCAATCATACACAAAATTTAATATATCCATAATGATACCTTCTTGATTCATTTCTAAATCATTTAGCTCGATATCGTTAATCTTCTCAAGAAATTCATGGTGTTCTATTTTATGAGATAAAATCTTTTTGTATTTGATGCTCTCCATATATGCTTCTTCTTCTGCAAAATGTGTTGCCGTATACTCTTTTAATTCATCTAGTAATGCTACAATATGATCATACTTATCCGCTATGTAGGCATTATTTAGCAACTCATATGTATCATCCGCAATTTGAAACAGTTTCTTATGTTGCTCATCGATTTGGTTAATACCAATATAATACTCATCTTTCATCTCAAACATTTTAGTGATGCCTCCTGGTTAAATAATCATCCTAACATTATCATAAAACTTGCTAGAATTCAACAAAAAACTCATTTTTAACCAGTGATTCCTTAATCTATGATTCCCATTTCCAAGATTAGTATGAAAAAAGCTCTAATTTCCACATTCAATACTTATTTGATTGAATTTAAGCAGTATATCGTCAATTTTTATCTCATTCTTTTCCTCATTTGCTTTATCAAGAACTACATTTCCCTGATGCATCATAATGATCCGGTTTCCATAATCAACTGCATACCTTAAATTATGTGTTACCATTATGGTTGTAAGCTTCTTATCTTTTACAATCTTATCGGTCAACTCCATAATAATATCCGCTGTTTTTGGATCTAGCGCCGCAGTGTGTTCATCCAGAATTAGAAACTCAATGGGTGTCATTGTCGCCATAATAAGTGCCATTGCTTGTCGTTGACCACCCGATAAAGAGCCTACTTTTACATCCAATTTATCTTCTAGTCCAAGGTTTAATATTCGAAGACTTTCACGGTAAAAATCAATTCTTTGACGATTAATACCTGGCTTTAAATTAAAAGCTTTCCCCTTATTGTCTGCAATAGACATATTCTCAAGGATTGTCATACTAGGGCAGGTTCCCATTGCTGGATTTTGATAAACTCTACCAATCTTGCGATTTCTTTTATATTCTGCGAGTCCTGATATATCTTTTCCATTCATAAGAATCTGACCAGAATCCAGTGAAATACTTCCACAGATCAAATTTAACATAGATGTCTTTCCAGAACCATTACTTCCTACCACTGCGACAAATTGCTGATCTGCTATGCTTAAATTAAATGAATCAAACAGGCACATTTCATTGACTGTACCAGGGTTATAGTACTTATTTATATTTTTTAATTCTAGCATTTTGACTTCACCTTCCTACTCTTTTTACCACTAATCACAAGTATGATAAGAAATAACACTGACGTAACTAATTTTAAATCCGATGCAGTTAAACCGCTACTAATTGCAATTGCAACACAAGCTTTATATAAAATAGAACCAACAATAACCGCTGTCGTCGGTTTCACAAACTTCACATTACGAAATAAATTCATACCAATGATTACACTTGCCAATCCAATAACAATGGTACCAGTGCCAATGGATATTTCAAAGTATCCATTCATTTGACAATACACACTACCAGCCAATGCTGCAAAGGCATTCGCAATTGCTAAACCTAGGATCTTAACACTTCCTTTGTTCTTTGCCAATGAAGTTACAAGTGTCTCATTGTCACCAACGGCTTTTAGTAAAAAACCGGACTTTGTTTTTAAATATAGGTCCAATAGAATTTTAACAATAATTACGATAACAAGTAGTATGAAAACCATCACATAGTTACTTAATTCATTGCTAAATGTATTATTAATCCATTCATTTTCAAAAATAGAATCTTTACTAAAGATCGGAAGGTTTGCTTTTCCAGCGATTCTAAGGTTAATGGAGTATAAAGCGGTCATAACGATAATACCAGAAAGTAAATCTCGAACTTTAAGTTTAACATGAATCAGACCAGTTACAGTTCCAGCCAATGCTCCAATGAAAAAGGAAACGAACAATGTAAGCACTGGGTTAACTCCTGCTAAAATTAATGTTGCAGTGATTGCCGCTCCCAGTGGAAATGTTCCATCTACCGACAAGTCTGGAAAATCTAATATCCGATACGTAATATACACTCCCAGTGCCATAATCGCGTATACAAGCCCTTCTTGTAAAATTCCTAGTAATACTGCCATGACCTTACCTCCACCTTAATCTCTTATCACTTGTTATTCTGTTATTGTATTGAATACTTCCGCAGCTGAGTTTACCAAATCCTGTGGTAATTCAATTCCTAAGTTTTTTGCGACTTCTTGATTCGCATAAAAGGATGCCTCTTCAATAATTTCAAAATTAATTTCACTTGCCTTTGCTTCACCCTTTATAACTTTTGCAGCCATTTTACCAGTTTGGATTCCAAGATCATAGTAATCCAATCCAACGGAAGCAAGACAGCCTATTTTCACCTGTTCAATCTCACTACCAAACACAGGAATATTTTTTTTATTTGCTTTATCAAGAATTAACGGTAAAGAACTTACTACGGTATTGTCCGTAAGGTTATTAAGACAATCAACTTTTCCTAAAATATTGTCTGCAGCTAAGGAAATATCAGCAGAGGTAGAAATACCACTCTCAACAATTTCAAAACCATATTCAGCTGCTGCTGCTTTATATTCTTCAATCGCAGCGATTGAATTCACTTCACTGGTTGAATATAAAATACCTATTTTTTTCGCATCTGGGAGTACTTTGCGAATCATTTCCAATTGTTTTTCCACCGGAAGCTTGTCAGAAGTACCAGTAACTTCACCAACTGGTGTACCATCTTCCTTCGCAAGTTCCGCAAGAATTGGGTCGGTCACCGCTGTAAATATAACTGGAACATTGGATTTTTTTGTGCCAGAATATGCACTTTGTGCCATTGGTGTAGCAATTCCACATATCAAATCAACCTTCTTGGATATAAAATTATCGATGATTTGATTTCCTGTCGTAACATCCGCTTGTGCATTATCATATATTACTTTTAAATTCTCACCTTCAACGAATCCTTCTTGTTTTAATCCTTCTAAAAATCCTTCTCTACAATTATCAAGTGATCCGTGCTCTGCAAATTGTCCAACTCCAATGGTAACCATATCCTTTTTAGCACTACCTACAGTTGATTGTTCTTTTGTTCCACAAGCTGCAAAACTTCCTGCTACCAATGCTGTTACTAATAATAATCCAAATCTTTTTCTTAAATTTCTCATAACGACTCCTCCTAAAAATTAAATTAATTGGTTAAATCTTGGTAATTAGAAAGGGGCGTTAAGCAAATTAAGGAAAAGAAAAATTTTCAAACCCGAATCCTATAAAATAAAAAAAGTCCCAAGCAAATAACATTGCTTGAGACGAATAGAATCCGCGGTACCACTCAATTTGACATAAAGTCCACTTTACATATACCATCATATATGCCATACAAATAACGGTTATGGAATCCGTCAACCCCTACTCTTATTCAAGGTTGCCCTCAAAAGCCCATTCAGCAAAAAATTCCTTATCGCAATCCCACCACCTGCGACTCTCTGTAAATTCATACTTATGCTTACTCTTCTTTTTCAACGGTTTAAATTATAAATATGTTGTTATAATAATACTTTACTCTGTAAAAGTCAATCCCCAACTTTAAATTTTTTCCAAAGTTGAGATGTTATTAATTTTATTGTGAGTTTCAAGCGTCATACTCTCTAAGAACAAGAATCTATCTTTGTCCCTTGTCATACGGTATACCCGCTGCTCTTGGGGCTTGTGATTTTTTCGAGGTAAACGCCAATACGACCAACGTTGCAATATAAGGTATCATTTTATATACGTAACTTGAGATACCTAAGCCAGCTAACGTAGGAATTCCAGAATAGGAAGAAGCAATTGTCTTCATGAGTCCAAAAAACAATGCAGCCCAAAGAATTCGCATCGGTTTCCATTGACCAAAAATCAATACTGCCAAGGCTAAAAATCCATATCCCGCAACGGTTGCATTAAAATTTGTGGAGTTTGGGATAACAAATACTAAACCACCAATTCCACCAAGTGCGCCAGATATTAATACACCTGCGTAGCGAATTCTATAAACATTTATACCAACCGATTCTGCTGCATGGGGATGCTCGCCACATGCCCGAAGCCTTAGCCCAAATCTAGTTTTATACAAGACAATTACCGATACAATCAAAATAATAAACCCTAGATAGGTTGTTATATAGGCATTTTTAAAAAACATATCTCCTATGATTGGTATCTTACCAAGAACCGGCACCTCATCAATGCGAAATGTATTATTAAAGTTTATTTGTTGTATATTTTGAATCTGTCTTGCAGTAAAGATTGCAAACGCTGGTGCAAACATATTAAGAGCTGTTGCACTGATTGTTTGATCTGCTTTCATGTGAATCGAAGCATACGCATGGAAAAATGAATATACCATTCCTGTTATTGCTGCTATTACAATTGCAAGAATAAGTAAGGGCTGCCCACTCATACGATCTTGAAGTAGATTTATGGTTAAAATGCTTGTAAATGCACCCATGATCATAATACCTTCTAACGCGATATTAACAACACCACTTCGTTCTGAAAACATACCTCCCAATGCAACAATTAGTAAAGGAATTGAGAAGAACATCATTTGACGAAATATAAAAAATAGAGTATCCATTATTCACTTCCTTCCTGCACTCGTTCACCATTCTTTCGAGTTTTACTTGTGTCATTTGTATCTTTTGAAGATTGATTTGAATCATTATCACTTTCATCATCAATTTCATGATCTATTTCTTCTTTTAAAGAATTCTTTATCTCTTCACTAGCTTCCTCTGAATCTTGTTCAATAAATTCATCTTCCTCTTCCACCTGTTCAAGCTCCTCCTCATCTCCATAAATATTCGGATCCAGTGGTGCAGGAATTTGCATGCTTGCTGTATTAGGTACCGTACTAAGGTTTTCCCTAACGGATTTTGAAGATAACTTATTCATAACTGCTCTTACAAACAAGGAAAATGCACTGAAATAAATTATAACTGCTATAATAATATCAATAATTTCTTGAGAGAATTCATATAGTTGAAGATAAAATCCCCCCTGCTTAATATACGCAATAAATAAACCAGCAAGCAATATACCAATAGGGTTGGACAAACCAAGGAGTGCTACAGAAATCCCATCAAATCCAGCAGACGCTAACTCATCAATGACCTCAATGTGCTTTCCTGAGCCCGCTAAATATAATAATCCACCACCAAGTCCAGCTAATCCTCCGGCGATAGACATAGACAGAATAATACTCTTTTTTTCATTGATTCCTGCATATTTACTTGCGTTCCGGTTAAAACCTACTGCACGCAGTTCATACCCAAATGTAGTTTTGTTTAAAATAACATAAATAATAATGGCAACTACAATTGCAATTATGAATCCAGCATTTACATAGGACCCGATAAAAATCGTATTTAATCCCCATTTTGGAATATTAGCACTCATAGCCACTGGCTTTGAGCGGTTATTATAAGGATCGTATAACATCGGATTCTTTAGTACCGCCCAATTGACTAAATACATGCCGATATAGTTAAGCATAATGGATGAAATTACTTCGTTTATGTTTGCATATGCTTTTAGCACGCCTACAAAAAAAGCCCATAAAGCACCAACAAGTACCGCTGCCAATAAAGCTACAATCCAGTGTACTTTACCTAAAGAAGAAAATGTTAAGCCAACAAATACAGCAGCAAAACCGCCCATAGTAAATTGGCCCGTAGCTCCAATATTAAATAATCCAGTTTTAAAAGCGAATCCAAGGGATAAACCGGTGCAGATAATAGGCGTTGCATAATAAAACACCATACCTATTCCATAACTTCCTTCGGACAAGGCACCTGTAATAATCGTTATAAATCCTTCGACTGCTTGGGTTGGATTACAGATAAGAAGAATTAAAAAACCAATAAATAATCCGAATACAATTGCTAATACCGATGCTGTAAATCCAAAATTTATATTATTTTTCTTTGATTTTATATCCACGCTGGGGCTCTTTTTTTCATGATTCGTTTCACGCTTCAACCTTATCCCCCCTTTTTGAACCTGCCATATAAAGACCTAATTCCTTTGTTGTAACTTTCATTGGATCCACATCCGCTACAATTTCACCTTCATACATAACTAAAATACGATCGCTTAAATTCATTACCTCATCTAACTCGAAAGAAATCAATAAAACTGCGGTTCCACGATCGCGTTCATTAATCAACTGACTATGGATGTACTCAATTGCACCAACATCCAATCCTCTGGTCGGTTGAACTGCAATCAATACATCTGGCTTACGATTGATTTCACGTGCAATGATAGCTTTTTGTTGATTTCCACCGGACATACTACGAACAATTGTAATCGGGCCTTGACCACTTCGAATATCATATTTTTTAATCATTTCTTCTGCCCTTTTTAATATTGCTCCGCGTTTTAAAAAGCCAAAACTTTGAAATTCTTCTTCGAAATATTCTTGTAAAATTAAATTGTCCTGAAGTGAATAATCAAGAACTAATCCATGCTTATGTCGATCCTCTGGAATATGAGAAAGACCATGGGTGTTTTTGTAACGTATTGTTTTATCACTGACGTCACTATTATTTAAAAATACTTTACCCGAATCTTTTGGAATTAACCCTGTGATTGCCTGAATTAATTCGGTTTGACCATTACCATCAATACCAGCAATACTAACAATTTCTCCTTTTCTTACGGAAAAGCTCACATCATTTACGATGCTTTTCTTTGCACCTTTTTGTTTTGTATTTACTGTAACACCCTGTAATTCTAATGCAACCTCCTGAGGCTTTGCTATGTTTTTATTTACTTTAAAATTAACTTTTCTTCCTACCATCATTTCTGACATCGTTTCTTTGTCCGTTTTTGCAACATCTACCGTTCCAATATATTTTCCTCTTCGTAATACCGAACAACGATTTGCAACCGATTTTATTTCATTTAGCTTATGAGTTATAAAAAGAATTGATTTTCCCTCTTTAACTAGACTTTTCATAATTTTCATAAGCTCATCAATTTCTTGTGGTGTAAGAACTGCCGTTGGTTCATCGAATATTAGTATTTCATTATTTCGATAAAGCATTTTTAAAATCTCGGTACGTTGCTGCATTCCAACGCTAATTTCAGAGATATATGCATCTGGATCAATTGCTAAGTTATAGCGTTCACTAAGTTCTAAAACCTTTTTTCTAGCATCGTCCATCTTTAACAAACCACTTTGAACGGACTCAACCCCCAGGATAATGTTCTGTAGCACCGTAAAATTATGCACTAACTTAAAATGTTGATGCACCATGCCTATCCCAAGTGCATTGGCATCCAATGGTCCTGTTATTTTAACTGAATTGCCCCGAACTTTTATCACTCCACTTTCTGGTTGATAAAGACCAAACAATATGCTCATTAATGTAGATTTACCTGCACCATTCTCACCTAAAAGCGCATGGATTTCACCTTTTTTAAGTTGTAAATTGATATTATCGTTTGCTATAATTCCGGGAAAAATTTTAGTGATTCCCTGCATTTCAATAACGTATTCCACCGATGAAATACCCTCCTTTCGGATAATAAGGGTGTTGCAAAATTATATATAAATGCAATTTTGCGACACCCCTACATTGTCTAATTATTCAACTACGGTAATGGATACATGAGGTACTGTTAAATCTTTTACACTAGCTACATCTTTATCTCTAACTGGTTTATATTCACCAGAAACTAATTTTGAATAAAGGGTTTCGTATTGTTCCTTACTAAATGTTTTAAACTTTGAAGTTTCCATTGGTAGACCTACGCCTTTTTCAGTAACATCAAGTGTTACTATTTTACCGCCTGGAAAATTACCATCATAAAACATTTTAATACCATCATAAACGGAGTTGTCTAACAACTTCATTGCGGATGTAATTACAGTGGCTGACTCACTGGATTGATCTACGTCAACACCAATTACTTTACCATTGTTATCTTGTGCTGCTGCCATAACTGAGTTACCAACTGCACCACCACAACCAAAGATTACTTCGGTACCACTTTGATACCAAGACGCTGCGGTTGTTTTTGCCTCAGGTGTTGCATCAAATCCACCCGTGTAATGATATTTTATTTCTATTTTATCAATTCCTAGTTCAGAAGCTGCCTGATTCGCACCTTCCACGAACCCATAACCAAAGCGAACAACTGGAGGTAATGCCATTCCTCCCATAAATCCTAATTTCGTATATCCATCCATAACAACGGCATAACCTGCTAAATATCCAGCCTGTTCTTCGGAATAATAAATAGCATATACATTATCTTTTATCGTATAATCAACGTTTGGTTCTGTGCCTTTGGACGGTTGACTATCCAAGATGATAAATTTCACACTTGGATATGTAGTCTGACATTCAAAGACTGCTTCCGTAAACTTAAATCCTGGACACACTACAAGTTTGGCACCACCGCGCACTGCAAGGCCTATTGTTTCTATATAAGAAGCCGTGGTTGCTTCTGCTGGCTGATAATACTTATGAGTAATATCATGTTCTTTTGCATATCGCTCTAAGCCTTCCCATGAACCTTGGTTAAATGATTTGTCATTAATCGTTCCAACATCAGTTACTAACGCAAGTTCATATCCGTTCTTATTTCCGCCCTCCCCTGGTGTATTTGTATCTTTATTACCGCATGCAACAAATAGAGTTACCGTCAGTACAAAGACCAATAAAAGTGAGATCACCTTTTTCATATAATTTCCTCCATAATCCAGATCTTACTGTTTTTCATATAGAACATGTCCATAAGAATCGAAATAGATCTTATTTCAATTATTAAAACAATTCTTAAATTTATACATATAGTATGTCCAATATTTGAATAAGTATCTATCACTGGAAGAAAAGTATAAATATTTTTCCCACTTAACAAAAAAATCTATTGTAACAAAGTTCATTTATTCGCTTTTTTCATCTTAAGCGACACTTTCACTTTGATTACAATAGATTTTATTCTTCTCACGCGTTAAGATTTTTAGGAGAAAAACCAAAAGGCATGATATCTTTTAATGTATACACCCAATACTCCTCAGGAGATTTTGCTAATATTACAACAAATTTTTCTGGATCACAAAACTCCATCATTACTTGCCTACATACGCCACAAGGAGGACAATAATCTTTTAATCTACCTTCCTTGCCTCCAACAATTGCTATTGCGCTAAATTCATTATCGCCTTCACTAATCGCTTTAAAAAAGGCAGTACGTTCTGCACAGTTTGTTGGTGTATAAGTAGCATTTTCAACATTGCATCCTGTATAGATTTTATTGCTCTTAGTTAATAATGCAGCTCCTACTTTAAACTTAGAATATGGTGCATATGAGAATTTTAATGACTGTATTGCAGCAGTTATTAAATTATGACAGATTGTATCATTAATTAAAGCATTGTCAAGGCATTGCTTGTTATTTACTGCTACAACTTCTGTTGTTTCTTTACATACCGGCAATTCTTTATTTTGTTTCATAATTTCTTCGCTCATAGGTCCTCCCTTTTAGAAGCTTTAATAACCACTTCCACTCTCATTTTTTGCAAGTTTTACAATTCGGCTTGTTCCAAGACGGCTGGCACCTAAGGTCAAAAATTCTTCTGCATCTTTAAAACTTCCAATTCCACCAGCTGCTTTGATCTTAACCTCTTTATCTACATGTTTTTTGAACAACTCAATATCTTGTGGAGTTGCTCCAGCCGTTGAAAATCCTGTTGAGGTTTTTATATAATCAGCACCGGATTTCGATACAACATCACACATTTTAACTTTCTCTTCCTCTGTTAAAAGGCATGTTTCAATAATTACCTTAAGCACTTTGTCTTTACAAGTTTCTTTTATCTTTTTAATTTCTTCCTGTATTTTACCGTACTCTTTATCCTTTACCCAACCAAGGTTGATTACCATATCAATTTCATCTGCTCCATTTAAAATGGCATCTTTCGTTTCAAATACCTTAACATTGGTTGTATTATATCCATTAGGAAATCCAATTACAGTACATACTGGCATACGGTCTCCAACATAGTCTTTTGCTTGTTTCACAAAAGAAGGCGGAATACAAACAGACGCTGTTTGGTACCTAATTGCATCATCACAGATTTGCTTAATCTCATTCCATGTAGCAGTCTGTAATAATAGTGTATGATCTACGGCCTGAAAAATATCTTTCTTTTCCATAAAAACCTCTTTCTGCTTTTTAGCGAAAAATGCCGACCTCCCTATCCTCATAGTTCGATCGACATCCAGTTTTTTATTCAGCTGTTTCTAATGCAATTTCCATCATCTCACGGAAACTTGTTTGTCTATCTTCTGCGGATAAGGATTCACCTGTATATAAATGATCTGAAATTGTTAAAATACAAAGAGCGTTCTTTCCTGCTCTTGCTGCATTTAAATAAAGTGCTGCTGCTTCCATTTCAACGCAAAGCACTCCCATCTTCTTCCATGAATCATTTGCACCTTTGTTATCATCATAAAATGTATCTGAAGATAAAATATTTCCAACAACCGTTTTAATATTTAAAGATTTTGCTGCCTCTACCGCTTTGTGTAACAATGGGTAACTTGCTGTTGGAGCAATTGTTCCTGGTAATTGATATTGAGAAGCATAATTTGAATTTGTGGATGCTGCCATACCGATTACAACATCTCTTACATGAACATCATCACAAATTCCTCCAGCGGAACCAATACGAATGATATTATCTACGTCATAAAAGTTAAACAATTCATAACTATAAATTCCCATCGATGGCATACCCATACCGCCACCCATTACAGATATTCTTTTTCCTTTATAAGTTCCAGTAAAACCAAGCATATTTCTTACTGTATTAAAGCATACAACATCTTCTAAGTATGTTTCAGCGATAAATTTAGCTCTTAATGGGTCACCTGGCATTAAAACTGTCTTAGCGATATCCCCAAGTTTTGCACCATTATGTGGTGTAGGTACATTTGACATAACTAGACCTCCTATCGATTTTATTCTGTTTTATTTTAGCATGAACATGGCCAAAAATCAATGAACTACATGATACAAAATAGTATAACCACATTTTACAATCCTATGTTTCTATGCTATAATTTCCAAATGAGTGCAAATTTTTATTTATTTTAGAAACATTAGAAAGTTCGCAAAGCGTGCTTTATATATAAAACTATAATTAATATCAAGGAAGGTACTTAAGAAAATGACTTACGAGCAAAACTCTCCCAGGTTCTTGACACGATTGCTGTCCTTTTTTACAATCAATCAAATGTTAAAACCAGAAAAACGACTTGGCGATGTTCCAAGTACGAAAATGGCCTATCAACACTTTTTTCGAGTGGCTTGGCCTTCTGCAATTGAAGCATTACTAGTTGCTTTGGTTAGTTCTGTCGATACCATGATGGTTGGATCTTTAGGGGAAGGCGCAATTGCCTCTGTTGGCATTACAAATCAGCCTAAGTTTATAATTCTAGCCGTAATTTTTTCACTCAATGTCGGTGTTACTGCAGTTGTTGCCAGGCGAAGGGGTGCTGGCGAACGAATATTAGCAAATCACACACTTCGGGTTGCTATGTTACTAAGTGTCATGATGTCGTTTATTACTTGCAGCATTGGTTACATATTTGCAGAAAAGATTTTATTATTCGCAGGTGCTGAAGACGTTTACATAAAGGATGCTGTAAGTTATTTTCGTATACTTTGTATCGGCCTTGTGTTCACAGCGCTGAATTTAACAATTAATGCAGCACAGCGTGGTTGTGGTAAAACAAAGATTTCTATGGTTACGAATGTTATTGCGAATGTTGTTAACCTTATTTTTAACTTTTTCTTAATCAATGGAATTTTTATTTTTCCTCGATTAGAAGTAAAAGGTGCTGCAATTGCTACTACGATTGGCGCAATCGCTGCATGTATTGTATCTTTCATTTCTTTATTAAGAAAGGATGCCTATTTAAATTTACATATAAAAACGCCATGGAAAATCAACAAAAGTATCCTACAACCAATTTTTAAAGTTAGTGGCAGTGCTTTCGTTGAACAAGTTTTTATGCGTATAGGTTTCTTAGCATATGCAATTATCGTTGCAAAACTAGGTACTACCGCATACGCAACTCATTTGATTTGTATGAACATCCTGAACATGTCATTTTGTTTTGGTGATGGTTTTGGGGTAGCAGCTTCTTCTTTAGTCGGTCAAAATCTCGGTGCAAAACGTCCTGATATTTCTACTCTTTATGGAAAGATCGGGCAACGGCTGGCCTTTGCCGTCTCAAGCATACTGTTTTTTGTATTTTTGTTTGGTAGAAATTATTTTATCGGCTTATTTAGCGATGAACCCGCAGTTATTTTGCTTGGTGCAAACATTATGCTTATTATGGCTTTGAGTACCCATGCGCAAACTTCTCAAGTTGTTATTAGTGGTTGCCTCCGTGGTGCTGGAGATTCTGTTTTTGTAGCGGTTACTTCTTTTATAAGTATTGCTATTATCCGTCCATTACTAACTTATATTCTATGCTTCCCTCTTGGTCTTGGACTTGCAGGCGCTTGGATTTCTTTACTATTGGATCAAGTATTTCGTTTTATAACAAGCTATTATCGCTTCCAAAGTGGTAAATGGGCAAAAATTGTTTTATAGTACGAGTGATAATTATCTTCTGTGCCATACAAATCTCATTATTGTAAAATGATAAAAACAAAAAAAGGAAAATCCGCATCAATTGACTTGGGTTTTCCTTTTTTAATGTTATTTATTGACTTTCCTTATAATAAAATTTTTAAATGATAATCTGTTCTAATTATGGTTTATTCTATACAGGTTCTTATTTATAGTTCGGATCATACTTCTACAGATATACTACTATTTAAATTTATACTTCTATTCTGAATATAATCCAATTCAGCTTTATACTCAAATCGGCTTTATACTCCTGTTTCGATATTTACTTCTATTCTGATTTATTCTCGCTTTCTTTGGATGAATTCATTTCATTTATCGTATGATTCATACGTTTTTTTCTATAAAATCTTCGTCCTGTAATAATACCAATAGCAATTACTAATCCCCAAAAAAGTAAATAAGGTAAATTCGAAACTATATATACTGCAAACGATTCGATCCCCTGTTTTATTTCATACAACGTATCGGATAAACCACTGATCATTTTCTGTGTTGTACTTTCTTTTTCAACCTTTGTTTCACGCTCAACTTCATACACAGAAACATGAATCGTACTATACGCTACTAGATTATCGTAATTCCTTAAAATTGAATTTTGTGATTCTAGTTGATAAGTCACCTCACTTAATCGTGATTCCAGCTCTATGATATCTTCTATTTTATCTGCTTTCTCAAGTAATTTTAGCAAACGCTCTTGTTGAATCTCAAGAGCTTTTTTCCTACTCTCACTATCATAATAAGCCAAAGTTACATTCTCTGTATTCGTTGTTTTATTGATTATATTAGCACTGTCCCCTATGATTGCCACAAAATCATCTATGACATTATTCGGTATACGTAAGGTGTAAGTCGCATATTTAAGTCGCTCACTTCGATACGAATTATTTTCTGAGCTTGAACTTTCAATATACCCACCGCCCTCAATTGTTTTCCTCTCTAAAAGTTCGATAAATTTATCAAACTCTAGGGTTTCAATACCAAGGTTCATTGTAACTATTAATTTTTCTCCACTTGTTTTTGTTGAATTCACCGAATCTATAGTATTCGTTTCTTTCAATTCTTCCATAGTAGACGTAACATTATCTTTCCCCGTAAACCCAAGGGATGATGCGTTACCGGCTAAAGTAATGTTATCATTTTTACTTTCCATGGAGCTATCACTTTTCTTTGATGCTCCACATGCGCTTGTAGTAAATACGATGAAGCACATCATTAGTAATAATATTTTTCTCTTCATAAAAAAACCTCCTCCAATGTTTATATACATTAGACGAGGTTATTTTTAATAAGTTCCAATTTTTAGGATTATTTAATTACAGCATTCTCTACTAGGAAATCCATTGTCTTATCATAAAGCATTGCTTTTTTAATGGTTTCCTTACCAAAGTTTTGTTCAAATGCTTCTTCACTCATAATCGAATACTTTTCAGCAAATGCAGGTAATTTTTCTTTGTATTCAGAATTCGATATAGATATCTTTTCTTGCTTTTGAATTGCTGATAATACTAACTCTTGCTTTACTAAATCTTCTGCATAAGCTTGTACAGTATCACCATAGGATTTCTGAATGTATTCATCTACCGTAATGTTTTGCATCGATGCATACACTTGATATTTCTCTTGAATTTCAGCTACTTGCTCTTCTACCGCACCATCTGGATATTTGATTATTGTAGCGTTATCAATAGCACCCTGTAAAGCATTAACTTTTTTTGAATTTTCTAATTTTTCTGCTTTTTCTTTTTCTAATGTTTCTTTTACATAAGTCTTAAATTCATCCACAGACTCTTTTCCTGCAATCTTAGCAACAAAATCATCTGTTAATTCAGGAGTCTTAGGCTCTTTTACTGAACTTACATTTACGGTGAAATCTACGTCTTTACCAACCAATTCTTGATTTGCAAAATTTTCAGGTACCGTTACCGTAAATTCTTTTTCCTGTCCTGCCTCTAAATCATATAAGTTTTCTACAAATCCCTGCATGATATGAACAGATGAATTTAATACAAGTTCATAATCAGTGGATGTAAATCCATCGTTTGTCTTACCATCCACTTTACCTGAAATATTAACTTTTAACTTATCACCTTCCATTGAAGCCCTTGAAACTTCATTGTAATCTAGATTTTCATTTAAAATCTTAGTAATTCTAGTTTCAATTTCTTCATCCGTAACATCCGTATTATCTAACGTTATTTCTATTCCTTTATATTGACCTAGAGTAACATAATCAAATGGATTTGTTTTTTCTTCTTTTTTACATCCTGCAAAAGCTAAAACTGCTGTCAAAGCTACTAGTGCTAAGGCTCCTCTTTTTTTCATTATTAAAACCATCCTCTTCATGTAATAAAATTAATCGCAATGAACCTATAATAACATAATTTAAAATAATTTACAATGATGACTGTATGTAAGCATTTGTGATTTTTTTGTGAACTAAATTTTCGTTTTTTTGCTAAAATTACGTTGCGTGCTCTGATTTATTTCTCGTGTATTTTTTAAAAAGTTGCATAAAAAAAGCTCAAGTTTTTAAGCTTTCAATACTTCTTTTTCTAAATTTCTAGCTTTGAGATTTTAAACATTCAAACTCTTTATTTACAAAAAGCTCTTGCTACAATAAACATATTTCGTTTATCATTGCAAGAGCTTTCCTATTTTTACCTAGTTCTAAGGTTTTTATTTTTCTTCGCTTACTTCGATTTTACGGATTTCTTTTGTTCTAATTTCCTTACAGATATCATCGATAAAATCATCTAGGTTTTTCTGTCCTTCATCTCCAAGATAACGGCTTCTTACAGATACTAAACCTTCTTCTGATTCTTTTTGACCTACTACTAACATATAAGGAACTCTGTCTAATCTAGATTCACGGATCTTATAACCGATTTTTTCAGCACGGTGATCAACGGTTACATTTACTCCATTTTCTTGTAACTTCGCTTTTACACTATCCGCATAATCAGCATATTTCTCCGAAATAGGAAGGACTCTTACTTGTTCTGGGCATAACCAAGTTGGGAATAATCCAGCATATTTTTCAATTAACCAAGCAAGTGTACGTTCATAACATCCCATACTAGTTCTATGAATAACATAAGGACGAACTTTATCTCCATTCTGATCGATATAATACATATCAAATTGTTCAGCAATAAGAGCATCCCATTGAATAGTAATCATAGTATCTTCTTTACCATATACATTCTTAGCCTGAATATCTACTTTTGGACCATAGAATGCTGCTTCTCCTTCTTCCTCTGTAAAAGGTATACCAAGTTCAAGAAGAATATTTCTAATTCTACCCTGTGTTTCTTCCCATACTTCTTCTGTACCAATATATTTTTCCTTATTGTTAGGATCCCATTTGGATAAACGATAAGTTACATCCTCTTCAAGTCCTAAAGTCTTCAAGCAATATCTTGCAAGATCTAAACATCCTTTAAATTCTTCATCCATCTGATCTGGTCTTACGATTAAGTGTCCTTCTGATATCGTAAACTGACGTACACGAGTTAATCCGTGCATTTCACCGGAATCTTCATTTCTAAAGAGTGTAGAAGTTTCACCATAGCGTAATGGAAGATCTCGATAAGATTTCTGACTAGATTTATATACGTAGTATTGGAATGGACATGTCATAGGACGAAGAGCAAATACTTCTTTATCCACTTCTTCATCGCCAAGTACAAACATTCCCTCTTTGTAGTGATCCCAGTGTCCGGAAATCTTATATAAGTCACTCTTTGCCATGAAAGGAGTCTTTGTTCTTACATATCCACGTTTTTCTTCTTCATCTTCAATCCATCTTTGTAATGTTTGAAGCATTTTTGCACCATTAGGCATGATAAGAGGTAGCCCCTGACCGATTACGTCTACTGATGTGAATATTTCCATTTCACGTCCAAGTTTATTGTGATCGCGTTTTTTTACCTCTTCTAAGTATTGTAAATACTCTTCAAGTTCTGCATTTTTAGTAAACGCTGTACCATAAACACGAGTTAACATCTTGTTTTTTTCGCTACCTCTCCAGTAAGCACCTGAGGAAGAGATTAATTTAATCGCTTTGATTCCCTTTGTACTCATTAAGTGAGGTCCTGCACATAAATCTACAAATTCACCTTGACGATAGAAAGAAATTACAGAATCTTCTGGTAAATCATTAATTAATTCAACCTTATAAGGTTCTCCTTTTTCTTCCATGAGTTTGATTGCTTCTTCTCTTGGAAGCTCAAATCTCTCAATTTCAGCGCCTTCTTTGATAATTTTCTTCATTTCTTTTTCTATATTATCAAGTGCTGCACGATCTAGAGAAGGAACATCAAAATCATAATAAAAACCAGTCTCAATACTTGGTCCAATTGCTAATTTTGCTTCTGGATATAGTCTTTTCACTGCTTCAGCAAGTACATGAGAAGTTGTATGTCTATAAGCAGCCTTTCCAGCTTCATCATTAAATGTTAAAATGCTTAATTCACTATCGCTTTCAACAACTGTTCTTAAATCAACTACTTCTCCGTTTAGCTCAGCTGCGCATGCCATTCTAGCTAAACCTTCACTAATATCTTTTGCAATATCAATAATTGCCATTGCACTTTGATATTCTTTTACGGATCCATCTTTTAATGTAATCTTCATACCATCTACCTTTACCTTTCTAGTAAAATAAAAAAAACTCGTCTCTTTCGACCTACATTTGTAGTCGAAAGGGACGAGATATACTCGCGGTTCCACCCTTATTGGTCCTATGTTTATATAACGGATACGGTTCCTTAAACACATTCCCCAGCTTCATTTAATGATAACGGAATTACCGGACTTGATTAGAGTCACTCAGAGGTAGTCTTCAATTGCTTCCCAATAAGATATTCGCAGCCAGTACAGAATTCTGTACATGTTATCTCTCTCTGAAAAGTTCCACAATTTACTCGTCTCTTCAACGTTTTATTAAATATTTTTTATTCATTATAAACTACTAGTCCTTTGCTAATCAATACAATACATGTATTTATCAGCAATATCTATTTTATATGAAGATTATAGCACGATTGTTTCATATGTCAAGTAGGTTTGTTTTGTAATTTTTTTACTTATTTAAGAATTAGATTCTTGCAATGCCTTTATTTAGCATGCTTAAATCCTTTTCCATAATGTAATCATCCATCACATAACCATTCCCAATATCCGCTACCTGTGTACGTATAATTTTAAATCCTTTTTTCTTATATATTTCAATTGTATCATCATTATAACGATTCACTGTTAACCAAATTGCATGTAAGCCTCTCTCCTTACAGATGGATTGTAAAAAATCAAAGGTGTTGCTTGCAAAACGATTGCCTCGATGATCTTTTAAAATATATAACTTACTTAAAAATAATTTATCGTTATCCTCTCGGAATCCTGTATATCCAATAAACTTACCATCGAATTGTAAGAAGTAGTATTCATAACCCTCGGAATTTATTTGTTCTGTCATTGCATGTTCCGATTGAAATTTATCTACCATATAATCAATCTGATCTAATGTTAGTATGCTTGCAAAATGCTGATGCCATACTTCATTTGCAATTTTAGCTAAAATTTTTATATCATCCTTAGAACTTACTTTAATAAATTTCAACTCCATATTCCCCCACCTGTACCTTTCACGAATTTTATCTTCCATTACCGATGCAAATATTGCATTATGCACTATTTAGCATCCATCAAGTTTATCAGAGTAATTTCATCTATTATAACAAATGAAGGCCCAAAACGCCACCCAAATTATGGTGTTTTATTACGTTAAATCTCTTTCCTATATCTAACTTCTTTCACTACAAACATATTAAGTCTATTTACTAAATCGAATTCTTTTTTTTACAGTATCTATATTGCAAATAGTTCCAATAGGTAACGTACCCATTGGGTAGCCATGACCACTTTTTATATTTGATATTACCGGGATCTTTAGCTGTGAAAAATACTCCGAGAATAAATCTAATATCTGGAAGCTTTTATCATCATCGTTCTCACATTCGGTAAAATCTCCAATTAAAATTCCATTTACTTGTTCAAATACTCCTAGCAAAGATAATTGATCTAACATCCGATTTACTCTAGGGACGGATTCATGCACATCTTCAATGAATAAAATTGTACCTCTTAAATCAGGCATATAAAATGTTCCGATCATATTAATTAGCAAGGCTAAGTTTCCACCTACGATTCTCCCCCTAGCCCTGCCATGAGATATTATATGCATTTCTTCACCCACTGGGTTATAGAATTCGTATTCCTCATTCATATCTATCGCAGCAAAAAAGCTTTCTCTCGTGTACTCATCAAAATGTTCTAGCATGTTCGAAGAGACCATTGGACCGTGAAATGTTACAAGGTTACATAATTTTAAAAATGCCATATTAAGATTTGTAATATCACTATAACCAACAAATATCTTCGGATTCTTTCGTATCATATTGTAGTCAAGTAACCTCATAATTCTAGCACTTCCATACCCTCCACGAATGCAAAAAATCCCCTTTACTTCTGGATTTTTAAACATTTCATTCATATCATTCGCTCGTTCTAAATCCGTACCAGCTAAATATCCATGATGATTTTTTTTACAACTCTTTCCTACAATAACTCGAAATCCGAGTTGCTCAACAAACGCTTTGCATAACTCCACGCGCTCTGGTGACGTTGGTGATGAGGGAGATACCAGCCCTACCGTATCTCCATAATTTAATGGATTCGGAAATATCATATAAGCCCCCTATTCTATTTTCTCGGCTAATAGTTCATAACTCAGTTACACTAGCTCTCTTGCCTTAGAATTTAATAACTCACTTGACACTAGCTTTCTTCACTAAGAGTTTTCCTAACTCTCTTACACTATCTATTTTTTCTTACTCTCAAAAAAGATAAAAGAATCGATACTATCTAGTATATCAGAAAAGGTTTCTCTTGGCGCAACTTCAATGTATTTTGTTAAAATCTCTTGCTCTTTTTCCCCTTTGTATCTACCATAAAAAATATCATAAAGGTTGTGTCCTCGAACATAGATCTTTATTTCTTCAAAATATTTCTTTAAATCCTCTTTCGATTGGATTTGGATTCCTGTACGTTCTTTCATTTTTTTCACACTAACCAATCGATACAAATAATCCTTGTATTTTTTATATAAAATATCAAAAAACTCTTCCTCATTATTAATTACACCGATTTGTGCCATGACTTTTGGCTCTAAAAAGTAATTCTCAAAAGAGTAATATTTTAAAATTAATACGTTTTTCTCAGTCACCCTTGGTATTGTATTTCTATCTTCTCTCTCCCTTTCCTTATAATAACTTGTTAGTTGACGCTTCAGATATCTTGCGTCCTTGCCATCGCCATCTCGAATCATTAGAAATTGATCCTTTAGATATAATTTATTGATATACTTTAAATTCGCGTATGTCTTAATATTCGTACAGCTATTGGTTGGTATAATTGCAATTCGTTGCAACTGCCCTTGCTGGTTATATATTTCAGAATAATACTTCTCTAACAATAAAGGCAATCGATTTCTATCCTGCTTGCCTTCTACAATAAAGACAAAACTCACATTCATAAAATCGTTTGCAGAATATCCAAGATCATCTAATACTTCATCGATGTCTGCATTTTCTTTTACTGTTGTGTAGTATTGCTCGTCAAGTAACACCTGTTTAATCTGTCTAGAATTAAAATTGAAAAGTAAGTTTGGTGAATGAGTTGAAAAGATAACTTGGTTTTTCTTTGACAATCGATACAAGATTTCACTTGCTACCTTTTGAAGGGATGGATGTAGATAAATCTCTGGGTCCTCCATCATAATAATACTTGGTATATTATTGCTTTCATCAATATATGCCTCTAACAGTGACAAAATGTATATGCTCTTTGTCCCAGCACTCATCATCGAAGCCGAGCCTTTGCTATCTCGTTCTTTATCCCAAACTAAAGTATCAATATGAAACACCTCATCGATATTAAAACGTGATACATATTCGATTTCATGAGAAAGGCCTGTATTTTTATGAAAATAGTAATTCAGTTTATCCACAAATGTATCAATATTTAAGTGATATAATTTATACTCCAACAGTTTGGTAGTTTCCATAATGCTAAGACGATCTGCTTGCTTCTTCTCAATTACTCCAACGCACTGAAAACAATTGTTGCATTGTTTCTTTGCATCAAACATACATTGATTTGCTCGAAGACGTTCAAGAGCGTAATGTCCTTGCGCCATAAATATGTCATCTTGAATTTCTTCTAAGTTTCTTTCATGGTCAATGAAATGTACTTTTGGAAGCACTTGCTTTATGTAGGAATTGTGTTTGGATACTCCATCACTATAACGAATCGCTCCGTCTTTCGTTGCAATAAATGTAAACGTTAATTTGCCATCGATAAAGGACGGAAGCTTTTTATGAAAATCTTCGACCCAAACTGGAAATCGTTTGTATTTACTAACAGCCCCTTTTTCATGAAGTCGCGTTAAATCTTCTTCTGTAAGAGCTAATGTTATTGATATTTCTATGTTTTTATTTTTTTCACAGAAGTTTTTTTCAGTAATTTTAAACATACCAGCAACGGCTAATATAGCATCTAATATTACCGTTTTACCCGTACTGTTTTTTCCTACAATAATCATCGCACTTTCTACTTCAGAAATTGTAAGGGTTTGAATGGATTTAAAATTACGTATCGATATGGAACTAATTTGCATATCTTTCCTCATTTCTCTGTCGTTAATTATATATTATTTTTCCCATTTTATCATAGAATCATAAATTTGTAAAAATTACATATGTTAATAAAAAGATAAGTTTATGGTGAACATATTGTCTATTTCATGTACAACTCCTAACCTGCCTTACTACTTAGGTACCAAATTGCCATACCTTTATAAAAAAGGAAAACAAACCCCTCCGCCATTTGGATATGAGCCCTTTTATATCAATTACTTAGGGCGTCATGGTTCACGATATTTGGAAAGTACAGACAAACTAGCGTATTTAATTGAAATTCTAAAAACGAATCAATTCGGTAATAATCTTACGGATGCTGGAATCTTTTTGCTAAATTTTTTACAACAACAGGAGATATTACAAAGAAATAAATACGGTGGATTAACACCTGCTGGACAAGAAACGATGAAGGCCATTGCAAGACGTATGTATCAAGAGTATCCAGGCGTTTTTGGAAGAAAAGTATATGCAGAGTCTAGTTATGTACAACGCGCAATCGATTCTATGTTTACATTTATTAATGAACTATTTAACTATACTCCGGATAAAAATTTTATTATTTCTTCCAACGGTGAAATCGACCCACTCTTACGTTTTTTTGACCTTAATATCGATTATAAAAAATATTTAAATTCAAATTGGTGGGTTCCAGTAACACAGCAACATTTTAAATGTTGTGATCCTTCGTTTAAAATAAGTCAGCAATTTTTTATCGCTCCTTTGGATGAGGTTACCATGGATTATTTTGCACCTAATTTATTTGATATTTTGACAGAAGTTTATGGTATCACGACACCACCAAACTCAGCCATTGATGTTTTACAGACTTATTATTCCGACAAGGAACTTCGTCATTATTGGGAAATAAACAACATAGATGCATTTTATTCAAAAGGTCCATCCAGAGAAGATATTAATCTACCTACCGATATATCCTTTGCCCTCCTAAAAAACTTTATTGAGACAAGTGAAAACGCAATTACCACAGGCCAAGTATCTGCAAACTTACGCTTTGCCCATGCAGAAACAATCATTCCTTTTGCTAGTTTATTGCATCTGCCTTGTTGGAGCAAGCAAACGAATCAGCTTTCTAGGGTAGCATGTATATGGAAAGATTACGAAATAGCTCCGATGGCTGCAAACATCGCTTGGATATTTTATAAGCATCCTAGTAATTCTGATATCTTAGTAAAAATAATGTACAATGAACAAGAAATTTGTTTTCCATTTAAGGTAGCATGTCCACCGTATGCTAGGTGGCAAGATATTCGAAATTATTACTACTCTATCCTAAGCTTACTCCCGATTGACGAATCGCTAACCGTAGTGGATCAAGTGACCTACTATCCTAAAACAATATGTTAAACGTGGTGACGTCCTGCAAAGACACTGTTACGGGAATATTCGTCCTTTACCCCATAGCCCTATGTTCTTTCAGATAATAACAAACTACAAAAAATGCCCTCGCCAAATCATGATTTCATCATAATTTGAGAGGGCAATTTTATTTAATTAACGAACTTACTATTCCCATGACTCGATAGCAGTACTGGGAATGTATTATTTTTTTGCTTTAGGAACATCATAAATTCTATGAGTCTCTTATTTATTTAAATCAATCATTCCTTTTACGATCTTTTCCGATGTAATTGGTAACTCATAAACTCTTACACCAGTTGCATTGTAAACCGCATTTGCAATGGCTGGTGGTGGAGTGTTGATTACGATTTCACCTATGGATTTTGCTCCAAAAGGACCTGAGTTTTCATAGCTGCTTTCAAACTCAACTCGAATCGTACCTACATCCAGTCTTGTAGGAATTTTATATTGTAAGAAGGAATTGTTCCATAACTTACCTTTTTCATTGTATTGAATATTTTCATACATTGCCATACCAATTCCTTGTGCAAGTCCACCTTCGGTTTGTACACGAGCAAGATTTGGATTAATTGGTGTACCACAGTCAACAACAGCAACATAATCAATTAACTGGATATCACCAGTTTCCTTGTCTATTTCTACCTCTGCCATACCAACCATAAATGGAGGAGGAGAAACTTCTGATGTATATGACTCTGTAACTGAAAGTGCTTGTTTACTGCCACACTGTGCTTGATAAGATAATTCTTGAATTGTTACGCTCTTATTGTCTTTTAAACTAAATACTTTTTCGCCATCAAACTCCATATCTTCAATATCACAAGAAAGATAGTTTGCACCTACTTCAAGCATCTTATTTTTTAATGATTCACATGCTTTTAATACAGCAGTACCAGTTACATAAGTTGTACTTGACGCATAGGAACCAGAATCATATGGAGAAGTATCCGTATCTACACCATGAACAACAATGTTATCGATATCACACTCCAAGCAATCTGCTGCCATCTGTGCAAGTATCGTATCACATCCTGTTCCCATATCTGCTGCACCAATGCTTAATGTGTAAAATCCATCATCATTTACTTGAATGGAAGCAGAACCAACGTCAACACTTGAAATACCAGAGCCTTGTGCTGCCATTGCTACACCTACGGAACGTACTTTTCCATTTCCAAGGTCTTTGTAAGGATACTTTTCATCCCAGGATATCATTTCTTTTGCTTTACTTAGACATTTATCTAAATTACAGCTTGTCGCAGTTTCCCCATAATAAGCGTGCATTACTTCGCCTTCTTTGATCATGTTCATTTCACGAATCTTTACAGGGTCCATATTTATAGTAGCTGCCAATTCGCTCACTGCAGATTCTAAAGCAAAAAATCCTTGTGTTGCACCGTATCCACGGTATGCACCAGCAGACATAACATTAGTATAAACAACGTCATAAGAGAAACGGAATGCATCTAACTTACCATACATGGAAATTGTTTTATGACCAGATAAGCCTACGGTTGTTGGTCCATGTTCACCAAACGCACCGGTGTTGGAAAGTGTGTACATATCAATTGCTTTGATGATACCATCTTTTGTTGCACCAACACGTACATGGATTTCCATTTCATGTCTTGGTGTAGACGCAATTAACGTCTCTTCTCTTGTGTAAATCATCTTCGCAGGTTTACCTGTTTTCATTGTTACAATCGCAGGATAAACTTCTGCTACCACAGTTTGCTTCGCACCAAAGCCACCACCAATACGTGGCTTTACAACACGAATCTGTGATTTTTTAATGTCCAGAGCAGTTGCTAAGATACGTCTTAAATGGAATGCAATCTGTGTGGAAGCAACAACATTCAAACGACCATAAGCATCCATATAGGTAAATGCACGGAAGGTTTCCATCATGGCTTGTTGATTTGCAAGGGTATGATATGTTTTATCAACAACAACATCACAACCTTCAAAGGCTTTATCAATGTCTCCGTGAACTTCTGTATCATGTGCACATAAATTTCTCTTATTGTCTGCTCCAACTTCACAAAGTGCTTTCCAATTCTCTTCTGGATGCACTAAAATTTCATTGTCTTTTGCCTTACGAAAATCTAATAATGGTTCAAGAACTTCGTATTTCACTTTAATAAGTTTTAAGGCTTTGTCTACGCATTCCTCATTTTCACCAGCAACAATTGCTACGGCGTCACCAACGAAACGTACGCGCTGTTCAAGAATCAAACGATCGTATGGACTAGGTTCTGGATAGGTTTGTCCTGCCATTGTAAATCTTTTATTTGGTACATCTTCATATGTTAAAATACATTCAATCCCTGGTACCTTCTTAGCGGTTTCTGTTTGAATGGATTCAATTAACGCATGGGCATGTGGGCTTCGTAATACCTTAACGATCAAACAATTGCTAGGTGCTATATCATCCGTATAAAGTGGTTTTCCTGTTACAAGTGCCATTGCATCTTTTTTCATAACGGATTGATTAACATACTTCATATTTGGTTTTTGACTACTCATCCTTACTCCCTTCCGCTAAGTATGCTTTTACTGCACGTAACTGAGACATATATCCGCTGCATCTACATAAATTACCAGCTAAGTATTCTTTGATTTCATCTTCTGTTGGATTTATAAGCTCTTTTTTCATAGCAAGAACATTCATAATAAAACCTGGGCTACAAAAACCACATTGTTCCGCGCCCTGATTTGCCATAAACGCACCGAATTCTTTTGCTTCATCTTCTAATCCTTCAATTGTGACAACGTGTTTTCCATCCGCTCTTACTGCTAGGGTGGAGCAGGATAGTACTGGCTTGTCATCCATTAATACAGTACACAAACCACAGTTTGATGTTTCGCAACCACGTTTTACACTATAACATCCTTTGCTTCTAACAAATTCTAAAAGAGGCGTACTTGGTGAAACCTCTTCCTTAATTAATTTTCCGTTTAACCACATTGTCACTAACATGTATAATTGCCTCCTAATAGTGCTAGAATTCCTCTCTTAACAAATACAGTTGCAAGATGATGACGATATTCTTTACTACCACGCATATTTGAATCGAATTCTAAATTCTCGCATAACTTAATTGCAAGTTCACTAATTTTTTCTTCCTCTGATGGGCCAAAGGTACATTCAATCGTTTGTAAAACTGCTCTTTTTGGTCTTGCACCAACGCTTATATAAAATGTATTATCTTTTTTTGCAACCGCGCATGCAAGAACTGGAATATCCGTTGCACTCGCACGTTTGGATTGATATACAACATCTCTACCATCTTTTTTAATAATAATTCGTACCAATACATCGTTATCATAAGGCATTCTTACAAACTCATGTAATGGTAAAATCCCCTTGTTATATAATTCAACGTAGGAATCAAGGGCCAAAAGACATGTCAATATATCGGAGAATCCGAATCTTGCATAAATACTTCCACCAATTGTAGCACAGTTACGGAATTGTACTCCAACAATGTGTTTTACGCTCTCCTTGATTGCTCCTTTAAAATGCTCGTTCAAACCATTATGTAGTTCCAAGTCACGTAACGTTGTCATGCAACCAATTCGGAACTCTTCTTCGTTTTCATCTATTTTATTAAGCCCTAGGCCAGATAGATCAATCGCTGTGCCGATTTGTTTATTACCTAATTTCAACCAGCCTGTACCACCAAGAATAACACCGCTTCGTTTTTGGTTCAGTTGATATGCTTCTTCTAGGTCTTTTACCATCACATAATCTTTTATTTTAAACATAAGTTAATCCGTACCTTTCTTCATCAAAGCATGAGTCGCTTAAATTACATACAGCGGTCATAATACCATAAAAACCAAGATTTTTCAACACCGTAGATTTTTTATTTCTTATTTCATTTAAGTGAAAAACCACCGTTTAAGCATAAGAATTCATGGTTTATTAATTTAACTTATCAAAGTCATTAGTATAAATAATATCTTTTGCTGCTTGGAGTACTATTTTATTTCTCTGCTTTTCTATTTTTTTATGTCATTCGTAACTTTCGAAGGTGGAATCAAAGGGAGAGATTAAAGTTATAATATGTAATAATAAACACTGAGCGCTGATTTTATTAAGAGATTAACTACATGTTCAAACTATAAAGTTTGAACAAAAGAACATAAAAAAGAATCCTCACATTTTGCTTGACTTTAACCTCATCTTAAAGGTTGAACACGATGTAGTGTAAGGACTCTTATTGATAATTTCTATTCATTAAAATGTAGTTGAGTGAAACGCCATTCTCCTCATGTAACACTGATCTCCGCCATTGTTTTCAATTGCATCGATAAGAGTACGGATTTTATTTGCTGTGCGTTGAGCTACATAAATATTCTCATAACTCGGATTATTCTTATCCACTGCTATGACATATGCAGTATGATGATAATCCCACCCATTTAAACTAAACTGCACCACATCGCCCAATTGAATTTCTGCTGGATTTACTCCTGTATATAATTTACCACTGTTATAACCTGTCGCCTTTGGACCTTTTTCCTTTTGATAGGTCATAAAGGACCAAAGATAATCAACGTTTTCCCACGCTCTGCTTCCACTCCATTGGTTAGCATACCATCCCCAGGTGTAGGAACCTTTTGCCATACGATAACCATCTTTAATATTCTTTCTGACTTCCTCTTCTGTCATAAAAGGACTCCACCCTCCATAAGCAGCCCAAATGCATTGTGATACAAAATTTGTACAATCTACAGTTGCTTTATAAAAGTTCGGATTCCCATACAAGTAATATTTTTTTGCATATTCGATTCCTAGATTCGGTTGATATGGCGTTATCATCATCGCTTGAACCATACTCTTCTCCAAAATGATTCTTTGTTTATTCTATTCCTCATTTTTAGATATGTGTATTGTTTTCTGCTTATTTTTTTAGGTTTTTCTTACTTTTTTGCAATTCTTCTATTTGGATTTTCTCTCTCCCTTGATCTTTCAATCTCATTTCTGTTATCATTTTATTTCTTCATACTCATCGGTAACTTTCGTATAAAAAGTTTCAATGATATTTTTTTCTTTAAATTCGTCGGAATTTTTTCTTCCCATACGATCGCACCATCCAAGTAGTGAAATATCTTTAATACTCACCTCATCTTTCATCTTCTGAACCTCTTTAAATGGTAAATCATTCACCACATATAGAATTTGCATATGCCATCGAACCAGTGCTACTACACGCTCTATAAACTGTCGATCACTGATAAATACGATTAAAAATTCTCTGGCCAATTCCGCCCCAACCCGATCATGATCATATGCAGTTATCTTACCTTTTCGATTTCTAGTTGTTTTTGGCTTACCTATGTCATGTAGCATCGCAGCCCACATAAATGCGTGTGGATCTGTACTTTTATCCTTACATTTTGCTGCCTCATCCACTACCATTATAGTGTGTATCCATGCATCTCCCTCTGGATGATGCACACTAGACTGCTCTGTTACTTTCAAACTAGCTAGCATTTTAAATGGATGTTCATAAAAAATTTCGTCATTTAACAATTCATTTAACTGCACGGAAGGTTTTTCTGACTCCATCAGAATCGTATCTATCCTTTGAAATAAATCCTTTTTTTGTATCATCGAATCACACGTACCTTTCTTTTTATATAATAAAATGGATTTTTTCGTTCCATTCATAAAGCTTTCATCATAATTTCAATTAACTTCTTTATTCTTATAGTATAACCATCCCCAATCAATTTCAATTCGAGGTAATATCTTTTATAAATTTTTCATATCTTGTGAATACTCTAACAACGATATCTAGTCTTAAACATCACACAAAAGTATTTGACTTTTTGACATCAAATTCTTTTATCTCTGACTTGAATATAAGGCTATGAATTACTTGAATTTATTAACATTCCCTAAAATAAGTGTTAAATAATAGCAATTGTATTTACAAAGCAAATTCCATCCTATAATATATGTGAAAGATATTCTAATGTAGAGTAATAATCCCAATTACTCTCTTCGTGTATTTTATACATTTAAATTAACAAAAAAGGAGCGAGCGATGTTACAACTAAAAAATATACGTAAAACATATCATGTCGGCGAAATTGATACCATTGCACTCAATGATATCAGTGTTTCCTTCCGCAAAAAAGAATTCGTTGCTATCTTAGGAACCAGTGGTTCTGGTAAGACTACTTGTCTGAATATTATTGGTGGCTTGGACCGATATGATTCCGGTGATTTAATCATTAAAGGAAAATCTACAAAAGAATTTAAAGATAAAGATTGGGATGCATACCGTAATAATTCTGTAGGCTTTGTTTTTCAAAGTTACAATTTAATCATGCATCTTAGCATTGTTGCGAATGTTGAACTTGGTATGACACTTAGTGGTGTTTCATCAGAGGAAAAACACAAGCGTGCTGTTGAAGTTTTAGAAAAAGTAGGATTAAAAGATCATCTACACAAAAAGCCAAATCAACTTTCTGGTGGACAAATGCAAAGAGTTGCAATTGCACGTGCACTTGCAAATGATCCTGAAATTTTGCTTTGTGACGAACCAACAGGGGCACTGGATACCACAACAAGTGTTCAAATTATGGATTTAATCCAGGAACTAGCAAAAGAACGCCTTGTTATTATGGTTACCCACAATCCAGAACTAGCAAATCAGTACGCTGATCGAATCATACGTTTTCAAGATGGTTCTATTTTATCTGATACCAATCCTTATCAGCCAGAATCAAAAAAAGATGAATTTGAACTAAAGAAAACAAGTATGAGTTTTCTTACTGCACTAAAGTTATCATTTCATAATATTCGAACGAAAAAGGGGCGTACTTTCTTGACTGCGTTTGCTTCGAGTATAGGAATCATTGGTATCGCGGTAATTTTAAGTTTATCCACTGGATTTCAAACACAAATTGATGAATTTCAAAGTGATGCGATGGCAGAGTTTCCAATCTTTATATCGCAAGTGGCGTCCGAAGTTGATTCTGAAAATATAGAAAGCATGCATTCTGATATGAAAGATCGTTTTTGGGGATCTACAGAGTATGTTGAATCTGAAGAAGTATTTTTATATGATTCATCCGAGACTACGATGATTCATCAGAATAAACTTACAGATGAATTTTTAAATTATTTAGAAGAAATAAACCCTGAAATCTGCTCAAGTATCGGATATACTCGTATCGTTTCCATGAACTTAATCCGTAATACGAAGCAAGGGGCAATTCCGGTAACACTTCCATCCATGATGGAAACTTCACAAAGTAGCAACATGACAAGTACAAGTGGTCTTGGTCTTAGTTCCTATCCAGATCCATTGGACTCAAAAAAACCTTCTTATCTAGAAAAAAATTATGATTTATTAGCAGGTGAATATCCAGAAACTCCTACCGACTTAGTACTTGTAATAGATTCAAAAAATCGTTTGGATATTAACTTAATGAAAAATCTTGGTTTTGATACAAATGATGTTGATTCCATAAAATTTGATGATATTATCGGTACTGAATTTAAAATAGTATCCAACAACGATTATTATACACAAACAGAATATGGAAACTTTATTCCTAGTTCAGACTACGAGGCAATGTATAATTCAAAGGAAGGTATTGACGTTAAAATTACTGGTATTGTTCGAGTAAAAGAAGGCGTGTCTATGTCAATGCTTGCGACTGGCATTGCCTATAGTGATACCTTAACAGAAATGGTAGTTGATATGGCAAAGGACTCTGATATCGTAAAAGCACAAAAAGAGCAAGATATCAATGTTATGACTATGAAAGAAATAGATGCAGAATCCAAGCAAAATCTTTTATTATACCTTGGTAGCGAATACACACCATATATGTTAATGCTATATCCACAAAGTTTTGAGAGCAAAGATGAGGTCATTGCTTACATTGAGGCATACAACCAAACAAAAGACAATAAAGAAGATATTATCATTTACAACGACCTTGCTGGTACTTTATCCAACATGACAAAAGGTATTATGGATGGTATTACAATCGTGCTTATCGCATTTGCAGGTATTTCCTTGGTAGTAAGTATGATTATGATATGTATTATTACGTATACCTCTGTTCTTGAACGTACCAAAGAAATTGGTATTTTAAAAGCCCTTGGTGCAAGAAAAAAAGATATTACGCGTGTATTTGATGCCGAGACATTTATTCTTGGTATTATCTCCGGCGTCCTTGGTATTTTAATCGCTTGGTTATTAACATTCCCAATCAATCAAGTCATTTACAAGCTAACCGATTTAGAAGGCGTATCAAATCTCCAACCACTTCATGGTCTTATTTTAATCGTAATAAGTACTGTTTTAACCGTTGTTGGTGGACACATCCCTGCTAAAATGGCTTCAAAGAAAGATGCAGTGGAAGCACTTCGTTCCGAATAATAATAAATTTGTCGCAAAGTAGATTGTTTTGTTCGTACTGTCCCCATGTAATTTTATTACATGGGGCGGTGCCAACAAATATCTATTTTGCGACAATTCTTTTATATCATGTATTCAATAGAGTCCATTGACTGTTTTCTTACCTTATTGTGCATAAGAACGCATTCTCTCTGTGTTCGGCTGCCTAATGCATAAATTCCTTTTCCTTCGCTATTAAGTACATCATAAGTAATTCTGCGATTCCATCGTTTTGGTGCATCACGTATGATTTTAATATTCTTTTCTACGAATGGATTTTTTCTATAATACGGATCGAATAGATATACATACTGACTATCCATTCCCGTTAATAGTACATAATGCCAACAACCAAGCATTACCTTAGCTATTACGACGCCTCCAAGTTGCAAGCACTCCGCTAGTTTACTATTTTGACTCATATGCACCTGCTCTCCAGTTAGAAATTCACAAGAGATCGGCCAGTTTTTCACCTCACCATAATGTGTTAACCAGTTGGATAAAAATCTCATGGCCATTCCTGTCGTACCACTTTTTCCTGGTTCGCCTTCATTATTATATCCATCCAAACAATAAAGCATAACAAATTTAATGACTTCTGGTGGTATCTCATTTCTAGCAAATAAATAATCAATTGCATTTAACACTGTAGTTGGTCCACAATCATATTCTGTACGTTGATAACTCAAAGGATTTTTCATACGAAGCCCCCGTCCATATGTTTATTTTACATCTTCGTTTGTCATAAGTTCAAAAACTATGTTACAACATCTTACCAACTCTGAAACCACTGTAAATTCTTCCGTAGAATGAACCTTATTCATACCACAAGCAATTACTATGCCAGTAATTCCATTCCGCACAAAATTATTATTATCACTTCCACCAAATGTTTTTACGTACTTTGTGCGAATCCCTAACCTATTACATACTGCTTCATAATTTTTAACCACTGGATGCATCCTGTCAATACTATAAGCAATACAACCAAACGAAGATGTAAAATTACAGCTGGCATTATACTGGGCAGTTACCTTTTGAAATATTTCATTGATTTGATCTACTTCTTCCAATGCTCTGTTATGATCAAAGCTTCGTACTTCACCATGTAAAGTACAGATTTCAGGAACGATATTGGTAGCTAGCCCACCTTCTATTTTCCCAATGTTTACAACTGTTTTATTATCAATTCTTCCTTGCGTTATCTTTCCGATTGCCTCTGCTGCAATGGCAATGGCATGTATGCCATTCTCTGGGGCAAATCCAGCATGAGAAGCCTTTCCTTTTACTTGTGCCGTAAATGAAATCAGCGTCGGCGCAGATAGTGCTGCTTCACCAACTACCCCACTAAGGTCTAGAACATATGCCTTTTGGGATTGTATCATTGAATAATCAAATACCTCACTGCCACGAAGATATGCCTCTTCTCCAATTGTAAATAAAACCTCTATGCTTCTATGAGAGAGCCCTTCTTCTTTTATCGTCCGAATTGCCTCAAGTATAGCTACGACGCCTGATAAATCATCTGCGCCTAATACGGAATTACCATCACTTGTTATCCGCCCATTCGAATGTACTATGGCTTTCTTATTTTTCGATGGTTCTACGGTATCCATATGTGCAGAGAATAATAAAGGATCCCCTTCCATATCTCCTTTTAAAAATCCATAGACATTCCCACAATTCCCCTTGTAACGTACTCCTGCACAATCTTCAAAAACAGTAAATCCTAACTCTAATAAATAATCCTTTAATTGGTCTGCCATCAACCGTTCCCCAAACGATGGCGAATCAATTTCAACTAACTTGCAAAATTCTTGTACTAAACGTTCTGTATTCATTTCCTTGGATGTAACCAATTATGGCTTTCTCCTTCCCCTATGATGCGAAGATTCACAACATTTATTTTTGTAATTTGTTTATAATCAACAAATATTTATATGCTGACATTCATCATAATATTGTACTTTCAGCATATTCTACATTCTTTAAATAGTCATTATTTCTATTATACTGTATTATATGCTTGTTAAATCTTTTATGACCTCACCTGCAATAATTAGTCCCGCTACCGATGGTACAAATGCAACGCTACCTGGTATTGCTCTTCTTTGCGTGCACTTACGTTCTGCTCCTGGAGGGCAGATACAGTTCGTTTTACAGCTTAAAGACATATCAGAAAGAGGTTGCTTCGCTACTTCCTTTGAATATACTACTTTTAATTTTTTAACTCCTCTTGTTTTTAGTTCTTTACGCATAACTTTTGCAAGAGGACAAACGGAAGTCTTATAAATATCGGCTACTTCAAATTTTGTAGGATCTAACTTATTTCCTGCACCCATACAACTAATAATTGGAGTATTACACTCCTTCGCTCTTAGAATCAATTCTATTTTAGCGGTAACCGTATCCACTGCATCTACAACATAATCATACTGGGAAAAATCAAATTCATGTGCATTTTCTGGTAGATAAAAGCAGCGATGAGTATTAACAACTGCTTTTGGATTGATATCTAAAATTCTTTCTTTCATGACATCGACTTTATATTTCCCTACTGTTGTTCTTGTAGCAATGATCTGGCGGTTGATATTGGTTAAGCAAACTTTATCGTCATCAATGATATCAAATGTTCCAACACCACTTCTTGCCAATGCTTCCACTGTAAAACCACCAACGCCTCCGATTCCAAACACTGCCACACGCGCATTTGCTAATGCTTGCATCCCTTCTGTGCCTAATAATAATTCTGATCTAGAAAATTGATTTAACATATTACACCTAACCTTTGTTTTCTAAAATTTCTTGTTTTAATTTCTCTTGTTTTAATTTTCTCTTGTTTTTCTTATTATCTACTATTTCTTGTTTTCAATTATTTCACGTTTTCTATTGTTTCTTGTATTAGAAACACATATATACCTTTTATAATTACTTTTTACCATACCTATCTTATTTATTAGTTTCTTAAAAAAGTTCTGGTCTTTTTATATTAATATTTACAGTGAATCGTTTCATTATAATAAGTCTAGAAAACTCCATATCATAATCGCAATTCATACTTATTTGATATGAATTTCAGTATAGTAACTTTTTTTTCTAAAGTCAACCATAATTTTACCTTTTCGTACTGCTAACGTTTCGTTCATTTTTAGTCATAGTTTAGCTCCACTACTAATGCGTTTAATACTGCTTCAGATTAAGTCTAATCTGTTCCTAATGATTTAGTTGTGCTCCAGATTAAGTCTTGTTATGTTCCTGCTATTAGTTCTGCTCTAAATAAACCTAGTTTTGTTCCTGCTTATTTTGTTTTGTTCCTACTTATTAAGTTCTGCTCTAGGTTAATTCTCGTTCTGTTCTCTTATTTAGATCTACTCTAGGTTAATTCTCGTTTTGTTCTCTTATTTAGTTCTGCTCTAGGTTAATTCTCGTTCTGTTCCCTTATTTAGTTCTGCTCTAGGTTAATTCTCGTTCTGTTCCCTTATTTAGATCTACTTCAGATAAAGCCTAATTCTGCACCTCTTTAGTTTAGTTCTTTTTATGAGAAAATCAATTTCTACCCCTAATTAATCTATTTCTGTTCCAGATAATGTTTAAAATGAATATACATTTTTTTCTTTTACTCGTAAACAGATTCTATTTTGCTTATCCTATTTGTTTTTCATATATCTTATAATATTAATTAATAAGCATCATTGACAATAAGTACCAAAGTAATTATAATAAGTTAACTATACTAATTCGGTATGAATTATATGATATATTACATTTTAAAGGAAGTTTTTAGGAGGGATTGCTTATGAAAATTGAGACACAATGCATTCATAATAAAGAAAGAAGAAATGATACTACAGGTGCACTTACCATGCCTATCTATCAATCCGCAACCTTTGCACACCCTGGCGTTGGTATGAGCACTGGGTATGACTACTCTAGATTACAAAATCCAACAAGAGAATACTTAGAAAAAATAATCGCTAATTTAGAGCACGCAACGGATGCAATCGCACTGTCTTCTGGTATGGCTGCAATCTCAGTTACAATGGAGCTCTTTCATCCTGGAGACCATATTATTATATCCGATGATTTATATGGTGGATCTTACCGATTATTTGAACATATTTCAGCAAAAAATGGTATTGAATTTACAACCGTAAATACCTCTAATCTAGATGATATCAAAAAATCAATAAAAGTAAATACAAAATCCATATTTTTAGAAACTATTTCTAATCCAATGATGCAAATCACCGATTTAATCGAAGTCTCTAAGTTAGCAAAAGAACATAAGCTTTTGCTTATTGTCGATAACACGTTTTTAAGTCCATATTTCCAAAATCCAATCGACCTTGGAGCAGATATCGTTATACATAGTGCAACAAAATACCTCTGCGGTCATAATGACATCGTTGCAGGAATTATCGCTGTTGCAAGCGATGAATTATCGGAAAAAATTCGTTTTATTTATAAAACAACTGGTGCATGCCTCTCTGCTATGGATAGTTGGCTTCTTACTAGAAGTTTAAAAACACTTGGAGTACGCCTAGCGCAACAAGAAAAGAATGCGAAAGCATTAGCTGAATGGTTAAAGCACCAAAATTGGGTAACAAAAGTATTGTATGTTGGCTTACCAGACCATGCTGGATATGATATTATAAAAGAGCAAGCAAGGGGATTTGGTGCTATGATTTCTATTGAAACCGATAGCAAAGAAACGGCTCTTCGTATTTTATCTCATGTAAACCTTATCTATTATGCTGAGAGTTTAGGTGGAGTTGAGAGCCTAATTACATACCCGATGCTTCAAACTCATGCCGACATCCCTGAAGAAGAACGAAATGCCAAGGGAATCAATGATCGCTTTCTTCGTATATCTGTCGGCATTGAAAATGTTGAAGATTTAATACAGGATTTAGACCAAGCAGCAAATGGAGGTACCGATGAAAACATATGATGCAAAACACTTTGATGAAATCATTGACCGCAAAAATACGAATAGTCTAAAATACGATTTTGCAGTTGAGAGAGGGCGCCCAGCAGATATTCTTCCTTTATGGGTAGCTGATATGGACTTTAAGGTAGCTGATGAGATTACGGATGCAATCTCTAACATAGTATCTCACGGAATTTATGGTTATACCGATTCCAAAGACGATTACTTTGATGCAATTAAAAATTGGTATAAACACAATTATTCTTGGGAAATAAAAAAAGAATGGCTTGTTAAAACCCCTGGGGTTGTATTTGCGATTGCCACTGCGATTCGTGCTTTTACAAGCCCAGGCGATTCCATCATCATTCAACAACCAGTTTACTATCCTTTCTTTAAAATGATTCAATACAATGACCGCGTTGTTGTAAATAGCCCTCTTGTAAATGAGGATGGCCGTTATAAAATGAATTTTGAAGAATTCGAGCAAAAAATCATACAGCATAAGGTAAAATTATTTATATTGTGTAGTCCACATAATCCAGTTGGTCGTGTTTGGACAGTAGACGAATTAAAGCAGATTGGTGAGATTTGCTGCAAACACAATGTACTTGTAATTTCAGATGAAATTCATTCTGACTTTACATATGAAGGCCATACACATACTGTTTTTTCAACCATCAGTGATGAATTTAAAAATAACTCGATTATATGCACCGCTCCAAGCAAAACGTTTAATTTAGCTGGCCTGCAAATATCAAATGTCTTTATTGCAAATGAGGATTTAAGAAAACGATTCATCCGTGAAAAAGCAAAAACAGGCTACGATGAGGTGAATACCATCGGCTTAGCCGCTGCAAAGGCTGCATATTCAGAAGGTCAGCCTTGGCTAAATGGCATGAAACTTTATTTAAAAGACAATCTTGACTATGTTCGTGAATTCCTAAAAGAACGTTTACCTATGCTTACCTTAGTTGAACCAGACGGTACTTATTTGGTTTGGATCAATTTTAAAGGTTTGGGACTGTCTGTTTCGGAACGAGAGGACTTCATAGTTAATAAAGCCAAACTTTGGCTAGATTCTGGCTCTATGTTTGGAGTGGACGGAAAAGATTATGAACGTATTAACATTGCCTGCCCAAGAAGTGTTTTAAAGAAAGCCTTAGAGCAGTTGGAAACTGCAATTTTAGCAATTTAAATTATGAGTTATAAATTTTTGATTTTTGCAAATCCTATAATAATCAAAGCAATTATAGGAGAGATAAAATGCCTGGATTTACAGCTCATTATATTTTTGGAGTGGAAATGTACCACAAAATAACTGATCCATCAATCAAAAAGATGATAAAACAAAATCTAGGACCTTACCGTTTTGGTTTACAAGGTCCTGATTTGTTTTTCTATAATCCATTTCATGTATTGTACTCGGATGATCGAAATATTGGTAAACTAATGCACGAAACTAAAGTAAGCCAATTTTTCAGAAATTATTTGAATCTAGCCGAGAAATTACGCAATGCTTCTGATCGAGCTACCGCTCTTTCCTACTTTTATGGTTTTGTCTGCCATTATACATTAGATACCATCATACACCCATATGTATATGACCGATCCGATTATGTGCCTGACGATGAACGTAGCGCAAAGGATTCCTTTAGTATGCATACGTATATTGAAGGTTTGATGGATACAATTTTATTGAATGATCATTTCGGTAAAAAACCATCAAAATTTCACCAAACAAGAACTCTTTCTTTGTCCAAACGTGAATATCAATTACTTTCAGCCCTTATGGTAAAGGCAGTGAATTTAACGTATTTTAATGGAAAGAAGGAAGAACGCATTTATCAAACACATCGATTTTCTTTACTTTTATCTATTTTATCAATAAAACTTGGTACTTGGATCCTTCATGATAAGGTAGGCATTAAAAAGAAATTAACTAACTTTTTAGAAAAGCGTTTTATGGAAGAAGTTGTGGTTTCCCACCTGATTGGACTTGATTATTATGATGATAGTATTGATGCAAACAATAAATCAAAGGCATTATGGAAAAATCCATGGGATACATCAATAACATCAAATAAATCTGTGTCCGAACTTATGGATGATGCTGCTATCAAATTCGTTGATTATGAAGCCGTGTTAAAATCTTACGCAATCGCCATGTTATCAAAAGATAAGAAAGTCCGCAGGGAAAAGAAAGAAGAGTTGCTTAAAACTTTGGGCAACCTTTCTTATCATAGCGGACTTCCTTGTGAGTGATCTTGATTGAATGATCGTTTATAACTTTCATTAATATTGTAAATTGGTTTTGTTTATATATTGCTCTAGTTTATATTACTATTGTTTATATGCCAATGTTTATATCGCCAATGTTTATATCGCTATTATTTAATTTACTAATAATTATACGCCAATGTATTAATCGCTATTGTTTAGTATGCCTTTTGTATCAAATGAAGGTAGAGTATAGCTAAATAGCGTCTTTGTCTCTTGTAATTTTTAAAACGGTTATCATCAATGTTCTTCCAGTAACATTACCTTAGCTACTCTTTAGTTATAACCATTTGGATTCTTGCTTTGCCATTTCCAAGCATCCACGCACATTTTCTCTAAGTCATAAGTTGCTTGCCAATGAAGTTCTTCCATAGCTTTTGAAGAATCAGAATAACATTCAGCAATATCACCTGCACGAGGGGCCACAACTTTATATGGAATTTCTTTACCACAGGCTTTTGAAAATGCGTTAATCATCTCCATTACAGAATAACCTATCCCTGTACCTAAATTATAAATGTGGATTCCAGGAATGTTTGCTTTCATTTCCAACGCACTAACATGCCCTCTCGCTAAATCAACTATATGAATATAATCACGTACTCCCGTACCATCTTTGGTAGGATAGTTATTCCCAAAGATGCGAACGTGATCTAATTTTCCCACAGCCACTTGCGATATATAAGGTACTAAATTGTTTGGTATTCCATTCGGATTTTCACCGATTTCTCCACTGGCATGTGCTCCGATTGGGTTGAAATAACGTAAGATTACTATAGAAAAACGATCATCAGAAATAAATGTATCCTGCAATATTTGTTCAATGAAGAGTTTTGATGTACCATATGGGTTGGTCGTAGATAATGGACTATCTTCTTTAATAGGCACCACTTTAGGTGCCCCATAAACGGTTGCGGAAGATGAAAAAATCAAATTAAATACATGGTACTTCTTCATCAATTTTAGTAGGTTTATTGTGGACATAAGGTTGTTTTCGTAATATTCCAAAGGTAATTCCACTGATTCACCCACTGCTTTTAAGCCTGCAAAGTGGATGACTGCATCGTATTTCTGTCCAATAAAAATTTCCTCTAGTTTATTATAGTCTCTTATATCAATCTTATAAAAGATAATAGACCTCTTCGTAAGTTTTGCTACTCTGCGTAAAGATTCTTTACTGGAATTACTTAAATTATCCACCACAAATACATCATGGCCCTGTGTTATTAATTCCAAACACGTATGGCTACCAATATATCCAGCACCGCCGGTTACTAGAATATTCATATGCTCCCCTTGCAACAAACCATTTACAGTATTGTATTACTATAGTGTATTACTATATTGTAATTATGTTGTTAAAAATCAGGGATTAATATTTTATATAATTCAAGTTTAATCAAAGGGTGTTATTAAGAGTGAACAGCCACAAAAAACATGAAATCGAGGCTCCTATGCTCATCCGTCACTTTACCGAAATGAATTCAGTTATAAAAAGCCCATATAAATAAGAAATATTACTCTTCTTTAAAGAGACTTTCTTATCTATATGGACTTTCTCATCTATATGGACTTTCTTATCGTACTATCATTCAAACTATTTTTGTATAGACTTTTAAAGTCTATAAGTTTTTATAATTTCATGCACTTTTTGTTTAATATCCATATCTTCATTGATACTTGCTTGATACAATTGCTTTAATTGTTCTAAGAATAAATCATCATCAAAATCGATTGGCTTACCAATATGTATTAATTGATTCTCAGTCTCCTGCATACCTTCTTCATCCATAAGAAGTTCTTCATATAACTTCTCACCTGGTCTTAAGCCTGTAAATTCAATCATAATATCTTCGTCAGGTACATAACCGGATAAACGTATCAAGTTCTTAGCTAAATCTAATATTTTAACTGGTTCTCCCATATCTAGTACAAAGATCTCTCCTCCCTTTGCATAGACGCCTGCCTGGAGCACTAATGATACCGCTTCTGGAATCGTCATAAAATAACGAATAATATCCGGATGAGTAACCGTTACTGGTCCACCAGAACGAATTTGTTTTTTAAACAATGGTATTACACTTCCATTGCTTCCCAACACATTGCCAAAACGTACCGCTACAAACTCTGTTTTTGAGCGATTGTTATACGTTTGTATTATCATTTCACAAATTCGTTTTGTAGCTCCCATAACATTGGTCGGATTTACAGCCTTATCTGAAGATATTAATACAAATCTTGATACACCATATTGATCTGCTGCCCGAACAACTTTTAAAGTACCAAATACATTATTTTTAACTGCTTCATTTGGACTATCTTCCATTAACGGCACATGCTTATGCGCTGCTGCATGATAAACGATTTCTGGCCGATATGTCTTAAATATTTCATCAATGCGCTTTGTATTACGTACCGAAGCGATTAATACTACAACATTAATATTCGGAAACTTCTGAAGCAATTCTTGCTGGATATCGTATGCATTGTTTTCGTAAATGTCCAGTATAATTAACTGTTTTGGTTGATAGCTTGCAATCTGCCTACATAATTCACTACCAATTGAGCCACCACCGCCAGTAACCATAATTACCTTGTTCGTTACATATCCCATAATAGATGCAAGATCAACTTCAATTGGATCTCTGCCTAATAAATCCTCAACTTCTACGCTTCGTAATTTTCTGACACTGACCTCACCATTCATAAATTGATACATCCCTGGTAAGATTTTAATCTCACAATTCGTTTGTTTGCATATATCAATAATTTCTTTTATATCTTTCCTTGAAATGGACGGCATCGCTATATTAATTTCTGCAATATCATATTTAACGACTGCTTCTGGTATTGCATAACGATTCCCAACTACTTTGATTCCATGAATGAACATGCCTTGTTTCTCTAGGGCATCATCAATAATACATTTTACCGTCTTCTCAAGATGTTCACTTGCCATGATTTCTTTTAAAATAGCACTCGCTGCTTGTCCTGCACCAACAATCATGACATTCTTGCCGGTTGCATTCGTAACTCTCCTTCGTATAAACAATCGTAACGCTCGGTATGCAAATCTTGATGCAGTAATCATTGCAAGTAAGAACATTCCATAAGATATATAATAGCTTCTCGGCATTCGCAAATGAAGTAAATGTAGCCCAGCCAATTGTAGCAAAGCAGATACCACACAACCTGATATTATGTTCTCTAATTCAGCAATGCCTGCGAATATCCATAAACTATGGTATAGCCGGAATATATAAAATACAATAAGCGTACATATTATATTAATCGGCAAGTAAGCCCATAAACGATCTAAATATTGTATTTCGACCTTTGCTATCGAAAAGTCGAAGCGTATCAATAAGCCTAAAATACTTGCAGCTATAATACAACAAGTATCTAGACATATTAGAAAAATTCTTCGAATGATTAATTGTTTATCTAAAATTAACTTTTGCATATAGCTCCCTTTGTTACTGTTATAAATTTGCTTTTTCTAATTGTTTTTTAATTACTTAATTTAATTACTTTTTCTACCTTCACGAATGCCATCACTTTTCAATACGCAGGTAATAGTCCCAAAAATGCATTTTGCATCGAAAAATAAACTCATCTTATTCACATATTCACCATCAAGTCTTGCTTTTACTGGTATTTCAAGCTCATCTCTTCCATTAATTTGTGCCCATCCAGTAAGACCTGGTAAAATATCATTTGCGCCATACTTTTCTCTCTCATTAATTAGATCTTCTTGATTCCATAGCGCCGGTCTAGGACCTATTATGCTCATGTCACCTTTTAAAATATTAAAAATTTGTGGTAACTCATCTAAGCTAGTTTTACGAAGGAATTTTCCCACTTTGGTTATATACTTTTCAGGATTCTCCAATAAATGTGTTGGACAGTCTTTCGGAGTATCTATTCGCATAGTACGAAATTTATAAATATTAAAATAACTTTTATTTTTACCGATACGCTTTTGTGTAAAAAAGATAGGTCCTTTAGAATCTAGTTTTATTACCAACATCAATACTAGAAATAAAGGGGAAATTAATATGATACCTGCTATAGTAGCGATTATATCAATGCCTCTTTTTATAATTTGATAATTCATTCTTATACCTACCCGCAAATTTATTTCGTATTTAACGTTAAACAGTTAAAATTTTCTATAATAGTATACGCTAACTCGTATTTAATGTCAATTATATGAACAACTATAGCTTATAAATTGACAGAAAAATATATAACATATAGAACTATTATTATTTAGCTTATAAAGTCGATTGTTTTATAGACTCCTTCCAATTAACATGTTGATATTTAAAAGATATCTCTTTTGAAAATGAATCATCATAGGTTAGGTCTCCAAATATTTTCTTAAAAATAGGAACTCTAACTATAAGAATTCTTATTATAGGATTAAAAATAGAAGTTAATACAATCTTATGTCGATGAATACTTGCTATTTCTTTCACCAAGACACTAGTTGAAATATAATTTTCTTCTTGTGGGCAAAAAACTCCATCAGCTTCATTATCTAAAATTTGCTGCATTAGTAAACATAAATTATCAATATATATCATGCTACGTTTATTTTCGAACTTAGGAAAAATGGGACTATATATTGCAAGTTTCGCTAACCTTAAATAGTTACCAGGACAATTCTTACCATAAACCATTGGTGGCCTTATTATAGCTACTTTAAACTTTTCATTTCTTAACTTATCAAGTTTTTCCTCTGCCAGTAATTTAGACTTTCCATAATAAGTTGTGGGTTTAGGCATTGTATCCTTCGTTATATCCGCAACCTCATCTCCGTAGATTGCCATGCTGCTTATAAATATAAATTGCTTAACACCTGCATCTCTTGCCAAGTTCGCCATTCGATAAGTATTTTCACAATTTACTTTAAAATAATCTTTCTCAAATTCTTTACGTTCTTTTTGATGAACTAAAGCCGATACGTGTACAATACTATCGTACAATTTAAAATTAATTCTTTGCCACTCATCATTTCGCATAGAAACCAAATCTATTTTATATGTAACATCACTCTCTTCAAGCCATGTCTTAAAACTTATTCCTATATAGCTATTAACACCAGTAATTAACAAACGCTTCTCATTCATACCTATTCCTATTCTATTAAAGTTTAGTATACAGCCAATGCTTAGGTGCTCACCTTTTAACAGACTCATAAATACTTAAAGCTGATGTAAATATATCATATATCTAACCTTAATACAATGTTATCAAAAATTTTATATTTAGAAGAAAATAATTTAAGTACTATAGATTATGAATTTTTAATACATTTTAATTCAGATTTGATTGTATATTTTTCCCTAAAACTCTTCTTTATCTTGCATTACTTGCCTATTTATGCTATATTGAAACATGATTATAGTTACAGAAGTTCTCAAATAATTTAAGGTGGTGTACTTATGAAAACAACAGCACTAATCATGGCAGGTGGCCGTGGAGAGAGATTTTGGCCTAAAAGTAGAAAAGATTTGCCAAAACAATTTCTCTCACTTACTGATGATGGTAAAACTATGATTCAATTAACGGTTGATCGTATTCTTCCTATAGTTGACATAAGTGATATTTATATTGCTACAAATAAAGATTATAAAGAATTAGTGATGCAACAACTCCCAAGCCTTCCAGCAGAAAACATATTATGTGAACCAATTGGAAGGAATACAGCTCCTTGCATTGGACTAGGCGCTATGCATATCTCAAAAAAATATGAAGATGCATTAATGATAGTTCTCCCTTCAGACCACTTAATCAAATACAATGGAATGTTTCTTAACACTTTACAGGATGCATGTGAGATAGCTAAACAAGATACTAATTTAGTTACAATAGGTATTACACCTGATTATCCTGAAACGGGATATGGTTACATAAAATTTAATTCTACACGAACACTAGAACGAGCTTTTGCTGTAGACCGTTTTGTTGAAAAACCAAGCCTTGAAGTTGCTAAAGAATATTTAGCATCCGAGGAATATTTATGGAATAGCGGTATGTTTGTTTGGAAAGTTTCTTCCATATTAAAGAACTTTGAAACTCACATTCCTGATACATATAATGGACTACTTAACATAAAGAATTCAATCGAAACATTAGATTACGATACGGTTTTAGAAAAAGAATTCTTTTCTTTTTCATCAGAGTCTATTGATTATGGTATTATGGAAAAGGCTGATAATATCTATATACTTCCAGGTACTTTTGGATGGGACGATGTGGGCTCTTGGTTAGCAGTTGAACGTATAAAGAAAACCAATGAATTCGGTAATGTTGTTAATGGAAATATTATTACAATTAGTACTAAGAATTGCATTATCGAGGGTGCAAAAAAGTTAATAGCAACCGTAGGTATAGATGATTTGATCATAGTTGACTCTGAAGATGCTATGCTCATCTGTAATAAGGATAATGCTAGTGAAATAAAACAGGTACTAGAAAATTTAAAGATTTGCAATCGTGTTGAATATATTTAAGTTGTACTAACCTAGTAATCAACGATTTCTATATAAATATTATTAATATTAAGGAGACATATAATGAAAAATGCACTTATCACAGGTATTACAGGACAGGATGGTTCTTATTTAGCAGAACTTTTATTAGAAAAAGGATATAATGTCTATGGAATAATGCGTAGAAAAAGTGTTGTAGATTATGGCAACGTAGAACATATTAAAGATAAAATTAACTTTATCTATGCTGATATGACAGATCCTATTTCATTAATTACTGCTATGAAGATATCACAAGCGGACGAAGTTTATAATCTTGCAGCTCAATCTTTTGTTGCAACCAGTTGGGAACAACCTCTTGCAACTGCAGATATTGATGCTGTCGGTGTAACTAATATGCTCGAAGCAATCCGTATAGTTAAACCTGAAGCACGCTTTTATCAAGCATCTACAAGTGAAATGTTTGGTTTAGTTCAGGAGTTGCCTCAGAAAGAAACAACACCTTTCTACCCAAGAAGCCCATATGGTGTTGCAAAACTTTATGGACATTGGATTACTAAAAATTATCGTGAAAGCTATGATATGTATGCTTGCAGTGGTATTTTATTCAACCATGAAAGTGAACGTCGTGGAAAAGAGTTTGTTACAAGAAAAATTACTGATGCAGTTGCCAGAATTAAATTAGGTGTACAAGATTGTTTAGAATTAGGTAATATGGATTCCAAAAGAGACTGGGGACATTCAAAAGATTATGTAAAAGCTATGTGGTTGATGTTGCAACAAGATACTCCAGATGATTATGTAATAGCTACAAATGAAACAAGAACTGTAAGAGAATTTGTAGAAACGGCATTCGCTCATGTTGGTATCAATATAGAATGGCAAGGTACTGATGTAAATGAAGTTGGTATAGACAAAGATACGAAAAAAACTGTCGTTAAAATTAACCCTAAGTTTTTCCGCCCTGCTGAGGTTGACATATTATTAGGTGATCCAGCAAAGGCTGAAAAGAATCTAAAATGGGAAAGAGAAATCTCATTTGCTGATTTAGTAACTCGCATGGTTGATAATGACATGTCATTAGTAGAAAAAGAGATTAAAATTGCAACTATTAATTAAGAATACAAATTGCAAATTATTTAAACGAGAAATGTAATCATACTTTTTAACCAGAAAGGACACCAAATGAAAGCACTTATTATAGGTGGTGCAGGATTTGTAGGTGGGTATTTAGCAGACCATTTGCGAAACACATGTAAATGGTCTGTTTCTATTTCAAAAATGCCCCATGAGGATGTATCTGCACCTAATGATATAAACGTATATGACTTAGACATTTTATGTAAGGACTCTATTAGAGAATTATTTCAAGAAACTCGACCAGATTGTATTATCCATTTAGCTGCTCAAAGTTCAGTTGCACTATCATGGTCTAATCCAGGACTAACTGTGGATGTAAATGTGAAGGGTAGTATAAATATTTTAGATTCTATTCGTGATATAGAAGACTATAACCCACGTATCTTATTAATTGGCTCTGGAGAAGAATATGGTTACATTAAACCGGAAGAAACGCCAATTAATGAAGAAAATTTGCTAAGACCTGGAAATATATATGCGGCTACAAAGGCATGCCAAAATATGATTGGCTCAATTTATGCAAAAGCTTATAATATGGATATTATAATGGTTCGTGCTTTTAATCATATTGGTCCAAATCAATCACCAATTTTTGTTGTCTCTGATTTTTGCAAACAAGTTGCAGAAATAGAAAAAGGGTTACGTGAACCAATTATTAAAGTTGGAAACCTTAGTGCTAAAAGAGATTTTACAGATGTTAGAGATGTCGTTAGAGCGTATTCCATGCTAATTGAAAAAGGTCAAGCAGGAGAAACTTATAATGTTGGTAGTGGCAAGGCTATCGCTGTACAGGCTATATTAAACCTTATACTTACAAATGCAAAAATAGATATAGCTGTTGAAGTTGATGAAAAAAAATTAAGACCTGTCGACGTTCCTATAATTGAAGCTGATATTAATAAAATTCAAAATATATGCAATTGGAGTCCGATATATAATTTAGAAGATACTTTGAAAGTAACACTAGATTATTGGAGAAATCTATAATCTAGTTTAATGTTACATGTGAATTAGTTTATATAAAATAGAATTAGCTCTCATTAATCAAAGCCTTGTTTTTAAGTACAATAGACAGGGCTTTTGTTCTAATTTTTCTAAATAAAATAAGAACACTACTTATTCCTCAAACTGTTCTTAATTGTTTTAAATAAATTTATTGACTCGTTGTAAAATGAAGTTGAACTAAAAATTCATGGTTGATTACTCAGTGATGTTATAGTTTTCATCAACTCTGTAATATCACAAAATGGTCTATTTATTAGTCCACATATTAAAACATGTGAGATAGTTCTTTATTACATAGCAACTAGTTATGTCGTTATAAGTAAAAACTCTAGTACATTTACTAGAGTCATTACTTATTATAAATTATTTAATAGCTAAATTAATCTCTTTAAAGTCTTTTACTGCTTGTTTTCCAATTTTGAAAATCTTAGGTAAGTTTATCGAATTAACCCCACCTTGTCTTGGTCTAAAAGTTATTGGTATGAATTTTGTCTTCAACCCTTTTTTTGCATAAATCACTGATATGATAACATTTGATAAATTAAAGTCTTTTGGAACTAAAGATATATGCTTACTTAATGTATCTGCCTTCATCAATCTAAATGGGGTATTGGCATCCGTTACTGTTACATGGAAACAGATTTTTAAAACTAATTTAAGTGTTTTAGTAACAAAAATTCTTGAAACTCCATCTTCACGTTTATTGCGATATCCAATTATCATATCATACTTTTCTTTCTGTTCCCAAAACTCCCAAAACTCATCAGGCAACGTTTGTCCGTCTGAATCTGTCTGAAAAATATAATCAGCCTTATTTTTTAAAGCGTAATTATAACCATATAACACCGTCGCTCCATGGCCACCATTTTCTTTTGTAATTGGTACTAATAATGGTCTAGTTTTAGCATACTCTTGCATTATTTGATATGTATTATCCTTGCTACCATCGTTTACGATAACTAATCTACTATCGTTTTGTATTTTTTCAACTATGGGATACCAATCATCTATTACCTGCTTAATCGTCTCCTCTTCATTATAAGCTGGAATTATAATATATAATTTATCCATTTATTTTCTCCTCTTTTCTAAATGATAATAATTTATTTAGTACAAATTGTATTGCTGCTACGATAACTATTGACGCTAATTTTACAATAAAAATGTCTATATTAAGTTTATCTCCTACCGTTAGTATCATCGATGATAATAGCATTCCAAAAATTCCTACGGAAAAAAATGATATAAATCTTTTTAGTATATTATCAAAAGTTTTAAAATTAAAATACAAATTCAATGTGAAACTAATTAAAATCCCTGCAATCACACTTATACTATTGACGATCAAATAATTTTCTAACCAATATGTAATTAAAGCCTTAAATAGTAATGCATCAACTGATGAGCTAATAACTCCTATTACTCCATATAAGAATAACTCTTTAAGTAATATTAACCTACTTTTATTCATTATTTACCTCTGCCTCTACCATGTTTAATGCTCTTTCTATTACATTATGCATATCATAATACTTATAATCTGCCAACCTACCACCGAAAATCACTCTTGATTCTTTACTAGATAACGCTTTATATTTATCATATAATTTATTATTTTTATCATCATTTATTGGATAATACGGCTCTTCGCCTTTACTCCAAGAATCAGGATATTCCCTAGTTATTATAGTCTTATCTGAAAGAGTATTTTCAAAATGTTTATGTTCAATTATACGAGTATATGGAACTTCCCTTTCAGTGTAATTTACTACAGCATTACCTTGGTAATTTGGAATTTTTAAGATTTCATTTTCAAAACGTAGGCTTCTATACTCTAAATTTCCATATTGGTAGCTATAAAACTCATCAATCATACCTGTAAACACAATTTTTTCTGAACATTGCTCGTAATAGCTCCTCTCAGCAAAAAAATCACTATTTAAACGAACTTCTATCCCCTCAAGTAATTTATCAATTAATATATTATAGCCCCCAATAGGAATACCTTGATACGTATCATTAAAATAATTATTATCAAATGTAAATCGTACTGGTAAACGTCTAATAATAAATGCTGGTAAATCAGTAGCCTTTCTTCCCCATTGTTTTTCAGTATATCCTTTTATTAATTTTTCATAAATATCTACGCCAACTAAGCTTATTGCTTGTTCTTCAAGATTTTTTGGATTTACTATGTTACTTTCTTTTACTTGTTTACCAATAATATCTTCCGCTTCCTTTGGGGTTTTTGCACCCCATAATTGATAAAAAGTATTCATGTTAAATGGTAAATTATATAGTTTATCACCAAATCGTGCAATTGGTGAATTTGTATATCTATTAAACTCAACAAAGTTATTTACATAATCCCATACTTTTTTATTGCTTGTATGAAATATGTGAGCTCCATATTTATGAACATTTATGTTTTCTATATTTTCACAATATATATTGCCACCTTTATGAGCTCGTTTATCAATTACTAAACATTTCTTACCTCTCTTTGTTAATTCATGTGCAAATACTGAACCAAATAATCCAGAACCTACTATTAAATAATCATATTTTTTCATAATATCCTCCAAGTATAGAACAAAATCTCTCAATAATTAGTATTTATTGGCAAATCCAACATATATTAAGTTCAAACTCAAATCTCTATCATCACTACTTATCCCCTCATCTGATGGATTGAAGTAAGCATTTGTGATAATTTCTAAAACCAGTCCTCCATTGTACATCTGAGGGATTTGTGTTATATCCAAATTAATATCATACTCTTTATCAAATTCATTAATTTCTATAGTTTTTATTAACACATCATTAATTTTAAATGAGACACAAATATCTTTATCCAAATTATACTGTCTTAGTAAATCACTAACTAAAAACTTAATATTTAATATTCCTGAATTATTTTCATCTGATATTGGAATAACAGCATGAGGTTTTATCCAACTAAACTGACCCTCATTATTATATACACCACCAAGATAAGAATAATTAATATTAGAATCTACATTAAACTCTTCAATAAATGAATATATTTTTATTTTAATTTTTTTATTCAAATTAATATATTTGTATGAATCACCACTTATTTCACTTACTTCTTTATTTAGATAAGAAATATCTTCTATACTTCCATTTATAAACATGTGATTTAATTGTTTAGCAGTATCCTCTGTTACCAGGATCTTCCTTACATAATCATCATAATCGCGATATATAACAGGATAATTAATTGAATATGATTCTTGATTCAAAGTACGTGTTATAAAAATTCCATGATACGGATTATAGATTTCCGGAATATTATTCATTATCATCTTTGTCCACGGACTAAACTGAACTGCCGAAAACTGACTGCATATAAAATTACCGCTTACTAAAAAAATATATGAAGTAATTAAAGCTGAACAAATCAATATTTTATTTATGAATTTATCTTTTAAAAGAAAAGCTTCTTTATTCATAATTATAAAAAATATCATTATCGGTATAATCCATACGTTATATCTCATAATACCATTCATACCAGAATTTATTTGCTTTTGATTACATATAACATAAAAAATTCCTATTATCCCTATTAATTGTAATACAGTATTATAAGTACGCTTATAAAAGCCAATTAAAACAAATATAAAAAATAGTATTAATATCACTGGAGTATATGGTAAAATACCTAGATTTAAATCAAAAAAATAACCTATTGCCTTCTCAAGTATATATTCAGATTCTCTTGCTACAGAAGCTACTATATTTAATTTATGAAAATTTATAAATGTCTGAATTATAGGTAAGAAAAAAGGAAAATATAATATTCCTGTTTTTATAATATCTACTATATTTTCTTTAATAAATTTATAAATTGTGTACTTTGAGCCTTGCTTAGTTTCTAAAAAACTATCTTTTCTTTTTTTATACAAATTAACTAAAAAATCTATTCCTATTATAGCACCGAACATAATTATCGCTGGATTTTGCATTGCAGCTAAAGATATATAAAATATTGACCTCTTATAACTTTTATTATAAAAATACACTAAAGATAACGTCATCAAAGAAAAAGAGAAAATTTCTGTATGAGTCCAAGTAATATAATATAGTGCAGGATTAGCCATTAACAGAATAAGAAGAATACATTTATTTTTATAAGATGTTTTTAAAAATTTATAAACAGTAAGTAAAGCTATTATGTAGAAAATTGCATTTACTATCTGAAAACTCCTTAGTTGATTTAAATCCAATAGTTTAAGTACTAATTTTACAGGAAGAACAAAAATGGAATACCCTCCATAATGAGCGCTATAAGTCTTACCATTAGTTGCAGTATGCAGACCTGGTATATTGAAACCTTCTTGAAAATATTCTATATATTTATTATAATTTTTATTAAGTGATATAAAATCTTCTTCTCGAATATCCATTGTGAAATGATTTGCTAATGCCTCTGTTTGTAATATATATTCTTTTCCATCTCCAGATATATATGGTTCTATATATATTACAACTCCCATTAGCATAATACCAAAAATAATAATTAAAACTTTACATATGTTTTTATACGATTCCTTCTCTATATGGTTGTTTATCATATTTCATATTTTATAATGTATTAGTTACAAATACATTATAACTCTCCTTTATTAACTTAGTTATAGTCAATAGTAATATTCAATTTTATTATAAGTTATAACAATTAATTATATAAGCAAGAAATAGAACAATTCTTTCATATCAAAGATAAGATGTATTCTTAAAAACTACTTGGATATTGTTTAGCTCCTCTATTCTTCACTATTGAAATCTCAATAACTACAGCATCAAAACTTAAGAAGAAGAAAATTTTTTTAATATTCAAAATTCATTTTGGTAAATGAAACTCTTAAAAAGCTATTATTTAAATGCTGCTAACCTCTTCAATGTATAAACTTATATAAATATCAAGTTCAATCTTTAAATTCTTAATTTCTATCGTTGATCAAAAAATTAAATATACTATCTGCTACTTTTTCTGCTAAACAATTATCATTAACATAATTCCTGGCATTATTAAAATATTCAACTAAATTTTTACTGTTTTTAATATCATTTATCACATTCGCTAATTCTTTTTCATTCAAAGAAATTGGTACTTTCCTAACACAATTGTCAGGTATTTCGCTAAACCAACCAATGTCAGTAATAACACAAAGCTTATTCATTGCCATACATTGAATTAATGTAGCCGATGATTCGCCATTATATGGATACCTTAAGTTTAATATTAAGTCACAAGCATTAATTGCTTCAAAATATTCATTATTTTCCAGGAAATTAGTTTTATGAATATATTCATCTAATAAATCATCAACATAATTACCTTCACCTATCATAACGTAATGTATCTTATCTATATGTGTTTTATTATACTCTTTTACAGCCATACAACTTAAACGATTCTGCTTACTAGGTCCTATAAAACCAACAGCTCCAATTATAAATGGTGCAGATTCTTTTATATCAAAATATTCCTTAATAAAATTCTCTTTTTTGAATTCTTTTTTTGTTTCACACTTTACTAAATTTATTTTATATACTTTGAGGTTTTCATTAATTTTCTTTATCTCATTTTCTGTATATTTAGAATGTACAAAAATACCTCTGGCCATATCAATAATTTCTTTATTCATTGGTAAATCAGCTGCCAAATGCTTATGTAAAAGTAAATTATTTTGATTATGACTCTTCAAACTATCTTTAATCATTTTTATACCCTCTATACCCTCGATTTCATAAATCTTTTGATATAAAGAATTTTTATTTTTATAATGAGCTATTGTTAAATAATAAAGACTAAAATCATGTAATATAACATATCCAGGATGACTAAGAAATAAATCATACATATATTCATGACCGTCTGGATTATTACCGAAGTTATATAATAATACAGAAAATTTATCTATATTACTGAGCTCAGAGTATTTTAATATTTTGAATCTTTTCTTGATTTCTTTACTTTGAATTATATAATCATCTGTTAACAATGTAACCTCATAGTATTTCTCTAGACCTTGTATCAAAGCTTCGCTATATTCACTAATTCCTGTTTTTTTTGGCCAAAATGGACTAATATAAAGCATAGTTTCTTTTCTCATATTTCTCCCACCTCAATAGTAAAGTCTTTCATACCAAATTATTATTTAGTAGCTTATTAATAACAAAATCCCAATTAACATTCTTTTTCTGAAGAGATATATATCCTTTTTCCCCCATTGTTTTGGCTTCTTCTTTGTTTTCAACAAGGTAATCTATTTTTTGAGCTAATATCTTAGGATCTGTATCTATGATATATCCATTTTCTTCATCTACTACAAATTCTAATGGTCCCCCTGCATCTTTATGAACTATTACCGGCTTCTTAGAAAAAAATGATTCCAAAGTAATATATCCGTAATCCTCATCATAAGCACCAAAATATACACCTAAACAATTAGAATAATAATTTATTTTCTCTTCTTCTGAAATAAATCCTACTAAATGAACTTTACTTTCTAACTTATATGTTTTAATTAAATCATTTATATACTCTATTTCTTTTTTACTTCCAGAACCCGCTAAAACAAATTGAACATCTGTCTTTATATATCGAGCAGCCTCAACTAAAATTCTTTGACGCTTTATTGAATCAATTCTGCTTGGATAAAAAATATAGTTTTTAAATTCACCGCAATAAAGTTTCTCATGATTAAGAGGAGGATGATACAAAGTTTCACTTTTGATACCATTATATTTAAATAATCTATTCGATGTATTATTTGCAATAGTATATATAGCTTTTGCTTCCATCATATATTGTGTATCATGCTTTATTATTATTTCTCTAGCCCATTCTCCATTCTCTAATTTATCTAAATCACCAAACTCTGTTTCCCATAAATCATATGCTTGACGATGCTGATGCATTAACCAAATAACTTTATTATCATGTTTCACATAAAAAGCTGGAAATTTCATAGCTATTACCATATCAATTTTTTCGCCATTAATCTCAGTTAAATCTAGCATTCGCCCTGCCATCATACAGTCCAATAAAGAATCAACAGGATACCATTTAAATGGTATTGTTACGATATCAGCTTCATGTCCTCTCTTTTTTAATTCGGCTCTTAGCATTTGTGCTAATATCTCTGCACCGCCAGAAATGAATGGTACTTGAACCATTGCTATAGCAATCTTCATAACTCCTCCTTGTTAGAACAATTTTATCTAATTTTATAAGCTATAAGTAAATTTTAAATTTATTATTAAATATATCAATAAACTTTTTTGATATTTTATCAATCGTAAATCTACTATCGAAGTTCATCTTACCATGTAATCTCAAAAAATCCTTAGCTACCTGATTATTATATATAATATGAATTGCCGCAGCATATTCTTTCGCATCATTTTCTAAAATCACTTGATTCTCGCCTAAGGTTTCAGGTACTGCACTTGTGTCCATTGCTAAAATAGGTAAATGAAAATATTGAGCTTCAGGAATAGGGACACAAAACCCTTCGTGTTCACTTACACATATGAAAAAATCACTCGCTAAGTAATATGACATTAGCGTAGAATCATTAATTTCACCAATAAATTCTATATTATTATTAAGTCTATATTCATCTATTTTCTGAAGTAATTCATTATTATAGCCTAATAATCCATCGTCGAATTTTCCAATAATGCGTAATTTAATATTAGAATTATAATTCATACAATAATATTTCATTATTTCTGTTAAGAAGATATGTCCTTTATTTGGTGCAACTCTTCCTACAAATAATAAATTAATTTCTTGCCCCTCAATCAAGTCTTTTAAAATTGATTCATCAGGTTTTCCTTTTGCCCATTGCTCAATTTTATTAAATGGTGGACAAACTTCGATCCTAGAACTTTTTACTATATTATTAATGTCTTGGGAATTATAATTTGAATCTACAATCCAAAACGCTTCTTTATATTTTTCAGCAAATCTAATAGTCTGCTCTCTACCATCTGCACATTGTGTATAATGAAAAGCATTATAAGGTTGAAAAAACTCAGGAGGTGTAATATTATGATATCTAATTACAATTTCCCCTCTGAATTTATCTAATATTTGCTCCCCCTTTTCCCAGTAAACACTATGATGATATATAATTAAATTAGATGAATTATTCAGTTCTTGTTCCATTTCAAGTTCATTAATATATTCAACTCTACTGTTAAATTGATTCTGAGCATATACTTTACACTCTTGCTTTTTTGATATTAAATTATACATTAACTCAATATCATTACCAATTGCATCATGATTTGCAACTGTTTGATGCATTATTATTATTTTCATAATTCTTTCACCGCCACAATAGAATATGCTTGTTCCATATTAAATCTAAATACTATATCTTTAAGTAAACCATTATTATAATCATAGTCACAAAAATCTAATGGTCTAAGCAACATTAAATCTTTTACCGTAAATCCTGATTCCTCAACATAAAACTTCAATAATTCTGGTGGAATTGGTTTTTTGTGAGTGGGATCTAAATTAAAATAATAAGATGATATTAATATATTTTGGGGATTTGGTGTTTCTAAAATCAATAATCCATCTATCTTTAATACTCTCTTGCATTCTTTAAGTAATAAAATTAATTCTAAAAATTCTAAGTGCTCAACCATATGAAATGCTGATATATAATCGACTGAATTATCTCCTAATTTCTTTAGATGATCCATCGCATTTTCTTCAATAATATTAAGATTTAAATTTGATTTTTTCATTTTAGAAACAACTGCTGAATTACTGTCAACACCATATATTGGATATCCTTCTTTGTTTAGAAGCTCAATAAATTCGCCCTCTCCACACCCTAAATCAATCATTACAAGATTTTCTTTTCTATCTTTCTTAATAAATTTATCTATATGAGACAAATAAGTCTTAGCACGCTCCATGACAATTTCGCGTGAGTCTTTCATCAATTCCTCATTATATCGTAAATAGAAATAATCTAGAATTTTCTTATGGTATTGTTCTTCTAATATTTTCTTTTCATTATCTGCTTCCTCTAATTGCTTTCTTTTTTCTTCAATTTCCAATAAATAACCTATATTTTTATTTGTTTCACTTATTTTGTTTAAAAAACTCTTTTCGATATTACTGCTAATTAATTTTATCTTATCATCATTCCTTATTTCCATATTAAATAAGCTTGCCTCAATTTGCTTGTTATGTATTGCAATATCTACAATAGACTTTTGCAAACTTCTAATTCTTTTCGGTAGCATAATGATACCAAAAGTAATCTTTATTAAATATCCAAATAACGGAATTGATAAAATTATTTTTTTTGTTTTCCTTAATAAATAACGAGCTTTAATACCTGTAACTTTAATTCCTCTACCTTTACCCTCTTGTGAATTCATGAGAGCTATTATCAATTCTATTTTATCGCCATGGTCGTATTTTATTTGATTACAACAATTGTATAAAGCTTCGTGGTCAACTTCACGCCCTAAAAGGGTTCTATATAAAACTCTTACAAATTGCTCATCTTCATATTGTAAAAGATGTTTTGCTTTAATACTCTTTTCAGGTATGAATTGTCTATATATTTTTCTGGCAATATTTCTACATCTACGATATAATATGAAATTCATTAACTTTACATCTAGAAGCCTAATCTTATGATTACGAATTACATTTTCATTTAATTCAATTGTTACTGGCTGTACATAATCGATATATGGAATATTTTCATTCAATTTTAAAGCTTCACTTTTTATATCTACCATTAGTCTATCTATAGAAAATGGTTTATATTTATCTTTAATATCAATTTTTCCTAATACCTTAACACAATTTTGAGAATCTTTTATTACCTGATCTAAGTCCAATTGATTACCTCCATAATTTTTAAAAATAAATATTATTCAAAACACTTTCCATCCCACTTATGGTGAAGTCTGCTAATTCCTATGTCCTCTTTTTCTGTATAAGTAATAAAACTGCATATTTTTTTACAATATTCTGAATAAACTCCATATTCTGATTCGACTGCAATATCAACAAAATATTCTCCTGGTAAAAGTTCATTAACGAATTCTAATATAACATATCCATCATTAGTTAACTTAAAACGAGATATTCTATCTACTCTAGTATTTGTACCATAACAATGAATTCCATCGCTTCGAAATATACCGATTCCAAAACACGCATCTCTCGCTTCTCTATTGACTTTATAATCAATTTTTATCTTTACAGTGTCACCTGTCATAAATACATTTTTTCCATTTCCATGTATATCAGATATACTTACATTCTGTATTTGAACATCTCTATTTTCCAAATGATTCTTAGTCTTTAATTGCTCTTTTGATTCTTTATCCACCTCTATTTGGTCTTCTTCTGCGTTCTTCTTTAATACTAAATTCTTCTTAGCTTCTTCTTTATCTATCGTTACTTGCCTTTTTTGTCCCATAAAATCCATATACTCTGGATGTACATCTCTTGGGGATCCCTCTAATCTTATAGATCCATCTTGTATCCATATACTACGTTCACATATTTGCTCAATTTGTCCGAGTGAATGCGAAACAATTACTATTGTTGTTCCTTCAGTCTTTATCTCACGTAACTTATTAAAGCATTTGGCCTGAAAATTTGCATCACCTACTGCTAAAATTTCATCTATAAGTAATATATCAGCATCTACATTAATAGCCACAGAAAAGGCCAATCGCATATACATACCAGAGGAATATGTTCTTACTGGATTATCTATAAATTCTTCTAATTCTGAAAAAGCTATAATATCATCCAATCTAGCATCAATTTCTTTTCTAGTTAAACCAAAAATAGATGCATTTGTATATATGTTTTGCCTTCCGCTCATATCCGGATGAAATCCCGCACCTAATTCAATTAAACTAGATACTCTACCTCTCATCTCAATACTTCCATTGTCAGGATACATAATCTTAGTAAGTAATTTTAAAGTTGTACTTTTTCCACAACCATTATGTCCAATAAGTCCAATTGCCTCACCTTTTTTCACTTCAAAACTTATTCCTTTAAGAACCATTCGTTCTTCATAACTTCTACGATTTTTAAATAATATTCTCTCTTTTATTGTTCTTCCTTTATCCAAATAAACTTTAAATTTCTTGGTAATATTTTTTACTTCAATTGCATTTTCAGCTCTCATTTATAATTCCTCCGCGAAGTGCCTTTTCAGCTTTGAAAAAGTAAAACTTCCTACAAAAAGCAGAACTATTCCTAACACAGTGGCATGTAGCAGCGTAGCTAGTTCTGGTGCCTTTTTGTAATATAAAATATCTCTATATGCCATTATAACTGGAGTCATAGGATTTAATCCAAATACAAATCTCATATCTTCAGGAACCTGATCCATTGAATACATAATTGGTGTTAAAAATTGCCAAGCCATGGTAATTATCCCAAGTAAATATTCAACATCTCTTAAATATACTGTTATTGCTGAAAATATCATAGTCATTGATAACGATAATATGTATTCAATCAGCATTATGATTGGAAGAAAAAGAAGAGCATCTATACTAAGCCCTTTCCCAGAAATAATAAGAACTAATAATACTACTCCAAGGCTAAGTAGCATATTTACAAATTGGCTAGTAACATATGATATTGGTAAAACTTCTCTGGGAAAATATATCTTCTTAACCATATCTTGCTGTGCCCAAATACAACTTGACCCACCTGAGACAGAGGTACTAAAGAATATCCAAGGAACTAACGCAACAAATAGGAATAAATAATAATCTTCAATTCCACTTTTCATAATATTAGAAAAAACTAATGTATATACACCTAACTGTAGCAAAGGATTAATAAAAGTCCATAAAAATCCAAGAACTGATCCTTTGTAACGTCCCTTCAAATCACGTCGTACTAAACTAAATATCATTTCTCTATAAGCATACAGCTCTTTCAACGTCCGCATTATTTTATCTCCTACTCTTATATCTCAATCAATTCTTGGTACGCATCTATAATACCAGACCATTGATAATTGTCCTCAACATATTTTTTTGCATTCCTGCACATTTGTTTATAATTACTATCATTCTTTTGTAATTTATCTAACCCATTACAAAATTCCAATTGATTTTTGTAATAAAATCCCGCTTTACTTTTTTGACAATGCGCCCTCAAAACCTCACACTCTCCATTTACTAACACTGGAATTCCAATCGCCAAAGCCTCTAAAACGGATATTGATAAACTCTCATACTTTGATGGTAAAATTAATGCTTTTGCCCCTGCAATCGCATTAAACTTATCTTCCTCCTCTACAAACCCTAGATATTTGATATCAGAGTTTTCAGGTATATCCATTACACTTTTTCCTATTACTAGCAACTTTAAATCACTTGGATATCTCTCTTTATATGTAATAAAATCATGAAACATTTGATTGCAATTCTTAGAAATATCCACTCTACCAACATAGATTACATACTTTTCTTTTATGTTATACTTACTTCTAAACTGCTCTACATTCAATACCTGTGGTAGATCAACACCTATTCCAAGCACCTTATTCGGTATTTGTGTATTTTTAAATAATTTATTAACAAACTCTTTTTCTTCCTCAGTTAAATATACAATTGCTTTAGGCTTTAGAAAAATCTTTTGATATGTCTTAAAATAAATATAAGGTTCATCATGTGCTGTTGGAATTAGAATACTTTTATCTGCAACATTTTCAAGGCCACATGCAGTCGTATAGTATAAATAGGTTACGAAAAGAAAAACATCATAATTATTTTTGTTTTCTTCAATATATCGAATCAAATCAGGACTATATGGACCTTGTTCCTTTACCCAATAGTTTTCAAACAACGCGTTCATAAAATGAGCAATTCGCACAAGCTTACTTACAATCCTGAATTTATGTATGTTTCTTTCTTTTTTCACCTTAAAACGCCTTACTGGCACTTTACCAACCTTTTGTACCCCTTCCGGATAATAATTTTTCCAAGTATTATAGTCTAATGCGCAAGTAGTCAATACCTCTACTTGATAACGTTCACTAAGTCTTTCGGCTATTAATCTAGTATAATATTCAGATCCACCATTTACTTCAAGTCCATATCTTTGATTAATAATAGCAATCTTTTTCATCTTTGTATCCTTTCTGTTCCTAACCACTTTCAACAGAAAATACCATAAAGCAACAAAGTATTTACTTTAAATATATTTCATTTATACGCCGAGCAATCAAAGTTTGTATATTTTCCATAGCTAAAACATGGCTTATATGCTCTTTGGCACTCTTTTGTATTTTTGTATAAAAATCTTTATCTTTATATAATTTTATCATATAATCTGATGCTTGTATAACATCTGGATCTGCCCATCTTTGTCCATTCTTAAAAGGTCCGAGATTATGTTCTATTTCAATTAATTTATAATCAACCATACATGCCACGTCATTATTCATAAATTCTGTGTTAGATGACCAATTGGTTGCTATTGTGGGCGTTTCAAGATGCATAGCCTCAGCCATAACTAGCCCAAAACCTTCTGCTCTGTGTAATGAAACAACAACATCAACACACTGAATTAGGCTATTTACTTTATCTTTTTCCAAGGTGTCTGTAATAAAAAATACATTTTTATAGCCTTCTAGCTTATGTATAAGATCATCTATATCTTTTTTCAACGCAGAAGTTACCTTGATTACTAATCCTACATTAGTATCTTCTGGACCAAAAGCTCTTTTAAACGCCTCGATTACCCCTTTCGGATTCTTTCTCTCAGAAACGCTATTATTATCATACATCATAAGAAATAAAAATGTTTCCTCTGGCAGATTGAAATTTCTTCTTCCCCATGCCTCATCTGTTTTCACTTCTATAGAATATGGTATTGTAACCACTGGTTTTTCTGTTTTTTTACGAATACTATTACTAATAAATTCCGAAGGTGTCCATATTTCATCAAAATAGTTTATAAATGGAACCCATTCTTCTGGAAACTCTTCCAATTCCCATAGCCAAAATCCTATATTATATCTATTATCGAATATTTTTTTATCCAATTGAACCATTGCAATTCCCAATTCGCGTGGATTGATATGCACAATGTTTATATTATAAATACATTCATTCTTTATATAACTATTAAAACTCTTATCGCTTTGACTAACTTCTCCTAGTGGCTCATATGGGTATATTCCAAAAGGTAAATTCGTATGTCTTACTTCATTAGCTACTAACCTACAACTTTGCCCCAATCCCGAATCAGCATTAATACATCCAATAATATTGACCCCATCAGGATATATAATTCTATCAAATGGTAAGAATTTAACCTTATCTAAATCTTTCGTATTGAGTTTTATTAGATTACTCTTCATTCCTTGTAAGAATTTTTTTGGTAAAATACGTATAAGTAATGACTTATACTTATAAGCAATATCTACTATTCTTTTTTGTATTTTCATCAACTTACCATTTAACCTTCTTTCATTACTAATTCATAGAGTTCTAAAACATTGTCCAGCATATTTTCAATGGTATAATTATCTATAACACGCCTTCTTGCTTCTTTCTCCATAATAAGTCTTTCTTCTGGATGCTCTGTCATCCAGATCATTGCCTTTTTCAATTCATCAATATTGCCAGGTTCAACTGTTAAACCTGTTATATTATGTAAACTAACATATGGTACGCCACTTGGTAGTTTTGTATTAATTACAGGTTTACCAAATGCCATTGCCTCGATTTGAACTAGCCCAAAAGCTTCACTTCGAAGAATAGATGGTAAAATAAATACATCACATTCCTCATATTCTTTGTATAATTCCTCTATTGAAACATCTCCTAAAAAACGCACACGATTCATAAGCCCTAAATCAGAAGCCATTTTTTTCAGCTCAGACTCCATAGTACCAGTACCAATCAACGTTAAAATTGCATTCGGTACATTTACAAATGCTTTTAGTAAAATATCGCACCCTTTATAATAAACTAGTCTTCCTGTAAATAAAAATTTGACTATATCTTGAGTTTTTTTATCTTTGTTATTTAGTTCATATTGTTTTTGTTTGGATTTCTTTTCAAGATAGCTTTCGCCACGACTAATAACTTCATTATCTACTCCATACGGTATCACAACACACTTCTGATGATAAGGTTTTAAATATGCTGAACCTTCAATATGCCCTTCTGTAGCAACAATAATCTTATCAGCCCTTCTTAATAGATGTGTCATAATTGGCTTATAAAAAAACATCATTTTTTTCTGTCTCACAATATCACTATGCCACCACAAGACAACCTTCCCCTTATACCCAGTCATTAGAAAAGCTATATCTGCGAGTGGAAATGGCATATGTATTTGCAAAACATCTATGTTACTTAACATCTTTTTCATATCTATAAAAAAAGTAAAGGAAATAGGTAAAGAAAATAGAATTCCTTTACTACTTGAACGATGAACTTTTACTCCATTTATTATTTCATCAGTAGACTTACCTTTTTGTTGGCAAACAAGTACGCGCATATTTGTTATATCATTTAATCCTTCTGCTAGTTGCTGCACAACTTTCTCTATACCACCACGTACCGGATAATAAAGTTTATTCACTTGAAGTATCTTTAATTTTCTCATTAATGTCTATACCCCATTATTATTCTATTATGCCCTGTCACACTTATAATCCATATTACAAAAATTATACAATACAAAACAGAAAACTACAATTTGTAACACATTCTTCAATATTGAATTATAGTATATTATCCTTTATTATGCAAACTGATTATTACCAAACTAGCAATCAATTTAAACGGTGAGTTTTATATTGAAAGTATTAGCGAATGGATATTATAGATAAAGCTTCATTAAACTCTTCTTTGTATGGTTATCTTTTGCATCATTTTAAATGATATAGAGTAATCTCTTCGTTAGCCTTACTATATTTTTATAAGCTTTAAACTATTTTTCTCTACTTATTGGGTGAAAGCAATATTGGGACTAAATGTAATAATTCAGGTATATAAAAAAACAGAATCTAATCTATAGATTCTGTCATTTTATAAAATTCAACCTTCCGAATAAGTTCTATTTCCTATCCATATAAAATCCACCTACACCTTCCCATCCACCCGATTCACCACAACCTTCTCCTTTTGCACAACAAACTTAATAAAGCATACCACAATAAGTATCATGCAAAATCCAACCACATTTAAAACCTGCTGCGCATAAATAGGCACACCACCAAGATGTAGATCAAGGTTTTGAAGCACATCTAAGATTCTACCGCCAATGAAAGAGATAAAAAAGCCGTACGCCCCTGAAATGGATAATAGAATTGTAAGCTGCGCCATTCGATGATCTCGGTTTAGAAAGTCAAGTTGAACTCCAAATAATCCAATCCCGATAAAAGACCATGCCATGGAAGAGAATACAGCAGCAATTACAAACATAACACGTGCATTTCCTGGCACAGTAAATGCCATAAGTAAGTAATTGATACCTAAGAAGAACAACGCGTATTTTAAAACACGTGCCATGCCATACTTATCCCCTAGTTTACCTACTTTTGGAGTCATACTAATTCTAATAATATTTGCTAAAAACCCAACGACCATAATGTAGGTGTAAGGCAACTTTAATTCTTTGATTTGATAACTTGCATTAAAAGGAGCTGCAATATAAAAAGCAGTCATGTATAAGCAGTTGAGAAAGAACGCAAGTCGAAATTTCCGTGAGGAAAAAGCAAGCTTAAACTCCGTGACTAAGCTCTCTTGTTTCTCCATTACAAACTCCCTCTTTGCTTTTTTTGCCAAAATACCATGCATCTCTTTACCATCTTTATTTAAATAAGACACTTTCGGTTCTTTCATCATAGAAAAACCAATAACGTTGACAATGACTAGAATAAAAATAACAACCCCGATAATTGCAAATGCCGTATATAAGTTCTTCGTCTTCCAATAATCTAGTATAATACCTGCTAAGAGCATCGTTGTAGCAACACCAAATACAGCAAACGAGTCCTTAATTGCTAAATATCTTCCCCTTAGTCTACTAGGCACCAGACTTGCAAGCCAGTCTTGTGTGGCTGGTGTACCGATTTGTACAAAAATCTGTGCCAGAAAATAGCATAAGATCAACAAGGTTATCTTCATTGTACTACCTAGTGGGAAAAATGGTATGAAATATAAAAATGAAAGTAAAATTCTCTGAAGTGCCGTAAAACAAACAAATAGTTTACATTTCTTTAACTTTCTTGTGTAACTCATTGCAAAAAGTTGCGAAAGGGCAGCTAAACTTGCTAGTGATGTTATAATCCCAATATTCGCATCACTAACTCCAATAAAAGACATCAATGTCGCTAAAAATGTTCCTCCTGCCAATTGTCCAATTGTCTGTGCTGCCGTATCACTAACTGTGTAGCAAACTCTACTTTTCTTAAAATCTTGCTTTGTTTCTGGTATTGCCATAAAGTAAATTCGCCTCATTCTTCCTATCATGTAACTTGTCATGAACATCATATGATTCATGTTTCTACCTTCCTCCATATAGTAAAAAATCCCTCTTCGATTGAATCATATCACATAGAAACATTTCGTAAATGTCCATTATCATACAAGAAATGTATTTTTCTCACCGAATCATTCGCCGTTATATTTCAACCAAACTTGCATCTCTCCCGGCGTTCTATTCCCCCACATGAAATAAGGAACTGTCTTTATCGACACTGTTTTCTTTGGAATTTGAATAAGCGTAAGATCTATTTCCTTGCTTTCTATACTTAGTTTCTGTTCCTCAGTGCTTGGTGTACTCAGATTCTGTACCACATTGCTCTTACTTCCTACACTCAGCTTTTGTTCCTCAGGTTTTGCTACACTCATATATTCTCCCTTAGACTGCTTACTTTCATCAACCACATGTACGTTCATGGCCTCCCTCGTTAAGTTACACTCTCCCGTATCTTCTTCTACCATTTCACAGGATATACTCTCATATAGACGATTTCCCCAAGAATCTTCCTCTTCTCGTTCTCCCTCAAGAATGATAGAAACACCACCCTGTAGAAAATCTTCTTTTATAATCTTTGCCTTTACTCGTTTATTGATGCTAAGTGCGGATAAATTACTACCATTATCAACCTCCTCCATGCAGTAAACAATTGGTCCTCTTTGAATTGCAACCTTTCCTGCATCTGCCCGAACCTTAGGATTTGCTTTCATAATTTCAATTGGCATATCAAGATTCAATAAAATCTCACTACCATTTTTCCATTCACGGGTAATCATTGCATATCCACTTTTGATAATTTCGTTTAAAGGAACCTCAACCCCATCCACAGTTAAACTTGCTTTTCTGCACCAACTCGGTATACGAATAGCAATCGAAAAAATATTCCTTTCCCCTTCATCCATAACCACTGTAAAATGAATGTTCCCTTCCCAAGGATAATTCGACACCTGCTTTAACTTTATCCCATTATTACCAACCAAAGTCTCCACTTCACTGCTTATAAATTGATGAACAAAAATCGAAGACTCATTGTATGTATAAATATATTTTCCAAGAGAACTTAAAAACCTCGCCAAGTTTGGAGGACAGCAAGCACAACCAAACCAAGCCTGTCTCACTGATTTTACATGATGTTTATCTGGATTTTTTTCACTAGCTTCTGGCCAAACCTCAAGTGGATTTACATAAAAATAATGTTTCCCATCTTCAGACATAGAACCTACAATAATATTAAACAAGGCTCGCTCAATGACATCTGCATACTCACGATTTAATTCCATCTGTAACATACGTTGTGCAAATATAATCAAACCAATCGAAGCACAAGTTTCTGCATACACCATATCATTCGGAAGATCATAATCAAAGGTAAAAGCCTCTCCAGCATGTGTTGAACCAATACCACCTGTAATATACATTTGTTTATATACAATGTTGTTCCACAACGTTTTACAAGTTTCTAGAAGCTCTCTATCATCAAACACACGAGCGACGTCGGCCATACCTATAAGCATATAAACAACGCGAACAGCATGCCCAACGGCCGTAGTCTGCTCTCTAACTGGTAGATGTGCCTGTAAATATGCTCTACGATTCTCTGGTGAATCAATATTACGATTGCTCCAAGCAGAAATCATGCCTCTATCTTCCCATTCCTTTACAAAATAATATGGATTTTTTCCACGTTCATCAATAAAGAACTTTCCTAGCCTTGCATATCTTTCATTCTTTGTTACCTCATATAAGCGCATGAGTGCCAGCTCAATCTCTTGATGACCATCATATCCTTTTAATTTATCTGGCTCTGGTCCAAATACTTCATCGATATAGTTTGCAAACTTACATACAACTTGCAACAATTCATCTTTGCCAGTAGCCTCGTAGTAGGCAACCCCTGCTTCTATAAAATGTCCTGCGGTGTAAAGCTCGTGGCACTCTTCAAGATTCGTCCAACGTTTCCCCTTTGCTGCCGTTGTAAAATACGAATTTAAATATCCATCCTCTTGTTGCGCTTTTGAGACCAAGGCAATCGCTTCATCCACAATTTCTTCAAGTTCTGGATCTGGATGGGTTGAAAGACTATATGCTACCGCTTCAATCCATTTTGCTACATCCGTATCTTGAAAAAAGAAACCATGAAATTCACCCTCTAAAAGGCCAGCAGCGATTTCTAAGTTCTTTATTGCATGGCTTTTTTCTGCCCCAGGAACACGGTCGTTTAATACTTCCCATTGATATGGTATAACTACATTGCGTACAAGCTCAATTTTATCGCTCCAAAAAGAATCCTGAATCTTAACTTGTTTTAACGATAACGGTTCCGAGCATGTGACCTTGCTCACAGTCTCCTCCGATAAAATAACGTCTAAATGGCTCTGTTCTTTATTTCCCATAATAAATACCTCCTTTTACCCTAACTATAGCAATCTGTTAATATCTGGTAAATAGCGTAAAGTTCTAAAAGGTGTAAAAAAGTCATATCTTTTGGTGTAGTCTATTTTTCACTTTTTGCTATACATTGGTCTATTTAAAACATCAATTGTCTACCTTGGACCTTTACTCCGTCGATAAATTATTTTTAATAGAGAAAAATAAAAGAATCCTTTACTTTATTCTATCCTTATACTACTCTATAATCAGATACATGAATCATTTTATATCGGTTCAAGGCAATGACCCGATGCATAGATTTTGCGTGTGTAAACCGTTAGATAGGAGCTGTAACAAAACGCCTACTTTAAACACCATATATAGATAATTAATTTCTTATTATTAAAATATTTTTAATAATGTTAATGAAAACGCAATTTTCTTTCATAACAAAGTGTCATTATGTCATTTATTAAGATTTCATAATGTAGTTTTTGAACACTGGAGGAGTTCTTATGAATTTTTATGAATTTCAATTAGAATACCCATTGACCTACGCTCTGACTGGCAAATTCAAAGCGCCTTATGAGCATTGGGTCCATGATGATATGCCTTTAAACGACTATGAGCTGTTCGTAATGACAAGTGGTACCTTGTATATCTCGTACAACCATAAGAAGTATTCTGTAAATGAAGGTGAGATGTTATTATTGCCTCCTGTTCCCGAGCCAAATAATCGTAGAAAAGGGTTCCACCCGTCGGGATGTTCATTTTATTGGCTACACTTTTCTACACCTAACACCGTTACAACTATAAACAGCCCTGATTTAACTCTTTCCCAAAACATCGAATTGACTACAAATTATATTTTTATCCCTGCCGTAGCGAAACTTCCATCCCCCGAAAAAGTTATCGTACTTATGAAGCAACTGCAAGATTGCATTCGATCAGGTTATAACAACCTTGCAAAAAATTATATGACAAGCATGATTTTATGTGAAATACATAACCAGTTTCATGCGAAGAATCATACATATTTACATACAAAAACAACGCAGTCCCAGATGTACCATGACATCGTTGACTACGTTGTTGATCGAACCACTAAAAATATAAAAGTCTCTGAAATAGCCACTGAATTTGGCTACAATGAAAAATATTTATCACATTTATTTTATAAGATTTCTGGCATGACCCTAAAACAATTCATTTTAAAAACGAAAATGGACCATGCCAATTTTTTATTAACCGATACCAACCAATCCATCAATGAAATTGGATTGTCACTTGGGTATAACGATAGCCACAATTTTATGAAAGCTTATAAAAAAATAACTGGATTAACACCAACCGAGTATCGGAATGCCTTCTCAAAACGCTTACTTTTTGATAAATAGCTGAAGAATTACTCCATCTTACTCGTTTGTCAGATCAGTACAACTACTGAATAACCCATGCAACTGCCGAATTATCCTCTGGCAACTACCAATATTAGTCCTCTTTCGTTATTTCATATGGCCAGTTAAGAATACCTCCGAATTCATAAACATCGGTATATCCAAGTTCAACCAATAACTGGCTCGCTATTCTGCTCTTAACACCACTTCTGCAATACACCAATACTGCTTGTCCTTTATCTTCTAATACATCCTCTGCTTCCAGTTCAACCTCTGCAACTGGAAGTAAGACTGCATCTTTAATATGCCCTTCTGCATATTCATCTTTTGTACGTACATCTAATATTTTTATATCCTGTCCGGATTCCATCATCTTCTTAGCATCCGCTGCACTTATTGATTGAAACATTCTATTACTCACTACTATCACTCAATCCTATCTTAAATTTCTTGTATATCTTCGCAGTATATTACTAACATATACTATCATCTAAAAAGTAATCTATAACCTTATTTTATTTATCTAAAATTATATTCAGTCACTACTTTTTCTCTATGTTTTCTGATATCATCAAAGAATTCGTAAAAACTTAATCCCAAAAATCCACCTGTGACATTAATCACATTATCATAACCTAGATGTTGCAATGCCATAACTGCATTATAACTGCGTTGTCCGGTTCTGCAATGAACATAAACATCTTTATCTTTTGGTATCTCATCTACTCGCTCACGCAACCTGGATAATGGTATATTGGTAGCCCCAATAATGTGCCCTTGATTGTATTCCATTTCTTCACGTACATCAAGTATATAGGCATTGTTTTCTATCAATCCTCTTAACGCATCTACGGATACCTGCTTAAAATCATTGTCTCTTAGATTTTCTCCGATATGGCCAGCATAATTTACAATATCCTTTGCAGTACCAAACGGTGGCGCATAGCATAGATCAAGTTCGCTCAGGTTTTCCACGGTAGCCGAAAATTTCATCGCAGTCGCAATTACATCGATGCGTTTATCAACATTACCCATACCAATTGCCTGTGCTCCTAAGATTTTACCAGTCTCTTTTTCATAAATCAACTTAAAAAACAATGGGTGAGCATCTGGCATTAGACTTACTTTATCATTTAAAATAAATGTTATTTTCTCATAGTTAATTTGAAGCCCTAGATCTTTGATCAGATTTTCATTTAAACCAGTAGACGCACCATTATAATCAAATACTCGTATTGCAGAGCTTCCAAGATACTCAATTTTCTCTGTTTTTTTACCATGGATATGATTCGCAACAATTCTCGCCTGTTTTAACGCAGGTCCTGCAAGAGAGATTCTAGATGCTTTTCCTGACACACCATGTACAACTTCAATGGCATCTCCGATGGCATAAATACTATCATCCTCCGTTTGATAATTCGTATCTACCTCGATAGCTCCTGTACTTCCAATCTTTAATCCTGCATCTTTTGCTAACGTCGTCTCCGGCGTGATCCCAATCGCCATAATAACTGCCCGAGCTTGCACTTCTTTCCCTGATTCTAATATCACTGCATCTTCTTTAAATTCAACAACCTTATCATCTAAAATTAGTTCTACACCTTTGTTATATAATTCGCGATGGAATATTTGAACCATATCATAGTCAAAAGTTTTAAGTACTTGGCTTTGAGCTTCAATTAATGTTACATGATATCCGCCCTTCACTAGGTTTTCTGCTGCCTCAATTCCAATGTAACCACCACCGATAACCGCTACGTTTTTATCTTCTGCATTTAAAATGCCTTGCTTTACATGGATTATATCCTCTACATTACGCACCGTATACACATTTGCACTTTCAATCCCCTTAATTTTCGGTTTAATCGGTTTTGCACCTGGTGAAAGAATTAAAATATCATACGTTTCTTCATATATTTCTTGGTTTTCTAGATTCTTAACACGAATTGTCTTTTCTTCTCTATTAATTTTAAGAACCTCTTGATTTACTCTTGCATCAATTCGGTACCTTGCTTGAAATGCCATCGGATTCATCATAACTAAGGAATTCGCATGCTCAATCACCCCGCTTAGATGATAGGGCAAAGAACAATTAGAAAATGATACATTTGGTCCACGTTCAAACATAATTATCTCATCTTCTTCACTTAATCTGCGTAATCTTGTTGCTGCAGAGGCTCCACCAGCAACCCCACCTACGATCAATATTTTTCTCATATAAACTCCTTCCTTAACTGCTTGCTATGAAACATTTACTTTGTTGCAATTAATCTAAATGGCATACGAAACCTTTCGTTTTCTTATCTTTTTTTATCATCTAACAATAAAATTAATGTTACCTTTTTACATATAATTCTTATCTTTTTCAATATCATTTTTCATTATTTATTTTTTATGTAATACATGATATATCATATCATGTATTTAATCTGTAACTTTGTCACGAAACATACTATATTCATAATCTATTATTTCATTAACCACAACCGTTTATAATCTCCAATCGCTATACACAAGCGAGCCTCCGATAACTATTCCAGTTTCATTATACTCCAAAGGAACAAATAAAACCAGTTTCGTAATAGACACTTAGGGCGAATGCTGTCACTGAATAATACTATTCTACTATAAGATGTCTTGAGCTTCTTATAGCATTTTTTATATAAACTACAAAAGCTTTTTTACTTTTTCCCACCAAACAAAAAATGTTCTTAACGCATTCAAGAAATTTGCTTTTATTTAATAGTACAAATCATTTGTTCCCCTATCCACTCTACAACAAAAAACTAGAGATCCCCCACACACTAATGTGTACGTAATCTCTAGCTTCCTCATTTTTAAATACATATATATATTACATACGTTTTAATAGATAATGAACGTTTTTCTTTTCACCAATCACCAAAAGATGATCCCCTGATTTTAGGACATAATCAGCAGATGGCATTAACTTCATCTTACCTTCTTTTTTGATACCTAAAATACTAATTTGATATTTTGTTCGAATACTCAATTGACTAATACTATGATTCTCCCACTCTGGTAACACATTAATTTCGTAAATGGAATAACCTTCGGTTAGCTCAATATAATCAAACACATTTCTTGCACTGCATCGAATCGCTAATTTTTCTGCAGCATCTCGTTCGGGATAAATAACCTCATCAGCTCCATTGCGTAATAAAAACTTTGCATGAATGTCTCGGTTTGCCTTACTGATGACATACTTACCACCTAACTCTTTTACTAGACTCGTGATTTCCAAACTGCTCTGAAAATTATTTCCGATACACACAAAGCACATATCAAAATTTCCGATTCCAAGGGCTCTTAAAACTTCTTCATTCGTACAGTCACCAATCTTTGCACTTGTAGCAAAAGGAAGCATATCATTAATACGATCTTCTTGTTCATCAACGATCATAACTTGATTTTCAAGATCATTAAACTTTTTACATAAATGTCTACCAAAGCGTCCCATTCCAATGATTAAAATAGATTTCATTTTACACCGATGCCTTTCTATTGCGTATTTCATTTCAATTTGAAGGCTCTTAACTTAGCCTATAATAATTTTCTCTGTAGGTTGCAACAAATGAGATTTTTCCTTTTTTGAAGTAAAGGACAGCGCAAATGACAAGCTACCAATACGTCCAAAATACATTAATAACATAATAAATACTTTTGATATATTACCAAGTTCTCTGGTAATACCTGTTGACATACCAACAGTTCCTATTGCTGAAAATACTTCTAATAATACATCTGTTAATGGTAATGCGTCAATACCACAAACAATCAAAGCTACTGTAACTGCTAAGATAAGATTCGTACTACAAACTGCAGTTGCCTTTCGTATGGAATCCTCTGGTAATCTACGATTAAATACATTGCAACCATTCGTATTTTTAATGTTGGAATATAAAAATAACAGTATAACTGCTACACTTGTTGTTTTTACACCACCAGCGGTAGATCCTGGACTACCGCCAAAGAACATCAAAATAACAGTCAAGAACTTACTTGCTTCACTCAAGGCTGCCACATCCACGGTATTAAAACCTGCCGTTCTTGGTGTAACTGAACAAAACAGAGAACTTAATATCTTATTTTTTAATGACATATCTTGCATAACACCATTTTGTTCAAGTAAATAAAAAAGAATTGCTCCACCGATTAATAACAAAAATGTCATAGTAAGGACGATTTTCGTATGTAGCAAATACTTGCTAAAATGTAATTTCTTTTTTGATATATCATCCCAAACAATAAAACCGATACCACCAATAATAATCAAACTCATAATAACTAAATTAACAACAATGTCCCCTTGATAACCTACCAAAGAAACATATGCTTCTTCTCTACCCATCAAATCAAATCCAGCGTTACAAAACGCAGAAATTGAATGGAATATCCCATAATATATTCCTCGCCCAACACCCAGTGTTGGATAGAATCTTAAAAATAATAAAATAGCACCGATCCCTTCAAACAAAATGGTACCTTTAATAATCTTTCTCGTGAGTCTTACGATACCACCGATTTCTAATGTATTTACACTCTCCTGAAGAAGACCTCTTTGTTTTAAGTCTATACGTCGATGTAACAACAGTGCAAACGTAACACCGATTGTCATAAATCCAAGACCACCGATTTGTATCAAGATTATTATTACAATTTGCCCAAACACGGTCCAATGCTGAAATGTATCTTGAACAATTAATCCAGTTACACAAGTAGCACTAGTTGCAGTAAATAATGCATCTAAAAACGTCGTCTCTCCAGGCACCCTAGAGGAAATTGGGAGTAACAATAACAAAGTCCCGGTCATAATTAAAGTGAAAAAACCGAGCGCAATCAACTGCGTTTGTGTAAGTTTATTTTTAAATAGCGAAATCATAAATTATCTTGCCTTTCAAGCTTTTTCTTTTAGTTTTCTCAATTTCTTTATTATTACTATACTTTATGAAAAGAATTTTTTCGATTGATATGTATTAATAATCACTTAACTATAATAATCATTTTATTAAGATATCATTAAGAGATAGAGAAATCAATAATTTTTGCATTAATATTTTCGATTTGGTATTAAGATAGTATAAAGATTGATCAATAATTCTATGGAGGATACAATTTTTCCAAAGCTGAACTTTTTTTCAGTGGAAATAATGAATCTAAAGTCTGCATTTATCTTAAAGCTTATAACCTGCTTATTATTCGATTTAATTAAAGCTGCAACGATTTACGTTTTTATAAACGTTCATTCATTGCAGCCATAATTCACTTTTTATAAAAAAATTCTTGCAATATTAGCAAACAGAGCACAAACAATAATTCCTATTATGGTTGGTGTAACGAAAGAAACCAGCGTCCATTTTTTACTTTGTGTTTCCTTTCGAATCGTTAAGCAAGTCGTAGAGCACGGCCAATGCATCAGTGAAAAAAGCATCGTACTAATTGCAGTAACTGCATTCCATCCATTGTCCATAAGTAACTTCCTTAAAACATCCAAGTCATCAATCTCTAACAAACTCCCCTTTGCCAAGTAGGTCATTATAATAATTGGCAAAACGATTTCATTTGCAGGAAATCCAAGGATAAATGCTAATATAATCACACCATCCATACCCAAAAAACGCCCAAAGGGATCTAAAAAATCCGAGCAATAATATAACAAACTAGCATCTGCAATTTTTATATTCGCCATTCCCCAAATAACAAGACCTGCTGGCATCGCTATCACAACCGCTCTACTTAAGACAAATAGCGTACGATCAAAAATAGAACGAACAATCACTTTCCCAATTTGTGGTCGACGATAAGGTGGTAACTCTAAAGTAAATGATGACGGTATTCCTTTTAATATTGTTTTTGATAACAATTTTGACACCAATAAAGTCATTACAATTCCCAGCACTATAACGAATGATAAAATCGCAGCAGACAATATAGAAGAATACCAGCCAAATGCTGTACCTACAAAAAACATGGAAATAATAGCAATTAGGGTAGGAAAACGTCCATTGCACGGCACAAAATTATTCGTTATAATTGCAATCAAGCGCTCTCTTGGAGAATCTATGATACGGCATCCAACTACACCTGCCGCATTACAGCCAAACCCCATCATCATTGTAAGAGCTTGTTTTCCACATGCACTACAACGCTTAAAGCAACGATCAAGATTAAATGCAACCCTTGGCAAAAATCCAAAATCCTCAAGTAAAGTAAATAATGGGAAGAAAATTGCCATCGGCGGTAGCATTACGGATACTACCCATGCCAGTACACGGTACACCCCTAAAATTAACATTTCATATAAAAGTTTCGGTGCATTTATCCATATAAAAAAATCAAGCAATCGATCTTCAACCCAAAACAGTCCGCTACTCAGTAATTTTGATGGATAATTTGCGCCTGTGATTGTCAACCAGAAAATCCCCAACAACACAAGGAACATGATTGGAAATCCAGTGATTTTGCTTGTAAACAAGCGATCAAGTCTTCTATCTCTTTTGCTATACTCTTTTGATTTAAAATGAATGCAAGCTCTACTAATTTCCTCAGCTATTTTAACAAAGCTCGCTGCCATATCATCATTGAGCTGTTTTTTAGTCCTTAATCCATGTTCTAATCCCTTCTCTTGGTTAGTCCTTAATCCATTCTCTAGATCCTGCTCTTTGTTAGATAACAGCTCTTTTAAGCGTTCATATTCTTCCTCATTTATTTCTATGTAAGAATGAAGCGATTTTAGCAAACTCTCATCTGCATCCAGTAATCTTGCACTTAACCAACGCTTATTTGGATATTCTGGAAAGGCTTTGCTTACAAATGGTTCAATCTCATCCAGTAATGATTCAATATATAGTGGATATCTCAACTTGGATTCTGCAACCTTTTCATATAACATTTTAGAATCTGCTTTCTGTCGATATATCTCTTCAGAATCTACGTCTTGTTGATATTCCACATCAGATTCTACATCTGGTAGATTTATCACTTTAGAATCTATGTCTTGCCGATATGACATATCAGATTCTGCTTCTGGTGCATAAGTCTCTTCAGAATCTACATCTTGACGATGTTCCACTTCAGATTCTGCATCTGGTAGAATTATCATTTTAGAATCTATGTCTTGCCGATATAACACATCAGATTCTGCTTCTGGTGCATAAGTCTCTTCAAAATCTACATCTTGACGATGTTCCACTTCAGATTCTGTATCTTGTGAATATATCACTTCAGATACTCCATATTGCACCTTATCTATGACATCTTTTAATCTAAGACCAGTCGGTGGATTATTTGATTTCCTTTCTTCCAATAGATCGTTTAGACGAACAAGTATTTTATCTAATCCCTCTTTACTACGGGCGGCGGTTCCAACCACTGGAACACCAAGTCTACTTTCCAATTCATCTAAATCAATGGTTATTTCTTTTTTCCTAGCCTCATCCATAAGATTAACGCATACGACCACCTGTTCCGTTACTTCTAATATCTGAAGAACTAAATTCAAATTCCGCTCTAGGCAGGTTGCATCACAAACTACTATTACTGCATCTGGCTCTTCAAAACATATAAAGTCTCTTGCAACCTCCTCTTCTGCGGAGTGAGCCATGAGGGAATAGCAGCCTGGGATATCGACAAATACGTAACCTTTGCCTTCAAAATTACAATACCCTTGTGCATTCGCTACTGTTTTCCCAGGCCAATTTCCCGTGTGCTGATTCAGTCCCGTAAAATAATTAAATACTGTACTTTTACCTACATTGGGGTTCCCCGCCAATGCAATCACAATATCTGATTCCTCTCGTTTTTTAATGCAGAGTCTTTGTTCAAGTTCGTTTGTTTTTACTTGAAGACTATGTTGTCGAACTTTTTTTAACTTATTTTTTTTGATGTATGCCTTTAGCTTCATAGTTCCCCCTTAAATAAAATGCACAAGCTAGAAGTGATTCATTCTATATAGTTCTAGCCCTCACCTACACAGCAAATCTATATATCTTACTCATTCACCTGCATAAGAATATAATTTTCTATATGACTACTCACTCACCTGTACAATAAGATAATTCTTTATATGTTCTCGCTCACCTGCACGACAACTCTCTTAGTTTCGTCACTACGCAATGCAATAACTGCACCCCGGATCAAAAAAGCGCTTGGATCCCCCAATGGACTTTTTCCCAAACACTCTACAATGGTCCCTTCAATCAAACCAATATCTTGCAATCTTCTACGCATGCTATCAAATAAATTAAGTTCTGTTACTACCGCCTGTTGACCAATTTTTAATTCTGCTAAAAGTCCACACTTTGTCATACTATTTTCCTTCCATACATAAATTTAGGATATAGAAACAATGTTTCCATATCCTAATATATGTTTTTCATGAATTAGTGTTACTGTCCTACCAAAGAATAAATGTAGTTTTAATGTAAAACTGTTACATTGAAATGAGAATGGAAAGGCTTAGGTGTTCGCATGAAAGAAATATCAAATTTTTATACTCTAAAGGGATATCATCTGTTAGAGAGCAATGAAATTACATCATCCATGGAAGATTATTTAGAGATGATTTACCGTTTATATATGGATAAGCAATTAATACGTATTAATACTCTAGCACAGCAATTAAATGTTAAACCTTCTTCTGCCTCTAAAATGGTTTCCAATCTAAAAAAATACGGTTTCGTTGATTCCGAAAAATATGGTATCATACAACTAACTGAAAAAGGCTTAGAACTTGGCGAATACTTGCTTTATCGGCACGATTTACTTCATAAATTATTTTGTATTATTAATGATACAAGCAATGAATTAGAACAAGTGGAAAAGGTAGAACATTTTATAGATACAAGAACCATTCATAATTTAAAGAACTTTATAGACCGTATAGATAATATATGACAATACATAAAATCCTAAAACCCCCTTTCTATATGTATGAATCAATTTGGCTCTGCCTAGATTCATCATAATCACGTAAGTGATCAGTTTATGGCCACTCTCTTTATTTCAATAAACGTTCAAACTTAAAAAATCAGCTTAAACAATTGTCTAAGCTGATTTTTTAATGAACACATATATTTTAAAGGAAGAAAAAGAATGGTTATGGGAAATAACTTCATTCTCATTCTATTGGAAACTAAGCTCTTTTTATAACATTCGTTACATCATCAGTTCTTTCATAAGCCATGGCAGTACCTTGCAACGCCCCTTCTATAAAAGCTTCTCTTAACTTATAATAATTGCTGATGTCTCCGCCTACTTCTTCCCAATAATCCTGATGTACACAGGTATTTCTTCTCCAAATAACTTTATCTTCACTTTCCTCAAGAACTGTGTTTGCATGGTCACAAGGCATTCCATCCAACAAACTATCACTAATCACCTTATAAGCTTTCTTAGCATCCGCGTCCTGTAACATTTCAGATAATTCTTCTCCCTTAAGATAAAACACTTCTTCTATTTTATGAAGAACATCTGCATCCTTATTTAGTAAGGATGTTATTGCAAACGCTAGTTTATACTCGGCTTGTGAAACACGCTCCTGTAACCAACCATGAATATTACTACCATCAATTACTTCTTCTAAAGGTCTTGTTTCTGATACTCCATATCGTAATTCTAATTCCTCTTTTAAGTTTGGGATAAGCCCTTCACCCATATTTGTTATTTCTTCAATTAAGTTATTTTGTATTTGAATTTTGTTATATAACCATAAATGAATCGGTCCTAAAAAAGCACTCATAATATTCTCCATTCTTGCGCACATTCTTTGTGCATAACTAGTTTGTGGTGCGCAAGCACAAACTAGGGTGTGAAAATTGATTTCAAATTTTCACATTAACCTCCAACGATTTAAATTTTTAATTTCAGTGATTCTTATTATATCAACAATTTATTTTAAAATGTGTATCCCGAGATACAATTTATTTTAATGAACTGTGATATACTTGATTACAGTAGCAAAATACTAATAATTCAAGAGGAAAGGAGATTATGAATATGGCAAAAGTAAACAAAGAAATGGTAATCAGTGAAGTTTTGCAGATAAACAGTGGACTTATTCCTATATTACTAGATTCAGGAATGCATTGTCTTGGATGTCCATCCTCACAATTGGAGTCCCTAGAAGAAGCTTGTATGGTTCATGGTATCGAAGTTGATCCTTTAATAGATCAAATAAATGAATACTTATCTAACGTAGAAGCGGTTTAAATCATATCTCTTGTAGCAACTGCTGCAAAATTCATTCACTAGCATTCATATTACACATTATTAATTCACATCCACAAATGTAGCATTGTTTCAAATAAGCTTATGAAAAATGCTATACTATTTCATCCAAGTTATTGTAACAAATATATAAATATGTATGTAAATTTTGAAAGGGGGATTTCACTATGAAGGCATCCATAGATAGAGATAATTGTATTTCATGCGGACTTTGTGCAAGCACATGTCCAGAAGTTTTTAGAATGGCTGATGACGGTATTGCAGAAGCATATGTAGATGTTGTACCTGCAGAAGTTGAATCTGCTGCTTTGGAAGCTCAGGATAATTGTCCTGTCTCTGTTATAAGCGTAGAATAATAAGTTATTATATAAAATATATGAATTCATCCTATTAGACCACTGATTATTTGTCAGTGGTCTGTTTTTTACTAATAAAAGAATGTGTAAAATTCATTCCCGCACTACATGCTACAATAAATCACAAATTACAATTATATACAATATAAACAAAGCATATATACTTATATTTCTTAAATCCGTATCAAAATACCGTAACTATCTAATAATAGCCACGAATAAATGCTTTATTATTTAAAACTTTTTCCGCATTTTGGACAAAACTGAAAATCCTCCATTGTTGTATACCCACATTCAGAGCAATATTTTGCATGATTCTCATAATGTTCAAAATTTAACTTGTCCTCATCCAATGATTCAAGCTGTCCTTGCTCGATTTTTTTCCCAATCTCAGGTGCAAGGTTTGCAGTTGAACCACAACAGCCCATACGTACAATATAACGCTTGTTCCATTTTATTATGGGAACAAAGAAAAGCATAAGATAAGTATACGTCACAAAAACTTCCATTCTCCCATATTTTCCACAACATTTACATATCTTTAATTCACTAAACTTAAGTTTTTTCTCTTTCTGACTGATACCCATTATAAAAAACATGAAAACTCCTCCATCATTCTCTAACTCTGAAATCCATTCTCGTAATGTCTCCTGCAACTGGTAAATCTCGAATTTATACCTTGTATCTTCTTATCGTTATTGTAAGATATTCTTTGATATATTTCCAGTAAAAATGCTGCTGATGAAATAAAAGTTTCCAAAGTATTATCGTAGGTGCATGCGAAACGTCAATACACCGAATTGCATTTATGAAAACAAAAAAATTAGGAAGCAATGAATCTCGTTTCCAGACTCAAAATTCTATTCCTAATAAGTAATCGCTACGACTATATATTTCAGCCACCATAAAAGAGATCTGTAACTTGTATGGTGACTGAAATACTTTCTTATGATATTGCCTTTCAATATATTGTTCTATCCGCGAAGTACGCATTTCGGCACGTAGTGCCTTTTTTAAACTATATTTACTTTAATACTTACATTGAAAGGTATTTCCTATAATCATGACCACCGGCTTAGCCGGTGGTTTGTACTGCCCCTATAAGGGGCTCTTGCCTGCTTGCGCCCGGAAGGCGCCTGAAGGATTTGCCAACCGCACTTCTTTCTCAGGCGAGCCCTAAAGGGCT
>OJJJ01000027.1_pt1 | contig 134094 bp, 146 predicted proteins | sample 1596311 | NCBI WGS metagenome assembly OJJJ01 (sample SAMEA4350140, study PRJEB24818) | metagenome | biome: human; feature: gut; material: faeces | place: Denmark | collected 2013-09
TCGGCCTGAATGGCGCTATCGTTGGCATGACCACCTTCGGTGAGTCTGCGCCGGCAGAGCAGCTGTTCGAAGAGTTCGGCTTCACCGTCGACAACGTGGTCGCGAAAGCGAAAGCGCTGCTGTAGTCATAGCGTCGCAGAACGCGCGGGCTTTGGCTCCATGAAATGAAAAGGGGGTTACCTGACCAACCGGCAGGCAACCCCTTTGACCTCGTCGCCGGGCGGCGCGGTTATTGTTTACCCATCGCGTCTTTGCCCATTTTGTCTTTCGACATTGAATCTTTGGCCATACCGTCTTTGCTCATACTATCCTTCGACATCCCATCTTTCGACATACACTCTTTTTTCATGCTATCTTTCGTGCAGTTGTGAGACATCTTACCCATATTATCTTTGGCCATGTTATCTTTCGCCATATTATCGTCAGCGTAGACGCTGGATATACCGAAAAATAAAGCAGAGCACACCAGTAAGGTATTCATTTTTTTCATTTGGTAATTCCTTCATGTTGTATAAATAACGGATGATGACGGCCATAAATTAACTACCCGCGAACCAGTTATAACCCTGGTCTTCCCAGTAGCCGCCGGGGTAACGATTGGTCACTTCAATCGCCATAATATGCTTCGGGTTTTTATAGCCGAGCTTGGTTGGAATTCTTAACTTCATCGGAAAACCATATTTACGCGGCAATAGCTGGCCATCGTAGGTTAATGCAATAATCGTCTGGGGATGGAGCGCAGTGGCCATGTCAATACTGGTATAATAATTATCAGCACAGCGAAAACTGACGTAGCTGGCGCGCAGATCGGCACCGATCCTTTTGAGGAAGAGGGCAAAAGGAACCCCGCCCCATTTACCAATGGCGCTCCATCCTTCCACGCAAATATGCCGTGTGACCTGGCTGACCTGCGCCATTGTATGGAGTTCGGCCAGTGTCCAGGGGCGTTTGTCCGTTACTAATCCCGTAATTTCAAGGCGATAATCGCTGGCATCGATCGTAGGCGCCTGATCCTCGCTATAAAATGCATTAAACGGGAAAGGGCGAGCGATCCTACTTTCGGGATAAACCGGCGCAAGGTTATCAGGATTAAATAACCAGTGTTGAATACGATCGTTAAATCGGGAGATCTGGCTTAAGGTTTTTTCGACCTCGCTGTTATTGCTGATATCGCAACCGGTTAACAGCATCAGGCCGCCAAAGGTTAATCCCTGCCTGATAAAGCGGCGGCGGCCTTCCGATGAGAGCTGCTTGTTAATTTCCCGGCTCGCCTCCTGAACGACGATTGTCTTGTCGGCTGCGGAGAGTAAATTTTTATGATTGTTCACTGTATTTTCCTTATCGTCCGCGGAGCATCGCCAGTAACGTTTTCGGGACCAGCAGCACCATCAGCAGATGAATAACGACAAACCCCATCAGCGCGGACATCGCCAGGAAATGAATCACCCGTGCATTGTCATATCCCCCGAGTAAGGTTCGTAGCAGCGGAAACTGCACAGACTTCCAGATAACCAGACCGGATAGCGCCAGAATAATGCTATCGAGCATGACGAAGAGATAGGCCAGTTTCTGGACGTAGTTATAATGGCCGGGATTGTCATGTGTCAGCCTGCCGCGTAATGCGGAAATAAAATCGTGAATGACCCCTCGTGGCGACAGCGGCCAGAATTGTTTTTTTAAGCGTCCGCTGACAACATTCATCAGCAGGTAAAATACACCGTTAAGAGCAAATAACCACATTGCTGAAAAATGCCATTGCAATGCGCCGGCCAGCCAACCGCCAAGAGTCAGTGCATCCGGAATATCAAAATTAAACAACGGTGATGCGTTATAAATACGCCAGCCGCTGGTCACCATAATTAATATCGAAAGCGCATTGACCCAGTGGCAAATTCTTAACCACAAAGGATGAACGATAGCGGGTTTCACCTGACCTGAGGGGCTGTTCATCATGATATTCCCGGTTATTGCGTTAATCACAGTGTGGCCTGAATCTGTTCGCCGATGTATCACGAAAAGTTAAATTAAATGTGATAACTCGCGATGCAAATGTCGTATAGACTTTCTCTGAAAGCGATCAATAAGGCGGCAGCGATGAAGCCCAAAAAAGTGTTAATTATTGAAGATGATGAAAATATCGCGGAGCTTCTGCAGCTACATTTATGCGAAGAGGGCTATGAAATCAGCCATGCTGCTGAAGGCGTCGGTGGGCTGGCGATGGTCAGGCAGGGCGGCTGGGACGCGCTGATCCTCGATCTGATGTTACCGGGCATCGACGGTCTGGAGATCTGCCGGCATGCTCGCACTATGGCAAGCTACATGCCGATAGTGATAATCAGCGCGCGCTCAAGTGAAGTCCATCGTGTCCTGGGGCTGGAGCTCGGGGCAGATGACTACCTCGCGAAACCCTTTTCAATGCTTGAACTGGTGGCGCGAGTGAAGGCGCTCTTCCGCCGTCAGGAGGCCATGACCCAGAATCTGATGCAGGACGCCGGCATGTTGCATATTGACCGGCTGGCCATCGACCCGCTTGCACGCGAAGCGCGCCTGCGCGATCTCCCGCTTGACCTGACGCCGCGCGAGTTCGACCTGCTGTGGTTCTTTGCCAGGCATCCCGATAAGGTCTTTTCCCGCATCAGCTTGCTCAACCAGGTCTGGGGCTATCAGCATGAAGGGTATGAGCATACGGTCAACACGCACATTAATCGACTGAGGATGAAAATAGAAGATAATCCGGCGGAGCCGGAGTTTATCCTGACGGTTTGGGGAAAAGGCTATAAATTTACGGCCCCGCACCCCGAGCCTGGCCGCTGAAACATTCCGCCGGCGCGAGTCGAATGCGGCGCGAGTACCACTCGTACTTTCTTCGCTGCGCGCCGCTGTCTCGCTCGCCGTTCACCGGCCTCTCTTCTGCCGATAGCGCGCGCTGTCGCGGCGGGTGAAAAGCCATCTCCCATCACATTCCCCGCCGCCAGACGAGAATTGTTGTGCGTGAACGCTAAATTTTGCACATCTGTTTTGGTTGGCTGCCCGGGTTGTTGCCAGATTTAGTGAGAGTTCGCGTGCACACCGGACCGCATCACTTACACAACATATCAGCCAGTCGCGGAGTATCAGTCATGCATCCACCGATGATGTATCAGGATTTAACGACCCGGGCGCTCATTGAACATGCCGCGCGATATCATAGCGATACGGGAATTGTCTCGGTCGGGACGTTGGGGGGAAGGGAGTACAGTACCTGGGGAGAGGTGGCGGATAACGCCCGGCATCTGGCCTCCGCCATGCATCTGCTGGATCTCCCGGCAGGCGCCCGTTGCGGCACGCTGGCGTGGAATAATCGCCGTCATCTGGAAATCTATTTTGGCATCAGTTCTGGGGGATGGGTGACGCATACCATCAATCCACGCCTGTCCGCGGAACATCTCGCCTTTATCATCAATGATGCCGCGGACGAGATTCTGTTTTTCGACTACACCTTTCTGCCGCTTATCTGCGCGCTGCGGCCCCAATTGCCAACGGTAAAGCATTTTGTTCTGCTGGCGCCGCGGAATGACGAAGCGCTCGCCGCGCTGGATGCGCTGCTGTTTTTTGATGAGCTGGTCGCTGAAGCGGATCCGGCGTATCGCTGGCCCGAGGTGAGCGAAGATTCTCCAGCCTCGCTGTGCTATACCTCCGGGACCACGGGGAAGCCGAAAGGGGTGCTGAATACCCACCGCTCGCTGGTACTGCATACGCTGAGCGGCAATCAGCCGGATGCGGCCGGTATATCGGCACAGGACACGCTGCTGCCGGTGGTGCCGATGTTCCACGTCAATGCCTGGGGCACGCCTTTTATTGCCGCGATGGCGGGCGCTCGCCTGGTTCTGCCGGGGCCGAATCTGGACGGCGACAGCCTGCTGCGGCTGCTGAGCGAAGAGCAGGTCAGCGTCGCCTTCGGCGTTCCGGTCATCTGGGCCGGTTTGCTTGCCGCGCTGCGTAAATCGGATATTCGCCTGCCGCATTTTAAACGATCTTTTGTCGGCGGGTCGGCGCTGCCGCCGTCGATGATTGAAGTCTTCCGCCGCGATTATGATATTGCGCTGATTCATGCCTGGGGGATGACCGAGACTTCGCCCATCGGCACCATCAACACGCCGCTGAGCAAACATAAGGCCCTGACCCAGGAGACACAGGAAAAACGGGGGCACGGTCAGGGACGCGTCATTTTTGGCATCGATCTGCGGGTGGTGGATGCGCAGGGCCAGACGCTGGCCAACGATGGCGAAAGTCAGGGCTATCTGCAGGTGCGCGGCCATTGGGTGGCGGCAAATTACTATGGTCGTCCCGATACGGCGTTGACCGATGACGGCTGGTTCGATACCGGCGATATTGGCACTCTTGATGAGAATGGCTACCTGGTGATTCACGATCGGGCGAAAGATATCATTAAGTCCGGCGGAGAGTGGATCTCGACGGTGGAGCTGGAGAATATTGCCCTTGCCCATCCGGCGATTCGCAGCGCGGCGGCGATTGCGGCGCAGCATCCGCGCTGGGATGAGCGTCCGGTGCTGCTGTGCGTCAGGGCGGAAGGGGGCGAAATTGAAGAGCCGGAGCTGCTGGCCTGGTACCAGGCTCGGGTGCCGAAATGGCAGCTGCCGGACCGGATTCTGTTCATCGATGCGCTCCCCGTCAGCGCCACCGGTAAAGTCCTGAAAAACCGACTGCGCGCCGAGTTCGGTCAGATTCTGATGGCGGATGGGCGCGAGGCGGGCTAAATCGGTTTCTGGCCGCCCTAAGGTTTATGCCCCGTGAGCCAGGGGCATAAGCATTTTGCTTTCTCTGTAAGCGGCGAACAGTAAAAAAATGATGATATAAAGACAACAGATCAACGCCATCGCGCTGATGTAAGCCGGCAGGTGGGTGACGTAAATCATGCTGCACGAGAGAATGACCAGAACGATGCCGGTATACATAGGGTGGGGAAGCCATCTAAAAATGCCGGTTCTGATAGCCGACACGCCGGGCAGATAGTAACCCGCCCAGGTATGGCACCGGCCTAAATCAAGTTTGCCTTTTATCATCAGGATATTACCGATCACGGCAATCGCCAGACATCCCCATTCAATCAGGCTAATGGTTGCCACCAGAGACAGGCTATAGCCAAAAATAAGGATCGGAACCAGCCACATGAACCTTAAGAGTTTGATCGCGGCGACAGGAAACAGAGGAGATGCCTCGGCCGGCTGCTTGCGCGGAATGATAAAGGCGGTAAATACGACCAGATTGAGCAGTGCCAGAAACAGCCATACCGTCGCCATCATGATTAACCTCGAGCCGGACATTCAGCGGTGTCATGAGGAAAAGTGTAGTTGAGCCACGCAGAGAGAGGATAAAAAAACGGCGGAGCCGGGGCTCCGCCTGACGGGATTAACGGCCCGCTTTTAGCTTCTGATAATACTCTTCATACAGGGTGCTGGCGCTGCCGACATCGTTTTGCCATTCGCCTTTGGCGATGGTGTCGGCATCCGGGTAGAGTGACTTATCATTGGCGACTTCCGGGCTGAGCATTTTACGCGCGGCGAGGTTTGGCGTCGGGTAGCCGATGGTTTCCGCCACCTGTTTTGCCACTTCCGGGCGCAGCAGGAAGTTAATCAGCTTGAGCGCGCCGTCGACGTTTTTCGCATTCGTCGGAATCGCCAGGCTATCCATCCAGAAGATCCCGCCTTCTTTCGGCCAGACGACCTCGAGCGGCGTGCCTGACTGGCGGGCGACCCATGCCGAACCGTTCCACACCATGCCGAGATTCACTTCGCCTTCCATATAGGGGTTGGCCGGGTTATCGGAGTTAAACGCCGCCACGTTAGGCATCAGTTTTTTCAGCTCGTTGTAGGCGGCTTCAATCTCTTTCGGGTCGGTAGTATTGCCGGAATAACCCAGCTTACGTAAGGCAACCTGGAACACTTCCCGCGCATCGTCGGTCAGCAGCAGGCTGCTCTTATACTCTGGTTTCCACAGGTCGGCCCAGCTGGTGACGGTTTTCGGGTCGATAGCATCGCTATTGACGCCAATGGCCGTAGCGCCCCAGATGTAGGGAATGGAATAATCGTTGCCCGGATCGAACGGTTTATTCAGCATCTGCGGATCGAGGTTATTGAAGTGAGTCAGCTTGCTCTTATCGATCTTCTGCAACATGCCTTCTTTACGCATCTTGTCGACGAAATAGGTGGAAGGCACCACCAGATCGTACGCCCCGTCTTTATAGGTTTTGAGTTTGGCATACATGGTTTCATTCGACTCGTAAGTGGAATAGATAACCTTGATGCCGGTCTCTTTGGTGAACTGCTCCAGCAGACCCGGCGGTACATACTCGGTCCAGTTATAGAAATAGAGCGTTTTGCTGTCGTCCGCATGCGCGGCGCTGATACCCATTACCAGAGCGCCCGCTGCGAGCAGGTGGCGTGACCATTTTTTCATTTTAACGTCCCCTGAGTTTTATCACGTGCAATCAATTGGCTGGCGATGACCATCACCAGCGACAGAACTAACAGAATCGTCGCCAGGGCGTTCACTTCCGGCGATACGCCCACTTTGACCATCGAGTAGATCTTCAGTGGCAGGATCTCGTAACCCGGGCCGGTTACGAATGACGATACCACCACATCATCCATCGATAGCGTAAAGCTCAACAGCCATCCGGCGGCCACGGCAGGCAGCGCCAGCGGCAGAAGAATTTTACGCAGAATGGTCAACTCGCTGGCGCCCAGATCTTTCGCCGCCTCCAGCATCCGCACATCAAAACCTTTGAGACGAGAATAGACCGTCACCACCACGAAAGGCAGGCAGAAGGTGATGTGCGAAAACAGCAGCGACCAGAACCCGAGCTGGATGCCGATCAGCATAAACAGCACCAGCAGGGAGATGGCCATGACGATATCCGGCGACATCATCACCACGAACAGCATCCCGCTGACGAACGGTTTACCACGAAAACGATAGCGATACAGCGCGACGGCGGTCAGCGAGCCGATCAGCGTCGCAAAGGTGGCCGATAGCACCGCCATGGTCAGCGAGTGCTGTGCTGCCTGCAGCAGGCTATCGTTGTTCATCAACAGGCTATACCACCGGGTGGTGAAGCCCTGCCAGTTAATACCAAAGCGCGAACTGTTAAACGAGTTGACGATCAGAATAATGATCGGAATATAAAGGTAAGCATAAATGGCGGTCATAAAGCCGCCGCGCAGCAGTCGACCGATCATTCGAGCTCCACCTTCTTATTCAACAGACGCGCCGCGCGCCAGTAAATTAACAGCATCAGGCCCATAACCAGCGTCAGAGTAATGCTGGTTGCGGCGCCAAACGGCCAGTCGCGGATATTCAGGAACTGACTCTTGATAACGTTACCGATCAACAGGTTTTTAGCGCCGCCCATCAGATCCGAGACGTAGAACAGCCCCATCGCCGGCAGCATCACCAGCAGGCAGCCGGCAATAATGCCCGGCATCGTCAGTGGAATAATGATGCGGATAAAGGTTTGCAGCTTGCTGGCGCCCAGATCCCTTGCCGCTTCCAGCAGAGGACGATCCAGCTTCTCAATACTGGAGTAGAGCGGCATCACCATAAACGGCAGCAGAATATAGACCAGTCCGATGATGACCGCGGACGGGGTGTACATGATGCGCAGCGGCGTATCAATCACCCCCAGCCACAGCAGAAACTCGTTGAGATACCCTTTGGTGCTGAGGAATATTTTCAGCCCGTAGATACGGATCAATGAGTTGGTCCAGAACGGCACGATCAGCAGAAACAGCAGCAGCGGACGCACTTTTTCCGGCAGCCTGGCCAGAAACCAGGCGAAAGGATAGCCGAGCGCCAGGCAGGCCAGGGTCGCCAGCAGCGCCATATTGAGCGAGTGCAGCAGCACGTCGTAATAGAGCGGATCCAGCAGGCGCGTGTAGTTATCCAGCGTGAAGACCAGCTTGACGAAACTGGCGTCGTCGCGGGTCAAAAAACTGGTACCGATGATCATCAGGTTGGGCAGGAACACAAACAGCACAAGCCAACCCACGATAGTGGCGATCACCACATTCTGGAATTTACTTGTGTTCTTCATCTGCCAGCACAACCTCCCAGCTTTCTACCCAGTTAATGGCCATTTTCTGGTCAAGCGGGTGGTCAAAGTCCGGATCGTCTTCGTTAAAGAATTCACTGACCATCACCATTTTGCCATTTTCCAGTTCGACAACCGACTCCAGCGTCATGCCTTTGTAGTTGCGCTCGCGGATGTAGCCGATCAGTCCGTCGGCATCGCTGCCGTCGTGGACTTCATCGACGCGCAGATCTTCCGGGCGCAGCAGAACGTTCAGCCGCTGGCCCCGCTTGACGGGGAAGTTGACGTAGATATTGCATTCACGGCCTTCAACACTGGCGCGGACGCGCTGCTCGTCAAGGCGTTCAATGACCGTTGCATTAAACAGATTAATCTCGCCGATAAAACTGGCGACGAACAGGTTTTTCGGCTCTTCGTAGATTTCACGCGGCGTGCCGTCCTGCTCGATTTTCCCATCGCGCATGACCACGATGCGGTCGGACATGGTCAGGGCCTCTTCCTGATCGTGGGTGACGAAGACGAAGGTGATGCCAAGCTTACGCTGCAGCGCCTTCAGCTCGTTTTGCATCTGTTTACGCAGCTTGTAATCCAGCGCCGACAGGGACTCATCCAGCAGCAGCAGGCGCGGTTTGTTGACCACTGCCCGGGCGATAGCCACCCGCTGCTGCTGGCCGCCGGAGAGCTGATGCGGTTTGCGTTGGGCAAACTCCTCCAGCTGGACCATGCGTAGCGCATCGAGGACGCGAGGCGTGATTTCCGCCGCCGGCGTTTTCTGCATCCGCAGACCGAAGGCGACGTTTTCGAATACGCTCATATGGGGAAACAGAGCGTAGCTTTGAAAGACGGTATTGACGTGGCGGTTTTCCGCCGGAACATGAGTGATGTCCTGATCTTCGAGATGAATTCGCCCGCTGTCGACGTTTTCAAGCCCGGCAATAAGACGAAGAACGGTGGTTTTACCGCAGCCAGAGGGGCCAAGCAGGGTGAGAAACTCACCGTTGTTGATGGTCAGATTCAGATCTGAGATAACCGTTTTTCCATCAAAGCTTTTGCGAATTCCCGCCAGTTGCACCAGCGGCGAAAGCGAACGCGGTTGTATATTCAATTTTTAACTCTGTCCCATGTAGACGCAGCGGACGATTGACCGTTGCGGGGTTTGTGGTTAACCACCTTTGCGGTTGCGCATAATAAACGAGGGCAAGCATTCTACGGCAATCGCTTGCGATCGCCAATGCCTGTCTCATATGGATGCACGACCTTTACAACAATACGTCGGTTCATGTATTAAATTTTTATTTGCCGGGCTAAAAATGACCTGACGCAATATTTGTCTTTTCGGGCTTATGAATAATGTTGTCACAAAAGATGAGGGTGGCTACATGGATAAATTGCTTGAGCGTTTTTTACAGTACGTTTCTCTGGACACACAGTCGAAGCCTGGCGTGCGTCAGGTTCCAAGCACGGAAGGTCAGTGGAAGCTGTTACGCCTGCTGCAGGCGCAGCTGGAAGAGATGGGACTGGTTAATGTAACGCTAAGTGAGAAAGGGACGGTGATGGGAACCCTTCCGGCCAACGTTGCCGGCGCTATTCCGCCCATTGGCTTTATTTCCCACGTCGACACGGCGCCGGACTTCAGCGGCAAAAACGTAAACCCGCAAATCGTTGAAAACTACCGTGGCGGTGATATCGCTCTCGGGATTGGCGATGAAGTGCTCTCCCCGGTGATGTTCCCGGTCCTGCACCAGCTGCTCGGGCAAACGCTGATCACCACCGATGGTAAAACGCTGCTTGGCGCCGATGACAAGGCCGGTATTGCCGAGATAATGACCGCGCTGGCGACGCTGAAGGCGAAAAACATTCCTCACGGCGATATTCGCGTGGCCTTCACGCCGGATGAAGAGGTCGGGAAAGGGGCGAAGCATTTTGACGTCGCCGCGTTTGACGCCCGCTGGGCCTATACCGTTGACGGCGGTGGCGTGGGCGAGCTGGAGTTTGAAAACTTCAACGCCGCGTCGGTGACCATTAAGATCGTGGGCAATAATGTCCATCCGGGCACCGCAAAAGGGGTGATGGTGAATGCGCTGTCGCTGGCGGCACGGATTCATGCGGAAATCCCTGCCGACGAGGTGCCGGAAACCACCGAAGGCTACGAAGGTTTTTACCATCTGGCGAGCATGAAAGGCAGCGTTGACCGGGCCGAAATGCACTACATCATTCGCGACTTTGACCGTAAGCAGTTCGAGGCCCGCAAGCGCAAAATGATGGAAATTGCCAAAAAGGTCGGTAAGGGGCTGCATCCGGATTGCTATATTGAGTTGGTGATTGAAGACAGCTATTACAATATGCATGAAAAAGTGATGTCGCACCCGCACGTCGTCGAGATTGCCCGCCAGGCGATGGTGGATTGCGATATTGAACCGCAAATGAAGCCAATTCGCGGCGGTACCGACGGTGCGCAGCTCTCCTTTATGGGACTCCCTTGTCCGAACCTGTTTACCGGCGGCTATAACTATCACGGCAAGCATGAGTTCGTCACGCTGGAGGGGATGGAGAAGGCGGTTCAGGTGATTGTGCGCATCGCGGAGCTGACGGCAAAACGCGGCGTCTGATCGCGGAAAGCCGCCGGATAGCGCGGCGCTTATCCGGGCTATCTATACGCCCGGTAAGGCGCGAGCCGCCACCGGGCAATATATGTGGTGCGATACACCATTCCGGCGCCCGGTCCGTAGGCCCGGTAAGGCGTGAGCCGCCACCGGGCAATATATGCGGAGCGATACACCATTCCGGCGCCCGGTCCGTAGGCCCGGTAAGGCGCGAGCCGCCACCGGGCAATATAAAAACGTGCGGTTCGCAAAGACTCCGTACCTGCGGAAGAGGAGATAACCTCTGATGTCAAATTACCGCCGCAGCAATATCCCCGGCGGCACCTGGTTCTTTACTGTCAATTTGCGAAATCGGCAAAGCGATCTTTTGACCCGCCATATCGATCGGCTTCGTACTGTGACAGCCGCCATTAAACGCAAAAAGCCCTTTCTGATCAACGCGTGGGTTATTTTACCCGAACATATGCACGCTATCTGGACGTTACCGGAAGGTGATACCGATTATTCGGGACGCTGGCGGGATATTAAAAAAACGTTCACCCGCGAACTGAGTATGCGCGAGGTCTGGTAACATCGTTTCTGGGAACATGCGATACGTAACGAAGACGATTACCGACGGCATATGGATTACGTTTATATCAATCCGGTGAAGCATGGCTATGTGAAGAGGGTGATTGACTGGCCGTATTCAACGTTTCATCGTGATGTGAGTCTCGGGGTGTATCCGCCGGATTGGGCCGGGGAGGTTGCCGATTTTGACGCCGGAGAGCGCAGACAGAACGCCGGGTGACGGCTCGCGCCTTACCCGGCCTACAGAATCCGGCCTCACATTCAGCCCGTAGGCCCGGTAAGGCGCAAGCCGCCACCGGGCAATACATGCGGTTCGATACACAATCCCGGTGCCCGGTCCGTAGGCCCGGTAAGGCGCGAGCCGCCACCGGGCATCGCGCGGTTTAGTCCTCGAAGAACCAGTAGCCGCAGTTGACCAGCGCGGCCAGCATCGCGAGGAACGACGGGTCTTCCAGGGCATCGCCAAAATGTTCCGCGTTAAGCGACAGATGCGTTGCCAGCGCGTCCAGCGCCGGACGGTGCGGCGAATTAATTTTCTCGCCGTTGACGAACACCTCGCCATCGATACGCAGCACGCGTAGCCCGCCCAGCCGCACCAGGCGATCGCCCTGTTGCAGCGCGTCGTAAATCTCATCAGGCTGATACGGCGGCTCGGCAGGAGCCACGTCCAGCTCGTGGCGGGACTGGGTGATAAACTCGCCAAACCACTGCTTAAAATGCTCTGGCTGGTTAATCAACCCCAGCATCATATCGCGCAGACGGTCGAGTTCAGCCGGCAGAATATCCGCCGGGTGATCGCGGGAAGGCACATCCGGATCGGCATAGCGCTGGCTGCCCAGTTCACGCTGCAGAATATAGTCGGCAAAGCCGCTGAACAGCTCGCGGGCATTTGGCGCGCGATAGCCCACCGAATAGTTGAGCGAGTTTTCCAGGGAATAACCCTCATGCGGGAATCCCGGCGGAATATAGAGAATATCGCCCGGTTCCATCTCTTCATCAATGATGGCGTCGAACGGATCCACCTGCAGCAGGTCCGGATGTGGACAGTGCTGCTTCATCGGGACTTTATCGCCCACGCGCCAGCGACGCCGGCCGGTTCCCTGGATGATAAACACGTCGTACTGATCGAGATGGGGACCTACGCCGCCGCCGGGCACGGAGAAAGAGATCATCAGATCATCAATACGCCAGTCGGGGAGCGCGCGGAAGGGCTGCATCAGCGCGGCCGTCGGCTCGTGCCAGTTATTCACCGCCTGCACCAGCAGCGACCAGTTGTTTTCGCTCAGGTGATCGTAGCTTTCGAAAGGGCCATGGCTGACCTGCCATTTCCCGTCCTGGTGGCTGACCAGGCGGCTATCGACTTCGCTTTCCATCGCCAGTCCGGCCAGTTCATCCGGGCTAATGGGATCGACGAAATTAGCGAAGCCGCGCTTGAGGACTACCGGGCGTTTTTGCCAGTAGCGTTCGATAAAGTCAGGCCAGTTGAGCGTTAATTGATAATCCATTTTATTTATTCCACAGCAGGTGTCTGTCTGGGATTATACACGCCATGCTTCAAACTGCCTCTTTGTTGACGGCGATTGTGCTTCGCAGTCACAGAGTTTGCCCAGGCGCGGGAAGCGGGGCGGTTCAGCTTTCCGTATCGTCGGGCAGCTGGCGGCCGAAAACGACCTCCATGCAGGCTCCGCCGAGCAGACTTTCGCCGGTGAGAATGTCGCCATCGTATTGCTCAACGATCTCCCGGGCGACGGAAAGTCCTACGCCCTGGCCTGGTCGCAGCGTATCGGCTCGTTGCCCGCGATCGAATACGGCAGTCCGCTGGTTCAGCGGGATACCGGGGCCATCATCTTCCACCAGAATATGCAGGTGGTTGTCGTTGGTCTGACGCACGGAAACTTCGACAAATTCCAGGCAGTATTTGCAGGCGTTATCCAGCACGTTGCCCATCACTTCCATAAAATCATTCTGTTCGCCGACAAAGCTGATCTCCGGAGAGATATCGAGACTGATATTGACCCCTTTGCGCTGGTAAACCTTGTTCAGCGCCGAGGTCAACTTGTCGAGCAGCGGCGCAATGGGGTGCAGTTCGCGGCTGAGCAGGGTACCGCCGCTGCGCATACTGGCGCGATGCAGGTAGTAGCCAATTTGCTGTGAGATGCGGCTGATCTGCTCCAGCATGATCGGTTCTGCTTCATTGAGGTCAATCTTCTCGCCGCGTAAAGAACGCAGGGTGCTTTGCAGCACGGCCAGCGGCGTTTTCAGACTATGGGTCAGATCGGTCAGCGTGGTGCGATATTTGTCGTAGCGCTCGCGCTCGCTTGTCAGTAGCCGGTTAAGGTTGCTGACCAGTCGGGTCAGTTCGCGGGTGGTATTCGGATTGAGCATTTCGCGGTGATGCTCTTCCAGCTCGCGGACCTCTTTTGCCAGCGACTCGATGGGGCGCAGGCTCCACCAGGCCGCCACCCAAAGCAGCGGGATCACCAGCAGCAGGTTGGCAACCAGCACATAGATAAACCAGCTCCAGACCATATAAGAGCGTTTCAGCTCGACAGGAATGGTGTCGATCACCACGATGCTCAGCTGCGGCAGCTTATCGGTTGCCGGGTAGATATTGATCGCCACCGAGTGAGTCATTTCGGAACCATCATCCTGCTGGCGAAGAGCGTCCAGCTCCTCCTGGAACTGATGATTGTTGCGCAGCAGCATGCTACTGCTGTCAACGTCGGACTCGATTTCGTGGAAGCCGTTTCTTTTCAGCCATTCAGGTTGAATGCGTTTTGCCAGCCAGCCGACATCGCGCTGCATCCACAGCAGTTTGCCTTTGGCATCGTATATCAACGTCACCGTCGGGCTCTGCATGTTGAGGTTTTCGGGGATATCCACGTCGATATGGTTGTTTTCCCACTTTGCCAGCATATAGAACAGGTTACTTTCGCCGCGCAGCAGGCGGAAGGTGGTTTTATCAAAGCTGACGCTGTAGCCCACCAGCGCAACCATGCCGTAGGCCAGCGAAAGCACCAGCACCACTGCCGCCGTCGCCAGCAGAAAACGAACGCGTAAAGAAAGCGGCAAAATATGCCGGAGCGGGCTTTTCATTCGCGTAGTTCAAATAAATAGCCCTGGCCGCGCACGGTCGTAATGACGTCATGCGGATGCTGAGTCTGAATTTTTTTCCGCAGCCGCCCCATCAGTACGTCGATGGTGTGACTTTCGCGCAGTTCAGCATCGGGGTAGAGCTGGAGCATTAATGAATCTTTGCTGACGACTTTGCCACGGTTACGGATCAGCGTTTCCATAATGGTGTATTCAAATGCGGTCAGCTTGATGGGCTGTTCGTTAATCGATAGCTCGCGGCGTGACAGGTCAACCTGGAAAGGCGGCAGAGAAATTACCTGTGACGCCAGACCGCTGTTGCGACGCAGTAGCGCCTGCATGCGCGCCGCGACCTCTTCAATATGGAACGGTTTGGTGACGTAGTCGTCCGCCCCGGCGCTCAGCACCTCGACTTTATCCTGCCAGCCTTCACGGGCGGTCAACACCAGTACCGGAACCGACACGTCATGACTGCGCCAGCGGCGAATCAGTGAAAGACCGTCTTCATCGGGCAGACCCAGATCGACAATGGCGATATCCGGCACGTGCTCACCCAGATAGTAATCGGCTTCCTTTGCATCTTCTGCTGCGTCCACCTGATGGCCTAATTCCTGGAGCTGAACTTTCAGGTGATGGCGCAGTAAAGCGTTATCCTCAACGACGAGTACGCGCATGCCTTTTCTCCCGTTTATTTTGGTTTCGAATAGTGTAGCGCTGAATAGATATACTGAATTTAAACGGCTGTAAATGAAAGGCTTGCGATGTAACTTCGCCAGCCGTCCTGTTTTCTGGCCTGCCACGCCGCTGGAGAGAGGGCGGTAGCGCCAGCGCCCGATATACATCCGGCAAGAGAAGGGGCATATCGTGGGCATATATTGGCAAGTTTATCCTCCTGTTGCCAGCCCGACGAACATTGTGTGGATAAAATGGTGGGGCTGCCCGGGAAGAGTATCCCGGCGCAGAGCGTTCAGGGATGAGACTGAGTGGGTTGGAACCGGCTTCCTGATGCTAACAACATGTTTAATCTTAGTTTTCTGTTCTTCAGCTTTGGCTGAAAATCCCGCCAGAAACGGCCGACAAAGAGCAACTACAAAAAATCCGCATCGTATCAGCGATGACGACGGAGCTCTCAGCAGCGCGCAGGTGAAGGAGAGGGGGAAACTCAGGCTGGGTTAAGAGACGATGAAATGGAAAGCGGCGCGACGATGGAGGATGTGACGAAAAAAGCAAACTCAGGCGGGTGACGGGGGGATTTATCGCCCTGACGACGTCATGACAAATTGATGGCCGGAATAATTCCCGGCCATCTGTTTCTCTGCATTCACTCACTCTTCGCCGATTCCCGCAGGAAGGCGAGACCAGGCGATTACTTCAGTTCGTCAACCATAGTCGTCGCGCGACCGATGTAGTTAGCCGGCGTCATGGCTTTCAGGCGAACCTTCTCGTCTTCCGGCAGCGGCAGGCTGTCGATGAACTGTTGCATCCCTTCCGCGTCCACGCGCTTACCGCGGGTCAGCTCTTTCAGCTTCTCGTATGGTTTTTCGATGCCGTAGCGGCGCATCACGGTCTGGATCGGCTCAGCCAGCACTTCCCAGTTATGATCCAGCTCGTCCAGCAGGCGATCGCCGTTCAGCTCCAGTTTGCTGACGCCTTTAAGGGTCGACTGGTAAGCAATCAGCGCATAGCCGATACCCACACCGAGGTTACGCAGTACGGTTGAATCGGTCAGGTCGCGCTGCCAGCGGGAAACCGGCAGTTTGCTCGCCAGATGCTGCATCATGGCGTTAGCCAGGCCGAGGTTACCTTCGGAGTTTTCGAAATCGATCGGATTCACTTTATGCGGCATGGTGGATGAACCGATTTCACCGGCGATCGTCTTCTGCTTGAAGTGGTTCAGCGCGATGTAGCCCCACACGTCGCGATCGAAGTCGATCAGGATGGTGTTGAAGCGGGCGATGCAGTCGAAGAGCTCGGCAATATAGTCATGCGGCTCAATCTGCGTGGTGTACGGGTTCCACTGAATGCCCAGCGAGGTAACAAACTCTTCGCTAAACTGGTGCCAGTCCACTTCCGGATACGCCGCGATGTGGGCGTTATAGTTACCCACCGCGCCATTGATTTTGCCCAGAATTTCTACCTGGTTCAGCTGACGATACTGACGCTCCATACGGTAAGCGACGTTAGCCATCTCTTTACCCATTGTGGACGGCGTGGCCGGCTGACCGTGAGTACGGGACAGCAGCGGTACATCGCGATACTGAACCGCCAGGTCTTTCACCGCGTCGATAAGCTTGCGCCAGTACGGCAGAACCACCTCATCGCGCGCGGTTTTCAGCATCAGCGCGTGGGAGAGGTTGTTAATGTCTTCGGAGGTGCAGGCGAAGTGGATGAATTCGGATACCGCATGCAGTTCAGCGATATCGGCCACTTTTTCCTTGAGGAAATACTCTACCGCTTTCACATCGTGGTTGGTGGTACGTTCGATGGTTTTGATGCGCTGCGCATCTTCAACGCTGAAGTCGGCAACGATTTTATCAAGGAAACCGTTTGCGTCGGCAGCAAAAGCAGGAACTTCCTTGATCGCTGCGTGCGCGGCTAACTTCTGCAGCCAACGTACTTCAACTTGTACACGGAATTTCAGCAAACCGAATTCGCTGAAGATACCGCGCAGCGCGCTGACTTTATCGCCGTAGCGTCCATCGACAGGGGAAACGGCGGTCAGTGAGGATAATTCCATAGATCACAACTCCGGGGTTAAATGAGCAAGAATTTGTTTTGCCTGGTTAACCAGACGATTACGAGAAAACATGAGCTGCATGCGCCCGCCGCCCACCTGATGCCAGAGCACGGCGGCACGAATGCCTGCCAGCAGGGAGGCGCGGACCTTGGCCTGAACCTGCGGGCTTTGCAACACGGCCGGTGAGCCGGTCACCTGAATACGCGGACCAAGTGGACTGATGACGTCAACATAGATGCCCGCCATGGCGCTGAGCAGCGTTTCAGACTGCAGGTCGAAATGTTCCAGCTGACGGCGCAGACCGGCGATGCGGTTGCCAAGGGTATCCATCGCCCCTTTGCTGCCGTCAAGCTTACGCTCGAGCACCATCAGGCTTAACGTGTAGCGGGTCAGCTCGGCATTGAGGCCCTGGCGACTGCCGCTGTTGAGCACGCCAAGCAGCGTTTCCAGCCCGAGGCGAAGATTGGCTTCACTACCACCGAACACCGCCAGCGTTGAATCCGGGTTGAGATCGATGATGCTGTTCAGCGAAACGTGCAGGGCATCGCTGTCGCAATGGCCCTGGTGCGCCAGCTGCTGAACCAGACGGGCGGCCTGGCAGATGCCCGCCAGCGCCAACGTGATGTCATAATAATTCTTCGCCACACCTACTCCTTGTAAACCGTCGGGGAGGGTTTTGTCTCACCGGCGGTAAAAACTGTCTGTCAGGACTGCAGCGGCAGACGCTGCTCGATCACGCCGCCGCCGAGGCACACTTCGCCAAGATAGAAGACCGCCGACTGGCCCGGCGTCACCGCCGCAACCGGTTCGTCAAACAGCACTTCGATGCGCTCGTTATCCAGCTCGTTCACGGTGCACGGGATATCGGTCTGGCGATAGCGGGTCTTCACCGTGCAGCGCAGAGTGCCGGTAACCGGTTCGCGATCGACCCAGTGCAGCTGTTGGGCAATCAGGCCCCTGGACATCAGACGCGGGTGGTCGTGGCCTTGAGCTACGACCAGAATATTGTTTTCGACGTCTTTATCAACCACGTACCACGGGTCTTCGCTGCCTTCTTTGGTGCCGCCGATGCCGAGGCCTTTACGCTGGCCAAGGGTATGGTACATCAGACCCTGATGCTCACCGATTTCGTCGCCGTCAACGGTGACGATTTTGCCCGGCTGAGCAGGAAGGTAGCGCCCGAGGAACTCGCGGAATTTACGTTCACCGATAAAGCAGATCCCGGTAGAGTCTTTTTTCTTCGCGGTGATCAGGTCGAGATCTTCCGCGATCTTGCGCACCTGCGGCTTTTCCAGCTCGCCAACCGGGAACAGGCTCTGGGCAATCTGCTCATGGCTGAGGGTGTACAGGAAGTAGCTCTGATCTTTGTTGCCGTCCAGGCCGCGCAGCAGCTGGCTTTTACCGTTGACATCGGCACGGCGCACGTAGTGACCGGTCGCAATATAGTCGGCGCCCAGATCTTCTGCGGCGAACTCCAGGAAGGCTTTAAATTTGATTTCTTTGTTGCACAGAATGTCCGGGTTCGGCGTGCGCCCGGCTTTGTATTCGGCCAGGAACAGTTCAAACACGTTGTCCCAGTACTCTGCGGCAAAGTTAACGGTATGAAGCTCAATCCCGAGCTTATCGCAGACGGCTTGCGCGTCGGCGAGGTCGGCAGCGGCGGTGCAGTATTCCTCACCATCGTCTTCCTCCCAGTTCTTCATGAACAGGCCTTCTACCTTATAACCTTGCTGAAGCAGCAACCAGGCAGAAACAGAGGAGTCGACGCCGCCGGACATGCCGACGATCACTTTTTTTTGGCTTTCTGACATTGGAATATTCACCACATTGAACTTCAAGGCGGCATATTCTAGCACGCACGAGCGGCTCAGGCACCCCCCAGGAGCGGCCAGTTAAACGCACCAATTAATGACAGCGGATAGCGCGGGTCCTGTTGATAGCTGCGGATGCTTTCGGCAACCAGCTGAGAGCGCAGATTTGATGCCGTCAGGATCTCTTGCGCACTCAGCCACAGGCAGCGGTCGATATCGCTGTCATGCGGCTGTGTGGCGCACGTATCGTTAAGTTCGATGGCGAACAGGAAGCGTAAAAACGGCGTATTGTCCGGCGCAATCCACTGATGCATGCGGATAAAATGCTGTGGCGTGGCGCGAATGCCGGTCTCTTCCCACAGCTCTCGTTCGGCGGCCTGCACCAGCGTTTCATCTGCTTCGAGGTGTCCTGCCGGCTGATTCCACAGCGCTTTGCCGTTGATGGTTTCCTCAACGATCAGAAATTTGTCTTTCGCGTGTACGACGCAGGCGACGGTGACGTGCGGTTTAAACATACTTCCCGTTCCTTGTGTGATTAGCCGACCTGGCGCCACTCGCCGTTGGCCAGTCCGTCGAGAGTATAGCCGCCCATGGCGTAACGAATAAGCCGCAGCGTGGGGTAACCTACGTGAGCGGTCATGCGTCGCACCTGGCGGTTGCGTCCTTCATAAAGGGTGATTTTCAGCCAGCTGGTGGGTATGGATTTGCGTTCGCGGATAGGCGGGTTGCGCGGCCACAGCCAGGCCGGTTCAGCGACCCGCTCAATACCTGCGGGCAGGGTAGGACCATCGTTGAGCGTGATGCCGGCGCGCAGCGCGGCCAGCGCATCTTCCGTTGGCAGGCCTTCAACCTGAACGTAGTAAATTTTACCGGTGCGCTTGCCGGGTTGAGTCAGCGTAGCCTGCAGCGCGCCATCGTTGGTCAGCACCAGCAAGCCTTCGCTATCGCGGTCAAGACGACCCGCGGCGTAGACCCCGGAGACGGAAATAAAATCTTTCAGCGTGCTGCGCCCGGCTTCGTCCGTAAACTGCGGCAACACATCGTAGGGTTTATTGAACAAGATCACGCGTTTTGGCGCGTGTTCTTTGCGTTGTCTGGCGACTTGTTGTGAGCTGAATCGCTCAACGCGATGTTTTCTAAATGAAGTTTTCTGCATGGTATTTTCAGGTCCTGACAATTGCCGCATTATAGCCTAATTACGAATGCCTTTCATGGACGCAAACATTCAGGTAGTATTGACATGCTCATCACAATTTTTTAACAAAAATATTGCTCAAACTGATTCGCGCTACTAGAAGGCGGCACGGACGCGAATCTCCGCTTAGCGGGATGACCCGGTGGCGGAGTGGGCGGATAAAGCCAACGCTCGGTTAGTGTGAAAAGGAAGAGCAGAACCAGAAGCGCTCGAAGGAGAGGTTAATGGAAAGCAAAGTAGTAGTTCCGGCGGAAGGTCAAAAAATCACCCTGCAAGATGGCAAACTGAATGTCCCTAACAACCCGATCATCCCGTTTATCGAGGGTGATGGTATCGGTGTTGACGTGACTCCGGCGATGCTGAAAGTGGTGGATGCCGCCGTTGAGAAAGCCTATAAAGGCGAGCGTAAAATTTCCTGGATGGAAATTTACACCGGCGAAAAATCGACCCAGGTGTATGGCCAGGACGTCTGGCTGCCTGCCGAAACTCTTGATCTGATTCGTGACTATCGTGTTGCTATCAAAGGCCCTCTGACGACGCCAGTTGGCGGCGGCATTCGTTCTCTGAACGTTGCGCTGCGCCAGGAGCTGGACCTCTATGTCTGCCTGCGCCCGGTTCGTTACTACCAGGGTACTCCGAGCCCGGTTAAACACCCTGAGCTGACCGACATGGTTATCTTCCGTGAAAACTCCGAAGACATCTATGCGGGCATCGAGTGGAAAGCGGACTCTGCTGAAGCAGAAAAAGTGATCAAATTCCTGCGCGATGAGATGGGCGTGAAGAAAATTCGCTTCCCGGAACATTGCGGTATCGGTATCAAGCCGTGCTCTGAAGAAGGCACCAAGCGCCTGGTTCGCGCGGCGATGGAATACGCTATCACCAACGATCGCGATTCGCTGACCCTGGTACACAAAGGCAACATCATGAAGTTCACCGAAGGCGCGTTTAAAGACTGGGGCTACCAGCTGATCCGCGAAGAGTTCGGTGGCGAGCTGATTGACGGCGGCCCGTGGCAGAAGGTTAAAAACCCGAATACCGGTAAAGAGATCATTATCAAAGACGTGATCGCCGATGCTTTCCTGCAGCAGATCCTGCTGCGTCCGGCGGAGTATGACGTCATTGCCTGTATGAACCTGAACGGCGACTACATCTCCGATGCTCTGGCAGCGCAGGTTGGCGGTATCGGTATCGCACCGGGCGCGAACATCGGTGACGAATGCGCGCTGTTCGAAGCGACCCACGGCACAGCACCGAAATATGCTGGCCAGGATAAGGTGAACCCGGGTTCTATCATTCTGTCCGCTGAGATGATGCTGCGCCACATGCAGTGGTTCGAAGCCGCAGACCTGATCGTTAAAGGCACCGAAGGCGCCATCGCCGCTAAGACCGTGACCTATGACTTTGAACGTCTGATGGAAGGCGCTAAGCTGCTGAAATGTAGCGAGTTTGGCGACGCGATTATCGCGAACATGTAATCGGCAATTGCTGATTAAAGAGAGAAGGGAGCCTGGCGGCTCCCTTTTTTACGATCATTCAAAATCTTTCCCCAAAACTTTCCCCAAAATCCTTCCCCAAAACTGGCTTAAAATCATACTGCTTTTTGACCTACAACGAGCCAGTCTTTACCCCGGTCATCGTTGTATTTATCCGTCATTTTTTTCGATTTGTGGCCCAATAATTTCTGAGTATCTAAGCCTTGTTCCCGGTATAGTCGTTCTGATAGTGATCTCTGCTCGTGGAAGGTTGGGGCGGTGCCTTCATCCCATGCAAGACAACTTTTGTCTCGTGCTTTTTTAAATGTAGAAGTCAGAGTTTTCGTGGACACCTGATCACCACGGTTAGCCTGAGAAGTGGTATGTCTGAAATGGACCAGATATTTACTAACCACAGCATCTCTACATTTTGAAACAACATCGCGTAATGAAATATCTAGTACTTCATTTCTTAGTGAGAGCGGAATGGCAAGGCGAGTACCTGTTTTCTCCTGCACAATATGTAACATGTCATCCCAGATATCGGAGAATTTCATATTACAAATATCACCTATGCGCTGACCGGTTACTATTGCGAGTAACATTCCGCACTGTAAATATGGCTGTTGATGCTCAGCGTATTCATAAATAGTCTTCCATTCCTCTAGTGATAAACGTTGCCTAGTAATTTTGTTTCGGGGTTGCTTAGTGGCCTGGGCGGGATTATAACCTGGCGGGACATGCCCAGCATGCTGGGCCTCTTTAAAAACATCAATTAATACCATGCGAACAATTTGAGCCATTCTATTATGACCCTCAGCCTTAACAGCATCTGTTATTTCTGAAATATCTAGTGCAGAAATGTCTTTCAGGTATTGCATGCCGCAATGCTCACGAAATAGACGGATAGGTTTTTCTTTCTGCCGAAAAGAGTTTGGTCGAAGTTCGTTGTGTTTCAACCTTTCCTCCTGCACGGATTTATATTTATCAAGCCATGCTGAAACTGTTATGTCTGCGCGGTTTCCTTTCATACGTGCCAGACGTTCGTTAATACCAAGGATCTGCCTTGTGCGCTGCTCTGCAATGATAGTATTAGCTTCGCTTGCTACCTGCTTTGCCTCAGCTTCATCCGTGCCGAGGCTATGAAAACGCCCCGAAATAGGGTGTTTGTATTGCCAGTAAACCTTTCCGGTGCGTTTATCAAGCTTGCAGTATAGGTTCGGGATAGAGATTTTATGAGTGCGTGGTCTAGCTGCCATCGTTAATTATCCGTCTCAATTTTGGGTTAACATTTTTTGGAAGTTGAGGTTCAGCAACTACACCTATAAAACGAGCTTCTCTGTCAACCATCCAGCGCCGACCGACTCGCATCGGTGGAGGCGCTATCATTTGACCTTTAGCGTATTTTTTTAATACTCGCTCGCTAGGGGCTTCACTACCGAATTCATCTTTCGCCCATTCGAGTAAAGAGACCATACGTGACATTTTTTCTCCATACACCGGCTGCACCCGGCTATCGAATATTATAAGCACATGACGAACAACCACCGCGTAGCCCGTCATTACAGGTTTTACATAACGGGTGATCTTTATGTTTACCTGCATTTAGCTGGTGGACAATTTCCGCAGGAATAAGTACTGGTAACGGAACATGAAGCGAATTTTTGCGAAGGACAGAGAGTTCATTAGCATGTTCAAGTGCTATGGCTTTCCAGTTATAGGCCTCTGCTTTATACCAGGCTAAATCCTCACGTATACGGCGCCAATGCCGGCGTTTAAGTTTGCTGGGCATTAGTCTTCATCCTCGTGGCTTTCGCCAAACTCATTTGCTGAAGCGGCTCGACGTTTCAGGCTCTGCGCCAGTTCGGTGATATCAGTCATGCTGCACCGCCTTCAGCGTCACGCAACCAGATGCATACCGCACCGTCTTCAGTGTCGTGAATGGAGCCTACAAACCAGCCCTCACCGGCAGGCGGTTCCGGTTGCCATTGAGAGATGTCGTAACCATCGATATTCGGGTCTACGTCATCTTCATCACGGTAAGCCACCTTCCATGCGAGTCCGTTTTTATCAAGCCAGGCATTGAACTCCTCAGAAGAAATAGATTCCCGACCATCGCAAAATTCATCGTATAGCGGATGAGTCCAGTAACCGTATTGGTTGCGCTCTACTGGCAGTGCTGTGATTTTGTTCATGATGAAGGCTCCTGTTTTGGCATCAGCGCATCGCGGACGCTCTGGCGATAGTAGTGGTGAAAGGCGAAGGTCAGGCCGAGCTTTGTTGGCCGCTCCTGTTTACCCAGCAGTTTGAGACGGGTACAAATGGTTGTTGCCGTCCAGCCAGAGTGATAACCGGCGGCACGTTTCATAACGGTTTCAGCCAGGATGGTTCGAAAGTCATCGCGCCCGAAATTGGTGTTTTCGAATGCGGCGTTGATCACTTCGTCGGTGAGGTGTGCGTCGATAGCGTTGCTCATTTGGCCCCCTCGCGCAGCTGCTTGGCGAATCGCGGAGCCTGAGCATCCCGGACAATTTCAATGGCTCTTGTGAATCCGTCTTCGTAACATTTCTCATCTCGAAAGCTGTAGGGGCTGCCAAGAGTTTTAGCAAAGAGCTCTACTGCACGAGCGCCAGCCTCATTGCGTAATTCAGTTAGCACCGCGTCGGTGGCGGGGGTTTCAGGCTCATAGCCATCAGCACTGACGTAGCGAGTAACCTCCTCCTCATAGAAAGTTTCAGGCTCGAGGTGCCCCACAAAGCACTCCGTCTGGATGAATTTTTTCAGCCCCACATTCTCCGCAGCCAGCCGATCACGTTCAGCGCGAATTTCATCAGTGAGAATTTCGGTCTCATCATCAATAAGTTGCAATCCGACATATTCACCATCTACCCAACCGCCGAAATCGTGGTCATAGCGTTCGCAAGTGAACTCACCATTCTCGTTAACAGGTATGGTGTAACTGTCAAATGGACCGCCATAAGTTGGCACATGACCAAGCTCTGGGTGCTCAAGCCACATAAAGAACTTCCGTCCAGTTATCGGGCACACCTCTGGCTTCCACTGGCTTTCAACACTTGCAGAAATTACCAGCTTCCGCAGATGGTCCTGCAGGCTAACACCTGCCGGACAGCCAGTAATCTCCCGGAACTTCTCAATAGTCGCCAGTGCTGCTGTTAGTTCGCTTTGTAATTCGCTTGCTGCATTGAGTTTTCTCACCAGGTATTCAGCGTTTGATTCATTAACCTTGATATCACCAGGTAAGCATTTACCGCGAAGAAACCCTTCCATTTCGTATACGTTCATGCAGTCCACCACTCAATAAAGATGTAGATCCCCCCTGGTCATGACGATAACTGCGGCCAGACCGGCAATATCGAGCACAACTACGAACCAGAGCAAAACGCGCCGGCTGTAATTTTCAGGTTCAAGGTTCATAGTTTCTCCCCAAGTACCCAGAGCAAAGCGGCAGCGTATTCGCCGCTGGCATCGTCAAGGGCTTTGGTAATTTCTTTGCGTGATTTAAGACGCGGCTTTGCTTCCCCGAGAACCTGGCGTTGCCGCCGTGCCTTTTCGTGACCTGTAAACCCTGCGGTCGCAGTCTCGATCTGCTTTACCTTTTGCCGTTGTTCTTCTGGTTTTAGTGATGCCAACTGACGGGCTTGGGTAACAGTAACAATGCCTGCCTCCACTGCCTCCCTCACTGCCTGGGTAGCATCGAGAAGGGACAGAGTTGCACGGACCGTCTGAACGCTGCAGCCAAACAACACTGCAAGGTCGTTCTCATCGTGACCGCGGTCTAGCGCTTCGGACATTTTCTTGGCGCGTCCCAACGGCGTATCGGGTCGGCGGATTTCGTTTTCACTGACCATGTATTTGGCCATCTGATTTGCTGATCCGCGCTTAACAACCCCTGGGACAAGCAACGGGGATTTGCCTTCTTTCAACAGGAGTTTATTGGCTTCCAGCGTATGTCGAACTCGTTGGCGCCCGACAACCACACAGGTGAGCCCATTTTCAGGGTCTTTCCAGACAATAATCGGCTCAAGAACACCCAGTTCTTTGATATTCAGTACCATTCCTTCGTCGATCGGCAGGTTGATACGTTCATCGTAAAGAGGATGAGTTTTATCGGTAACCAGATGCAGGTTTTCAGGTTCGAACATCAGTACGTTCGTTTTGCCACTGGCGCCGTAAGCGTCTACAGAATTTTTAGCCATGGTTTTCAACCCCATTCAGGCTTGCCAACACAGCAGCCTGCGCTGTGTTTTGGTCCATTGCTTCGGTAAGGGCGATGAACGTTACATCCAGCCGTGAAGCAATATCGCGCATTAGCTTTGCCGCTTCTGGTGGTAGATCAGTTGCCACAGCGTTAGCTGCAGCAACCAGCTCCTTAACTTTCATATGTGCCATTAACGCCGCTCCATCAGCTGGTGGAAGCGGTTCATGAACATCCCATAGGCCTGTCCTGGGCGAACCGGATTAATGACGAACTGATCGGTAGGGATGATGCCTTCAAGCATCGGCCAGACTGTGCCGTCATCTATTTCAAAATCGCGACGTTCGCTGGCCAGCATCACCAGGTCGGCATATTTCACGGTCTGGTGTTGCTCAGCTGGCAGACCGAATTTTTGACGAATAGCAGCATCAACCCGATTCTCAATGGTGCGGTAGTCCGGGAGAAGGCGCTTAAGTGGTGCTGGAATATCCTGCAAGTAAGCCTCGGCGGCATCGTGCAGCAGAGCTTCAAGTGCAAACTCCTGGGGCACCAGTTGGCTGGTTAAAACACTGTGCTGCCCGACGCTATAGAACTCCGGCAGGTGGCCAGCAAAGCGGCAGATGTTCGAGAGTGCATTAGCAATATCTTCGATCTCGATGGCGTTTTGCTGGATGTCGAGATAGTTAAAATGTCTGCCTGAAAAGGTTTGAATAAAGCTCATTTTTTTCTCCATACTTTGCGCCTGCACAGCGCTGATTTTTGGGTGTAGAAATTCCTCGCCAGATGGCGATAAATAAAGGGATTACGCTTCAATAAATCCCCGCCGCAGCGGAGATTTAAGGCTGAGTAATTCGGTTTTAAAATTAGGCTTTAAAATTACCGATAAAGGTATCTACCGGCTTGTTATCGAACTGAGCGACCAACAAATCGCGGAATTCGTTAGCCATTTCTTCTTCCTGTGCTTCGAGTTGAACGATCCGCAGCACAAATACTGGTTCGCCACTTTTAAGTAGGCTGTTACGAAGACTAAAGCGGCGTTCGCCCAGGCCTTCGTAAGGGATGCACTTAAATTCGAATGCGACCGGCATTACATCTTTGCTGCTCGCTTCAACACTTTGCATCAGAGATTTTTTACCGGCGAAATCACTATCTTCGTGGTCGGCCTGATTAGTCTGCTGGATAGTCACACGACGAACAGCCTGTGCCGCTTTGGAGATATCCATGGTTGTCCCTTCAGCATCGAAAGCGAGCAAGAAATCGCTCCAGTCTTCGAGCCATTCGGCAATTTGTTTCTGGCTCAGGCGATCGCCATTGATTGCGAGCAACGCCCGGAAAGGTGCTGTTTTTTTGAGGCGGATAGACGCTACGTTGTCTGCATGTCCGGGTTCGTCCAGGGAACCGATGTTAAACACAGCACGGGCTGACATACTCTCTGCGTCGATGAAACAGCGGGCTGGGGTATCAGTAACGGCATAGCCAACTGAATAACGAACGAAATCGGTAATGCTGGTTGTTTCCAGTGCACCACGGAAGCGGAAGCGGTTGAGGTTAAAGCGCTCAAGGCTTTCAATACCGTACCCAGATGGCAACATAACCGTAGGACAATGGGTAACTTTCAGATCCTGAGTGTGGACCGCGGCAAGAGTCAGTTCCTGAATTTTCTCGATAGCATTGCCGTTTAATTGTGACATAGGTTTTCCTTAAAGATTTACGGTTAAAGAGAAGGTCGGTCGCAGCTTATTTAGCTGCCCGTAGCTTTCCATCAGGATCGCCAGCGAGGTTAAATAGGTTGCCCTGATCTTCCTGCAGGATCGTGAGCTTCCCGCCTTTGTTGACCCACATTGGCGTTTCGGTGGTGTCCTCTTCGGACGCTTTGCCGCGTGGGGTAGGGGTGCTGTAATTCAGGCGGTGTTTGATCTTGACGCGCTTCTCTTCGACAGAGTTGCCCATACGCTCAAAATCAAAGGTGAGAACTACCTTGCCTTTGTTGCCGTTGTTCAGAACGCCGAGTGCAGTGGTATTGAGAGCCGCTGCAATCTTGTTCATGAATACGCCGGCGTCAAGTTCGCCCAGAAAATCGGGCACGACTGTCATGCGATCATTACTCATGGTTTTATCCTCAGAAAAGGCGGCTGCCACCGCCGGAGCTTTCTCCATACACAACACAGAAGAGCACCTGCGGCTGCAAATCCGCCCGGGTGGATTGGGTTATGAGCCCGTCGCCCGGTGATGCTCTTGTGTGTTGCGTAAAAAGGGCGGTACCAGAAACAAAGGGAAACTGGCACCGCCAAGACTACACACAGCATAATTAACGAGGTTGTGGCGGTGGTGCCTCCACCTGCCGGGTTAAGCCATAACCGGCGGCGTACACTTCCCGGAAACGCATTCATTGAACGGGTTGGCTCGCCGCGTGCGCTGAGCCGCAATTACCACAACGGTAAGAGCACTGCCGCCACCCCTTGCGGGATAACCCGTCTGTCTGCCTGGCGGTAGGGCGTTTCCTGGCATCTTCAGTGCTCTTTCCTGTTGTGTCCCAGACTCTTCCCGGGTGTCACACCTTTTCGCCGCGCTGGTGGGGCGCACGTTGTGCCTGAAACACTTAGCTTGCACATTTCCGGTTGTCCTGTGAGCGCATGGATCAAGGGAACTCTCAGGCCGCTGACGCTGCATGTGCCATACAGCGGTTGCGAATATTGCCGTTCACAACTGGAAGCGCACTCCTTCAGTTACAAACCAGTCCCCACGACCGATGGAAGATGGAATGCGCTTTCATGTTGTTTACGATTCATCTACCCCGGTCCGGCGGCGCCACCTCGCCGGGGCAGATGCAAAGGATCGTTACGCGATCATTCGGCTTGTTGGTATGGCCGGAAGTATTAAGTCCCGACATCGCGGATTCTGCTTCTCCGCCCCGATTTCACCCCCGCTATTGTTTAGCGCGCAAACCGAGAAAATCGCCTTCAACGCTGTCGGCTTTCGCCATGTTCGTTCAGGTATCTTCGGGCGGGGTGCTAATGGGGGGATTAGCCCTTGTCATTAGCACTCCTACTGGTTTTTGGTATTCCTGGCTTGGGTATCGCCACCAGTTGTAGGAATTTGACTATGAGTTGCGGCTAATCAGTCCGCGCCTCTGTTACCCCTCCCGAAGACACCTGTCACTTTATGCGCCTGCTTTTAACCACATCAGGCGAGGTGGATCCTGGTTATTCCCCAACAACAAGGATTCGGGTAATCTGGATATCCCCAACAACCAAAGGATGAGTGACTATGTCTTACGATCATGAAGAAAGGCATTTACCGCCAAAGCAAATGCCACAAAAGCCACATTTGCCACCGAACCCAAAGCCTCCAAGTCCTCCGCAGAAAATCGGTTGAATATTAGGAAGATAATGAAATGAACAGAGACGACCTTAATTTTATTATTTATTACTCGTTTATTTTAGAAAGAATGAACTACACACTGCTTACTAGAATTGACAAGTTAATAACCTTAATATTGATCGTCTTGGGCTTTTCTGTGTTCGCTCCTTTTAGTAACTATTTTGTTTTTGGTGTTGGAGTTGCAATCTTGTCTGTTCTCCAGCTTGTATATCGATTTGGTGAAGAAGCTGGCGTATCGAAAGAGCAAATGAAGCAGTACAAAAAATTGCTCGTTGAAGCTCCGGCAGTAACTGAAAAAGTATTGCAAGATCAATTCATTTCCATTCAAAATTCTGACAGCAATCCATGGAGGACACTGGAGCATCCAGCTTACGTTGTCGCTTGTCTTTATTACGACCTTGAAATAGAGAAAAGCATGACCCGATTGGAAGCAATATTGTCATGGTTTGCTGGCGGATACCCAATAGAAAGAAAAGAGAGCAAAGCCAAAGATGAAGATGAACCAACCGATTGAACCATTTCATGTTCCACCCAGACCAAGACCACCTCAACCTGGAAAATAAACAGAAGGACTCGGTATGAGCAATAAAATTGAACATATCCACGAGGGCCCAAGGCCAGACAGCCAAATTCCGCCTAAACCAAGGCCAGTTCCAAGACCTCGTTAAGTTGTTGGGATATCCAGATTGTTAAAGAGCGAAGCGTCCCTTGGGGCGCTTTTTTCATACCTGCGAATCATCCGGCCATTCATACGCCACCGGCGGCTACTTCGTGGGCGTCTTGCCTGTTCGCTGCTGATGGATTTAATGTAGGGTATCTTACCTTTTGGTGTCAATATCCAAAGTAGGAAATCTTACATTTATGGGCATAAAAAAACCGCAGAGCGCGGTTTAGGTTGGGCAGAGAAGATTACTAGAGGTCAGTGACTACTTGTTTAACGACCCCAACGATACGGCAGTTCCCGTTAACCTCAAGAACTCTATAATTGGGGTTTAACGGAACTAAATATTTCATTGGCCCATCAATAACAAATTTCTTGAGTGTCGCCTCAGTTGAGCCATCTATCTGAGCTACAACAATTTTTCCGTTGACTTCGTAAGGACTTCCAAAGTCGGGATCTACGATCACGATTGAGCCTTCCGGTATGCTTGGCGCACCATTCGGATTTGTCATTGAATCGCCGCGAACGCGCAAAGCAAAACCTTCATCAGAAAGATTTGCAGTTGTAAAAATCCAGTCGGAAATATCGTTACGTGTCATAGGAGAACCTGATTCTGTCCATTCTCCAGCCTGAACCCATGACAATACCGGAATTTCTTTAATGCCAAATTTTTCCGTTGGGCGAAAGCTCGGTTCCTCATGATCAGGCTCACCAATGCCATCAATGAGCCATTGAGGGCTACATTTTAGTGCAGCGGAAAGTGCCTGAAGGTTTGAACCTCCAGGTGCGTAATCACCCGACTCCCATCCAGTGACGGTAACCCTGTTAACGCCGACAAGCTTACCCAATACGGCTTGGGTTAGTTTAAGTTCTTTGCGTCGTGCGCGAATACGATCATTCATTTTCATGTAGGTAATCCTACCATTTATCAGTGTAGGAGTCCTTGACCTATCAATGTAAGATATCCTACTATCCATGTGTTCTTATTAACTACCGTTGAGGCTTTTATGAATAAAGATGACGTTATTTCTTACTTTGGTGGGGTAAGCAATTTGGCCCGACTCCTGGGCATTTCTCACGCATCAGTTTCCGGTTGGGGCAGCGTGATTCCTAAGGGAAGAGCATTTGAAATTCAAACCATCACTGGCGGTTCATTGAAGGTTGACCCGGCTCTTTATGCCAAGAATAGCGATACATCATCGCGAGTTTAACCACAGAGATAAGGGGTAAGCCGTGGGTAATTTAACAGACAAAAATAATAGCAATAACGAAGTAACTCTGAAGGTGTTCAAAGACAGCCCGCACGTTTGGGCCGGCGGGCTGGAAGGGCGTGATTTAGCAGACTGGCTCATAGGAAAAGCCAATGCCATTTTGTACCGCGCATTCCAGCAGGAAAAACTGGATGAACATCGTAGTGTGGTCACCGAGCTTGAAGCTGCTGAAGTACTTATTGTGGCTTACGCAGACCTTGGTCTCTCTCAGCAATCGTATGATCCCATTCATGCTCCTGACAAGGTGGCAATTCAGTTCGATATTGACCTCGGGAGAGAGTTTCGAACTCGTCAGACTGGCGAACGTATTCAGGAAGGGCCAGTACCTCCGGTGGGATATTCACTTCTGCCAGATCTTGCTGAAGGGAAAGAAGAATATCAGCGAAAGAAAGCATCCTCACTTGCTCAGGTGACCAGCCGTAACGGGTCGCAAGAAGATGAGTAATTCCATTACGTCCGAAAAGAGGCTCCCAAGGAGCGGAAAAGCGTTCTCTGTGCTTAACCAGAACAACGTCAAGTCGCAGCAACTGCTCAGCACGGATCCAGGACCGATAGGTAGGGACTGTTTCGCCTTCTGTAAACCACTTATTGGCTTTGGAAACATTACGAACATGAGAAATCAAGATCTTAGCGTAATCAATTGCCATACAGAACCTCCTTCGGTCCTTAGGTGTGGAAAACCCAGAATATCCGAAGGAGCGTTCGGCACCAACAGAGGTATTGAACAATGAATGAACCTGAATGGAAAGTGGATAAGCAGCCGGCATGGCTGGTGGCCGCTATAAAAAAAACGATCACTGATTTGGACGATGGTTACGTGGAAGCAGCGGAGTGGCTGGGCGTTACTGAAAATGCATTGTTTAACCGTTTACGCGCCGATGGTGATCAGATTTTTCCTCTCGGCTGGGCAATGGTTCTCCAGCGGGCTGGTGGTTCGAACCATATTGCCAATGCGATAGCACGCCATTCGAACGGAGTTTTCGTACCACTGGCCGATATCGAGGAAGTTGACAACGCCGATATTAACCAACGTCTGATGGAGTCGATCGAGTGGATAGGAAAACACTCGCAGTATCTACGCAAAGCCACTGCGGATGGTGTTATTGACCAGGCCGAACGCGAGCAGATTGAGGAGAACAGTTACCAGGTCATGGCGAAATGGCAGGAGCATTTAACGTTACTTTTCCGTGTCTTTTGTCAGCCAGAAAAGAGTGACGCCCGCGAGTGTGCAGCTCCGGGCGTCGTGGCAGATAAATCAACGTGTATGGAGAAATGATCCGCATGAGCAATTTAATCGTAAATCTTCACTTACCGCAACTACGTATGTACCCGATACCGGGTGTTTTGTCGTTTCGGTATGAGCGCATGGTATGCGGAAAGTGGGTCGAGTGTAACCACAGCAGGGCGCGCGGAGTTGTGGGGGTCTTTAACCGGAGGGCTAAGGCGTTATGCGAGAAGTTAACCGGAAGTTCAAAGACCACTATGGCAAGCCCGTCAGGGTCATCCGTTGGGAGCCTGAGACACGTCGTGTCATCTACCTGCGGGAAGGCTATCCCCACGAGTGCTTTAGCCCACTCGATCAGTTTCAACGCAAGTTCAGGGAAGTAGAGGGCAGCCATGAGCAGTAAATTACACGGTCTTGTCTGGGAAGCATGCGCTTTTAAAGGCTTGATCATCTCCGAAATAGCGGTCATGGCCCGCCTGGCTGACTTCAGCAACGATGAAGGCGTGTCATGGCCAGCGGTGACGACTATTCAGCGCCAGATCGGCGCTAAGAGCGAGAACACCGTACGCAGTGCTATTAAAAAACTGGAAGCGAAAGGTTGGCTGAAGAAACAAGAGCGCCGGGTCGGTGGGAAGAATAACTCGAACGTCTACAAACTCAACGTAGACATGCTGGAGCGCGCGGCTGCAGAGGCCAAAATGTTCTATTCGCCCCCTAAGGAGCAATCAAAATTTGAGGCCTCAGAAATTGAGGGTTCAAAATTTGAAGGGTCAAAATCTGAGGCCTCAAATAATGGGTCTGCATCCCCTCAAATATTGCGGGGGGACCCCTCAATGGTTGAAGGCGATCCGTCATTAGATCCGTCATTAGATCCGTCATTAAAAAAACCTTCTTGTCGGGTTCCTGCGGATCCCGACGATAAGCCGGACCCTGAAGTGGTTATAACCGACAACGCGATCGAAGTTCTTACCCATTTGAACCAGGTAAGTGGATCGCGGTTCCAGAAATCGAAGACCTCCCTGGAAAATATCCGTGCACGTCTGCGCGAGGGTCATACCGTCAGTGACTTGAAGCTGGTTATCGATCTGAAGCATGAGCACTGGCACGACAATGACGAGCAATACCAGTACATGCGGCCTGAGACGCTTTTCGGTCCAAAAAAATTCGAAGGCTATCTGCAAAGCGCGATCCGCTGGGATGCGAAAGGGCGTCCTCCACGCGAGTCATGGGACACAAAAAAAACACGGGATATCAATTCCATTAGCCCAGTTCAAAACACAATTCCAGCGGGGTTTCGGGGATGAGAATTATGCAATCGGTATTCGAGTTTATCGAGAAAAACCCTGGAAAGATGATGCGAGACATCGTTGCAGCTTTCCCTGAGTGCAAGCCCATGTCTGTGAAAAGTGCCGTTCACCGCCTGTATTACGAGGGAAGGTTAGCGAGCGTCCCAACGCCGAATGGGTTCCTGTATAGCGTAGCAGGTCACCCAGCTGTAGATGACCAGACTCAACCAGACGGCGCCTCTGAAGCAATACGAAAACTTGAACAGGTAGCAAGGAATCTGGAGGCTCAGCGTTACTTCCGACGTGCGGCGACGGTCTGGCAGCAACTGTGCGATTCAAACTGCAGCGTCAAATCCAGAGAGCGTTATATGCGGATGAAAAATCAGTGTGTACGCAATGCCAGAAGTGGGGCGAATACCAGCGGAATTTCCATGCTGGCCGGCAATTACTGCGGAGGTGACTTGTGCACCGATTAATTTTCTCGTTCCGTCGCCGACTCCGGCTCAATCACTGGCAAACCTGGTGGAGGCATGATGTTTTGTTCCGCAGAAATGTTGCATTACTCACCAGAGGCCTTTTCAGCTTTGACCGTCGTTACTGGTTTCTAAGAGCACTCGTACGAGCAGATCAGCGCAGGGGAAAACTATGAGCCAGGAAGTACAGGACATGATGATCGAAGAAGAAAATACAGCAACTAAGACAGTCAGCCCTTATTGCCTGGCTCTTGAAGAACAGCGCCAGTCCAGCGCCCATTACCTGAAAGACGTAGGGGACCAATGGCGTACTCCGGATCTGCTGTTCTGGGGGGTAAATGCTCTTTTTGGTCCGCTGATGCTGGACCTGTTCGCTGACGACAGTAATGCGAAATGCCCGGCATGGTACACCGCGGAAGACAACGCGCTCACGCAAGATTGGTCCGCTCGCCTGCAAGAACTTGGCGGCGCTGGCTTTGGTAACCCACCGTATAGCCGCTCTCAGTACCACGAAAAGCAGGCGATAACCGGCATGACACACATCATGAATTACGCTTCAGAGCAGCGTGAGAAGGGCGGTCGCTATGTATTTCTCATCAAAGCCGCACCGAGCGAAACATGGTGGCCGGAAGACGCCGATCATGTTTGCTTTATCCGTGGGCGCATTGGCTTCGATCTGCCGAAGTGGTTTATCCCCGCCGACGACAAACAAAAGCCCACCAGCGCGTTTTTTGCGGGTGCCATTGCTGTGTTTGATAAGAACTGGTGTGGAGAGCGGTTCAGCTATATCCACCGCTCCGATCTTGAAGCGAAAGGCCAGGCATTTATGAGGCTGGCCCGGTTTGCTGTTAGTAATGTCCCAGCACAAGCAACTACGCAGCCGGCAGTTGTAGAACAACCGGCAGTGTCTGCTGAATTACCTGAGACGGAATCGCGCATCTGGCCACTGGAAGTAGGGCTGATGTTTCGACAGGTTGAAGGTTCCGAAGGTCTGGAATTGTCCCAGCAAAACAAACTGAAGGCCCATATTAACCAGCTGTGGCTGGAGCGTATGCCAACAAGCGAAATTATCGCTGTTGTCGGGGGACTAGTTGAGAGCATGCAGGGGGTAAGTCATGCGTGAAATTATTGTTGATAACTTCGCCGGAGGCGGTGGCGCATCGACTGGTATTGAAATGGCGATCGGGCGTAGTGTTGATATTGCCATTAACCATGATGTGAACGCAGTGGCGATGCACCGGACTAATCATCCTGACACCTTGCACTACTGTGAGAGTGTATTTGACGTATCTCCTGCTGCTGCTACGAGCGGTAAACCTGTAGGTCTCGCCTGGTTTTCGCCAGATTGTCGCCACTTCTCTAAAGCAAAAGGTGCGAAGCCAGTAGAGAAAGCGATCCGCGGGCTGGCATGGATCGTCATTCGCTGGGCCCTGGACGTTAGCCCACGGGTGATGATGCTGGAGAACGTTGAAGAGTTCAAAACGTGGGGCCCGCTGCTGGCGGCAGAAATGCGTCCAGATACTGCCCGCGCTGGCGAAACTTTTGAGGCATTCATTGGCATGCTGACTACTGGCATTTCAGCGGATCATCCTGCGCTGGCGGAATGCTGCGAATTTTTGAATATTTCGTTGGACAGCGAGGAAGCTGTGCGACTGGTAAAAGGCCTGGGCTATGTCGTTGAGTATCGCGAGCTGCGAGCCTGTGATTATGGTGCGCCGACGATCAGAAAGCGTTTCTTCATGGTAATGCGCTGCGATGGGAAGCCGATTGTATGGCCTGAAGCCACCCACGGGGATCCGAAGTCTGCCGCCGTGCAGACGGGCAAGTTGGCACCATGGCGAACAGCTGCGGAATGCATAGACTGGTCAATCCCCGCGCCGAGCATCTTCGGTCGCAAAAAGTCACTGGCAGAGAATACGCTAAAACGGATTGCCCGCGGCATTCAGCGCTTTGTTATCGAAAGCGCTTCGCTGTTCATCGTGAAGTGCAATCACACAACGACACGCGGCAAATACGACTGTTTCCGGGGACAGGCACTGGACGATCCGCTACAGACGATTACGAAAACCCATGGCTATGCAATTGCGATACCGCATCTGACAAAATTTCGCACCGGCGCCACCGGGCAGCTAGTTACCGAACCAGCACCTACGGTGACCGCCGGTACATCAAAGCGCCCGGGTGGGAATGGTCACGCTTTGGGCATCGTTGAAGCTGCTCTGGCTCCGTTCCTGGCCGGAAATGGCGGCAGCGAGTACCAGGCGAAACCACGGCCGCTTGATAAACCTGCTCACACCATCTTGAAAGAGTCGCGCGCCTGTGTCGTTGCTCCGGTTATCGCGCGCCAGTTTGGCGCCAGCGTTGGTCATCGTGTCGACGAGCCCAGCGCAACTATCACCGCGGGCGGGGGCGGTAAATCGCAGCTGGTTGTGCCGACGCTCATTCAAATGGGATACGGAGAACGGCCTGGCCAGGCACCTCGCGTGCCAGGTCTCGACAAGCCGCTGGGAACCGTTGTTGCTGGTGGCGGTAAACATGCGGTTGTTGGGGCGTTTCTGGCTAAACACTACGGCGGAAACTACCAGGGCGCCGGTGTGGGTCTGGATGAGCCCGCGCACTCGGTGACAACAGTTGATCACCATGCCGTGGTTGCTTCTCACCTCGTGAAACTGCGCGGCACTTGCCGCGATGGCCAGCGTACTGATGAACCTATGCCGACAGTCACAGCTGGTGGGCAGCACGTGGGGGAGGTCAAAACCACGCTGGCGGTCGATGATTACGACGAAGAGCGAGCGCACCAGGCGCTGGCTTTCCTGCAGGAATACTGCGGGGAGGATTGCACCGGGCTGGTGGAAATTGGCAGCGTGACATACCGCATCGTTGATATCGGCATGCGCATGCTGCAGCCGCATGAGCTATACCGCGCGCAGGGCTTCCCAGAGTGGTACATCATCGACCGGGACTACCGCGGCGTGAAGTACGCGAAGGACAAGCAGGTAGCTCGCTGCGGTAATGCCGTCCCGCCGCTGTTCGCCGAAGCACTGGTGCGCGCCAACTTACCCGAAATGTGCGTGAACAGAGAGGAGCAGGCCGCATGATTTCCTTAACCTCAAGGCAACAGGAGGTTCTGGACCTCCTGATCGCTTACCAGCGTAAACATGGTTTCCCACCGACAACTTTCGAACTGACCGGCATGTTGGGGTGCCGGTCCCCCAATGCAGCGGCAACCCATCTCAAGGCGCTGGAGAGAAAAGGGGCAATAACAATCACCCGCGGAGTTTCTCGCGGCATCAGCATAAATTCCTCGCTTATGCGCAGAGAAGTGACGGTCAATCTCAATAGCTTCGTAAAAGTGAAACTTAATGAAGTCGCCCTCAGGCATATGAAAGCCCAACACGACGAGAATCGTGCTCGTGCACCAGGAATCTTTGGTGAGTTTGTGCCGCCGACAACAGATGACGATGGCTATTCAGCAATGACGCTATGGAGTCTCATGTCTGAGTTGGGGCAACTCTGCTATTGCGGTGGTGACGTACCTTTCGAGCTCAAAATGGTTCTGGAGGAGTGATGAAATTTTTTCTTCCTTTTCCACCCAGCGTGAATACTTACTGGCGATCCCCAAATAAAGGGCCTGCAAAAGGTAAGCACCTAGTCAGCGCCGCCGGTCGTAAATTCAAACATGCTGTACGTTCAGCAGTGATTGAGCAATTGCGGGCATTGCCAAAGCCGTCATCGGCGCCAGCAGCTGTCGAAATTATTCTTTACCCGCCGGATTACCGCCGGCGCGACCTGGACAATTACAACAAGGCCCTGCTCGATTCTTTGACCTTTGCCGGGATCTGGGAAGACGACAACCAGGTAAAACGAATGGTTCTTGAGTGGGGGGAGAATGTTAAGGGAGGACGGGTAGAAATCACCATAACGGCATACAAAAAAGCGGTGGATACATGTACAGTTGTGGGTTGAAAGTTCGCCGATATGGCAGTAATGTCAAAGAGTGCAAACGAAGCGGGCGTGCAGGCCCGATCGTCACGTTAAAGTGTATGGAGATAACTATGGCTAACCACGTCATGGGTGCTGCTGCATCCAATAATCACTCTATTTTTGTCATTGATGGTATTTCTGTTCGTCGTGATGTCCTTGGTCGTTATTGCCTAAATGACCTCCATCGTGCATCCGGTTCCCTTGACCGCCACAAGCCAGCATTCTGGCTCCGCAACGAACAAACTGCGCAATTGATAGGCGAGTTGCAAAATAGCAACTCGGATATCTCAGAACCAGTAAGTGTTATCCGTGGCGGAAATGAGCAAGGTACATATGTTTGCCGTGAGTTGGTGTATGCCTACGCGATGTGGATCAGCGCTGTTTTTAATCTGAAGGTCATCAGAACGTTTGATGCGCTCCACACTGCCGGGGCTACAACCATCAATGCCGATCGCATCCAGGCAGGCGTAATCCTTCTTGAGTCTGCAGCCAGAATGCTCAATCTCTCCAATTCGTCAAAGCTCGGAGCATATCAGAAGCTCCAGCAGGTGGCAGGGTTGCCTGATTTAATGCCCTCTTATGCCATTGATGCGCCAGCGGGCGCGCAGGACGGTTCAAGCAGGCCAACACTTTCTCTCAGCGCTTTGCTTAAAACTAACAACATCAGAATGACCGCGAACCAGGCTTATCACCTTATGGCAGGCCACGGCATAGTCGAGCAGAAGGAGCGCCGTAGCCGAACGGGTATCAATGGCGTGAAAAGATTCTGGTCTGTTACAGCAAAAGGTTGCCTGTACGGGAAAAACATCACCAGTCCGGCGAATCCTCGGGAGACTCAGCCACATTTTTTTGAATCAAAGTTCCCTGAGCTTATGAAGCTGCTCGGCATTGTTACGAAGTAAGGGGATGAAAATGAGAATGACTCCCCCACACCTGCAACCAGTGCTCTCCAGGGTAAAGCGCTTTGTAGAGAGGCAACCAGAAGGCGCAACGCTTACCCACCTGACGCACAAAGTGGCGGCATACAGTGGGCTCAATCGCAAAGACAAAGAGACCCTGATCGAAATCATCCGTGAGAGTGGGATGCTTTGCGTGGTTGACGACGGAAGATCTACAACTTTGCACCACCCTAAATATGGTCACAACTCTGTGGCGCCTGCTATGACACCTCCTCAGCCGACTATGGAATGCAAAATGAATAAACAGCTCGAAGTAACTCCGGAAGCATTACGTAAACAGGCTGACGCCTTGATCAAAGCGGCAGAGGAAGCGGAGAAAAAAGCCGGGGATCGTGCAGAAATTAAGAGGCAGCTCGATCCTTTGAAATTGGAGATTCTCCAGGCGTATGGAATGGCCAGCAGGAAGTTTGACGAGTTCGTCGATGCTATGGCTGAAGTTGGTAAAGCCGTGCAGAAGCTAAAAGATCTGACGGTTTAGGGGGCATTGTGCGAGCGTTGCTTACTCCGGAAATTGTTCCACGTCTCGGCGTGGTTCTATTCAAGCCAGGGCGCGAGCTTATGCCCTTGTTCAGTGCAGGAAGAGTGTTGATTGAACGTCAGCCAGAAAACATGAAAGGCTTGCATACAGGCCGGATCCCTGATGCGCGTCAGCCTCTTGCGGAGCTTGATATTCTTCGCTTTTTCATGAGGGATGAAAGGGTCATTAATGCTGCTGGTGGCATTAACGCACTTGAGGCGTGGCTGATGCATAACGTTAAACAATGCCAGTACCCGTATTCACATTATCATCACCATGAATTCGTCACTATGCGGCATCCTCCGGGTGCACTGGTTGTTTGCTGGCATTGCGATAATGAATTACGTGAACAAACGACGGAGACGCTCTCGGAGCTGGCCTACCAGAATGTGGCCCAGTGGGTAATAGATACTGTGCTGATCGGTCTGGGATACAACAAAGAGCGCGAGTTATCTATGGCTGAGCTTTGCTGGTGGGCGGTCAAATCCGGTATTGCAAATGCGATTACAGAGACGATGGCTCAACATGCCTTAAGGCTACCCGTAGAGCCTTTTCTCTCGGTCTATAAAGAAAGTGATATTGTCCCGTCAATTCCCGCGGCCGATATACTGCAGGATCTTGTTGAGCGCACCTGCTCTATAGACGACACCAGGTACATTGATCCCCAGATCCCGCAAGAGGTTCAGCCGATTCTGAGTCTTCGAATTGATCCCGAAAGCCCTGAGTCGTTTATGCTCCGCCCTAAGCGCCGGCGTTGGGAATGTCCGAAATATACCCAGTGGGTAAAAACTCAGCCATGTGAATGCTGTAGGCAACCCGCAGACGATCCACACCATATAATAGGGCATGGTCTGGGAGGTACCGCAACAAAAGCCCATGATCTCTTCGTGATACCGCTGTGCAGAGTGCATCACGATGAATTACATGCCGACGTCTCAGCATTCGAACAGAAATACGGTACGCAGTTAGAGCTGTGGGCGCGTTTTCTGGATCGGGTAATGGGTATTGGCGTCATTTTAAAAGCATAAGTGTATGGAGAATTAAATGCGTAATATGTATGAAGTATTAGACCGTTGGGGATCGTGGGCTGCAGCTGACGGTAATGGCGTTGACTGGCAACCAATTGCAGCGGGATTTAAAGGTCTGCTGCCTCATGGAAAAAAATCGCGCCTGCAGTGCGATGATGATGAAGGGATCATGATTGACGGGTGTGTAGCTCGATTGCGCAAGTATAAACCTGAAGAGCATGAGTTGATTATTGCTCATTTTGTCATTGGCATCTCATTGAGAACCATCGCGAAGAAACGGAAGTGTTCTGATGGCACCATCCGGAAGGAATTGCAGACAGCCATGGGATTTATCGATGGCGTCATTTCGATGATACAATAATTTCAATGGCCGCATCGGCGGCCATTATTTATGCTTTGCGTTTAGAGTTTGATCTAAATCTTTGTTTGGTAATCTCAGAATTGAAATAATCCTCATCCAAAAAATTCAGTAGTTCTTTTATTTCTTTTTTGTTTATTGGCATTTCTATTTTTTCAGAAGAACCTGAGCCCGTCGTTTTTATAGGGAAGTTTAAAGTGGTCGCTGCATCTTTTATTTCAGTTACAGTGTGATTTACTAGTATCTTCGATTTATTAATTAGTGTAACTTTATTTCTTATGACGTTATCTGCAAGGGCATGCAGATCGAATCCTACTGATATATTAAAGATGGGTTGATTTACAAAGTTATCAATGTCTTGTTTTGTCGCTTCAGCAAAATAAGTGCTCATATCAAATATACTTCTTAAGTTATTGAAGTTTTTGAATTTTATTTTATCTGCATCAAGGATTGCAACTAATTTATCATCGAGATTGAAACCCAAAAGATCAGACATCGTAAATGAGTTTTTACTGAGCCATAAGTATCTCGATTCATTAAGTATTTGTTTTTTTGAAAAACTTTGGATTGCTATTTTATCTTTGACATTAGGATAAGCTGGGGCCATAAAAAAAGCAGTTATATCATCAAGTCCAACATTTTTAGTCCAAAGAGGCATCGCTGTACTACGATTTACAGCATCGAGGAGAATTTTCCCTTCATCAAAATTATCTATGTAACTGCATTCGTTGTAGCTAGGGTTATATCCAGCCTCGAAAGAAAGTTCTGTATCATGATGTTTTTCAAAGAATGACAATTGATTGTCAAATATTGTGTTTATTTTTATATCGGTTTGTTTGTCGGTACCGACGCGATAAATTTTTACGGCGGAGTTTTTATTCATCATTGCAAATAAGGTCATGTTATTTCCTTGAGACATGCATGAATGTGTAATCGGTAAGTTGGATAACCTCAAAGTCTCTGTTTTTTAAGTTTGTAATAACCTCTTTAGATATTAAAACAAATCCAACTCCAGTGGTATCTTCAGCTTCATAAAATTTATACCCTAAAGCAGAGATTAGAGGGTTGAAATTATAGTTTTCAGAAAAGCATATATAAACAATAAGAGATATATAAAAAAATACTGCATATTGCCATTTGTCGGCGATTGAATCAGTTCCTAATAAAGGGAATAAATAGCTCAAGAAGTAATTCGTAACTTCTTTGTTTGCTGGTGATATAGTTTCTACATTCTTATAAAGGGATGGGAGGTTTTTATTTGCATAATATAGGAAGAAAACAACTGAAATAATACTTGCAAGACAAATGCCTAATGACCACCAAATAAGCCATGGTTTATTTTTCATATATCCTATAAATATTAGGGTAATACCTACAGGAGCTATCGAGCTAGCGGTTAAAAGGAATCTTGCAACTTTGTTCATTTTACACTCCCATGATACTGTTTTTTTGTACAGTATAATTCATGTGGATGTCAAACACATCATCCTTGTCAAAAACAATATACACAAAGGAGTAACGCGTACGCAAAAACTATCGTATTCTGTTAAGAGTGGTCACTTAGACACACAGCTTAATCATCAAAACCCTGCCAGGAATGGTTGGGTTTTGTCGTTTATGGAGGTCTGCAAATTGTGAACGTAACATTTGGTTGATGTGTTGTTTCCTAGAAACGGAGCACACAAAAGGTAAGAGCACTGATGCTTGCGTTTTGCCCCTGGGCGCATCCATCTAACTCAGGCAGTGCTCTTTCCGTTGTGGTGAGAGAACATATCGGTTTATCCCGGCCCATAACGTAGCGATGTGCAAGCGTTGATTGACGTTAAGCAGGAGATGGGCGCCAGCCACCACAACCAAATCCCTTACCTTAGGGCTTAACCGGGCGAAAGCCGCCGGATAAACGTAATCGGCAATTAAATGGCTCGCATTTGCGGGCTTTTTCCTTTTGGGTATACGGAAAATCACTGCGGCCACTTCAAAAGTTACTTTTGCCCAGAAAAAAATTTCTAGAACCAGCGAAATCACCTCCTTAGCGTGAAATTCTCATTTTGCACTCTGAGATAATCAGGTTGCTGTAATGGCAAAAAATATTTCTAGTCAAAAGAGGGAGTCTGCATGCTGCGCGTAGTGATAACAGTTCTGGTGTTGTTGATGTGTCTGATGACGTTCGTTAAATATTGGTAGTAAGTGCAATAGGCTCGCATCCGCGGGCCTTATCTATATCTTGGGGAGATTGTATGCAGCAACCATATTTTTTTAACCCGGGTATGACCACTCAACAACTTGAAGACTGGCTTGGGCAACAGACAATCCATCTTGCACATTTCAATCGTCTGGTGGCAGAAAAAGCCGCTCTTGAAGAACGGCTGAAAGAAATCGACAAGTCTATTGAGTTGCTTTCATCATCAGGTTTCGTAGGAACGCTGAGTTTTCCCTATAGTTCCAGTCCTCTTCTGGAAAATCCTCAAACAGGAAAGCAACTGAAGGGAGATTGAATGAGCTTAATGCCTCCTGAGCTTCGTCGCTTATGTTCTCTATCCTCAATTCATCCTGGATAACAAAAAGAGCATCTTCCAATTTCAGATCTCTGATTTCTGACGGCTGCCATTTTGTTTTCATAAAGATGAGATGGTGCAGCGCAGCTTTCCCCTCAAGCGGATTGAAAATAGTGGCATATTTTAGTCTGTGCAGATGGAGAAGCATTTCGAGGACATAAATCAGTGCCGTTCTGTTTCTGATCTGATTGTCCTGCATGCTGTCCGGATAATAAGCGGAGTGCGACATGCTCCTGTTTTCACACACGCGCGATTTAATCACATGTAACAGGTTGTGGTAGTCAGACACATTAATCCCCTTGTCTGTATGGTTATTGGCAAATTAACGATATCAGACTGGTGAAAAAGTCGCCACGTGGCGGCAACAATTAAAGGCTCGCATACGCGGGCTTTTTCATTTCTGCACCTGTGCCGGTGCATATCATCCTCAGAGCCTTAACAGGGGTGAGCCACAGAATGGTCGCGTGACTTCTCTGAGGGCGATCACCTCTGGGCACTGGCTCACCCCTGTAAAGGAAAGTCACATGAAAAAGTTAATCATGGCCGCAATTGCGGTCGCTTCGCTGTGCCTGAGTAATGTTGCGGCAGCAACGGATGTCGTCATCACTACTGGTCAGCAGGGTCTGACCTATAACGCGGTGTATGGCGTTAATCTCGCCAGCGCACTAAGTGAGTATGGCTATAGCTCGACGGTGATCCCCAGCAAAGGCTCACTGGACAACCTCGATAAGGTCGCCAGTGGTAATGCTCAGATTGGTTTTACCCAGGCCGACGCTTACCAGTTCTGGCGCAGCCGTCACGGCAATGAAGCCCAGAAGGTGGACATTATCGGTGAGCTCGCTGATGAATGTGTTTTCGTAGCTGCCAAGAAGGGCGGGAAAGTCAGCGATGAGGGGGATTTAAAAGCCGGGGTGAAAATTGCCGTCGGCGAGCCCACCAGCGGATCGTATGCGTCCTGGCAATATCTGCAAAGCCTGGAAAAAAACTACGCGAAGGTCGAAACCTACGCGAAAGGCGGCGTGCGCTCGTTGGCGAAAGTCACTACCGGAGAATATGACGCTTTCCTCTGGGTATCCGCACCGGACAGATCGAATAAGTTTCTGGAAGCAGTTAACCAGGAGAGCAGCGGCCTGACCATGATCGACATGAACGGCTGGCATGTTGACGATAAGCTGCCGAACGGTAAGCCGGTCTACGAGCTCAAAAAAGCGGTAACTCAATCCGGCTGGCTGAGTGATTCAAAGGTCAAGGTACCATGTACCAAAACACTGGTGGTCGCCAATACCGATGCGGGTGATGAGGTGCTGGAAACAGCCTCGACCATCCTTCTGAAAAATTTGAGCCGGGTGCTCGGTACCAACGGTAAATAATCATGCTGCGCAGGCTGTGTTTCTGGGCGCTGTTTGCCGTTCTACTGTTCGTAGCCTGGCGGATGGCGGGCGTGCTGATGGATATGGTTATGCTGGTGGTTATCCTCGCAGTGCTGGCAGCCTGCCGTTACCGGCCATTCAAAAGCAAGTCCTGACACTGTTCAAAAGGCATCCGTGATGGGTGCCTTTGACAGAGTGTCAAAAGTCACTTTAAAAAAAATTAGCTGAAACAGCCGATCGGACTTCTTAACGGAAATTTTTCCCCAGCAACCCTGAGATAATCACTGGGCCCGAAAAAAAAGTGACTTTTACCGTTTTAAAGCAGGAGGTTTGATGGACAGGTTTTGGACGTATTTCTGGCTGGGGTTAGCCGCGATCGTGTTCTGGCTGTATTGGATGTAGTACTAAATTAAAAGGCCCACTGGTGTGGGCTTTTTCTATACAGCCTGTGGAATAGGCAGGCTAATTTATTCCCCTCAACTGAGAGGAACTCACAGCAAAAGAGGGGGCTAAATGTCCGATCCAGTCTCTGGGACTACGATTGCGGCTGGTGGTCTGATGGGGGCCAGTATGTTTGGCCTGGCTACCGGGATTGATTACGGCGTTGTGTTTGGTGCGTTCGCCGGCGCAGTTTTCTACGTGGCCACAGCAGCGAATATTTCACGCGGAAAACTGGTGGCTTACTTCATGACGTCATTCATTGTTGGCGTTCTCGGCGCCGGACTGGTGGGCTCAAAGCTATCAAGCTGGACCGGCTACAGTGATCGCCCGCTTGACGCACTGGGCGCCGTGTTACTTTCGGCGATGATCATTAAAGTGCTGACGTTCCTTAACAGCCAGGACCTGAATAGCTTGTTCAATATGCTTACCCGGTTCCGGGGAGGAGGTTCAAGTGGTAAATGATCCTTCAGCGCTGGCGAATGCAGTCATTTGCGCAGTAATTGTTCTGGCCCTGATGTTCTACCAGCGTGGTGGCTCCCGGCACAGACCGGGAATATCTGTTCTGGCTTATCTCATGGTGCTGGTTTATGCCAGTATCCCGTTCCGCTTCCTGTTTGGTCTATATGAGTCATCCCACTGGCTGGTGGTGCTGGCAAACATTCTTATCTGCGGTGCCGTTCTCTGGTTCAGAGGAAACGTCGCACGTCTGGTTGATGCACTGAGGCACTGATGAACCAATCACAATTTCAAAAGGCGGCTGTTATCAGCGCCGGGTTATCTACGCGCTGACACTGGCAGGGAAAAAACAAGGTGTAAACATGGCAACAGCAGATCAGATTATCGAAGGTGTCCTCGGAAAAGAGGGCGGTTATGTAAATAATCCCTCAGATAAAGGCGGGCCCACCCGATGGGGCATTACACAGAATACTGCACGCGCTTACGAATATACCGGGGATATGAAGTTATTGCCACGAGAAACGGCCGAAGCCATTTACCTGTCGCAATACTGGACGGAACCGAATTTCCACCGCATAGCCGAACTGTCGCCAGCCATCGCACAGGAATTGTGTGATACCGGCGTAAACATGGGGCCTCGCGTCGTCAGTACATTCCTGCAGCGCTGGTTAACGGCGCTGAACATGCAGGGCAAGCTATATCCAGACCTGAAGCCGGACGGCGCGATTGGCAACATCACTATTGCAGCGCTGAAAAGCTATCTGGCCGTTCGCGGCAAAGATGGTGAAACCACGCTGCTGAAAGGGTTGAATTGCAGCCAGGGCGCCCGATATCTTGAACTTTCCGAAAGCCGTGCTGCTAATGAAGACTTCCTTTATGGCTGGGTTAAAGAGCGGGTGAGCCTATGAAGATGATTATTTTCGCTCTGCTGGCGCTGGAGGCCGTGTTGGTCCTGTTGCTGCTGCGCAAATACACAGGGCTGGAGTTCGTTGCCCATGCCCGCCTGTTGTTGAAAACGTGGTCTGTGAGGCTGGGTGCCGCTGGGGCGCTGCTTGGCGTTTGGGCGCAGTCGTTCCCGGATGCTGCTCTGCACGCCTGGGCGATGCTGCCGCCGGACATTAAAGGCATTCTGCCATCCAATATCGTGGCACTTATTAGCCCTGCGCTGGTGGTGCTGGCCGTGCTATCACAATACGTACGCCAGCCAGCATTGAAAGCTAAGGCCGACGAACTGAAGGAGCCGCAGCAATGAGCTTTGAAATTATTGCTGGGCTGGTGGTCGTCATCCTGGGCGCTATAGCTGGCGCGTTCGGCATTGGTCATGCTCGCGGGACCAGTAAGGCAGAAGCCAAAGCCGATCTGCAGCGTACAGAAGAAAATGCCGCCGCCACCGTCGCCGCGGCAGAACGTAAGGCGGAAGTTGTGAAAGGGGCCAGTGATGTACAGCAGACTGTTAGCCATATGCCTGATGACGATGTTGATCGGGAGCTGCGCGGAAGCTTTACCCGCAAAACCTGAAGTCATCGACACCGCCTGTGACTGGGTGCGGATCATCTACCTGACCGACCACGATATTGACGTGCTGGATAAGCAGACCAAACGCGACATTCTGGCGCACAACAAATCAGTGCTGGCGAACTGCCCACAACCAACCGAAAAGGCTACGAAATGATTGCAACCATAGGAACCATTATCGTTTGGGCGCTCATTGTCGCAGGTGGCGCTTTTGGGCTGTTTTGTGCATTTATCGGGCTTATGTTCCTCATCAACTTTCCCATGCGATAAAACCGCGAAGGGATAAATCATCTTATATACCCACTCAAGGATATAACCATGTCTGTACGTGCAAAATTTCAATGTAACAGCATCAATAAATCGACGGATAACACCAGTGCTGTCGTTAACCTGATGGCGGTAACGACTGGCAGCACGGAGAACGAGAGTTGGTCGAAATATACCCCCAGCGGGCAACTGCAAATGGTCATCTCTAACCCAGCAGCATTCGAGCAGTTTGAGCAGGGTAAAGAGTATTTCATCGACATCGCCCCGGCTGAGTAGGCATTACAGCAGGCATTCACTGAGTGCCTGTGATAATGCTATAAATACCTCCTTTAAATAGGAGGTCCCATGTCCTTACTGGCTTATAGAGCAGATACCCTTGAAGAGGTCGAATCGTTTGCCTTCACTTCCGAGCAGTGGAAGCAAATGAAGAGAGAATCTACGGGTGCTTATCTGATGTACTCCACAGGGAGGCCAGCAGTTTTAAAAACAAGTAGATATGGTACACAGTTTTTTGCCCATAAAAAGGGGGATAAAGATGATCGCCCTGATCAAGAAAAGGTTTCAGAAGAACATATTAAAGCTCAGGTTGAGTTAGTGAATTCTTTAAGAGCTGCTGGTTACTTTGCAAAAGTTGAGTATAGGGGCGCTGACAAGGATGGTCAGCAATGGATTGCCGATGTTTATTTTGAAGCAAAGGAGCGAAAGGTTGCAATTGAAGTTCAACTTTCTAGGCAGCACTTTGATGATTATATCAGGAGAACGGAACGTTATAGGAATTCAGGAGTCCGTTGTCTTTGGCTTTTAAGCAACGAAAATTATCTAAGTCTTAATAAAGACTTTTTTTATCGAATGCCTCCTGAAAAAAGAAACGACGATGAGTATCAACGCAGTTACCCTGATTTGGCTTACTTACCATTAGACTTAGAAAATGAAGTCGCCATCAAAGTTTGCGTTTTCCCATCTCCTATAACGTGTGTAAGGATAACGCTACATGAATTCGCCATAGGCTTGGCTGAAGGGAAATTGTTTTACTCATCTAAACATAAAGAGTGGGCATGGAAGCAATGACTTACCCCATCCGCATCTAAAAATGAAATAAAGTAGACTACTGCTCCGGCGGTTATCTTTTGGAGTGAATATGGCATCCAATTCACCATGGCATCATCTTTACAACACCAAAAGTTGGTAATGGAGGGGCAATGCTCTATTACATCTGGAATGGCTTACTTCTCATTATTTGCATAGCCCTCCCGGTCATTTTAACGATCGCTTCAAATGGCGCACAACCGACGTTTATGTCTTGTCGGGAAATGCGTACACGGTACGGAACACCCAAAAGAAACCAACGAGCCGCTAAATAGCGGTTTTTTGTTGCGCATCGCACGCGCCCCCTCAAAGAGAGTCTTTCAGTAGTTAGCCTGGGTAATGCCATTAGGTAGCGTTTACCTCTCGGGTGGCATTGCCGTGCGACAGGCTCACATCTAAAAGGAAACCATTATGCGCGTAACAGTGCTTGATGATGATCCGGGAGAGCGAATCATCCCTGGTCGTGAACGTATCACGGTTTATCTCAATGGCATCGAGGTAAAGCACGCTTTTTCCGCCGACGATGATAAAGGCGAGGTGATTGCCGCCGTACTTGATAGTCGGGGTTACTTCATTGCCGAGAGCGGCGAGGTTAAGCGCCAGACACTGTTCGGACAGGTGTGGATAGAGCGGTCACCTAAATAAAAGGACCAGATCATGGGCAAAGAGCCGCGCATTTACGGCAGCAAGTGGGACCGTGAGCGTCTTATATTTCTGCGTGCTCACCCCTTATGCGTCATGTGTCACGAGCAAGGCAGGGTGACAGCGGCAACGGTGGTTGACCACATCATCCCGCACAAACTGAAAGAGGCTCTGCGCTCTGGTGACAGCCAGGCAATAGCAAAGGCGCAAAAGCTTTTCTGGAGCCGGAAGAACTGGCAAGGGCTGTGTAAGCAGCACCATGACTCCACGAAGCAAAGAATGGAGAAGCGCGGCACCGTCATCGGTTGTGATAAGAACGGAATGCCCCTGGATCCTAACTCACATTGGTTTAAATGATAATTAATCTCATCTTTTGTGGGGGGGGAACGATTGCAAATGAAATCATTTTGAATCAAATGATATCAGTTCTCATCTGAGGGGTAGGGCGGGTCAAAAGTCCAGAATCCTGAATCTAAATGACCGCCGCCCATCCTTTTTGTACACAACCGCGAAATGAAAAGATTTTTTCTGGGAGGTTCCGATGGCAGGACGACGCCCGAAACCGACCCATCTCAAAGTGGTCTCCGGCAACCCGGGCAAACGTAAACTCAACGATAAAGAACCGACTCCGGCGCGAGAAATTCCAAGCCCGCCAGCGCACCTGACCGACTGGGGAAAGGTTGCCTGGGGCCGGTTGACTGTTCTCCTTGACGGGATGGGGGTTTTAACGGTTGCCGACACCTTAGCCCTTGAACGGCTATGCGATATTTACGCTGATATCCTTCAGTTGCGCGACACCATCGCAGTAGAGGGAAGAACCTATACCGTCCAGACCGAGGGTGGTTTTCTTATCAAAGCTAACCCGGCCGTTTCGATGTTGGCCGATGCCGACCGCCGTTTTAAAAGTTACCTGGTTGAATTCGGTCTGACGCCAGCGGCAAGGACGAAGGTGAAAGTGAATGGCGAAGACCCCGAAGAGGACACGCTCGACAAGTTCTTCGGTTGATCCAGCAACCCAATATGCGATGGATGTAACCTCGGGAAAAGAACTGGCTGGTCCTGACATACGTAACTCATGCCAGCGTCATCTCAACGACCTGCAGTCATGCCATGCCCGTGGTCTGCACTGGGATGTCGAGGCGGCGCAACGCTCGATTGATTACTTTGCGAAAGTTCTGAAGCTCAACGGTGGAGATTTTGAAGGCGAGCCTTTCGTGCTATTGCCATGGCAGTGCTTTATCGTCGGATCTATTTTTGGCTGGAAAAACGACAGAGGTTTTCGCCGGTTCCGCATGGTTTATGTGGAGTCCGGGAAGGGATCCGGGAAATCCCCCCTTTCAGCAGGTGTAGGGCTTTACTGTCTCACCGCCGATAAAGAAGCACGTGCTGAAGTTTATGCCGCCGCCACGAAGAAAGACCAGGCAATGGTCCTCTTCCGTGATGCGGTCGCGATGGTGGATCAATCTCCTGCTCTTTCCGCGCGCATTCAGAAATCTGGCGGCGCCGGGAAGGAATGGAACCTTGCTTTCCTTCAGTCTGGTTCCTTCTTTCGTCCAATCAGTTCAGATGACGGGCAGTCCGGCCCGCGACCACATTGCGCTCTTATTGATGAAGTTCACGAGCATAAAAGCAATCAGGTTGTAGAAATGATGCGTGCCGGTACTAAAGGCCGTCGGCAGGCGCTGATTTTCATGATCACCAACAGTGGGCACGATAAAACCAGCGTCTGCTATGACTATCACGAATACGGTCGAAAGGTTTCTGTCGGTTCGATAGAAGATGACAGCTTTTTTGCCTTCATTTGTTCACTGGATGAAGGAGACGATCCTTTCAAGGATGAGTCCTGCTGGAAAAAAGCTAACCCTTCGCTGGGGCACACCTTTGAAGAAAGCTATCTCCGTGAGCAGGTTACTCAGGCCCGCGGTATGCCATCGAAAGAGAGCATCGTCAGACGCTTAAACTTCTGTCAGTGGGTTGACGCGGCTAATCCGTGGATGAGCAGTGATGTCTGGATGGGCTGTGAGGAGAGCTTTGATCCAGATGAACTGGAAGGTGAGGAGTGCTATGGCGGTCTGGACCTGTCCGGATCGCGTGATTTGACGGCACTGGCGTTGTTTTTTCCAAAGCAGCGCAAGTTGCTGGTGGAGTTCTGGACCCCGAAAGATACGTTGCTGGAACGGGCCAAAACTGACCGGGTACCTTATGACGCCTGGGAGCGCGATGGTCACATCCACACTACACCTGGCAAAGCAGTGAAATACGGCTTTGTTGCCCAGCGCATTGCAGATCTGACTCAGAAGTTTGATATCAAGGCCATCGCCTTCGACCAGTATCGCATTAAATACCTTGAGCCGGAGCTAGAGGAAGCATCTGTTTCTGTTCCCTTAATTCCTCATGGTCAAGGGTATTACAAAGCGAAAGATTCCGGGCTGTGGATGCCTCACTCGATCGAATTGTTCGAGGAGTTGCTCGATGACAGCATCATTATCATCAGGACAAACCCTTGCCTTCGCTGGAATGCAGCGTCAGCAGTGACGGAGGCTGATCAGAAAGAAAACCGAATTTTTGCAAAGAAAAAGAGTACAGGACGCATCGACGGCATTGTTGCGGGAGCTATGGCGATCGGTGCTTCCGAAGGATATGAGGATGATTCCGGCGATATTGACGACTTTTTCAGTAATCCCATCATAGTGTGAGTCACCATGAATAAAGAGAAGAAGCCTGGCCGGATAAAAAGTGCCGTTCGCCGGTGGCTCGGCGTACCCATTTCACTTACTGACGGCGAATTCTGGGCTGCCTATGCAGGTGGGCAGTCTGCTGCAGGCAAATCTGTTACGGTTGATAAAGCCCTGCAGTTGTCGGCAGTGTGGTCATGCGTAAGGCTGTTATCCGAAACCATCGCGACGTTGCCTGTTGGTTTTTACGAAAAAACGGCTGATGGTCGCCAGAGTGCAAATGATCACCCGCTTTATGAGCTCCTCCATAATCAACCAAATGCTGACATGACCGCAGTGGAGTTCTGGGAAATGATCATGGCCAGCCTGCTTTTATGGGGGAATGCTTACGCGGAAATCGACCGTACCGGAAAGCGCATTACTTCGCTTGTACCGCTAAGGCCCGAAAGGATGAAGGTTGACTTAAGCAAGAGCGGAGATCCTCTTTATACCTATCGCGACTGGCCTTCAGGTACATCCCGAAATATTGATGAACGGGACATCATGCACATCCGCGCATTCAGCACCAATGGGGTTATGGGCCTGTCACCTGTCAGTTATGCCCGACAGACACTTGGTCTGGCAATGGCAACAGATGAAGCCAGCGCCAAAGTTTTCAAAAATGGTATGCGGCCTAGCGGCGTTCTCTCAATGGATCAGATCCTTAAAAAGGAGCAGCGCAATGAAGTTCGGGAAAGCATGGTTGAACAATTTTCCGGATCCATGAATACCGGGAAAATGATGGTTCTTGAGGCGGGTATGAAGTTTCAACCTGTTGACCTCAACCCGGAAGATGCCCAGATGCTGCAGTCCAGAGCATTCAATATCGAAGAGATTTGTCGGTGGTTCAGAGTATGGCCGGGGTTGATCGGCCATAGTGCCCAGGGGCAGACGATGTGGGGGAGTGGCGTCGAACAGATGTTGATCGGCTTTTTAACTTTTTCGCTTCGTCCATGGCTGACCCGTATAGAGCAGGCGGTTCGTAAAAGTCTCCTGGCTCCGGGAGAAAGAAATAAGTACTTCGCGGAGTTTTCCATTGAAGGTCTATTACGTGCCGACAGCGCCGCCCGTGCAGCCTTTTACTCAACAATGACCCAGAACGGTCTGATGACCCGCAATGAAGCACGGCAAAAAGAAAACCTTCAGCCAAAACCCGGCGCTGATCAACTTACCGTTCAATCCAACCTGCTGCCGATAGATCAGCTTGGCAAGTCCGGCGACAGTGAATCGGCCAAAAACGCACTGCGGGAATGGCTTGGCATTAAATCAGAGGAGACGCCGGAATGTACCGGAAAAACGCAGCCATGAAAGTAAAGGCATTCGACTTCGACATTAAGGCCGTCAACGATGACGGCCTTTTTTCTGGGTACGGTTCTGTCTTCGATGTGGTGGATAGCTACAACGAAGTCGTGGCGCCGGGCGCTTTCCTCGAAAGCATCGAGGAAACACGGGCGAAGGGGAGAACGTTCCCGGTTCTCTGGCAGCATCGCACCGGCGAACCCATCGGGAACTGGGATATCTCGACCCTGAAAGAAGATAAACATGGGCTTTTTGGTGAAGGGGCTTTGTGGCTTGACGACGCTGCCTACGCTAAAACCGCCTGGCGGGGTATGAAAACCCGTGCCATTACAGGCCTTTCCATTGGCTATTACGTACGGGAATCGAATTACGATGAGAAAACCCGGATCCGCACATTAACAAAGCTGGACCTGGTTGAAATCTCCATCGTTACAGTGCCGGCCAACGATGATGCGCGTATTGACGTCATTAAGTCGAAGCTGTCACACGGTGATCTTCCTTCCTTACCTGAATTTGAGAAGTTCCTGCGAGAGGCAGGTTTCTCGAAAAGTCAGTCCGCTGCGGTCGCCTCCCGCGGGCTGTCCTATCTGCTTGACCGGAGTGAGTCCGGGGGCGAAGACGGCGAAACCAAAGCGGCTATTGCGGCGATGCGCCAGCAACTGAGCCAGTTTTCTCTCCCAAAAATTCTCTAAGGGATTTATATGTATCAGAAAAAATCGGCTGAAGATCAGCCGCAAAGTATTGGCGAAATCTCTACCCAGCTCTCCATAGTGATTGATCAGGTCAAAAACTTCGGCGAAGACGTGAAGAAAAAAATGGAGGCAGGAGAAACCGTTTCGCTGGAACTGAAACAACGAACGGACGAAAGCCTGAATCAGATGAACGAGCTGAAAGAACGCCTCACTGAGCTGGAGCAAAAAGGTGCCCGCCGTCAGAACGACGCACCTGCACAGCGAAAGTCGCTAGGTGAGCTGGTGGTCGAAAGTGAAGAGTTCAAAGGTATGGACAGTTCGGCCCGTAAGAGCATCCGCGTCAAACTGGAACAGAAAGATATTATGAACGTGCCGGCGACTACGGGCACTGGCGTGAGCACAACCAACAGTCTGGTGGTCTCCGATCGTGTTCAGGGCATTATCGCCCCGCCGGAACGCACTCTGACCATCCGTAATCTGCTTATCCCCGGTAATACCGCATCTAACGGTATTGAGTTCGTTCAGGAAACGGGGTTTACCAATAATGCTGCAGCTGTGGCAGAAGGTGCCCTGAAGCCAAAATCAGACATTAAGTTTGAGCTGAAAAGTGCGCCGGTTCGTACCATTGCGCATTATTTTAAAGCGTCCCGTCAGATCCTGGACGATGCGCCCGGTCTGGCCAGCTATATCGATGGACGTGCTCAGTATGGTCTTCGCTTTAAAGAGGAGCAGCAGTTGCTGAGCGGCGATGGTACCGGCGCGAATATCCTCGGCATTCTGCCGCAGGCAACAGAATTTGCACCAGCTCTTACTCTGTCCAACGCCACGCCGATCGACCGCCTTCGCCTGGCTGTTCTGCAGGCCGTTCTTGCAGAATATCCGGCGTCTGGTTTTGTCCTGAACCCGATTGACTGGGCGGGCATCGAACTGACCAAAGATAACGAAGGTCGCTATATTATCGCGCAGCCGGTCAATGGTGGTGTTCCGCGTATCTGGGGGCTCCCTGTGGTCGAAACTCAGGCCATGGCTCAGAACAACTTCCTGACCGGGGCGTTTAATATGGCGGCACAAATCTTCGACCGCATGGATATCGAAGTACTGCTCTCCACTGAGAACGAAGATGACTTTATTAAAAACATGGTCACAATTCGTGCGGAAGAGCGTCTTGCGTTAGCGGTTTATCGTCCGGAAGCATTTGTCACCGGTAATGTAACCGCTTCTGGCGGCTGACAATTCAGGGCCGCTTAGCGGCCCTCTCTTTTTTAGGAGATTGTGATGGCCAGAAAAAATGCGGCTGAATCGTCTGTATCCGACGGCAGAAATGTGGCACCAGAACCCACTGAGTCCGGGACTATTCAGGTTCAGCCTGTCCGGCGTTTTATGGATGGCGATATTTTCAGGACGCCAGCCGATGATCCTTTTCAGGTTTCTCGCTTGCGTGCTGCGGAGCTTAAAGGAAACGGGCTGGTGACGATAACTGGTGAAGTTCCTGAAAACAAAATGGACCGCGCCCCCGAAACTAAAGGGTAATGGTTATGACGGTAATCAACACTGAAACTGCCATGGAACATCTCAAGCTGGATGATGAAACCGATAAAACTATGGTGGAGGGTTATCTGGCCGCTGCGGAGGATGCTGCTATGCAGTTTCTTAACCGTCGTTTTTATGCAGACCAGGTCGGGCTGGATAGCGCAGTTGAAAATGAAAGCGCCGGCGATCGTCCCATTATTATCACGCCCTCTATTCAGAGTGCGGTTCTTCTTATACTGGGCTGGCTGTATGAAAACCGTGGGGATGACCTGGGTCATGATATCCCCGGTCCTGCGCGTTGGTTGCTTAATCCCTGGCGAATTCAAATGGGTGTTTAGCAGGGGGGGATGATGAAAATTGGACCGATGCGGCATCGGATAACTATCCGTAATTTTATCTCTACGCGAACACCGTCTGGTCAGCCGATAGAAGAGTGGTCTGACGGTGCCACTATCTGGGCAGAGGTTAAGGGAATCAGTGGGCGAGAGAGCCTGACTGCCGGAGCCGAACGAGTTGATGCTACCATTCGTGTCTGGGTTCGGTACCGCAATGATATTTCTGCCTCATCCCGGCTTCTTGTGCTGAACGGCCCTTACAAAGGAGTGATATTGAATGTCATCGGGCCTCCTGTACCAGACGGAAAAGGTACACGCCTGGAAATTCTCTGCAAACAGGGGACCGAAAAATGATTGATGTGAATCTGGATTTTTCCGGCTTACAGGATATTGCCCGAGATCTGCAAACCCTCAGCAAGGCCGAAAACAATAAAGTCCTACGGGACTCTACCCGCGCCGGGGCTGAAGTCCTCAGGAAGGAAGTGATTGATCGGGCCCCTGAGAAAACCGGTAAGCTGAAGAAAAATATTGTTGTCGTCACTCAGAAAAGCCGCCGCCGTGGCGAAATCTCATCCGGGGTGCACATTCGTGGCGTTAACCCGCAAACGGGGAACAGTGACAACACCATGAAGGCCAGCAACAGGCGAAATGCTTTCTACTGGCGCTTCGTAGAGCTGGGAACATCAACGGCTCCGGCACATCCTTTTGTCCGTCCTGCGTTCGATACCCGCATCGAGGAGGCCGCCCAGGTTGCGATGAACCGAATGAATACGGCTATTGATGAGGTTCTGGCTAAATGACAGAGGATGATATTTATACCCTGCTGGCTCCGCTGGCCGATGGTCGGGTTTATCCCTATGTGGTTCCGCTAGGGAGCGACAATCTTCCAGCGGTCGCTACTCCCTACATCATCTTTTCGATCCCGACAGATGTTAGCGGGGATGTGTTCTGCGGGCAGGCAGAATCGACACTGCACATTCAGGTCGATGTCTGGGCCAAAACGAACGACGAGGCCAGAGCACTTCGACTTGAAGCCCTTTCCCGGCTGGAAGTTCTTTCACCCGCCGAAGTGACAAAAATCCCTGGCTACGACACAACAACCCATCTTTATCGGGCAACGCTTGAAATAACGGTCATTGCCTGACTGAAACCAATCCAATCCAATCCGACCGCCGCTGCGGTTTTTTTCATTTATGGAGGCTGCAATGTCAGCACTATTTGAACGCGCCCAAAAAACGGTAGTAATGATTACCTCAGTGCCGGTCACTGCGGCAGAACTGGACACGGCGACCTGGTTAAACCTGAGTTGCACTATCAAACAGGCCAGCTTTACCGCCGGTCAGAAAAACGATATTGACGTGACGACGCTATGCTCTGACGAAACGGAAAATATTAACGGACTTCCGGCGCCATCTGAAATGTCCCTCTCCGGTAACTTCTACCGCAACCCGGCACAGGATGCGCTTCGTGAAGCATACGATAACGACGGCGTTTATGGATTTAAGGTCATTTTCCCGTCTGGAAATGGGTTCCTGATGCGTTCTGAGGTGCGTCAGCACACCTGGGATTCTCAGACCAATGGTGTGGTGGCCGCAACGTTCTCACTGCGCCTGAAAGGCAAACCATCCAATATTAATGCCCCAGGAATTCTGTCTTTCGCTACAGACCTTCCGGCTTCCTAGGCAGTTGCGGCAGGAAGCGCCCTGACAATGGGTGTTGTCGTCCAGGGCGGCGCAGCACCTTATACCTACGTCTGGAAAAAAGGTTCCTCAACCGTCAGCGGGCAGACCAGCGCCACTTTCAATAAGGCCAGCGCCGTATCAGGTGACGCCGGGGTTTATTCCTGTGTGGTTACTGATGCCGATGGCACTGTTATCACCTCTGCCGATCACACTGTCACCGTCAGTTAATGGAGCGCCGGGTAACCGGCGATAAATTTAATGTCAAAACAGAATCTTAAAGCGCTGGCACTGGCCCCGATGGCGGGTTTTCGTAAAAAAGAAGTCACCGTTCCTGAGTGGGAAAACGCCAGAGTTATCATTCGCGAGCCATCTGCTGAAGCCTGGATTCGCTGGCAGGGGATCTCCAGCCCGGAACAACCAAAACCAACGGAAGGGCAGGAAGCGCCAGAGGTTCCAGAGCTGACCCCTTCAGAACGTGCTTTCCGCATGATGCGGGCAGATGTCACGCTGTTCATTGATATTTTACTGGATACTGACCTGCAGCCCGTGTTTACCGTTGATGATACCAAAGAGGTTGAATCAATGTATGGGCCTGTCCACTCCCGGCTTTTGAAGCAGGCGCTAGCTCTCATTCGTGACGCGGATGATGCCAAAGCAAAGTAAAAATGCCTGGCATGCAGTTCCTGATGGCGCTGGCACTCCGGATGGGTCGCACGCTGGGCGAACTGCGACAGACTATGACGGTCGGTGAATTCAGGATGTGGGCTGAATACGACCGTCTCAGCCCGATTGGTGATGTGCGTGGCGATATTCTCAATGCTCAGCTGGTTTCAGCGATGTACGGTGCGCAGGGCGGAAAAGTCACCATTGAAGACGCTCAACTCCAGTGGAGCGCAGAAGAAGACGAAGTAAGCGAAGGCGGCGATCCATTTGCCGGGTTAGAGGCAGCGCTTCTTGCTGCCTCAGCATGATATTACAAAATCAGGTAGTCAGTTATAATTCGTGTAGATGCCATTTTTAACTGGTGCTATGTTATTTTTTTTACACACGGAGTGCTTTCGATGACTACTACTGGTTGGATTTTATTATTTGTTTTCGCTCGTTTTGTTGATCTTGTTATTTGGTATTTTCTTAACAGAGGAAGCGTAAGGGCAAATGATCAGATCGCTATGCTTAAAGAAATTTCTAAAAAGCAAAGTGCTCAAATTGATCTTCTTATTGCGCTTGCTCATAAAAAAGATGAACCAGAAAAAGATTACCTCGAAGAAGCCAGGAAAAAAGCTGGTTTAATTTAATTATACTTAAATCATGAAAACCCCGCACTGCGGGGTTTTTTGTTTCTGAGGAAATGAAATGGCAACCCTGCGTGAACTTATCATTAAAGTTTCTGCTAACTCTCAGTCTTTTCAGACAGAGATTGCCCGCGCGTCACGTATGGGGGCTGATTATTATAAGACAATGCAGAGTGGTGGTCGGCAAGCCGCTGCTGCATCAAAAGATACCCGCCGAGCATTGTCTGAGTTGACCGATCAAATGGAGTCAGCAAAATCTTCAGCGATGTCTCTTGCGGGAGCATTTGCTGGTGCCTTTGCTACCGGACACCTCATTTCACTGGCTGATGAATGGAATTCTGTTAATGCTCGCTTAAAGCAGGCGTCTCAGTCTACGGATGATTTCTCGTCTTCCCAGCGCCTGCTGATGGATATAAGCCAAAAAACTGGCACGGCATTTTCTGATAATGCCAATCTTTTTTCTCGCTCTGCGGCATCAATGCGTGAGTTCGGCTACAGCTCAACAGAAGTATTGCAGATTACCGAGGCTATCTCTACAGGGCTGAAACTTTCAGGGGCCAACGCCCAAGAGTCCACCTCTGTCATTACTCAGTTCAGTCAAGCCCTGGCGCAGGGCGTGCTCCGTGGCGAAGAGTTTAATGCGGTAAATGAAAGCGGAGATCGTGTTATTCGCGCCCTGGCTGCTGGTATGGGCATTGCACGCAAAGACCTGAAAGGTATGGCTGATCAGGGTAAACTTACCATTGATAAAGTTGTACCTGCACTAATTAGCCAACTTGGAAAACTTCGCGACGAATATGGAGAATTACCACAAACAGTTTCTTCGTCTGCGACAAAAATCGAAAATGCCTTCATGCAATGGGTTGGCGGCGCTAATGAAGCAAGTGGAGCTACACGCACTTTAACTGGTTTACTTAATGGTGTAGCTGAAAATATTGACACCGTTGCCACTGCTGCTGGTGTGCTGGTTGCTGTTGGCGTAAGTCGATATTTTGGAGGTATGGCTTCGGGGGCTTATTCGGCAACAGCTGGAATAATTAACGCAGCAAAAAGCGAAGTAGCATTAGCTGAAGCTCAAGTCAGAGGGACCCAGATTTCTACAGCGCGAGCACGCGCAGCAATATATCGGGCCCAGCAAGCCCTGTCCGCAGCACGCGGAACCGACGCACAAACCGTCGCGGAGAATAGGCTGTCGTTGGCACAGGAATCTTTGAACCGAAATATACAGGCAAGAATTGCTGCCCAATCAGCCTTGAACTCTGTTACATCGGTAGGTTCAAGGCTCATGGGGGGAGCACTAGGGCTTGTTGGCGGCATACCTGGACTGGTGCTTCTCGGAGCTGGAGCTTGGTACACAATGTATCAGAATCAGGAGCAGGCCCGCCTTTCCGCTCAGGACTACGCAAAAACTATCGATGAAGTCAGGGAAAAGACCAAATCAATGTCCTTACCTGAGGCATCTGATAATGAGGAAAAAACGAGACAATCTCTTGATGAGCAAAACCGACTCATTGATGCTCAGTCCTCTAAAGTTAAAAGCCTCAAGGAAGAAATAACTGGTTATCAGTACATTTTGGCAAACCCTGGCCCTACAACCAGCGGAGGTTTCATGATTAATCATCTTACCTCTGTTGAAACCGCTACTCGAGGGCTTGAAGATGCCACTTCAGCACTTGCTGTAGAGCAGGAACGTCTGTCGCAAATGCAGGCTAAATCTGAATCTATACAGTCGGTTCTTGAAGGACTCGAACATCGCCGGATTACATTGATTCGGCAGCAGGCTGCAGAACAGAACGCTGCATATCAGTCATTGATAATGATGAATGGTCAGCATACAGAATTTAACCGCCTTCTGGGGCTTGGCAATAACTTACTGATGGCGCGACAAGGATTAGTTAATGCGCCGATGCGAATGCCCCAGTCAGATTTAACATCACAACAAACAAATGCGCTTGAAAAGAGTCGCCGCGATTTAGCGCTTTCAAAGCTCAAAGGTGAAGCAAAAGAGAGAGCCAGACTGGGATATGCTGCTGATGACCTGGGATTAACTAACGATCCGCAGTATCAGACTGGAAGGCAGGAGCTTGTTAATAATGGACTTGCCGAGTGGAGAAATAATGAAGCGAATAAGCCAAAAAGAAAAGGTCCAAAAACTGATGAAGAAAAAGCAGAGGATGTTTATAAGCGACTGCTAAAACAGCAGCGGGAACAAATAGCCCTCGCAAGCCAGAATACCGAACTGGCAAAAGTGAAATATCAGGTAACTCAGGGTGAATTGCACACCCTCGAACAAGCCAAAAAAGAAACTCTTCTTCATAATGCGGCGCTTATCGATCAGAAAAATATTGCCGAACAGTTGAAAACCTTCCGCGAAGGACTGGCCGACAGTAACGCCGCCGCTCGTGATCGGGGGAATATTGATTTCCTTGGTGCAGGAATGGGCGACAAGGCCCGTGACCGCATGAAGGAAATGGCTGATATTCGTACTGATTTCCTCAAACAGCAACGAGAGCTTCAACGTGACTTCAGTAAAGGGCAGATATCTGAAGACCTGTATAAGAAACAAACTGAGGCGTTGAAAACCGCACTTGATGAGCGCCTGACAATACAGGAGGACTATTACAAAAAGGTTGACGAGAAGCAATCTGACTGGCGTGCCGGAATTAGCGATTCGCTGATGAACTATGTCGATCAGGCTTCTGACCTCAGTTCTATGGCGGCCTCAGCGACCAGTGAAATTCTCAATAACGCCACTAACTCTATTTCCAACAATATGACCGACGTTATTACAGGTGCAGTGTCATTCAAAGAAGGCATGTCGAATGTTTTCACGTCTATGGGTGAAACCATTATCAAGACACTCATCCAGGTAGCCACGCAAGCGTTGATCACTAAAGCTATCCTGTCGATGGTTGGAGGAGGCTATGGTGGGCTATTTAGCGGAATCTTTGGTGGGGCGAGTGGGGCGGCCAGCAGTGGGACGGCTATTCAAAGTGCGGGTGCGAATTTTTCGTTTAATGCCCTTGGCGGCGTCTACGATTCCCCCTCCCTCTCTGCGTACAGCGGTGGTGTGTATAGCACTCCGCAGTATTTTGCGTTTGCTAAAGGCGCAGGGGTATTCGGTGAAGCGGGGCCAGAAGCCATCATGCCTCTAACCCGTGGTGCCGATGGTTCCCTGGGTGTTCGTGCGATAGGTCGTCAGTCGCCGGCGGTTCAGGATGCGGCGAGGCAGATCGAGGCTCAACCTCGTATCGCCGTCAGCGTTGACGCCAGAAGCACCTTTACCGGGCAGCCGGACGACGCAACGATGCTGGCCGTTGAACGAAGAAATGATGCACTCGAGCAGCGGATCATTAACACCCTTACCGCTGAAATTAACAGTCCGCAGAAGAAGTTCGGGCGGGCGATTTACTCAAATCTGCAAGCCAAAAGGCCCACCTGATCACCTGCCCGGAGGGAATATTCATGGCAGATATTATCTACCCGGACGATTACCTGCCCATGCCGATTATGGATGGTTATGGATTTAAACCGATATCGCCACTTAAACGCACGGAAATGACGTCTGGCCGCGCACGCCAGCGGCGTCTTTACACTTCAACACCGACCCAGGCCTCAGTTAAATGGATTTTCCAGACTGACGCGCTGGCGCAGGTGTTCGAGGCGTTTTTCCGGGATGCGCTTAAAGATGGCCAGTCCTGGTTCTATCTGAAACTCCAGACCCCGATCGGGGTAAAGCCCTATAAAGCCAGGTTTGTGGACATTTACGAAGGGCCGACGCTGGTCGCGCCAAAATACTGGCAATACAGTGCGACCCTTGAACTTTGGGAGCGACCATTGCCGCCAGTGGGATGGGGGAATTACCCGGAATGGCTGGCTGGACAATCACTGCTGGATATCGCACTGAATAAAGAGTGGCCTAAAGTATGACCTTACTCGAAAGACTCTATGCCAGCAGCGGTTCAGAGGTTATCCACGATACACTGCAAATTGCAGCCGGCGATCAAAATTACTGGCTGACCAGCGGCTGGGATAATGTTTCTGTCACGCTCGAAAATGGTCAAACGGCGACGTTTGAGGGATGTGCGATTGACATTGCGTTACCTGCCCGCAATGCCGATGGAACGCAGGATTTAAAATTTGCGATCAGCAATATAGACGGTGAAGTTTCTGGCGCCATCGATAAGCTGCTAGATGAAATGAAGTCAGCAACGTTGACGTTTCGCCGGTATATCTCAACCGATTTATCAGCCCCTGCTGCGGCGCCGTATACCCTTGATGTTAAATCTGGCTCCTGGACACAAACATCCGTTCAGGTCACCGCGGGGTATATGAATATCCTTAAAACGGCGTGGCCGCGTAACCGATACAACCTCGCTGAGCATCCTGGCTTACGCTACTGATTTGAGGTTTTCCCTATGTTTAACCCTGAAAAATACCGTTCAGTCACCTGGCTGAAAGGCGGTCGCGTATATCCGCAACTCGACTGTTTCGGAATCATTAATGAAATTCGCCAAGATCTTGACCTTCCGTTATGGCCTGACTTCTCGGGTGTGACAAAAGACGGTGGAGGCCTTGACCGTGAAGCCCGGAACTTCATGAAATCTCTCGCGAGATGCGAGCCATGCCTTGGCGCTGGCGTGGCCTGCTATTCGGGCTCTGCTGTCACGCATGTTGGGATTGTTGTGCGACTGGATAACCAGTTGCAGGTCGCGGAATGCAACCCAGGAACGCACGTCACTTTTTTGCCTCTGGCGCGCTTCATTCGACGATTTAACCGCGTGGAGTTCTGGCAATGACAATCAGGATTTACCCCTCTCGTCTCCCGGGGGAGCCACTTGAAACGCATCAACATGGCGATCTCACGATTCATGAATGGATGCAAAAAAACGTCCCGAGTTATTCACTGGAAAAAGTACATCCGATCACTGTTGAACTCAGTGGCCAGGTTGTGCTGCCGAATGAATGGCCGTTATGTTACCTGCGACCAGACAGTGACGTCAGGATATACCCGGTACCGTTCGGGACCGGTCTGGAAATCGCGGTGTGGGTGTCAATCGCCGTCTCGATAGCATCGACAGCCTATGCGCTGTTTTTCGCTCCAAAGCCCGAAATGGGCGGGTTTTCATCGAACAATGGCACCTCACTTGACCTGAACCCGGCAAAAGCGAACACAGCAAAGCTTGGCGATCCAATCAGAGAGGCATTCGGGCGCAACAGGATTTACGCGGATTACCTGGTACAACCTATGACCCGCTTTGATCCCAACGACCCGACCATAATGCGCGTTGAGATGTTTGTTTGCCTTGGCTATGGCCGGTTTTCTTATACTGGCGGTGATTTTCGGGTGGGAGAAACCCCGGCGCTTACGCTGGGTGATGGGTTCAGTTTCAAGGGGTATGGGCCTGGCGAAAACGTCGCTGGAGATCATCGTAGTGAATGCTGGTTTAATTCTACTGAAGTGGGCGGCACTTCAAGCGGATCAGGGTTAGATATGGCCCAGACAGCACCAGAAACCAGCGATATTATTGCTGACGCAATGACGGTATCCGGTAGCTCTGTTTCGTTTATTGGTCTTGATATTGATGACGATAATGAAAGTAATAATGACGCGAACAAGCTGCCCCCATCCTGGGTTGCTGGGGCAATTGTTACATTACTGGCTCCGTTCAATGTTCATGTATCGACCTCTGTCGGCGCTAATGTGCTGACCAGTGACATGCTGGCTGAATGTGCTCCACATATTGGTATGCCTGTAACTCTGAACTTCAGCGGTGTTAATTATGACCTGCAAATCGCATCGTACACACCGAGGCAGGATGCTGTACCTGGTGTTGGCGGAATTGCCTCGGTGCTGCGCGGTAATGCGGCACCGACCACTTACGATTTTTCCAGTGCCGGTCAGACGTTCACACTGACCTGGCAGGGTGCCACCTATACGATCTCGCTCGTGACGAACTATGGAAATATGTCTGGTTTGCTTGCTGCGATTAACGGTAGCCTGACCGGTTCGGGGTTGATTGCTCATGATGACGGCGGCGTGGTGCGTATTGTCGAGATGTCGAGTCCATGGCGTGGTGGCGGCATAACGACATCCGATCTTCCTGTATCCGTGTTTGGTGACAACCCGGAATTCACTGCTGGGACGGCATCGAGCGGCGGCAGCCCAGCCATTACTGCCAGCGTAACACTGGCATATGATTCAGGGACACCCTTCTCCGGTCTTCCTGACGGGACCCTGCGAATATCTCTGGCCCACCGTGGCAATGAATACAGAATCTCATCAGTTGATGGACCAACCGCGTCTGTTCAGCGCTTTGTTAACGGTGCGGTCGATAATACCTGGCCTGGATTTACGACACGTACTGTCGTCGATTTTTCGGCGTCGGGCATTAACGATAACGATACGTGGATGGGGCCATTTCTGGCCTGTCCAGCGAACGAAAAGATTGACGCTTTCGAAGTCAATTTCTCTTTCCCCAGTGGTATCTGTGGATTCAACAAGAAGGGAAAGAAAGAAGCGTGGTGGGTTGGCTGGGAAATTCAATACCGTATTTACGGTTCAGGTGGGGGATGGGAAACGCGAGACGGCTTTTACAAGTTAAAAAATATTAACGGGCTTGGATTTACGGAACGTATCAATCTTCCTTCACCCGGACTCGTTGAGGTTAGGTGTCGCCGGAAAAATGAACAGGGGCAAGATAATGCCAGGGATACTATGTTCTGGCAGTCTCTTTCCGGGCGGTTACTTGCAAGACCGACATCTTATGCTGGTATCTCTACGATCGGAATCACGGTTGAAACCGGTGGTCAACTGGCTGCTCAGTCAGATAAGCGTGTCAGTGTGGTGGCAACACGTAACTATGACAGAGGTGGAGACCGGACTATCAGTGGCGCGTTTTATCATCTTGCTCATAGTCTGGGCTATCGGGACGATCAGATCGACACAGCTACCATCAACATGCTTGAGTCTACCTACTGGACCCCGCGAGGTGAGTATTTCGATCATCAGGCATACCTCGACAGCACTTCAGCGAAAGATATTTTCGACAAGATAGCTGAGGCCGGTATGGGATATTTTCTGCTTTCAGACGGTATGTTATCTGTCGGACGGGAGGGAATCAAAAACTGGACCGGAATTATCACACCCCAGGATACAGTTGAAGAAATGCAGACAGCATTCCGTGCGCTGACTGACGATGATTTCGACGGCGTGGACGTGAAATACATTAACCCCACAACATGGACGGAGGAAACTGTCCAGTGTCGCGCACCGGGTAATCCTTACCCGCGCAAGGTCGAATCGTACAAAATCGATGTGGTTATTAGTGCAGACAGAGCTTACCGTATAGGCATGCGCCGTCTCATGAAATATCTGCATCAACGTCGGACATACACAACGACGACCGAAATGCTCGGCTGGTGTCATGAGTTTGGCGATCACATCATTCTTTCTGACGATATCCCAACCGGGAAAACTCGCAGCTGCTTAATTGATGCGATGAGCTACAACGCGCAGAAAATCACACTGCATGTTACCGAGCCTCTTGACTGGAGCTATGCAAATCCGCGGTGCTGGATACAGTTTCAGGATTCAGGGGCCTCACGTTTACTCATACCACAGAGGGTTGACGACTATACCCTCACAGTACCTTACAACGACGACCTTCACCCGGAAAACTGGATTATGGGCGACCCTGATATTGATCCTCCGCGGTTGCTGTTCAGTGACAGTGAGAAGGGTGCCAGGCATGGGATAGTTCAGGATATAGCGCCAGTGGGCGATGGTAATTGCCAGATCACCGCCCCGGAATATAAAGACATTTTCTACAGCTACGACGACGCCAATTACCCCGGCAACGTTTCGTAATACCCCGTTATAACCCACTTTAACTTTCTTTCGCTTAAACCCTCGTTTAGGCGAATGCTTTTTTGGAGCAAAAAACATGGCCTTTAATCCGCCGCTGGGGAGCACGTCTCCCGCTGTGCTGCTCGATAACGCCACACGTCTTGATAAGCTGGCCAACGGGCCCGCTGCCATTGTTCCCGATCGCGCAGGTCAACCGCTGGATTCCTGGCGCCTGATCATGGCGAAAATTGATGAGCTCAGGCAGAACCTGATCCCCCTGAGTCGTCAGTATATGACACTGGCTGCTGCCCAGGCGGATATCGCGAATATCCCTGCTGGCTCGACAACGTATTACCGGAGCCCTGATGACAGCGCCCTGGCCATTGAAATTATCAACAACGCCGGTACGCTGGTAGCAACGGGGCGGAAAATGCCGTCTCAGGAATCTGTCAATAAAGCCATCGAAGATTTGTTCTTTGCCCTGAACACTGAAATCAGTCTGGTGTCAAGTGAAAGTCAGGATATCGATGCGCTGTATGTCAGAAACCGGATTAGAGACCTCGATACTGCAATTGCGGGATATTTGACGCCCCTTGACTACATCAGACAGTACGGGTCTGAAATCGAGTACTCAAAAGCTCACACCAGCGATGCTATTTTTAAGCTTGAATCCCTGTCTCTTGCGGGTGCTGCCCGCCTCAGTAATTTCAAAATCGTCGATTCCCTGGGCGTGGTGGTTAGTATTTCTGTGCTGGAAGGCGAATCAATTACAGGCCCGGTCAGGACCTCCAGCTATGTGGAGTTCGCTCTAAACCCGGCCAGTTTCCATGATATGGGGATCAACACTGATACCGGATTTACCATTGTCCGTATTGATGTCGCTCTCGATGGCAGTCTTCCGTCCGATACCACCCGAATCATCCGGGACCGCTCAGGTCGGTTTGCGGCTTACACACCAGGTACCATCTACGGCGGGACTACCGAAGGGGTGACATATTCTGCATCGGTAACAGGGTTGCTGCTCAAATTAAGCAACAAGACAATCACAGATGCAGGGTTTGCGCTTACAACCGAAGGTGTGATCTCGTACATCAAAGGAAATCTGGCGGGTTTCGTGTTCTCACAACTGACCGCGGATTCAGTGTCCACACCGTTCTGCAATGTTTTCCGCGTGGCAGCGGGTACTGTAACTGTAACTTCTACTGGAGTGGCTGACTCAGACAAAACAGTAATGTGCGTGGGCACATTTTATGTCAGCAAAGTCTCATCCAAAACTAAAACATCAGCTCAGCTTGCTGTTTCGCGCTTAGCGCAGGATGTCACGATGATGCAGTCCACGCTCGAGGCAGGGAAGATCCGGTCGCTGGACCTCGATCGTGATGGCTTCACCGTGAATATCGCCAATGTGGCGACGGTCGGGAATGCCGCATCACTGTCCGTTGACACCATTGCAGAAAGCCGTTTTGTACTGGACAAGTTCGCTCCTGCCAATGTCGCCAGACGAACCATACTGCGGATGGTTGACGGGATCGGTACCGCACAGGAACTCGTTTTCCTGGAGGGTGAGTATACTGTCGCGCAGACGCTGTATTCACCCTACGTAGATTTCCTGTTTGAGCCGAAGGTATTCAATAATATCGTGACCAGTGATACCGGGTTTACGGTAATGGATATCGATGTTTCTCTGCCAGGGACCCTGCCCGCAGATACGACGCGTATTATCCGGGACCGCGCTGGCGTGTGGGGGGCATTTACTCCGACGACTATAAAATCTGGCAAAGGTATAACCTATAACTCGGCCACAGGTCGGCTGATCCTGAACGTTCCTAACGTGGAAATAACGGTCGCAGGGTACGACCTGTCCCAGAAGGGGATCATTTCCTACGTCATTGATAACCTCTCCGGGTATCGTTTCAGTCAGTTGAGCGCCACCGTCTTGCCTAAACCATTCTGCAATATCTTCGGGCTGGCAGCCGGAGCAGTATCGGTCCTGACCGATGGTGCCGCCGCATCGGATAAGGTGGTCACTATGGCTGGGCGGCTCTTCTCTAAACGTTCCGGCTCCGGTATGAACAGCCTGTATAAACGTCTGGGCTGTTCGGTATCTAATAACCTTGATGTTGCCACCGGGACGCGTCCGGTATACCTGAGATGCAAATTTGGTCCCGGGGAAGTTATTTCGGAAAATTGCCTCGTTGTCAAAGATTCCGCCGGCGTGGTGTATCCGTCTCAGTGGGATGGTGAGCAGGATTTCAATCCACGCCGCAATGCAACAGCCGGACACTGGCCTGATGGCTCGCTGCGCTGCGGATCGCTCATTATTTTTGACAACATCCAGGCCAAGAGCTCGAAGAATTATGTGATTGAAGCACACCCGGCACCCCAGACACGCAACGTTTTCTCGCGCTGTACCCGGGAGACGCAGACAAGCCTACTGGTAACAGCGGACGATGGTACGCAAGCCCGTTTTGACAGTGTTGTAGGCTGGCTGTTGTACAAGCTGAATCGCGACGGAAAGACCTATAACTATACCTGCCAGCATCTGCTGATTACACGCGTTTCTGGTTCAGCAACCACATACAGTTGCGGTTATGCCGACGCCCGATATCGTGTATTAAGCGATGGCCCGCTGTTCACCGAAGTCGAGACCACATTCAAAAACCTGGTGCAGTCAGCCTGGCCCACCGTCGATAAGCAGTACCTCGAAATGAGGTACCGCACTAAAATCTTTAAAAATGGGTATATCAAGGTTGACGCACAGCACCGTCTGCTGACGGACCTCCCGGACAACATCCTGTACGGCAGCGAATGCCGTATTCAGCTGGATTCTTCGGAGGCCAAAACCTATCGCGCGGGGTATAACAGCATCTGGACGGACAATGCTGTCAGACGCAGTATCTCGCTGCGCTATGCAAATGGCGACGTCCGACGTGATGAGGGTGAAATTAATACCCTGGCTCAGCGCCCGTCCGTAATTAACATTACCACCACATCGTCATATACACGGGCAGACGTGGGATGGGCACAGTTCAGCAACTCGATACTGGGTGCACCTAAGGACTGGGCATGGACAATGGGTTTTTCCATCAACATGAACGAACCGGAATCCGACAATGTTGTCCTGTCTAATCTGGAGCATAACCCTGTTACCGGATTTGCATCGGCGGTGTCGCTGTATCCTCGTATACGCAAAGCCGCAATCATGACTAAACTGGCAGATCTGATTTCCGGTATCGTGTCGTGGTCTGAACTGGATGCATCAACCACGGACACTGCCAATGGGGCATTCAACACACTGGCGGGGTCTTTAGTCCGGTACCTGTATTCCGGCCAGGGCTCATTCGATGCTGAATATGCGAAATTCGACGCGTGGGCGACATCTATGTATGGCGGTATAGGCAATATACATATGGGAAGTGCGGCAGAATACAAAGGGCTTCAGTTCGCCAGCAGGCTTGTCCTGCCGCAACTGAACGGGTTCTATCAGGTTGCATTGAAAAAAGGCGATACAGCGAAAGTGGCGGCGTTGAAAGTGGCCATAGCAAATATGGCATCTGACTGCCATAACGCTTTCGGCGGGATCGGGAAAGCTAACTCGAACTTTTACGCGGCATCTCATCGGGCGTGGGGTCTTGCAGTTATGGCGGGGCTTGACCCCAGCGGAACTTACGCGGCTGACATGGATATGGTGGATGGCCAGTTTTCCTCCCCGGACTACTTCGAAGGTGTTACCAATATTATTACGGATAACCCGCGGGAGAATGTGGGGGGCATGCGATATCTCCATTATCAAATGTACGCATACAATAATTACCTGCTGGGGTGTAAAGCGGCCAACAGAATCCCCGTCATAGACATGAAGACGTATATGCTGAATTCTGTATCAGCTTATGGTGGGCTGCGTGAAATTGACTTCTGCGTCGCAGAGTCACGACGGGGTAACCCGACCACGGTGGCGTTTATGCTGTACCCGCTGTTGCATTCAGGGGATATATCCTGCTTAGATGCTGCTGACAGACTGTTGAACGCTTTCGAGGAATACGCTGGTTCTAATACATCCGGACAAATAAAACTGTGGGATTTGAATTTTCTGTCAGTAATCACCACCAGTTTTTCTGAGTACACGTTCGCCTGTAACATTATGGCTGATACCTGGATGCAGTACTGGCTGGATAATAACCGCTGACCTGAGAGAAGTGCTTGCGGCTGTCATTTCTCATGACAGCCGCTAATCAGTTAACCTTTAGGGGCGCTCCAGATACCGGCCTGCACCCCCACCACGTTACGCAACCAGTTCATCACTGTTATCATGTTGGTGCCGCCGATGTCTTTGTTGTAGATGAGTACAGCAGAAATCCCCATATCACCTGTAAATTCATTATTCACATAAGTGGCACCGATCCGTAATGTACGAGAGTTAATCACGCGGCCAGGTAATGTAACTGGTGTGAAACCTGGCGGGGCTGATTCTGACATAGTCCAGCTACCAACGGCTGGCGCATTCGATATAACACCTCCAACAACGCCATAATCACCGGTATTAAACGATGAAATATCGCGGGGGGCCTGAGTAGTACCATTCGTACTTGACTGCGCATAGTAGCGAAGTGATTTTGAAGAGGAAATGATCTCCAAAAAAGCATCTCCGCTAATCGCACCACTACTATCTTTAAAATAGTTGGACACGATCGCCCCGCTTGATGCTGGTATTTTCGTAATAGCAACGATAGTCTGCGTTTCAGATGGGGGTATTTGAGTATCAAAAAATCCTCGGTTCGCATTCAGTAATGCGCATTTTGGATCTGTGAAGTCTGGAGTTAGGTTCTTAATTAATGGCAACGCTGGATTTGCAAAATTGTATGTTGGGTCAGCATTACGAGAACCCACAAAATAGGAGCCGACCAGTCCATCATTCACCGGTACTTCCTCCATAATACTGAAGAGTCTGAATGAGTCCAGTTTTGGATAAACCAGTGTTGGCGGTAATACAATACCTTTGAGTTTTACCGGCATAATTATTGCTCCAGGATATGACTATTGAGTTGATTGAGAAGAAAACGAGCGCCGACATTACTCAGGTGAAGGCTATTCAGCCACAATCCCTGCGCGTTAGATTTTGTCCAGGCGGTATTCATAAAGTCATACAGAGAATAAAATTCAACGCCTGCGTTAACAGCAACATCACGCATGATGTCGCGATAATCAGTTAGCGGGTATGTCCCAGTGGCATTGGACTGCGACGGAGCCACCATGATAATTGCAGCATCAGGGATAACCGCTTTCCATGCGTTGAGCCACCATGTCAGACCATCCCTGAATCCCTGCAGCGGCACATTCGTCCGGAAATCGTTAGTGCCGATAATCATTATCAGAATGTCTGGCGCAACGACTGAGGCGGTCTGAGGTAAATAGCTCAATGTCTTGATGTACTGGGGTGCGGTAATGCCGCCGTTACCCATTTTATCAATCTCCACGCCATTACCAGTACCCTCTGCGTAAAATCCATAAATTACAACGGTACCGGTATTTCCGGTCAAATCGATATTGAGCGTGGTTGCAGTTGAGATGTTCAACCCAGAGACAGTAACGCTGACAATTTTATTTGTACCGGCCCCCGTAACAACGACAGGTGTCCCTCCGTTAACGGAATAGCGGAATGTACCCGTTCCGTCGTAATAAAAAATCTTAATCGACGTATCGAAAAAATTACTCAGCGACAGTGTTGCTGCAGTACCAGTAGCGTAAATATACTGCCCGTCCATTGAAGTCGGGTACGTGGGGTTGATGTTGGTCGATGCATCATAAACAGACCACCCATTGCGGGTTAGCATTATCCCGTTTAACTGGTTAGGGTTATCAATATTAAGCTGAATCCAGCCGTCGCCCGATTTTCCATATTTTGCATAAAAATAATCGGCAAATACCTGCGGGATAGTGCTGTGCTCTGTCCATGAATCACCGGTAAATCCTATTTTTAATTTGCTGCTAACCCCGATATCCAGCTTCGCTTTTTTGGCTCTGAACTGCCACGCAGTTGAACCGCTGGTATAAAGTGTTCGTTCCAGGAGAGTGCGAATAAATTTATCTGCTGTCAGAAGCCCACTTAAAAGGTCATCATGCAAAGCAACTGCATTAAGCTTTCCATCCTCCAGCCATACAGGTACATTTTTTTCTTCATCGTTAAAAAGAGGCACTTTCCTTGGGTAGGAGGTGTCTGATACATCCCTGATATCATCATGTACCGCAACTGCATTAAGCTTTCCATCCTCCAGCCATACAGGTACATTTTTTTCTTCATCGTTAAAAAGAGGCACTTTATAATTCGCGCTGGGTATATACGGAATCCTGTCACTGATTTCATCAACCGCCGCCTGTGACGGCATTTTTCGTCCTGTAGCCGTCAGGGTTCCTCCGACATTCATATACTCATCAGCCAGTGCGCTGCCATCCGCACTCCGCACGTACGTGGTACTCCATTCAGGAATATTTGCAATATCAGCCTGTGCCTCTGACAGCGTCATATATTGCTTGCCAAGAGGGATCAGGTTCTGCCGGGTTTGTTCCACAATGGACGCAAATGTCTGCATCATCAGGCGCCAGGAATCCAGCGGTTCACCGGCGCGATCGGGAACAACGGCAGCGGGCCCGTTGGCCAACTCATCCAGACGTTTGGCATTATCGAGCAGAACAGCGGGAGACGTGCTCCCCAGTGGCGGATTAAAGGCCATGTTTTTTGCTCCAAAAAGAGGCTTCGCCTAAACGAGGGTTTGTGCGAAAAGCGGGAGCTTTTTACAATCAGCTATTTCAATGGGTTACAACATGCTGATTGGTTATGCGCGGGTGTCCACGGGGGATCAAAACCTCGATTTACAGAAAAATGCGCTGGTTCGCGCAGAATGTGAGCTGATTTACGAGGATACGGCGAGCGGAAAGAACGCCAGGAGACCGGGGTTAAAGCGCGCGCTGCGGCGGCTCCGGCCTGGTGATGTGCTGGTGGTCTGGAAACTGGATCGGCTGGGACGCAGCGTGCGTGACCTGATCACTCTGGTATCTGAGCTGCAGGCGCGCGGGGTTAATTTCCGAAGCCTGACGGACTCAATCGACACTTCAACGGCAGCAGGCCGCTTTTTCTTTCACGTCATGAGCGCGCTGGCGGAAATGGAACGCGAACTGATAGTAGAGAGGACTCGCGCAGGGCTGGCGGCGGCGAGAGAGCAGGGGCGCATAGGCGGACGCCGGCGAGTAATGACTCCTGATGTAGTCGATCGGGCACATCGGATGCTGGAGAACGGAGCAACGAGGCAGCAGGTGGCGGATGTGATCGGGGTCGGAGTGAAGACGATTTACAAATATTTTCCGGTGCAATACGCCGACAAAAAATCCCCCTGAGCAGGCACACCCAGGGGGAAAATACTGCATGACATTATTGCTGTGTGCGACTTTGCGCACCTTGCATCATCTAGGAAAAATCCTAGTGTTACAAGATATTTCTGGTTGAACCGGTTACCTGACAGATCAAGTTACTGATTTGATCGGAGTAGGGGGAGATACCGTTTACAAAGATCTCCCTATAATAAATACTTAATTATCAATACATTACTGAGATATTAAGAATTAATGGCTGTAATAAATATTGCTCCATCCCACTAAATAATTCTGGGTTTATAGTTGACTATTTTCACTGCCTTGAAGAGTAAGACAGTTATGTATGGGATTATCATAGATCATTTTGTCATATACTTTTAATTGCGTGATATTGCAAAAATATGAGATGGTTAAGATGGGCTAGTTGAGCAATTTATATGGTGCTGGTTTTTAAAGATAGATATGAAACTAGGGATAATAAATTTTATGTAAAACAATGGGATAGTTTTTTTTGTGATAGTGGTTGCGATTTAAAAGTTCCTAGTGGTTTTTTGTGGTATGTTAAACTATAGTGAGGAAGAGAAAACGGGGGGGGTTAGTTATGAATACAATAAAACGAGACTACTTCGGAAATGAAAGAGACACTAAAACTTACCAAGAGCTCCAATTAGATTTCTGTAAAAAAATGCTGTCATTTACTATTGTAACAAACAAGCAATCTCATGAAATTAATAAAAAAAATACGCATTGTGATAATAAAAAAAATTAATTATACACGACCTCTCTTTTTGAGAGGTCGTGTATTTTATTACTGACCAATATTTTCAAGCGCTTTGAAAGCTTCTGCTAGATTATTTGATGCCATCAATTTACGCTCATTACTAATTGCAACAGCAAAGCTTTTAAGAGTCTGAATATCCTCTCGCTTCAGATCATAGTTACCTCTAATAACTTGGTTTATTTTGAAGAAAAGAGATTCTTTTACAACTTTATTTTTTTCTTTCATTAATTCATTGACTGACTTAATTATATTATCTTCCTTGATGTCCATCAGAACGTAGGATAGAAGTGCTTTCTCTACAGGATTTTGTGCATTATTTTTTGCTTCTCTAATAATGTTCTCGATTCTTGGTTTCTTGGTGGCCAAATCACTTGTCATCATTAGCTGAATATTATTTGGCATCATCGATTTAGTCAATGATATGATTAGTTTGAATACTTCGAAAATATTATCCTTATCTTTTTGAGATAAACCGTCTTCGGACATTTTTTTCTCTAATGCAGGGAGTATGATCGGCAAGATGAAGGATTCATCCATTAAAATCAAAGATGATTTCAAGTAGAAAATATATCCATCTACTAATTTATTGAATATCTTTAATATATTATCGCGATCCATTGATAGCTCCGTGCTTCGAAACACTCGTGCATACAATGACAATGTTTCAACTAATTTCACTAATGTATTGTTATGGTCACTATGTTTTTTTTGCATTTCTGCTTTTTTATCCGTACCATCTAATGGCGCAAGCTTGTCAAGCCTAGCATCGTCACTCTCTTTATCAGCTTTTAAATCTTCAATTTTACGCTCAAAATCCGAGGTGGTGGAAATCATATCCAAAACTGATAATGTATTAGTTTCCTCAATTTTAATATCTTCGATTGCAATACCTTTTTCAGATAGCATGGTTTCTGAAAGAGTTTTTCTTAAATTCGATGTCTGCTCGCTTAAATAATATAAGAGATCCAAGTTGGATGCATTTTGCGAAGCAAAATATTCAACAACCTTATCTAATGCAAGGTAGTTTTCTTCTGAAATAACTTTTTCTTGAAGACCTTTATCATGTCCCATAAAGTATGCTATAGAAAAATATAAGAAGCATGGTTGAGAGAATTCATAAGTTTTTTCATCTATGCTACGCAATATACCACTAGTTATCAGAGGAGTTATGTAGTCATTAATATCATAATCATGCATGGTTTCACGACTAAAAATTATAGCCAATTCAGAGAGATTATTTTTTTCTATAAAATTTTGACGTTTCTCGAATAAGTTTTTACCAATAAACCCAAGGAAATGAAGAAGTTCCTTATACTGTGGCTTATTGGCCGGTGTATCCATAAAGTGTTTTCTCAATAAAATCTCAATAAAATTCTCAATTATATCTGACTCAGTAAGAATACCTTTAATATCATGATCTACTTCATAAATAGCAAGTAGCATTGAGTATATAAAGTAGTTATGAGGTAATTGAGAGTTATTTATAGTACGTGTAATTTCTTTATATATAGCATTCTGTGATGTCTCATCATGCCATTTAGAAACTATTTCCCGGACGTTACACCGTCTAAGTGATCCTATTGATGTAGCAATAAAATTACCTTTGTCAGGATCTGAAAGAAAAGATGAAATTTGAGGAAGGTTTGTAAAGTCAGCTGTAATAACAAATCTACATTTATTATATTCGATCAGGAATTTTGATAAAATATCGTTTTTTTTGACTTCAAGTTTGTCGATGTTATCAATATATATAACTGAGTCACCATCAATTATCATTTTTTTTACTTTCTCTTCGAAATTTGTTGTTAAATCAGAAGAGAAATATTGTCTGCAAAGATGGCTTAGAATAGCCGATGTACTTGAAAAAGTTATATTGGAAGCATCTAAATAGAAACTGAATTCACTAAAGTCCTTCTTACGCTGTTTATTCAAGCTATGAATGAACATATACTTCAAGATAGATGTTCTACCGGAACTACCACTTCCGAAAATCACATAGTTATCTGGACTATTAATAATATCTGAAGTTGACTGTATATTCTTGGTTTGTAAAGCGACAGTGTTAACTTCAATAAAATTTGGTTCAGTAAATAAATCTACCAACCTTTTTTTACGCTCCTCTATGGTACCAATGTTAATTAAAAGATCAAGGTTATAAGAATCAGAGATATCTCCTGAAAGTTTTGAAAATTTTTCAGAGTCAAACTTTAATCCATTCTTAGTAGAAAAATCGATTTGCCCATTCTCGGCTCGGTCTGTCCAAGGAATGAATATATTTTCTTCTCTATCAAACTTGCGATAAATTAATCTGCCATCTGTGATATCATTATTTTTACTCAGGAGAATGATTGAGTATCCACAAAATTCTTCCCTAGTATCTAAAGTCCCTGCCTGGAGATATAGGGTAATATCTTCACTAAAGTTTGATTCAGATTTCTGTTTAAATGTGTGCATGTGTCCAAATAATAACATATCAACTTTTTTCTCTAAATAAGTTGAGAAAAGATCTCTATCATCATCTTCAAGCCAATCGGCTGGGTGATGTATCATCCCAATGATTTGTGCGCTATGAGGAATTTGGGCTCGTTTAAAAAAATCCAACTGTTTCTCAGTTATTTGTAAGTTCCCTTGATCTGTATCATCCATAGCGAGCCATGCACTATTAAAACAGACTAAATAAAGGTTGTTTGATATTTTATGAACGTTAGACAATACTCCTTGGCCATGCAGTGTGTTTGAGTTCAGGAGCATTTCTTCGTTGAATTCATTGTAATCACTGAGTCTAAGCCAATTTTCTTTCCCGTTATTTACTAGTTGATAATACTGATCAATGTTTTGTTTGTTTTTACTTTCCCTTAAGTTTTTCTCAAGAAGGTGAACTTTATTTCTATCAACATCATGATTCCCCGGCACAAAGAAAAAATTGTTATTTGATAAATTAAAACGTTCTTTCAACGGTTCAAGTATATGCTCTTTGAATAAAGAATATTGTTCTTTTGTCCCTGCCTGAACCATATCGCCTGTAAAGAAAATAGTGTCTATTTTTATTTCTTGCTCATCTTGTATTTTTTCTATGTCAAGGAGCAAATTTGAAGTGATTTTTTTTGCATCTTCCCAATAAAAGCCATTTTTACGAGTGTGCGATAGATGAAGATCTGAAAGGTGAAGTATATTTTTCATTAGGACCTTTTAATTGTTAGTATGTTAATAATTACGCGTTGTAAGCGTAATTATATTAATATGTTCACAAAACTAATCATACTATGGACATAGTTACATCTTTGAACAATGTGTTATAGAATTTTTATCATAGTGATGGGCTCATCAATTGTCTAGAAGCCCTGTAAACAATCCAGTGTTTTTTTAACAATGGAGTGGCCCTACGCTCCTCCTATACTCAAACGGTGTAGCAGATTTGTCTACGGGCTCGGGGATATTCCAAAATGCAATGCTCTGCCATCGATTGCGACAGCACGACATTTGAACGAAATACGACTGTGGCGCAGCGCAAAACAGATTTTCCTTTTACTTGTACCATATCGAGTCTGTGCATCCCTGATCCACTCCCGCAGGAATACTTGCATCTCCTGAACATTTGCCATGCATGACCTTGGCGATATCGGGATCGACAACCAGCTTCTACAGCCAGATTGGCCACGTGTTTGTGATTGAACAAATCGTCCGCACATAGTTACTTCCGGTTGTCACACTAAAAGTATAGAAGATGACCAATTTTGCGGAATGATATGAGAGACATGCCAGAGGACCAAAACAGTTCATTAAATTGAAAAAATTTCCCCAAAACTAGAAACAAGCATTGGTAAATCAGTTGGTTAGATGATTCGCTTTGAGGTTGGGAAAATGTTATTATTTAGAGTTTTTATTATATTTATCATTGGGATAAATAACAGTTAGTCATATACTGCTGCGTCATATGCAGTGGTTCGAAGCCGCAGACCTGATCGTTAAAGGCACTGAAGGCGCAATCGCTGCCAAGACCGTGACCTATGACTTTGAACGTCTGATGGAAGGCGCTAAGCTGCTGAAATGTAGCGAGTTTGGCGACGCGATCATCGCGAACATGTAATCCACTTGATGGGTTAAACAATAACGGGAGCCTCGGAGCTCCCGTTTTTTATTATGTGTTTTCTGACGGTTATCAAAATTTTAGCAAAACAGGTTTACCAGGCCGCAGTCTTCAGCCTTTGCTTCACTGTACCTACACATCCGGCGGGTCATTTAGCGGGGTAGGCTGGGCTTGCCGGTTTCTCTCGACCGAGAGAGGCCAATGTCGCTGGCGGATGGTTGACGTGATCTTCTCGTTCAATCTGCCGCAGATCGGTTCACTGAACATGATACGTCACCAGGCTATTGTGTTAGGCTCACTTATTATTTTCAGGCAGTTAAAATTTCCTGCTAAACCGGCCTGAAACGATAGCCAAACCCAGGGAACCGAAGACCTGATGCTGAAAATGACAATGCTGGTTGAAAACCATCTCTCCCCACAGGCGGTGCCTGGGATGCAACCCCGTGCGGGGCTCTGTATTCTGCTGGATGACGGCGACAGCCGGATACTGTTTGATACCGGCCCGGATGAAACATTTATCCGCAACGCCCGGCTGATGAATGAACCTCTGTCGAATCTGAGCGCGGTGGTGCTATCGCATGGCCACTATGATCATATCGGAGGCGTCAACTGGCTCAATTCAGGGACCAGGATTATCTGTCATCCTGACGTTGGGCGGGATAGATATGCCTGTGTACGCCTCCCCGGTAAGGCCATACCGGTGAAAAAGCTTTCACGGCACCTTAATTTCACCGGCAAAAATGTGCTGTTCAGTAAAGGCCCGCAGGCAGTGGGAAAACGCTTTACCTGGACAGGTGAAATTCCCGTCGAAAAGCCCGTTGCATATGGTATTACCGATCTCCGTACCGGAGCACTTGATTATGTGGCTGACGAAGGGGCCCTGATCTGGCGTTCCTCCCGTGGTCTGGTCATTATTACCGGATGCGGTCACCGCGGGCTGGAGAACACGGTTCGCCATTGTCGGAATATTACGCGGGAAGAGAAGGTTTATGCCGTTATCGGCGGACTGCACCTGCGTACAGCCTCGCCATTAAAATTGATCAATCTTATGAAGTTTCTCAGGGAAATAGAGCCTGAAAAAATCATCGGATGCCACTGTACGGGACGATGGGGCAGACTGTGGCTGAGGGATAAATATCGCCTTTCCTGCGGGGATACACTCTTTTTTGACGAATAGCCCCTTTCTGTCATGCCGGTCATCCCGGCACATCTGTCTACGGAAGGGCGAATTTGTTTATCAACCCAGCAGCCCTGTTGAATACGCATAATGCGAAAACAGATCCGTCAACTATGAGCTTTTTGCGGCGGGTAGCGTCCGCGGAATGCTCACCTTTTCCTTGCGCAAGAGGCGCCTTTACAACACTGAAACGGGCCGGCACTCAAGAATGCCCAATATGTGACATCCGGCCGGAGTGAGCGGATTTAAGAACCGTCTTCAGCAGTACGCGACGCCGTTCGGCGTGCTTTCCTGATAGCCTGATCGTACTGCCAGGTGGATACCAGACATATCAGTAAGACTGGTAACATCATCAGGCCCAGCAGCTTCCAGCCCAGCAATGCCAGCATCACACCCGCCCCTGATGTGGCGATCGCGGAGAAAATAAAGCGGCTGGTTTCGGCCAGACCCTGCGCTTTTTTTCGCTCATGATCACGATAAGAGAGACTGAGCAGCGTAGAGCCCCCCACAAACATAAAGTTCCATCCGACCCCCACCAGAAGCAGACTTAAGCTGTATGCCAGCATCGTTTCCCCGGTCAGGTTAACCACGATAGCTGACATGTTGAGAGCGATCCCGCTATATAACAGTACGGTGAGCCCCACCTTTCGTATCAGGAGACCGGTAAACAGCGAAGGGACATACATTCCCAGCAGATGCAGCTGAATGACCAGGGCACCATCATTCATTGAATGGTGGTGCGTCACGGAGAGCGGGGCCGCCGTCATGAGAAACAGCATCACCAGGGAGCCAACAACCAGGTGAAACCAGGCGGTGCGATAATCCGGGCGTTTCATTAATTCCCGACTGGTCGGTGACCGTTCTGAAGGCGCAGCGGTGTCCGGAGTAGGGGAATATTTTTTCGCATGACCGAAGAACAGGGCCAGATTAAGTGCAGACAGAATACCCAGCGCGGCCACCACGAGATAAACGCCGGCAAAGCGAGGTAGCCCCGGGACATCCCGCGCAACAATCGTCAACAGCGGCCCCAGGATTGCCGCTACAACACCGCCAACCATGACCAGAGAGATAGACTGCCCCTTCACTTCCGGCGGGGAGTGATCGGCGGCAACCAGACGATAGTACTGGCTGAAAGCCTGATAGACGCCAACAAGAAAGCAGCCGGTGCAAAAAAGTAAAAAACTGCCCTTCAGCACAGCGACAAAAGACAATAATCCGCCGGCGGTACCGCATCCAGACCCCAACATAAACGCAAGTTTCTCGTTTCCCCGCCCGATCATGCCGGCAGCAAACAGACTCGAGAACGCGCCGGCAACAGTGATGAGCGCAAATGGCACGGTGGCCAGTTCATCCGACGGGGCCAGCTGATAGCCCACCAGAGTGGCAATTGTCAGGTCAACAGAGACCGCACAGGTAAAAAACAGATTACTGACCGCAAGGATAACGGGGATGCGGCCTGGTATGTATCGCATGATGCCCTCCTGGAGGGATGAACTGAACGGAAGTAAAGCGCAAGCATCCTCCGTTAAACGCTGCATTAACTGTTCCAGGCTGATGCCGGGAGGAACTTTTCCCCGCACATTGCGTTTATAAGCCGCAACGTCTTCCTGTGATGTCTCGATATGTTCACCGACAGACAATAAAACTCGCCGTAATCAAGCGGCAGCTCCTGAGCATAAATCGCATGGCGTGGACAGGGAAGAGCAAAGAGCAGCGGTTGCCGGCGGGCGTCTCTTTTAACGCGAAGGTTCCGGTGTGCATTTTTTGAGCTTCCATCCGTTATCCCTTCACTCAGTCCGCTATAGGTATTGCCACTCCATTGCCTGAGCAATAAATAAAGCAATATGGATGCCATAAAAAATGCGGATTTGACCCGTTATTCATGGCGCTCCTGCACCGTCCGCAAGCAAAGTTATCATTCTCGGGGCAACGCGCTTAATGACACAACGTTATTATTAATTATGAAATAGATAAATTATTTACCGATCGGGATTTAAATTAAAAAAGTCATTGGCAGCTCGCGGCGGCCTTATCATAAAGTTCAGCCGTAATACAATGTATCCGAAGCCAACCGGTTTAGCGGTCATTATCCTTCCCCTGCGTTCCAGCCTCAACCAATGACGGCATGCTCAGTCAGGCCTTGAATGAGTATGGTCAACTCCTGCGGGAAATCATGTTGAGCTCTACCGCATTTAAGGACGAAATATGCCGGATGTTTACGAACACCCTGAAAGCGCTTCTCGTAACGAAGCGGCGCAACGCTGCGTCTATCGCATCATGATCGCATCGATCGCGCAGGCCGCAGAGAAAACGCAGAGCATCCTCCTGCAATAGCGTTCTGCCGGAGTTAAAGGCAGTGATTTTTTTGCAGGCTGCAAGAGTCAATAACATAAAATACGGGAATGAAATTCGGAATATTTATCATCGCTGGTTCCGAAATAGACTTCATCGTCATCGATGTGATTAAAGTAGCAGCAAATAGGGCAAAATTTGTAAAATATAAAATTTAATCAATTGATTTTTAAGGTATCAGCAAAATTTTGTGACAAGAATAAAATGTTACTATAAAGTAAAATTTAGTGTATTCACTGTTCTGTTGTATCACGAATACTTCTGAAAAAAGGGGCTGGCTCCGGCGGGAAATTGACGCTGCCAGTGAGTGCCTGTCAGATAGCACCGTATTTGTCGACTCACTATATCGGGATCATTCCCGCTGATCTTACCGGGGTGCAGAGGCGCCCTTGCAGCTGACAGGATGTATCCTCATGCAACAAATCGCTTTTTATATTCTTATCGCCAGCCTGACCATCGCCAGCCCCGGCCCGGGCGTTTTGTTCACCCTGACGAACACGCTCAACTATAACTTGCGCCATGCCATGGCCGGGATCATTGGTGTCGCCGCCGGAATGGGGGTGATATCGATCGTCGCGGCCAGCAGCATTGGGGCGATCATTACCACCTCCTGGCTGGCCCTGCTGGCAGTGAAAATCATCGGGGCCGCTTACCTGATTTATCTCGGCAGCAAATTATTCCGTTCAGTACCCCGGGCGATGAACAATAACGCGGCCACTGCGGGAAGCGATGTCGCGCCGTCCACCGGTAAAAGCTTCCGCCAGGGGATGCTGGTTTCTCTGCTGAACCCTAAAGCCATCGTCTTTTTTATGGCCCTGTTCCCGCAGTTCATTAACCCGCAGCAGCCATTTGCCCCCCAGTTTTCGATACTCTCGGCTATTTTCTGTCTTTTGGTGATCGTCATCCACTCGCTTTACGGATTTTTCGCACACTCCGTAAAGATGAAGATGTCTTCCGGTCATCTCTTCAGTAAACTCAATAAAACCGGTGGGGTGGTGTTCATGTGTTTTGCTGCAGGCCTCATCATTTCCGCTCTGCAGCCTTACATCTGAACCTCTGCTCCCTTATCGCCCAGGGCGTCGTGAACATGGATATTTTGTTGGCTATCGCTGATGACCCTGCGATCCATCTTGTTGACCACCTCCCATTGAATATCCCGGCCTGGTGGGGGGAGAATGCTGGACTCATCGTGACAAACCTGGCTATCCGCAGAAACCAGGGCGATAACGTTTCTGAACATATCTCGCTGACCCTGGCCGTATGCCGTGATGCCGGAATTTATTAAACCGGGTACACCGACACAGAATAGTGACACCTGAAAAGCTGCGGCTGATGACCAGGAAGGCGCAATGATCAACAATAAGGTGGAGCGAAAACAGAGTAGTGATAATACCTGCTCAGGTATTTGCTATCATCCCCACATGAACACGTGAATGTTGTCTATGACGGCAAAACAGCAGCAATGAAAATCCTGTCAGAAGGGAAGCCCTTAGAGGGCTGCGCCAGCTACATAAGATAAAATTGACGGCAGGTCGCCAGGATGTTCTGAAATACAGGTGATAAATGTTTCAAAAAAAACCGTTTCTCCTCCCTCTGCTTATTGCGCTCTACTCCGGAGGAGCTATCCTGACAACTATTCTTCTCCTTGCCGGTATCTATTTCTTTCAAAAGAAAGAAATAGAAGATTCTCTCCGTGAGAGCAACCTGGCTTACGCGATGAAAATTGCGGATACCACAGACCGATATCTGGCCATGGCCCAGCGTGAATTAGCCTGGACAGCGTCTGAGTTACAGAGCACCGATGCATCCGTGGCCAGGGATGAGGTCGAGCGTCTGCGGATCCGGTCAGCGGTATTTAACTCGGTTGGGGTGGTTGATGCGAAGGCGGTGATTGTTGCCACGTCACCTTACTTGCCCGCACTGACAGGCGTCAGAGTACATTCCGAAGCAAGCCAGGCTGCTCTGGTTGCGCGAAAACCACTGATTTCTGGTCCGTTCACGTCGATTGCCGGAAATGACATGATAATGCTCTCGCATCCACTCCGTTCGCCAGATGGTCACTATCTGGGGTATCTCGGCGGCAGCATTTATCTGAAAAAACAGAGTATGCTCAGCGATCTTATTGGCCTTCATTTTTATAAAGATAATGTCTCTGTCACTATTGTCGATCGCGATGGCAAGGTTATATTCAATACTGTTCCCACGATGACCCGCTCGCCCGTCAATCTCACGCCGCAATTGAAAACGTATATGAGCAACAACTTAAACGGTTCTTTTGTCGGACGAGATTATTTGGTTGGCTATGCGGGTCTTAAGAAATCTGACTGGAATATTATTGTGTCGACGCCGTCAGAGGTCGTCACCAGTATGTTGCTCAATACTGTGAAGAAAATTTCCGGACTGGTGCTGGCGATACTGTTCTTTATTACTACAGGGGTGGCTTTTCTTTCTTCCCGTATCGCAAAACCGCTGGAGCAGCTTGCGCGGCTGGTTCAGGCCAATGACAGTCTCATGTCGCCAGAGAAACTCTCTTCGATCAGGGCCTGGTACCAGGAGGCGTATTTACTCAGAGATGCGATGGAAAAACGTTTTCGTTTAGTCTCTGCACAATTTGCAGCGCTCAGTGATGAGGCGATGACAGATCCTTTGACGGGTTTATATAACCGGCGTGGTTTCTATGAGCAATTAACGTATATCAAGAACCTTAAAAATCAGTGCGCAATCGCAGTAGATATCGATCATTTTAAAACGATTAACGATCGTTTCGGGCACAGTGCGGGGGATACCGTGCTGGTTCATACCGCGGATTTGCTCAGACTGACATGTCGAAAAGAGGATGTTATCAGCCGCTTTGGGGGCGAGGAGTTCGTTATCCTTTTGGCGGAAACCACGCTCGCCGAGTCTGCTGCGATAGCCGAACGGATCCGCCAGGTCATATCGGATACCGAGTTCTCTGAGGCCGGACACCTTACGGTCTCGATCGGTGTGGCGGGGCTAAAAGATTATGAGGGTGACTACGAGCGGCTTCTCATGGAAGCTGATTCCGCGTTATATCAAGCGAAACGACAAGGACGAAACAGAGTCGTGGTCAGTGGGCATAGCCAATAGTCAGGATTGTCAGAAGGTAATGCTCTCAAGTGGTGAGTGTTCGTTTGTTTCTTAATGAACACAGCGTTGCTGGCCCGGACTTTTTCCGACGCATGTCCAGTAATACCGTCGGTGAATCGGGTAAAAACCTGCGGACGCCATGTTGGTTTCCAACGTCTTTAAATCCGACATGTCGCGGATGTTTACGCATATTCTGAGAGTGGTTTTCAGACCGGAACCGGCGCAACGTTCCGCCTGCATCACCCTTGACCTTGCCCCATTTCGAAATGGAATTCTGCCATGCTTCCCTCGACCTGTAAGGCCGCCGTCTTCCATAAACCAGCTCGCCTTGCGGCGATGCAATCTGGCACAGCCGCCAACATTCCCGCTATAATCGCAGAAATTTCTCAACGGGTTCAGAGACGAAATGACAAAACTCACCTTACAAGAGCAGCTGCTGAAAGCCGGGTTAGTGACCAGCAAAAAGGTCGCTAAAGTGCAAAGAACGGCCAAAAAATCACGGGTTCAGGCACGTGAAGCGCGAGAAGCGGTGGAAGAAAACAAAAAAGCGCAGCTCGAGCGTGATAAGCAGCTGGGTGAACAGCAAAAGCAGGCCGCTTTAGCCAAAGAATATAAAGCCCAGGTGAAGCAGCTTATTGAAATGAACCGGATTGTTCCGGCAAAAGGCGACATTGGCTTTAACTTTACCGACAACAACCTCATCAAGAAAATTTTTGTCGATAAGCTGATTCAGGCTCAACTGATTAGCGGCCGTCTGGCGATCGCGCGTCTGGTGCCAGACAGCAGCGGCGAGAGCGTATACGCGATTATTCCGGCTAACGTCGCAGATAAGATTGCGCAGCGCGATGCGGACAGCATTGTGTTACACAGCGCGCTCAGTCAGGAAGAGCAGGATGAAGACGATCCGTATGCTGATTTCAAAGTACCTGATGATTTAATGTGGTAGCTGGCCTTGCCGCTCGTCATCTGTCGCTGTGGATAGCCGCGTCAATGAAAAGGGATGAATGCATCGTCTCGCTGCGAAAATATCGCCCCCTCAAAGGATGAATCAATGATGATGTTCCGCCCCATGCGCGAAGAAGAATATCCGGCATATCTGGAATACTTTATTACGGATTATGCGCGTGAAATTGCCGCCAACTATCGGCTTAGCGCAGAGGATTCACTGACAAAAGCGACGCGTGAAATCGCCGAGGATCTTCCTGAGGGGGTGAATACCCCCGGGCAGGTTTTGCTGTCTCTTTTTAGCCAATCAGACAATCGCGACGAGCACGTCGGCTACCTCTGGTACAAACCCGATACCGCCGCGCGAACCGTGTTCATCTTTGATTTTTATATCTTCAACGCCTGTCAGGGGCAGGGGCTGGGCACGCAGGCGCTACGCGCTTTTGAGCGGGAGATGCGGGACCAGGGGATCGAACAGATTCGACTTCGCGTGGCCGGAGATAACCAACGCGCCCGCCACGTCTACGAGTCCACCGGCTTTTGGGTGACGGGAATCAATATGAGTAAGACGTTATCCGATTAACGCCCGCGGAGACAGCGTTCCGACGGGCTGCACGGCGGTTAAAGGGAGAGATGAACGCACGGCACCTCAGGCTTTCTGTGCGGTCGTATTGCGCGCTGTTCGGTCCGGCCAGGGGGATAGCGATCCGAACGCCTGACCCGGACTTTCTTTCAGCGCGCTGGCTCCGCCAGCGTTATTTCGCCAGCAGCTCTTTGCGGACGATCTCTGCGCCGGCACTTAGCGCATTGAGCTTGCCTCTGGCGACCTGACGAGACAGGGGCGCCATCCCGCAGTTGGTCGAAGGATAAAGCTTATCGGCATCGACAAACTCAAGCGCTTTACGTAGCGTACCGGCGACCTCTTCCGGCGTCTCAATCGCCTGGGTTGCCACGTCAATCGCTCCCACCATCACCTTTTTGCCGCGAATCAGCTCCAGCAGATCCATGGGGACACGCGAGTTATGACACTCCAGCGAGATGATATCGATATTCGATGTTTGCAGCCTTGGGAACGCCTCTTCATACTGGCGCCACTCTGATCCCAGCGTCTTTTTCCAGTCAGTATTGGCTTTGATGCCATATCCATAGCAGATATGTACCGCCGTTTCACATTTTAGTCCTTCAATGGCTCTTTCTAACGCGGCGATCCCCCAGTCATTCACCTCATCAAAAAAGACATTAAATGCCGGTTCATCAAACTGGATAATATCGACACCCGCCGCCTCTAATTCTTTCGCTTCCTGATTGAGAATTTTGGCGAATTCCCAGGCCAGCTTTTCACGGCTTTTATAGTGGTTATCATAGAGGGTATCGATCATCGTCATCGGTCCTGGCAGAGCCCATTTAATAGGTTGTCTGGTCAGCTGACGTAAAAACCGGGCATCTTCAACGAAAACGGGCTTCTGACGCGCCACTTCACCCACGACCGTCGGCACGCTCGCCTCATAGCGATTGCGAATTTTCACCACCTCGCGTTTCTCAAAATCGACGCCGCTGAGATGCTCAATAAAGGTGGTGACAAAGTGCTGGCGCGTTTGTTCGCCATCGCTGACAATGTCAATTCCTGCGCGTAACTGATCATACAGCGACAAGCTTAGCGCATCTTTTTTCCCTTCAATTAATTCCTGGTCGTGTAATTTCCACGGAGACCATAGTTTCTCAGGCTCTGCCAGCCAGGAAGGTTTAGGTAAGCTGCCAGCCGTCGACGTGGGTAATAATTTTTTCATAATAGAAAACCTTGTATGTTCGGTAAATTAAAGCGCGTAGCCAGCAGACCATTTCTCAAGAATATTCTGGTAAGGCTTGATAAAATGCTCTTCAGTAAATTTTCCCTGTTCAATCGCCAGTTGGCTGCGTTCTTCCCGATCATAAACAATTTTAGTTAATGAATGATCCTGGTGATTCAGGTTCGGTTGATAATATTGCCCTGCGGCGGCGTTGGCATTATAAATTTCAGGCCGATAAATCTTCTGGAACGTCTCCATTGTACTGATGGTACTGATAAGCTCAAGATTAGTGTAATCACTAAGCAAGTCACCAGAAAAATAAAATGCTAACGGCGCAACGCTATTCTGCGGCATAAAATAGCGAACCTTTAATCCCATTCTGGAAAAATATTGTTCAGTCAACGACGAGCCATTTTGCTGGTATTCGATACCCAGTACCGGATGCTGATTTCCCGTGCGCTGATAGGTGTCTTTGCTCGATACGCTAAGGCAGATTACCGGCGGTTTGTTAAAGTTCTGCTGGTATACCGTTGAATTAACGAAGTGTTTAAAGATATTTCCATGTAATTCACCAAAACCATCCGGGATGCTAAAGGCGGATTGCTGTTGGTTATGCTCTAACAGTCGCACGCTAAAATCATAATCGCGTACGTAAGAGGAGAAATTATTCCCGGCGAGACCGTCAATACGTTCGTGCGTTTTTTTATCGAGAATGTTCGTTTTTAATATCTCAATGACCGGAAAGCTGCCGCTGCGGTGCTGGTCAGTGAGTGTCATTTCAACTGAAATAATTTCAAGCTCAACAGAATAACGATCGCTTTTCGGGTTATCCCAGTACGCCAGCGCATTAAAACGATTGTCAATCATCGTCAGCGTGTTACGCAAGTTCTCCTCGCGATTTTCCCCTCTGGCCAGATTCGCGAAGTTGGTTGTAATTCGCGTATTTTCAGCGGGGTTATAATGCGCGTCAAAACGACTACGTTTAATAGTAAAAGCAAAATCTTTATTCATCGCGATGGTGCACCCTAAGTTCTGATATGAAAACTGAAGTTATTCCCTGAATCCCAGTATATCCTTTCTTTTTATCTGGTTATTTCATTCAGCGATCATCATATTGTCTCTGATTAATAGAGCATATTTTATGCCAGAGTCCCTGGAGGAGTGAAAGCGACATAATTTCATTACAACATGAGTCATCTTCATGGTCGAAGAGCAAACCCATGGTAGCAAGGCTGACGAAGTGCCGGAGCATCGCTGCGGATAGCCGGCGGTCAGAGTGCAGCTTCTCGGGCGAAGTGGGTGAGTTGCAGGGCTGAGCAACCCGGAGAGTAGAGTCTCAATCACAAATGTGTTTAGATATTTGCTTCTGAAATCCGGTGACCAACATGATGAATCCACAAGAAAATATTGTCAGTCAGTTCAGTACACTTTCCCCTGAGTTACAGCGGGCTGCGGAGTTCTGTCTGCAAAACGTGAATATACTGGTTGTGCAATCTATGCGAGCGTTCGCGGCACAAGCCGGGGTGAAGCCCGCCACGCTGCTGCGTCTGGCGCAGCGTCTCGGATTTAGCGGCTGGGGAGAGCTGAAAGATGCCTTTATTGACGATCTCGGCTTACGCAATGATACATATGTATCTAAAGCAAAAAAGCTCGTTGCCAAAGATACGCAATCGAATCTGTATGAGGAAGTCTTTCAGGCGCATCAGGCGAATCTGGTCTTCACCGGGAGTGAAAATCAGCAGGCGATGCCGCGAGCCGTCACGCTGCTGGATGAGGCGGACAACGTCTATATCTGCGGGTTTCGCGCCAGCTTCCCGATTGCCTGGTCGTTGTATTACGTCTACCGCTTATTCAATCGTCGGGTGTCATTGATTGATGGCCTGGCAAGCAACATTGAAGTGTTTACCCGTGAACTAACCGCTCGCGATTGTGTTCTGCTCACCAGTTTTGCCCCCTATTCACGAGAGTCCCTGGATGTCCTGCATGCGGCACAGCGGGCTGGTGCTCGCATTATCGCCATCACCGACTCACCGGTCTCCCCTTTAGCTCAGGCTGCGGAGTGTACATTGTTGTTTTCAATTGACAGCCCTTCATTTTTCCCGTCGGTCGTCTCCGGGATGGGGCTGGCGGAATGCCTGCTGGCGATGCTGGTGGCGCGTCACGGCAACGAGGCGGTCAGCAAAATCGAGAGCGCCGAGCGTTATCTGATCGACTCTGGCGCGTATGTGGTCCCCGGCAAATCCGGATAAATGAAGCATTTGTCTCTGTGATAAGAAAATTAAATACATGTGTATCATAATTGCGTTGACGTGATTCAAATGAATCCTGCAAGATAATCCTCATAGTACGCAATAGCGTTTTCAGGAGCAGGAACAGAGCATGAGTCAGATCATTCATCGCAGCTTACGCCACACCCCCGCCGTCGCGGCGAGCGCGCAAGGTGTTTACATCACCGATGCCAGCGGCAAACGTTATCTTGATGCCTGTGGCGGAGCCGCCGTCTCATGCCTTGGGCATGGGCATCCTGACGTGCTGGCCGCCTTGCATCGACAGATCGATCGGTTAGCCTATGCGCATACCAGTTTCTTTACCAGCGATACCGTTGAGCAACTGGCGGAGCAGTTGACTCGCCAGGCGCCGGGAGACCTTAACTACGTCTATTTCGTCTCCGGGGGCTCCGAAGCGGTCGAAACCGCATTGAAACTGGCGCGCCAGTATTTTGTCGAAATCGGTCAGCCGGAGCGCACCAAATTTATGGCCCGCAAGCAGAGCTACCATGGCAATACGCTGGGAGCATTGGCCGTGGGAGGAAATGAATGGCGTCGCCGTCAATTCGCACCGTTGCTGATCGATGTGATTCGCGTCGCCGCCTGCAATGAATATCGCGATCGGCGCGAGGATGAGAGCCAGCAGCAGTATACCGAGCGTTTGCTGCTGGAACTGGAGCAGGCAATGATTGAGGCCGGCCCGGAAACCATCATCGGTTTCTGTGCAGAAACGGTGGTCGGCGCGACAACCGGCGCGACCCCACCGACCCCGGGTTATCTGCGCGGCGTGCGTCAACTGTGCGATAAATACGGCATTTTGTATATTGCCGATGAAGTGATGTGCGGCATGGGACGTACAGGCACGCTGCACGCTTTCGAGCAGGATGATGTTGTCCCGGATCTGGTGACCATCGCAAAAGGTTTGGGGGGCGGATATCAGCCGATCGGCGCGGTACTGGCCGGTGAGAAGATTATGGCCGCACTTCAGGCTGGTAGCGGTCTGTTCCAGCATGGACATACCTACATCTGTCACGCCACTGCCGCCGCCGCGGCATTGGCGGTCCAGCAGGTTATCGAGCGTGACAATCTGCTGGAAGCGGTGAAACAACAGGGTCATTACTTACAAAGCGCGCTGCGTGATGTGCTGGGTGCGCTACCGCATGTCGGTGACACCCGCGGACGAGGCCTGTTTGCCGGTGTTGAGTTGGTCCATGATAAAGGGGACAAAACTCCGTTCGATCCCGCATTAAAGCTGCATGCGGCAATCAAGGCCAACTGTTTGTCCCGTGGCCTGATGGTCTATCCGATGGGAGGAACCATTGATGGGCAATATGGCGATCATATCCTGATAGCCCCGCCGTTTATCATTACCCCGCCGCAGCTTGATTTTGTGGTAGATACGCTGCACCGGGTCATTCGTGAAGAAACGCACAAGTTAGCGAGGCCAGCATGATTAATCGCTTACCGCCGCTGGCCGAACAGGAGTGGGATGAATATCAGCGTCCGCTGGCAGAGGAGATCATCAACGGCCCCCGTGGTGCGCTGTTACCGCCCTTTGAACCGTTGCTGCGTAGCCCTGAATTGATGGCTCACGCACAGCGGATGGGGGAGTACCTGCGTTATCGCAGCGCACTCGGACAACGGTTGTCTGAACTGGCCATTCTTATGACCGCGCGCCATTGGTCCCAGCCGGTGGAATGGGCGATTCATGCGCCCATTGCCCGCGAGAAGGGAATTTCAGCCGCTGCGGTACAGGCTATTAATGAATGCCGTCTACCGCTGGATTTACAAGCGGATGAGTGGGTGGTTTATCATTTCTGCCAGCAGCTACACCAGGAGAAAAAAATCCGCGATGATACCTGGCAACACGCCATAGCGCTTTGGGGAGAAAAGGGCGTGGTGGATTTGATGGGAATTAACGGCTATTACAGCTTACTTTCTATGCTTATGAACGGTGCACAGACGCCAGTACCCGATACCGGGGATGAGATTATTCCCGCTTAAATAATTGACTGACAAACAGGAGTCTCTTTTCTCTTCATTCCTCTTGGCAGGCATAATTTGTCATGGAATACACACATCAGTTGTTAGCCTTTCAGCGGGCGCAGCACCTGTTTTGTTATATATATTTTCTCATCGACGTTGAGGTTTATTATGTCTACTTTACTTAGCAAATTAAAAATCACATTGGCTCTGGTCGCGTTTTCCACCAGTTTCCTGGCCGCAGCCCAGGATAAAATTACGGTGGGTGTTGATACGGCATTTGTTCCCTTTGAATTTAAACAAGGTGATAAATACGTGGGCTTTGATATCGACCTGTGGGATGCGATTGCCAAAAAAATGAATATAAGCTACGAATTACGCCCCATGGATTTCGGTGGGTTAATTCCTGGCTTGCAATCGCGTAATTTAGATGTAGCTATGGCGGGGATTACCATTACCGATGCGCGAAAACAGGTTGTCGACTTTAGCGATGGATATTATAACGCTGATTTATTAATGGCGGTGAAGACAGGTAATAATAGCATCACCCGCTTCAGCGATCTGGCGGGCAAGAAAGTAGGGCTTAAACAAGGCACCGCCGCCGCGACCTTTATGAAATCAAAATACAAAGCTAACTATATTGAATTTCCGAACATCGACAATGCCTATCTCGATCTGCAGGCAGGGAACCTCGACGCCGTGGTACATGACTCGCCGAACGTGCTCTATTACGTAAAAACGGCGGGCGGTGGGAAAGTTAAATCTACAGGGGAAAGCGATAGCATTTTGCCACAGCAGTATGGCTTCGCGATGCAGAAAAACAGCAGCCTGACACCAAAAATAAATGCCGCACTTGAGGCATTACGCGCAGATGGTACCTATAGCAAAATTTATGTGAAGTGGTTCGATAAACAACCGAAATAACATCTTCTGGCCGAAGAAATTCGGCCCATACTCCATCTGAACTGGTTTTATTATGAATTTTGATAGTCATTATATATGGCAATCCCTGCCACTGTTGTTGCAGGGGTTGCAACTGACATTGATTATTTCACTGTCAGGTCTGTTGGGCGGTTTTATTATTGGTTTGTTCGCCGGGACCTGCCGGGCTTTTGGTGGTCGCATAGCGAAAACGCTATCGTTAGTGTTTATTGAATTAATTCGTGGTACGCCGATCATGGTACAGGTGATGTTTATTTATTTCGCATTACCGATGATATTACCTGTGCGTATCGAACCCGTTACTGCCGCGATTGCGACGATTGTAATTAACTCCGGTGCCTATATTGCCGAAATAACGCGTGGAGCAATATTATCGATCAATAAAGGTTTTAAAGAAGCCAGCCTGGCAATGGGATTATCCCAACGCAGCACCGTGTGGCATGTGATTATGCCTCTGGCATTGCGGCGTATGATTCCAGCGCTGGGTAACCAATGGATTATCAGTATTAAAGATACTTCGTTGTTCATTGTCATCGGTGTAGCTGAGTTAACGCGGCAAGGACAGGAAATTATTGCCGGCAACTTTCGTGCCCTGGAAGTGTGGACGGCAGTAGCGTTGATTTATCTGATGGTGACGTTGTGCCTGAGTTTTCTGCTGAAGCAACTAGAGAAAAGGATCCATATTTTATGAGCATGGTTGAATTTAGCGCAGTATCTAAAAGCTTCGGCACGACGCCCGTGCTGCATGATATCAATCTGAAAATTGAAGCCGGAGAAGTGGTGGTGATTATCGGACCTTCGGGGTCGGGTAAATCGACGCTGCTACGCTGTATCAATAAACTGGAGGCAATTAGCTCTGGTACGCTGCTGGTGGCGGGGATGCATATTACCGATCCGCACGCCAGCGAATGTGATATCCGCCGTGAAGCAGGCATGGTGTTCCAGCAATTCCATCTCTTTCCGCATTTAACCGCGCTGGAGAATGTGATGTTTGGCCCCATTCGGGTGCGTAAACAGAGTAAAGCAGCGGCGCGCGAACAGGCGCTGGCATTGCTGGATCGCGTCGGCCTGAAGGACCGAGCTAATCACTATCCATCGGAGTTATCCGGCGGCCAACAGCAGCGCGTGGCGATTGCGCGTGCGCTGGCGGTGAAGCCGAAAATGATGCTGTTCGATGAACCTACTTCCGCGCTTGACCCTGAATTGCGTCATGAAGTGTTAAAGGTTATGCGCTCGCTGGCTGATGAAGGGATGACTATGGTCATTGTCACGCACGAAATTGGCTTTGCGCGTGACGTGGCATCGCGCTTGATCTTTATTGACAGGGGAACCATTGCCGAAGATGGATCACCTGATATGCTGCTAAACGCGAGCAGTAATCCGCGCCTGAAAGAATTTTTGCAACACGTATCCTGAATAGAAGTGAATGATAACAATATGAAAAAAATCACAATTAGTGGATCTTCGTTTGCCGTTGGTCAACGCCTGGGCGAATTCGGTCGCGACGCCTGGCATCAAAAGCTGGTACATATTCCGCTGTGGCAAACGGTTATCGGTATGAAAGACAGTGCGCAAACTCGGGCGATGCGAACCCTGGTTGAGCAGCAGTTTCCGTTGATTTGGCAGGAGCTGACCGGTATGGCAGCGGGTTTACAAGCGCCGGTTGACGAAGTTTTCGCCTGGAACTGCCGGGGTGATTTAGTGCGATCAACGTCCGATGGTTGTACCACGGTAGTGGGGGAGAGCCGCGAGGGGGAGCGCGTGATCGCCCACAACGAAGACGGGTTCCCGCAGCTACGCGACGATTGCGCATGGGTCAGTATTTCACCTACCGAGGGGATGGCCTTTTCCAGCTTTGCTTACCCAGGTTCGCTTTGCGGTCATACTTTTGCAGTCAATGCCATGGGGATCGTGAATACCGTAAATAACATTCGCGCGCTGCACCGGCCCGTCGGTATACCGCGGCAAATCCTGGCGCGCGCTGCACTGAATGCTAGCACGCTGGATGAGGCCATTGCCGTTTTAACCACCCTGCCGCGTTCAGGTGCATTCCATCACACCCTGGGACAGTCCGGAGATAGTCGTCTGTTCAGCATTGAAGCGACAGGCGCCGGGCATTCAGTGCGTTTGCTGGATGGCACATTTGGTCATGCTAACCATTTGATTCACGAATCGCTCAGGGATGTGCAGCAGGTCATTACCGACAGTTCCGCTTCGCGCCAGGCTCGCCTTATCGACGAGTTAACAACGTCATCGCAACTGGATGCAACGGGCGCCCTGGCTATCTTATCCGATCAGCAGGTTGCGGCACTGCCGATATACCGTTTATCGCCGCAGGATCCGGATGAGGAAAATACCCTGGCTACGGCCCTGTTTGTGCTGAATGCTCGCCAGGTAGAGTGGCGCATTTTCACCCTGGATCGGCAGCAGGCTATCTTGCAAGGGGCGGTAAATGCATGACCTGTGTGAGTGAATGCGCCGATGTTACTCTGGCACCCGAGGTTGCAGAACCGGGGCAAGAGAGGGCGTATGGAGAGCGGTTTGAGGGGCCGGCAGGCTGCATCAGAAGGGTGCAGCCTGCCGGCCTGGATCAGAATACGATCAGACTTTAAGCAGTTTCACCGTGGCATCGATGTCAATTTCATCTTCTGAGAAGATCAATGTCGTGCCCTGAAAAGTGGTGATCGCCAGTTTTTTCAGCGAGCGCATGTCACCGGGCTTAACGTCGGATTTCGGCTTGATGCTGCTCATCAGGATCCCCACGGACAGCACCGCATTTTCTTTATCAATGTGGGTATCGGCAGGTACCTCTTCGCTGTAGACCAGGTAGGATTTGATCGACGTGAGCTTCAGGCGCTCGCCGGCGATATAGATATATTTGCTTTCTGGTACCACTTTCACCGCGTACGCTGACAAACCCTTGTTATTGGTGGTGGGTTCGAAGGTCACCGCCGCATCTTTCTTAATCAGATCAGGATTGGCGACCTTAATCACATGAAAATAGCGGTTATCGCCGTTTTCATCTTTGATAAATCCAAAACCTTTATCTTTAAACCAGGTTGTGATTGTTCCGTTCATCGCCGTTACCACCTACTTAATCGTGTATTAACTCAATTTTGCAGCGCGCAGTGTAATGCACAATGGCTGCGCAGACCACGTCTTTGGTTTCAGTCTGGACGATAAATTTTGGCTATGCGAGGGGAAATAGCGTGCCTCAGAATAACAACACGCCTGTTTATCATGGCCAGAGAACTGGTGGCAGGCTACTCATTGCCCCACTGATTAAGGAACGTCGCGATCTCATCGATACGATCCGGGTGGAGACCGGCTTCGTGCGCCATTTCTGCCTGGGCCTCTTCGCTGATCTCCTCGTTGTTCATCAGACGGCTGAGCAGCAGCTGAAAATAGTGCGCCAGAGGTTCGCGTTCCGCTTCACTGACCGGCTTTGCGCATTCTGTCGCGTACTCGTCGGCGATGTCATAATACTTTAACGGTATTTCATTATTCATTCAGTAGGCCCTTAGGTTAATGCCGGCATCATTTTCCAGAGATCATATCATCCTTATTTCATTTTTTCTGCCATCCGCATTGCGGAGATCCGAAGGCGAAAAACGCCCTGAGAGTATGGCGGTCTGATTTTCTGTTCCACCGCGCGGCCAACAGGATGCGCGTCAGGGGAACGCTGGACCGGGCATCACTTTCTTTTTATTCTCTGCAGAGGGTAATGTTGCCCGCTAACTCGTAACCCGATGCTGTCAATGAAGATATTGCTCGTCAGACATGGTGAAACCGAATGGAATAGCGTTAACCGCCTGCAGGGGCAGCTTGATAGCCCGGTAACCGCGCGTGGGCATCGACAAATCGCGGCATTGATTCGCGCGCTTGACGGTGAGGAGATAGATCGGGTGGTCTCTTCTCCTGCAGGTCGCGCCGTCGCGGCGGCTATGCCGATCGCGGCCCATTTTGCCTGTCCAATCCGCTTTGATGCGCGGCTCATTGAACGGGGTTTCGGGCCATTAGAGGGCACGGTCTATCCGCAGCTCAACGACGCGCAGCGAAGGCTGTTCGATACGATCTACTCCGGCGATCCGCACGTGACGCCGCCGAACGGCGAGTCGCTGACCGCTGCCGCCGCCAGAACAACCGCGGCGCTGCTTGCAGCCGGTGAGGCGGGGGATCGCTGCGTGTGCGTGGTTTCTCATGGCCAGGTCATACAGGCGGTTATCTCCATTCTTGACGGCCATGGCGCGGAGCACTTCCCCCGCTATACGCATCAGAATGGCAGCTACTCGGTTCTGGAGTATGCGGCAGGTCGGTTATCGCTGGTGAAATGGGGGATAGCCACCCATTTGCTGCTGCGGGGATAAGCAGACAGCTTATCCCCTTGTGGCGTTTAGTCGGATTTCAGCATGCCGAAACTGACTATTCTGGAGCGGCCCTGCTCTTTGGCCCGGTAAAGTGCGGCATCCGCGGCACGCAGCAGGCTGTCGCTCTGGGTATGCTGCGGGAAGCTGGCAATGCCGATGGAGACATCCACCTGGCCAATCTCGGTGAGGCCATCGCGCAGGGTCAGGCTGCGGACACTGTCGTAAATCTCCTCTGCGCAGGCCCGGGCCGCCTCTTCACTGGCGCCGGCCAGCAGCACCAGAAACTCCTCGCCGCCGTAGCGAAAAGCCATGCCTTTGTCGCGTACCGCGCGTTGGACAATGACCGCCACGCTCTTGATCACCAGATCGCCGGCTTCGTGACCATACCGATCGTTAATCGTCTTGAAGTGATCGATATCGATCATCAGGCAGCTCAGCGGAGCATGGTTTTGCACCGCGAGATTGATTTGCGTATGCAAGGCATCATCCAGATGATGACGGTTACGCAGCCCGGTCAGCGAATCAAACAGCGCTTTCTCCAGCAGCGCGCTGCGCAGACGCTGGTTTGCCAGCGCCAGACCCAGCGCTTCGGCCATCAGCTCCAGATAGGCACGCGAAGGGGCGGTAGCAGAGGTGACATTCCTGAAGGAGAGCAGGCCGATGGCTTCTCCTTGCGCAACCAGCGGCACGCAAAGCGATTGATGAATGCAGGCGTCCGGCAGGTGTGAACAGGCGATGTCAGGCTCACCATTGACCGGTGGATGGCTTAATCCACGGCGGACGGCCCAGCAGTTGTCAGGATAAAAGACCTCGGGTTCATCCGGCGGCGAGAGCCATTGGGCCACACAGCGCAACTGCCAGGGGTTGGTTTCGAGAACATACAGGCGCCCGGGAATTGCGGGGGCGATATTCGGCGCGAAGAGCTCGGCGACCTTGATAACATCGTCAAAAGATTCGCAGCCTTGCAGACGCTGCGTCATGCGCGCCAGCAGTTCCCGAATCGCCCAGTCGGCATCGCGCTCTTGTTCAAGACGCTGACGCGCCAGGCCATTTTCGCGGAAAATACGGATCGCCTGCGCCATATCGCCAATCTCATCGATCTGCGTGAACTGGGGAGCTTCGACGGCATAATCCTGTGAGGCGAGACGCTGTACCACATCGCTTAAACGAACAACCGGGTACAATACCCGCCGTTGAAGGATAAACCCGAGGACAAACAGGAACATCAGCGCCGTCAGCGCGACCATTATTTCTGATAACGTACGCCAGGTGTGCGATTTTTCCGTGGCTTGTGCAATGGCGCTGGCGGCCCGGCCTTCCAGCATAAGGCGGAAGTGATCGATCTGAGTCTGTACCCGGTCCAGCTCCTGTTCATAATGCTTGCCGTAGAGCAGGGAGAGCGCCTCGCTGTCTGCGCCGCGTTCAATACTGGCGAGCGCAGCCTGCTGTTCATCCTGCAGCTCATCCGCGATCTGCAGCCCCTCGCGCAGCAACATCAGCTCCTGCGGCGTCGCTCCCCGATCTTTCAGCTTTTCCAGCCGGTGCTCTATGGTCGTCAGCGAACGGGCCTGCTGGCGGTACTCCTGCAACACATCCGGATTTTTGTTAATGACGTAAGCGCGAGCGAGGTCGGATAATTCCCAGCTCTCGGTTTCAACCGTTTCGGTTAACTGGTCGAAGATCTGCCGCTGTTGTACGGCCTGGCGTTCGGCCGTCTCCGCGTTGGACGCCATCAGCATGGCAATACCGGAAGTGATGGTCAGGCAAACGGTGATCCCGTAGGCCCAGTTGGTCATGGTGGCGATTCTCACCCGAATTTTCCTTGCGTGCAGATGAACAAATGACGTTACGTCTAATTATAGAACCCGCTTTTGCCCACTTGCGGGCAGAGGGTTAGCTGCGTTTTTTGCGAATAATCGTGCTATGTAGCGTGCCGGCATGCTGGCATAAGGTACAAAAAACATCTTTATCCAGGGCGCCAGTTATAACATCGTTCTCTATCAGCTGTAATGCATCCTGATAACGCATGGCGACGCGATAGGGGCGATCTTCGGTCAGAGCGGTAAAAATATCGGCAATGGCGATGATCCGGTCAGGGAGTTGCAGATAATCCTGATTCAGATGCAGCGGATAGCCGCTGCCATCGAGTTTTTCATGGTGATTTGCCGCCCAGTTAATGATTTCACCCAGTTCGCTAAAGGCGCTGAGAATTTCACCGGTCATATAGCTATGTTCTCGCACCTGACGGAGTTCATCAGGCGTGAGTTCGCTTTGCTTTTCCAGGATATCCAGCGGGATATTAATTTTACCAATATCGTGCAAATAGCCGGCAATTTCGATTTTTTTACACTCCTGTTCCGGCAGATGCATATAGGTTGCCAGCAGGCAGGATATTTCACCGACCATAATACTGTGGCTGGCGGTGAAACTGCTGTAGGTATCGACAATTTTGGCGATTAACAAACAAATATCTTTCAGCCCGTCGATATCGATGTACAGCTCGTTAATCGGGCCGATGATCTCCAGCATCCTTTGGATATGTCCGGGATGAAGATGCAGCCAGAAATGCTCTTTTTGCGCGAGCTGGCAGACGGTGTCACAGAGCATCGGATCAATCTCATGATGCAAGGTGCGGAAGGTGTCGATGATAATGTCGGGGTGGTGATCCGTGGTGATATTTCCGGTGGAGAGCAGACGTTCAAAAGCATCGGCAAAAAAAACGATATGCTCTTCGAGGTTACCTTTATGCGCCGGGTTAAAGTGGTGATGGCGGATAACAGGCAAAACAGGCGCGAAGGTGGGTAAGCCGCTGAGCATCTCGGCCCCCCGATACTGGTGAGGGTCTTCGATATTATCAATGTCATTCAGCGAAGTGACGATTCGCTTATCGCCGAGCACGCCAATATCGTGAAGCAGTGCGGCGCAAAATATGGTCTGCTGCTGCGACCGCGGCAGTTCCAGAGCTAACGAAAGTTCGAGAGCAATTAGCGCCGTGCGTTGCATATGCAACTGAAGTTCCGGGTTGATTATCTGTATAACGCGCGTGGTTAGCATCAATGCTGATTTTAAGGCGAGACGCATCGTTTTTCTCCATCCGCGTGATTGGGATAATATCGGCTCATTCTGGTGGCCTGTATCCAGATAACGCCAGCAGGGGGTAGAGACGCCAGTTCGCGGCGAAATAATCGGTGAGCAAATCCCGAAATAATTTCATTTATAGCCATACTCAAGTCCGAAATGCGTGGCGACAAAGACGCATAAAAGCGTGAAAAAAGTCTTTAACAGGCGTCAGTTAATCATTTTGCTCATAAAAAGAAAATACATTGTCGTGAGTAGCTTGCGTTACCTCGCCGCCGGGATGAGGCTTATCTGATTCGATCGTCGGCAAAACGAATTTTAGAACAGGCTGCGTGATGGTGTGATGAACGCTTGCCTGTCGCCGCTGACGGAGACGCTGTTGCCTCGCGAGTTGTTGGCGGCGTGAAGCCAGTACAGGGCCGAACGTCGGCCCCACGGTAAAACAACACCGTCACCGCCCCTGGGCGGGACGGTGACGAACGTTTTGATTACCACCACGTCATCATCAGAATGTCATGGCACCTTGCAGATACAAGGTACGCGGCTGGCCGACATAGATGCCTTTGTTGTTATCGTCATATGAGCGGGTGTAGTACTCATGGTCGAAAATATTTTTTACGCCAAACGCCAGATTGAGATTGGCCATTTGCGGGCCAAAATCGTAGGCGACGCGGGCGCCCCACAGCATATAGCCCGGAATGCGACCGTTGCTGCCGTCAGCGCTCTCTTCCACGGTGTTGGCGTTGTCAGCAAACTGACTGGACTGGAAATCGCTATTGAGGTTGAACGTCCAGTTACCCGGTTTGTAATCTACCCCGAGCGTACCTTTATGTCTGGGTGAGAAAGGCACCTGGTTGCCGTAGGTATCGCCTTTCTCACGAATGACGGCGTTGACATAGGCATAGCTGGCATAGACCGACAGATTTTCCAGCTGCGGATTGAGATCGCCGAGATCGTAACGCGTCTGCGTCTCCAGTCCGCTATGGCGAGTTTTACCGCGAGCGGTGACGGTATCGTTGGTCTGGTTGGAGTCGTACTGATTGTTGAAGTTAATCAGGAAGAGTCCCATTTCCGCGCTCAGCGCGCCGTTGTCGTAGCGGGTACCGACTTCCCAGGTGCGGGCCTTTTCCGGTTCCACATTGCCGCTTTGCACAGCCTTGCCAATTTGGCTGTACTGTACGGTACCGAACGATCCTTCTGTATTGGCATAAAGATTCCAGCTGTCGGTGAGGTGATAAAGTACGTTAAGCGCCGGCAGCGGGGCGTTATAGCTGACCTGCTGACGGGTGCCTTTCAGGCTGTCGTCCTGGTAAGACTCAATATGTTCGAAACGCATCCCCGGCGTGACCGTCCAGTTGCCGATATCGATGCGATCGTCGATATACCAGGCGTGAGCCTCGGTGCCAGAGCGGGTATCGCGGTCGTACGGACTGGCGGTGTCGGGCAACTTGCCGCTGACGGTGGGGGTGTAATAGCGCATCTCGTGCGTGGATTCATTCACGTAGCGATAGCCGACGCCGACTTCATGCGCGGAAGCGCCAAGCATAAAGCTTTGGCTGTAGCGCGGCTCGATACCGCGCACCCAGTATTCACGCGGGGAAAGCGTGGTGCGTTTCCCTTGCTCCAGATAACCGCTGCGCAGCGTATGAGTATAGAAGCCCTGAATGTTGAACTTGTACCGGTCATCGGGCTGGAACTGATAGCCGAGGCTGGCCAGCTGACGTCGTCCCCAGAAGCGATCTTTTAAGCGGGTGGACTGCCAGCGATCGGCAGCATAATCGGCGCGGGACAGGCCGCCGGGCATATCGGCTTCACCATCGTAGTACTGCAGCAAGCTGTTGAACGTGTGCACCGCGTTTGGCGCATATTTGCCTTTCAGCATCACGTCATCGATGCGCGTGGCGCTATGTTCACGCCAGTCGCTGCCGCGGGTACCTGAATAGAGCAGGGCAGCCCCCAGTCCGTTATCGGCGGTCCCTCCCAGCATCAGGTTATGCGTCTCTTTGGGATTGTTCTGCGAAGAGGTCGGGCTGAGCTGGCCTTCTACGCCGCCCGCGATAGCAAAGTCCTGCGGGATGGCCCGGGTGACAAAGTTCACTACGCCGCCCACGTTTTGTGGCCCGTAGCGCACGGCGCCTGCGCCGCGAACCACATCCACCGCATCCATATTGCCCAGCGATACCGGCGCCAGCGATAGCTGAGGTTGACCGTAGGGGGCGAAAGGCACCGGAATACCGTCCATCAGTACCGTAGAACGGCTGGCGAGGCGTGGGTTCAGCCCCCGGATGCCAAAGTTCATCGCCAGATCGTGGCTGCCGGTACCGGTATTTTCCGGCGCATTGACGCCGGGAATGCGATTCAGGACTTCGCGCATAGTGGTGGCGCCGGTTTTGGCGAAATCGTCGCGGCGGATAACATCGCGGGCGCCGGCGTGTTCAAAAACATCGTTTTCCCGGGCGTCGCCAAGCCAGTCGCCGATCACCGTCAGCGTGGATTCCGTATTAACCGGCGCCGGTTCCAGCGTCCAGGCCTGATTACCCAGAGATTTCAGCTGCAGTCCGCTCCCGCTGAGCAGCGTTTGCAGACCCTCTTCCAGCTCATAGCGGCCGTGCAGGCCATCGCTGTGTTTTCCGCGCGTCAGGCCAGCATCCGCCGAGAGCGTAATGCCGCTGCGGGCGGCGTACTGGTTCAGTGCGCTGTCTAAATCCCCGGCGGCAATATCAAACTGCGTTGCCGCCAATGCGGGGACAGCGACCAGCCCCGCGAGCGGCAGCAGGCTTAAACGGATTGCCATCACCAGAGGCATCGGTTTGCGTAATACGCGTAAAGGCGTCATGTGTTCTCCACAATCGTTTTTGGTTGTCATCACCTGTTAAGTCGAACGAGCGGGTGAAAAGGGACAATGGAGAAGGCAAATTTTTTGTTTTTTTTCTCAGGCTGCGATGACAGTGACCCAGTAGCGGGTGGCAAATTGCAGTTTTACCGGCAGGGTCTGCGCGATGATGTGCAAAATCGCATCGGTGTCGCCCAGCGGAAAGGTGCCGCTCAGACGCAAACCGGCGACGGCGGGATCGCAGCGTAAGATCCCGGGGCGATAGCGGGAGAGTGTGGCGAGCACTTCATGCAGCGGACGATCGCGGAAGCTGAGGACGCCCTGCGTCCAGCTGGCGTCGCTGCTGTTGAGCGCCTGAAGGCGGATGAAGGCATCGCGGGTAAACCACAGGCTCTCGCCCGCGTGGACAATCTTGCGCTGTCCGTCTGGCAGCAGCGCCTCGACGGCGTGCTGTTGCACCGTCAGGCGCGTGTCACGGGCAAACTGGCGGACGGTAAATTCGGTGCCCAGCGCGGTGAGTAAACCGTCGCGGGTCTGGACGCGAAACGGTCGTTGCCGGCGGTCGCGGGCGGTGGTGATGGCAATTTCGCCGTAGCGCAGGCGAATCAGGCGCTGGTGGCCATCAAAGCGCACATCGGCGGCGCTGTCGGTATTGAGCGTCAGCAGAGTGCCGTCGCTGAGCGTTTGCCGCAGGGGCATGCCTTTTGCCGTGCGGTAATCGGCGCGCAATCCTTCCGCCAGTTCGCTGCTCCACATCTGCCAGCCGCCGCCGGCGGCAACCAGCAGCATCAGCCCTTTCAGCACCTGGCGACGCGTCAGGCGACTGTCGTTGAGCGTCCGGCTGGCAAGGGGACCGGGAAGTTGTCCCATCTGCTGGCGCAGGTTTTCGACCTGCTGCCACGCCCACTGGTGATCGCGGCTTTGTTCATACCACTGTTGCCAGCGGACCTCCTGTCGGGGGTTGACGCGACTATCGCTTAATACCGCGTACCAGCGCGATGCGGAACGCAGAGCCAGACGACGGGATTCGGTTAATGCGGAACTCACAGGCCATTCTCCAGGCGAAAAAGCAGGCAGTGCTCAGTCGCTCTGGCGACGTATTTTTTTACTGAGCTGACCGATACCATCAGGCGTTCGGCAATCTCGGCATACGTCAGCCCCTCCAGCTGCGAAAGCAAAAAGGCCGCGCGGGCTTTCCGGCTCAGGCCATCAAGCATGGCATCGACCTGCTGCAGCGTCTCCAGCTGGATGTGCTGTCGCTCCGGCGAAGGGACCAGGGCCTGCGGAAGCTGGGCAAGCATCTCCAGCCACGCGCGTTCCAGCGCGTTACGGCGAAACAGATCGATCATCACCCGTCTGGCGATGGTGCACAGGAAGGATCTAGGATCGCGGATCGCCGTCAGCGATTCGCTGCCCATCACGCGCAGAAAGGTATCCTGAGTGACATCATCGGCGTCAAAGGCGGATTGCAGCTTGCCGGTTAACCAGGTTGTCAGCCAGCCGTGATGGGCTTGATACAGAGACGCGAGCGTGAACGGCGTGGTGGCGGAAAGCTGAGACATAAGCGGGTTCAAAACAGGTTATCAATAGCGACATGTTAATATGAGAATGGTTATCATTACAATTAAAAGGCGGCGCAAAAATGGGTCGTGCGAACAATAATTTCAATAAGTGACTGTTGCGATTAGAAAATGTTGTTGATTTCACGGCATCAGGTCTCCGGCCCGTGTTACGGGCGGCTTATCATTGAAGGTCGGGGATAAAAAAGGATAATTTTTCGTTGTAAACGAATAGTGGATGATTTATTTAGCGAAAGCGCCAGACATTGTGCGGATTTATAAAATAAGGTGATTCTTATTTGATATATAGAAAAGGAATGAAAAGATATGTTGCATACTGTTTTATAGATTCTGACTCTGATATATGGAGATGCGTTATATTGATTGCCGCGATTCTTTAGCAACGTTTATACTTTTTACCACCGCGTCGCCTCGGGCAGGATGACCGGGTGGGTAAGTTGTTGCCGGCCAGTGACGGCAGGGGCTGCGAAGCAATATGACGCTGAAGAGTACAAATTGATTTAATAATGTGCAATCAGCGGATCGAAATAATTAGCGAGAAAAGGGTTGTCACAGTAAATATTTGTAATGGGATCTTCTTTTTTATTTTACATTCTGTTACAACTATGAGGGTATTATGCTTTTTTCACCGCGGAGGTGTTTTTTACTTGCCGGAGTGAATTTAGCCGGATTACTATTGTCATAGTTGCTATACGTACCGCCTAACGACTGATGAATGGACTTCGTTTTTTCCTTAAGCGCTACTCATTTATAGACGTTTACAGGAAAAATCATGCCTTGCGCTTTTAATAAAAGTCTTCTGCACCCTCGCAACTGGGGGACCTGGTTTGGCCTTGCCATTCTCTGGTTAATCGTGCAATTGCCTTATCCTCTGTTACACATCATCGGCACCAGCGCAGGCAAGGCGTCACGCCGCTTCCTTAAGCGCCGCGAACATATTGCCCGACGTAATCTTGAACTCTGTTTTCCGGACATGTCACCGCAAGCGCGGGAAAAGATGATTGAGCAGAATTTTATGTCGCTGGGCATGGGACTTATCGAAACCGGTATGGCCTGGTTCTGGAGCGACGAGCGGGTTAAAAAATGGTTCGACGTTGAAGGCTTTGAGAATCTGAGCAAAGCGTTAAGCGCCGGGCAGGGTGTTATGGTCGTTGGCGTGCACTTTATGTCGCTGGAACTCGGTGGCCGTACCATGGGTCTGTGTCGGCCGATGATGGCGACCTATCGCCCGCACAACAGCCCGCTGATGGAGTGGGTGCAAACCCGCGGACGCCTGCGTTCGAATAAAGCGATGATCGATCGCCGCAATTTATCTGGTCTGGTGCACGCGCTGAAAGCCGGCGAGGCGGTATGGTTCGCCCCGGATCAGGACTATGGCCCGAAAGGCAGCGTGTTTGCGCCGTTCTTCTCCGTCCCTCAGGCGGCGACGACAAACGGCACCTACGTCCTGTCGCGTCTCTCCGGTGCGAAGATGCTGAGCATCAGTATGGTGCGTAAGATGGACCGTAAAGGTTACACCCTGTACATCAGCGATGTGCTGAATGACTATCCTGGCGAAGATAAACAGGATGCGGCCAGCTATATCAACCGGGTGATTGAAAAAGAGATTCTGCGCGCGCCGGAGCAATATCTGTGGGTACATCGGCGCTTCAAAACCCGCCCGCTGGGCGAAGGCTCACTCTACTAAGCCAACAAGCACCGTAAGCGCTTTCAAAATCGCGGCAGTTGCGTTAACGTGAGCGCGATCATGTTTTTTGTTGAAAGCGAAGGAGTGCAGCGTGTTCGCTGAGTTTGGTGTGTTGAATTATCTGACCTATCTGGTCGGGGCTATTTTTATCATCCTGGTGCCCGGCCCTAATACCTTTTTTGTTCTGAAAACCGGTATCGCACACGGCGTTAAAAAGGGCTATCTGGCGGCGGCTGGCGTGTTCATCGGCGACGCGGTGCTGATGCTGCTGGCGTTTGCCGGCGTTGCGACCCTGATTAAGACCACGCCGGTGCTGTTTAATATCGTTCGTTATCTGGGCGCGATTTACCTGCTGTGGCTGGGTGGCAAGATGCTCTATTCCGTTCTGACTCAGCGGGAAGGGCACGCGGACGCCGGGGCTGAACCGGGAAGCGCGATTCTGAAACGCTCGCTGACGCTTAGCCTGACCAATCCCAAAGCCATTCTTTTCTATGTCTCTTTTTTCGTGCAGTTCATCGACGTTAACGCGACAACACCCGGACTGGCGTTCTTTATCCTCGCGCTGACGCTGGAAGTGATTAGCTTTATGTATATGAGCTTCCTGATCCTGTCCGGCTCGTTCGTGACGCGCTACGTGAAGACCAGAAAGAAACTGGCAAAAATCGGCAACAGTCTGATTGGTCTGGTGTTTGTCGGCTTTGCTGCGCGCCTGGCAACCCTGCAATCGTAAACCGCTGGCCGGTAGTGATTCCGGCCTGATAGCTTTATCCTCTGGCTTGTAACAAAAACCCTTCAATTTTTATTGCATTGATGTTACATATACAGCCGATTATCGGTCAGAGAAAAGGGAACCCGGATGATTCTGCAAAAGCTCATCAGCAACAAAAACAGCAAGAAATTCTTCTTGTCGATAGGGATTGTGTTTGCCATCGCGCTTACCGTGGTGGGCCGCGCAACGTTTGGCGGGGTCGTTAGCGAATACAATATGCCGTACTCCGAATGGAGCACATCGATGTTTTTCCTGCAGGGGGCGATGGTGACCGTGTACAGCATCGTGTTCACGCTGCTGTTTTCCATTCCGCTGGGCTTCTTCTTTTTAGGTTCTGACCGTCAGGACTAAGGCTATGGGGCGAACGCGCGTTCGCCCTGCTTAACCCTTCCGTCACCAGCCGCGGCCGTCATAATGATGATGGTGGTGGTGCCTGTGGTGATAGCCGTCGTCAACAATACATCCCGATAACAGCGTGCATAGCGCAAGAATCAACGATAACACGATCGGTTTTTTCATTTCTCACTTCTCCGTTGTCCACCGTCCGCGGGCAAAGAGCGTGCGGAGTCGGCTGATGAAGTGAGTGTATAGCGTTAACTTATTGAGTGGATAGGATAACTCCGCAATAACGCTCTGACGAACGATCCCCGACCGCCGATGCTACCACCAGCCAAACTGAACGCCGGCCAGGGCAACGATCGCGATGATAATCATCAGAATGGTGCTTTTTTTCATTACGCGCCGCCCGGAGCCGCGTAGCCGCCGACAAAAAACCAACCGAGAAAAACAACGGCGACGATAAAAATGGCCACCGGGAAAAGAATACCCAATCTCATGATGTTACCCCTGAAGCTAAAAATATGACCTGTCCTGCCACAAAACCATTAAGCCGCCGCATCGCAACAGCTTACCGGAAAACCTCGCTATCATACTGGATATCGCCGTCAGGTTTTAATCAATATTCAGAAAGGAATCCCGCCGCCGGGACTTTTTATCCTGATACATAGCGTCATCCGCAGCGCGCAGCGCACTTTCGACATCCAGAACCTGGGGATTTACCTCTGTGATGCCAAAACTGGCGCCAGGATAGTTAATTCGGTGTTCGCCAAGAAAGTAAACCCCACATAAGGCCTGCCGCAGGGTCGCAACAAAGGACTGTTGCTGCAGCGTGTCCAGTTCGGTGCCGACGACTAAAAACTCATCACCGCCGAGGCGTCCCACCAGGTCTCCCTGGCGAATATGCGCCTTCAGCCGTTCGCCAATCTGGACCAGAAAGCTGTCCCCGCACTGATGACCAAAGCGATCGTTTATCGCTTTAAAATCGTCAAGGTCGATAAAGATCATCAGCAGATTGCGCTGCTGCTCGCGCTCGCGGGGAAACATTGACGACAGATGCTTAAACAGCGCCCGGCGATTGGCTAAACCGGTCAGCTCGTCGGTATAGGAGTGCATTTCCAGCGCGACGTTGGCGGCGCGAAGCTGATCAACCAGCGTCTCTTTCTCAACATAGTGAGAAATTAAGTTGGCAAACAGCGCCATCACCTGCTCGCCTTCGAGGTTATAGGGCTGTTTATTGCGGCTGGTTGCACATAATGTGCCGTACAGCGAGCCATCGGCGAGGCGCACGGGAATGCTGAAGAAGGTGATAATCCCCAGCCCCTGAGCGGCGATGCACGACGGCCAGCGGGTGTTGACATCGTTACTGAACTGGCAGTTATCATCGATTGCACGTTTACACAGCGACTCATTCCACGGCACCGAAAACCCTTCCGGGATCTGCATTTCGCTGCTGTTATGCGCGTACAGCACCAGCTGGCGCTGCGCTTTTAAATCAATACGAGTCAGATAAGTTGACTCCATTCTGGTCACAAGCTCCAGCATCTCAAGCAGCTGCCTGACTAACATTTCGAGGGAATGTTCAGTGGCGAGCGTTTGCGAGACGCGAGCAAGAATAAAATCTGACATGAATGTACGGCTCCCGATCGCGGGTGGGGCCGTCAGTCATTTATGCTGGAAAACGGCTACCAACGAAGAGTAAACATAGATACAACAAATTTAACACATTAATGAAGGGAATACCTGCGATCGCAGCGGGGAAAAAAAGCCCCGTCGGGGGCGACGGGGAAAACTCATTGATTATGGAATGATCTGTTCTCTGGTCAGTTCGAGAACAAGCGCTACTCTACGCGGCAAAAGTGTAGTTAAAATGGAGAAACCATGAAGAATCAGGGCAAATACGTGCTCTGTGCAAAGAAGGAGCAGAAATGAAGTGGATGATAATGCTGCTGCCGCTGGCCCTGGCCGGCTGCGCGAAGCAGCCGCAGCCGCAGGATGCGCCGCCGCCGCCGAAGTCTATCGGCATGGCGAACCCGGCCTCGGTTTACTGCGGTCAGAAGGGCGGTAAGTTGATACCGGTTCAGACGCCGCAGGGCGTGCGCAGCGACTGTAAGCTGCCCGGCGGGGAAACCCTCGATGAATGGGAGCTGTGGCGCCGGGATCACCCCGCTAAGGCGTAGCCTCGCCGGCAGACAGGTTTTCCAGCCACTCAGCCAGCACCAGCGCATGGTTTTGCCGGGTATCTTTGGCGGCATACAGCAAGGTTAATGGCTGTTGGCGAGCCAGCCCGGCGAGACGCAATCCTTCGTCGCGCCGGGCGTCGAGTTCTTCGCGATACTGTTGACTGAAGCTGACAAAATCGATCGCCTCGCCGTGGAACGCTTTACGTAGCGCCGAAGAGGGCGAGAGCGATTTGCACCATTCATCGTAGCGCAAAGCCTCTTTTTTCATACCGCGCGGCCAGAGTCGGTCAACCAGAACGCGGTAACCGTCGCCGGGCTCTGCCGGATCATAAACGCGTTTACAGTGAATCATCGCTATTTTCTCTCTGTTGCATCCAGGCGAGGAGTTGGGGTAGCTGTCGGTCGGAAAAAACGGCGATGCCGTGTTCACGCAGCAGCGCCGCCGCCACGCCTGACCCCGGCTTTCGCTGCCCGCTGAACGTCCCGTCGTAGATAAACTGGCTGCCGCAGGTCGGGCTGCCGTCGGTTAACAACGCGGCCTTACAGCCGGCTTCCTGTGCGGTGCGCAGGGCCAGCCATGCGGCCAGCTGATAGTGCGGAGTGACGTCCTGACCGTCGCTCTCAACGATACGCGCGCGGTCCTGCATGACATCCGTGCCCTGGGCGTGAAGGATTTCGGCCGGGAGTCGGGGGACCGGCAGCCCGGCGGCGAGCTCCGGGCAATGAATCACCAGCCGACCGTCGCGCTGCCAACGTGCCAGCGCGTCGGCAAGCTGCGCTTTTTGGCTGCCATTATAGCGAACCTGAAACCCCATCAGGCAGGCGCTGACTAAAATTTTGCTTTTCATAGGCGGTCCATCATTGTTTCTCTGCGCTATACAATAGCGCCTGCGCGCGGAAATTACCCGCCTACAAAGCAATCCAAAAGCGCGAAGGACCTTCTGGCGCGGTGAAAACAGGGGTTGTGTTCCGCGACGGAGATCGCTAATCTGAGGCTCCTTGTGTTGCCCGAAAATCGCTCTGACATAAGGATCCTGCTATGAACACCCCCCTGCGTATTGCCCTGGTTGGCGACTACAATCCTGACGTGATTGCCCATAAAGCTATCCCCCTGGCTATCGACGATGCCGCCGCCGTGCTGGAACTGCCCGTGCGCTATGACTGGCTGGCAACTCGTGATATTCACCATGCCGACGCGCTGGTGGATTACGATGCTATCTGGGTGGTGCCCGCCAGCCCGTATGAAAATGCCGAAGGCGCATTTACCGCCATTCGCTACGCGCGCGAAAACAGCGTGCCTTTCCTCGGAACCTGCGGTGGTTTTCAGCACGCGATAATCGAATATGCGCGTAACGTGATGGGCTGGCAGGATGCGGCACATGCTGAAACCGATACCGAAGGACGGATGGTGATAGCGCCGCTAAGCTGTTCGCTGGTTGAAAAGTCGGACACCATTGAGCTGCGCGCTCATACCCTGATAGCCCGTGCGTATGGCCGCGATCATATTGAAGAGGGCTACCACTGCAACTATGGTATCGCCGACAGCTTTGCCCGTGAACTTGAGCAGGGAGAGCTGCGGGTAACCGGATGGGATGAAGAGGGGGAGATTCGCGCGGTGGAGCTGGTCACGCATCCGTTTTTTGTGGCGACCTTGTTCCAGCATGAACGTCATGCCCTGGAAGGACGTCCCGCACCGCTGGTGCAGGCGTTTTTACATGCCGCAAGCCAATAAACTCACCGCCGGTTAATCTTCCAGGATTCAGTTCGCATTGCCGGTGCCGCCCCGGACGCGCGGGTGAGCAGGAAAATATTGCCGCCATCGTAATGGCGGCTTATCAAAGCGCTATCCGTTTATCTCCCGGTCGCGACCGGCCAGCGCGCCGAACAGGGCCATAACGACTGAAATCAGCGCCACGGCGAGAAGCGGGATCTGCCAGTCGCCGTTGGCATCATGAATTTTCCCCATGAGCGGTGGTCCGCAGGCGGCCAGCAGATATCCGATGGTCTGCGCCATCCCCGACAAAGCCGCTGCCTGATGCGCAGAGTTTGCGCGCAGGCCGATAAACGTCAACCCCAGAATCATGGTTGCCCCCGAACCGAAACCAAAGACTAGCGTCCAGACTACCGCCTGTCCCGGCCAGAACCACAGTCCGCAGGCGCTGATGGCGCACATCAGCGCTACAATGATCGCGATGGCGCGCTGGTCTTTAAGGCGATGAAGAATCAGCGGAATTGCCAGCCCGGGGGCGGCGGTGGCCAGCTGGAGCAAACCATGCAGAGAGCCCGCCTGCGCTTCGCTGTAGCCAAGGCTCTGCAGAATGGCCGGCAGCCAGCCAATAATAACGTAATAGACCAGCGAGTTGATGCCGAGGAACAGGGTGACCTGCCAGGCGAGCGCGGAGCGCCAGATTCCGCGATTGTGCATGGCGCCGGAACCGGTGAGGGGCGCGGTCGCGGTCTTGCGCGTTTGCGGCAACCATACCAGCAGTGCCAGCAGCGGAAAGACCATTAACATCAAGAGTGCGCCGTGCCAGCCGAAACCCGCCAGCGCCAGCGGCACCACCATGGCTGAACCCAGCGCGGCCGCTCCGCCCATAGTGATCGAGTAGGCCCCGGTCATCCTGGCAACATGCTGTGAGAAGTCGCGTTTGATCAGACCCGGCAGCAGAACGTTACCGAGCGCAATTCCGCAGCCGATGATCGCCGTACCGCCGAACAGCAAGGCGGTGGAAGGAAGCGAACGCAGTCCGATACCCAGACAAATAAGGACTAGCGCCACCAGCAGGCTGCGCTCAATGCCCAGCCGGCGACCGACGCCTGCCGCCAGCGGTGATACCAGGCCAAAGGCCAGCAGCGGCAATGTGGTGAGCATCCCGGTTTGTGCGGTGGAGAGACCATAGTCAGCGCGAATGGCGTCGAGCAGCGGGGCTGCGCCGGTAAAAGTCACGCGTAGCGTGGAGGCAATGAATAAAATCCCGGCAATCAGCAGCAGATGACGGCGGCCGGTAGAAGGCAAAACAGAACTCATGGCAATCTCTGACGAGTAAACAGGGCGGCTACAATAGCGCGTTTGCCGATGGTTTAAATCAAGCTAAAATGACAGATTATCGCTAATATCGGACAAAATCATGATAGGACTTGGCCTGGATGGCTACGATCCGGACAGCGGCCATGAATCGGCCCTCGCGTTTCGTATTCAGGTGGTGGAAGACGAGCAGTTCATCCCGCGCCATCAGCACCGCAAAGGCCAGCTGATCCTCGCCTTGCATGGGGCGCTCACCTGCGAGGTGGAGAACGCGATGTGGATGGTGCCGCCGCAGTATGCGGTGTGGGTACCGGGTCAGATGCCCCACAGCAACCGCGCCACGCCGGGGGCACAAATCAGTTTTCTGTTTATTGAACCGGATGCTGCGCCAATGCCGGCGCACTGTTGTACCTTAAAAATTTCGCCTCTGGTGCGCGAGCTTATCCTGACCCTTGCCGGACGTCACGGGGAGGCGTTTGCCCATCCGACAACGCAACGGCTGGTGCAGGTGCTGTTCGATGAGCTCCCGCGACAGCCGCAGGAACATCTGCAGCTGCCGGTTTCCCCACATCCGAAGATTCGCCAGATGGCGGATTTCATGGCGGTTGATCCGGCCCGCTGGCAGACGCTGGCGCAGTGGGCGGCAGAATTCGCGATGAGCGAACGGAATCTGGCGCGGCTGGTGGTGCGCGAGACCGGACTGAGCTTTCGCCGCTGGCGACACCAGCTGCAGCTGATCCTGGCCCTGCAGATGTTGATTCGCGGGCAAACGGTCCAGCAGACCGCGCAAACGCTGGGATATGACTCGACGACCGCGTTTATTACGATGTTTAAAAAGGGGCTGGGCCAGACGCCAGGGCGCTACCTGGCGAGTCTGGTTACGACTTCCCGATAAACAGCGAAATAATGCCGGCGGCGATCAGCGGGCCAACCGGTACGCCGCGGAACAGCGCTACGCCAAGGACCGTGCCGACCAGCAGTCCGGCGACCAGCTGCGGCTGCGAGCCCATCAGCGCCACGCCGCGTCCGCCCAGCCACGAGACGAATACGCCCACGGCAATCGCCAGCAGCGACTTCCAGTTGACGAACGAGTGCAGCAGCGTCGACGGCGGCAGCGTGCCGCTGGCAATGGGAGCCATTACGCCAATGGTCAGAATGATAATACCGATCGTCAGCCCCTGTTTTTCAATCCACGGGAAAAAGACGTTGAGCGGTGTGACGCGAACGATGATTAAAACGAGGATAGAAATAGCCACGGTGGTGTTATGGCTGATAAAACCCAGCGCGGCCAGCCCGAGCAGAATAAACAGGGTTGTATCGAACATGACGGGAGATCCTTGCCAAAATAATAAGCCTGTCTACTCTACGCGTAATAGCGTGAATAGACAGGCTTTTTTTGACCAGTGACCGCGTTTCCAGGCATCTGCACAATTTGGCGTGGCGGTGAGCCATCATCTCTCAGCCTTCGCGGCGAAAGGCGACCAGCTCCGGCCGGGCAATGCGCAGATAATCCTCGGTGTTCAGGATAATGGATTTATCCAGCTGGCCGGCGTTAAAGGCAATCTCAGGGTAGCGATCGAACAGCAGCGGATCGGCAATCAGCCGCAAATCCGGGTGAAAGCTGAACGGTGGGATGGCGCCAAAAACGCAGGCGGTGAGCGTATCGACTTCCGCCGGACTGGCCAGCGATGCCTTGCTGCCGCCGATATGCTGCGCCAGGCGTGACAGGTCCGCCTGTTGGTCGGCGGCGAGGATCGCCAGGACATGCTGGTTCACGCCGTTCCCTTTGACTTTACAGACCAGCGCTTTTGCCCCCTGGCCCAAAGCAGTACCGCGAATTTCCGACACGGCCTCACATTTCCCCACGGCCTCATGTTCCACGACGCGATAGTGGGCCTGGTGCTGTTCAAGCAGCGCGAGCAGCTGACGGTGGGTGTTGCGTTTTTCCGGCATGTTCATCTCACTCTTTCCATCATGACAAAGTCGTCAGCATAATCGTCTTCACACCAGATGAGAACTAACGGAACCTGAGGGGGCATTTTGCTGCTGATTTCTTGCGCGGTGAATGTTCGACCGAGGAGAGAGACAGACGACATGATGCGTAACGATGAATATCTCCGCGAGCGGTGAGGGTCAATTCGTATTTCTCATCGGATTATTCGCATTTAATTCATAATTTAGGCAATTTCTCTTCAATTTATCGCTGGCCAAAGCACCGATCCCAACAAAATGGAAAGAATTTATTAAGCAATAGAACTTTTCTCATTTTATTGAGTCCTTAACAAAATCGATAGTGGTGCGGCTAATTGTGGTGACGAGGATATGATGATGGACAACACAGCGGTGCGGGTATCCCCAAAGAAGTTTAAAAAAATAAGGGAACTTAACAGACGCCGTAATTATTTTACAAAAAGAGTGCGTAACGCCTTACGTGTTTATATTGCAAAAACGCTGTGGGATAGCCCTGCGCGGTCTGAGCTGGATTTATCATCGGCAAAAACGGTGCTGCTGATGCGCAATGAAGGCGCTATCGGGGATGTGGTTGTCGATTCCGCATTGGTTAAGTGCCTTCATCAGTCTGGGTTTATCGTGGATTTCCTGCTGACAAAATCGAATAGCCAGGTGATGCGGTATCATCCGGGCATTCGTCGGATCTATGAGGCTGAGAATGTAGCCTCCGGTGATTTCCTGCGTAAATTTACCCATAATGTTCCTGAGTCCGTTATTAATGAGCTTGCGAATAATAAGTATGACATTGTTATCGATCCCTCTTTATTCGATATGCCCATACACCGGATGCTGTTATTGCGACAAATAAAAGCAAAATCGGTTCTGGGGTTTAATAAATGGGCATCGATTAATCATTATTCAAAATCCTTTGATTTTGATTGTGAAAACTGGCATGTCAGCCAAACCTATACGTTTATCGCCGAGCATCTGAATCTGGATAAAAAACATCTGGAGCGCTATGACCTCCATATTCCAGAGGATATTTATCAGCAAACCCGGCAGTATCTGGCGGGGCTTGTCGGGCGAAAAGTCATCATTAATATTTTTGCCGGGCATCCGGACCGCAGTCTGTCGCAGGCGCAGTTGTCATCCCTGATCGGCAAACTGCAGGAGGCTTATCCCGATGTACAGATTATTTTGCTCGATCACCGCAATGAGATCCGACTCCCGCTGCCAGAAAAGGTGAGCATTAACCCCTTCAAAACGCTGCATCACGCCATGGCGCTGATTGCCGAGGCCGATCTGATTATCTCACCGGATACCTCGGTGGTGCATATGGCGGCGGCGTGGAGAAAACCGCTGGTGGCTATCTATAAAGATGTGCGCATGAACAACCGATTGTGGGCGCCGGGATATGACAACGCGCGGCAGATCATTGTCAAATGCGGCAAGGTCCATCAAATGGAGAATCTGGCCAGTCTGATTATGCGTGAGATTGAAGGCGGCGTGCTGGCAAAAGAGCCCGCGCGGGATTGTCTGAACGATCGATAATCGTCGCTGCCGGTAAAGAGTCAGTTCGGCAGCAGGGCGTCATCCTGTGGCCAGCGATACAAGATCGCTGGCTTTTTTATGCGTCTTTATGCGTCAGATTTCCGCTCAGCCAGCGCGCTAGCAGGAGCGACAAGGGGGATTTGCGCCGCAGGGATTACCCGTCATACGCCATATCCTGTTGCGCTTTCATCAGACCTTCTGTTCCCTTGCGGAGCAGATTGGGGGTACTATCTAACCCATTATCTCTTTGTAACAGGTAACATCTCCAATGGCTCTGATCCCTAAAAACTATGCCCGGCTGGAAAGCGGCTATCGTGAAAAAGCATTAAAAATCTATCCGTGGATATGTGGGCGCTGCTCGCGGGAGTTTGTCTATTCCAACCTGCGTGAATTAACGGTTCACCATATCGATCACGATCATACCAATAATCCGGAAGATGGCAGTAACTGGGAGTTATTGTGTCTGTACTGCCACGATCATGAGCACTCCAAATACACCGAAGCTGACCAGTACGGGACGCGAGTGGTGGCGGGGGAGGATGCGCAAAAAGATGTGGCCGCCGCAACCTATAACCCCTTTGCGGATTTAAAATCGATGCTCAATAAGAAGTCATAAAATCAGCTATCTTCCCTGCGGGTTCAGGGCTGTCTGAGCAGCCCTGCCACGCGCCTCTTTGCGTGGATTCCGATCCGGCTATCTCCGCGACCGTGCTGCCCGGCGTATTCACTCAGACAGAATCCTGCGCCGGTTTGCCGACTGCGGGCAGCTTATGCCAGTCGCCCGCAGCGGACAGTCCATTATTACCAGAAGACGTTAGCCTGAATACCCACAGCCCAGGTGTCGTTGTCCAGACCATTGTTGAAGGACGATTCGCTGGCATCCGTCCAGTTATCCCGGTCGCTATCGTAATGGCTGACGAATACACGCAATTCTGGCTTATCGCGACCGTAGGACAGCGCCTGCGCAAGGGTGTATTTTGCCCCGCTGCGATCGTAGTCAGTCCCGTTAACCGTTTTCTTGTCGTCGAAATAACCCATTTCAAGGTAAGTCCGGGTGTAATCAGACCAGTGATAGGTCACTTTCGCGCTGACGGACGCCGTTGACGCATCGCCTTTATCACCATTCCACAGCTCAACATCGTTGGCGGCAGCATAGTTCAGCGCATGGCTGACATCCCAGTCCGCGGCAACCGGGATAGTGCCGTAGTTACGCAGTGCCCAACCTTCACCCTCTTTAACCGTGCCATTGAGCGTGTCCGCAGCACCAAAGGTCACGCCTTGCAGGGCGGAGCCTTTGCCATAATACTGAATAACCGTATTGTTAACGCCTTTGTCGAAGATCTGCTGCTTCAACACCACCATCGCGGTTTGGCCATCGACATAATCGTGGTTGGCTCGCTCTACTTGCTCATCGTTGGCATCTGCGTGCAGGTATTTATAACCCACCGCCAGCGTTGCGCCATCCCACAGAGGCTGGCTGTCATACATCAGTTCAAGTTGATTGGAATCGATCAGCTGCTGAGCGTCCACTTCGCCTTCGGCGAAGGCTGAAAGATCTTCATCAATATCGCGATGTAAGAAGGCGACAGAAAGTTTTCCCTGACCGAGACTCATTTTTTCAATACCGCCGCCGACGTTGGTATGGTTCCAGAAATCGTAGTCGTTAGCGTCAATGCTGTATTTATTATACTGGCGGATACCCGCCCAGGTTGTTTCATCCAGGCCCATAAAATTACGGAACTGGATATTCATGTTTTCCCAGCCAAACTTATTTTCGTGGCTGCTGTTGGTGTCGCCGTCGTACATATTGATCATCGTCTGGATATATACAGACTGGCTTCCTGAACGATATAATTCTTTACCAAAACCAACTTCCGCGTAGGTGTCAAATTCATTACCCAGACGACCGAGTTTATTTTTCTCGAAGCTGCCGCCGGTTGCGTCTTTCATCGAACCACCGCCGTCACTGGCCCCCATGCCTGAACGGAAATACCCATAAAAATCAATGCCAGCCAAGGTGTCGGTGGCGGTGACGGTTTTGGATGGGGCATCTGTTTTATCATCTGCGAATACGGCTGTGGACACCATTGAAAGTGACGACGCAATGGCAAGGGGTAATAAAGATTTTTTCATTAATTAATTCCTGGTGTTTTAAAATATAAGTTCCGTAACAAATTGCACGGGATTTAATTATTAAACCTCAGCCGCGGCTGGTGGCGGTTAAAATGTAAAATATTTTAATTGCTATAAAAGAATATTAATTTTTCAGGCAGCATTGCACGTTCAGGCATAGTGTATGGTGTAACCTCTGGCTCTAAAACAGCACATTTATTTAAAAGTAAATATTGCCCTTGCGGAATATTAAATTGTGGACTAGCGCACAAAAATAAGCGTTTTAAACGGCAATGCTGACCCTAAGGAACCGGTCGGGAGAAGGAGGAGCGGGGGTAAGGGCAACCTCCGTCGCGTCATGTTGGAACGACAGCCGGCTTTCTTGCTGCGCCAGTTGAAACGGATTCGGAGAGACTAATTCAGCAGACCTGCGCCGACGTTGACCGACAGACCCAGTATTGCAAGATTGAACACGAAGGAGATAACCGATTGTAGCAGCGTGATTTGCCGGATCCCGGTTGTCCCGGTGGCCACATCGGCGGTTTGTGCGGCCACCGCAATCGTAAACGCGTAGTACAGGAAATCCCAGTATCCAGGCTCCTCCGGCTTTTCAGGAAATATCATCGGGGTGACCTCCTGCGTCCGATGCAGATAGTGCTGATGGGCATAGTGCATAGCGAAAGAGCTGGGCACGAGGGCCCAGGAGACAATGAGGGTTGTCACCGTCAACAGGAGATGGACCACGCGCGGCGTGCCGGAGAGCTCTTTCAACGCAGAGAGTTCGCTTAAAATGGCGACGATGCTGGCCGCACAGGCCACAATGACTATCATTAGCACGAGCATCGCGCTTTGGTCCTGTAACCGGGCAATGCGCTGAATGCCCGATACATCAGTAATCAACATGCGGATCCAGATAAAAATCAGATAAGGCCATGCCAGCGTATTCCAGCCGATCAACACTCTTTGCAAGGTCCCGAGCTGTGTCGGAAGCAAGAAAAAACAGACAACGCCCAGAACGATTGAAATCAGCAGGGGCAGACGAACGTAGAGGTGGGCGGTCAGACGCATAGTGGCAGTCGCTTCCAGTCAGGCACTGATTGAGGCTTATTCAGACGTCATTATTTGAATTGAAGCGCAAAAACTCAACGGCCAGCCTTCAAGGAAAACAGTCAGGATCTTAATGTAACTGACTGTTTTTATTGGCTAGTTTCTGGCCTCGGAACCCTGCTTGTGAAACAGTTCGCGGAACACCGGATAGATATCCTCCTGGTCGCGAATGTGCTGCATCGCAAAGTTCTCAAAGGTTTCCTGCAGATGCTCATATTCGCGCCACAGCGTCTGGTGCGCGCGGCGGGTTATTTCTATATAGCTGTAGTAACGCACCACCGGCAGAATATTTTTAGCCAGCAGTTCATGGCACAACGGTGAATCATCCGCCCAGTTGTCGCCGTCCGAGGCCTGCGCGGCATAGATATTCCATTGCGACGGATCGTACCGTGCTTTAACAACCTCATCCATGAGCTTGAGGGCGCTCGAGACGATAGTGCCGCCGGTTTCCTGGGAGTAGAAAAACTCGTGCTCGTCCACCTCTTTGGCCTGCGTATGGTGGCGAATATAGACGACCTCAACGTTCTTATAGGTCCGGCTGAGGAACAGATACAGCAGGATATAAAATCGTTTGGCCATATCCTTGGTGACCTGATCCATCGAACCCGAGACATCCATAAGACAGAACATAACCGCCTGACTGGACGGCTCCGGGCGTTTTTCGTAATTCTTATAGCGCAGGTCAAAGGTATCGATAAAAGGCACGCGTTCGATTTTTGCCCGCAGCTCGGCGATTTCCCGACGTAAACGCTCCTCTTCCAGCAGCTGCGCCGGTTCGCTTTTGGCTATGGTGTCCAGATCCTCCTCAAGCGCCCGTAGTTCGCGACGCTTGCCCGCCGTCATCGCCGTACGTCGCGCCAGCGAGTTTTGCAGGGATCGCACCACGCTGATATTGGCCGGCACGCCGTTGGCGGTAAAGCCAGCCCGGTGAGTTTTAAATTCGGTGAGCTGGCGCTGCTGGTTTTTCTTCAGGTTCGGCAGGGCGAGATCCTCAAACAGCAGATCCAGATACTCATCTTTCGATATTTGAAAGACAAAACCATCCTGGCCTTCGCCGTCGGCGCTGGCCTGCCCTTGACCGCTCCCGCCACCGCCGCCGCCGCCCTGAGGACGCTCGATGCGGTCATTCTGTACAAAGTGGTCGTTTCCCGGATGGACGCGGTTACGCAGCCCCCCGCGTCCCTGATGAAACATCGGTTCGTTGATATCATCCGTCGGGATAGAAACGGATTCTCCGCTGTCAATATCCGTCACTGAACGCTTATTGATCGCCTCGGAGATGGACTGTTTAATCTGCGCCTTATAACGGCGCAAAAAGCGCTGGCGATTCACCGCACTTTTATTCTTTCCGTTCAGGCGCCGGTCTATGAACCAGGTCATATGCCCTCCTGTGCTGCAATTGCCAACCTTACGCTGCGACGGAAATGCCGGATGGCGCTGAGCTTACCCGGCCTACAGGTCGCTGTTTTTGTAGGCCCGGCGGGCAACGCACCGCCGGGCAATTTCCGTTATCAGGATGATTTACGTACGCGCAGGTACCATTCGCACAGCAGACGGACCTGCTTACGGGTATAGCCTTTCTCCATCATACGATCGACAAAATCGTCGTGTTTTTTCTGCTCGTCGGTTGAGGTTTTGGCGTTAAACGAAATCACCGGCAGCAGCTCTTCGGTATTGGAGAACATTTTCTTCTCAATCACCGTGCGCAGTTTTTCGTAGCTGGTCCAGTTCGGGTTCCGTCCGTTGATATTAGCCCTGGCGCGCAGGACGAAGTTGACTATCTCATTACGGAAGTCTTTCGGGTTGCTGATCCCGGCCGGCTTCTCAATTTTCTCCAGCTCCGCATTCAACGACTCACGGTCAAACAGTTGGCCAGTGTCCGGATCGCGGTACTCCTGATCCTGAATCCAGAAGTCCGCATAGGTGACATAGCGGTCAAAGATGTTCTGCCCGTATTCGGAGTAGGACTCAAGATAGGCGGTCTGAATCTCTTTACCGATAAACTCGGCATATTTCGGGATCAGATAGCCTTTGAGGAACTCCAGATAACGTTCCGACTGCTCTTGCGGGAACTGCTCGCGCTCGATTTGCTGTTCCAGGACGTAGAACAGATGGACCGGGTTCGCGGCGACCTCGGCGTGGTCAAAGTTAAACACGCGCGACAATATTTTGAAGGCGAAGCGGGTGGACAGACCGTTCATCCCTTCGTCGACGCCGGCGTAATCGCGGTACTCCTGATAGGATTTCGCTTTCGGGTCGGTGTCTTTCAGGCTTTCACCGTCGTACACGCGCATTTTGGAGTAAATGCTCGAGTTTTCCGGCTCTTTCAGCCGCGACAGTATGGAGAAGCGCGACAGCGTCTCCAGGGTCCCCGGGGCGCACGGCGCGTGGGTCAGCTCACTGTTGTTAAGCAGTTTTTCGTAGATGCGCATCTCTTCGGAGATACGCAGGCAATAAGGCACCTTGACGATATACACGCGGTCGAGGAAAGCCTCGTTGTTTTTGTTATTACGGAAGGTCACCCATTCGGATTCGTTGGAGTGGGCGAGAATAATACCGTTAAACGGCAGGGCCGAAATTCCCTCGGTTCCGTTATAGTTGCCTTCCTGCGTGGCGGTCAGCAGCGGATGCAGCACCTTGATAGGCGCTTTAAACATCTCGACGAACTCCATAATCCCCTGGTTGGCGCGGCACAGGGCGCCGGAGTAGCCGTAGGCGTCCGGATCGTTCTGGGCATAATGCTCCAGTTTACGAATATCCACTTTACCGACCAGCGCGGAGATATCCTGGTTATTCTCATCACCCGGTTCTGTCTTGGCGATGGCAATTTGCTCAAGGATAGAGGGCCACACTTTGATCACGCGGAATTTGGTGATGTCGCCACCGAACTCGTGCAGACGTTTTGCCGCCCACGGCGACATGATGGTGCCGAGATAACGGGTAGGCACGCCATACTCTTTATCGAGAATCTGCGCGTCTTCCTGCGGGTTAAACAGGCACAGCGGATGATCGTTGACCGGGCTACGTTCACCGTTGGCGCTCAGTATATAGATAGGTACACGCTGCATTAAGGATTTCAGACGTTCAGCCAGCGACGATTTACCCCCGCCCACCGGGCCCAGCAGATACAGAATCTGTTTCTTCTCTTCCAGACCTTGTGCGGCGTGTTTCAGGTAAGAGACGATCTGCTCGATGGCATCTTCCATGCCGTAAAACTCTTCAAATGCCGGATAGCGTGCGACAACCCGGTTTGAAAAGAGACGGGACAGCCGGGGTTCCAGGGCCGTGTCGACCATGACTGGCTCACCAATGGCCATCAGCAGCCGTTCTGCCGCGTTGGCATAAGCACTGCGATCTTGCCGGCAGATGGTAAGAAACTCCTGCAGTGTGAACTCTTCGTCCTTGGCAGCTTCATAACGCTGGCGATAGTGATCGAATATATTCATGGCATGCCGTCCTTTCGTTTTTAGCACAAGTTGAGAGCCGTTCATATGAATAGTGGGAGCTCCCGGAAGAGGTAAACTGCGCGACGTTCATCGATTCTCCAGCAACCCTTATGCCAGGTTGACGAAGCGACACAGACAACGTGCGCCAAAATCACTTCTTCTAAATTAAAGCGTAGATGCATTTAGAAAACTTGCATGCCGGCAAAAATCAATTTCAATGACATATCAATAACTCATCCGGAAAAAAGGCGCTTTTTCGCACGTCTTGCCAGGCCGCGTCATGGGGCTGTCATCCGGCTGCAAGTTTATGGTCATCTGTTGATGAGAAATTGAATGGTTTATGTAATGACGGGTAAAGAATTTGAGGCATGAGGCCTACGACGGTAAACTGCCCCGGCGTATTAATTGACAAACGGGAATATGGATTGTGAATAAGATCAAACCTCTGGCACTCAGCGTGTGCCTTGCGGCCTCTGTTTCGGCTGCCCACGCGGAAGGGAAATTTACGTTAGGGGCCGGCGTGGGTATCGTCGAGAACCCTTATAAACAATACGATGCCGATGTTTTCCCCGTCCCGGCAATTAGCTATGAGAGCGACAGCTTTTGGTTTCACGGCCTCGGTGGCGGCTACTATTTGTGGAATGACAACACCGATAAGCTGTCCGTGACCGCCTACTGGTCGCCGATGTACTTCAAGCCGGGCGACAGCGATAGTGAGCAAATGCGCAAGCTGGATCGCCGTAAAACCACCATGATGGCCGGGCTCTCTTATGTCCACAACACGCAGTACGGCTTCTTGCGTACGACGCTTGCGGGCGACACGCTGGGTAACAGCAACGGTATCACCTGGGATACGGCCTGGCTTTATCGCTATACCAACGGCAACCTGACCTTGACGCCGGGGATTGGCCTCGAGTGGAACAGCGATAACCAGAACGAATACTACTACGGCGTTTCTCAGCATGAGTCCAATCGTAGCGGCATGCGTAGCTACGACCCGGATAGCAGCTGGAACCCGTACCTTGAGCTGTCGGCTAACTATCGTTTCCTCGGCGACTGGAGCGTGTATGGCGTGGCGCGTTACACCCACCTGTCTAATGAAATCACCGACAGTCCGATGGTCGACAAATCCTGGAGCGGTCTGATCTCCACGGGGATTACCTACACCTTCTGATCGCACATGATAGCGATCGTCGAACAGACGATCGTGCACCATAACGAAGAAATTCGTGCATCAAAACAGGGCATAACGCCCTGTTTTGCATTACGGTGGTGCAACGGCATAACCGGAGGAGGCGATGATGGAAAAACAGTATCTTTTGGCGATCGTGCGGCGGTTCCTGCTATCGGGCAGGGAACCTGGTATATGGGTGAAGACAGTGCCCGACGTACGCAGGAGGTGGCTGCACTACGAGCGGGCGTGGAACGCGGGCTGACGGTCATCGACACCGCCGAAATGTATGCACATGGCGGGGCGGAAGAGGTGGTCGGAGAGGCGATTCGCGGCCTGCGGGATCGCGTCATACTGGTCTCTAAAGTCTATCCGTGGCATGCGGGTGGACAGCGGATGATGGATGCCTGCGAGGCCAGCCTGCGCCGTCTGGGGACCGATTACCTCGATATGTACCTGCTGCACTGGGCCGGCGAGTTTTCCTTTGCGCAAACCGTTGAGGGCATGGAGAGGCTGGTGGCGCAGGGAAAAATTCGCCGTTGGGGCGTATCGAATCTCGATACTGCCGCGATGCAGACGCTGTGGCAGGTTGCCGGGGGCCAACGGTGTGCGACCAATCAGGTACTGTACCACCTGGCGTCGCGGGGCATTGAACATGACCTGCTGGCGTGGTGTCAGCAACGGTCGCTGCCGGTGATGGCCTACAGCCCGTTGGCTCAGGCCGGACGTCTGCGCGATGGACTTTTAAATCACAGCGTTGTGAAAAATATTGCTGAAGACCGAGGGGTGAGCGCGGCCCAAATTCTGCTGGCCTGGGTCATCAGTCATCCGGGCGTTATGGCTATCCCGAAAGCGGCAAGCGTAGAGCATGTTACGCAAAATGCCGCTGCGCTGTCGATAACGCTCACCGTGCAGGAGCTGGCGCGGCTGGATAGTGCTTTTCCCGCGCCGGGCAAAAAAGTCCCGCTCGATATGGTGTAAAGAACAGTTATTCGCCAAAACACTTTGGCGCTTAGTTGATGAACATCAAGGTCCAGTGGTGATTATCTCCTTAAAGATAAAAGAAAAAGGAGATTTACATGACTGAACTTAACAAGCCTCTGGATGTGAAGCTGGCTTTCCCGCTGTGGAAAGCGATTCTCACGATACTCTTCGGCGTTATTATCTGGTTTACTCCGCCGCCTGATGGACTCGCCCTCCACGCATGGCAAATGTTTGCCATTTTTGCCGCCACTATCTTTGCCATCATTCTAAAGGTGCTCCCGATGGGGGCGGTGACGATGATTGCGCTGATCGTCTCTGCGTTTTTGGGCGTGACGCCTCTCTCGCCGGGTAAAAGCGACAAAGTTGCGGCGTTATCCGGGTTTGCTAACGGGACTATCTGGTTGATTGGTATCGCTATGTTCATCTCCCGGGCGGTGATCAAGACCGGGTTGGGCAAGCGGGTGGCGCTGTGGTTTATTTCTAAATGCGGTTCCAGCATGTTGGGCGTTGCCTATGGACTGGCGCTGTCAGATGTCGTCCTCGGACCGGGGATCCCTTCGGCATCCGCGAGGGGCGGCGGAATTATGTACCCGATTACGCAGTCCATTGCCACGGCTTACCAGTCAGAACCTGGGGCGACGGCGAGAAAAGCCGGCGCCTTTTTAATGATTTGCGTTTCACAGATCGATGCCATCGTCTGCACGATGTTTTTAACGGCGATGGCGGGTAACCCGCTGGTCGCCGAACTGGCGCGAAGCCAGGGAATAGAGATCACCTGGACGACCTGGTTTGTCGGGGCCATCGCTCCGGGGATTGCCTCACTGATCCTGCTGCCGCTGGTGATTTACGCGATCTATCCGCCGCAGTTGAAGAAAACGCCGGAGATACCCTCGATTGCCCGGGAAGAGCTGCGCAAAATGGGACCGATGTCGCTGGCAGAAAAAATTCTGGCGTTTGATTTTGTCCTGCTGATATTGCTATGGACCGTCGGTGATATTTTCTTTTCGATTCCCGCGACGCTTTCGGCGTTTATTGGACTGATGGTGCTGCTGATCAGCAACATCATGTCGTGGAAGAATATTATCGAAGAAAAAACGGCCTGGGACACCATGTTCTGGTTTGCCGTACTGGTGATGATGGCCAATGCGCTCAATAAGTACGGCATGATTAGCTGGATATCGGAGCGAATTGTCGGCTATGTCGGCCACTTCGAATGGATAACGGTTTTTTTACTGCTTGTCGTGGTTTATTTCTACACCCGCTATTTTTTCGCGTCGGCGATGGCGCATATTTCCGCGATGTATCTGGCATTTCTTGCCGTGGCCGTTTCCGTCGGCGTACCGCCGCTGTTTGCCGCGCTGGTGCTGGGGTATACCTCAAACTTGTCGATGGGGCTTACGCAATACTCCGGGGGCCCGGGGCCAGCGCTGTTTGGCTCGGGATATAACACGACCGGGCAGTGGTGGGGAGTCAGTTTTGTGGTATCGCTGGCCTCGATTGCTATCTGGTTAGTGTTGGGAGGCGCGTGGATGAAACTGGTGGGATTCTGGTAACGGAAAAACGTCACGAGTGTCAGTAAACAAAACAGGGCGTTATCGCCCTGTTTTTAATCCCTCATCTCCCGGCTATCGGGAGTGGAAGGGACTAGCCTCGTTTCACGACGCGGATAGTTTGCGCCAGGCGAGACGGTTTCTCTTCGCTGGTTTTCTGCGTTTCGGTGACGCAGCAGGTTTCGACGCAAACAAAGGTTTTGTACCCGTCATCCGGCATATCGCCCATGCTGACGGAGAGCGCCGGGCCTGGGTTCCAGCCCACGACGTTGCTGTGGTGATGGTGGACAACATCGATGTTGCGGTTCAGCGCAGCGTCGTGAATCACGCTACAGGCTTCGGCATTCAGATAGACGCGGTCGGTACGGTCAGGGAAGGTCTCGGTACCGTTGCTTAATACGCCTTCTTCGGCATTTTTCACTTTATCAATATAACGGTCACCCAGACCGCTGACCTTCACTGCCGCAATGTCGCCGACGTTGAAGTAGGTATGCAGTGCGGAGGTGGTTTCAAATTCACCGTGCGCTTCCAGCTCGATCTCGCAGGTTTTACCCAGTTTGAAACGCGCATAGAGCGTAAATTCGTGCGGCCAGTATTTGCGGGTTGCATCGCTACTTTTGAGTTCAAAGGTCAGCATCACGCCGCTTTCATCTTCATCGTGGCCTTTCAGCGCCCACGGCAGGTTACGGGCGAAGCCATGGGACGGTAAACCCTGCTGCGCCGCCGGACCGAACCACGGCCAGCAAACCGGCACGCCGCCGCGCAGGGCGACGCCGTTTTTGAACGGCGTATTGTTGCTGAGCCACAGCACTTCTTCTTCGCCAGCCGGTTTCCAGGAGAGCAGGTGCGCGCCCTGGAAAGCCACGGAGGCTTTAACCTGCGGATGGTCAACAACGATCAGCTCCAGCTCATCAAGCTGGCGGCGGGAGAGGACAGGGGTAAGTTGTTCAACTACCGGGAGAGCAAAAATTTTGTTAATCATGGTGCAATCCTAAAGGTTAGCCGTAAACATGAAGCCATAAAAAAAGGCGACCGAGGTCGCCTTTTTGGATCAATGTCTCATCTCAACTTATTTGGAGATGTGAGCGATCAGGTCCAGAACTTTGTTGGAGTAACCCGTTTCGTTGTCGTACCAGGAAACCAGTTTCACGAAGTTGTCGTTCAGTGCGATACCTGCTTTAGCATCGAACACGGAAGTGCAAACTTCGCCGTTGAAATCGGTAGAAACAACGTCGTCTTCGGTGTAACCCAGAACGCCTTTCATTGCGCCTTCAGAAGCCGCTTTGATTGCTTTCTTGATTTCTTCGTAAGACGCTGCTTTTTCCAGACGAACGGTCAGGTCAACAACGGATACGTTCGGAGTCGGAACGCGGAACGCCATACCGGTCAGTTTGCCGTTCAGTTCTGGCAGTACTTTACCTACTGCTTTAGCAGCACCGGTAGAGGACGGGATGATGTTCTGTGCTGCGCCGCGGCCGCCGCGCCAGTCTTTGTGAGACGGGCCGTCAACGGTTTTCTGAGTCGCGGTGGTCGCGTGAACGGTGGTCATCAGGCCTTCGATGATGCCGAAGTTGTCGTTGATAACTTTAGCCAGCGGAGCCAGGCAGTTGGTGGTGCAGGATGCGTTAGAAACGATGTCCTGGCCTTCGTATTTGTCAAAGTTAGCGCCTTTAACAAACATCGGAGTGTTGTCTTTGGACGGGCCAGTCAGAACGACTTTTTTCGCGCCAGCAGTGATGTGTTTACGAGCGGTTTCGTCAGTCAGGAACAGACCGGTTGCTTCAGCAACAACGTCAACGCCTGCTTCGTTCCACTTCAGGTTAGCCGGATCACGTTCAGCGGTAACACGGATTTTTTTACCGTTAACGATCAGATGACCGTCTTTCACTTCAACGGTACCGTTAAAACGGCCGTGAGTGGAGTCATACTTCAGCATGTATGCCATGTAGTCAGCGTCTAACAGGTCGTTGATTGCAACGATCTCGATGTCAGAACGTTCCTGAGCAGCACGGAAAACAATGCGACCGATACGGCCAAAACCGTTGATACCTACTTTGATAGTCATATATTCCACCAGCTATTTGTTAGTGAATAAAAGGTTGCCTGTAAAATTACAAAAACCTTACGCAGCGTCAAGCGGAATCGTGTCAATCATTGCGACAAATCAATCCTGAGCATACCTTTGCTCGAATGTTTTGCCTCACTCTCCCTTTGAGCCCAATTCCATATTGGGGCCGCGCCCGGAATTTTAAAGGGCGTTAAAGATAAAAATGTGATGTTAGTCACAATTATCTGGGCTGCCTTTTGGCATCGAATAAGTTTAGAACAAAAGTCCACGCTTCATTGTTAATGTTTTGTTAGAATCGAGGCGTAAAGTTGTCCTTTCACAGTGAGAAGCAAGCACATGGCGAATAAACCCTCCTCAGACGAGCTCAAAAAAAATTTGAGCGAGATGCAGTTTTACGTGACGCAGAATCACGGTACTGAGCCGCCGTTCACCGGACGACTGCTCCACAACAAACGGGACGGCGTCTACCACTGCCTGGTGTGCGACGCGCCGCTGTTTCACTCGCAAACGAAGTATGATTCAGGCTGCGGCTGGCCGAGCTTTTACGAGCCGGTGAGCGAGGAGGCGATTCGCTATCTGAACGATTACTCTCACGGTATGCAGCGCACTGAAATTCGCTGCGGAAACTGCGATGCGCATCTGGGACATGTGTTTCCCGATGGACCGCAGCCGACGGGGGAGCGTTTTTGCGTCAATTCGGCCTCATTAAGCTTCAATGACGACGATAATGGCGAGCAGATTAAAGGTTAAAGAAACGATTCAGCAAATTATTCCAGTGCGGAGTTGAGCGGACCATGGAAATCGAGCAAATAATAGACAGTATGACGCCGGAAGTGTATCAGCGCCTGGCGACGGCGGTGGAGCTGGGAAAATGGCCGGATGGTGTGGCCTTAACGCCCGAGCAGAAAGAGAACAGCCTGCAGCTGGTGATGCTCTACCAGGCGCGGCATAACAGCGACGCGCAGCACATGACCATCGACACCAACGGCCAGATGGTGATGAAGAGCAAGCAGCAGCTGAAAGAAGATTTTGGTATCGCGCCCAAGCCGATTGCCACGCTGAAGATGCAGTGACGGGACGGACTGATGCCCGCAGGGGTTAACCCTTGCAGGGCCTGTAGTTGGATTAAGCAGGCCCGGTAATCCTTGCAGGGCCTGTAGTTGGATTAAGCAGGCCCGGTAATCCTTGCAAGGACCTGCGGCTGGATTTAACAGGCCCGGTAAGGCAACGCCGCTACCGGGCAAAGTTGTAGCCTTCGGGTGGGGCGCCGCTTATCTCACCCGACGGCCGATCGCCGATTAATGTTTAATCCCAAGCGATGTCGCGAGCTGCTTCGCCAGCTGATTGTGGTCATCGGCGCCATACTCCCAGAACATAGCCCCCGCCAGACCTTTTTGCTTAATGTAATCAGCCTTTATCGCCACCGAACGCGGATTCTCGTACGACAACGCGAACAGCGCTTTGCCGTCCGCCGACTGGATCGACAGCCACGGTACCTTCGCCTCATCATCCCAATGTTCGGTAAAGCGTTTTTGCGGGTCGTTAAGCATTTTGTCGACGATGTCGTTATATTTCACGTACGTGTCTTTCGTCAGATCAAAACCCAGCGATGAAAACAGGGCGATTTGCTGTGGTCCGAACCACGGCTGAGTGACGGGATTTTTTTGCGCATCCGGCTTCGTCCAGTCGATACCCGGCTCAAGGGCGCGTTTTGGCACCCGGCCATAGAAGCCAATCCCCAGGTTCATCTGGCTCGGTTTTAAACCGGCGGCGAGATAGTTATTGACCACAAAATCGGCGCTGTACTTATCCGCAGCCGCGACCGTCGGCCAGCGGGTTGAATCATACAGGTTGGCGTTGAAGTACTGGGTTCCGTAGGCCATGTCGTAGGTCATCAGGTTGATATAGTCGAGCGACGGCGCAATCTCTTTAATATCCACCCAGCTTTTCGGGCTCTCGGCGTTAGCGCCCACGGCGATGGTCACCAGTTTCCTGCTCCCAAAAGCCGCGCGCAGCTCTTTCAGTAAGGCCGTGAAGTTATCGCGATCGGCCGGTTGGCTGGCGACCAGTCCCCAGGCGCCATTGACCGGATACTCCCAGTCGAGATCGATGCCATCCAGACCATACTTTTCAACAATCTCCTGCGCGGACTGAATAAACACCGCCCGGGTTTCCTTCGTCGCCGCTGCGCCGGAGAATCCGCGAGCCCCCCAGCCGCCGACGGAAAGCAGGACTTTCAGGTTCGGGTTCTGCTGGCGCAATGTCGGGATTTTCTGCAGGTCAGCCTGTACTTTCGGCGACAGCCAAATCTGATGCAGCTTGCTGGCATCTTTTAAAGCGTCATTGGTTTCGTCTTTTTCGTCGTTATAGACCAGACCAAACGAGTAGTTGAGATGGGTTATCTGCCGAACGTCCAGCTTATCGATATCGCCGCCGGGACCGGCAGTGACGTCACCGCCGCCGTTAAAGTAGCCGACGGACATCAGGGCGCTGGCGGAGACCACGGAAGCGCAGAGCAGGGGTAATGCTGCCAGTAAAGGCAAAAGCTTCATATCAGATCCTCTTTGACTTAAAAAGTGACATTGAAAAACAAACACGCCACGTAAATGGCGTGGCGAAAAAACAACGCGTTAACACTACCAGCGATAGGGCGTTGAATCTGCGAGTCAGCTCAATTTATAGTCAAAGAGAAACGCGGGAAAATGGCCCGAGGCGGCGGCTTCGGGCACAAGTTCGGGGACAAGGCTTAGGCCTGAGTTTCCAGCCAGTCGTCGAGGGTGTACAGCGTAGCACCCGCGGCGGCCATCTCCATAAAGGCGTGCGCGCTATCCTGCGGCTGGAGGTTGACCCCTCGGCAGCCGTCGGTAATCACGTTGACGGTATAGCCGAGGTTCAGCGCATCCAGCACGGTGAATTTGACGCAGTAATCGGTTGCCAGCCCAAGAATGATCAGATCGGTGATCTCGCGTTGGCGCAGCCACTCGTCAAGCCGGGTTTTTTGCCGATGTCCGTTGTCAAAAAAGGCGCTGTAGCTATCGATGGCCGGATTTTCCCCTTTATGAAACACCGCGGCAATCGCCTGCTGCTGCAGCAGCGGATGCAGCGCCGCACCTTCGCCGTTCTGCACGCAGTGATCGGGCCAGAACGTTTGCACCAGGCCATCGAGCTGTCCCTGGGTATAAGGTTCGACCTGGTGCTGGCTGGCGAAGCTGCCATGGTTTGCCGGGTGCCAGTCCTGGCTGGCGACGACGGTTTCGCCGCGGGCAAGACAATGGTCGATCAATCGGTTGGCGATATCGATTGTGCTATCACCTTCCGGTACGGCAAGCGCGCCGCCCGCGCAAAAATCATTTTGTAAATCGACCAGCAGTAGTGCGCGATTCGTCATCGGTTCTCCTTACTCATCGGGGGTCAGTTCGCCACGCAGGTTTTCCTGCATCAGGTTGCGGATCTCATCGACGCTCAGGTTCTGACTCAGCAGGTAGTGTAGCTTGGTCAACGTGGCCTCAACGGTCATATCAAAACCGCTGATGACGCCCGCCTGGGCGAGGGCGTTACCGGTGGCATACCCGCCCATATTGACCTTGCCGGACATGCACTGGGTCAGGTTGATGACCACGATCCCGCGCTGGCTGGCTTCCGCCAGAACCTGAATGAACTCGCCATTTTGCGGGGCGTTGCCGACGCCATAGGAGCGCAGAATCAACGCTTTCACCGGCTGACGCAGGAAATTACGTACCACATCGGCAGAAATGCCCGGATAGATCGTAACGACGCCAATGGGTTGTGGCGTGATGGGATGCACAACCAGCTCGCCGATACCCTGTGGGGCTGGCGGTGTACCGAGGCGACGAATGTGGATCCCGGCTTCCAGTAAAGGCGCCAGATTGGGGGAGGCGAAGGCATCGAAACCATCGGCATGGGCTTTGGTCGTGCGGTTGCCGCGATAGAGACGATTATTGAAGAACAGCGCCACTTCATTAATCGGGTAATTAGCGGCAACGTACAGGGCATTCAGCAAATTGATCTGCCCGTCGGAACGCAGTTCGGCCAACGGGATTTGTGACCCTGTCACAATGACCGGTTTGCCCAGATGCTCCAGCATGAACGACAGCGCTGAGGCGGTAAAGGCCATGGTGTCCGTGCCGTGGAGGATAACAAAGCCGTCGTACTCGTCGTAATGCGCGCGGATGTCGTCGGCGATGTGCTGCCAGTCCTCCGGCGTCATATCGGAAGAGTCCATCAGCGGTTCATATTCATGAATCGTAAAGTCCGGCATCTCAGGACGGTGGAACTCAGGCATCAGCGCCAGCTGACGCTGCAGGTGGCCGGAAACGGGGATATAACCGTGTTCTGAGCGCTGCATACCGATGGTCCCACCGGTGTAGGCAACGTAAATCGATTTCTTTTGCATATCATCGCTTAGGTTGTACGTAGACAGGCGCAGTATAAGGTGACCGCTAAAAAAATACAGCGCAATCCCCGTCATACTTCACGTTGCAGGTGCGTTGGCCGCGCGTGTTTACCCCGGTCACATAGCGGACTATGCTCCCGGGGATGCACCCGCTTGCCGCCTGCCTGGAACTCGAATTATTTAGGGGATACCCGTCATACATCAGGTTGCAGGTGCGTTGGCCGCGCGTGTTTACCCCGGTCACATAGCGGACTATGCTCCCGGGGATGCGCCCGCTTGCCGCCTGCCTGGCACTCGAATTATTCAGGGGATACCCGTCATACATCAGGTTGCAGGTGCGTTGGCCGCGCGTGTTTACCCCGGTCACATAGCGGACTATGCTCCCGGGGATGCGCCCGCTTGCCGCCTGCCTGGCACTCGAATTATTCAGGGGAT
>OJJJ01000029.1_pt1 | contig 129207 bp, 100 predicted proteins | sample 1596311 | NCBI WGS metagenome assembly OJJJ01 (sample SAMEA4350140, study PRJEB24818) | metagenome | biome: human; feature: gut; material: faeces | place: Denmark | collected 2013-09
TTGATATTTCTGTGTCTTAAGAGTTATTATATATCAAAAATTTGTATCTGTTAAGTGAAAAACTAGAATTTAGTCCTGCAAACAGTAGCCATTCAAAGGAACTGGAATTTACTATTTCATTTAACCAGATATAAAAATCCAAAGATAAAAAAGTATAAATGTAAGTAGTAATCATAGAAAAATAAATCAGAAAGTTTAGTAAACATTATTGGTACAAAACAGTTAAAATAATTAATATTTTGCATGAAATCCATCTATTGTCTTAAAAAAGATAAGGAATTGATACATTGGAAGATTTTATTACGTATATTTTACATAAAAAGTACTTGAAAATTTACTAAATTATTATATTATAAATATTGTAGAGATTTTTACGGTGAATCATTAGGAGGATAATGAATATGAAAAGAAAAATCATGGGTTCAGTACTGGCTCTAGCAATGGTAGCAACATTATTTACAGGATGTAGCGCAAAAAAGAATGAGGGAGCTACAAATGAATCTGGAAATAAGAGCATTGATACGTTAAGTGTATACTTTGTTCCATCCAGAGAGCCAAAAGAAATTGTTACAGCAACAGAGCCATTAAAAGAGATGTTAAAAACCGAACTTGCAAAAGAAGGTTATGACATTAAGGATGTGGATATTACTGTTGGTACAAGCTACGAAGCAGTAGGTGAAGCTTTATCTTCAGGTACAGCAGATATCGGATTAATTCCAGGTGGAACTTATGTATTATACGATGATGGTGCTGAAGTTTTATTAACAGCAACTCGTGATGGTTTAAATAAAGATTTTGATGAGGCTAAAGACTGGAACGATGGTCAGCCAACAGAAGCTTCTGAAAATCAAGCGGTATCTTACCGTGCATTAATGATCGCTGGTCCTTCTGAAAAAGGACAGGAATTAGCAGCTAAGGTAAATGCAGGTGAAGAATTAACTTGGGAAGACTTAGATTCTGCAAATTGGAGTGTAATGTCCTCATCCTCTCCAGCTGGATATATTTATCCATCTTTATGGTTACAAGATAAATATGGTAAGGGAATCACAGATTTATCACATGCGGTACAATCCGATTCTTATGGTAGTGCCATGGCTCGTTTAGCAGCTGGACAAGTAGATGTATTATTAACTTATGCAGATGCAAGACGCGATTATGCAGATAAATGGGGAAGCGAATATGGTCGTGCTGCCTCAATCTGGGATGAAACAAATGTAATTGGTGTAACAGCACCTATTTTCAATGATACTGTATCGGTAAGCAAGAATTCTAAGAAAATGGATGATGATTTGAAAAAAGCAATTCAAAACGCTTTCATTAACATTGGTAACACAGAAGAAGGTAAAGAAGTAATTGCTATTTACAGTCATATGGGATATCAACCAGCAAAAGATTCTGATTATGATAATGAACGCGCTGCTCAGAAGTTAATTCAAGAATTAAATCAGTAAACAAAAAATAGATAACAATTGAATCGATAACTAACGTAAATGTAATTCAGGGATGAGACGGAAACAGCTTATCCCTGAATTTATGTAAAGTTTGGGACTGTAGTAAAATAGAATTTTGTCCCCATGATTGTTATGTTTTTTGCATAACCAGCAAAGAATAGATTTAACATAGGAAACAAAACTATTTTATGAAATACCCATCATTTTGGAGGTATTAAATGATAGAGTTTAGACATGTAAACAAGGTTTATCCCAATGGAGTACGAGGGTTAGATGATGTGTCACTTAAAATAGATCAGGGTGAATTTGTTGCAATTATCGGTTTATCAGGGGCAGGAAAGTCAACGCTAATTCGCTCCATAAATCGTATGCATGAAATTACCTCGGGGGATTTGATGGTGAATGGAGTAGAGGTTAAAACCTTGAAAGGAAAAAGCTTACGTAAATTTAGAAGAGGCATTGGAATGATATTTCAATCCTTTAATCTTGTAACAAGAACTACGGTAATAAAAAACGTATTAATAGCAAATGTTCCTGACATGTCCTTTTTTAGAGTATTGTTTGGTTTATTTACAAAACAACAAAAGGTTGAAGCATTAGAAGCTCTTGATAAAGTGGGTATTCTTGAAAAAGCGTATATCAGAGTAGATCAATTGTCTGGTGGTCAGCAACAACGAGTTGCCCTAGCACGTACCTTAGCTCAAAAACCTGAAATTATCTTAGCGGATGAACCAGTAGCAGCCCTAGATCCTGTAACTGCTAGACAGGTAATGAGCGATTTTAAAAAGATTAATCAGGAGATGAATATCTCTGTTTTAATAAACATTCATCATGTGGAACTTGCACTTGAGTATGCAACTAGAGTAATTGGAATTCGTTCCGGTAAAATCGTATATGATGGACCAGCATCTTTAGTAGACCAGGAGGTACTTACCGCAATATATGGAAATGAACTTCCAATTGATGTGGAGGAGACTGCATGAGATTATATGATAAGATTTTAAAACCGAAAGAAATGACCTTATCAAATGGAAAAAAAGTCTTAGAATATCGCAGTAGGACACCACTAATTCTAATTCTTATTGTGATAGCTACTGTTATTTCTGTAAAAATTACAGGTTTTGATTTGGCCATTTTAATGGAACGAGGAAATGAGTTTTTTGTTATACTTGGTAAAATGTTTCCTCCAAAGACATCCTATATGTCAAGTGTTTGGAAACCACTCTTTGACACAATTAAAATGTCATTGTTAGGTTCAGTCATTGGTGCTGTTCTTGCGATTCCGTTTGCAATTATAGCATCCAGTAACATTGTTAAAAACCGTCTCATATTGTGGGTGGTGCGTTTGTTTTTAAGTATAGTACGTACCCTACCTACTTTAGTATGTGCATTAATAGCGACTTATATTTTTGGACTTGGAACATTTGCAGGTATGGTAGCGATTGCAATCTTTACATTCGCATACATCGGCAAACAATTATTTGAACAGATTGAAACCGTAGATATGGGCGCTTATGAAGCGATGGAGGCAATGGGTGCAAATAAATTAACTGCATTTACAACAGCAATAATACCTCAAGTACTTCCAGCGTATTTATCTACTAGCTTATTCTGCTTTGAAGGAAATGTTCGTTATGCAGCAATCTTAGGTTATGTTGGTGCAGGTGGACTTGGACTTATCTTAAATGAAAAAATTGGCTGGAGACAATATGACAATGTAGGTATGATTCTTGTCATGCTTTTTGTTACCGTTGTTATTATTGAAGTGGTTAGCCATTATTTGCGTAAGAAACTGACGTAAGGAGGAAAGAATAAATGAGTGATGCAGTTCTAAAACAAATGGAAAAAGAACCAAAAAAGTGGATTTATAAAGTGGTTATTGCACTCATTGTAGTAGCTTTGCTTGTATGGTCAGGATCTACGGTGGAATTAGAAAATATACAAGGAAGCGGGTTCGCGATAGCAAAGAATATTATTTCAGGGATATTCCATCCTGATTTGGACCTTCTTTTTAACTTTACAAATACAGGTGTTGCCTATCTATTGTTAGAAACTATGTGTATCGCATTTCTTGGTACAATCGTAGGTGCTATTATAGCAATACCACTAGCGTTTTTATCAGCTTCTAACATTATGCCAAAATGGATTACGGTAATTGGGCGTGTCATTATCATCGCCATTCGTACAATCCCAGCGTTTGTTTATGCATTAATGTTTATCCGTGTAACCGGCGGTGGACCATTTACTGGTCTGCTCACAATGTCTCTTTGCTCAGTAGGTATGGTTTCTAAGATGTACATTGAAGCCATTGAGGATTTGGATACACGTATATTAGAGTCGCTGGATGCAAGTGGATGTAACACCTTCCAAAAAATACGTTATGGAATACTTCCACAGTTGTTTTCTGATTTTATATCAACAATTATATATCGTTTTGATATGAATCTTCGTGATGCTACCGTGTTAGGTATGGTTGGGGCAGGTGGTATTGGTGCACCGTTAATGTTCGCCATGAGCTCTTACCGTTGGAACGAAGTTGGTGCTATTTTAACTGGTCTTATTGTGTTAATATTAATCGTTGAATTTATTTCAACGAGAATACGTGTAAAATTGGCTAGAGGTTAAGAGTTAGAGGTTCGTTCTAACTCATGGAGGAATCTAAGATAAAATTCACTGGGAATTTATTTTAGATTCTTCTTTTAATAGGGGAGTATAATTTGACATAGAATACTTATCATGAAAATAAATTAAAATAAAGTGTAGTTTTTTATATAAGAGATATAAAGAACGTTATTATGAAAGGAACGTGGGTTAGAATGGAAAGCAAGAGAAGTTTAAAGATATATTTTACCTCGGATGTTCATGGGTATATATTTCCTACTTCCTATGATACGAAAGAGCATAAGGATATGGGACTCTTACACTGTATTCATAATTTTAAGAAAGATGAGAATACATTAATTATAGATGGTGGAGATTCCTTACAAGGTTCTCCCTTAGCGTACTATTGCCAAAAATATGAACGGGATGCCTATCCGATGGCAGAGGTGATGAATGCTGCGGGATATGACTTTATTACGCTAGGCAATCATGATTTTAATTATGGTTATGAATATCTAAAAGGATATTTAGAGAAATTAGATGCAGTTTGCTTAAGCGAGAATGTAAAAGATGAATTGGGAGAACTTCCGATTACAACTTCATTCGTTAAAGTAATGGGAAATGGGTTAAAAGTTGGTTTGGTTGGTATCGTTACAGACTATGTAAACTTGTGGGAGCGTCCTGAAAATATAAAAAACTTAAAAGTTACCGATCCGTTTCCTAAAATAAAAGAAGCTTATGAAAAAATGAAAGAAGAAGCAGATATCTGCATTTGTATTTATCATGGAGGCTTTGAGGAAGATTTAGAAACAGGTAAGAAGCTATCGAGTACTACTGAGAATATTGGAAATCGAATTTGCCGTGAACTAGGATTTGACGTACTTTTAACTGGACATCAACATATGGGAGTAAAGGGACAGTGGCAAGACAACACTTATATCGTCCAAACTCCAGCGAGTGCTATGAAGTATATTGAGTTAAATATTAGTGAAACGATGGAAGGCTTTAAAATTAGTTCGGATTTAAAAGAGGCGGGGAATGCATGTGATAAGAACTTATATGAGAGTTTATTACCTATCGAAGAACGTGTACAAAAATGGCTAGATGAACCAGTTGGTTTTCTCCCTCATTCCTTGTTGCCAAAAGCGCCTCTTCATATGGCGGTACATGGAACTGAAATTGCTGACTTTTTTAATCAGGTACAGTTTGAAAGTTCGGGTGCTCAAATTTCTTGTACAAGTCTTGCAAATGAAGTGGCAGGTTTTAATAGTGAAGTAACGGTTCGGGATGTAATCGCAACCTATCGTTTTCCAAATATATTAGTAGTACTAAAGGTAAGTGGCGCAGTGCTAAAACAGGCTCTTGAGAGAGTCGCTGAGTATTTTGAGATTAATTCTAAGAATGAGCTTTGTATCTCTGATTCATTTTTAAAACCAAAAGTTGAGCATTATAATTATGACTTTTTCTCTGGAATCTGTTACAATATAAATGTCAAAAAACCAAAGGGCGAAAGAGTAGAGTCCATTACGTATGAAGGAAATCCGGTAGAAATGGACGAGTATTATACGCTTTGTATGAACAATTATCGTTCCAGTGGGGCCGGTGGATATGAGATGTATCAGGGATTAGAAGTTGTGAAAGAAATACAAATTGAAATGCCTGAGTTGATTCTACAATACTTTGAGAAATATCCTAAGGTTAGTTTGAAAAAAAATGGAGAATACCATGTGAAGTGGTAAGGAATAGATAGTTCCGGAAAGTGGTTGCTATGAAGCAGTTATTAGAAACGTCTAATAGGATTTTAGTGGGTGGACATCGTGGTTGCTTAAGAAGTTATCAAGAGAACACCCAAAAAGCCATGGAAGAAGGAATTGCGCGAGGAGCAGATTATCTAGAAATTGATATACAATTTACAAAGGATAATCAAATTGTTATATATCATGATACTTGTTTAGAAGATAAATTAAAGTTGATTGGATGCACAAGTGATTATACTTTGAATGCGTTAAGAAAGTACACTGAAATAAATACATTGGATGAAATTTTAGCTTGGGGAAAAAGTAGATCACTTTACTTTGGACTCGAGCTAAAAGAGGTCCCGGTTCAAATGCAGGAATTAAGTATGAAAATGTTACCTAGCCTTATTCGTTGTATTAAGAAATATGAGATGTTGCAGAATGTTTTTGTTTTTGGGGCAGATTATCAAGTATTAAAAGCGTTAAAGGAATTAGAAAAACAACTTATGATTGGAATTATCGTTCCTTTTGTACCGTATAATCCAGTCGCCTTGATGCAAGAAATGGATGCAAGCATCTACATTTCTTATGTTTATAACTTGACTCTAAACATAGTGAAAAATTTAAAAGACAATGGTTATTATGTAAATGGTTCTACATTAAATACAAATCGGAGTATGGAATTGGCCTTAAGTCTTGGTGTAAATATGATTGAAGTGGATGATCCTTATACGTGGAAGGAATTTTTGTTAAATAAGAACGGAAAGTAGGTGTGTAGATGGCAACCTTACTCGATATTGCAACAATGGCTGGGGTGTCAAAATCTACAGTATCAAGAGCATTACGTGAAGATCCAAGCCTTGATATCGGAGATGAAACAAGAAAAAAGATTTTTGAAATAGCAGAAAAGTTAGATTATAAAGTAAAAAAAGAAAAGTTATTGACGGAGAGACCAACGTTTGTAATAATTCATAAAGATACTCACTTTATCAATCAAATCAATAATGCGTATTACTTTACAGTACGTACTGGTATTGAAGAAATCTGTTATAAAAATAATATTCAGTTTGTTTTTATGCCAATAGGATTTTTAGAGTCCTTTACTAAGCCAGTGGAAGGTGCGCTATTGTTGGGGAATTTTTCAAAACAACAGGTAGACTTTATCTGTGAGCGAATAAAAACCGATAATCTTGTATGCTTAGCTAAAATGAATTTCTATCCACAAAAGATGGATTGGATTACATACAACATTGGGGATTGTGTTACGATGGCAATGCAATATCTATACGACATGGGACATAGAGAAATTGCTTACTTTGGTGGATATGATGAAGAAGATACGACGGAGAGTTTTAGCAAGTTATATCATTTTAAGAGATTTCTAGAAGAACATAAAGATGTAACATGCGTGGGGATTGTTGAGGGAGAACATGGCTCCGAGAGTGGATATCAGATGATGAAATCATGGTTTGAAAGTGAAAAAGATATTCCCCCTGCAATTTTTGTATCCAATGATCCTATAGCGATAGGAATGACTCATGTGTTAAATGAGCGTGGCATTGGGATTCCGGCAAACACTTCAATTATATCAATCAATGGGGACAGCCCAGGGAAGATTGCATATCCTCCGCTTACGACGATTGACATTCATACATATGAAATGGGGAAAGAAGCGATTTTAGCCTTAGAAGACCGGATGATTACGAGACGTAGCTTTACAAAAAAGATTGAGGTTCAAGCGTCCCTCGTTTGTAGAAGTAGTGTTGGAATGAAAATAAATGAATAGAAAATAGATTAGCAAGAGTTACTACGAAATATATGTGGTAACTCTTTTTTGCTTCAATTTTTACATCTCCATATTATCTACAAAAGCTTCTGATATAATTGTTTATGATTTGGATAGGTACAAGTACTTAAAAGAAGAATTTTATAAAAATTCGAAATAAGTAATAACATGGAAGAAGGAATGCATTTGGAAAGTAATATGGAATCAAAAAAGCTACGAATTGGTGGTATGTCATGCGTAAGTTGTGAAAACAGGATTGAAAGTAAATTAAGTGAAACCACAGGAGTTGATAAAGCAGCGGTTAGTTATAGTAATGGCACTGCTAAGATTACATATGATGCCAATAAAATTACACTAGATGAACTTATAAAAATTATTGAAGCATTGGATTATCAGGTAATAAGAGAAGAACAAGAGACGGATCAAGCAACAAGAGGAAAATTATTTCAAAAGAAGAGCCAAACAACAAAACAAGAATCGGGTGGTTCAAAAGTTTTAGGGGCAGTTGTTCTAATTTTTGCGGTTTATACTTTAATGCGGCATTTTGGCATAACAAATATTTTTAATATCTTTCCTCAAGCACAAGAAGGAATGAGTTATGGAATGTTGTTTGTGATAGGTCTCCTTACATCAGTCCATTGTGTTGCCATGTGTGGAGGAATCAATCTATCGCAATGTATCCCTCAAAGTGCAAAAGATGAAGATAAGGGGAGTCGGCTTGCCGCACTTAGACCAAGTATTTTATATAACTTAGGTCGTGTCCTTTCTTATACCTTAGTTGGCGCACTCGTTGGAGCCTTAGGATCTGTAGTATCGTTTTCTGGAAGTATGAAAGGTATTGTTCAAATTTTAGCCGGTGTATTTATGGTCATTATGGGATTAAATATGCTTAATGTATTTCCATGGTTACGTAAATTAAATCCTAGAATGCCAAAGGTTTTTGCTAAGAAGATACAAGCTGAGAAAGCACAAGCCGGGGAAAACAGCAATAGCTCATTATACGTTGGGTTGTTAAATGGATTAATGCCATGTGGACCACTACAGGCGATGCAATTGTATGCACTTTCTACCGGGGATCCAATTAAGGGTGCAATCTCCATGTTTTTGTTTAGCTTAGGAACGGTTCCCCTAATGTTTACTCTTGGTGCATTAAGTTCTATTTTAAGCAAGAAATTTACATCAAAAGTTATGACCGCAGGAGCAGTTCTAGTAGTATTTCTTGGCGCTTCCATGCTTAATAGTGGTTTAAGCTTGTCGGGGTTTGCCTTAGGAGTACCGACAGGTGGAAATAGTGTGCAGGCCAAAATCAAGGATGGAGTTCAAATCGTATCTACCTCGTTATCCTCTGGACGATATGAACCAATCACTGTTAGGGCAGGAATCCCTGTAAAATGGACAATAACTGCCGAGCAAGGTACCATTAATGGATGTAATAATCGAATCTTCGTACCAGAGTACAACATTGAAAAACGTTTTGAAGTTGGGGAGAATGTAATTGAATTTACACCTACGGAGACTGGAACCTTTGTATATAGCTGTTGGATGGGTATGATTCGAAGTACGATAACGGTTGTAGATGAAAATGGCGAAGGCGGTGATACCGTTGATCCAACGGATGGTAATACAGGAGGATATGGCACTTCAGGAAACGGAATAGAAAATGTTGCACCTACAAAAGAGCCAGTTCCTGCTGGATACGAAATACCAAGCGATGAAGTGGCGGTTGGAGAGATTTTAGATGATTATCAAGTGGTACAAATTGATATGAATGAATCTAGATTTACTCCAGCGATCGTGATTCTTCAAGCTGGGATGGAGACAGAATTTGTGATTAATGCAAAAACACGAACGGATGAAAATTCAACACTCTTGTTTCCTTCTTATAACACAACACTTACAATGCTGGATGGGGAGAACTTTGTTTATTTAATTCCATCCGAAGACTTTGCTTTTTCTACAAAAGATTATAGTTTTTATGGGTATGTTAAGGTGGTTCCTGATATAAATAATATTGATATTGATGCAATTAAAGAACAAGTAAAGAATTATGAGACACTAACATGGGATTACTCGAATATACAATATCCCGATGTAGATTATAGCAATGGAGCAAGCTGTCACTAAAATTACGTAGCCAACGCGGCAGAATGGGAGGAATTATGAGTAATAAAAAAAGTAGTAAAAAAGGAAGTAAAAATAAGAATAATCTAAGAGGTATATTATTGCCTGTTGGAGGAATTTTATTAGCAATTATATTAATTGCAGTTATAAGTGAAGGTATTAATAAAAAGAAAGGAAGCGAGGTTGCAAAAGGGGCAAATCAAGGAAATGGTGTAATTACTGAGGAAGGCGATTTAGTCATTCCAGTGGATGAAATAACAACAACTGCAACGTTTTATCCAGTGGAAGTAGATGGTACTACCTTAGAGGTGCTAGCAGTAAAAGCGTCAGATGGTACAATACGTACAGCATTTAATACATGCCAAATTTGTTATAGTTCAGGAAGAGGCTTCTATAAACAAAGTGGCGAAAACCTTATATGTCAAAACTGTGGGAATGTATTTGGAACAAGTGATGTTGAAGTTTCAAGAGGCGGATGTAATCCAGTTCCTATCTTTTCAGAGGATAAAACAGTAGATGAAAATAATATTACGATTTCCAATGAGTTTCTTATGGAATCAAAGGCTATTTTTGCAAACTGGAAGACAAATTATTAGTACAGATGTAGTAAAGATAGCTTTAAGCTTCTTAGACTAAAATGAATTATGTGATTGAGGTATTTGGTTAAAAAATGCTATAATGAATTCAACAGATAATTTATTACAAAAAAGTTATTGTATAAATCTATGGTAAAGAATGATTATAAAGTTGCTATTATGATAGTCTATATTTAAAAGTTATTACTATGAAAGTAATAACTTTTAATTTAGGTACGATAACAAGTTTAATTAATTGTAGTACATTTGGGAGGTCTAATTTTGGGTAAAAATGAAAAGAAAATTCTAGTTGTAGATGATGAAGTCAAAATCTTAGAGGTAGTTACATCGTTTTTAGAAAGCAAAGGGTATTCTATGTTTTCTGCGGAAACAGGTGCAAAGGCATTGCAGATATTTGACACTGAAAATATATCATTAATCATATTAGACCTTATGTTACCAGATATCACTGGTGAGGATATATGTACTAAAATACGTAAAAAATCACGAGTTCCAATTATTATGTTAACAGCAAAAGTGGAAGAGAGTGATATATTAAAAGGATTGAAAATAGGTGCGGATGATTATATCACAAAGCCATTTAGCCTAAAAGAGTTGCATGGTAGGGTGGAAGCGGTACTTCGAAGATCCAGTGATGATTTAGTACCTTTGTTTACTAGAAATTCATACAATGAAGGTGATTTAATTGTAGATTTTGAGAGCAATACGATCAAAAAGAGACAAGAGATAGTTGCCTTAACGCCAAGCGAGTTAAAAATACTTTCTGCACTCATAAAGTATCCCAATAGAGTATTTACTAGGAATGATCTAATTGAGCTTGCTTTAGGAGACGAGTTTCTTGGGTTTGACCGTGCCATTGATAGTCATATTAAAAATCTAAGACAAAAAATCGAAGATAATCCGAAAGAACCAATTTATGTACGTACAATTTATGGCAAGGGTTATAAGTTTGGAGGTGAGTAATTGTATGAAGAAGAGTTTAAGAACACAACTTACTTTAACAATTGCTCTATTAAGTCTTTTTACAGTGGCATTCATTAGCCTATTAGCGAACGTATTTATCAATCAAAAGTTTAAATCATATATCACAGACCAACAAAAGCAAACAACAGAAGAAATCGCCAATAGCCTTAGTGCACAGTATAATACATTCAGTCGCACCTGGAATAAGAATTCAATTCACATAATAGGGATGAATGCCTTATACGATGGTTATATCATAACGGTTTACGACAATAAGAATAGAGTTGTATGGGATGCACAGCAACACGACATGACATTGTGTACGATGGTAATGTCTGATATCTCACAAAGAATGCAACAAAAATATCCAAGAATCCATGGTGAGTTTGTTTCACAGGATATAGATTTAAGCTCGGATAATCTTGTAGTAGGGAAAGTAACCATTCAATATTTTGGACCTTACTTTTTGAATGAAAACGATTTTCAGTTCTTACGTGCCCTAAACTCCATATTGTTATGTACAGGAATTGTTTCTTTGATATGTTCAATTGTAATTGCCTGGCTATTATCAAGACGTATTAGTAATCCAATTACCAAAATTATAAGCATAGCAGGGGAAATTTCGAAAGGAAATTATGAAACTAGATTTCAAGGAGAAGTAAATACAAAAGAACTAAGCGATCTTATACACTCCATTAATCATTTAGCCACTTCACTACATGAACAAGAAGGGTTAAGAAAACAGTTAACCGCGGATGTAGCACATGAACTGCGGACACCTTTGACTAGTATAGGTACTTTTTTAGAGGCTATGATTGAGGGGGTATGGGAACCGACGGGGGATCGTTTACAAAGTTGTTACGAAGAAATCCAGCGTATTACCAAGTTAGTAAGGGACCTAGAGCAATTGGCAAAGGTAGAAAGTGATAATTTGAAACTTCAAAAAGAACCTTTTGACATACTACAAGTAATTCAAACAGTGAGTAGTTATTTTGAATTAGAACAAAAGAATAAAAATTTAGAAATACAAATTGATGGTCATTCATGTACTGTGGTAGCAGATAAAGATAGGATAAGTCAGGTCCTACTTAATTTGTTATCCAATGCTATGAAGTATTCAAAAGATGATGGTCACGTAAAAATTCATGTGTGGGAAACAGATACCATGGTTCAAGTTCGGATTCAGGACGATGGAATTGGTATACCAAAAGAAGAATTAGCATTTGTTTTTGAACGCTTTTATAGGGCAGATAAGTCAAGAAATCGTAAAACTGGTGGTGCAGGAATCGGTCTAGCTATCGTTAAATCAATTGTTACGGCCCATGGAGGAAACGTTTGGGTAGAAAGTGAGTTAGGGAAAGGAAGCTGCTTTTATGTTTCCTTACCTAAAATCGATGTATAAGGAATGTAAAATGCTTGTAAAATATGGATAATGGTACATTTTGGTCGTTGACAAATGCACCATTTATCCGTTATATTGTGATTTGTAAAAGGGAGTAGCTAGCGCCTTGTCGTTTATGATTCGTCATTTCAATAAAGAGTTCTTTATTCGGATTATAATGAAATAGCCAGACTTTTATTGCAGGATTTTTGTGCAATGAAGGTCTTTTTTTGTGCAAAAATCTTGATTCTCGCAACTAGAAATTAACAAAAGCAAGGAGAAAGAGAATGAAACCTTATTATCAAATGACAAGAACGGAGTTAAGAAAGGAACTAAACGGAGGACTAAAACCGTTAAGTGAGCAACAAGTAAAAGAACATCAAGAAAAGTATGGGCGAAATGAATTGATCGAAGGAAAGAAGAAGAGTGTTATACAAATATTCTTAGATCAGTTCAAAGACTTTTTAGTAATCATCCTAATGATTGCAGCTGTAGTCTCGGGATTTTTAAAAGATGTTGAAAGTGCAGTTGTTATCTTGGTTGTAATCACAATTAATGCAATTTTAGGAACCGTTCAGACGAGGAAAGCAGAGCAGTCATTGAATAGCTTAAAAGCTCTATCAGGGCCTGAGGCAAAAGTGTTGCGTAATGGGAAGATAGTAAAAATACCATCTGCAGAGTTAACGGTAGGAGATGAAGTCTATCTAGAAGCAGGAGATTATGTACCAGCAGATGGTCGTATCTTAGAAAATGCAAGTATGAAAATTGACGAGAGTGCTCTTACAGGAGAGAGCCTAGGGGTAGAAAAAACTCATAAACCAATTCAGGGTGAGGTGCCATTAGGAGATCAAAGCAATATGGTGTTCTCCGGAAGTTTTGTAACCTATGGAAGGGGATCTTATTTGGTTACCTCAGTTGGTATGAATACAGAGGTAGGTAAAATCGCAAATCTATTAAAGACTACTTCAGAAAAAAAGACACCATTACAGATGAATTTAGATAAGTTTGGTCAAAAGCTTTCTATCATTATTTTAATTTTCTGTGGTATCTTGTTTGGAATTAGTGTACTTCGTGGAGAAGAGGTTGGTAGTGCGTTTTTATTTGCAGTTGCATTAGCCGTAGCGGCGATACCAGAGGCCTTAAGTTCTATTGTTACAATTGTACTATCCTTTGGTACGCAAAAAATGGCAAAAGAGCATGCTATTATTCGTAAATTACAAGCTGTAGAAGGTCTTGGAAGTGTATCAATTATATGCTCTGATAAAACAGGTACCTTAACACAGAATAAAATGACAGTAGAAGATTATTATGTGGATGGTAAACGTGTTAGGGCTTTGGAGCTTGATATTAGCAATGAATCCATCAAACAACTAATGACACATAGTATGTTATGCAACGATGCTTTGATTATTGATGGAAAAGAGATTGGAGACCCAACAGAAACCGCATTAATCCATATAGGGCAAAAACTTTTTGTTACAGCGCAACAATTAAGAGATGAATTTAAAAGATTGGATGAAATACCGTTTGACAGTGACCGAAAGTTAATGTCTACCTTACATCGATTCAATGGAAAATATACAATCGTAACCAAAGGTGCGGTTGACACTTTAATTGAAAGAATCACAAAGATTCAAAAGAATGGTAAAGTCGTTGATTTTACCAAACAGGACAAAGAAGAAATTGAACGTCAAAATTTAGAATTCTCAAAAGATGGTCTTCGAGTGTTAGCTTTTTGTTACAAAGAGTTAACAGATAAGGAAGCTTTAACATTAGAAAGTGAAAATGACTTCGTATTTCTTGGGTTAATCGCTATGATGGATCCACCAAGAGAGGAGTCAAAAGCAGCGGTTGCAGATTGTATACGCGCAGGTATTAAACCGATTATGATTACTGGAGATCATAAAATAACAGCGTCAGCCATTGCGAAAAGGATTGGTATTTTAAAGGATGAATCCGAAGCTTGTGAAGGTTCAGTAATAGAATCAATGTCGGACGTAGAACTACAGAACTTTGTTGAACACATCTCCGTATATGCAAGGGTTTCACCAGAACACAAAATACGAATTGTAAGAGCATGGCAAGAAAAAGGGAATATCGTTGCCATGACAGGGGATGGTGTAAATGATGCACCAGCATTAAAACAGGCAAACATTGGCGTTGCAATGGGAATTACAGGTACAGAAGTATCAAAAGACGCTGCGTCTATGGTATTGACCGATAATAACTTTGCGACGATTGTAAAGGCGGTTGAAAATGGTCGTAATGTTTACAAGAACATCAAAAAATCGATTCAGTTCTTACTATCAGGAAATTTCGGTGCCATTTTAGCAGTGTTGTATGCATCCATTGCTGCATTACCAGTACCATTTGCACCAGTCCATCTATTATTCATTAACTTGTTAACGGATAGTTTACCTGCGATTGCATTAGGTCTTGAACCACACTCATCGGATGTTATGGAAGAGAAGCCACGTCCAATGAATGAGTCTATCTTAACTAAGAAATTCATGATTAACATTGGTATTGATGGATTTATCATTGGAGTTACCACAATGCTTGCATTTTATATCGGATATAAACAGGGGAATGCAACTTTAGCAAGTACTATGGCATTTGGAACATTATGTTTAGGAAGATTATTTCACGGTTTTAATTGTAAATCAGATCGACTCATCCTTTTTAGAAAAGAAATGTGGAATAATAAATATCTATTTGGAGCATTTGCAATTGGATTATTATTAATGACATGTGTAATGCTAATACCAGGATTACAAAGTGTGTTTAAAGTTCAAACATTAAGCATACCTCAATTAATTACGGTATATGGATTGGCATTTATTAATTTACCTATGATACAGTTTATAAAAGCAATAAGAAGAAATAAATAATTATAGATAGGAATCTATAGATACGAATTTATAGATGAATGAGCTACCCAACAGAGTCTCATAAGATTTATGTGCACGTTATTAAGTGACTTAATGAATGACTCTGCCTTGCGGTAGCTTTATTTAATAATAGCATCAGGTGTCGAAACTATAAACTAAAGATTTGAAGGAATAGTTAAATAATTTATTTTATAGTGATATATAAAGATTTATTTTTACATGAGAAAGTGGTTATGACACTCGAAAGGTTATAGAATATTGGGGCCTATACTTATGAGAATAATAATATTACGCACAAATTGGGAAATTAATACAAATCACTTGTAATTGGTATCAAAATAGTGGACAATAATAAACAAATATTAACATTACTAGCAATATTCTTTGTTAGTTCTGACAGATATAATGGGAGTAAGCAGAATAGTTTTTTAAATTTATGGGAGGTATTAGCAAATGAGATACGGGTATTTTGACAATGAAAACAGAGAATATGTAATCGATAAAGTTGATTTGCCAACTTCTTGGACAAATTACTTAGGGGTGGAAGATACTTGCGTTGTAATCAATCATACCGCTGGAGGATATATGTTTTATAAAACTCCTGAGTACCATAGAGTAACAAGATTTCGTGGGAATGCAGTACCAATGGATCGACCAGGACATTATGTATATATCCGTGATGACCAATCTAGGGATTACTGGAGTATCTCTTGGCAACCAGTAGGAAAACCACTTGATCAAGCAAAATATGAGTGTAGGCATGGACTATCCTATACAAAATACTCATGTGAATATAGTAATATTAAGGCAGAGCAGATTTTATCGGTACCTATTGGTGATGACTTAGAACTTTGGGATGTTAAGATTAAAAATGAAGATTCTAAAACAAGAGAGTTAAGTGTTTATTCTTATTGTGAATTTTCGTTCCACCATATTGATATGGACAATCGTAACTTCCAAATGAGTTTATATGCGGCGGGTTCCTCTTATGAGGATGGAATCATAGAACATGATTTGTTTTATGAACAGTTTGGATATCAGTATTTCACAGCAAATTTTGAACCAGATGGATTTGATTGCTTAAGAGATAAGTTTATAGGATCCTATCGTACAGAGGATAATCCAATTGGAGTAGAAAAAGGTGAACTTAGTGGTTCTTTTGAGAATGGAAGTAACCATTGTGGTTCCTTGCAGAAAAAGCTTATCTTAGAACCAGGTGAAGAAGTTCGTCTTGTATTCCTATTAGGTGAAGGGAATCGAGAGCAAGGAAAAATTATGCGCGAAAAGTATCAGGACTTAACGAATGTAGATAAAGTTTATGAAAACTTAAAAGCTTATTGGAATAAGAAATTACATAAATTGCAGATCCAGACGCCAAATGAAGGAATGAATACTTTAATCAATACTTGGACTTTATATCAAGCAGAAATCAACGTAATGTTTTCAAGATTTGCTTCCTTTATTGAGGTGGGTGGAAGAACAGGGCTTGGATACCGCGATACTGCACAGGATGCAATGGCAGTACCACATTCAAATCCAACCAAATCAAAACAAAGAATTGTTGAATTGTTAAAAGGACTTGTATCCAAAGGCTACGGCCTTCATTTATTCCAACCAGAATGGTTTGAGAATAATACGAAAAAGAAACCATTTAAATCACCAACAGTTATTCCAACAAAAAATTCAGACGATTATGTACATGATTTAGAGGATGCGTGCTCGGATGACGCACTATGGTTAGTTAGTACGATTGTTGAATACGTAAAAGAGACGGGTGAATACGACTTTTTGGATCAGGAAATTAGTTATGCAGATGGTGGCAGCGGTACCGTGTATGAACATATCACTAGAATTCTTGATTTCTCTGATGAAATGGTGGGTGCTACCGGTATATGTAAGGGGCTAAGAGCGGATTGGAACGACTGCTTAAATTTAGGTGGTGGCGAGAGTGCTATGGTATCCTTCCTACACTATTGGGCAATTTGCAACTTTATCGAACTTTTAGAGTATCGAGGCGAAGAGGCAGATTTAGCAAAATATACGACAATGAGAGATAAGGTTAAACAAGTATGTGATACCCAATTATGGGATGAAGATTGGTTTATCCGAGGGATCACGAAAAATGGTAAGAAGATAGGTACGAAACAAGACAAAGAAGGAAAAATCCATCTAGAGTCCAATGCATGGGCGGTATTATCTGGTGCAGCTACCCATGAAAAGGGAATAAAAGCAATGGATTCCGTAGATGAGTATTTATTTACTCCTTATGGTATTATGTTAAATTCACCATCCTATACAGTTCCAGATGAGGATATTGGATTTATCACAAGAGTATACCCGGGGCTTAAGGAGAATGGGGCTATATTTAGTCATCCGAATCCATGGGCATGGGCTGCTGAGTGTAAATTAGGTCGTGGTGATCGTGCGATGAAGTTTTATGACGCGCTTTGTCCTTATTATCAAAACGATATGATTGAAATCCGTGAAGCGGAACCATATTCGTATTGTCAATTTATCGTAGGGAAAGAACATACAGCACATGGCCGTGCACGTCATCCGTTTATGACAGGTACTGGTGGCTGGGCTTATTTCTCTGCAACTAGATATATGTTAGGTATCAGACCACAATTTGATTTCCTTGAAATTGATCCATGTATACCTGCAGAATGGGATAGTTTCCATGTAACAAGAGAGTGGAGAGGCGCTGTCTATGAAATTGAAGTACGTAACCCAGAACATGTGATGAAGGGTGTAAAATCAATTACTGTAAATGATGAAGTAGTAGATAAAGTGAGTTCTCAACCAAAAGGAAGTATCAATAAAGTTGTTGTTACGATGGGTTAGTTAAGAAAAACTAGCAACAAGGAAGTAAAGGTTTATTATACGTATTAAGCTGCCTGTGGCAGCATGGAGGTTATTATGATTAAATTTGGTACGGGTGGTTGGAGAGCCATTATTGGTGATGGATTTACCAAAGCTAACATACAAAAACTAGCCAAAGCACTGGCAGTAAAAATGAAAAATGAAGATGTTGCAGAAAAAGGGATTTGTTTGGGTTACGATCGCAGATTCTTATCAAAAGAGGCGATGCAGTGGGCCGCTCAAGTATTTGCATACGAAGGGATAAAATCAAAATTAGTGAATACCTCCTCTCCAACACCTTTGATTATGTTTTATGTAATGAAGTATGAATTCCCTTATGGAATGATGATTACAGCGAGCCATAACCCAGCGATTTATAATGGAATCAAAGTTTTTACGTATGGGGGTAGAGATGCAGATGAATTCCAAACAAAAGACATTGAGGAGTATATTTCAGATATAGAAGAGGATGAAGTGCTAGAAATGGAGTATGAGAAGGCACTTTCCTGTGGATTGATTGAAGAAATTTATCCACTAAATGAGTATTTAGATAATATTATTGAAGCAATTGATATGGATGCGATTCGTAAGAGAAGTTTAAAAATTGCACTTGATCCAATGTATGGTGTTAGCGAAACGTCATTAAAGACCATCTTAATGACTGCTAGATGCCAGGTTTCTACAATACACGAAAGACATGATACGTTATTCGGTGGTAAATTGCCATCTCCATCTGCTCAAACACTAAGAAGTTTACAAAACTATGTTACTGATAAGCATTGTGACATTGGTATTGCTACCGATGGAGACGCAGACCGCATTGGAGTTATTGATGATACGGGACGATTCCTCCATCCAAATGATCTTTTAGTTCTTTTATATTATTATCTTGTAAAGTATAAAGGATGGCATGGCCCAGTGGTGCGTAATATTGCAACCACGCATATGTTAGATAAAGTAGCTGAAAAATTTGGAGAGAAATGCTATGAGGTGCCAGTTGGTTTTAAGTACATCTCGGCTAAGATGCAAGAAACAGATGCTGTAATTGGTGGAGAATCTTCTGGAGGATTAAACGTAAGAGGTCACATCAAAGGAAAAGATGGAATTTATGCCGCAGCACTTTTAGTAGAAATGATTGCGGTGACTGGGAAGAAGTTATCCGAGATTGTAAAAGATATTGAAGCGGAATGTGGAGCTATCTTTATGGAGGAACGCGATTATAAGTTTAATCAAGAGAAACGTGATGAAATCTTTAGTCGTTTAATGATACAAAAGAACTTACCTGAAATTGAGTTTGAGGTTGATAAGATTTCTTACTTGGATGGATGCAAAGTATATTTAAAGAATGGTGGCTGGATTATTGCACGTTTTTCGGGAACGGAGCCATTGCTTCGAATCTTTTGTGAAATGTCAAATGCGGAGGATACTAAGTACTTGTGTGAGAGATTTGAAGAGTTTTTAGGATTAAAATAGTATACATAGTATAGTCTGCATTTAAAGTGTAAAACAGGGATGTCGCTTATTTCGACATCCCTAATTGGATTTTAAAAAATAGATAACTTGAATCGTTACAATGATTCCATTGTTTTTGTTATATTTTATCGTCACTTTATACAAGTTGTGAATTAAAATAAAAAATGCTGAAACACAGTTATACATATTTACTAAAAATGAATTTTAGATTATTATATATATAGGTAAAATTATATAATTTGTATAAGTATTTTATATGGTTTGGAGTTAAATATCTTCTATATTCAAAGTTGGAGGATGAAAGAGTGGAGAAAAAGGCGATTTTTAAGTATGGGGGGAAGAGTTCACTACGTAGTAGGCTCATCTTTATGATGGTTGTAGGTTGGATTGTGCCAATAACCATTATCTTTTCATTTATCACAACTTCATATAGAAGAAGTATTATTTTGAAAACAGAATCTATCATAACGGATAGTTTAAAAAACTTCACCTCATCGTTATCAATAAAACTAAATGAAGCAATTCAGATTTCTAAAAAAGTATCCTATGATAAGGAAATCGAAGAAGCTTGGAAGAATTTTAATGGGGAAAAAATAAGCGACGCAAAACTATATAATACTGTAATTAGTGTGTTGAATAATAAGTTTTACAATGACAAACGATTTGTAATGTCATGTTTTTATTTTACAGACAATAAAGACAAGCTACATTTTAAAAGCAGGGAAAGAGAAAGAAACTCTTTTTATAAAAAAGAAGTGCATGATATTGCTTTGAAGATTAGTGAACAAAACACATCCGATGTAAAAGTTAAAGTGATAAACGGAAGTATATATATAATACGTAATTTATATACAACCACAGGATACAAAAAGTATGGAACTTTAACGGTCGAGTTAAATAAGGAGTTGTTATTTGAAGATTCTAATATGAATAACAACGTGAATCTCGCTTTTTTTGTGAATAACATAGATTCGGTTGTTTTGGCTGGTGATCAATTATTATCTACAGACATGGAAGATATATTTATTAAGTTACAAGATACCTATACGGATACTTCAAATAATAAAACAACAATTTTAAAAGAGGGGAAATACGCAGCAGTTTTGCATGAAATAAAAAATAGTGACTATCATCTGGGAGCTTTTTCAATCCTCGATCAAAAAGTGATGTACATAGAACTTGAAAAGTTAAATAATTTAATGATATACACATTGGTCATTATTATACCAATATTGATTTGTTTGTATATGTTCTTGCGAGAAAACATAACGGTTCCGATGTTAAAAATAATTAGTTTTGCTAAAGATGTTCGAAAAGGTAATATTGGCGCACAGATGGAAGATAAAAATATGCCGAATTTAGAATTTGAAGAACTAAAAACATCCTTAAATAAGATGTCATTGGAACTAAAGAATTTATTCGATTATGGATATAATGAAGAGTTGGCAAGAAAAGATGCTCAAATCATAGCATTGCAGTCTCAGATAAATCCACACTTTCTTAATAATACCTTAGAGATGATGAATTGGCAGGCAAGAATGGCAGGAGATATCACAGTATCTAAGATGATAGAAGCATTAGGGACCTTACTTGATTATAGTATGGATCGCAATAGTAGAAAATTGATATCACTGGCAGAGGAATTACGGTGTGCAGATGCGTATTTTTATATTATTTCAATGAGATTTGGGCAGAGATTGATGGTTGAGAAGGAAATAGATGAAACGTTACTACAGGTTCAAGTACCACAATTGATATTACAACCTATCCTCGAGAATGCAGTAGTTCATGGTGTGGAAACGATTCAAAAGGGAAATATATGGCTTAAGATACAAAAAGAAAACGAAACCATTGTTATTCGCATTATTAATACTGGAAAAGGTATGACACCAGAGGGAGTGAAACGAGTACAAGAGATTTTATCCGGGGCGTACAAAGTGAATCAGAATGAGCCAGGGAAACATGTTTCTTTAGGCATACGAAATGTGAATGAACGAATACAATTATTATATGGAGAAGAATATGGATTAACAATTCAGCCGTTAGAAGATGGAAAGACTGTTTCTACGATAGTAATACCTTTTGAACGTAAGGTTGAAGATAAAAAAGACAAGATGTACAAAGGAATTATTAAATAATTAGAAGGTAATTTTTTTTGGTAAGCAATATAACAAATGGAATCATAATTAAGGAGGAAGTTATGAAGAAAGTTAAAATGTTAGTTGCTTTGTTATTAGTTATTGCTTTCACGCTGTCATTATTGTCAGGATGCAGTAAAACAACCAATAACGGTAATGGGGGGAACAAGTTACCAGGAAAAACAGAGGAAACGGTTTTTAATGATCAAGGGGGGATAAAAAGCCCAGTAACTTTAAAAACGGTATCTATGTACGGCGGAACAGATGCAAATGCGCCAAATTATCAAGCAATTAATCAAGTATTTATGGAGCAGTATAGTTACATAACAATTGAGGATGATTCTCAGGCATCCAATCAAGACTGGAAGACTAAAATCGCTGCTGATTTTTCTGTTGGAAATGAGCCAGATGTGATTCAGTTTTTTACGGATGCAAATGCAAGTGATGTTCTAGCAACGGATAAGTTTGTTACAATTGAAGAAATACGAGAATTATATCCAGAGTATGCATCGGATGTTTTAAGTGCAACACTAAAAGCAGCGGAGAACCCAGATGGAGTGCAAAGAGCAGTTCCTACAACAAGGTTTTGGGAAGGTATCTTTTGCAACAAAGACTTATTTGAACGTTACCGTATTCCGTTGCCTACGGATTGGAACAAATTATTAGAAGCGATTGAGTTGTTTCGGGAGAGAGGGGTTATTCCTTTTGCAGTTTCTTTGAATGAAGTTCCGCATTATTGGATAGAGCATTTACTCCTAAAGTCAGCTGGGGTAGACGGATATACAACAGTGCCAGAATCTGCACCAGAAGATTGGGTGATGGGTGTTGAGATGATCTATACATTAAAAGAGATGGGCGCTTTTCCTGTGGATACTGAAACCATTGATAATGCGTATGCGGAGTCCTTGTTTAATGAAAAAAAGGCAGCTATGATTCTTACAGGTTCGTGGTTTGCTAGTGGCATAACAGATCAAGATAGCACGATTGTGATGCCATTTCCAGTAATTGAGGGAGGTAAAGGTCAAACCGGTGATATTATCGGGGGTGTATCAGTTGGATTTTATATCACAAAAAAAGCTTGGAAGGACCCTGACAAACGGGATGCCGCTGTAAAATTTGTTATGGCTCATACAAATAAGGAGGCAATTCGTACCTATTGGAATGGATATGGTCAGCCAGCTGCAGAGGTAGAACCAATTGAGGGTATGACACCATTAGCGCTCTCGGGAATACAGTTTATCAATGCTGCCAAGAGCATATCTCCAACCTTGGATGCAAGAATTTCACAAGAGGCTTATAATGCTTTAACAGCAGGAATTGTTGAGGTAATAAATGGTGATAAGACTGCAGAAGAATTGATAAACGAAGTGTTAAATATTAATAGAAAGTAATTGAGGATATTAGCAATAGCGGATAGGGGTAATAGGTCGTAGCAATAAAGATTAAAATGTCAGGACATAATTGTAAAAAGGAAATTAATATTGTAAAATATAGTAAATGTTCTAATTTTAAAAAACGTAGTAAGATAAAATAGTCTTATACTAGGGGGTTGCTTATGTATCGTGTTGTAATCATTGATGATGAACCAATTATAGTGGAAGGAATATCAAGAATGGTGCCTTGGGAGAAATTCCATTGTAAGCTTGTAGCAAAAGCAAACGATGGTCTTGAAGGGACTCAGATTATTCGTGAGTATAAACCAGACATTGTTATCACAGATATTTCGATGCCTGGTAAGAACGGATTAGATATGATAGCAGGATTAAAGTCAGAATTTCCGAATATGATGATAAGTATTTTAACGGGCTATCGGAATTTTGATTTTGCACAACAAGCAATCCGCCTCGGTGTTACAAGATTTTTACTGAAACCTTCGAATATGGATGAAATTGAGGAAGCAATTGTATGTATGACATCAAAATTAGCAGAGGTAAAACGAGATGAAGAAGCAGCTACGTTAGATGATTTAGAAGAAGAGAACAGCACAGCGAGTAGCTTTATCGTTAAAAATGCTATGAATTACATAGAGAGTAATTTTACACAGAAATTAACGTTATCCGAGGTTGCAGAAAAAACATACGTAAGCCAGTGGCATTTGAGTAAACTATTGAATCGACACTTAGATAAGAATTTTTCTGAGATACTAAATAGTGTGCGAATTGAACGGGCAAAGGAAATGCTTAAAGATCCGGCGCTGCGAATTGGCGATATTGCTGAGATGGTTGGATTTATGGATATGGCTCATTTTTCAAGAGTCTTTAAAAAGATTATCGGTATTTCGGCAAATGAATACCGTAATCAACTAGGGAAGAGGGAAATACAATCGGAATAAATAAAGGAGGGCTTTTTATAAGTGTGTTGAAGTTATTTATGACCCTTATAAATAGTCCTTTTTTAATGAGGTTTTTGAAAATGTGTTTATCGTGATTCGTCATTTCTACGAAACGGCTCCATTTGAATTTCCTTTCACTTATAGTTTAATGTTCAACCTTAAATAGTATTCAGTATTGACAATAATCTACAAAACGAATAAAATGGAAAATATTAGTATTTGATTAATTGTTTGTAGGTAACATCTATTGAATATAAGAACAAAGGAGAACTAAAAAATGGATACTAAGTACTCTCAACAGAGGAGTATTCTTAATGATGTTGTTTTATTAGGTTCTAAAGAAGGATTTAAGGCTAGCCTCAAAATTATAAAAATTATGATCCCAATTTCGCTTATTATCGAAATATTAAAATATATGGGATTTGTAAAAATATTAGGGGCTCTAGTTTCTCCATTTATAAAGAGTGTTGGTTTAAGTGGTGAAACTATATTAGTTTTAATCTCTGGATATTTTATAAATTGTTATTCTGCAATCGCTGTTATGATGACGTTACCGATTACTTTAAAAGAAATTACAATCCTGTCAACAATGGTATTAATATGTCACACGCTACCAATCGAATTAATGAAAAGCGGGTGGTTCATATTTTGGAATACTATTTATACGAGTTTTTTCAAGTTTTTTGATAGGAATAGTTTTAAATTTAGTGATACCAAATACAGATAAATTTATGGACATCCCGTATTTAGCAAGTATACCACAGGAAGTTAAATCCTTTAAATCGATAATGTTTAGTTGGTTAGCATCCAATGTTGTGGTTGTAAAAATAGTACTAATAAATATTATTATTTCGATTTTTTATAAATTACTGGTACGGTTCCATGTTGTGGAGAAGATAAGCAATGCGTTTAAATATGTGATGTTTATTTTTGGTCTATCAAGAGAAGTTGCTTTTTTATGGATTATAACAAATGTAATCGGTTTGATGTATGGAGCTAGCATATTAATTGAGTTCAACGATAAAAAAATTATAAAAGAATCCGATTTAAAGAAACTAAATATTTCAATAGCAACGTGCCATTCTCTTATTCAAGAGACGGCAAATTTTGTGACCACAGGGGCACCAATTATATTTCTTGTGATTCCAAGAATTATTGTAGCAATTATATCGGTGTGGTTATATCATTTGTTCCTACTTTTAGAGAAGCTAAATTTGAAAGTATATAAGGTACGGTCATGATGGGAAGAATAAATCGTCAGAGGTGATAAAAGTGGTATTAATACTTATAGTTTGGTTGATTTCTATCTATTTGTTTTATTTTGTTATAAAGAAGGCAGTGAAAAATGGAATAATAGAGGCGCATGAAGAAATAAAGGATAAAAAATTCTTTTCATGATTCTTTTTGTGATTATTGAATAACCATTCTGCAATATAAAAAAAATAAGGCTCGATCAAATGAAAACGTAAACTTAAAAAAGTTTACGTTTTTTTGATTGGGCCTATTAGGTTTCTAATATTATCTTAATAAAAAATACTGTGCTAATAAGAGGCATTCTATGGATAAGAAATGCTGATAGAACAATTCATACAAACCTAAATCTTATTCTACCTATTAATTAGTGTTTCGTATAAGGTTGATAAGTAAGCTTTGTCTCATAATCATATAGAGTAGGCTCTTTACCAGTCATTATATGATACGCAACATTCATACCAGCATCATAGCCAACAATATTATAGCCGTGCTGTGTATAGTGGAATTGATCCTTCATCATTCCATTCTCAGCCATAATACTCAACTTTGTAGAGGCAAGTATTGTATTTGACTTAGATGTACAAATCTTGGTTTGTGCTTCGATGATAGAAGTATATAATGTTTCATTATCTTTGTTATTACCGATACGTATAATATAAAAATTATCTGCACCATTGGATAACATGGTATCAATTGTTTTGTTTAGATAATTCATGTAGGTTTCTGTACTTAAGCCCAACCCGCCATCTGTCTCACCTTGTAGCCAAACAACAAAAGTGTTTTTAACTGTATATCCGTTTTGCTTTAGCCAATCCCTAGCACTTTGTAGGCGATTAATCGCATCATTTAATTTGCTTCCTTGCGGTTGCCATGAAGTGATTGATGTGGCTCCCTGAGAGGCACTAACACATACGAGTTTGTGACCGGTTTGTGTGTAATATGAATTGACAAAGGCAGATAAGAACGAACCTGATTTAAGTTTACGATCGTTAATTGCAAACTCTTTGTTCTCGTCTTTGCCAAATGGTTCTTGAATGTCATACAGTTTCGTTGGGTCAGTAATTGCACGGAATTCACTTCCCATATAACTTTCAACTTTTGGAGCGAGACTTGCAGTACCCACACCAGAAGCGTTTGATTGCCCCATAATAATAGCTAAATCCACTTCTTTCTCAGAGGTGCTTATTCGTTCTTGCTTCGAGTAGTTAATCACAACAGTGGTATCGTTTGTAATCCTCGTATTAAAATGAAAACGAATGACTCCTTTGTCTGGAGAACTTACTTTGGTTATGTACGCATCTTTATTCGTGCTTGATGTTACGACAGCAAAGGCTGGAGTAGAACCATCCATGTAATCCGCATCATTAACATCAATATAAGTTTTATCAATACCTATGGTCATGTAAGCTTTTGTTGTAGATAGTAGGTTCTCAAGGGAGGATGCAGTATTGAGTTCATACATATTGTTTGGTAAAACAGGTAAATTGGTTTGACCAAATGTTTTAGTCTCATTACTGTCAATAACATTTACTTTGCAACTATATGACTGGTTTTGGTAGTTTGCTGTTATCGTTGCAACACCAGAAGATACCGCAGTCACTTTCCCATTGGCTACAGATGCAATGGACGCATCACTTGTGTTCCATGTAATGTCAGAGTCGGAAACACCGTTTGAGTTAAGTACTAAAGTGGAATCGACTTCCATTGTCACCTTCTTTTTATTTAACTGGAAGGTACTGTTTGCATGCACGGCAATTCCAAGCCATGTGGAAGAAATAAGAACAAGTAATAATAGAAGTATTTTGTGCTTTTTCATAAAGGGCTCCTAAGAATGTATTTTGGGGATCGATTTTCATACGTAATTAAATAACGAGCATAGAATTTAAACGTTATTATGAATGTCCATGAGGATACTTTGAAGTTCAAAATAGTAGGGTTTATTTTTATGCAGTAGCCTCATATGAAACATCGATTCTTTATAAATAATATATCAAAAACATAGTAGGATTACAATAGAAAGGAGTATGGATTAAAGACACAATAGGCATATGTTTCTTAGAGAAACATATGCCTATAAAATGATCTATGGATATTTACAAAACCAGTGATTAATAAAGAAATGTAGATCATTTTGCTGGCCGATTGTTTTTTGAATTTCATTTGCGTGAACTAAGGGGCTTAGGCACATTATCTTAAGATTATATTTGCGTGAACTAAGATTCTTAGGCACTTTAGCTTAAGAACACAAAACAATTACTTGGCTTGGTGTTGTCTGTGCTGGTATACTGCGGGTAGAAAAACTATACACTACGACTAAATCGTTGTTGGATGGGTCCGCTGTAAAGCGTTGACCATTTGTTAGGGTAATCGATGTTGAAGGACCGATATTTAATTTGAGAAATCCGTCACTGCTAATTAATTGTCTATTAAAGTAATCCACCGTAACGGTTTCGCTTGCAGAAACTTTGGCCATAACTAAGGCTCTATATTGCGGAGGATATATTAAGGGAACAGGAGCGTTTGCATCATGAAATCCAATGATACGATCACCAACTTCTAACATTTTATGATTTAATATATAAGTATTTGAAGTAACGATGAAATTTACCATGTCACCATTTTCATTTACAACAGAAAACTGCTGTGTGCATCCTGCGCTTAATGCTCCATTGGTCCAAGTGTTGTCTATTTGTATAATCGTTCCTTCAAATGAATGGAATTTTGTCATATTATAGCCTCCATAAAAATGTATACGATAATACTATAACATATGCGTCAAAAATAAATATGTTAAATTATCTAAAAATCTTTCATAATAGATTTTACAAATCATTCTATCATAAATACAAAAAATAATATTGACCTAATTTACTAACTTTAGTATAGTGTCATTTGGAATAAAAAGTTGAAAAAGATAAACGAATGATAGGTGAATACGATGGGTGGAAAAGTTGAGAATGATTTAGGAAAAGATTCTGTAAAACGACTGGTGCTACGATTGGCACTGCCTTCAATGCTAGCGCAGTTTGTTAGTGTGTTGTACAGTATTGTTGATCGTATGTATATTGGTCACATGAAGGGAATAGGAGAGGTAGCATTAGCTGGCGTTGGAGTCACTGGACCAATTGTTAATTTGATTGCATCTTTTGCATTTTGGATTGGCATTGGAGGGGCTCCTTTATTAAGCATTAAAATGGGTGAGAAAGATGAAGAAGGAGCAAAACGAATTTTATCGAATTGTTTTCTTGGAATTGTTACCGCTGGGTTAGTCCTTACAATTGTTGCACTTTTGCTAAAAGATAAGATGATCATGTGGTTTGGAGCAAGTGAGGAGACATTTGTATATGCGGAAGCCTATATGCGCATTTACGTTTTAGGCACAGTGTTTGCATTTATCGCTGCAGGAATGAATCAATTCATAATTTGCCAAGGGTTTGCTAAAATAGGAATGTACTCTGTCATAATTGGTGCTGTGTCTAATATTATATTGGACCCTATCTTCATATTTGTATTTGATTTAGGGGTAAAAGGAGCGGCCATTGCAACGGTCCTTTCCCAGGCACTTTCCGCTCTTTATATATTGTATGTTTTATTTGGAAATCGTGTATCCATAAAAATTACTTTTGGGGGATATTCTTTCCATGTGTTTCGCCAAGTGCTAACCTTAGGTGTAGCCCCATTTTTAATATTAGCATCCGATAACGTACTAATTATTATTTTAAACATGGTGTTACAAAAATATGGTGGTTTAGAACAAGGGGACATGCTGGTTACTTGTGCAACGATTGTACAAAGTTTTATGTTAATTATAACGATGCCTCTCGGTGGAATCACAGGTGGGACGCAAGCAATTTTAGGATACAATTATGGAGCAAAGCAAATTGATCGAATAAAACTGGCTCAACGTTACATCGCTTTGATCGCAGTTGCTTTTACATGTATCATGATGCTGATTGCAAATACAATTCCGGATGTTTTTGTGAAGATGTTTACAACCAATGAGGAATATATGAGATACTGTAGATGGGCGATTCGTGTATATACTCTAGGAGTCATACCTCTAGCTTTACAGTATGCTATCGTCGATGGATTTACAGGTATGGGTATTGTAAAAATGTCATTGCCTTTATCTTTGTTCCGTAAGTTCTTATTTTTTATTTGTGTATTAGTATTTCCAGCACTCTTTGGAGTGGATGCTGCATTTTATACGGAGCCTGTTGTAGATATTGCTGCTGGAGTGATATCAACGTGTATTTATTTACTGTTTATTAATAAAATCTTGGAGAAAAGAAAAACTTCGTAATCATATCTTTGAGTAGCTAAGGAGTAAGAAAATAGTAAAACTCTATGAAGTTATAACAAAGTTCTTTGGTTTACAATAAAAAACTATGAAGCATTAAAAAGGCTTTCCGTGTCTATCAAATTGTATTATAACACAATGTTGGTAGAGATTACGGGAGGCTTTTTTTATATGTTTAAGAGCTGAAATTGCATTAAGTTCTGCCTGACAAGCAAACAAATACTGCCAAAAGTCTTGACAGATGAATATGTTTGATGTTTAATTAAAGGAATATCATTTGGAAATATTATATACATATGAATGAATAATTATACGAAAGTAAGGAGTAAAGAAATGTCGCGTCGTGAACGATATACAAGAGCTATTCAAGATGCGTTTCCTTATACAATACCTGTTTTTATCGGATTTATTGTACTTGGAACTGCCTATGGAGTATTAATGTCAAGTAAAGGATATGCTCCGATTTTTTCTATTTTAATGAGTATGATAGCATTTTGCGGTAGTATGCAATATGTATCCATTACTCTTTTAGTATCCACATTTCAACCATTTTATGCTTTGTTTTTATCTTTTCTTGTAAATGCAAGACATTTATTTTATGGTCTATCCATGTTAGAAAAATATAAAGGTATAAAAAAAGTAAAACCTTTCTTAATATTTGCCTTATGTGATGAAACTTTTTCTGTAGTCTGCAATGCTAACCCAAAAGAAGGAACCGACAAGACATTATTTTATCTGTTTATATCTTTATTTAATTATTTATATTGGGCGATTGGAACTGCAATTGGAGCATTCATAGGATCATTTATCAAGTTTGATACAAACGGCCTTGATTTTGCCTTAACGGCACTATTTGTTGTTATTTTTGTTGAACAATGGAAGTCTATGAAAAACCATGTTCCTGCCTTAATTGGGATTGTATGCTCTGTTTTAGCTTTGGTAGTCGTAGGACAAACTTTTTTTATATTAGTAGCTATGATACTGATTCTTTTGATTATGATTGTATTTCGTAATCAGATAGAGGATAGAACAAGAAAGGAAGTTAGTGATGACGGCTATAATATTGAACGCTACGATGGAGAATAATACGATTTTTTCAACAGGACAGACACTGATTATTATTCTTATGGTTGCAATTGGTGCAATGTTAACAAGATTTCTACCATTTCTTTTATTTGGGAAAAAAGAGCAACATTCAAAACTCTTAGATTATTTAGGAAAAACCCTACCATATGCAACGAGTGGCATGCTTGTTGTGTATTGTTTAAAAGGTGTTAAGTTGAATTTAAAGCCTTATGGAATTCCAGAACTTATATCTGTACTTGTGATAGTTTATATACATAACAAAAAGAGGAATACCTTACTAAGTATCGGGATTGGGACGATATTATATATGATATTAATTCGAATTTTGTAGGGATTATACCTGAAATGATGTCGGGAAAGGTTGCGTTGGTGTGACGATGACGAATAAGCAAATAAAAGCTAATATATTATTACTTTTGACCGCAACATTATGGGGATTTGCATTTGTTGCGCAAAAGGTGGGGGCGGATTTTGTTCCCCCATTTACCTTTAATGCAATACGATTTTTACTAGGTGCTTTATCTTTGCTTCCGGTGTTACTCCTAAACTCAAAAAATAAGAATATCACGGTAAAGAAAAGTATGGATGCATATACATTAAAGTTAGGTATTATCGTAGGTTGCATCTTGTTTTTAGGAGCGGGGTTACAACAAGTTGGTATGCCTTATACGACGGCATCCAAGGCTGGATTTATCACTGGTTTATATATTGTATTAGTACCGGTATTTGGTTTGTTTTTGAAACATAAAACAGGATTAAATACTTGGATTGGTGTGGTTCTAGCTATTATTGGGTTATACTTGCTTAGTATAAATGAGGATTTTAGAATGGAGTTTGGTGATTTGCTCATGCTATGTAGTGCATTTGCGTTTACTGCTCATATTTTAGTGATTGATTCTATATCTCAGAAAGTAGATTCACTACAGCTATCGTTTCTGCAGTTTTTTACTTGTTCTATACTAAATTTCATATGTTCATTTTTCCTTGAAGATATGGTGTTTACAGATATTATAAATGCAAGTATTCCGCTACTTTATGGAGGCGTATTGTCCGTTGGAGTAGCATATACATTGCAAGTAGTTGCACAAAAGCATGCAAAAGCTTCCCACGCGGCCATTTTAATGAGTATGGAAGCTGTTTTTAGTTGTATTGGTGGGATGTTAATATTGAGTGAAAGGCTGAGTAGACGAGGAATCGTTGGTTGTATCTTATTGTTTTTGGCTATTTTAATCTCATCAAGGAAGACTGCCGCTTCTAAAAGCGGAGGTAGGGACTTGCCTATTTTAGCAAGAGTTCAAGCTTCGGATGAAATTCCAGGCAGTGGAAATGAGGCTATGAGCAAGTAGTGTAAGTGGATTTCTAAAATCCGATATATCCTTCTCGGTGTTAAGTAAATCTTAGTAGATTAAAAGTGTGTTAATATTTATACAAAAAATTGATTAAGAAATATGTTGGTAAAATGAGCGGAAATTTTACTAGCATATTTTTTTTTATTAAATTTTAAAAAATGATTATTTATTTTGCGATTTTAAGGAAAAAGGCATAAATAAAGGATTTCTGAGTTAAGTATAAGTAAAATTCAGACTTAGAATAACCTAACTTTTTTGAAAAAAATAAAAAAACATACCCTAAAGTAACAGTAATACTAAGAATGAAGTTTAATATTACTCTTGCAATTTATTTTAGATTCATGTATACTGAATCGACGTTAAATGGACAAAAAAGTAAATTAATATATATGTTTTGAAAGGATGAGAGCAGCTATGAGGATACTTTCCCAACAAGATACCCCAATCCATCAGGCCTTAGAGGAACAACGTTTAAATCGTTTGGCTCATTTTGATGTACCTGGACATAAAGGTGGACGTGGCAATAAGGAATTGAAGCACTTTTTAGGTGAAACAACAATGAGTCTTGATATGAATTCGATGAAACCACTGGATAATTTATGTCATCCGGTATCGGTGATTAAAGAGGCACATCAATTGTGTGCACAAGCATTTCAAGCGGATGAAGCCTTTTTCATCGTAAACGGTACTACAGCAGCAGTGCAAGCAATGATTATGTCGGTATGTAAAGCTGGTGATAAGGTAATCATGCCAAGAAATGTTCATCGTAGTGCAATTAATGCATTGGTTGTTTGTGGAGCATTGCCGGTATACATTAATCCAGGTACAAACAAAGAACTTGGTATACCACTTGGCATGTCGGTTGAAGATGTAAAGGCGGCAATTCTTGATAACCCTGATGCAAAAGCTGTTCTTGTAAACAATCCAACGTATTATGGGATTTGCTCAAATCTTAAAGCAATTGTAGAACTTGCGCATCAACATGGGATGCTTGTTCTCGCTGATGAGGCGCATGGAACCCATTTTTATTTTCATGATGACTTGCCGATTTCGGCAATGGAAGCGGGTGCAGATATGTCTGCAGTGAGTATGCATAAAACAGGTGGTTCTTTAACTCAGAGCTCAATTTTATTAACCAAAAACACAGTAAATGCAGACTATGTAAGACAAGTAATAAATTTAACACAGACGACCAGTGCATCCTATTTGTTGCTCTCATCCTTAGATATTGCAAGAAAGAATCTAAGCCTTTATGGCAAGCAAATGTTTGATAAAACGATAGATTTTGCAACCTATGCGAGGGATGAAATTAATAAACTTGGTGGTTATTATGCATTTGGTGAGGAATTAGTAAACAACGATACCGTATATGCTTTTGATAAAACAAAACTTTCTATACATACAAGAAATATTGGCCTTGCTGGCATAGAAGTCTATGACTTATTAAGAGACGATTATGGAATACAAATAGAATTTGGTGACATTGGTAACATATTAGCAATCATATCATCTGGAGATCGTAATCTAGAAATAGAGCGATTGATCTCTGCACTATCTGAAATCAAACGATTGCATGAAAAGGACCAGGCGGGAATGTTTGATCATGAGTACATCAACCCACAAATCGTAATGGGTCCTCAAGAAGCATTTTATGGTAAAAAACGATCCGTTCCGATTCAAGAAAGTAAAGGGGCTATTTGTGGTGAATTTGTTATGTGTTATCCTCCTGGGATACCACTTCTAGCACCTGGAGAACGTATTACAGAAGATATCCTAAATCATATTGCATACGCAAAAGAAAAGGGATGTTTTATGACAGGAACGGAAGACATGAAAATTGAAAATATCAATATTGTTGTGGAATAAATATTGGATAATTAAATATAGCGCATAGATAATTGGTTAAAGATTGGGTCACATCGATCCATTGAGTAGAGGCTATGCAAGAATGGAGGTAAGGATGGAACTTTGGTATACCGATCAACATACGAAGGAAGTTCGTTTTTCTATGAAGAGCAAAAAGCAGTTGGTAAGCCATGTAAGTGAACTCCAGCAAATCGATATCCTTGAAACATATGAATATGGGAGAATCTTAGTGCTGGATGGTGAATTGATGATTACAGAAAAGGATGAATTTATTTATCATGAAATGATCACACATGTACCGATGGCAGTTCATCCGAATGTTAAAAATGTTTTGGTCATTGGAGCAGGAGATGGTGGTACGATTCGTGAGCTAACAAAGTACGATACGATAGAAAATATTGATATGGTTGAAGTGGACAAAGATGTTGTGACTCTTTGTATGGAGCATATGCCTTTTACGGCTTGTAAGCTAAATGACCCTAGAGTACATATGTATTTTGAAGAGGGACTTCGCTTTGTTCGTAGTAAACAGGATGAGTATGATCTAATAATCGTCGACTGCGCAGATCCGTTTGGACCCGCGGAAGGATTATTTACACGAGAATTTTATGGGAACTGCTTTAAGGCCTTACATGAGGATGGGATATTAATAAACCAACATGAAAGTCCATTTTACAATGAACATTCAAAGACCGTACAAAAAGCACATAAGCATATTACAACAGTGTTCCCACTTAGTACGGTGTATCAATGTCATATTCCTTCCTATCCATCTGGGCATTGGCTGTTTGGATTTGCTTCTAAGAAATACGATCCGATTCTTGACTTAAACGAAGATAAGTGGAATGCATTAAAATTGTCGGTTCGATATTATAATACAGACCTTCATAAAGGTTGTTTTTGCCTACCGAATTACGTAAAGGAGTTGTTACAAAAACATGAATAAAAATATACACACGTTTATTGGTTGTGAGGCAGAATACGAGGAAAGTAAGATTGTTATCTTTGGAGCTCCCTTTGATAGTACGACTTCTTATCGTCCAGGGACTAGATTTGCGAGTTCAGCAATTCGTAATGAAAGTTATGGAGTAGAGACTTATAGCCCTTACCAAGATAAAGATTTACTTGACTACATGGTATTTGACGGAGGGGATTTAGAGCTTCCCTTTGGTAGTCCAGAAAGAGCACTTGCAATGATAGAAGCATATGCAGGGAAACTATTGGACGATAAAAAACTACCACTTATGATTGGTGGCGAACATCTCGTAACACTTGGTATGGTGCGTAGTGCGGTAGCGATGTATCCGAATCTTCATATTTTGCATTTTGATGCACATGCGGATTTAAGAGAGGAGTATTTAGGAGTTACTCTATCTCATGCTACAGTTATGAGGCGTTGTCATGATTTGGTTGGAGATAATAAAATCTTTCAGTTTGGAATCCGAAGTGGTGACAAAGAAGAGTTTTTATGGGCAAAAGAGCATGTAACGACTTGCAAATTTAATTTCGAAACCTTGGATCATGTGATAGACCTACTTTGTAATGTGCCCGTATATGTTACCCTTGACTTGGATGTACTTGACCCATCTGTGTTCCCAGGGACGGGAACGCCAGAGGCAGGCGGAGTTACTTTTATGGAGCTATTGGAGGCGCTTAAAAAAGTAAGTAAATTAAATGTAGTAGCATTTGATATGAATGAATTATCACCAATTTATGATCAAAGTGGTTCGTCTACTGCACTTGCTTGTAAGCTTTTGCGAGAGATCTTATTGATGTTGTCATAGTAGGTAAGTTATAAACCATTTAAGTATATAGTTATTAAAGATTTAGGAGGAAATGAAATGGGAAGAGCGTTAATTATTGGAGCTGGTGGAGTAGCTGGTGTAGTAGTGCATAAATGTTGGCAAAATGCTGAGGTATTTGAAGAAATCTGTATTGCAAGTAGAACGAAATCAAAATGTGATGCTTTAAAAGAAAAGCTAGATGCAATGGAGAATACGTATTGTAATAAAAAAACTAAGATTACAACAGCTAAAGTTGATGCAGATAATGTAGAAGAATTAGTAGCACTAATTCGTGAATATAAACCTGATCTTGTTATTAATGTAGCATTACCTTATCAAGATCTTAGCATTATGGATGCTTGCGTTGAAACAAAAACAAATTATTTAGATACTGCAAATTATGAACCAATCGATACTGCCAAGTTTGAATATAAGTGGCAGTGGGATTACCGTGAGAAATTTGAGAAAGCAGGTATTACTGCAGTTCTTGGATGTGGATTTGATCCAGGGGTAACAGGGGTTTTCTCAGCATATGCAATGAAACATTATTTTGATGAAATTCATGAAATTGATATTTTGGATTGCAATGCTGGAGATCATGGATATCCATTTGCTACTAACTTTAATCCTGAAATTAATATTCGAGAGGTTTCAGCAAACGGTAGCTACTGGGAAAATGGTGAATGGGTAGAGACAAAACCAATGGAAATTAAAAGAGTATATAATTTCCCTGAGATCGGTGAAAAAGATATGTATCTATTACACCATGAGGAATTGGAATCGTTAGCTCTAAATATCAAAGGAATCAAACGTATTCGTTTCTTTATGACCTTTGGACAGAGTTATCTTACACACTTAAAGTGTTTAGAAAATGTAGGAATGACATCAATTGAGCCAATCGAATTTGAGGGGAAGAAAATCGTTCCATTGCAGTTTTTAAAAGCAGTGTTACCAGACCCTGCAAGTCTTGGACCTAGAACCATTGGTAAAACAAACATTGGTTGTATCTTTAAGGGTGTTAAAGATGGAAAAGAAGTGAACTATTACGTTTATAATGTTTGTGATCATCAAGATTGCTATCGTGAGGTTGGATCTCAAGCCATTTCTTATACGACAGGAGTGCCAGCTATGATTGGTGCAATGATGGTGATGAAAGGTTTATGGAATAAAAAAGGCGTTTACAATGTAGAGGAGTTTGATCCAGATCCATTCATGGAGTCATTAAATCAATGGGGACTTCCATGGAAAGAAAGTTTTGCGCCAGAACTTGTAGATTAAAGGAAACTAAGAGAGAGGACATGGATGAAAAATATAGATTTTACGAATGTTCCTACACCATCCTATGTGGTAGATGAGCGTTTGTTAATAAAAAATTTAGAGCTCCTAAAGAGCATCATAGATCGTACTGGATGTAAGATATTACTTGCTCAAAAAGGATTTTCTATGTTTTACTTTTATCCGCTGATTGGAAAGTATTTAAGTGGAACTACTGCTAGTTCACTATTTGAAGCTAGACTTGGATATGAGGAAATGGGGAAGGAGACTCATATTTTTAATCCAGCATTTGAGAAAGAGGAACTAAAAGAGATGATTCCTTACGTGGATCATATTGTGTTTAATTCTTTAAATCAGTGGATAAGTCATCGGGATTTCATTGCTGATTGTGGAAAAAAGATTAGTGTTGGACTACGTATTAATCCAGAATATTCAGAAATTGAAACCGACTTATATAATCCTTGTATTAAGGGATCAAGGTTTGGTATAACGATAGATAAACTAAAAGATTCGGATTTGTCTGGGATCGATGGACTGCATTTTCACACAATGTGTGAGCAGAATTCAGATGTATTAGCGCGTACTTTAGCAATTGTTGAACAGAAATTTGGTCCATTATTACATAAGATGAAGTGGATTAATTTTGGCGGAGGACATCACATTACAAGACCAGATTATGATGTGGAAACCTTGGTTGCTTGCATTAATCATATGAAAGAAACCTATCAGGTGGACGTTTACTTAGAGCCTGGGGAAGCAGTCGCTTTAAATACTGGGTACTTAGCTGCAAGGGTGCTTGATTTTAATGATAATGGAATCCCGTGTGCAATATTAAACACTTCCGCTGCGTGTCATATGCCAGATGTTTTAGAGATGCCTTATCGACCTGAAATTATTGGAGCTGGAAAACCTGGAGAGAAAGAATTTACGTATCGCCTTGGTGGTCCTACATGTTTGTCAGGAGATGTCATTGGAGACTATTCTTTTGATGCACCTTTAGAAATTGGAGAATTACTAGTTTTTTGTGATATGGCACATTATAGCATGGTGAAGAATAATACATTCAACGGGATCAATCTACCTTCCATTGTTGCCTTTACGAAAGAGGAAGAAGTAAAAGTAATAAAAAGGTTTTCATATGAAGATTTTAAAAATCGCTTGTCATAAAACTTACACAATGTTGAAATTGCGTCTGACGGTGGAAAATCCTTATGAACTTTTCATATCAAACATTGACAAGAAATGATAAATAATTACAATGAACTATTTACCACCCACCTTTATATTGGTATGCTACTTATATAGACATATGACTTTATCAGATATTCGAAAAAAGAGAAGAAGTCAGAGATAAATCATATCAGATGCAATCGTAGCTATATAATGTATGGAGTAATAAGGGGGGCGTTTACTTGATGAAAAAGTATGTTAGACTATTACCGTATATATTAATTTTTCTATGTTTTGTATACATAGTTTTGTTTCTTGTTGTAAAAAACATATATTATTTTTCAAGTAGCACAAGAGGTATGGAAAATCTGCAAAAGGAATACTTAATTGCGAACACGTATCCTCCCTTGGAGCTGTACTATGATAAAGATAAGACACTAGATGAAGAGGGGTATAAAAGAGATTTGATTCATCATTATGAAAATACCTTTCTTAAATTGCTGTCTTATAAAGGGTATGAGGATGTTAATGTAGAAGTTGAATTGGGTGAGAATACATTTGATAGGAATCAGATAAAAGCAACGATCGAATTCGATAACTTAAATGAAAACCAGAAAAGAGATGTCTTAAGCATAGCGTTTATGGACGTATTAGTGATAGCTTCGAATATAAATCAAGATAAAATCAATATTATTATACATTAGTCGGGTTATGGCAAAATACTTCTTTTGCCACAACCCGATTTTTAGATGTTATGGAAAGTTGGAGTGTATCGTATGAAATAACTTCTTTACAATGCATGATTTTTCATTATTTTGTTATCTTATATAATAAGGTACTCTTTGATTTTATATAGTATATTGTGCTTTATTATATTGTTATTATTTCTTATTAAAAATCATTGTTTATCAACTAGTATTGGGTATAACTTGTAATTTTTTTTAGCTACCTTTATAATAAGAAGGAGTTAATTTTTTAACATAGGAAGAAAGATCTTGTTCATATGCAGTATTAAAGTGAAGTTTCCCATTTAAAAAAAGCACTACGTGCTAAAGTGCGACCTCGCGTAGATGGATATATTGCTACGCAAACCCCTTCAGCATGTTCACAATTGGAAACGTAGCTACATAATTAACTTTAAGAAGAAGCATATGCTTAAGAAGTAAATGTATTACATGATTTCATAGGCATGTGCTCCTATTTATATAGAAAGGGGTAGTATTCCTTTAAATGTAAGGCATAAGTGGTATTATATAGACTTAAATTTAAAAAATGGGAGAAGAGGACATTGAGAAAAATCATTAAGTATTTAAAAGATTACAAAAAAGAAAGTATTATTGGCCCATTATTCAAGATGTTAGAGGCTATCTTTGAGCTATTAGTTCCGGTAATTATGGCACAAGTAATTGATATTGGAATTAAGAATAATGACCATACGTATATTTATCAGCGTGGCTTTATACTGATATTGTTAGGCCTCATAGGATTGGTGTGTTCATTAACTGCACAATATTTTGCAGCGGTTGCTTCCGTTGGTTTTGGAACGAAAATCAGGAAAGATATGTTTGCTCATATCAATCGGTTATCGTACTCTGAATTGGACATGGTAGGAACATCAACGTTAATCACTAGAATAACAAGTGATATTAATCAAGTGCAATCAGGTGTAAACATGGGATTGCGTCTCTTTTTACGCTCTCCATTTATCGTAATAGGTGCTCTTATCATGGCATTTACAATTCACGTAAAAATAGCACTTATCTTTTTGCTTTCCGTTCCGATTCTTTCCATCATTATTTATGGAATTGTGTTTTATTGTATTCCTTTATATAAGAAGGTACAAAGTAAATTGGATCATGTATCACAAAAAACACGTGAAAACTTAGTAGGTGTTCGAGTGATCCGTTCGTTTTCTAAACAAAAAACTGAAATACAAGAATTTGATACATTAAGTGAAGATTTGCTCCATACACAAGCAAGTGTTGGTAGGATTTCTGCATTAATGAATCCATTAACTTATATTGTTGTTAATATTGCGATTATAGCGATTATTTGGTATGGCGGTATTGAAGTAGATACAGGAAGATTAACGCAAGGCGAAGTGATAGCTTTAGTAAATTATATGATGCAAATTCTGTTGGCCTTAATTACGATGTCATTATTAATGGTGTCCTTAACGAAAGCAACAGCCTCCATTGCTCGAGTGAATGAAGTATTTGATAAAACAACGAGCATTATAGATGGTGAAGAATCTAGTGAAGATATCAATTCAAGTGAACAAGAAGAATCCTCTACAAATTTAAATGAATGTAAAGTTTGTTTTAAGGATGTAACATTCTCCTATGAAAACGATTCGGATGCCTCATTAAGTAATGTATCATTTTCTGTAACGGAGGGAGAAACCATCGGAATTATTGGTGGTACTGGCGCTGGGAAATCAACGTTGGTGAATCTAATTGCACGTTTTTATGATGTTTCTAAAGGAGCTGTTTTGGTCGATGGTGTAGATGTTAAAGAGTACAAATTATCTACGTTACGTGGGAAAATTGGTATGGTGCCTCAAAGGGCGGTGCTTTTTAAAGGAAGTATTCGCGATAATATGAAGTGGGGAAAAAAAGATGCTACCGATGAAGAAATATATGAGGCACTTGATATTGCACAGGCAAGAGAATTCGTAGACTCTAAGCCAAATGGACTGGATGAGGAAATCTCACAAGGTGGTAAAAATTTATCTGGTGGTCAAAGACAAAGACTAACAATTGCAAGAGCGCTGGTAAAAAAGCCAGAAATATTAATTTTAGATGATAGCGCGTCTGCACTGGACTATGCAACCGATGCGAAACTTCGAAAGGCAATAGCGACTCAGACAAAAGGAATGACCGTATTTATAGTTTCTCAAAGGGCGACAACCATAAAAAATGCCGATCGTATTGTAGTTCTGGATGATGGTAAAATGGTAGGTTTCGCAAAACATGAAGAATTATTAAGTACTTGTAAGGTTTACAAAGAAATCTGTCTTTCCCAATTATCGAATGAAGAGGTGAACAGATGAGAAGAGAAGAGAGAAATAATCCAAGTTCCAAATCACAAAAAGATGTAATAAAACGCATACTATTATTACTAAAACCATATACAGTATTCTTGATTTTATCCTTTATCTTTGCCATTATTAGTGTTGGGTTAACCCTCTACGTACCTATAATTATTGGTGATAGTATTGATTTTATTGTGGAAAAAGGTAATGTAAATTTTAGCGGAATAAAAGTGACATTGATACGATTGCTACTGGTTGTCATTATTACTGCAATTGCACAATGGTTCATGAACTTGTGTAACAACCGGATGACTTTTTACGTAGTGAAAGATATTCGTGAAAAGACATTTCGTCAACTTCAGATTGTACCATTAAAATATGTAGATTCACATCAATATGGTGATATTATCAGTAGAGTTGTAACAGATGTAGAGCAACTTTCAGATGGGCTATTAATGGGTTTTACTCAGCTATTTACCGGTGTAATTACGATTTTAGGAACTTTGGTTTTTATGTTGTCTATTAATGTTAAGATAACGTTAATTGTTGTGTTAATTACGCCACTTTCCTTGTTTATGGCTAACTTTATTGCAAAACGTACATTTTCAATGTTTCAATTACAGTCTAAAACAAGAGGTGAGATGACTTCCTTGGTAGAAGAAATGGTTGGGAACCAAAAAATAGTTCAAGCATTTGGTTACGAAGAGGAAGCAAAAGAGCGATTTGATGCAATCAATCAAAGACTCCAAAGCTGTTCTGTAAAAGCTATATTTTTCTCGTCATTAACCAATCCGAGTACTCGATTTATTAATGGTTTGGTGTACGCAGGCGTAGGTATCTTTGGCGCTATTTCCGCCATTCAGGGAAGAATAACCGTTGGTAAACTATCTAGTTTCTTGAATTATGCAAATCAATACACTAAGCCATTCAATGAGATATCGGGTGTTGTAACAGAGCTCCAAAATGCATTTGCATCTGCAAAACGTGTATTTGAATTGATGGATGAACCTGCGCAGATTCCAGATAAAAAAGATGCAATCCAGCTACAGGAAGTAGATGGAAGTGTTGAATTAAGTCACGTAAGTTTTTCCTATAAAAAAGGGGTGCCTTTAATTGAAGACTTGAACTTGTCAGTAAAACCAGGGCAAAGAATAGCAATTGTTGGTCCGACGGGTTGTGGAAAAACTACAATAATAAATTTATTGATGCGATTTTATGATGTAGATCAAGGTAGTATTATAGTAAGTGGGAATGACATTCGTGATATTACAAGAGATAGTTTGCGCGCTAATTATGGAATGGTGTTGCAAGAGACATGGTTAAAGTCTGGTACAATTCGTGAGAATATAGCTTATGGAAAACCAGAAGCTTCGGATGAAGAGATAATAAATGCAGCAAAAGCAGCTCACGCTCATAGTTTTATTAGCCGTTTGCCAAATGGTTATAACACGTTAATCAATGAGGAGGGCGGCAATATATCACAAGGTCAGAAACAGTTACTTTGCATTGCAAGGGTAATGCTTTGTTTACCTCCAATGCTTATACTTGATGAAGCAACGTCATCCATTGATACTCGAACCGAAATTCACATCCAAAAAGCATTCGCTACGATGATGCAAGGTAGAACGAGTTTTATTGTTGCACATAGACTTTCTACAATTAAAGAAGCAGATATTATTTTAGTAATGAAAGATGGTCATATCATCGAACAAGGAACACACGATGAATTATTGGAGCAGAAGGGATTTTATGCAAACCTTTATCAGAGTCAGTTTGCAGTGAATTAAGGAGAGTACGAATTAAGTCTTAGATGATAATTATGCATATCATGCATTAACGAAATAAAGAGAACATGAGTTAATATATAGAAATGATAAATTAAAAATAAAAAAGGGGTTAATACAAAACATGTGAACATAGCATATGTTTTTGTATTAACCCCTTTATAGTTAGGATAGTATGAGCTACTCAAAGATAGCGCCTAAATCATCATGGGATACAGTAACCGCTGGTTTAAAATCATCCGATAGCCCATAGTTAACAATACTTATTGCAAATTGCATAGCTTCTGGATGATGTAAAATATCCTGTAGTTGGCTCGTTAAAACCAATAGTTTACCTTCCATGACATTCGCTTCAAAGAGTAAGGAAAGCTTATGATTTCGTTCGAAATTATCAATCATTTGAACGATTGGATGTAATTCTTGGCTTAAGCCATCCAAGATTGCCAACTGACTTGCAGTAATAATTTCGTACCACTGTGGAGTGGAATAGCTTTCAGATTTAAAATCGCGTAAGGCAGGGTGGCATGTATCAATATAGAGCCCCATGGTTCCAATAGGAATGTCTTTATTTACACTTTCTGAGATAGAACGAAACATTGGATAGCACCAAAAGTCAGTACAATAAAAGCCATCCAGTGATTTTTTCAGGTGTTCTGGGATAAAGAGCACTCGTTGTTTCTTCTCTAATAGTGACATTGCATCTAGATAAGAATGGGTAATATATAGAGTATGTTCATTTTTCTGAATTTTTGTCGGATCTACTTTTTTGCATAAGAGATCTCTCATCTTATGTTTTAAAATGTCCTCATGTTTTGGATATATCCATAGTTCATACTGATTCTCAATGGTTCGTTGGGTATGAAAACTTGTGTTGAGAATGCTTTCTAACTTAAGAATCACTTTGAGTGCCTGGTCTGTATCCGGCATCGTAAAACTGAACTCACCCAGCGAATTGACGCCTCTTTTAAGTTCTGTTATAAGTGTTTTTGAAGCGATTGTGGTATTATCTTCAAGTAACAATGAAATATTAAACTCATGGGTTGTAGGTTCTAATGGAAGGTAATCACTTAAGATCAATTCAAATGTAAAATCTTCCGATTCAGTATAAATAAATCGCTTTAATTTAGCCATGATTACAACATCGGAACAAAAGCTTTGCCATTGGTGTGGTGTAATCAGACCCTTGGATTCCATAAATGCATCCAAGACTCCTACTAGGGCAGTGCCTTGACCACTAAAATCTTGTAAATCAAGGATTTGATAACCAGCAAGATATTTTGCGCGGTGTGCTGCTTCTAGTTCTAATTTGTAACATTGGATGGCGAGTTTTCCAGTACTATAGAAAAACTTATCTGCAAGATCTAACATCCCAGCTTTTTGTAAGCGTTCACGAAACACTTCAAAATTACGAGCTTTTAGTACACCTACATACTTATCAATCTCATGGAAGTTTGGATAGAAGGTATATTGACCAATTTCATGAGAAATTACAGGCTTGTTTGGTATGAATTCTACGCTTTTTTCAGCAGTAACACGTTTGGTTCCAGTACCATATTGAATGTCGATTTCTCCGATCATTCCTTCATCTAAGCTAGTTGTGCTAGGTACTATAAAATCGTCGTAGTTATAATATGTATTCGGGGCCTCTGCTTGAACAAAACCAAATGGAATATCACAGGCAGCATAAGAACCTCGAATTCTTCGTTCAATTGAAAATCGTACCCCAATAAAAAAATCGTCTTCCTCTAAAATTATAGGCACCCACTGAAAGTTATTACATCCCTGAGTATACAAATGACGATTATCGAGTGATTTATAATGACGTAAGATCTGGGAGAGTGTTTCCTTGCTACCCCACAACTCATTACCTAAGGACATCATTACAAAAGAAGGGTGATTTCCAAAGGCATGAAGTATTCTCTCGCCTTCTTTAATTAGGTATTGTAACTCTTCTTCGTTGTGGCCAGCGTCATCCTTGGTTGTTATGGTACCCCAAAACGGCAACTCAGGTTGCATGTAAATACCAAGTAAGTCTGCTGCATAAAAAGCAGCCTCTGGTGGACAACAAGTATGAAAACGATAGTGATTGATCCCATAACTTTTTGCAATTTGTAGAACATGAATCCATTCGTCTATTGTGGTAGGAGCTGCCCCAGTGAGAGGAAAAATAAGTCCGTCATGTTTACCACGTAAGAATGTTTTTTCATTGTTAATGTAAAAATGATGATCATCTGTAGTAAAACTTCGTAACCCAAACACAGCATGCATATCATGGTCGCGATCAATGCAATTAATACCAATATATATGTGATAGAAGTAAGGGGTATACTCACTCCAAAACGCTATATTGTTATCTATATCGTATACATATTCAATTTCGTTGTATCCAGGTTGAAGTACAATATTTTGATATTTCGTTGATAAAGCATCTCGTTCTATATTATGTAATGAAACGGAATCTCCATAATAACAAAGGGTTATGGTTTGTTGTGTAGAAGTTTTATTTATAATTGTAGATTTTAACAAAACAGAGGGTGTATCTGTGTTGGGATATGCATTTATGGTCTGCACATAGAGATTGTCCTTCACACAAAGTGCAAGCATACCTGTAATACCGTTCCAGTTTGTTTGAGTGTCTGGCGATGTTAGATGGCCGCCTTTTGTTTTATACTCCTTATTATTGACAAGAATAGTAATTGTGATTTGAGGGCTGTCCACAAAATCACAAATGTCATATTCATGAGGTGTGCAAAGACTATCAAGGGAAGAAACATAGTTTCCATTTATCCATACACTGGTAAGTCGAGTCCGTTCTAATATTAAATAAATGGGTTTCCCAACATCATCAGGGTCAATACTTACCTCTTTTTGAAACCACGCGTTTCCTATGTACGGATACTGTTCCGTAAGGTGTGCGGTTTCCTTTTTAAAATTTTCTTCGCCCTTTTTTTGAATTGCAGTTGTAGAAGGTAATTCAATTGTGTCTGTAAAAAAATCGGTGAGACAGTGCCTGGATAGGCCGTCGCCCATAGGATCTAGAGTAAACTTCCATGTACCAGATAAATCATAAATACGTGCCATATTCATCTCCATTTCTGTGCTTTATACACATCCTAAGTTTATTTACGGATGAAGTAATTATAACACAGGGTAAAATTTCCATCTATAGAATCTGGAGATATTTTGTACGAAAGGGATAAGCTGCTATTTAAGGTGGCAGTAACATTATTTACAATCTGAATACCATAAAAATAAAGACCATGAAAATAAAAAAAAAGTTGCTTACTCAAAATAAGAGCAAACAACTTTTTGTTTTCAACTTTAATTTATAATGCATAACTCCGATTGTAACGAAATATAAATTTTCGTTTGCATTGGATTTATTTGATAAAATGATTTTTGAAATATGGAAATGTATAGCTGTATTAAGAAAATTTTAACAGATTTCAGGTGAATTTATATGGAAAAAATGCTTATTTAAAAAATTTTCCTTTCTTTTGTTTATACATTTGTTCATCCGCAAGCTTAATTAATTCATCCGCAGTTAAGGAGGCCTCGCTTGTGGTAGCTATTCCATAGGAAATAGAAAAAATTGAACTAGTGATTCCTAAGGAATCTGGAATTCTCTCAATTTCTGTTCGTATGCGCTCCATGACTTTTTTGGATTGCTTTTCTGTTGTGTTTTTTAAACAAAGCATAAACTCATCTCCACCTAGTCTGCATGCCCAGTCAATGTTATTACGAATGTTCTTCGTAATAACATTGCTTACCTCTTTTATAACGGAGTCACCAATTTCATGCCCATGGGTGTCATTTATCATTTTAAAATTATCAAGATCAAAGTAGCATAGGGATAATGGTTGTTTATTTAAGGTAGCAGTAACAAGATCTACAGGCAAACGTTCGTCCACAAAACGTCTGTTATATAAATTAGTGGAGGAATCTTTCACCACTAGATCATTTACTTTTTGAATGAAATTCTGTAATGGCTCGCTTGTATTATAATCACCAAATCCAATAAACATACTGTTAGTAGCGTCTTTAAATAGCTCAAGTACCACAGGAGTCGATGTATTCTCTATTGGTATTGCTGTAACCATATAAAAATCATCGTTTGCCTTTTCTAACTTAACAAAACTCTTATTTTCTTTGTAAGCTCTGATAGAAATGCAATTTTCACAGATGACACCATTTCCCCAGTAATTGAAGCAAATTTCATCGGTATAATGTATAGACGTACCACGGTAATCAAGTACTTTTTTATGAATAGGATCAACGAGCCTAACACTATCATACATTTTATGAAAGAAGTCCAATTCTTTCTCTAATTGATTGAGTGAAATGCTTTCGGACATTTCTTTCCCTACCTTTCTTTCCTATACATGGGTCAGATGAACAACTGTCTCGATGTGTTTTGTCCATGGGAACATATCCACTGGTTGTATTTTCTTAACTTTATATCCCTTCTTAGTAAGGTAATCCAAATCTCTTTTTTGAGTAACAGGGTTGCAAGAGATATAGATGATTTGTTTTGGGCTTAAGGAGCCTAGTGAAGTTAAGAATTTTTCATCGCATCCGCTACGAGGAGGATCAACAAAAACTACATCAATATCTTTTGCTACGGAATCCTTTGAAGGTTTTGCCTTATTGTTAGAACTGCTTGTATATTTTTTCATAAACTCGCCAGCATCGCCTTCATAGAAGGTAACATTTTTGATATTATTAATTGTGGCATTTTGTTTTGCATCTTTTACGGCTGATTTATTTAATTCCACGCCAATTACTTCTTTTGCATGTTTACTAGCAATCAATGAAATTGTACCAATGCCACAGTAGGCATCCAAAACGGTTTCTTTGCCTGTTAAATTAGCACAGTCAATAGCCGCAGAATATAGTTTTTCCGTTTGAAGTGGATTTACTTGATAAAATGACTTTGGAGAAATGCGGAATGTACAACCGCATAGTGTGTCTTCAATATATCCCTTACCATAGGCAATTACTTCTTTATCACCTAACACCATACTTGTTTTTTTATCGTTAAAATTAACCACAACTGTTGTAATTTCTTTATGGGCTTTTACTAGTTCGGATACAAAATTGTTTTTACCAGGGAAGGTATTACTTCCAATGACTAACACAACCATGCATTGATTTGTATTATACCCACGTTTAATCAGAACGTGACGAAGTACACCATACTGCTTGTCTTCATTGTAGGGTGCGATTCTTTGTTGTTTCATTAGTTGACGAATTGTCTTTAAAATCTTATCCGCAGTGGTATCTTGAATATAACATTTATCGGTAGGAATCACATTATGTGAATTCTCCTCATAGATACCTGAAACGATATTTCCTCTGCGGTCTTTTGTAATGGTGGCGTGTATCTTGTTTCTATAATGATATGGATTCTCCATTCCAATGGTATCAGACACTGGAGCAAAACCACCAAGTAAGTTTTCAACAACTTTCTTCTTTTGAATTAATTGGTGCTCATAAGTCATATGTTGTAAATCGCAGCCACCACATTTATAAAAACTAGGGCATTTTGGGGTATTACGATGCTTGGATGGATCCTCGATAGAAACAAGTTTTGCGGATGTATTTGAACGATCTTTTCCATAAACCAAAGAAATATTTGCTGTTTCATTTTCAAGTAAATATGGAACAGAAAAGTTTGAATTATTAAATTTTACGATGCCTTTTAATGTATCATCAAGGCCTTTACATTTTACTCTATATTGTTTTCCCATTATTATATTAGCTCCTAACATTTCAAATTCATTCAATAATGATATCACAGTAATAACAAAAGAAAAAGAGAATTATTTTGATGCATATTAAAAACGTTTGTACATAAGTATAATAATGTGCGAAGAAATAGATAGGAGTTATGGCACTTGTAACTTAAAAAAATGTATGTTATTCTTGTTTTACAAGATTTTAACAATTCCTTAGGGGGATATTTCTACAAAGGTAAATGCGGTTGAAGGGTAATAAAATTGAGAAAGGGCTGCCATTACGCGAATCTTTCAACCAGTTTATTTATGGCAGTATTACATTGGTATAATGTAATATGCGGTGTAACAGATGAATAAAAAGAGATTTAAAACAGTTAGTGTTGTATTATTATTTGTATTAATTGGAGTAAGTATACCAGTCCCTACAATGGCAACGAATACTACGGAAAAGACAGGACAAAATGCTATTTTAAAGGAAGTAGAAGTTTCAACCAACCCATCGAGTCAAACAATACTTGGTCGCAAGATACGGTTTGGCGATATCAATAAGAGCCATAGAGTAAACTCCGTTAACAAAGTATTTTTGGCGGATATAACAAAGGGCAAGATCCAAGCTGCGGCGAACGTGAATGAACTACTATATTCCATGGAGTTATCCGAACTCATGACGGTATATGTAGTTTTAGAAAATGCCAATTTGGCGGAGACAACTACAATAAGTAAAGCAGCGTCCAATGTAACAGGTAGTAATGTTGTTAAATTTGGATTTAAAGAAGGGGATAAGATTATTATAAAAGACCTTCTAGGTTGCTATTTACTCACCAGAAGCGATGATGCAAGAGTAGCGCTGGTTGAGTATGTTTCTAAGACGGAAGCAGATTTTGTTAAGTTAATGAATGAAGCTACAAAACGATTGGGACTTATGTATACGAATTATATAACATCGGATGGAACATATGATGAAAATCAGTATACCTTAGTTCATGATTTATACTTATTAATGTATGAGCTTTTACAAGATAATTGGTTTATTGACACAATGGGAAAAGACACATTAAATATTAATTATACTAGGGTTGACGGTACCATTGTAAATAAGACATGTGAAAATAGAAATTTTTCGGAGTTTGAGAAAGTAATAGCTCCGCCTTCATATACAACCATTGCCCAGTTTTCAAGTAGAAACGAAAATGTTGGTGAAAATCAAATAGTAGTATTTAAAGATGAAAAAAATAGTTATTACTTATCCGTGCTATCACAGGCAAAGACAGAGAAAAGTATTAGTAAGGAATCTGCTAGGTTATTGCGTGAGTTTATTGGAGAGGCATATAAGGATGTGATACCAAGTGCAACTCCAACGCCGACTCCAAGCCCAACATCAACGCCGATGCCAACCCCGACAGCAATACCACTTGGTATTCCTACAAGTAGTAATAACGCAAGGTATCAATACATAATGGGAACAAATTATAAAGCATATACAATGAGTAATCCTCCAAAGGGATACACATCTGCAAAAGAAGCGTCAAGTCAGATGAAAACAATTACAGTGCCTGTTTGGAATATGACAAGTACTGGTGGGAGAAAGTCATCCACGATGAAACTCACGGTGCATAAAAAGCTTGCGGACAATGTGATGAAAATTTTTAAAGAAATCTATGCTCTAGATATTAAGTTCCCAATTAAAAAATTAGTTGGCTATCAGTATCGAAAAATAGGGGGTGTTGGTCTAAGTAATACAACACTTATGTCAATACATTCATTTGGTGCTGCGATTGATATTAATCCAGGTGATTATGACAATGATTATTTTTTAGGGAAGGGAAATGATTTAAGAGATAAATCAAATCCGTATTGTATACCGGACGAAGTGATTGAAATATTCGAAAAAAACGGCTGGTTTTGGGGCGGAAATTTTAGCATATGTTCTGACACAATGCATTTTCAATATTTAGGTTTAGACTTTTTAAGCTATCAGGGAAACAGTCCATTTCGTGAATTGAAGTTGAAAAATAATAGCTTAATGGAAGGCAAAGATATAAAAAACCTCCAGCAACGTTTAAAAGAACTAGGGTTTTCTGTTACAATTAATGGTGTGTATGATAAGGCTACGGAAAGTGTTATCAAAAAAGCTCAAAAGCAGTATGGACTTAAGGTTACAGGTGTTGTAGACTATAAAACGTGGGAAACTATCATCAATTTAACTCATTATATGTCCTATGTTTTTTAGTCCATGTTACAGAAGGGAGGTTGTCTAGACAAGTAAGTAGTATTTGTTTAGTACAATAGGATGGAACGAAGAGATAAAATTAATTATTATTTAGACATTGCTGAAACAGTTTCAAAACGAAGTACCTGTTTAAGAAGGATTTATGGAGCCGTAATTGTAAATAACGATGAGATAATAGCAACGGGATATGTAGGTGCACCAAGAGGACGTAAAAATTGCAGTGATTTAGGATATTGCATAAGAACAAAACTTGAGATTCCAAGGGGCGAACGTTATGAGTTATGTCGAAGTGTGCATGCAGAAGCCAATGCAATTATAAGTGCACCCAGAGAGAAGATGCTTGGATCCAGCATTTACTTGGTTGGACTTGAAGTATCGACATCGGATTATATAAAGAATGCAAATAGTTGTTCTATGTGTAAAAGAATGATAATTAATGCTGGCATTGAAGAAGTAATCATTCGCGATACGGCAGACAATTACCGTGTTATTAAAGTGGAACAATGGGTTTACGAGGATGAATCATTAGAAGGAATTAAAGGATATTAATATGATAGGAAGACGTTGGGATAAGCGAAATTAGGGGCTTAATTCAACGTCTTTTTTATAATAGAGAATAGAAGAATTAAAGCAAAAAACTATTTTTACTCAATAAAAAAACCCATAAAAAAACCCCATTATATTATCGTAGAGCTTATTGTTGAGAGCAAGATTTATCGATTTTTAGTAAATATAATAAAATAATGTCATATTTTGATAGAAAGTATTGAAAAATTTAGAAAATAAGGTTAAGATTGACTTACAATAAGGAAAAGTAAAGATTAATAAAAGGAGGAAAAGTGCTCTTAAAATGCAGTGGATTGATCTATTTGGGTGTAGGAGGCATCTAAATATATCTGTTGTTTCAGTAAAGATGAATTATATGGGGGTACGATGATGAGTTCTAATGATAATAAAACACAACAGAATCTACAAAAGGATTTGAAGACGGATTATAAAAAAATGAAAAAAACTTTAAAAGAAAGACTAAAAAGTATCGTGAAAACGAAGGATGAAAAAAAGAAAGAAGTTAAAAATGAGTTAAAACAATCAAAAAAAGAGCTTGAAACATTGTCAAATAACCGTAAGCAGATGAGTATTTTCAAAAAGCTTGTGGGAATACGATTTAAGTTAATTGGTGCTCTATTAGTTCCCATTGCTTTTATCATTGTTTTAGGAATACATGCCTATGACAAGGCATCTGATGCCTTGATTGAGAGTTATAAGGATTCTGCTTATACTTCAGTAAAAACAACAGGTAATTATTTTGATGTTATTATGAACTCAGTAGAGCTTCGTTTAACACAATTAAAAAGCCATGATGGTATCTTAAAATATTACTCCGGAGCTTACAAAGACGACGAAGTTGAAGATATGCTTGCATATAACGATATTAAAAAATATATCGAAACAACGGCTTATGCGGATAAATTAATAACAAACCTTGCATTCATTGGTAATTATGGTAAGCCAATTATTACAACATCAACTTTAAGTATGTCTGGTAAAGAATATGTATCAGAATATGAAAAGACTGAAGAAGGTGCAATGATCAAAGGTTTAAATGGGCGCTTTGTATGGACAGGCAGACATGCATTTTTTGATGAGAAAAAGACATTATTAACTGGACAAATTGATCGACCATATGCGATTTCAATAACTTCTGGATATTTTGGAACGAAATTTAATTTTTTAGGGTATGTGATTGCCGACTTAAATTATGACGAAGTTATCGGAGAACTTAAGAATCTTGAATTAGGGGATAATAGTGTTTACGCCGTAATCACTGGAGACGGCTATGAATTAAACACGAAGGAAGATGGAAGTACATATATAGCAAATAGTGATTTTTATAGAGATATAATCGCTAGCGGTGAGAAAAGTGGATTAAAAGATGTAAGTATTGATGGACAAAAGTACTTGTTTATATATTCTTCAATAGGTGAGCATGACTTAACTGTGAGCGGATTGGTTCCATATTCTTTTCTTACGTCAAAAGCGGACTCTATCATGGTTTCTACGATTATTATCGTTGTGATTGCTATTTTATGTAGCATAATAATTGCTACAATTTTGTCTACAAGCATTGGTAGAATCATTCTTAGGATTACAACAAACTTGAAAAAGGCAGCAGATGGAGATCTAACAGTAAATATTAAATGTTCAAGACATGATGAGTTTGGAACCTTAACAGAAAGTGCAAATCACATGGTCCAGAACATGAAGGGATTAATTGTTAAGACCTTGGATGTAAAGGATTCTATGAATGATTCCACGGTACAAGTAATGTCGATTGCAGAAGAACTTATGGTTGCAACGAAAAATATTTCAGCATCCATAGAAGAGATTCGTAGAGGGATTGTTCAGCAGGCAGAGGACTCAGAACAGTGCTTAAAGACATCTGATGAACTTTCTAAAAAGGTATCGGTAGTATCGGAAAATACCGAGGCAATTGGAGGAATTGCAGATTCTTCAAAATTAATCGTACATGACGGGATTGTTTCCATTAACGTATTGAATGATAAAGCAATGGAAACGACGAACATCACGAACACAATTATTACAGACATTAGCCAATTGGCAATTGAGTCAAGTTCGATTGGAAAGATAATCAATGTTATTAATGAAATTGCGGAACAGACCAACTTATTATCTTTAAATGCATCCATTGAGGCAGCTAGAGCTGGGGATGCAGGACGAGGTTTTGCGGTTGTTGCTGATGAGATTAGAAAATTAGCAGAGCAATCGGTAAAAGCTTCTTCCGAAATTGCAAACATAATTGATTCGATACAAGTAAAGACAGCGAAAACGGTGGAGACTGCGAAGCAATCTGAGAGTATTGTTTCCTCACAAACAGCTGCCCTTGAGAAAACAATAACAATTTTTAATCAAATCAATAGTTCAGTAGAAGACATGGTGAATCGTTTGAGTATAATTGCTGGAGGTATTCACGATATTGGAGAGGCTGAGGCACAAACACTTAGTTCAATTGAGAGTATTTCAGCGGTATCTGAGGAAACAGCTGCTTCTTCAGAGGAAGTAGAAAATGCAGCAACAAGGCAGGTAAATGCAGTGGAACGATTAAATAAAGCGACTACTGTTATGAATGAAAAAGCAAAAGATTTGGATGCTGCATTAAGTATATTTAAGATATAATTCTATAAGCAGAAAAAAAGGACCGATGTCGGTCCTTTTTTCTATTCTGGAAATAGCATTCATATACTTATTTTACTGAAAGTGGTGCAATGTTTTTCTTGTATACCTTTTTAAGATATAGAAAACATAAGACAACGGCAACGGCTTCCGCGATTGGAAAGGCAATCCATACTGCATGTATACCAAATAGTTCCGCTAGGATAAATGCTACTGGTAAGATGATTAAGAGTTGTCTTGCTATGGAAATTATCATACTGATGAAACCATGTCCCAATGCTTGGAATAAAGAAATGATAACTATATTAAAACCTGCAAATAAGAAGCTCAAGCTTATTACGCGAAGGGCAGGAATACCTAGTTCAAGCATCTCTTTTGAGTCGTTAAAAATTTTAAGTAAGTGATCAGGGATAACCTGGAATGCAATCAGACCTAACAACATAAAAGAAACAACCAATTGCAATGCGAATTTAAAAACAGACATAATTCGTTTTGGTTTTCGAGCTCCGTAGTTGTAAGCAACGATAGGAACAAAACCGTTACACAAACCAAAGATTGGCATGAAAACAAAGCTCTGAAGTTTGAAGTATATACCGAAAACATTAACAGCAGTCACTGAGAATTTCATTAAAATTCCATTCATTCCAAATGTCATAATCGACGATATGGATTGCATGATAATGGATGGAAGCCCTACTGCATAGATATTTTTTAGTGTAGGAAAGTGAGGACGAAGGTATCTTATTCCAATTTTTAATTCTTTGTTTCTATATACATTAAAATAAATGGATAAAATCATGGCGATGATCTGACCAATAACAGTTGCAATGGCAGCGCCTGCTACTCCCATTTTAGGAAAACCTAGTAGGCCAAAGATAAAAATAGGATCTAATATAATGTTGATAATCGCCCCAGTTCCTTGTGTTATTAGTGTATAAAATGTTTTACCCGTAGCTTGTAACAATCGTTCCATTATTATTTCAATAAAAATACCAAAAGAGAAAATTGTACAAATACTTAGATAAGTGGTACCGTATTCAATAATCTGCATCGAATTTATTGGATCATTTAAAAGGTCTTGTGCTGAGAATTGTGACTTAAAGAAAGCGTTAGAAAAAAACATACCAAAGATAGCAAAGGCGATTGCGCTTAATATGGCCAATAATATTCCGTTGTTTGCCGCAAGGTTAACCTCTTTCATCTTTTTCTCGCCAAGACTTCTAGATAATAATGCGTTAATACCCACTCCTGTACCAGTTGCAACTGCGATCATTAGATTTTGTATTGGAAATGCAAGGGTAACAGCAGTTAATGCATTGGAACTGAATTTTCCAACAAAAGCACTATCGACGATGTTGTAAAGAGCCTGTACTAGCATAGCGATTATCATAGGAAGGGACATGGTGATGAGTAAACGTTTGATTGGCATTACACCCATTTTATTTTCGGTCATAGTTTGCTCAGGCATAAAGGCCTCCTTTTATAATTTATAGTTTATTGTGTACTAGAAAATGGTTTTTATTGATACATTATCTATACAGGACTTATGTATTGTAATAAAGTACGATTATATTGTCAATATCAAGCGTATTATGGTATAATAAAACAATGTCGGCTATGACTGTCAAAACAACGAACTAAGTTACAAGGTAAGAGGACTCAACTAGGAGGAAATTAGAATGGACATGATTGTGAAGTATATTGATGAGTTGTTAGAAAAAAGCACGCCAGAGCGTCCGATGTGGAACATTGAGAAATTAAAGTCTGGAGCGAAATCGGAATGGAACTACATAGATGGATGTATGATCAAAGCAATTCTTGAAATGTATTCTATTACGAAAGAAGAAAAGTATTTAGCATTTGCAGATGCATTTATTGATTACCGCGTGAATGAAGATGGAACAATTGCAGGTTATTCAGTTGAAAAATATAATATTGACGATGTCAATGCAGGAAAAACATTATTTGAGCTCTATGACTTAACAGGAAAAGAAAAATATCGCAAGGCGATTGATCTGGTTTACTCTCAAGTACAAACACAACCAAGAACCAAAGAAGGAAACTTCTGGCATAAAAAAATCTATCCTAATCAAATATGGCTTGATGGACTTTATATGGGACAACCATTTTATATGGAATATGAAACTCGTTTTAACAATAAGGAAAATTATAAGGACATCTTCAATCAGTTCTTCAATGTTTATGAGTTGTTAAGAGATAAGGAAACAGGGTTATATTTCCACGCTTATGATTCATCAAGAGAAATGTTTTGGTGTGACAAAGAAACAGGATTATCTAAGAACTTCTGGTTAAGAGCTCTTGGTTGGTACACAATGGCACTATTAGATACTTTAGATAAATGCGATCCAGTTGGTTATGAAGAAGAGTATGAAAAATTAAAGAAAATCTTTGCTGAGTTGATGGAATCTATGCTTAAATTCCAAGATGAAAGTGGAATGTGGTATCAAGTAGTAAATATGGGCGGTCGTGAGAAAAACTACCTAGAAACAAGTGGTAGTGCGATTATGGCTTATGCCTTATTAAAAGGTGTTCGTTTAAACTTCTTACCAGAAAGCTATCGTCAGTATGGTGAAAAAGCAATGACTGGTATCTGCGATAGATACTTAAATACAGAAGAAGGTAAGATGAGCCTTGGTGGTATTTGCTTAGTGGCAGGACTTGGTGGACCAGACATGAGAGATGGTACTTATGAGTATTATATGTCTGAACCAATCGTACAAGATGACGCAAAGGGAGTAGGACCTTTCTTACTTGCATATACAGAATTATTAAGAATCAACAAATAATTAAGAGTAGCACATGACCATAGAATGATTTAATTAACTAGAATATGATGACATAATATTTGTAAAAAAACTGTGAACTTTTGAGAAATGCTTTTATTTTGGCTTATTATATGTTACACTTGGATATACGTCATAAAAAATTGAAACGTTTGTTACTATAAGCATTTTAAGTATTAAAGATTATAGGTCGAGTGTTTTAAATAACAATTAGTTAAGAGAGGGATAGTTAATTATGAAGAAAGCAAAAATACTTTCACTAGGTTTATGTTTAGCCTTAGCATTCACGGCATGTGGTAAAAAAGGAACAGGAAGTAATACAGATGTTACATTGGGTAAATATAAGGGAGTAGAAGTTAGTGTACTTCCTGTTGAGGTTACCGATGAAGATATGCAAACAGAAATCGATTATCTGTTAAAAAGCAATCCGGAATTCATTGAAATTACAGATAGAAAAGATGTTCAAGATGGTGATGTAGTAAACATTGATTACGTTGGATCAATTGATGGTGAGAAATTTGATGGAGGTTCTGCAACAGATTCTCTTTTAACAATTGGGTCAAATAGCTTTATCGATGATTTCGAAGATCAATTAATTGGACATACTGTTGGCGAAACGGTAGATGTAAATGTAACGTTTCCTGAAACTTATAGCAACAATCCAGATTTAGCAGGAAAAGATGCATTGTTTGTTGTTACAATCAATAAAATTGGTAAGCAAGAAAATGCAGAACTTACAGATGAATTTGTTGCAGCAAAAACAGAGTATAAGACAGTAGAAGAGTATAAAACAGCATTAAAAGAATCCTTATTGGAAGATGCTCAAAATGCATCCGATACTCAAAAGGAAATCGATTTAATTACAGCTGTTATTGATGAATCTACATTCAATAATCTTTCTCAGGAAGAAATTGATCAAACTGTAACAGATATGAATAGTTATTATGAATCTATGGCTTCTTCTGCTGGTATTGATTATTCATTATTTAAGTTATATTACTTTGGAATGGATGAAGAAACATTTGATACAGAAATCAAAAAAGCTGCAGAATTACAAGTAAAACAAAAATATGTTTTAGAAGCAATTGTAAAAGCGGAAGGTTTAACAGTTTCTGATGAAGAGTACACAACATCCTTAGCTGAGTATGCAAAGGCATACAATTATGAATCTCCAGAGAAGTTTGAAGAGGCATATGGTAAAGAGAATGTAAGCAAAACTATTTTATTAGATAAAGCGTTAGCAGTGATTAAAGACAATGCGGTGGAAGTAGAAGCAACGGAAGCTACTCCAACAGCAGAGCCTACAGCATTACCTGCAAACTAAATAGATTGAAAATGAAAGCTGGCTATGTAGTATATGAGAATATGCTACATAACCAGCTTTTTTAAATTTTAGATATGACATGTAAAATATCCTATAATTTTATTAAGGTGCTAGGTGTCCAATACTCACTTTTGGGAGTTGAATACTTTGTTATGCAAACAGCTTAGACGCGGAGAATGTACTATCATATTCTTTGATCATATTATAGGAACTAAATGAAATGATATTTTGTCATACAACATAAAAATTGATTTATGGAGTTATCGATTCAAGTGCATTGAGATACCTATAATTTACTGCATCCCAGTTAATAACATGGAAAATGTTTTCGATATAAGCACCTCGATTGTTTTTTTGATCTAAGTAATAGGCATGCTCCCAAACGTCGATTAATAATAGTGGAATGAGCGAAAAGGCAAGAGGAGTATCTTGGTTGTTCGTTTGTACAATGGCAAGTTCGTTTGTTGGTGTTAAAACAAGCCATGCATAACCAGATCCAAATTGTCTTAAAGCAGCAGTTTTCATCAAATCTTTAAAGGTGTAGAAGGAATCGAATGTCTCAATTATTTTAGTTAGCACTGGCAGTGATATAACTTCACCAGGATAAGCGATTTGAACTTCATTGGAATCGACTTTTTTAGGAGGCATTGGGTTTGGCTTTAAAGAATTAAAATATAGGTCGTGGTTGTAAACACCACCTGCATTATTTCTAACCTCGAGTTGAATTGGCCCAGGGAGTAAATCAATGTTCATTAGTATCTCTTCTAGGGTTAAAGAATGATATTGAGGGTAATCTTGAAAGATCTTATTTAGGTTATCTACATATGTTTTTAAATGTTTGTCGTGATGGTAATGAAGAGTTTCTTCACTGATGTACGGTTCTAAACTATTGTATGGATATGGAAGTGGAAGAAAAGGGAATGGATAGGTTTGTTCGGATATGTTCATTTTAGCCTCCGATATATATAAATCTATTGAACTCATAATCTAATGTATGAAGTATTCGCTAGAAGTTGCTTTAAATATGAGAAAATGATAGTGAGTACGCTAACAATATGATCCGTCTTTGTCCATGGTTTATACAGGCAAAAAGAGTAACAAGAACATCATTTGCCGATGTTCATAATAAAATGATAGTAATAAATGCAGCAGGAACATAAATTTCTTTTTGAGTAAAAATTAAGAGGAAATTTAACAGTTTTTTCTCTCAAACGTTATATTGTGTGCTATTCTATGAAATCCACGCATACAATATAAAAACAAGTATTCTAGGGTGGAACTGCATGAAAGGCTCCAATTTGTTTAAGCATAAGCAAATCGAGGAACGTGCTGCGGAGATTGCTGCATATATTATAGATAATAATGCAACGGTAAGGCAAACCGCGAAGCAGTTCGGTATATCGAAGTCAACGGTACATAAAGACGTAACCGAACGATTATTACAAATCAATCCCTCTTTAGCAGAACGCGCACGTGTCGTTTTGGATTTGAATAAGTCAGAGAGACATATCAGAGGGGGATTAGCAACAAAGGAGAAATATTTACATAAAGATAAGATTCAAAGTTATTAGTTATGAATAGGCATAAAGAAAGAGACTGTAGAATTAGGGAGTAGTATCATTATTCTTATTTGAGAAATCAAAATATATAAGGAATTATGAAAAAAATATCCCTGCTACAGGCTCTTTTTTTTAGCGTGATTAACATAATTTACCACAATGTTATAAATATTACGATTTGAAAAAAAGCCAATTTCATGCTATATTATATCAGTATATGTTTTTTATAGTAAAAAAATGGTGAATGAATAGATTAAATTATAAAACAGACTAAATTAATTTCATTCATATCGTCGTTGCATGAAAAAAAGGTGAAATTTTGGTGAAAAACCTCAAATTTTAAATTTCAAATTATAGTAACCTATGTTAAAATAGTAACATACGCATAGTGTGTTTTATTTTTATGCTACGACTAGTTTTGAAGGACTGAAACTACAAAAGTTGCACTTAATAATGAGGGAAAGAAGGAGTTAAGATGGCAAGAGGAACATTTTCAGGCGGTATTCATCCTTACTATGGTAAGGAACTATCCAAAGATCAGCCTACAAAAACCTTAATACCAAAGAATGATCTGGTATATCCATTAACACAGCACATTGGATCACCAGCGAAGCCACTTGTTGAAAAAGGGGACAAGGTCTTGGTTGGGCAAAAAATTGCAGAAGCTTGTGGTGATACTTCAGCTTGTGTGATAAGCTCTGTATCTGGTATTGTAAAGAGTGTTGAACCAAGAATGACAGCTTCAGGTTCAAAGATTGAATCAATTGTTGTTGAAAATGATAATGAATATGCAGCAGTTGAGGATTTTGGAAAGAAAAGAGATTATACAAAGCTTTCTAAAAAAGAAATAAGAGCAATCATAAAGGAAGCAGGAATTGTTGGTATGGGCGGAGCGGGTTTCCCAACCCATATTAAATTAACACCTGTGGATGATCAAAAAATTGAGTATGTGATTGTGAATGGAGCAGAGTGCGAGCCATACTTAACAAGTGATTATCGAATGATGCTTGAAGAGCCAGAACGATTAATTACAGGTTTGAAAATTATATTACGCTTGTTTGAGAACGCTCAAGGTATTATTGCGATTGAAGATAATAAGCCAGAAGTAATCGAAAAAATGAAAGCGTTAGTAGAAAATGAACCTAAAATTACCGTAAGGGTAGCGAAAACGAAGTATCCTCAGGGTGGTGAAAGAACATTAATCTACGCGATGACTGGTCGTAAGATTAATTCATCGATGCTTCCACAAGATGTAGGATGTATTGTTAATAATGTAGATACAGTAATATCCATTGCTTTAGCAGTAGCAGAGTCTACGCCGTTAATACGCCGTATTATTACTGTTTCTGGTGATGCAGTACAACAACCATCGAATTTTGTTGTGCCTACAGGAATGGCTTATTCAGAGCTTATTGAGGCTGCAGGTGGATTTCGTCAGCAACCAAAGAAATTACTTTCTGGAGGACCATTAATGGGTACTGCACTTTATACCTTAGATGTTCCTGTAACAAAAGTATCCTCTGCCTTACTTGCATTTACACAAGATGATGTTGAGGACATGCCAGAATCTCCATGCATTCGTTGTGGAAGATGTGTTGCAGTTTGCCCAGGACAAATTGTGCCTAAAAAAATGATGGAAACTGTGAAGCGAAATGATACAGAAGGTTTCGAAAAATTATATGGTTTAGAATGTTGTGAATGTGGTTGCTGTGCTTATGTTTGTCCATCTGGAATACGTCTTACACAAGCATTTAAGCAGATGAAGAGAAGTATACATGCAGAACATAATAAGTAGAAATTGAAAGAGGTGGAATCTTTGAAAGATATGTATAATGTCTCTACTTCGCCACACGTTAGAAGTGGAGTTACAACGGCACAAATTATGAAAGATGTAGCGATTGCATTGATACCAGCAAGTGTTTTTGGTATTTATCAATTTGGTTTTTCTGCATTTTTAGTTTTATTAGTATCAATAACAACTTGTGTTCTTTCTGAATATCTATATCAAAAATTAATGAAAAGACCATATCATCCTTATGAATGTTCCGCATTGGTGACAGGTTTATTATTAGGTATGAACTTACCATCAACTGTACCGCTATGGATACCGATTATTGGTGGAATCTTTGCTATCATTATAGTAAAAGAGTTATATGGTGGTTTGGGTCAAAACTTTATGAATCCAGCACTAGCAGCAAGATGTTTTCTACTTATATGTTTTGCAGGTAGAATGACCAATTATGCACTAGACTCTGCAACAATGGCAGGAGCTAGTAAGGAAGGATTGTATCATTTTAATTATGGTGCTGCATCCATTGATGGTATTACTTCGGCTACTCCGTTAGCAGTAATGAAAGCTGGAGAGAGCGTAAACTTATTTGATATGTTATTTGGTTTTACTGGTGGAGTGATTGGTGAAACAAGTGCAGTCATGATCTTAATTGGAGCTATTTACTTATTATACCGTAGAGTCATTACACTACGTATTCCTTTAACATACATTGGATCTTTAGCAATTTTTGTTGCAATTTTTGGCGGACGTGGATTTGATCTTTCCTATGTAGCTGCTCAAGTGCTTGGCGGTGGACTTTTACTTGGTGCCTTTTTTATGGCAACGGATTACTCAACAAGTCCTATTACGAAAAACGGTCAGATTATCTTTGGAATATGCCTAGGTTTATTAACAGGTGTGTTCCGTATCTTTGGAACTTCAGCAGAGGGTGTTAGCTATGCAATTATATTCTGTAACTTACTCGTTCCATTGATTGAAAAAATTACGATGCCAAAAGCCTTTGGTAGAGGAGGTAAAAGTTATGCAAAATAAATCCTCGATTTTAAAAGATGCATTTGCACTCTTTATGATTACTCTAATAGCGGCCTTAGCGCTTGGATTTGTTAATGAAATAACAAAAGATCCAATTGCAAAACAAAAAGCAAAGGCAAAATCAGAAGCTTATCAAACAGTATATAAGGAAGCAACTTTAGTTGATGTTGAAAATGAAGATATAAAAGCTCGTGTAGAAGTTTCAGAACAATTCTTAGCCGATCAAGGTATGACAGGAACAGTAATCGATGAGGCTGGAATTGCCATGGATGAGAATGGAAATTCAATTGGCTATGTTATGACAGTGACATCCAAAAAGGGTTATGGCGGTAATATTACATTTACAATGGGTTATACCGCAGATGGAATGGTAACTGCAGTTGAAATTTTATCCATGAATGAAACAGCTGGACTTGGTGATCGAGCAAAAGAAGATTCTTTTAAGGGACAATTTTCTCAGAAAAAAGTTGACCAATTTAATCTAACGAAAACAGGTGCTAAAGCAGAGAATGATATTGATGCAATTAGTTCAGCAACTGTTACTAGTACAGCAGTTACAGATGCAGTAAATGCAGGAATCGTATTTGCAAATGATTTATTAGAAAATAAGGTAGGAGGGGTTTCACATGAATAAGTGTTTCGAACGTTTATATAATGGTATTATAAAGGAAAATCCTACCTTTGTATTGATGCTTGGTATGTGTCCGACTTTGGCAGTAACGACATCTGCCATGAATGGTATAGGAATGGGTCTTACAACGGCGGTTGTACTTGTTATGAGTAATATGTTAATTTCTATGTTACGTAAAGTAATTCCTGATAAGGTTAGAATGCCAGCATTTATCGTAGTGGTAGCTTCTTTTGTTACGATTGTTCAACTTTTATTAGAGGCGTACATTCCATCATTAAATGAGTCATTGGGGATTTATATACCATTAATCGTAGTTAACTGTATTATTCTTGGTAGAGCAGAATCATATGCTTCAAAGAATCCAGTATTCCCATCTATTTTTGATGGTTTAGGTATGGGCCTTGGTTTTACCCTTGGTTTAACATCCATTGGATTGTTCCGTGAGTTACTTGGTGCAGGTACTATATTTGGTGCAAAAATCACACCAGCTAGCTACGAGCCACTTTCAATCTTTGTTCTAGCACCTGGAGCATTCTTCGTACTTGCTATGTTAACAGCGCTTCAAAATAAATTAAAATTAAAGTCAGCAACCAACGGAGATGCACCGATTAAAAATCGTCTTGCATGCGGTGGAAATTGTGGAAGCTGCAGTGGAAGCGTATGCAGCGAAAATCATGCGGTTTTAGCGGCAGAAAAAGAAGAAAAAGCGAGATTAGCTGCTGAAGCAAAAAAGAAGGCAGCAGAACAAATCCGTAGCAAAAATAACGATGCAACTACCAAAGATGGTAACCAAGAATAGGAGGAAGGATTTAAATGAAAGAATTACTTATCGTGCTCATAGGGGCTGCGCTTGTTAATAACGTCGTATTAAGTCAATTCCTTGGCTTATGTCCGTTCCTTGGCGTATCGAAAAAGACAGAAACTGCTGCTGGTATGGGTGGTGCCGTAATATTCGTTATTACGATTGCATCCGCATTGTGTAGTATCATTTATGATTTAATACTTGATGAAACAGGATTGCAATACATGAATACAATTGTATTTATTATCGTTATTGCAGCGCTTGTTCAGTTTATAGAAATGTTCCTAAAAAAGTTCAGTCCAGGACTATACAACGCCCTTGGTGTTTACTTACCATTAATCACAACAAACTGTGCGGTGCTTGGTGTAGCATTAACAAACGTTCAAAGTGAATATGGATTTGTAACAAGTGTTGTAAACGGATTTGGTACTGCAGTAGGTTTTACAATCGCTATCGTAATCATGGCAGGTGTTCGTGAACGTATTGAGTTTAATGATGTTACGAAATCCTTCCAAGGCTCACCGATTGTATTAATTACAGCTGGGCTTATGTCTATCGCATTCTTTGGATTTGCAGGATTACTATAAGAATAGGGGGGAATTTAATGAGTACGATGTATATTAATCTCCTTGCGGGAACCGGTGCTCTTGCAATTAGTGTAAAAGATATCGCAATAGCAGCAATTGTTGTTAGTGTGATCGGATTAGTTATTGGTATTTTACTAGGAATTGCAGCAAAGGTTTTCCATGTTGAGGTGGATGAGAGAGAACTTATCGTTCGTGAATTATTACCTGGGAATAACTGCGGTGGTTGTGGATTTGCTGGATGTGATGGATTAGCAAAAGCGATTGCGAATGGTGAAGCAGAAGTAAATGGATGTCCTGTTGCAAGTGCTAGCATTCATGATGAGATTGCTAAAGTTATGGGTAAAACAGCTACAAAGGCAGATCGTAAAGTTGCGTTTGTAAAATGCAATGGTACCTGTGACAAAACAGAACAGAAATACAATTACTTTGGAAATGCAGATTGTAAACAAATCGCTATAACTCCAGGTGGTGGTGATAAAGCATGTGCCTATGGATGTACAGGGGCTGGCAGTTGTGTACGAGTATGTGCATTTGATGCAATCCATGTTATAAATGGTGTTGCTGTTGTTGATGAAGAAAAATGTGTTTCTTGTGGAAAATGTGTAACAGAGTGTCCAAAGAACTTAATTGAACTTGTGCCAGCAAAAGCAAAGCATTTGGTAATGTGTAATTCTAAGGATAAGGGTAAAGATGTTAACGCAGTGTGTGGCGTTGGATGTATCGCTTGTTCCTTGTGTGTGAAAGCGTGTGAATATGATGCAGTACATGTTACTGATAATCTAGCTAAAATTGATTATGATAAGTGTACGAACTGTGGAAAATGTGCAGAAAAATGTCCACGAAAGATTATAGCATAATAGAATAATTGGAAAGGCCGTAACAGATGTAAGGTTTTATTGTGATATAGAACAGTGCCATTTCGTTATGGCCTTTCTTTTTTCTTTCGGCAAGATATCTATATATGATTTGCCTTAAAAGGTAAAAAACGTTTCACTAAGTCTTTCAATATTCAGTGTAAGTTTTATTCCTATTTATGAGTTCTTAATAAATATTTCATTGGATTTTATAGTAAAACATGATATAATCTTGTAATGCAATGACAGAGTAATTGTACTATTATAGTTTATATTTATAGGCATTAGGATAGAAAAAGGGGGATAACCGAACGTGATTTGTAAAACATGTGGGAGAACAATTGCCAATGAGGAAGCGAACTTCTGTGAATATTGTGGAGCTTCATTCCGTGCTGGTGTAGATAATATATATCCAGAATTTAAGAATAATACAACAAATGTTTATCAAAACACTCCTTCACACTATGATCAAGATGGGAGTGCACACATGCAAGGAGATGCTTCTCGCAGAGGAAATCCTTACCAACCAGACAATGGTCAAAGTGTTGTAGGTACACAGGATAATACAATAGAGAAACCGATGACATTTGGTAATTGGCTTATGGTAATGCTTTTACCATTTATACCAATGGTTGGTACGATTGCTTATTTAGCATTATTATTTATGTGGGCATTCGGTGCTAAGACACCAGCAACGAGGAAAAACTGGGCGAGAGCGATGTTAGTTATGTTGGTAGTTGCCTTCTTCTTCGTATTTGCATTTTTTGGTTCAGCAACAGAGCTATTAGGTAGCTTAGGTACGATATAAGATACTAGCAAGGTCCATATCTCATAATTGGGATATGGACTAAATTTTTATAGATAGATTTCATTAGATAGAGTCTATTCATCAGATTCTATTAGATAAATTTCATTAGATAAAATCTATTCATCAGATACCGTTAGATAAATTTCATTAGATAGATTCTATTCATCACATTCTATTAGATAAATACCATTAGATAGATTCTAATAAACAAATTCCATTACATAAACTTATTCCATAATTTCATTCCATAAATTACGGTCCATAAATAAATTTTGATAAGAGAAAGGATGTTTCATATATGAAACACCCTAATCTAGTATTTATTTTATTTCTGTACGTATTTACTCTGATTTTAAAATATTCTCTATCAAATTGAGTTCTTCATCACTAAAGTCTAAATTATCCACTGTATGTACATTTTCAATAATTTGTTCTGGACGGCTAGCGCCAATCAGTGCACATGTAATACGTTCTTTACGAAGTACCCAAGCAAGTGCTAATTGAGTCATGGATTGTCCACGATTTTTCGCAATGACATTGAGCTGCTTCACTTTTTCAACCACTGAAGTTGTAACAGAAGATTCATTTAAAAATCTGCTTCTTGAATCAGCGGCACGTGAGTCAGCAGGAATACCATTTGCATACTTATTGGTTAATAGACCTTGTGCCAATGGACTAAATACGATGCTTCCAACTCCATTTTTATCTAATACATCGGTCAATCCATCTTCTACCCAACGATTTAACATAGAGTAGGATGGTTGGTGTATCAATAAAGGGGTACCAAGCTGATTTAAGATTTCAATTGCCTTTTGAGTATCCTCCGCACTGTAATTAGAAATTCCAACATACAATGCCTTCCCTGAACGAACAATTGCATCCAATGCCCCCATTGTCTCTTCCAATGGAGTCTCTTTATCTGGTCTATGATGATAAAAGATATCAACGTAATCAAGTCCTAAACGCTTCAAGCTTTGATCTATGCTTGAAATTAAATACTTCTTGCTGCCATTATCTCCATAAGGTCCAGGCCACATATAATATCCAGCCTTAGTAGAAATTAGAAGTTCATCGCGGTATGGCTTTAGTTCATTTCGAAGAATTTTTCCAAAGTTCTCCTCTGCGGATCCAGGAATTGGTCCATAATTATTTGCTAAGTCAAAGTGGGTAATACCCAAATCAAATGCAGTAGTTACCATTTCAACCATAGTGTCATAGCGATTTACACTCCCAAAGTTATGCCATAAGCCAAGGGCTAGGGCAGGAAGTTTGATACCACTTTTCCCACAACGACGGTATTTCATACCATCATAACGATTTTCATCTGCTAAATACATAAATAACAACCTCCTTTTCTTAACTTATTATAGAATAGGAGAAAGGTAATAAAAATGGAAATTCTATTTCTTTGTTTGTAGATTATTATATAAATTCACTAATTTTTGCCTATGGCAATAAAACGGATACATATTGCTAAAAAGGAATTTTTTGTATATAATTATGTTATGTACTTTTTTATGTAAGGTCAAATAAAAGTCACTCTAAACCCCATACCAAATTGTTTTGAAGGAAAGGATTTGCTGTATGTATCGGATGATAATCATAGATGATGAACCTACTGTAAGAGAAGGCTTAATGCGTTTGCTTTCTTGGGAAGATTACCAATTTGAAGTATGTGCACAAGGAATTGACGGAATAGATGGACTCGAAAAAGTATTAAAGTATCAGCCAGATCTTGTCCTTGTTGATGTAAAGATGCCTGGCATGAATGGACTTGAGTTAATCCACCAAGCAAAAGAAAAAGGTTTTAAAGGTAATTTCATAATACTTACCGGTTTTTCTGATTTTGAATTTGCAAAAACTGCAATTTCATTGGGGGTAAGGGATTATTTATTAAAACCAGTGGATGAAGATGAATTAGCGGATAATCTATGCGTCATTGTAAATGAACTAGAAGAGAAAAAGAAGCTAAAAGATATAAACGAAATGAATGAACAAACGGCTATTCAAGAATTACTTAGGAGCATGGTTCTATGTTGTAAAGAAAAAGACGCATTAATAAAACAAATGAAGTTCTACCGTTTTAATGTGGAGTATTCAAAGTTTTGTGTGGCGATTTTATGTAATCAAGTAGATTGTGAAAAAACAAGCATTGAATATCCCTCAAAAGAAAAGCTAGATGTTATGATAAAAGGGATTGAATCCATTGAATACATTACAATTGATGATAAATGGGTATTAATCGGAAAAGGAATCTCGTATCAGGCCTTATTACATAAGCTATTATCTAATAATCACAAATTAAATACGCTATTGAATCATAGGTATTTTATCTGTATGGGACATGATGTTGCACATTGGGAAGATATTCATTATTCTTATGAATGTGCCAGGTTATTGTCAGAATATCAATTTATATTTCATAATGAAGAGGCAGTAACAATTGAGGCACTAAAAGAGTGCAAAGGAATTGTTATAGATAAACTTTTTGAAATGATCTGTTTTCAAATTGAGATTGGTGATTTGGAAGAACTGAAAAATTCATTTGATAAAATAGAGGAATATTGCAAGCTAAAACTATTAAAAGAATCGGATGTAAAAATGCTATTATCCCATCATTTGTTTTTAATACGAAATACATTAGAAGAGCGTTATGAGAAAAAAAGAGGAGAATTTCCTGAATTTGAAGAATTAACGAAATTTATTAAAAGTGCTCAAAACCTAAATGAACTTTTAATACATGGGACGAATTATTGTAAAATGTTAAGTCAAATAATAGCTTCTTCAGGAACAGATAACGTAATCAAACGTGTGCATGTTTATGTGGAGAGAAACTACCATAAAGATTTGAAATTAGAGAATATTGCGAAAATATTTAACTATAATAGTGCTTACTTAGGAAAATTATTTAAAAAAGAGATGGGTGAGAACTTTAATAATTTTTTAGATCATATACGCATTGAAAATGCGAAAAGAATGCTTACAGAAACTGATTTAAAGGTCTATCAAGTATCGGAGAGGGTAGGTTATAGTAACATTGATTATTTTTATTCGAAGTTTAAACGTTATGTAGGAATAAGTCCAAAGGAATTTAAAAAAACGGTATCATAAAATAAGGAAGTCTTTTGCCCAAGGGAAAAGACTTCCTTATTTTATGATAGACAATAAAAATCTTTCGAAAGAATCTGAATCTTAACTTCATAAGAAAGTATGAAGGCTACTTACTATCCGTTGGTATTGATTCGTTCACGTCGTTTTGTGTTTCAGATATCGGTTCGGCTGTCACAATGTCGTTGCTCAGCTCTTCCTCTGTAGTCTCAGAGACAGAATCTTGATGTTCTTTCGTTTGTGGATTTTCCCATTTTTTTAATATCTTTAGCATAAGGTATGAATTTATATAAGCTATAAATGAATAGCCAAAGAAACACATTATAACAGCAGTCGGTGCTGTTAGGACATTAAGAATAAAACCACCCGCAATTAGTAACATGAATATTAGGGTAAAAGGCTTATTATTCATACAAAAATATAATGAGTTTCGAATTGTTTGAAGAGTAGTATTTTCGTACCTTCCTAGCAGAGGAAAGGCATAAATTGCCGTGCCAATAATCATAAGTAAAAAGATAATACAAAGGGTAGAAATAACAGTGCCTACAACGCTTTCAAACGTAGCCCAGAAAAACAATCCAAATCCTAAACACAAGGCAGGTATGAATAATATAAGCTCTATTTTAGTTGCTTGTCTTACGTTTTCTTTAAAGGCATTCATGAATTGCTTTCCTACATAAGTGTCTTTATCCTGTGCAATTTTAAAGGTTACAGCATAAAGTGCAGAAGTGGAAGCGCCTATTGTAATAATTGGTATACAAAATATAATCCAAAGAATATTTAATACGACAAAGTCTCTTAATGTTAAAAAAAACTGAATGAGTGGACCATTTACATGAAATAAGTTCTTCATTTGTTTACTCCTTACTTATAGTCTATCAATTTATTATACATGAATCTCTAAGTATGTCTAGTAGAAATCATCATTAAAGTTCTATTACCGAGTATTTCATGCATTAAATGTATTCGAGTAAGGATAAGCGTTTGGGTAGATGGAGTATGTAAAGATAACTAATTTTTAGGTATTAGATGTTTAAATTATGGGGTATTTTTACAAAATCAACTGTGGTAAAGTTTACTTACAGAGCAAGAAGGAGGAATGTATGGATGATGGGAGATAAGTTAAAGGCTTCTCAAAAAACTGGTACAACACATAAGAAGAAAGGCATTCCCTTGAAGTATCGTCTTTTTTTATTGGCTGTACCATTTCTAATTTTAATCTTTATTTTTAGTTATTTGCCTTTGTATGGTTGGAGATATGCATTTTATGACTATAGACCACCATTAAAGCTATCCCAATGTGAGTTTGTAGGTCTGAAATGGTTTAGTCTATTATTTCGGAATAAAGGTTGGGTAACGCAGATTTTAAAGGTACTAAAGAACACATTAGCAATGAGTGGTCTTGGGATTTTAGTATCTGTTTTACCAGTAGCATTCGCTATTTTCTTAAGCGAGATTAAATCGAAACGTTCTAGAAATTTGTTTCAAACGCTGACAACGATTCCAAACTTTATTAGCTGGGTAATTGTGTATTCGGTGGCCTTTAGTTTATTCTCAACGACTGGTATGGCAAACTCTATTCTCCAGAGCTCTGGATTGATTAATAAACCAATACCATTTCTTGATAGTCCAGATTATGTTTGGATTAAAATGTGTTTGTGGGGGGTTTGGAAAGGTCTTGGTTGGAGTTCGATTATGTATCTAGCAGCGATTACTAGTTGTGACCAAGAGCTATATGAAGCTGCAAGAGCAGACGGGGCAGGCAGATTTCGTTTAATGTGGCACATTACATTACCACAGTTGTTACCTACATATTTTGTACTTCTTATGTTAAACATTGCTAATATTTTAAATAATGGTATGGAGCAATACTTTGTATTTGCGAATGCATTTAATAAAGACAAGATTCAAGTACTTGATTATTATGTTTATGTTATAAGCATGGGTGGTGGAAACACTTATTCCTTAGCGGTTGCTATCGGTATCTTAAAAAGCCTGGTAAGTGTAACTTTATTATTCTTAGTAAATAAACTTTCAAAGGCTGTACGTGGCGAAACAATTGTATAGGAAGGGGGATTTCCATGAATAAGAAATTATTGAAAAGAAAAAAACAACTAAAACCTGGTGAGATCATATTTAATATCTGTAATTATACTTTTTTTATCGTATTTTCCATCATGTGTATTTTTCCATTTTATTATTTGATTATCAATACCATTAGTAACAATGAGCTTAGCAATCGTGGGTTAATTAATTTAATTCCGAGAGGAATTCATTTTAAGAATTACGTAGAAGCACTTAAGATTGATGGATTTTTACAATCTGCATGGATTTCAGTAGCTAGAACAGTGATTGGAACTGCTTGTACGGCGCTTGCCTCAGCTTTTCTAGGATTCTTGTTTTCTCAAAAGAAAATGTGGGCAAGAACATTTTGGTATCGCTTTATGATAATTACGATGTATTTTAATGCCGGATTGATTTCTAGTTATATAATTATTCTTAACTTAAAATTAACCAATAATTTTCTGGTATATATTATTCCGTTGATTGTTCAGCCGTTTAATATCATATTAGTAAAAACCTTTGTGGAATCTTTGCCATCGTCATTACAAGAGGCTGCTGAAATTGATGGCGCGGGTCCAATACAGATATTTTCCAGAATAGTTTTTCCGCTGACAACTCCAATCTTAGCAACAATCTCTATTTTTGCAGCTGTACAGCAGTGGAACTCATTTCAAGACACGATGTTATACATATCCGAAAAATCATTATATGCCCTTCAATATAGAGTATACACATATATCAACCAAGCGAATTCAGTAGCACTTGCATTGAAAAATTCGAGTTTATCGGATAGTTCGATCATTAACTTAGCCACACAACAGACACCAACTTCGGTGCGTATGACGGTTACAGTAATTACAGTGTTACCAATTTTATTTATATATCCAATTTTCCAAAGACATTTTGTGAAAGGAATCATGATTGGGGCAATCAAAGGTTAGTTATGGGCATTCCAGGAAGATAGTATTTCCTGAGCTATATATTAAAAAGGAGGATGAAGTATGAAAAAAAGATCTGTAAAAATTGTAGCACTCATGCTTACACTAGTTATGGTATTTTCTTTGGCGGGTTGCGGAAAGAAAAATGGGGGGAAAACAGTATCAAACGAGTCACCGACCAAGGGAGAAACTCAAGCAACGGCAACTCCTGCAGGAGACAAAGAAAATAGTGGGGAAACGAAAGAGAAAACTTATGATGAATTTTTAACGGTAGATGTGTTTGCAACAGAAGCAAACTATGAAGGTCTTCAACCAGGATGGTTTGCAAAGGTAGTAAAAGATAAATTTAATATGGAGCTTAATATTATCTCTCCTAACGTTAGTGGTGGTGGTGATACCTTATTTACGACACGTTCTGCTGCTGGTAATTTAGGAGATATCATTATTGTTGGTTCTGAAAATGGTAGATTGCAAAACTGTGTGACGGCTGGATTATTATATGACATTACAGATTTGGTAAATTCTAGTGAAGTATTTTCGCAGTATAGTTTAGCAGTTGATAAGGTAAAAGGGTTGGTTAGCGATGGAAAGGTATATGCGATTCCAAAGCAAGTTTCAGCTCAAGCTGCAACGGAACCATCTGAAACTATTGATTTGGCGTTTGGTGCATTTATTCGTTGGGACTATTATTTAGAAGCAGGTGCGCCAACATTAAATACATTAGAGGATTTACTTCCACTGATGAAACAAATTCAAACGGCCCATCCAACGACTGACTCTGGAAAAACTGCATATGCATTTTCCTTATTTAAGGATTGGGATGGTAACATGATGAACCTTGCTCAACAGCCTGCCCGTATGTATGGTTATGATGAAGTGGGATTCGTATTACATAAGGCAGATGGTTCCGATTATGATAGCGTTATTGATAATGATTCCATCTATGTTAGAGGTCTAAAATTCTTTTTTGATGCAAACCAACAAGGAATTCTTGATCCAGAGTCAACAACTCAAAATTGGGATACTTTATGGAGTAAATATGTAGATGGTGCTGTTTATTTTTCACCATGGTCCTGGCAAGGACAGTCTGCATTTAACACTCCAGACAACGTAAATGCAGGTAAAGGATTTAAATTTGTACCGATTAATGATTTTGAAATTTTATCAACAGGTGCAATGCCATCTGGTGATAAGGCAGTAATTGCTGTTGGTAGCAAAGCAAAAGATCCAGAAAGAATGTTTGACTTTATCGAATGGTTATATTCACCAGAAGGTATTTTAGCGAACTGTTCACCAGATAGTGGAGCACCTGGTCCAGAAGGTTTAACTTGGGAATATGTAGATGGAAAGAGTAGATTAACGGATTTTGGTAAGAAGGTATTCTCAGACCCTGAAAATACAATTATGCCAGATGAATGGAATGGTGGTACTTGGAGAGATGGAACTTCTGCACTAAACTACAGAGCAGTATTAGAGACAGACATCAATCCAAATACTGGTGAAGCTTATGGCTATAAGAACTGGGCATCCTATATCACTGAGAATTCAAATCCGGTGGACACTTCCTGGCAAGAGCATTTTAAAGTAAATACTATGGTTGAATTAGTTAAGTCTACAGGAAACCTTATCGTAGCTCCAGGAACAAGTTTTATCAATCCAGAAGAAGCAACCGAAATAACAGCGCTACGTAATCAATGTAAAGAAAAAATAGTTGACTACTCATGGAGAATGTGTTTTGCAAGTAATGAAGAAGAATTCAATAAACTCTTAACAGAAATGCAAGAAACAGTAAAAAGCTTAGGATATGATGACGTTCTTGCTTATGATATGCAAGTTGCAAAAGATAAAGATGCAGCACGCGCGGCAGCTAGAGTAGCAAAGTAAAGAAATGAATTTTTAACTTTGAACTTGTGAAGAAAGACGTTAAATGTCTCAAAAGTTGGGCGATGTTCAGCTTTTGAGACATTTTTTAAGATTTTAGGAATCACATTGATGATATAAAGTATTAAAGTGTGATCCTATAATTAAAAAAACTCAATGTGTCACAAGTAGCTTAATTCGTTCCCTTGTAATGGAATGAGACATTGTATCTTAAGTAAACCCTTTGTACTGTCATATAAGGGGTTGTTCGTTAAATTACACATGGTAAGTAGGAAATATTACATTGCAAGTTACTTTGGAATATGATTATAATTAAATATGGAATTTTATTCCATGCATTAGAAGAAGTAGAAAAATCATCAGAATTCCAAGGAAGAAGAGGAGATATGGATGCGTAACTTTTCAAGGGTAACGAAAGGTAAAATTAAGTACCAACTATATGCCGTCTATTGGTTTGCAGTGTTTATTCCGGTTCTTGTAATCGGTGCTTATCTGGTATTGAATACGAGGAATTTACTATATAAACAAGATTATTCAAATCTTGAATCAGATAATCTACGTGTAAAAAGTATTATGCTAGATGTAACGAATCTTATATATACTGTTGGCAATACATTTCTTGGAGATATTGAACTCCAACAAGTGATTGGAAAAGAATACAATACAGAAGCGGAAGCTTACGAAGCATATCGTAATTATAGAAAATTTGAAGTTTATAAGAGAAATTATATTGAAATCTCTCGTATTGAATTGTATAGCAATACCATTACGGAGTATGGATGTTTTCTAGATTCAACTTCCGCCATAAAAAATGAGGAATGGTATAAAAAAGCACTCAGTACACCACAACCAGTTTGGACCTCTATTAACTATAAAAACAACCTTGGTATTATGGAGAGTGAATTGCGCTTGGTACAACGAATACCAATCATAAAAACAGGAGAATATGCAGTACTAGTCATCTCTATTAATAATAATCATTTAAAGTCACGAGTCAACAATAATACATTAGTGAATGATATTGTAGTGAATGAGGATGTTGTATTTTACAGCGAAAGTGGTATCAAGGGTACATTTTTACATGCAAACATTGATTATGAGACGAGTTATTATCAATATTCCGGTAGAACGACATACAATGATAAAGATGTTTTATTAAAGGTGTCTACATTAAAACCGGTATTTTCATCGGACCGGATTTATATTTTAACTAGCGATCCTGTTGCAATTCCTCATATTCGTAGTATTACCAATATCTGTTTCATCATTATATCCCTTAGTATCTTTTTCCCTTTCATTATGGTAATTGCATTTACCCATCGATTTAACAAAAGAATAATGACATTACGTGAGGTGATGCATCATGTATCCTTAGGGGATTACATAATCAAAGAAACGATACAAGGAGATGATGAACTTACGGATGTGTTTAAAGATCTCCAAGTTATGATCCAAAGCATTATTAGAATGGATGAGGAGATTTATAGTGCAAAAATAAAGCAGGAACAGCTGTATAGCCATCAGCAAAGAATAAAATACGAGATGCTTGCAAGTCAGATTAATCCACACTTTTTATATAATACACTTGAAACAATTCGAATGAAGGCCCTTAGTGTTGAAGATAAAGAGGTGGCAAATGCGATAAAGTTACTAGGAAAATCCATGCGACATGTTCTGGATAATAGTCTTCGTACCGTTAGTCTTTACAGTGAATTAGAGTATATAAAAATGTATTTGGGAATTCAACATATCCGGTTTGGCGATCGAATTCGATATGACATACAAATTGAAGATAGCATTGATTGCAAAAATTATTATATCTTACCTTTGTTATTGCAACCAATTGTTGAAAACGCTGTATCTCATGGAATAGAAACACAGACGGGTTATGGTAAATTAGAGATTACCATTATGTATGAGGATGATAAGTTGGTGATTTGCGTTTCAGATGATGGACAGGGGATGGCAGAAGAAGAATTAGAGAAATTAATCATTCACATGAAAAAAGAAAAGTTAAGCACAGGTAGAAATATCGGATTGCATAATATTTACCAACGAATTCGCTTATTTTACGGGAATGAATATGGAATATCCATTGTCTCTGGAATAAATAAGGGAACAAAAGTTAGCATATATTTGCCAAAATACTCCAATGAGTCTGTGGATTTAGACGAGGCACTATACAATCGTATCTGATATAGAAGGTATGTTAAAAAAGGGTGAAAGAAGTCTACAAAAAGAGCACGTTAAATGTGCATTGGAAGAAACATAATTTAGTCTAAAAGACATGAATTGAATACATATATTCTTGTGGGCCATCTATATGGCAGAATAGGAGGAACTATGAAATTTAGTAATGGTCGTTGGTTATTAAAAGAGGGAACTGCTTGTTTTTCTCCAGCGGAAGTATATTACTATAGCATAACACCAAAAAAAGTAACGCTTCTTACTCCAACAAAAAAAGTTGTATCTAGAGGTGATACTCTTGGTGGCGTAAATCTCACGATTGAAATTACAGCACCTATGAAAGAAGTACTTCGAATCAGAACTTATCATCATGCTGGTGTAAAAGTAAAGCAACCATTGTTTGATTTAAATTTGGAAGAAGAGATGCTCTTACAAGTAGAAGATGAGGGTGACTTTTTAAAAATAAGAAATGGTGAACTAAGGCTTGAGGTAAATAAAAAAAATGGAGAAATGATATATTATCGCGGGAATGTAAAATTAACAAAAAGTGCCGACAATGATCTTGCTTATGTGAAAACTGGATGGAAAGGTTTGGCTTATGATCGTGGCGAACAAGAAAATACCTATATGAGGGAGCAACTTTCTATTACCGTAGGGGAGAATATTTACGGTCTTGGTGAGCGGTTTACAGCATTCATTAAAAATGGGCAAACGGTAGATGTATGGAATGAAGATGGCGGTACATGCTCTGAGCAATCATACAAAAACATACCTTTTTACATATCCAACAAAGGTTATGGAGTTTTTGTTAACCATCCAGAAAAAGTATCTTATGAAGTTGCTTCGGAGGTGGTTACCAAAGTAGGTTTTAGCGTAGAAGGTGAGAGTTTAGATTTCTTTATCATAAACGGTCCTACAATGAAAGAAGTCCTTACGCGCTATACTGATTTAACTGGAAAACCGGGACTGCCTGCTCCTTGGACATTTGGACTTTGGTTGTCTACGTCCTTTACAACGAATTATGATGAAAAAACAGTGACAAGCTTTGTGGATGGTATGATAGATCGTGGGATTCCACTTTCTGTATTTCATTTCGATTGTTTTTGGATGAAGGATTTTTGCTGGTCCGATTTCACATGGGATGCTAGGGTGTTTCCAGACCCTAGGGGAATGTTGCAACGATTAAAGGAAAAGGGCCTAAAGATTTGCGTATGGATTAATAGTTATATCGGTCAAGAGTCAGTCTTATTCCAAGAAGGAATGGAAGCTGGGTATTTTCTTAAACGGCCAAATGGAGATGTATGGCAATGGGATATGTGGCAACCAGGTATGGCAATCGTAGATTTTACCAATCCAGCAGCGTGTAAGTGGTATAGCGATAAATTAGAAGAACTGTTGGATATGGGGGTTGATTGCTTTAAGACGGATTTTGGAGAGCGAATACCCACCGATGTTGTGTATTATGATGGTTCAGATCCGAAAAAAATGCATAACTACTATACTTATTTGTATAACAAAACAGTGTATGATTTGCTTGCTCGAAAAAGAGGAAAGAAGGAAGCAATTTTATTTGCAAGATCTGCAACGGCAGGAGGTCAAAAGTATCCAGTCCATTGGGGCGGTGATTGTTTCTCAGATTATGAATCCATGGAGCAGAGTTTGCGTGGCGGATTATCTTTAACGATGTCTGGCTTTGGTTACTGGAGCCATGACATTGGTGGATTTGAGAGTACATCAACTCCGGATGTTTATAAGCGTTGGGCAGCATTTGGATTGCTCTCAACACACTCAAGGTTGCATGGTAGTAATTCATACCGTGTGCCGTGGTCTTATGATGAGGAGTCAGTAGAGGTTGTCCGCTTCTTTTCTAAACTAAAAGCTTCTTTGATGCCATATTTATACCGTAATGCAGTAGAAACTTCAAAAACAGGGGTACCAATGATGCGTAGTATGGTATTAGAGTTTAGTGATGATGTGACCTGTGGTTTCTTAGATAAACAATATATGTTAGGCGATAGCTTATTAGTGGCTCCAGTTTTTAATGAAGAAGGGGTAGCACAGTATTATCTTCCAGAAGGAGCTTGGACGAATTACTTGACAAACGAAAGAAAGATTGGCGGTAGATGGATCAGTGAATCACATGGGTATTTAAGCATTCCTTTATTTGTTAGAGAAGGAAGCATTTTAGCTATTGGTGCAAAGGATGATTCAGCTGTATATGAATACGGTAAGGAGGTATTGCTTAAAGTATATGGAATTGAAGAGGGAAGAGAACTTCATACCATTGTATATGAAGAATCAGAAAGCATAGATACACCAGTGACATCGGTATCCATTAAGGTTTATAAAAAAGAGAATGCCATTACAATTGATGTCGTTAGTAAGCTTAACTATCAAGTGGAATTAATGCATGTTACAAATGTAAAATGTGCTAATAGTGTATGCTTAGACACGGAAGTTTCGTTTGAGACGAAAGAACATTCTACGATTATCACTGCAAATACAGGTACTACAATCGTTTGTATGTTAGAAGATTAATATAATTTATGATCAGTAGACGTGATGAACGTCTACTGATTTGCGATGCGGATTATGAGATAAGTTGAGCGTTTACCGACTTGTAATTAACATTATTGAGCGTATTTGTTATGTTTCACTTTGTATGCATACAAGGTGGTAACATTACAATTTGTAATAAGACAAATGAAAGGGAGAAACCGAAGATGGGATGTAATGAAACGTATTTGGAGGAATTGCTTTTACAAATGACGTTACAAGAGAAAATAGGAATGATTCATGGAGAGGGATTATTTCATACGAAAGGAGTTCAAAGACTGGGGATCCCTCCTTTAGTAACTTCCGATGGACCGATGGGGGTACGGAATGATTTTGAAGACACAAAGTGGAAAAGTATTGGTCATTCTGATGATTATGTGACATATCTGCCGTCGAATACAGCTCTTGCTACAACATTTAACCGTGATTTAGCTTATGAAGCTGGAAGAGTTCTTGGATGCGAAGCTAGAGGTCGTGGGAAAGATGTCATTTTAGCTCCTGGTATAAATATTCAAAGAAGTCCATTGTGTGGAAGAAATTTTGAATATATGAGTGAGGATCCTAAGTTAGTAGAGGAAATTGCAGTACCATTCATACAAGGCATTCAAGAGTTTGATGTTGCAGCCTGTGTAAAACATTTTGCAGCAAACAATCAAGAGACAGAGCGCTTATGGGTAGATACCTATATGAATGAGCGTACCCTTAGAGAAATTTATTTACCAGCATTTTATGCAGCAATAAGCAAAGGGAAAAGCTACACATTAATGGGGGCATACAATCGATTGTATGGAGAGCATTGTTCGGAAAGTAAGAATCTACTAACTAAGATACTACGAGAAGAATGGGGTTATGATGGGACAGTTCTATCGGATTGGGGAGCAGTTCACAATACAAAAAATGCAGCAGAGTCCTCTCTTGATATTGAAATGTCAGTGAAAGATAATTTTGATGAATATTTTATGGCAGAGCCTCTCATTAAGGCGATAGAGAATGGAGAAATTTGTGAAGAGCATATCGATTCAAAAGTTCGAAATATATTACGGCTTATGTATCGTTTAAAGATGATAGGAGATCAAAAAGAGGAACGTAAGACTGGTACATATAATACACCAAAACATCAAGAAATAGTTCTGAATGCGGCCAGAGAATCGATTGTTTTACTTAAAAATAATGAGAAACGCTTGCCAATTCAAATCAATGGACGAAAAAGAATTGCAGTTATTGGACAAAATGCAGAGAAATTACATGCAAATGGTGGAGGAAGTGCTGAAATAAAAGCGCTATATGAAATCTCACCTCTTATGGGTATTAAGAAACTCCTTGGCGGAAACGCAACCGTTGAGTATGCAAAAGGATATTTTATCCCAGAAAAGAAAGATCATTCGGAACTTAACTGGCAAGAAGCAAGTTTGTTAAGTCATGATGAAGGGATAGAAATAGGGGAGGGAGGCATTCATCCTCAAAGGAAAGCTTTTATGGATGAAGTAAGCAGGCAGAAAAAGTTATTACTAGACGAGGCAGTAAAATTAGCCAAGGAAGTAGATGAAGTAATCATAGTTGGAGGATTAAATCATGATCACGATTGCGAGGGCTGGGATCGTCAAAATTTAATACTTCCATACAATCAAGAAGAGCTAATACATGCTGTTTTAGAAGTAAATCCAAATGCTGTAGTTGTGATGATCACTGGATCACCAGTAAGCTATCAAGGGTTTGTAAATAAGGCCAAGGCGATTGTGTGGACTTCGTATAATGGAATGGAGGGTGGAACGGCACTCGCTGAAGTTTTATTTGGCAAAGTAAATCCTTCTGGAAAACTACCAATGACGATTCCAAAACATCTAAATGATTCGCCAGCCCATGTATATGGGGAGTTTGCCACAAAGGAAACCCTTACGTATCATGAGGGGCTTTTGGTTGGGTATCGATACTTTGATACGAAAGATGTGGCACCAGAATTTTGTTTTGGTCATGGCTTGTCTTATACAACTTTTGAATATAATAACATAAGCACATTCGTAAAGGAAAGCTTGGATGGAAATGATATAAGTGTATCGGTGTCATTCACTGTTAAAAATACAGGGGATTTTTCTGGAGCAGAAACGGTACAACTTTATATAAAAGATATCGAATGCACCCTTAATCGACCAGTTCATGAGTTGAAAGATTTTAAAAAGATTTTCTTAGAAGTTGGGGAGGAAAAAGAGATTAATTTCGAATTAAAAAAAGAAGCATTTTCATTTTACGATGATACAAAATCTTGCTTTCTTGTAGAACCAGGTGAGTTTGTTATAGAGGCAGCTAGCTCATCAAGAGATGTTCGCTTACAAGCAGGAATTACAATAGAGAATAGTTATACTTATACCTTTAGTAAACCTTGACATCGGATTTCAGATGGATTATAGTAATTTCATATTGTTTGGTTACCCTATCAATGGTGGGGTGAATCAAAGTGTTTGAATGGTAGAATAATAAATGAAAGTAGGATGAAGCGATGAGCAAGGTTAGAACAAGATACGCACCAAGTCCAACAGGCAGAATGCATGTAGGTAATTTAAGAACCGCTCTTTATGAGTATTTAATAGCAAAACATGAGGGTGGAGACTTTATCTTAAGAATAGAGGATACGGATCAAGAACGTCTTGTGGAAGGGGCTACGGATATCATATACCGTACACTTAAAAAAACAGGATTAATTCATGATGAAGGTCCAGATAAAGATAAAGGCTATGGTCCGTATGTTCAAAGCGAACGCCAAGCAACAGGAATCTATCTTGAATATGCGAAACAATTGGTTGAAAAAGGTGAAGCATACTATTGTTTTTGTACAAAGGAGCGTTTGGAGAGTTTAAAAAGCGCTGTTTCTAGTGATGGTAGCGAAAGTAAGGAAATCACTAAGTACGACAAGCAATGTTTACATTTAAGTAAAGAAGAGATTGAAGAAAACTTAGCAAAAGGAATGCCATATGTTATCCGTCAGAACATGCCTCTTACTGGAACAACTACATTTAAAGATGAAATTTATGGTGAAATTACAGTAGATAACTCAGAACTAGATGACATGATTTTAATTAAATCAGATGGATATCCAACCTATAACTTTGCTAACGTTATTGATGATCATTTAATGGAAATCACTCATGTTGTAAGAGGTAATGAATACTTATCCTCTACACCAAAATATACAAGACTTTATAATGCATTTGGCTGGGACGAACCAGAATATATTCATTGTCCTTTAATTACCAACGAAGAACATCAAAAGTTATCAAAAAGAAGTGGACATTCTTCTTTTGAAGACTTAGTTGAACAGGGATTTGTTACTGAGGCAATTGTAAACTTTATTGCACTTCTTGGATGGAGTCCAGCTTCCAATGAAGAAATATTCAGCTTAGAAGAGCTTATTAAAGAATTTGATTACCACAATATTAATAAATCTCCATCGGTATTTGATATGAATAAACTTCGCTGGATGAATAGTGAATATATCAAACGTATGGATAATGAGCAATATTATGAATATGCAATTCCATACATCAAAGAAGCAATTCATAAAGAGTACGATTTAAAGTTTATTGCAGATTTAGTAAAAACAAGAATTGAAACATTCTTAGACATTAAAGATATGATTGATTTCTTAGATGAATTACCAGAGTATGATGTAGCTATGTTTACACATAAAAAAATGAAGACAAACTCTGAAAATTCATTGCAAGTACTACAAGATGTTTTACCAAGATTTGAAGCACTTGATGATTATTCCATTGCATCCATCGAAGGTGTTTTAATGGGATATATCGCAGAGAAAGAAATAAAAAATGGTTTAGGTCTATGGCCAGTAAGAACTGCAGTTTCAGGAAAACAATCCACTCCAGGTGGTGCTTATGAAATAATGAATATCCTTGGAAAAGAAGAGAGTCTTCGCCGTATTCGTATCGCGATTGATAAATTGAGCAACGCAGTAAGTGAATAATAAAGAACTTAATTGTTACAGAGTACATGAAACAATGTGTGCTCTGTAACAATTTTTTGGCTCTGTGTCAAGTTTTAGGGTATGCTTGCTATTTATTACGCCCTGGTACTGGATGTGGAGCTGTTCTACTTTATAAACTCAAGGGGTCGAACTACAAATGAAGTATCTGAATGAATCATGATAATAAATATTCATTCAAACATCTATACACCAAAATCAAGTATATCTAAGTCGAATAGGTAGCTATTTCGATTCGTTTTTCTTCGTTAATATGCCCAAAGGCTTAGGGGTATTTTATCTATGACAGTGCTGTTCCTACCTTCATATTTATGTTAGAATATAAGTAATATGGATTTATGATAAGTGAAATGTAAACGTAGTATCACCGTTTATAGTTTGATGTTAAATAGAAAAGAGAGAGAAGCATGATGACATTAAGTGAAGCACAAAAAGAAGCGATAACGCATAAGCAAGGGCCGATGCTTGTACTTGCGGGGCCAGGTTCAGGTAAGACGTTGGTGATCACGAAGAGGACACAACATCTTATTGAAGAATATGGTATTAATCCAGCAAGAATCCTTGTAATAACATTTACAAAAGCAGCAGCGGAGGAAATGAAGGAACGTTTTATAAAGCTTATGGAAGGTAAAAATCTGGGCGTAAACTTTGGTACATTTCATGCTGTGTTTTTTAAAATTCTGCGTTATGCCTATAATTACAATGCATCTAATATTATTAGCGATGAGCAAAAGTATCGATATTATAAAGAATTAATCGATGAGCTTGAGATTGAAATTGAAGATGAGAAGGAATTTATTGAAGGAATTAGTTCTGAAATTAGTCTTGTGAAATCGGAAAAGATGGATATCAACAATTATTATTCTATGAACTGTTCGGAAGATAATTTTGCAAAATTATATGCGGGATACGAAAGAAAATTGAGAAAGGCAAACTTAATTGATTTCGATGATATGTTATTGCTGTGCTATGAGCTTTTGGTAGCAAGACCAGACATTTTAGCACTGTGGCAACATAAGTATGAATATATATTGATTGATGAGTTTCAGGATATTAATAAAATCCAATATGATATCATACGTTTGCTTGCAAAACCTCAGGATAATTTATTTATTGTGGGAGATGACGATCAAAGTATCTATCGTTTTCGTGGAGCAAAACCAGAGATTATGTTGAATTTTTCAAAGGATTATCCCAAGGCAAAGCAAGTACTACTTAACTATAATTATCGCTCTAAGGGGAAAATCGTTAACGCTGCACTCAGGGTTGTTAAAAACAATTCAAAACGATATGAAAAAGAGATTACAACCATTCATGAAGACGGGGATGAAGTTGAGATTAAAGTGGCAGCTGACTTACCAGAAGAGAATAAAATGGTTTTGGAGCTAATTCATGAGTATCACAAAAAAGGATATGCATACAGTCAAATCGCTATTCTGTATCGTACAAATACGCAACCGGGTGCTCTAGTAGAAAAATTAATGGAGTACAATATCCCATTTCGAATGAGAGACGCAATCCCGAATATTTATGAACATTGGATTACAAAAAATATTTTGGCGTATATAAAAATTGCAATGGGGAGTAGGGATCGTTCATTATTCTTAGAGATTATTAACCGACCGAAACGCTATATTTCAAGAGATTGTTTTGGAAATCCGGTGGTGGATTTAAATAGAGTAAAGGAATATTATTCGGATCGCAGCTATGTCATAGAACGCATTGAAAAACTAGAGTATGATTTAGCGCTGTTAAAAAAGACAAACCCTTTTGCAGCAATCACTTATATCCGTAGAGCCATTGGTTATGACGATTACCTAAGAGAATACGCAGATTTTCGTCGCATGAAGGTGGATGAATTATATGACATACTAAGTGAATTACAAGAAAACTCTAGAGATTTTAAGACCTATGAAGAATGGTTTGCACATATGGAGGCGTACCAAGAAGAGTTAAAGAGGCAAGTAGAGCAAAGGAAAAACAAATCTTATGATGGCGTTTCCCTCTCCACATTCCATGCATCCAAAGGGCTTGAGTATGATGTGGTTATAATAATTGATGCAAACGAAGGAATCACACCTCATCGTAAGGCTTTATTGTTAGAAGACATGGAAGAGGAACGGAGAATGTTTTACGTTGCTATGACCAGAGCAAAACAAAGAGTGCATATTTTTTCAGTTAAGGAAAGGTTCCATAAAGAGTTAGCGTTTTCAAGATTTGTTGGGGAGATACTAATTGATCGTGATCTGCTTGTAAAAGGAGCTAAGGTAGTGCATAAAATGTATGGAGAGGGCGTAGTAATTGAGAACAGAGATGGTAAATTGAGCGTTAAATTTGATAAAATCTTTTTACCAAAGACATTGGATGTCGAGTTCTGTATTCGAGGACAATTAATCGAGTTAAGCAAAGAAGAAAGTAAATCTTAACAAAAAGAAAAAGGTAAATACAACAGCTTTTATTTGTTGTACTTACCTTTTTTATATAAGGATTACTCTTCCTCTTCTTCTTCGCCCATTAATTCATCAAATTCTTCAGAATCTAAGAACTCATCGAAAGCTTCGGAAACAGCTTCAAATTCATCATCATCTTCAATATTAACAAGGTCGATTTCATCTTCACCGTTTTGAATAAATTGATAAAGATAAACTTCTCCTTCATCACCACCGTTTTGTGGTAATAATGCAATGTATTCTTTTTCTCCACAAGGGAATACTGCGATAATATCGCAAACAACTTCAGTGCCATCTTCTAATGTTAAGGTAACCTGATCATGATCTAATCCTTCTTCACAATTACAGTTTTCACCGTGTTTATCCATTCTACATTCCTCATTTCTGCTAAATTTGGCCCCTATAGGTTCCACTTCTTGACTATAACAGAAAGTTCTGTAAATTGCAAGGTAGCAGAAGAAATTTTATGGTCCCATTTCATCAAAAACAAAACGCTTGTTCTTTGTGTTACCTATGATATAATTAAGGTAAATAATAATGGAAAAACGAAACAATATAGAGGCAAAAATGCATAACTGTATGCTCGAAAAGGGTGTTTTAATCCTGCACACGTTAAGGGAAAACAGTATAGAATGCATTACTATTTAAGGGTAATAGAAGCTTATTTTATCTTATAGAATTGGGTGAAATACAAGTGTAGATTGGAGCAAACAATGAGTGAGCAAAAAATTGAGAAAATAAAAATTTCAGTGAGAAACTTAGTTGAATTTATACTCCGATCTGGGGATATTGATAATACAAGAGGCACAAGGGATGCCGATGCAATGCAAGAAGGAAGTAGGTTGCACCGTAAGATTCAAAAAAGGATGGGAGCAAACTATCAAGCAGAAGTACCGTTAAGTATCACGCTTCCCATTCATAGGGACGGTGTGGACTTTGAGTTTATTGTGGAAGGCAGAGCAGATGGTATCATTAGCTCTGAAATAGAAGACGGCCTGGTTGTAATTGATGAAATAAAATGTATGTTTCAGGATGTGCATAGCTTGACAGAGATGAATTCGGTACACCGTGCACAAGCTATGTGCTATGCATATATATATTCTAATCAGCATGAGTTAACACAAATCGGAATACAACTAACCTATTGCCATATGGAGACAGAAACGATTAAAAATTTCGAAGAGCGTTTTCTTTATGAGGATTTAGATAATTGGTTTCATGAACTTGTTCAGGAATATTGTAAATGGGCAGCGTGGCAGGCTCGTTGGCGTTCATTAAGAGATGAGACAATCAAGCAAATCGAGTTTCCCTTTTCATATCGGCCAGGTCAAAGGGATTTAGTGACTGGTGTATATAAAACAATTATTCGGGACAAGAAATTATTCATAGAAGCCCCAACTGGAGTAGGAAAAACGATTTCAACGATATTTCCAACGATAAAAGCAATGGGGGAAGGATTTGTTGAAAAGATATTTTATCTAACCGCTAAAACGATTACAAGAACGGTAGCAGAAGATACCTTTCAATTATTGATGGAAAGAGATCTGAATTTAAAGGTGGTTACGATTACTTCAAAAGAAAAAATATGTATTTTGGATAAACCGGATTGTAACCCAATCTCATGTGAACGGGCAAAGGGGCATTTTGATCGGGTGAATGATGCTGTATTTGATATGCTCACACATGAAACAAGAATTAGTAGAGAATTAATAGCGGAATATGCAAGTAAACATTGCGTATGTCCTTTTGAAATGTGTCTCGATGTAACGACTTGGGCAGATGCCGTTATCTGTGATTATAATTATGCGTTTGATCCCAATGTGTATCTAAGACGATTCTTTATGAATGATAAAAAGCAAGACTATGTATTTCTTATTGATGAGGCTCATAATTTGGTGGATCGTGCAAGAGAGATGTATAGTGCTACCTTATATAAGAAAGATTTCTTATTGGTAAAAAAGATTATAAAGGATAAGTCGAAGCAATTAAGTAAATATCTTGAGGTATGCAATCAAGATTTGTTGCGACTAAAAAAGCTTTGTGATGAATGTGAAGTACATGAAAATGTTGGTGATTTTGCACTTCACTTGCTGCGATTACTAAGTGAAATGGATGAATTTTTGAAAGAAAATAAATTGCTTGATGGGAAGGAAGAAATACTAAACCTTTACTTTGAAACAAGTCATTTTTTAAGCATCCATGAACGCTTGGATGAAAATTACTTAATATATACCGACTATGATGAGTTTGGAGAGTTTCGTATTAAGTTATTATGTATGGATCCATCAAAGAATCTTTTATCTTGTCTTAATAAGGGAAAAAGCGCAATCTTTTTTTCGGCGACTTTATTGCCAATCCAGTATTACAAAGAACAATTGGGCGGGAGCGAAGAGGACTATGCAATATATGCTCCATCTCCATTTGACACATCCAAGCGAACTCTTATGATAGCAGAAGATGTCAGTACAAAGTATTCGAGAAGAAATAGCCTTGAGTATGAAAAAATAGTATCCTACATTGAAGCATTTACCAGTGCGAAATGTGGCAATTATTTTGTATTCTTTCCTTCCTATCAGATGATGCATCAAATTGCGGAATTGGCAAAGGAGCGCATGGATACGATTGAAATGCAAAAGTCAAGTATGACGGAAGAAGAGAAAGAAGAATTTTTAGCTAAGTTTGTAGAGCAACCAGAGAAAACGACGATTGGCTTTTGCGTAATGGGTGGTATTTTTAGTGAAGGAATCGATTTAACAAAAGATCGTTTAATCGGAGCAATCATCGTTGGTACAGGGCTGCCACAAGTATGTACAGAGAGAGAGTTGTTCCGTGGATTTTATGATAAAAGAAATGGAAGTGGTTTTGATTATGCATACCTGTTTCAAGGAATGAATAAGGTATTGCAATCGGCGGGTCGTGTAATACGAACAGTTGAGGATCGTGGGGCCATCCTTCTTTTGGACGAGCGTTTTTTAAATTCACAATATCGAAACTTGTTTCCAAGGGAATGGTATCCACATGATGTGGTAAATCTTACGAAGATGAAGTTAGGATTAGATGAATTTTGGAATGATGAAGTTAGGATTAGATGAATCCGTATATGTGTTACGTGAAAAAATAAAAGGGTATTGTAACATTTCATACAAGCATTGCGTATGAAACCTTACAATATCCTTTTTTTAAATTATCATTCGGATTTGCTCTTTCGTACAAGATAATTTTACATGTCTATGGTAACCACCAAATTCACCATCGGTGTGAACTGCAGATGGTTCTTTCGTTTTAATTTCGATTGTGTCACAGTCAAACAGCTGAACGCCTTTAATTAAGATATGCTTACCAAAAAATATCGTTGGCATTACGAACAATATTTTAAGTTTTGGAATATTGGCAACCACACAAACCGTTAATTTCCTATCGTTTGCTTTGGCACTTGGTGCCATTAAAAGACCGCCGCCTTCGTATTTATGTATCATAGATGCTACAAAAATCACGTTTTTTACTACAAGGGATTTGGAACCGTCAATGATAAGTTCGGTATCGGTTGGTTTATTCGTAAAAATTTGTTTTATACCAATTATTAAATACGTAAGCTTACCAAGTCCTATTTTATTCAATAATTCTTTTGTTCTAGAACGGAGTGCTTCTTTGCATACCGCCGCATCGTATCCAACACCGCAACTTACCGCAAATTTATGAGATAAACCGCTCTGTGTATAAGTAATAATACCGTGGTCCACCATTTTAAAGTGCCTTGGATTTAGTATGTGGTCCAGAGCTTTCCTAGGGTCTTTTGGAAGTTGCAAACCACGGGCCAAATCATTGCTTGAACCAGTTGGTATATAACCCAATATCACGTCTTTATAAGAATCAATTCCGTTAATTACTTCATTCGCGGTACCATCTCCGCCAACGATTACAATTGTTTTAATTCCTTCGAACTCTTCACAAATTTGTCTAGCAATCGCCACTGCATGAGAAGAACGCTCAGTAAAATATTCTTTATACTCTATATTTCTATGATTAAGCTCTTCTTTTAGTTGAGCCCATAAAATACGTGCTTTCCCAGTTCTTGAATGCGGATTAATAATAAAATGATACATTAAGTTATCTCCTTTGAAATAGGAATGTTAATAAAAAAATCAGCCAATGAAGATGAGCGAAACATAGGGTTTTCCTTAGTAAGAGCGTCCTCACTTTGCTACATTTATATTATCTGAAAGTAGAGGTAATGTCAATTAGTAGAGATTTACAGAAACAAGTAATGATGGGACATACACCGATATTGTGTTTGAACATACAATAGTAAAGAATAACGATTCGTCTTGTGGACTGAGTAATATTAGTTTGCAGGAAAGGAGATTTTATTACATGAATAATCGCAGGCAAATGTATTATACAAGATACTCTGGGGCGAGAAATGTTCCAAATGTAGACAACAATAGTACACCAGCACCAGCTCCGGTAGCAGAACCTATAAGTGCATCTAGTAATGATAGCACTGTAGATTGCACAAGTTGCAATGGGTATCCTACACCATATGGATATCGTGGACCCAAAATGAACTCTAATTGCAATGAATGCATCCGAGTTAATGATATGCCAGGATTTGCATTGGCTATGGCATATGTTCCATGGCAAACATTTCGTAACTTGTATGATGAACATGAGGCACTTTGTAACGGTACTATTTTTAAGGAATTGGATCTGGATTTTCGAGGAAGGAGATGTAATTAATTATGGATAGAAATCGTGAAAAACTAATTCATTGCATCACCGAAGTAAGCTTCTATTTGGATGATTTGAGGCTGTTTTTAGATACCCATCCTTGTGATCGTGAGGCTCTTGCGATGTATGATGAGTTCCAGAAAAAGCGTACAGTTTTGGTGAAGGAATACGAAGAAACCTATGGACCGTTACGCTGGTATGGACACAATAACTCCTGTGAAATCTGGAGTTGGACGCAATATCCATGGCCTTGGGAAGGAGTGTGCTAGCCTATGTGGACGTATGAAAGAAGATTACAATATCCAGTAAACATTAAAGAGTGTAACCCAGAATTAGCGATGGTTATCATAACTCAATTTGGAGGCCCTGATGGTGAGTTGGCCGCTTCCATTCGTTATTTATCTCAACGTTTTGCAATGCCATATCGTGAGGTTGCCGGTGTGTTAACAGACATTGGAACCGAGGAATTGGCTCATCTTGAAATAATTTGTGCCATTGTACATCAGTTAACAAAAAATTTAACACCAGAGCAAATTGAAAATAGTCCATTTAAAAACTATTACGTAGATCATACATTAGGAGTTTGGCCTCAAGCAGCAAGTGGTGCTCCTTGGATTGCTTCTTATATTCAATCCAAAGGTGACCCAATTACGGACTTACATGAAGACATGGCGGCTGAGCAAAAGGCAAGAACGACATATGATAATATTTTAAGAATAGTACATGACCGAGATGTATATGATCCAATTCGTTTCCTTCGTGAAAGAGAAATTGTTCATTATCAAAGATTTGGAGAAAGCTTACGTATAGTTCAAGATAAATTAGATTCCAAAAACTTTTATGCATTCAACCCTGCGTTTGATAAAAAATGCAAATAACTTAATGGTTCAGTATGTAATGTGGCCGCTACTAGCAATATGAGTAGTGGTCACTTTTATAGTTTGCTGAAATAAAAGGTCTATAGATCAATGGATAAGGAAGTTTCGAAATTTAGTAAGTTTGAATTTTTAAAAGTTTTGTAATTAAGAGAGTTTTAAATTGTGTAGTAAAAGCATTGAAAAAATAGAGAATTAGCAAAATACATAAAAAACACCTCAAAAATTTGACAAAGGTCAAATGTGGAAATTATTGACATATAATTCAGAGTATGTTATGTATAAATTATAGAATGTTTATGCAATTTCAAACATGCTTCGATACTAAAATAACTCAGTTCAGGGAAGGTTGGTGATGCATATTGATTGAGTAAGGACAAGTTATGGTGAAGCTCTATTACTATTTTGTTGCAAGGAGACTAAGTTAGAGAAGGAGGTCTACATATGGCAAATAAGGGGTTAAAAAAAGTAATTAGTACTATTTTAATATGCACACTAATGGGTGGATTTCAACAAGCTACACCAGTAAAGGCAGAAGTTCAAGCACAAAGCTATGATTGGAAAAATGTTCAGATTTACGGTGGTGGATATGTCGATAACATTGTGTTTAATCCAGGGGAGAAAGATTTGATATATGCACGTACGGATATGGGAGGAGCTTATCGATGGATAGAAAGTGATCAATCATGGGTTCCACTCACAGACTGGATTGGTTGGGAGGAGTGGAATAACCTAGGATGTGAAAGTATTGCCGTTGATCCAGTAGAAACCAATCGAGTATATATTGCGGCGGGGACTTATACCAATGATTGGACCGATGATAATGGTTATATTCTGCGCTCGGATGATTACGGTGCAACATGGGAACAAACGGAGCTTCCATTTAAAAATGGTGCGAACATGCTAGGACGTTCCATGGGAGAGCGACTCACAGTGGATCCAAATAGCAATAATGTACTGTACTTCGGGGCACGTTGCGGTAATGGACTGTGGAAGAGTACCGATTATGGTGTTACTTGGAGTCAGGTAACAGGGTTAACTGAAGTAGGCAATTATGCACCGACGGATGATGATCCATCCCTTGCAGGTTATGATAGTACATTAACAGGCGTTGTTTGGGTAACGCCGGATGAAACTTCAAGTACTGTAGGTACACCTTGTCAAAGAATTTTTGTTGGTGTTGCGAATAAAAAAGGACAAGACATGGTATATATGACCGAAGATGGTGGCATTACTTGGAATGCTGTAGCGAATCAGCCAAAAAACATTGTAGCCCCGGATTCTACAAATCCAACAAAAACCACAGGATTATTACCACATCACGGAGTGTTAGCTTCAAATGGAGTACTTTATATTACATACAGCAACGGAGTAGGACCATACGATGGACAAAAGGGTGAAGTATGGAAATATAATACAATAACAGATATTTGGACAGAAATTTCTCCAATACCTTCCTCCAGTGGTGATAATTATTTCGGTTATGGTGGATTGGCGGTAGATGCATTGAATCCAGATACCTTAATTGTTTCTACTTTAAACTCTTGGTGGCCAGATGCGAACTTTTTCCGCAGCACGGATGGCGGTGAAACTTGGACTCGTTTCTGGGATTGGGATGGTTATCCTAGTCGAACACTTCGTTATACACAAGATATATCCGATTCTATGTGGTTAACCTTTGGTAATATACCTCAACCACCAGAACCAGCACTTAAACTAGGATGGATGATTGGAAATGTTGCAATCGATCCATTTAATTCAGATCGTATGATGTATGGAACAGGCGCAACTGTCTATGGAACAAACAATCTTACAGACATCGATCATGGTGGAAAAGTTGCATTAAAAGTAGTAGCCAAGGGCATTGAGCAAACTGCAGTACAATCATTAGTAAGTCCTACCACTGGAACAGCACATCTAATTAGTGGAATGTATGACATTGGCGGATTTGTTCATGAAGATTTAGAAAAAGTTCCAGAGATGATGATGTTAACACCATTCCTTGCCAATACATCCATCGATTATGCAGAGCTTAATCCAACAAGATATGTACGTGTAGGTAACGTAGATAAAGGTAATAGTCCAAGAATCGGACTCTCCTATGACACAGGGAACAATTGGTTTACAATAAACAATGCATGGGCATCCAACGATACGGATACAACTGGTGGTGGAAATGTTGCTATGTCTGCAGATGGAACTAGTATTGTATGGGCTCCAAATGGACAAGCAGTTTATTACTCTACCAATACAGGCTCTTCTTGGAGTAAAAGTTCAGGAATACCAGCAGGAGCAAAAGTTGCGTCAGACCGAGTAAATCCAAGCAAGTTTTATGGATTTTATGATGGTGTATTTTATGTGAGTACCAATAAAGGAGCAAGCTTTGCAGCGACCATTACGACTGGACTACCAAATTCCGCAAATATTAAAGCAATGCCAGGTGTTGAAGGTGATGTTTGGTTAGCCGGTGAAGTAGAAACTGGAATCAGTGGACTGTTCCATACAACAAATTCAGGTGCAAGCTTTACAAAAATAGCGGATGTGGACGCTGCCTCCGTGATAGGATTTGGCAAGGCAGCACCAGGGGAGAGTTACATGGCGCTATATACTTCGGCAAAAATTAATGGTATCCGTGGTATTTTTAAATCCGATGATGCAGGGGATTCTTGGGTTCGTATTAATGACGACAACCACCAATACGGTGTAACGAATGCAGCAATTACTGGTGATCCTAGAATCTATGGACGTGTTTACTTAGCAACCAATGGTAGAGGTATTTTATATGCGGATATTGCAGAGGATTTACCTTTAAACTCAAGCATTACTCCTACAACAGCAAATTTTGATAAAAATACGGCTAAGCAAGTAGATATTAATGTAGCGCTCACGTTAAATGGGAATACATTAAATTCTATTTCACAAAATGGAGTGGCATTAATAAATGGAACGGATTATACAATGAACGGAACAACAGTTACAATAAAAAAATCGTATTTGTCCCAGCAGGAATTAGGAACTGTTTCGTTGGCTTTTGAATTTAGTGCAGGTGCGAATAGATCTCTTGCAATAACAATTCTTGATACAACAGGGGTAACCGATTCTAGTATATCACCAACCAATGCAACGTTTGATAAGAATACGGAGATGGCATCCGATTTAAATATTGCATTATCGTTAAATGGAAATACGCTTTCTTCCATTAAAAATGGATTGGCTGTTTTAGTAGAGGGAACAGATTATACATTAGAAAATAACGTTGTTTCGTTAAAGAAAGAATATTTGTCAGAGCAAAGTGTAGGTACAACATCGTTAGTATTTGATTTTAGTTCTGGTAATGACCAGACACTTACTATTACAATTACAGATACAACCGTTGTTGAAACTGGTAATTTAAAAGTGGAGTTCATGGGAACGACAGCGGCACAATCCAATGGTATTAGTGCAAAATTCCGTTTGACCAATAATGGGAATTCAGCAATATCATTATCAAACATATCACTGCGCTACTATTATACACTGGACGGAACGCAGTCGCAAAATTTTTATTGTGATTGGTCTCATGTAGGTAGTCAGAATGTCGTTGGCACATTTAAGACGCTATCACCAGCAACTACATTAGCAGATACATATCTAGAGATTGGATTTTCAACGGGAGCTGGAACATTGGCTGTTGGACAAACAATAGAAGTGCAAGGCAGAATGGCAAAGGCAGATTGGTCCAACTATAATTTAGCGAATGATTATTCATACAAGTCAACAGGAACTACCTATGAAGTATGGAATAAGGTAACCGCTTATGAAAATGGTAAACTTATATTTGGTATCGAACCTTAAAGGTAAAAATAAATAATGCGCTATTAATGAAGCAACGATGAAGAATAATGAATTAATAAAGAAACAATAATTAATAAAGAAACAGAAATTAGAAGAAAAGAACAAGAATAAGAAATGAAAATTAGTAAAAATTAAACATGAATGAAGTCATAATAAGCCACGAATGAAGTAGTATGAAAAAGAACAAAGCAGTATGAAACAAGTGCAAAGTAATATGAAACGAGAATAAGTAAATTAATAAATAGGGAGTATCGCTTAATAATGTAAGTGATATTCCCTGTTTTATCCATACCTATGAAGTGTTCGGACATGATAAGAAATAAAACATTGAAAGAAGAATATTAATACTAAGGTTGCCTATGAATATCACAATGTATTTATAAAAAAATATATACAAACATATGTTTCTTTAGTAAAATAGGTATGGTAAAAGCTCGTATGACATCTAGGAAGGACTTAACCAGCAAATGTTTTATATTTATACGGTAATTATGCTTATTGCGTTGCTTGCAGTTCGACATATATTACAATTGATAAAGAATTATAAGAAGAAACAAAAAGGGGAGAAAGGTGAAAGGATAGTTCACAATATATTAGCATCTCTCCCAAAGAGAAAATATAAAGTTATTGATAATGTATTAATTAAAGTGAATCAAAGAACAACACAAATCGATCATATTGTAGTATCAAGGTATGGGGTGTTTGTGATTGAAACAAAGAACTATAAAGGTATGATTAAAGGAAGTGAGGATAGTGAATACTGGATACAGGCACTGTCTGGACAAAAAAACTTTTTTTATAACCCAATTAAACAGAACTTAACCCATTGCAAAGCAATCTTAAAATATACCAAACAATATGACAAACTACCAGTCGTATCTATTATTGCTTTTTCAAAAGAGTGTAATCTACAAGTAACATCGGAGACGGAAGTGGTGAAGTTTTCTAAATTAAATAAAACGATACGTAGCTATCGAAGAAAACGTTTATCGAAAAAGACGATGTTATCTGTTTATGAAAGAATCGTGAATGATAATATGACGAAAAGACGAGATCATAGACAACATATACATTCTGTGAAAGCAAATGTTAAGTCATATGAAAGAAATATAAAAAAAAATGTATGCCCACGATGTGGTAAGAGGTTGATAACACGAAATAAGAATCATAAGAGAATTTTGAGATGTAAAGACAAAAGACATTGTGGGTTTGTTTATTATGCGGCGTGATTGTTTATAAGTACAGAAACCTATGGTACATTGTAGACATTCTTTCTACCAGCAACTTTCTTTTAAAGCTAGGTTTATAGTAACATCATAAGCTATATCAGAAAAAAGAGACTAAATAAAATCGAATTTTATTTAGCTAATAGTAATAACACGCTATCATAGCTTGCTGTATAAAAATTCGCTCTTATTTAGTCTCATTTATTTTATATCAATTATGCTCGGAATCCGCGGCCAATAATCTCACTAGTATTTGTAATTAAGATAAAGGCATCGGGTTCTGATTGTTTTATATATCTTTGAAGTTTAATTGCTTCAACACGGCTCATAACGGTTAAAATTATTTTTTTCTCATGATCAGAGAATGCACCTTTGGCATCAAATATAGTAGCACTGCGATTGAGTGTTTTAGTTATATAACAACAAATTGGTTTTGGATCGTCGCAAACAATCGTGAAATATTTGCAAAGGTTCATACTTTCTATCATGTTATCAATAACTGCAGATTTTAAAATCAAACCAGTCATAGACAAAAGACCTGTTTGTATGCCAAACAAAGGAAATGTTGCTAATGTAAGAAGTAAGTCTGTTGAAAATAATGCCTTGCCGATGTCGGTGTTCGTATATTTTTTTAGTATCATTGCTATGATATCGGTTCCTCCAGTAGAGCCGCCAAGATTAAATAAAATTGCAGCACCTATAGCAGGTAATAAGACAGCAAAGAATAATTCAAGTAATGGTTCAGTGGTAAATGGAGCATTCATTGGATAAATTTTTTCTAGGATTTTAAGGGCAGCAGATAATAATATACTTCCGTATGCTGTTTTAAAACCAGCACCTTTACCTAAAACAAAGTAGCCTACCACAAGTAAGGCCATATTTACCCAAAGTACAATGGTACCAGAACTTAAAGCACCATTGGTTATTTTACTAAAAAGAATAGCCAGACCAGTGACACCACCAATGGAATAATTATTTGGAAATTTAAAAAAGTAAACGCCTGAAGCGACTAATAATACTCCTATAGTTAGCCATATGTATTCATACCATAGTTTCATCGGCTCTTGTGAATTTTTGTTTGGCATAGTAACCTCTTTCTGGATTTGAACAAAAAAAGACTACCCGGTACGAACAAATGGACATTACGGTCAATGCTTTATTGTTATGTACAAGATAGTCGAATCCATTCATTTACGTTTAGCGATTCATTTCGCTTTGTGGTCCAATATTTTTGTGAGATGCAATGATTTTTTCAACTTCTCTAAAATCTGTAGATGGTAAATCACCAGGAATCGTGTTTTTAAGAGCACTTACTGCATTACCAATCTCTAAAGCTTTCTGACAATCATTATAAGCAAGTAAACCGTAAAGAACGCCGGATACATAAGCATCACCACTACCAATACGATCAATTACTTCAATTTTTTCATATGGTGGTTCTTCATAGAATGTATCATCGATCGCGCTGTAAATTGTAGAGCCAAAGGTATGTTTCTTTGGACTAATAACTTTACGCTCTGTTGTAGCTACAATTGAAACATTAAATTCATCTGTGTAGGATTTCATAATTTCTTTTATTGTACCTGTTTTACCAAATGTTCTTCTAGAAGTTTCTTCGGAAACAAATAATATGTCTACATAAGGAAGAATACGTTCAATATACTCCTTAGCAGTAGCCTCGTCCCAAAGATTAGCACGATAGTTAACGTCAAATGATATTAAAGTTCCATTTTCTTTGAATTTTTTAATACATTCTACAGCCACTTCACGTGTGTTTTCGGAAAGAGCTAATGTGATTCCACAAGTATGGAATAATTTTGTTGATGTAAACATACTTTCTGGAATTTCATCCATTGTGATTGTATTTATAGATGAATTGCTTCTATCATAAACAACCGAAGTCTTTCTTGGGTAAGCCCCATTTTCATAAAAATAAATTCCTAGTCTTGCATTTTTGGCGTCATCAAAAATAAGGTAATCATCACTTACTCCACAAAAACGGATGTGATTTTTTACATAAGTACCAATGTAATTTTGTGGAACTTTAGAAATGATACCAGTTCGAAGTCCCATCATAGATATACCAGAAACTACATTTAACTCTGCACCACCTGCACATTTTTCAAATGTATCGCCACGAACGATACGTTCATTAGCAGGAGCTGATAATCTTAATAAGATTTCACCAAGCGCTAGCGCGTCAAATTCTCTATTTTCCTTCACTGTTAGCATATAAACTACCTCCTAATTAAATTATGCAAATGCCTACAGATAGATAGCTTCATTATATAATAAATTATTGAGGAGGTCAATAGAACGAATAAGTTGCTGTAAATTATGGAAAGATAAAGTAGATAACTTAAACGTCTTAGTATAAAAGTTAAAAGAATACTTGATAAATTCAGAAAGTACATTATATATGTTATCATGATTTCAATTTTTTCATCGTTGTTCCGATTCCTCTTTTGGATGCTACGAATGCTTTATATAGCTTAATCATGAGAATTAATATATTTTTAGCGGAAATTATCAAGTATAGTAAGAATTTTTAAACTAAGAAGATAGAGTCAAAACTACAGAAATAAAAAAAGTTTTATTTTAAGTGTAACTTTTTAAATTTACTTACGAATAATAGATGTCGACAACAAGAAATCATACTATGAACTATGTTATTGAAGAAGAGAAAAAAGATTGAATAGTTTTTATGGAGAGAAGGAGAGAATTTTATGAGAAAGAATAAATTAGCGGTATTAGCATTATTAGCAGTATTGTCATTAAATGCATGTTCAAAAGGTAACACTGGTAGTGAGGTAACTCCAACACCAACAGAGACAGTTACAGTTGCACCAACAGAGACACCAACAGAAACACCAGGTGAAGGCGAAGGCGAAGCTCAAGCTGGAGCACTTGTAAGCAACGAAGCTATTGATGCATTCCATGCTAAGGTAAAGGAAATGGTTGGTGAAAACTACCTTCCAAGTATGGAATACGATGCAACAAGATTAAAAGAAGTTCTTGGTATTGAACCAGAATGGTATGATGCTGCTCTAGGAGAAGGTCCAATGATGTCAGCACACGTGGATGAATTAATCGTAATCCATGCAACAGAAGGAAACTTAGAAAATGTTCAAAATGCAATGAAAGCTTATCATGAGTCTGTTTTAGCGAATACATTAAACTATCCTATGAATATACCAAGAATTCAAGGTTCTGTAGTTGAAACAGTTGGTGATTATGTTCTTTATGTTATGGTTGGAAGTATCGATGAAATGAAATATACAGAAGAAGATGAAATGGCAGCTGCATATAAAGAGGCAAATCAAGCAATCGTTGAAGAAGCAAAAAATATTTTAAAATAATAATGTAATCTTGCTGCTCGCGAGAATATCAATGTCGACACTATATTGCTATGTATAAAACTTAACATGAGGCACAAGATATGAATTAACGTAAAATATCTTAGATATATAATGTTAATTGAAATATGGCTAATATGAAAAATGGACTACATTGACAGCGATCAATGTAGTCTATTTTCTTTTTGTTTCATCTCATTGACCGAAACGAAAACCTATGTTAAGTTAATTAAAGACAAAAAATAGCAGAAGGAAGGTGTTTCTGATAATTGGTTTGAGTAGAGCAGATGAAAAAGAGCAGTACGAAAAATTTTTGTCAGGAAGTAATGAAGCGTTTGAAAAATTAGTAATTGCATATAAGGATGGCCTTATTTTATTTATAAATCGTTTGATTCAAAATATAACAATAGCGGAAGATATAGCACAGGATGCATTTGTAGAAGTATTTGTTCATAAAGAACGATATAATTTAGAAACGAGTTTTAAAACCTATCTATATACAATAGGTAGAAACAAAGCGGTGGATTATATACGGAAAAATCAAAGGATAGTGCTTGTGGATGAGTACCCTGATGCAGTAAAAGAAGAGGTAAGTTTAGAACAAAAAGTGATAGATGAAGAGGAAAAACGTATTATCTATCATGCAATGAAACAACTAAAAAAAGAATACCAAACGGCTATAATATTGATTGATTTTGAAGGACTATCGTATGCAGATGCTGCGAGAATTTTAAATAAAACCAATGGGCAAATAAAAGTATTAATTCATAGAGCGAGAAAGAGCCTTGCAAAAGTATTAAATAGGGAGGGATACAAATATGAAAAGTGATCGTGAATTTATAGATGGAATTTATTCAAAAGCTAAGGCTTACGATACAGCGGAAAAAGGAATCGAAGACAACCAAACCTTCCTAAAAAAGATGTTAAATTGGATGAAAAATTATCGAATGCAGGTCTCTTTTGCTGCAGGTCTAGCATTTAGTGCAATTGTTTTAATAGCTGGTTATAGTCAATCAATGGGTGAAAAGATACAACCTGAATTGGCAAATATGCCGGATACTGCAATAAAAAATCAACGTGGGGTTGATATAGGGGAGCCTGCGGCATATGAGTTTTCTGAAAATTTAGATGATCCAAATGTATTTAAAGTAACAACTACTGTTTATGGTAGTATAGCAACAATAAACAAGAACGATGCATATGTAGACATAATGGTACTTGATAGTGATGATGGATCGATTATCAAACAGACAATTACATTCTTTATAGCAGACCAGTTCACGGATAATATGGAGGTGGGTGAGGAAGTTATTGTGGTGTTGGATAAAAATGCGGACGGAGCTACTTACACATTAAATGATTATAAGGAAAATCTGTACCGATTTGATGAAAATAGTCATGATGACACATATACATCCATCAATGGTTGCTCCATTCGTAAGAATGAGATAAAAGAATAACTTTAGATAGGAGAGCTCGCATGGTTTTTAGTAGCTTATTATTTTTGTTTCGCTTTTTACCAATCGTGTTAATTATATATTTTATAGCACCAAGAAAATTGCGAAATGCGATATTATTTTTTTCCAGCTTGATATTTTATGCCTGGGGAGAACCAGTATATGTCGTACTAATGTTATTTTCAACCGTTGTGGATTTTACACACGGTATGCTGGTTCATAAATTTAAAGAAAAAGGCCAAATAAGGTATGCAAAGCTTGCTGTAGGATCAGCGATGACAATTAACCTACTCTTACTTGGCTTTTTTAAATACTCTGATTTTCTTATACGTAATATTAATTCCATAACTGGAAGTACGATACCATTATTAAATCTTGCATTACCAATTGGTATATCATTTTATACATTTCAAACGATGTCATATACGATTGATATATATCGTGGAGATGCAAAGGTACAAAGAAATATCATTTCTTTCGGGTCATACGTTGCGTTGTTCCCACAATTAATTGCCGGACCAATTGTGCAGTATAACACAGTAGCGGAACAATTAAATCATAGAAAAGAAAACTTTGATGAATTTTCATATGGTATCATGAGATTTATGTGTGGACTTGGGAAAAAGGTGTTGCTTGCAAATAACATTGGATTACTGTGGGATCAAATCAATGCTCTTCCAGTACAAAACTTGCCAGTACTAACGGCATGGATCGGCATTACAGCATTTGCATTTCAATTGTATTTTGATTTCTCGGGATATTCAGATATGGCAATTGGACTTGGACATATGTTTGGATTCCGCTTCTTAGAGAACTTTAATTATCCCTATATGTCAAAAAGTATAACGGAGTTTTGGAGAAGATGGCATATATCACTAAGCAGTTGGTTCCGTGATTATGTATATATTCCACTTGGAGGTAACCGCCACGGATTAGCAAAACAAGTAAGAAATATTTCAATTGTATGGTTACTTACAGGTGTTTGGCATGGTGCTAGTTGGAATTTTGTACTTTGGGGTGTTTATTTCGGAGCATTTTTAATTTTAGAGAAATTTGTTCTATTAAAGTGGTTAAAGAAAGCGCCAAGTTTCTTAACGCATGTTTACACCTTGTTTGTCGTATGGATTGGATGGACACTTTTTGCTTTTGACGATTTATCGGCAGGAATTTCGTATTTAAAGGCAATGTTCGGTGTTAATAATGTGGGAGTTATTAATAAAGAGGGCATGTATTTATTATTAAATTATGCGGTCTTATTGATTGTTTTAATTATTGCATGCACCAACTTACCTAAGAGGGTGGCAAGCTATATTCTTGATAAAAATCGAGATTCCGTGTTGGTACCGTGTTTAAGAAGTGCGTTTATTGTAGGAGTATTTATTATTTCGTTATCTTATTTGGTAGCATCTACGTACAATCCATTTTTATATTTTAGGTTTTAAATCATGAAAGACTTTGATTTATTACAGGATGAAATAAATTCTTTTACTGCGTTTAGAAAAGAGGTGCTTTATTGGGAAAAAAGGAAATAAGTATGTATGAAACTTTGTATCCAGATGGGACCCAAAAGGAACAAAGAGATAAAAAGAATAAAAAAAGAAATTTAGCTCAAATAATAACCTTTAATACACTGATTTTTGGTATCACCATTGCTAGTGTGTTAAATCCTACAAGAGCGTTTTCAGAAAATGAGAATCGAGCACTTGCAACCAAGCCCAAATTTACATTTGATGCTTTGATTCATGGTAAATACACCTCCGATTATGAGAAATATATAACGGATCAATTTGTTTTACGTGACCAGTGGATTGGACTGAAAACAAGAACGGAATTATTATTGCAAAAGAAAGATATCAATAATATTTATTTTGGGAAAGATGATTATTTAATACAAAAAGTTGATGCTACGGATGTTGATTACGAACAAGTGGAAAAGAATATTACAAGAGTGGAAGAGTTTGTTAAGAAGTATTCAAAGTTATTAGGAAAAGACCACGTGTTCACTATGATTGCACCAACTGCATTTGGTATATTAGAAGAAAAACTTCCACCGTTTGCTACTGGTTATGACCAAGATGCAGTTTTGGATGAAATTGCTAAGAGGATTCCTGAAAATACAATAGATATTAGAGATGCACTTAAAAGCCATTCTGCAGAGTATATATTTTATCGTACGGACCATCACTGGACTACATTGGGGGCATATTATGCTTATGAAGCCTGGGCGAATAGAGTCGGAGAAAAACCACTTAGTAAGGAAGAGTTTGAAATTCGTAAAGTGAGTGATTCGTTTTATGGAACAAATTATTCCAAGGTTCATGTTAACGTAACACCAGATGATATGTACATTTTCGATTCTCTAAAGAAATTTACGGTTCAATATAATATGGACGGAATTATCAAAGACTCTCTATATGAGATGAGTTTTCTTGATGTAAAAGATAAATACTCAATGTATCTAAATGGAAATAATGCATTTGTTGAAATAAACTCTGAGTTAAAGAATGGTAAAAAGTTGTTAGTCATAAAAGATTCTTATGCACACAGTTTCACACCGTCTGTAGCAAATCATTATGAAACAACATATATGATTGATTTTAGATATTTTAATTTACCAGTCTCTACAGTGATTGAAGAATATGGTATAACAGATGTACTTATTTTATATAATGCAAATTCATTTATTGAAGATAAGAATATCTACAATTTATCTAGATAAAATTAGAGTATTATAAGGGCCTGACGTGTCGAACGTCAGGCCTTTTGTCTATTTTTATTTCTTCACAAGCTATGAACTCGTATTCTTTATGTTGTCTTATCTGCAAGTTATGGACTTGTATTCTTTATGTTGAGCTTTGCCGCATGATAAATTTGTATTCTATATTTTAAACATGTCCGCGAACGATGAAATCAAATCTTTATTTTGAGCTTCGTCGCGAACAATAAACTCCATTCTATATTTAAAACCTATCCGCAGGCTATGAACTCGCATTCTATATTTAAAAACTTATCCGCAAGCGATGAATTTGTATTCTATATTTTGATACTTTATCCAGAAATATTTCTAAAAGAAAGACTTATCAGAGAATAAAGCGTGATTATAATATAATATGCAAAGATTTAGCTATTATTGAGGTTTCAAAGATTCATATCTTAATTCATATTTCTTAATGCACTCTCTTTTTTCCGCTATATTACAAGATTTGAAAAATATTTCTTGACATAAAAAGGTTTCTAATGTATATTTATTTAAATTCCTAGTAAACATATATGTATTAGGAGAATAATAAAAAGACGAATCAGGAACAATAGAATGGAGAGTTTTTATGAAAAAGAGATGGTTTTCTTTAGCTTTAGCAGTAGTATTGACAGTATCAGCATTTACTGCTTGTGGTAAGGCAGAAACGAACAACGCAAGCAATCCAGGAGGGGGCTCTGTAAAAGAGAATGGTGGCTTAGACGAGTCTGGTAAATCATCGGGGGAAGGGAATGAAAAAATATTACGTTTAGGAACGATTAGTTCACCAACTGGTATTTTTAATCCCTTATATGCAAGCGACGATTACACAGCGTATATCAATAGCTTGATATTTCAAAGCTTAGTATCTGTGGATGCAAGTGCCAATTTACAGCCAAACCTAGCTAAAAGCTGGGAAGTATCAGAAGATTCAAAAACAGTTACATTCCATTTATTTGAGAATATAAAATGGAGCGATGGAGAAGCATTTACAGCAGAAGATGTTCGATTTACCTTAGAATTCATGAGCAATAAAAATTATACAGGTTTAAATTCTACATATATTCAACAAATCGACGGTTACGATGAATTTCGAGATGGAACAGCAGAACACTTATCTGGAATTACTATTATTGATGAAAATACGATAGCTATTACCACAAAAGAAGTATATGCCTCATTTTTTGAAAAAATCGGGCGTGGCGTTAGTATTATTGCAAAACATATTTGGGAAGGCGTTCCTTTAGAAGAGGTTGAACAAAGTACTGAGTTATTGCAAAATCCGGTAGGTACAGGACCATTTATTTTACAGGATTATGTACCAGATCAGTATACAAGTTTAGTTAAAAACCAGGAGTACTTTGAAGGGAATCCTAAAATTGATAAAATCATTGTTCAAGTTGTAAATCCGGATACTGCACAAGCTCAATTACTTAATAATGAATTGGATATGATTCGCGTAGAGTCCTTAAATCCGGATGATATTAAGATTTATGAAGATGCAGGCTTTGTAGTTAAGAGTAATTTACTGAATGCATATCAACATATGGTAATTAATTTAAATAATCCATTGTTATCAAATAAGGATTTTAGACAGGCTATGGCTTATGCAATCAATAGAGAAGGTATCGTATCATCTTTGCTATATGGTTATGGTAATGTTGCAAATACAATTTATACAAAAGAATTCTTTGCTTATCCTGGTGAGGAAGCAATTAACGATTATGCTTATAGCCCAGAAAAAGCGATTGAGATTTTGACAGGTAAAGTTGGTCTTGAGTATAAAGGCGGAACGATGTATCAAGATGGAAAACCTGTGAAGTTAACACTACTTTATCCTTCTGGAAACAAAGCGAGAGAAGGTGCGGCTACTGTAATTCAGCAGAATTTCAAAGAAATTGGAATCGATTTGAAATTAGAATTGGTTGAGTTCGCAACACTTACTTCTATTCTACAAGATAAAAAGGCAGACAATTACCAATTGGCGTTGCTTGGAAATGGATTCGGCGCAGATGCGGATGTAACTCAAAATGTAGGAACTGGTGGAAGCAATAATCACTCTCAGTATTCAAATTCTAAGATTGATGAGCTTCTTGTGCAAGGGCTTAGTTCTTTAGATAATGAAACTAGATCACCAATTTATAAGGAAATTGCTACGATATTAAATGACGAGTTACCTGTAATATATTTATATAATTGGGAACGTTTCACGATTTTAAATCCGAAAATCAAAAATGTTAATGTAACAACGTACTCTTTCTATGACGGTGTTGAAAACTGGGATATCGTTGAATAAGAGGTAGAAAGGCAGGATTCATCCGCATGAGACAATATATTATTAAAAGACTTCTTATATTAATTCCTGTATTTATAGGGGTTTCAATGATTATATTTGCTTTAATTCATACTGCTCCGGGAGATCCATACGCTTATATGGTTGAATCGGGCTTGCCAATCGAAGAAAAGGAAATTCAGCTTCAAAAAATAGGGTACTATGATTCTTTGCCTGTCAAATACTTTAAATGGGTGGGGAATGTTTTTCAAGGTAATTTGGGATACTCCATCCGTTATGCCGAACCAGTCACTAAAGTTATTGGCAGACGTATTGGGAATACAGCGTTATTGTCTGTGACCTCATTGACAGCTAGCACACTTTTATCCATTTCTCTTGGTATAGTCGCGGCGGTAAAGAAAAAGACGATAACGGATTATATAATATCTATAATTTCATTAATAGGGATATCATTACCAACCTTCTTTTTAGCCTTAGGATTGATAAAAATATTGTCCATTGATCTTAATCTTCTACCAGTTTCGGGTATTGAAACTACTGGTGTAAATTATACGGGCTGGAAGAGGGCTATGGATATCTTTCGACATATGTTATTGCCGTTTATAGTACTGACCTTGACGCAGACTGCTTCTATGGTGCGTTATACACGCTCGGCCATGTTAGAGGTATTAGGGCAAGACTATATCCGTACAGCTAGGGCAAAAGGGTTGGCAAAGAGAGTGGTCATACATCTTCATGCTTTTCGTAATACCTTAATACCAATTATTACATTAATTGCTATGTCATTAGGAAATTTGTTGTCTGGAACGGTATTAATTGAGACAGTTTTTGTTTGGCCCGGTATGGGAAATCTGATATATCAGGCCGTTAGTAATCGAGACTATCCTTTGATTGTATCTGGAACTTTATTTTTAGCCTTATGCACGTTGTTGGCAAATTTATTGGCGGATATCCTATATGGAATTTTGGATCCAAGAATACGTTATAATTAGTGATTGGGAGGTATAAACAAGAGATGGCACGTGGAAAAGATTTAGAAAGTGGTACCTCCTTATTCAAGGTTGGTGTGAAACGGCTTCGAAAAGATAAGCTAGCTATGTTTGGGCTTATCGTTCTGGGGTTATTTGCAATAGCAGCAATATTTGCCCCTATCATTAGTAGGTACGATCCCTCTGTACAAGATTTATTACATACCTATCAACCTCCATCGGCGAAGCACTGGTTAGGAACGGATGAATTAGGGAGAGATGTTTTTACAAGATTTTTATATGGTTCCCGTGTTTCCTTGAGTGTGGGATTGATTTCAACTGGGATTTCTGCCGGATTTGGTGTGTTGTTAGGCGCAATTGCTGGATATTTTGGAAAGGGCATTGACGGAGTTATCATGAGGATAACGGATATCTTTATGTGTTTTCCATTTTACGTGATCGCTATAACCGTTGCTGCTATTTGGGGTTCTGGTATTTGGAATATTATGCTGATTTCAGGTTTTTTAAACTGGACTAGTATATGCCGAATTGTTAGGGCAGAAGTACTTTCTATAAGACAAAGAGAATATATAGAGGCCGCCAAAGCATTGGGAATGAATCATTTTGAGATTATCGCAAAACACATTCTTCCGAATACCTTTGCCTTGGTTATTGTATATTCTACCTTGGGGATTGCAAAAGGTATCTTATCGGAAGCTGGTTTGAGTTACTTAGGTCTTGGTGTTACACCGCCACAACCTAGTTGGGGGAATATGTTGGCTGCCGCACAAAGTCTTAGAACATTAAGTCTTTATTGGTGGCTGTGGGTGCCAGCTGGACTCGCAGTATTTATTACCATACTATCCATTAATTTTTTTGGTGATGGTTTACGAGATGCATTTGATGCAAAATCAAATTAAGGAGGTAGAATTTTGGGAGATCCAATCATTCAAGCTGAGAATCTAGTTGCAAAATTTAAGTCCTCCGGAAAAATGGTAACTGCAATCCATGGCGTTGATTTTTCCATAGAAAGAGGCAAAGTTTTAGGGATTGTCGGTGAATCTGGTTGTGGGAAATCTGTAACCTCACTTTCCATTATGGGACTTTTAGATAAAAAGAAAACAGATGTTAGCGGTAAAATACTATATAAACAAGAAAATCTATTGGATTATAGTGATGGGCAGATGCAAAAGATTCGAGGAAATCGGATATCGATGATATTTCAAGAGCCGATGACAGCACTAAACCCGATATTCACCATTGGATTTCAATTAAAAGAAGTACTAGCGCTACATAAAGGGATAAAAAAGAAAACAGAGGTAAGAGAACTTTCTGTAGAAATGTTAAAGCTAGTAGGCATTCCAAGACCAGAAAAAGTTCTTGATGAATATCCGCACCAATTAAGTGGAGGCATGCGTCAGAGAGTAATGATTGCTATGTCGCTATTATGCAATCCTGAACTATTAATTGCGGATGAGCCAACGACAGCACTAGATGTTACAATACAGGCGCAGGTATTAGAGCTAATCACAGAATTAAAAGAAAAATACAATATGGGTGTCTTATTTATAACACACGATTTAGGGGTGATTGCTGAAATGGCGGATGAGGTATTGGTAATGTATGCAGGGAGAATCGTGGAGCAAGCACCTGTAGGGGAATTGTTTGACAATCCACTTCACCCTTATACAAGGGGACTTCTCTCTTCACGTGCCGTGCTATTTCATAAAGGCGAGAAATTGCATTCGATTCCTGGAAGGGTACCAAGTCTTACGGATATGCCAGTAGGATGTGCATTCCATCCAAGATGTAATAATTCATGCGCAGAATGTATTAAAGCTGTACCAGACTTAGTAGAAGTATCTCCTAGACATTTTGTGCGATGCTTTCCTGTTCAGAAAGGAGACTTAGGTTATGGAATATAATCAAATAGAAGAAAAAACAATTCTAGAAGTCTCTGGGTTGAAAAAGTATTTTCCAATCTATCAGGGAGTTTTAGCAAAAAAAACTGGAGATATAAAGGCAGTAGACGATATTTCATTTAAGCTAAAAAAAGGTGAAATACTAGGATTAGTAGGGGAATCAGGATGTGGTAAATCTACAGCAGGAAGGACGATACTCAATCTCTTAGAACCTACTGGCGGAATGGTCAAGTTCGAAGATGAAGTAATTTATAATGTGGAAAAGAAACAAAAAATAACGAATGATCGAATGCGGAAGTTAAGAAAAGATATGCAAATTGTTTTTCAAGATCCGTATGCATCGTTGGATCCAAGAATGAATGTAGGAACAATACTAACAGAAGGCATGCGAAAGCATAAATTATATGATAAGAAGGAAGCACTTGATAAAGCGAAAGAATTACTAGAACTTTGTGGACTATCAGCAGGGGCTGTCCATAAATATCCTCATGAATTTAGCGGTGGTCAAAGACAGAGAATTGGAATTGCCAGAGCACTTGCCTTAAATCCTAAATTTATAATAGGGGATGAATTAATAGCAGCCCTTGATGTGAGTATTCAATCTCAGATACTTATGCTATTTCAGGAGTTAATTGAAAAATTTAGTTTAAGTTCCTTGTTTATCTCTCACGATTTAAGTGTAGTTCGGTATTTTTGTGATCGAATCTGCGTTATGTATTTAGGCTCAATTGTAGAAACTGGAACAAGCGAACAACTATTTTATCAACCACTCCATCCGTATACACAGGCGCTCATATCTGCAATACCAAAAACGTCACCTAAAGATCATAAAAATAGAATTATTTTATCTGGTGAGGTACCCACCGCTGCAAATCCGCCGTCTGGCTGTAAGTTCCATACTCGGTGTAAATATGCAATGGAAAAATGCCGTCAGGAAATACCACAGGATATCGAGGTGGAGCCTGGACATTATGTTCGTTGTCATTTAGTTGAGAAACGTACGGGTACTGATTATTTATAAAGAATGTAAAAAGCATATACTTGATTGTTGATTATATCAGGAGGGGGAAATATGGATTCAATACAGCAAAAAATCATACAAATTATTGATGAAAATAAAGAAGATATCATTGCGTTTGCAAGAGACATTTATGATCACGCCGAACTAGGGTATAAAGAGTTTCAGACGTCTGCAAAATTTTCAGCCTTTATGCAAAAGTTAAACATTACAGTTGAGGAAAATCTTGCAACCACAGGGGTGAAAGGATATTTAAATGAGGACAAAAAAGAAAATGTAAGCTTGGCACTAATTGGTGAGTTGGATGCTCTAAGAATACCGAATCACTCTCATGCAAACCCTGAGACAAATGCGGCACATTGCTGTGGTCATCATTGTCAGCTTGCAGGTGTAATTGGAGCTGCTATCGCATTAACGGATAAAGAGATAGCGGATTCTTTAGATGGGCAAGTGGTATTTTATGCGGTTCCTTCAGAAGAGTATGGTGAGATTGAGTTTAAGGATAAATTAAAAGAAGAAGGAAAAATAAGATACGGCGGTGGTAAGAGCGAGTTGATACGAATCGGTGGTTTTGATGATATCGACTTAAGCTTGGCACATCATACCGGCCTAGAGCCAATAACCGTGGGAAGTGGTACGGGGAATGGATTTGTATCTAAAGTTATAAAATATAAAGGCAAGGCGGCACATGCCGCAGGTTCACCTCATCTTGGAGTCAATGCTTTGAATGCAGCATCCATTGGATTATCTGCATTAGCATATCATAGAGAAACATTTAGGGACGATGACTGTGTTAGGATTCATCCAATTATAACGAAAGGTGGTAATTTGGTTAATGTAGTACCAGATGAAGTTGTAATTGAGACTTTGGTACGTGCATCAAATGTGGAAGCCATTCATGATGCAGCAAAGAAAACAGATCGCGCTTTTAAAGCTGGAGCATTGGCACTTGGTGCAGAAGTTGAGATTGATACTATGCCAGGATATTTACCAACGTTAGCAGAAAAGGCAAATCCACAGGTTTTAGAGGCTGCAAAATTAGCTGCGGGAAATCATTATCCAGTGCTAGAGCAAGATACCAGTAGACATAGCGGTGGCTCCACGGATTTAGGTGATTTAGAGCATTTGCAACCTGTTTTGCTATTTAACACAGGAGGAATGGAGGATCGTCTTCATTCAGAGAAGTTTGATATTATAGACGAAGAACTTGCGTATATTGTTACAGCAAAAATCTTTGCCTTAAGTGCGTACAATTTACTAAAGAATGGAGCAACGGAAGCAAGAAAAGTAGTTGAGGATTATCATCCTATCTTTACGAAAGAAGAGTATTTGGCATATATGGAGAGTTTTATAAATAATGAAGTGTTTCAGCCTGAAGTATAAAAGTATAAAAGTATAAAAGTATAAAAGTATAAATGGTATCATGTAAAATAACTTAAAATGTGAAGTCTGAGTAAATCTAGTTTTGCAGTAAATACATCATGTAATTCAATGTATTTATGATCTTGTTGTACTATTAAGCAGCAATATATTATGACGGGGATTTGTTCGTATATTAAGACACTTTTTACAACATATAAAGCACATTATGTACTATCTAAATCATAAAATGCTCTTATAATATATGTAAGAGTATGTTAGCAAAGATCTAGCAGCAGTGTGGAGGATAATATGAAGATAGTTGTGCTTGCAGGCGGATATAGCCCAGAAAGAGATGTTTCATTGTGCTCTGGTAGTTTAATTGCCAATGCATTAATTGAGAATGGTCATCGCGTAATTTTGTGGGATTTAAGTAAAGATATCGGGGATGAAATATCGGTCGAGGATTTTTTTCTAAGTAAAGAGTCATCAAAACGATATCATCATGAAATCCAAACAAAAGAAGCAATCTTTTTATCAAACGGAAGTAGCGGCCAGAACTCTTCGATGATTGGAAAAGGTGTTATCTTATTATGTCAATCGGTAGATGTTGTCTTTATGGCACTACATGGATCAATTGGTGAGAACGGTAAGTTACAAGCAGTATTTGATCTAATGGGTATACGTTACACAGGAACTGGATACCTAGGAAGTATTCTAGCTATGGATAAGGGGTTAACAAAACAATTACTTACACAAGAAGGTATAAAAACCCCGAAGTGGATATCTTTAAAAGAAAATGATACTAATGTGGATAAAGTTGAAGAACTTATAGGCTATCCATGCGTTGTAAAACCTGCAAGTTGTGGTTCAAGTATAGGAGTTAAAATAGTAAAGAATCAAGTTTCATTAATCCAGGCTCTCATGGAGGCAAGACATTATGAAGATCAAGTAATAATAGAAGAGATGATTGTAGGAAGAGAGTATTCAGTAGGAATTCTAGGTTCTAAAACATTACCTGCAATTGAAATAATTCCTCGCAATGGTTTCTATGATTATAAAAATAAGTACGAAGCGGGATTAACATCTGAGATTTGTCCAGCTCATATAAACAATGAGTTAGAAGAAAAATTAGAAAAAATAGCATTGAATGTACACAAGACATTGCAGCTAGGATATTATTCGCGAGTTGATTTTATGACCAATTATAATGATGAAGTATTTGTTTTAGAAGCAAATACCTTGCCTGGTATGACCCCTACGAGTCTGTTACCACAAGAAGCCAAAGTAGTAGGGATAAGTTTTGGAGAACTATGCGAAAAAATATTAGTATCTGCGTTATAAAAAAATGAAAAACAAGGAAAAATAAAAAACTACGAAAAATGAAAAGAGGGTGTCGCATGTGTATCCATGCGGCACCTTCTTCCTATTTAAAGGTAGTTTTATTTTCAAACCTAGCGATAGTCTCTTTTATCATATTCTCTACAAGCTCAGCAATTTCAGTAGACTTCATACCTTGGTAATCCTCATAATAAAGAGGTTTTAAGTAATGAATTTGTACTGTCAAAGGCTTAATTGAGTTTGTATCAAAAGCCTTATATGAATCAATAATTGCAACAGGAACAATAGGACACCTAGCATTCATAGCACTTTTAAAGCTTCCGCCTTTAAATTCGCCAATTTGATTGCCTTTGCGACTTCGTGTTCCCTCGGCAAAGATTAAGAAGTTTTCACCGTTTTTTACTCGGTTTGTCATGTTTTTTATTACAGTCATTGATTGGCGAATGTCTTCACGGTCAATGATTTCTGCTTGTAAAAGACAAATAACATTACGAAGTAGAAAAATATCTTTTACTTCTTTTTTCATTACTGTAACCAATGGGCGTTCATGTGTTTCTACAAAGGCTAGAGCGTCAAACAATCCTTGATGATTTGGAAACATGATATAGCCTGTTTCTTTTGGTAGATTTTCAATACCGTGACAATCTATGGTCACACGTCCACGTCGATTGACAATCGGTGTTAACCGATGGAGAAACGCATATCTTGCAAAACGATCATACTTTTCAATATTGCATAATCGAAAAAGTTGAAATAACCAAATAGGAAGCTGAAAAAAGCTTCGAAAGAACATAAGTGCAATTCGTTTCATAATATCCTCTTTCTCGCAAAACCATCCTATATAATATAGGATGAGATTTTGCTATACAATTGATAAGATAAGTTTGATGCACAATGAGAAATACGTATCAACGTACTAATTTAGTTCATAACCTTTTAGCATTCTAGCGCGACTTGGATGTCTTAATTTACGTAATGCCTTAGCCTCAATTTGGCGGATACGCTCACGCGTAACATTAAATTCTTTTCCTACTTCTTCAAGAGTTCTACTTCTACCATCCTTTAAACCAAAACGAAGAATAAGCACACGTTGTTCTCTTTCTGTTAAGGTATCAAGTAACTTTGCAATTTGATCTTGTAATACTGCATATGATGCGGCATCCTCTGGTCCCATAATAGTATCATCTTTTATGAAGTCACCAAGATGACTGTCATCCTCTTCACCGATAGGGGTGTCAAGGGAGATTGGATCAGCAGAAACTTTTAAGATTTCACGTACTTTTTCAATTGGTAAATTCATTGCATCTGCAAGTTCTTGTTCGCTTGGTTCACGTCCTAATTCTTGTAAAAGATTTCTCGATACACGGTAAGTTTTGTTGATCACTTCCGACATATGTACCGGAATACGAATGGTACGTGACTGATCGGCAATGGATCTAGTAATGGCTTGGCGAATCCACCAAGTTGCATAAGTACTAAATTTATAGCCTTTGTTGTAATCGAATTTATCAACGGCTTTAATAAGTCCTAAGTTACCTTCTTGAATTAAGTCAAGGAAAGATAAACCTCTACCAACATAACGCTTAGCTATACTTACAACCAAACGAAGGTTGGATTCTGCAAGTATACGCTTTGCATGCTCATCGCCTTCTTCAATCTTCTTTGCAAGTTCGATTTCTTCAGCGATGGAAAGAAGTGGATAGCTTCCGATTTCTTTTAAATATTGTTTTACAGGGTCATCAGACATTGCTGAAGCCATAGATGATAAATCTTCAGTATCTGTAAGAATTTCGGAATCTTCTTCTAATTCCAAAAGCGCATCTTCATTTGGTTCATCATCATCGGTTGGATTAAGAACTACAATGTTGTTTGCTTCTAAATACTCATATATTTTGTCAATCTGTCTTACGTTCAGATTTAATTCTTTGAAAAAGTCATTTACTTTATCTACTTCAATTACACCTTTATTATTATTGGCAAAGGAAACCAACTCTTTAAGGCGTGCTTCAAAGATGCTTACTTGTTCTTCCATGTAATGGACCTCCAGTACTTTTGTTTCGGGCAAAAAAGTCACCAAATAACATTATAACACATATAATGCCTAATTGGAATAAAATATTTCAAAATGTGATGCATAATTTTTACAGAATGAAACATAGTGAACGATTAAATTTGGAAAATAACATCTTTGTTGAAAGATATGATTTAGAGTTGATTATAATTACACGATAAATATTAAATAAGAGAAAAAGAATGATAGATACTAAATATATTTTGAATCAAGAAAAAGATGTGTATTTCATATGTTAAGTTTTAATAACTTCATATATTAATGTTTATAGTTTACCCCGATATAACTCAATTTTACAAGCTATAAAATTTTACATTATAAAAGGAAGAAATTAGACGAAAGAATATAAAAAATAAAATTTAAATGTTTTCTCATAAAATATTAACTAAGAAAAAATTTGGAATTTTTGTAAGATACTTTATTTTAAATTTATAAAATAATATCTTATTGGACATAATATTAAAGAATAAGACATAATAAGGAAGTTTAAAGATAGACTTTCTTTGTTCTATTTTAGTTGGTTTTTAATTTAATTTTTCTAATTTTTTACTCCCATTTCTACAAAAACCTCCTTGACAATGATGGTTTTAAGCAGTATAATCGATTCTGCGTGCAATAAATGCATGATAGCAACCACGTTACACTTAATTTTTATCAGGAGGTGAAAAATTAATGCCAACATTTAATCAGTTAGTAAGAAAAGGCAGAAAGACTATGGAGAAAAATTCCACTGCTCCAGCGTTACAGAAAGGATTTAACTCCTTAAGTAAGAAAGCTACAAATACTTCTTCACCACAGAAGAGAGGTGTATGTACAGCAGTTAGAACTCAGACTCCTAAGAAACCTAACTCAGCTCTTAGAAAGATTGCCAGAGTTCGTCTTTCAAACGGAATCGAAGTAACAAGCTATATCCCAGGTGAAGGACATAACCTTCAGGAGCATAGCGTTGTATTGATCAGAGGTGGTAGAGTAAAGGACCTTCCAGGTACAAGATACCATATCGTCAGAGGTACGCTTGATACAGCAGGTGTTGCTAAGAGAAGACAGGCTCGTTCCAAATACGGAGCTAAGAGACCTAAAGACGCAAAATAGTAACTCATTACTAATTTTAGTAGCCTAGACAAATCTAAGCAGATGTTTAGAAAGTTATGCTATGATTAATGCCGGGTTAATTTTTTAATTTCGAAGAAAACACTTAAATCTGTGTGGTTGCGGAAGGTTCGATTTGAAAATAGATATTAAGCTGAGCATGAACACAGTAATGTGAGTACCGTAGAATTAATGATTGTCAAAAACAATCGATATTAAGGAGGGAAGCAACGTGCCACGTAAAGGACATATACAAAAAAGAGATGTATTAGCAGATCCTATTTACAATAATAAGACTGTTACTAAGTTAATCAATAACATTATGTTAGATGGTAAGAAGGGTACTGCACAAAAAATCGTATACGGCGCATTTGAGAAAGTAGCAGAAAAGTCCGGTAAAGAAGCAATGGACGTTTTTGAAGAGGCATTAAATAATATCATGCCTGTACTTGAAGTAAAAGCACGTCGTATCGGTGGTGCAACATACCAGGTACCAATCGAAGTAAGACCAGATAGAAGACAGGCATTAGGTCTTCGTTGGTTAACTATGTTTTCTCGTAAAAGAGGCGAAAAGACTATGGTTGACAGACTTGCAGGAGAAATCCTTGATGCAGCTGCTAACACTGGTTCCGCTGTAAAGAGAAAAGAAGATATGCACAAAATGGCAGAAGCAAACAAAGCTTTCGCACATTACCGCTGGTAATCTGCGAGAAACTTGTAGGCGAATGCTTTTGCTTTCGCACATTACCGCTGGTAATCTGCGAGAAACTTGTAGGCGAATGCTTTTGCTTTCGCACATTACCGCTGGTAATCTGCGAGAAACTTGTAGGCGAATGCTTTTGCTTTCGCTTCAAAAAGTTTGCAAATGCTTGTTGACATTTATAAATATCAAAGACTGTGTAAGCAAATGCTAGTGCAATGGCACATATGCATTTGTACACTACCTTTGGTAAAATGTAATATCTTTTAGGGTTTGAGTTGTGTAATACGGTCAAATCCTTTTGGTTAAGTAAACTTAACATGTAGTCGTTAATAGATTTGAATAAATTGTTTATAAAAATGATTTTTCATTATGAATAAGGAGGAAAAATCCTTGGCTGGAAGACAATATCCTTTAGAGAGAACAAGAAACATTGGTATCATGGCTCATATCGATGCTGGTAAGACAACGCTTACAGAGCGTATCTTATATTATACTGGTGTTAACTACAAAATTGGTGATACTCATGAAGGAACTGCTACAATGGACTGGATGGAGCAGGAACAAGAAAGAGGTATCACAATCACTTCCGCCGCAACGACATGTCACTGGACACAAGAATTTGAACACAAGAAATTACCTGGTGCTTTAGAGAACCGTATCAATATCATTGATACTCCTGGCCACGTAGATTTTACTGTTGAAGTTGAGCGTTCATTACGTGTACTTGATAGTGCGGTTGGTGTTTTTTGCGCTAAGAATGGTGTTGAACCACAGTCTGAAACTGTATGGCGCCAGGCTGATAAGTATAACGTACCTAGAATGGCATTTGTTAACAAAATGGACATTTCTGGTGCAAACTTCTTTAACGTAGTAAACATGATTAGAAATAGATTAGGTAAAAACCCAGTGCCTATCCAAATACCAATTGGTAAAGAGGATACATTTAAGGGTATCATCGATCTTTTCGAAATGAAAGCTTACAATTATCTTGATGATAAGGGCGACAGTATCGAAGTTACTGAAATCCCTGATGATTTAAGAGATCAAGCAGAAGAATATAGAGCAGCTATGATTGAATCTATCTGTGAAACAGATGATGAATTGCTTGAAAAATACTTAGAAGGAACTGAACCTTCTAATGAAGAACTTAAAAAAGCTCTTAGAAAAGCAACAATCAATGTATCTATTATTCCAGTACTTTGCGGTACTGCTTATAGAAATAAAGGTATTCAGAAATTATTAGATGCAGTTATTGAATACATGCCAGCTCCTACAGATATCGCTGATATCAAAGGTGTAGATGAAGATGGTAATGAAGTTCATAGAGCATCTTCTGATGATGAACCATTTGCTGCATTAGCATTTAAGATTATGGCTGACCCATTCGTTGGTAAGCTTGCATTCTTCAGAGTTTACTCTGGTTCCTTAAATTCAGGTTCTTATGTATTAAATGCAACAAAAGGCAAAAAAGAACGTGTAGGACGTATCCTTCAGATGCATGCAAACAAGAGAGAAGAACTTGAAAGAGTTTACGCTGGTGATATTGCTGCAGCTGTTGGTCTTAAATTTACAACAACTGGTGATACAATCTGTGATGAAAAGGCTCCTGTTATCTTAGAGTCTATGGAATTCCCAGAACCAGTTATCGATATCGCTATCGAGCCTAAAACTAAGGCTGGACAGGATAAGATGGGTGAAGCTTTAGCTAAACTTGCAGAAGAAGATCCTACTTTCCGTGTATCTACTAATACTGAAACTGGTCAAACAATCATCGCTGGTATGGGTGAACTTCACCTTGAAATCATCGTAGATCGTTTGTTACGTGAATTTAAAGTAGAAGCTAACGTTGGTGCTCCACAGGTAGCATACAAAGAAGGTATTACTAAAGAAGTTGATATCGATAGTAAATACGCAAAACAATCTGGTGGTCGTGGTCAATATGGTCACTGTAAAGTACGTTTTGCTCCAATGGATGTTAATGGTGAAAAGACATTCGAATTTAAGAACTCTGTAGTTGGTGGTGCTATTCCTAAGGAATATATCCCAGCTGTTCAAAATGGTATTGAAGAAGCTATGAAGAGCGGTATTCTAGGTGGATATCCAGTTCTTGGTGTTAGCGCTGACTGTTATGACGGTTCTTACCATGATGTCGATTCCAATGAAATGGCATTTAAAATTGCTGGTTCTATGGCATTTAAGGATGCAATGCATAAAGCAGGCGCTGTATTACTTGAGCCTATCATGAGAGTTGAAGTAACTGTTCCAGAAGATTATATGGGTGATGTTATCGGTGACATTAGTTCCCGTCGTGGTCGTATCGAAGGATCTGAAGATATCAACGGAAGCAAGTTAATTCGTGGTTTCGTTCCACTATCTGAAATGTTCGGATACGCAACAACACTTCGTTCTAAGACACAGGGTCGTGGAGCTTACTCCATGTTCTTCTCCACTTATGAACAAGTTCCAAAGAGCGTTCAAGAAAAAATACTTGCAAATAAATAAAGATAAAACATTACTTTTTTGGTAATAATAACTTATTATGGGTTACTATAAGGAACGATAGTGAATTATAGTAACTCCTTAATAAAAAAATAGTAAAATCCTTATTTTTAGCTTGAAAATATTTTACTTATGAAATATAATTGGGCTATAAGGCGCTTAATCTGCCTTTGTGCAGATAGCAGGTGCAGTTTGTTAGCATTTTCGTTTAGTTTACTTAAGTTTCAACACTGCACAGGTATATCATTTCATATAGAATGAATGATATCAATTATAAAGATTAATTATGCGCTCATGGAGCGAAATTAAAGGAGGACGTTTTAAAATGGCTAAAGCTAAGTTTGAAAGAAACAAACCACATTGTAACATCGGTACAATCGGTCACGTAGATCATGGTAAGACTACATTAACAGCAGCTATCACAAAAACACTTAATGTTAGATTAGGAACTGGACAAGCAGTTGCTTTCGATATGATCGATAAAGCTCCAGAAGAAAGAGAAAGAGGTATCACTATCTCCACTTCTCACGTTGAGTATGAATCAAAGGCTCGTCACTACGCACACGTTGACTGCCCAGGCCATGCTGACTATGTAAAGAACATGATCACTGGTGCTGCTCAGATGGATGGTGCTATCCTTGTAGTAGCTGCAACTGACGGTGTTATGGCTCAGACTAAAGAGCATATCTTACTTTCCCGTCAGGTAGGTGTACCTTACATCGTTGTATTCATGAACAAATGTGATATGGTTGATGATCCAGAATTACTTGAATTAGTAGAAATGGAAATCAGAGAATTATTATCTGAGTATGAATTCCCTGGCGATGACACTCCAGTTATCCAAGGTTCCGCACTTAGAGCTCTTGAAGATCCAAACAGCCCATGGGGTGACAAGATTCTTGAATTATTCGACGCTGTTGATAGCTGGATTCCAGATCCACAGAGAGAGACTGATAAGCCTTTCTTAATGCCAGTAGAAGACGTATTCTCCATCACTGGTCGTGGTACTGTTGCAACAGGCCGTGTTGAACGTGGTGTTCTTCATGTATCTGATGAAATCGAAATCGTTGGTATCAAAGAAGAAACTCGTAAAGTAGTTGTTACTGGTATCGAAATGTTCCGTAAACTTCTTGATGAAGCTCAAGCTGGTGATAACATCGGTGCTTTATTACGTGGTGTTCAAAGAACAGACATCGAAAGAGGTCAAGTACTTTGTAAACCAGGTTCAATCAAATGCTATAAGAAATTTACAGCTCAGGTTTACGTATTAACTAAAGACGAAGGTGGACGTCATACTCCATTCTTCAATAACTATAGACCACAGTTCTACTTCAGAACTACAGACGTTACTGGCGTTGTTAATCTTCCAGAAGGTACAGAAATGTGCATGCCTGGCGATAACATCGAAATGTCTATTGAATTAATTCACCCAATCGCTATGGAACAAGGTCTTGGCTTTGCTATCCGTGAAGGTGGTAGAACAGTAGGTTCCGGTAAAGTTGCTACTATCATCGCATAATAATTGCGTGATATTGGTTTAATTTAAATAATTTGTGTTGTAGCGGGATAAAACCTCTCACTTATTTGAGTGAGAGGTTTTTTAAATTATAGAAAAAATGAACAAGTAAAACATACAAAAAATAATCAACATGTATCATGATATTTTTATTTTAGCCGATATATAAGATATGTAAATCCTAGTACATGTTTTCACCGCAAAAATTGCTAGATTCCATATCGATTGCTGGTTATTAACGTAGAAAGATGTTGAATTTCCAAACTCTAGGAAAACTTTTGAAAATTTCCTTTGAAAAATTTATGAAATATGTTTATAATATAATAGAGTATGTTTAAACTTAAAATAGCGATAATAATTACATGATAATTTAACATAAGTAAGAACCATATTTTATTCTTACCACAGATTAACAGTGCGCAGAGCATTCTATAAAGTAAAGGTCAACTTTAGATAAGTTGTATTGTAGGCATATTGAAAGGAGATACACAGATGTTGGGAAGCGATATCGGAATTGATTTAGGAACTGCTAGTGTCTTGGTTTATATAAAAGGAAAGGGCGTAGTTTTAAAAGAGCCATCCGTAGTAGCATTTGACAGAGATACAAATAAGATAAAAGCAATAGGTGAAGAAGCAAGATTAATGTTAGGTAGAACACCAGGAAATATTGTTGCAGTACGTCCGTTAAGACAGGGCGTTATTTCTGATTATACAGTAACAGAAAAAATGCTTAAGTATTTCATACAAAAGGCTGTAGGTAAACAACGTTTCAGAAAGCCAATAATTAGTGTATGTGTTCCTAGCGGTGTCACAGAAGTAGAGAAAAAGGCTGTAGAAGATGCAACGTATCAAGCAGGTGCTAGAGATGTTGCTATCATTGAAGAACCAATTGCGGCTGCAATCGGAGCTGGTATCGATATTTCTAGACCATGTGGTAATATGATTGTAGATATCGGTGGTGGTACTTCTGATATTGCTGTTATTTCACTCGGTGGTACTGTAGTAAGTACATCAATAAAGATTGCAGGAGATGACTTTGATGAAGCCATCGTTCGTTACATGCGTAAAAAACATAATTTATTGATCGGTGAACGTACTGCAGAAGATATAAAAATTAAAATCGGTTCAGCTTACCGTAGACCAGAAGTAATTGCTATGGATGTAAGAGGCCGTAATTTAGTAACAGGATTACCAAAGACGATTTCTGTAACGTCGGAAGAAACAGAAGAAGCTTTAAAAGAAACAACTTCTCAGATTGTAGAAGCTGTTCATAGCGTGCTTGAAAAAACTCCACCTGAATTAGCTGCAGACATTGCAGACCGCGGTATTGTTTTAACAGGTGGTGGATGTTTACTTTACGGTCTTGAAGAATTAATCGAAGAAAAGACAGGTATTACGACGATGACTGCAGAAGACCCAATGACAGCAGTAGCAATTGGTACTGGTAAGTATGTTGAGTTTTTAAGCGGAAAAAAGAATTAATATAATTTTGTACAGAAATCAGCGGGTTGGTAAGATGAGGAGGAGATTGCTATGGTGAGAGGCTTGTATACAGGCTGGAAAGGTATGGAGAATGAGCAAAAGCGTCTTGATATAATATCAAACAACTTAGCAAATTCATCGACCGTTGGTTTTAAAAGTGAGGGAGTTACCAATCAGTCTTTTGATGATGTGTTAACGATTAAAGTCAGAGATGCATCGAATACGAACAATAATTCGGTGCTTGGCAAGATGACACCAGGAGTTAAAATTGGTGAAATCTATACCGATTATACTCAAGGTTCCTTAAGAGAATCCAGTGGTACTTATGATATGGCAATCGAAGGTACTGGTTTCTTTGCCGTAAGTGTTGTAGATAAAGCCGGAAACGAAAGTACGAAATATACAAGAGCTGGACAATTTCTCATGGACAAAGAAGGATATATTGTAGATGTAAATGGGAATAGGCTACTCAGTGAAAGCGGATACTTACAAGTTCCTTCAGAGACTGGGAGTGTAGCCGTTGATCTTAATGGCAATGTCTATGCGGACAATCAATTAGTTGATACAATTAAACTAGTTGATTTTGAAGACTATAACTATTTAAAAAAATTCGGTGATACCATGTATGGAACTGTAGAAGGTGCCATAGAAAAAGAAGCTACAGGTGCGATAAGACAAGGTTATACAGAACAATCTAACGTAAACGTAGTTTCAGAAATGGTAGATCTAATTGCAATAACTAGGGCATATGAGGCAAATCAAAAGATAATTCAGACAATGGATACAACATTAGAGTTAGCGGCAACTTCTGTCGGTAAGGTATAATAGGGGGATAAACGTATGATGCGTGCATTATGGACTGGTGCATCAGGAATGAATGCTCAGCAAACAAATCTTGATACAATTGCAAATAACTTTTCAAATATAGCTACGACAGGGTATAAAAAGGAGACCGCTCAATTTGCATCCTTGTTATATCAAAAGATTCAAACAAAAACAACAGACAATGAAGGAAATAAAAAACCAGTCATTGGTCAAGTTGGTTTGGGTGTTCGTAATACAGCGATTGTATCACAATTTTCACAAGGTTCATTGCAAGAAAGTGATAATAATTGGGACATGGCCATTGAGGGTAATGGTTTCTTTATGGTACAACAAAACGATGGGACAACTGCTTACACAAGAAATGGTTCCTTTGGCTTAGCCATTGGTGGTGATGGTGTAACCCTTGCAAATTCAGATGGTTTTGCTGTATTGGATTCCAATGGTGAACCAATTACTTTTTCGAATACAGTGATGACTTCAACGCTTACTAAAATTCAAGACTTAGAAAAGAATGCTGGTATCGAGGATGGCTCTAAGAGTACAGAATTTGATTACAGCAATGTCCGTATGGATGAATATGGAAACTTAACATATACAAGCAATAATAATATTTCAGTTAACCTTGGAATTAAGATTGGATTGGCACAATTTAATAATCCAGCGGGTTTAGAAAAATTATCTGGAAGTTTATTTGGTGCCACTGAAAATTCAGGTACGGTAAGGCTTGAAAGCGAAGATTCTTCTTTAAAGAAGAGTAAAATACATCAGGGTTATTTGGAAGGCTCGAATGTGGATACTGCAAATGAAATCGTGAATTTAATTGTAGCTCAAAGAGCATACGAAATGAATTCTAAGACCATTACAGCTGCTGACGAGATGTTACAACAAGCCAATAATCTTAGACGGTAGATAACGGGATTGTAGGTTATTATAAACATGAAACAATCGAAAGCTGCCGTAAGCAGCAGGGAGGTTATTATGAGTATAAGCATTGGTTCAGATTCATTGTATTCATCATCCCTTGTTCATACGAATAAATCGTCAAACGCTACTCAGATTGAAAATACACTAAATAAAGATTTATCAAATGCCACAGATGAAGAGCTATTGGAATCTTGTAAGAGTTTTGAAACCTACCTTGTAGAGCAGGTTGTAAAACAAGTGAAAAAAACAATGACAAGTAGTGAGGAAGATGAAAATACGTATCTCTCCTATTTTGGTGATACGTTATATGAAGAGGTAGCAGAACAAATTACTGAAAGTGGTCAATTGGGAATTGCCAATCAACTATTTGAAGCAATGAAACGAAATCAATAAAGACGTTTTTACGGTATAGATTTCTATGAGATAAGTGATAGAGCTGTTGCAGAAGATTTGCAGCGGCTCTCTTTTGCTTGTAGATAAATTTAACGAAATCATAAATGATAAAGCAAGGAGTACAGTTATGGCGGATGTGTTAGAAGGTTATATTGAAAAGATAGTTTTTCGTAATGCTGATAATGGATATACCGTACTAAGTCTTGTAAATGATGATGAAGAAATCACTTGTGTTGGAACTTTTTCTTTTATAAATGAAGGAGAGTTTGTTCAAGTCACAGGTTCTTTTACAGCGCATCCAATGTATGGGGAACAATTTCAGGTTGCAAACTATGAAATCAAAGAACCAGAAGACATCCTATCCATGGAAAAGTATTTGGGTTCTGGTGCTATCAAGGGCATTGGAACAGCTTTGGCTGCGAGAATAACAAGACGTTTTAAAGAACGGACCTTTCAAATAATTGAGCAAGAGCCAGAACGTCTTGCTGAGGTAAAAGGAATTAGCCAGAAGATGGCGCAAGAAATCTATCGTCAGTTTCAAGAAAAACGAGAAATGCGAAATGCGATGCTGTTTTTACAAAAGTATGGTATTTCACTAAATTTAGCCGTTAAGATTTTTAATCGTTACGGGGAACGAATGTATGAGATAATAAAGGAAAATCCATATCAGCTTGCGGAAGATATCACTGGCGTAGGATTTAAAATTGCCGATGAAATCGCCACTAAAGTAGGTATTGGAAGCGATGCCGATTATAGAGTGCGTGCAGGTATTTTATATGCATTGTTGCAGGCAACGGGAAATGGACATGTTTATTTACCGGAAAATGAACTGACTGCAAAAGCAGTAGAAGTATTGGCAGTGCCCATGGATGCTGTCAAGCGACATATCGTTTCATTAGGATTAGAAAAGAAAATAATCATTAAAGAAACCCAAGATGAGAGACGAGTTTATAGTACCAACTACTATTATTTAGAATTAAATACTGCAAGAATGTTATGTGATCTTAATATCAAATACGATATAATGCAAACGCAGATTGAAACTAGGATCAGTAAAATAGAGAATTCATCTAATATTGAGCTAGATGAGATGCAGCGAATGGCTGTCATTGAAGCAGCAAGGAATGGATTACTAATTGTAACAGGTGGTCCAGGAACAGGTAAGACAACGACAATTAATACTATCATTCAGTTCTTTGAATCTGAGGGGATGGACATATTATTAGCTGCACCAACTGGACGAGCTGCAAAGCGAATGACTGAGACCACTGGTTATGAGGCAAGAACCATTCATCGTATGCTAGAATTGTCTGGTGGAGTGGATGGAAATGAAGGAAGAATGGCATTTGAGAGAAATGAGGGAAACCCATTGGAAACAGATGTTATTATCATCGATGAAATGTCCATGGTTGATATCAGCTTGATGCATTCTTTGCTACGTGCCATTGCAGTTGGTACCAGAGTAATATTTGTAGGTGACGTAAACCAGTTGCCAAGTGTTGGACCTGGTAATGTGTTACGTGATATGATTGCTAGCAATACATTCCCAGTCGTACGATTGACCAAGATTTTCCGTCAGGCAAGTGAGAGTGATATCATTGTAAATGCCCATAAAATCAATGCGGGATCGCGAATTAAACTGGATAATAAAAGTAAAGATTTTTTCCTATTGCAGAGAAACGATGTGAATGTGATCACAGGTGTTGTAATCGCTTTGGTGCGGGATAAGATGCCGAAGTATGTAAAGGCGACACCATTTGATGTCCAAGTGTTAACACCGATGAGAAAAGGAGAACTTGGTGTTGAAAGATTAAACCAAGTCTTGCAACAATATCTAAATCCACCATCACAAGAGAAAAAAGAAAAGGAATGTGCACAAGGCATTTTCCGTGAGGGTGATAAGGTAATGCAAATTAAAAACAATTATCAAATTACCTGGGAAAAGAAGAGTAGATATGGTATCACGGTAGATAGCGGCACGGGAGTATTTAACGGGGATGCTGGTATCATCCGTGAAATCAATGCATTTGCAGAGCAGGTTACGGTAGAATTTGAAGATGGACATATCGTAGAATATCCATTTGGACAATTGGATGAATTAGAGTTGGCGTATGCCATCACCATTCATAAATCACAAGGTAGTGAATATCCAGCGGTTGTCATGCCTTTGCTAAGCGGACCAAGAATGCTCTTTAACCGTAATTTATTATACACTGCGGTAACAAGAGCTAAGAACTGTGTAACAATTGTTGGTAGTGAAAATACAGTCCAAACGATGATTGATAATGAAAGTGAACAAAAAAGATATTCTGGACTAAATGAAAGAATTGTAGAGATACATGCAGAGCTAAATAAATAAATGGTAGTGTACTCGTAGAGAGGTTACCATATCTAAGAAATGAATTAAGGCTCAATCGTGGAAGATAAATGATTAAAAAGCAACTGTTGCATGTTCAAGGCGCGTCAAAAAGTTCGTGCATAAGAACTATCCTTGGTGTATAATAGTATCAAGGAATGTTTTCCAAATATAAAATCAAAGGGGAAAGATCATGAATAAAACAGCATTAGTAATTATGGCAGCAGGAATTGGCAGCCGTTATGGTGGAGGAATTAAACAATTAGAGCATGTTGGACCAAGTGGTGAGATTATCATGGATTATTCCATTTATGATGCAATTCAAGCTGGGTTTAACAAAGTGGTATTTATTATACGTCGCGACCTAGAAAAAGATTTTAAAGAAATTATAGGAAATCGTATTGAAAAACAAATCGAAGTAGAGTATGTATATCAGGAATTAGACGCACTTCCAAGTGGATTTACAAAGCCTGAGGAACGTGTTAAACCATGGGGAACTGGACAAGCAGTTCTTTGCTGTAAAGATGTAATCAAAGAACCATTTGCAGTAATCAATGCAGATGATTATTATGGAAAAGAAGCATTTGTAAAAGTACATGATTACTTAGCAAACGCAGATATAAATGGAACTGAAAACAATTATTGTATGGCAGGATTCGTTCTTGGAAATACATTAAGTGATAACGGAATCGTTACAAGAGGCGTATGTAAGGTTGATGGGAACGGAAACTTAACAAACGTTGAGGAGACATTTGCCATTGAACGTGATGGCGATGTAGCAGTTGGTAAAAATGGAGCAGGCGAAAAAGTAACTTTAGATCTTGATAGTTCCGTTTCTATGAATATGTGGGGATTCACACCAAACTTCCTGAATGAGTTAGAAACTGGTTTTGTTGAATTTTTAAAGGGCATTACTGAAAATGAAATCAAAGCAGAATATCTTCTTCCTGAAGTAGTTGGTAAAATGTTACGTGAGAATCGTGCAAATGTAAAAGTTTTAAAAACAAACGATAAGTGGTTTGGTGTAACTTATAAAGAAGATAAAGAAATGGTAGTTAATTCTATCAATGCATTAGTAGCAGAAGGAAAATATCCTTCAAAATTATTTCAAGATTAATCTGCAGTGGATATGCTTATGGGGAGTATATCAGAGGTTATATTGGATTTGATTTATCCAAGGCGCTGTCCAGTATGTGAGGATATAGTGCTGCCAAAAGGAAACAAAATATGTCCTGGATGCAGAGGAAAGCTCATATATATAAAAGAACCACGTTGTAAAAAATGTAGCAAAGCGATTGTGGATGAAGAACAAGAATATTGTTTTGATTGTTCTAAAAGGAAGATTTCATATGAAAAAGGCTACTCTTTATTTGAATACGATGCGACGATGAAGCAATCCATGAGCCAGTATAAGTTTCATTCAAAAAAGGAATACGCTGATTTCTATATAGAAGAAATATTATTAAACTATGGAACGAGGATAAAAGAACTTGGATTAGATGCATTCATTCCAGTTCCTATACATAGTGAAAAGTATAAGCAAAGAGGGTTTAATCAAGCGGAATTGCTAGCGATAGGAATTGCAAAATTCCTTGAAATACCCGTATATAGTAATGTACTTATTCGTAATAAAAATACTACACCACAAAAGCTCTTAGATGATAAAGAACGGGTTAAAAATTTAAAGAACGCCTTTGCAGTATCCGATGAGTTTATGAATTCTAAGGAAAACTCTAATTTAAAAAGAGTAATGCTTATCGACGATATTTATACGACTGGTGCAACCATTGATGTATGTGCCAAAGTCTTAAAAAGCATAGGTATAAATGAGGTTTATTTTATGACTGTGTGCATCGGAAAGGGCTACTAAGGAGGAAAAAAGCATGGATGTTAGAAATTGTAAAGATTGCGGAAAAATATTTAATTATTTAAGTGGAGCTCCTCTTTGTCCAGCCTGTATGAAAAAACTAGACGATAAGTATTCCATTGTTAAAGAATACATTTATGATAATCCCGGGGCTAGTATTCAACAAGTATCCGAAGAAAATGGTGTATCCGTCGGGCAATTAAAGAAGTGGGTACGTGAGGAAAGATTGGCATTTTCGGAAGATTCATTGGTTGGTCTTGAATGTGAGAATTGTGGTACAATGATTCGAACAGGGCGATTTTGCAGCAGATGTAAAGATAGTATGTTAAATAAATTAGGTAATATTTATAAAGAACCAGTGGAAGAGGTAAAGAAAAATTTTAAAGATAATCCAAAGATGCGCTTTTTAGATTAATTTTTGACTATTTTACATCGTTTCACGGATAAGAAGCTGTCGCAAGTAATTTGTGAGCAGCTTCTTTTTAGTGTGCCCAGCATGGGCACAATCTTATGGGTTAAAGTCCCTAGTCTGCCCTAGTAGTGGGAAAGACATAGCCTAAGACAAGGGTGTCGTGAGCGATTGCGAATCTGAAGGAAGTCCGTGGGC